>Ga0307478_10000004_pt1 | contig 383856 bp, 339 predicted proteins | sample atmos_gasesECM4C_2_FD_203713 | JGI IMG/M metagenome (GOLD analysis project Ga0307478, IMG submission 203713) | Hardwood forest soil microbial communities from Morgan-Monroe State Forest, Indiana, United States - atmos_gasesECM4C_05 | ecosystem: Environmental > Terrestrial > Soil > Temperate...
TTGTGGGCGCAGGAGATTTGAGAGGACCTGTCCTTAGTACGAGAGGACCGGGATGGACGAACCTCTTGTGTTCGAGCTGTCATGCCAATGGCATCGCTCGGTAGCGAAGTTCGGTTGTGATAACCGCTGAATGCATATAAGCGGGAAGCACTCCTCAAGATAAGATCTCCCAACCCTAAGGGATAAGAAGGGCCCAGGAAGACTACCTGGTTGATAGGCTGGAAGTGGAAGTGTGGTGACACATGTAGCTTACCAGTACTAATCGCCCGTTCGGCTTGACCATAAAATTTACTCGGTGCAGAAAAGCAGCCGTCAGCACTCAGCCTTCAGCTTTCAGTTCGAAACTGTTCGAAAGCGGAGGCGACTTTAGTGACTCGTCAGAAACTGGACGAGACTGAAGACTAGTACTGATGGTTGTGCGCCGACGAGATTTTCGAAGTCTTGTCGATTAAAAGAAAGTAAGACCCAATCTATTCAGTTGTGAGGCATTGTCCTCGCGATCTTTGAAAATCTGGCTCTCAGCTTTCAGCTTTCGGCTCTCAGCTTTTTTGGGGGCGGGAGTTGGAGTTGGGAACTCACCAAGTTTGCTGGGCATCAGCCCTCAAAGTCGGCGCGGCACAGGTTGCTGATAGCTGACGGCTGATAGCTGACAGCTACGAGTTGTCGGTGATCTTACCGCGGGGGTTCCACCCGTTCCCATCCCGAACACGGAAGTTAAGCCCCGCAGGGCCGATGGTACTGCACGCGAAAGTGTGTGGGAGCGTAGGTCGTTGCCGGCATTAAATAAAGGCCACATTCAGAAATGAATGTGGCCTTTTCCTTTTGACTCCGCTATTGCAGAATTCGCTTGCCATGAATGACGGCGGAAATCACGACTTCATCGTGCTGCACTCGATAGATGATTCGATAGCTGTATGCATGCAGTTCACGGATGGTCTCGTCATCGAATTCGGGGACTTTGCGGCCGGATCGCGGAAAGCGTGCGAGGGTCCTAGCGAGATGGACGATATTCTTAATGACGACGCTGGAATAAGCTGGAGAGTCGGCGGCTATGTAGTCGGCGATGGCTGCGAGGTCATGGAAAGCCCGTTGTGACCAAACTACTCGGTGAGCCATTTGCTGAGGCGGGTCTCCACCTCTTCCTGCGACAGAGTACCGTTGACGCGTGCGTCTTCCAGACCGCGACGAACTTTGTCGAGGACGTAGAGATGGTATTGGATGTCCTCTACAGAGCAGTCGTCAGGTAACTTGTTCAGCAGTTGCTCGACGTCCTGTTTTGTGGTGTGCATCTAGTGCCTACGAACCACAAGGATAGCATGGAGGTATTGCCCGCGAAAGTGGGGCGGGGCTTCAACTTCGTCAGGGTAAACAGCCGTCGTTGCCGGCATTAAATAAAGGCCACATTCAGAAATGAATGTGGCCTTTTCCTTTTGTCTCGAAAGCGATTCAGACGACTAAGTAATGCTCACTCGTTCCGCAGCTCCTTCACCGTCTTCTTAAAGGACGGCGTAATCCAAAATGTGACCCAATTAGCAACCGTCCGCCAGTCGTCGCCCTCAGGTTTCTGTAGCTTGGCCCTATAGCACCTTGTTCCCCTGTAGTGCTCAAGAATTCTGTACCTTCCCGACAAGAAGCCGATGACAGCGTCCAAGTACTTATCCGCGCGATCTGATTTTGTGCACGGGAACCACGAGCAGTAAAAGTGGCCCGCCTTGAAACCCAACTCGTCGTGATTCTGGAGACACAGCCATACCTTGTGAGACAAGCCAGGCTGAACTGGCATGGTTATGCTGATTTCAATCGGATCACTCTGATTCTCGATCATCTGAAGGGACGGGAAGCGCTTCGCAATTTCAGCAAATACGTCTCTTGCGATGGCCTCGGTATCGAGCGTACCCATGCTCGATCAGTCTACAACGACGAGGCGCACTATCGTAGCTACCTCGTTGGCCTTCCCTTTGCGAGTTACTTTCGCACCGAGGACAGCAGATTCCTCCTGTCTCGCTTCGCTCGCGCGTCGGAATGACAAGGATATGTGTTTCCGGTGAAAGTGTTTCAGCGGTTGCGGTCGTTGAAGTTGTTTCCGGAGACGCGGAAGAAGAGATCGAAGTTTGAGATGTATCGCGAGGCTTGGGGGATTTTGCGGAAGTAGGTTGGGATAGTCCGTGACTACCAATCGATGCGTTTGGTTCCGGCCACCAGATCGAAATGGCGATCGCGGCTTAGTAGCGGAAGAGAATGTTGCCGGCAGAGTGCGGCGATCCAAAGATCGTTGGTTGGAATCGGCTTGCCCTTACGCTTTAGTTCAAAGCTGATCTCTGCGTAATGATGCGTGGTCGGCTCTTGAATGTCCAACACCAGGCAGTCATTGAGCAGTTGCGCGAGCCAGTTTTCGTAGCTGGCGCGATGGCGCGACTGGGCAATGCCGTGGCGATACTCGCCGAGCACAATCACGGGGAGCACTATCTGATCGGCGCGAGCGAGAACGGCAACCGCCCCCGGATCGTCGTCGGCAGCGGCCGACAAGGCGTTGGTGTCAAGAATCATTTATTAGAAAATCATTGCCAGACTTCGCGATCGATCTGCTCGAAGGCTTCTTCCACCCGCTTTTCGATTTGCTTTCTCTCCTTATGCAAGTGTTTGAGCTTTCCGAGATGTTTCATCCACGGCTTTTCCTGGGAGGTTATTTTCAGTTTTTCCTGGACTGCCTCGGTGACCAACTGGCGCAGGGGAATACCGCGCTGGGCGGCGGCTGACTTTGCGCGGCGGAACAGAAAATCAGGAATTTCAAGGGTCGTCTTCACATGCCCATATTACCATATTTATGGGTCATGCTAAATTGGAGGCGAAATATCCAGAGAAAGAATGGGAGGAACGGTGAGATATCTGGCGATTGTGTTTCTGGCGGTGACGGCGATGGCACAAAACTCGGCGCAGGCGCCGGCGCAGATGGATCGGGCGCAGGAGGCGGAAAATGCTTCGGCGGTGAAGGATCTGGCGGCACAGGTCCCGGCGGCGCGGCGGGAAGATGTGAAGTCGAGGGCGGCGCTGCTGGCGGCGATTTATGACGTCATCTCCGGGCCGGCGGGTGAGCGCGACTGGAACCGCTTTCGTTCGCTGTTTGTGCCGCAGGCGCGGTTCACGGCGGTAGGGCGGAAGCCGGACGGAAGCGTGTCGGTGACGCTGTTGGGAGTGGATGAGTTCATCGGCATGGCGGGCGCGGTGTTCAAGAGCCAGGGATTTTATGAGAATGCGATCGTGAACCGGGTGCAGACGTTTGGAAATGTTTCGCAAGTGTTCAGCAGTTATCAATCGCGGAATGAAAAAGGCGGGAAGCCGTTTGAGCGCGGGATCAACAGCATTCAGATGTTTGACGATGGAAAGCGCTGGTGGGTGTTGAGTATTTTGTGGGACACGGAGCGGCCGGGGAATCCGTTGCCGAAGGCGATGGTAAAGAAGTAGGGAGGCTAAAGCCGTGATGAGAGCGGCAGCTTTACGGTTGTTGCGCGTCGGCGGTGAAACGTGAATCCCCGCCCCTAGCGCACAGAACGCGCTAGGAACGGGGCACCCGCGCTATTTAAGCGGCGGCAGGTCCAGGGCTTGGAGAATGCGATTGGCGGCTTCGGCGCCGGAGCGGACGCAGTCGGGGACGCCGATGCCGTGGTAGGCGTTGCCGGCGAGAGCGAGATTGGGTAAATCGCGGCAGGCTTCCTCGATGGCGAGAATTCTTTCGATGTGGCCTACGTTGTACTGCGCCATGGCGTCATTCCATCGATAAATGCGGGTGAAGAGCGGGTCGGCGGTGAGATTGAGGATTTGTCTGAGTTCTTGTTTGGCGAGACTGAGAATTTCTTCGTCGGTTTGATCGAGGATGGCGGGGTGGTGCGCGCCGCCTAGGAAACAGCGGATCAAGGCGCGGTCTGGGGGAGCGCGGTGGGGAAATTTGTTATGGACGAAGGTTGCGGCCAGCAGGCGCTTCCCTTCACTGCGCGGGACTAGAAATCCGAAGCCGGGTGGAAGGCTTTGCCGGACCTGCCGATCGTAGGCGAGGGCGATGGTGACGGAAGAAGTGTATTCGATGGCGGCGAGAGCGCTGGTTAGTTGGGCGGGCAATCCGAGGCGAGCGGCGGCTGGGGCGGAAGTGGCGAGGATGACGGCGTCGAATTGATCGGAGGCATAGCCGGCGGAGACCAGCCAACTGGCGCCCTGCTGTTGAATGGCTTGTACTGGAGTATTGATGTGCAGAGCGGCGGGCAGCAGGTGGGAGATGATTGCGTCCGCCATTTGCTGCATGCCGTTTTTCAGCGAGGTAAAAAGAGGCTTGGGTGCGTCGGGCTTTGGCGTTTTCTGGAGCGTGGAGATCATTGCGCGGCCGAGGCTGCCGTGAGTGGCTTCCATATCGGCAAAACGGGGCAGAACGGCACGCAGGCTGAGCTTGTCGGCTTGGCCTCCGTAGACGCCGGAGAGCAACGGGTCGGCTAGGCGATCGACCATTTCGGGGCCGTAATGGCGTTCGACGAAAGAGGCTACGCTTTCGTCGGTTGCGGATTTTCTTTTGGGATGGAACCACTCCTGCATCATGCGGAGCTTGGTGCGCGTGGAGAACAGTGGCGACCAGATCGCAGGCAACATTTTGGTGGGGACCATGAACATCAGGCCGTCGGGCATGGAGACGAGATGGCCATTCACCAGGATGTAGGTTTTGCGATCGCGATCATTGGAGCCGATGAGTTGGTCGGCTAATCCGACTTCGCGGCAGAGGTCGGCGGCCCAGGGTTTTTCGGTGAGGAAGGAATCGGGGCCGGCTTCGACGACGCATCCGTCGATGGATTCGGTGAGGAGCACACCGCCGAGGCGCGGAGAGGATTCGTAGAGTGCGTACTCGAGGTCGACGCCGGTGCGGCGGTGCTTTTCTAGCGCGAATGCGGCTGCGAGACCGGAGATGCCTCCGCCGATTATGGCTATGCGCTTCATGATGGTGACGGTGACTAGGCGGCACGAACGACTAAGTTTTGTCTATTTGTTCGATCAAGTGACCTAGGAAATACCACCACAGTGTTCCAAGAATTCCCCACGCGGCCAGGGCAGAGGGGAAATGTTCACTGGAAGTGAACATCACGCCGAAAGCAAATATAGAGATCGGTACGTCGGCGATAAAGATAATTGCAAAAGGCCAAAGTGCCGGACCATCGAGCAATGGCTGTGGCTGTATCCAAAACAGACCCCAAGTAAGCGCGAACACGCATAGGTGCAGCGCGGGAGCAGCAAATCGCGGTCGTCGGAGATCAAGCACCGCTGAATGGTAACACTGAGGAGAGTGCCGTCTGCGCCAACATTACTAAACAAACTTCTCGACCAGGTCGGCGAGGGCAGCCGTGAGTAAGGGGGAATCGTTCAGGGAGTCGGCGCGGGTTAGGCGCATGCCTTGTTTTTCTGCGAATTGTTTGAAGGCGATATCGATGTCGTAGAGGACTTCGACGTGGTCGCAAAGGAAGCCAATGGGTTGAATGAAGACGGCGTTGTGGCCATTCTTCTTGAGACCTAGGATTGTGTCTTCTACCGTGGGGCCAAGCCACGGGCCACCGGCTATGCCCTGGCTTTGGAATGCGAAGGTCCAGTCTTCGGGCGCGAGGGCGGCCTCTTTCGCTACCAGTGATGCGGTTTCTTTGGCTTGGCGCTCGTAGGGGTCGCCTTCGGTTACCGTGCGCTGCGGGACGCTGTGGGCGGTGAAGATAGTTGGGACATTTGGCGGACGGCTGGCGCGAAGTTTTTCGGCGAAGGCTTGGATTAATAGAGGATGATCGTGCCAGGAGTCGATGAAATCTGTGGTGAAAGGCGGATTCTCTTTGGTTAGGGCTGAGCGGTAGAGGCCGACGCTGGTGCGGGAATTCTGGGGCGCGAGGCAGATGACTTTGGCGTGGCTGACGCCATCGGAAATCATGGTACGGACAGTGTCCGCGATGTAGGGGTGCCAGTTGCGCATGCCGACATAGACTTTGAGGCCGAGTTTCTGGGCCAGGAGTTCGGCTTGCTTCTTGGTTAGTTCGGTGAGCGGGGAGCGGCCGATCAGACTGTAGCGGTGCTGGATTTCTTTAATAGATTCTGGAGGAACGGGACGGCCTCCGGTGACGCGTAGAAGGAATTCAGGGATCTGGTCGACAGAATCGGGACTGCCGTGGGCCAGGAGCAGGACGGCGGTGGTCACGGGATTGTTGGCTTGGTTCACGTCAAAATCTTAACCACAGAGGACACCCTTCGACTTCGCTCAGGGCAGGCTCCGGTTCACAGAGTACCCCGATCCTGCACGAATTTTGCTAATGCCTTTACGTTTTCTACCGGAGTTTCTGGCAAGATGCCGTGACCCAGGTTAAAGATGTGGCCGGGGCGACCCGCGGCGCGGCGAAGGATGTCTTCGGCGCGGGATTTCAGTTCCGGCAAACCGGCGAAGAGCAGAACCGGATCTAGATTTCCCTGCACGGCTTTCTTGTTGCCAAGTTTGGCCCAGCCTTCGTCGAGTGGAATGCGCCAGTCGAGGCCGATTACGTCAGTTCCGGTTTCCTGCATAGAGGGTAGGAGCGTGGCGGTGTCGGTTCCGAAATAGATGACGGGCGCGCCGGTGGCTTGGAGTTTCTTCACCAGGTCGGTAGTGCGCGGCAACACGTAACGGCGATAGTCGTCGACGCTGAGGCAGCCGACCCAACTATCGAAGATCTGGATGACATCGGCGCCGGCGCGGATCTGCTCGGCGGCGTATTCGGAGGTGACTGCAACGAGCTTGCGCTGGAGTTCGTCCCAGGTTTGCGGGGATGAGTACATCATCTTCTTCGTATGAATGTAATTGCGTGAGCTGCCGCCCTCGATCATGTAGCTGGCGAGGGTGAAAGGGGCGCCGCAAAATCCGATTACCGGAAGACGATTGCCAAAGTGGCGACACACCAGGCGGACGGCTTCGGAGACGTAGCCGAGATCGGCGGCTTGGTCGGTGCGAAGGTCGGTGACGTCTTCCCTGCCCCGAATTGGCTTCTCGATGACTGGACCTTCACCGGGAGAAAAATGGAATGGCAGGCCCATGACTTCGAGCGGGAGAAGCAGGTCGGCGAAGATGATGGCAGCGTCAACTCCCAGGATTTCGGCAGCGGTGATAGTGACGTCGGCGGCGACTTGGGGCTGCTTGCAGATCTCGATCAGTGAATACTGCTTGCGGACGGCACGGTATTCAGGCATGTAGCGTCCGGCTTGGCGCATGAACCATACCGGAGTGCGATCTACGGGTTGGGCGCGGCAGGCCTTTACGAAGCGAGATTCGGGGGCGGACATGCAGCTTTAAATCTAGCATTTTTTGCGAGTGGGGCATTGTGTTGACTGTCCCAAAGCCTTAGAACGCAGAGACCGCTGAGAACAGCCGTAGAGGGCGCAGAGAAATAAAGATCGAACACTTGCCCTTTCGCGTGCGAGGAACCAAGAGAGGTAACCTCCTGCTGCTGGGCGGTGGGCCTATGATTTAGGTAGTCCGACAGAGGAGGTGCTGGCATGGCAGCAAGCCAGGTAGTTTTGTATTTCGAGAGGCAAGAGGATGCCGTGCTGTTTGCCCTCGCGGCTAGTTCGGCGATGTCGGCTGAAGGATCGACGCGGGTTAAAGAGGCGGGCGCCAGAATTGCGACAGAAGTGTGCAAAGCCAGCCGGATTACCACCGAGGGAGTGCTGAACAGCGGCGAAGAGGAAGAAGCGCCGCGACAGAGGGTCGCTTAGCCTGGGTTAGTCAGACCAGGGTTGGGGACGGCGGTCCCAGCGGTGCTGGCGCAGGGTTTGTAAGAGTGAGGCATCCAGCGGGCCGGCATCGCTTACGGCAAGATTTTGATGTACGTGATTGGGGCGCCTCATGCCCACGATGGTCGTGCTCACGACCGGATTCGAAAGAATAAAACGCAACGCCATCTCGGGCAGGGTCATGCCCTTCGGCGGAACTTTCTTCAGTTTGTCTACCCGAGCTACGGTATTCGTGAGATTCTCCGGGCCGAAGTAGAGGGAGCGCCAGTCGTTTTTCGGGAACCTGGTTTCGGCGGTCAGTTCACCGGCGAGGCTGCCTTCGTCGAGTGGGACGCGGGCGATGACGCCGATGTTCAACTCGCGGCATACGGGAAATAGTTGGTCTTCGGGAGACTGATCGAAGATGTTGTAGATCACTTGCACGGCATCGATCAGGCCAGTCCTAAGGGCGCGAATGCCGTTCTCCGGCTCCCAGCGATTGAGGCTGAGGCCGAAGGAACGGATCCAGCCGTCGCTTTTTAGCTTTTCGACTGTCTTGCGGAAGTCGGGTTCGTCGGTCCAGCTGTCATCCCAGACGTGGAATTGAAGCAGATCGATGGACTTGATCCCGAGCTTTTCGCGGATCAGGCGGGCGTATTTGAAAACGTGATCGGAGGGAAAGACGTCGTGGTATTTGTACTGGGGGGAGGCGGGCCACTTGTCGTTCAGCGGCGGGATTTTGGAGGCGGCATAGAGACGCTTGCCGGGGTTGCGGGAGAGAATCTGTCCGAGCAGGGCGTCGCTGTGGCCATTGCCGTAGGCCCAGGCAGTGTCGAAGAAGTTGCAGCCGAGATCGACGGAAAGTTGCAGGGCGGCGAGGGATTGGGCGGCGTCGGAGCCGGTCCAATCGCCCATGCCCCAGAGTCCGTGGGCGATTTCGCTGATTTCGAGGTTGGTACGGCCTAGTGTGCGGTATTTCAAGGCTCCAGTAGCCCCATTATTCGTGGTGCTTCCTTGTGCTCGACGCAATTGACAGACTTGCCCGACCCTTCTTAACATAGGAGTTCACTCCGAAGCTCCCGAGGACGGATCGTTTCACGATGTGTGCGTTGCGCATCTTACCTTTTACAAGCAAATCCTATGATCTCAGTCAAACAGCTTACCAAGAAGTACGCGCGTAACCTTGCGGTTGACCACATTTCTTTCGAGGTGCAGAAAGGCCAGATTGTGGGCTTTCTTGGACCGAACGGCGCGGGCAAGACGACTACCATGCGCATGCTGACGTGCTTTATGCCGCCCACGTCGGGCGGTGCGACCGTGGCCGGATTCGATGTGCTGGAGCAGCCGCTCGAAGTCAAGAAGCGCATTGGATATCTGCCAGAGTCACCGCCACTGTATCCGGAAATGGAGACTGGCGAATATTTGATGTTTGTAGGCAAGCTCAAGGGGCTTTCGGGCGCGGAGCTTGAGAAGAGAGTCGATTACGTTTGTGAGCGCTGCGCGGTTGCTGATGTGAGAAATAAGCTGCTGGGGCGGCTCTCGAAAGGGTATCGGCAGCGAGTGGGGCTGGCGCAGGCGATCATTCACAATCCGGATGTGCTGGTGCTCGACGAGCCCACGGCTGGGCTTGATCCCAAGCAGATTAACGAGACTCGTGATCTGATCAAAGGGCTCGCGGGGGATCACACGATTATTTTGAGTACGCACATTCTCCCGGAAGTCGAGCAGACGTGTGAGCAAGTGGTCATTATTAGCAAAGGCAAGCTGGTGGCGACGGATTCGGTGACGAACCTGCAGAACCGGGCGCGGGGAGCAGAATCGCTGTTGGTGGAAGTGGGAGCGCGGGATGGAGCGGTTGACGCCGCGGTAGTGGTAGCCCGGCTACAACAGATCCCGGGAGTGAGCCGTGCCCAACTTAAGACTACGCACGGAACCCGCAACGTGTTTGAAGTGGAAAGCCAAAAAGGGTTCGTGCGCGGAGAGTTGTCCCGCGCGGTGGTGCAGGCGGGATGGGACTTGAATGAGTTGCGGCCTGCGGCGGTGAGCCTGGAAGAAATATTCCTGCAGCTTACCGGGACGGACGCCGCGAGCAAGGGGGCAGAGTAAATGCGGAATATCTGGATCATCTGGCAAAAAGAACTGCGCAGCTATTTCGTTTCGCCGATTGCGTATCTGCTGTTGACCATGTTCGCGCTGATTTTCGGGTTCTTCTTTTGGAACGCCCTCGGTTACTTCGTGATGATGGGCATGGAATCGCAGATGCGCGGGCAGGCGATGCCGATGAACATCAACGAAGAAGTGATCCGGCCGCTGCTGTCGAACGCCAGCGTGATTGGACTGTTTTTCATTCCCATGATCACGATGCGCTTGTTCGCCGAAGAGAAGCGCAGCGGGACGATCGAGTTGCTGGTGACGTCGCCGATTCGCGACATCGAGATTGTTCTCGGTAAATGGCTGGCGGCGCTGACCATGTATGCCTGCATGCTGCTGTTTGTCGCGCTGAACTTTGCTTTTCTTTTTAAGTACGGGAACCCGGATTGGAAGCCGCTGGCCATCGGCTATCTGGGGCTGCTGTTACAGGCGGGCGGATTGCTGGCGATTGGCACGTTCATTTCTACGCTGACGAAGAACCAGATCATTGCGGGAGCGGCGACGTTCGGAGTTTGCTTGTTGCTGTGGGTGCTGGAATGGGTCAGCGGATATGAGACCGCGACCTGGGCGCAAGTACTGGCCTACATGTCGGTGATCACGCACTTCGAGTCGTTCGGCAAGGGCGTGCTGGACATGAAGGATGCGATCTATTACTTAACCGTGATTTTCCTGGGGCTGTTCTTCACCGCGCGGTCCATGGAATCTCTACGCTGGAGGTCGTAAGTGAACACAGAGCTGATGAAAGCGAGACAAACCCGGTACGTAGCTTACGCCACGGTGTATGTGGTGGTGGTGCTGACTGCGGTGACGATTGCCAATTTTCTTGCCAACCGGCATGACAAGTCCTACGACGCGACTGCGAACAAACGCTACAGTTTGTCGGAGCAGACGGCGAAGATCGTGAAGGGGCTGAAGCAGGACGCGAGCATCATTTACTTCGATCAACCGACGCGGTTTCCCCACGCGAAAGACCTGCTGGGCGAGTATTCGAATCTTTCTCCCAAGATTCACGTGGATTATGTGGACCCGGACAAGAATCCGCAACTGACGCGTGAAGATGGAGTCACGAACTACGGAACGGCGATCGTGCGGATTGGGGCCAATAAAGAAGAAGCCAAGAGCTTCACCGAAGAGGGCATCACTGGGGCGATTATCCGCACATTGAAGCATACGACCCGCACGGTGTGTTTTGTGGCGGGCAGCGGTGAGCACCAGATCGACGATTCGGAGCGCAATGGTTATTCGAAATTCAAGGATCTGTTGGGCAAAGACAATTATGTTGCGAAGCCGGTCGACCTGCTGCAGAAGGCAGATGTCCCGAGCGATTGCACGGTGCTGGTGGTGGGTGGCCCGACGCACGATTATCAGCAGCCGGAAGTGGAAGCGATCAAGAAGTATGTGGAGGATGGCGGACGGGCTTTATTGATGCTGGATCCGCCACTGAAGATTGGCCGCTCAATGACCGCTGACAACGATGCGCTCACGAGTCTGCTGCAAAGCTGGGGAGTGACGGCGGAGAAAGATTTGATTCTCGATCTCAATCCGATTGGGCAGTTGCTGGGAGTGGGGCCGCAAGTGGCGCTGGTGAGAAATTACGCTTCCCATGCGATTGTCGATGGCATGAAGGGAACCGCGACCGGGTTTCCGCTCACGCGGTCGCTGGAGATCAAGAATGGAGACAAGACTTCGGTGCAGAAGTTGTTTGATTCTTCGGATACCAGTCTGGCGACGAGCAACTTAAGTTCGCCGGCGGTGGATCCGAATGATCCGAAAAACAAGAAAGGGCCGCTGACCATGGCGGCAGCGGCTACTTACAACACGGGGAAACAGGATTCGCAAGGGCGGTTTGTGGTGGTGGGAAGTTCGTCTTGGGCGGCGAATTCGTTTATAAGCTTCAACGGCAACAGCGACCTGGCGTTGAATGCGGTTGACTGGCTTTCGTCGGATGAAGACTTGATTTCCATTCGTCCCAAGGAGCAGGAAGATCGCCGCATCACGATGACGCAGTCGCAAGTGAACTGGGTGAGGATCACGAGCCAGTTTCTGTTGCCGCTGCTGGTGGTGGTGATGGGAGTTTCGGTGTGGTGGAAGAGGAGATAGTCGAGGCTGCCGGATGAAAATACGTGGGCTGATGGTTGCGATTTTGGTTCTGGCGGGTTTGACGGGTGCGCTGTACTGGTCGAATCGGCAGAAGCCGGCGGGGACGGCGGAGGCGTCGGCTGATGCTCCGCCGAAGATCCTTACGCTAAAGCAAGAAGATATTTCGAAGATTGATCTGAAGAAAAAAGGTGGGGATGAGCTGGTGCTGGCGAAAGACGGATCGGGAAAATGGCAGATCACTTCCCCTCAGCCGTTGGGCGTGGAGCAGAGCACAGTTTCTCCGATGCTTTCGAGCCTGTCGACGCTGAGCTCGGAGCGGCTGGTGGAAGAGAAAGCCAGCGATCTGGGACAGTATGGCCTGAGCGATCCGGCGCTGGTGGCGACAATTACGGAAAAGAACAACAAGACGCATGAGTTGATGCTGGGTGACCAGACGCCGGCAGGGAGTGCGGTTTACGCGAAACTAGATGGGGACCTTCGGGTCTTTATTATTGCCAGCTATAACAAGGGCAACATCGATAAGAGCGTAAATGATCTGCGGGACAAGCGGTTACTGACGGTGGATGCGGACAAGATCAGCAAAGTGGAGCTGATCGCCAAGAAAGAGGACATTGAGTTCGGGCGAAATAAGGACGGCTGGCAGATCGTGAAGCCGAAGCCGCTGCGGACGGACGGTCCTCAGGTGGAAGAACTGGTGCACAGTCTGACCGAGGCCCGAATGGATTTGGGCGGCGCTGAGCAAGACGCGAAGCAGATCGCGTCGGCGTTTGCGTCGGCAACTCCGGTGGCTACGGCAAGAGTGACGGCGGAGACGGGAACGCAAGAATTGCAGGTGCGCAAGAACAAGGATGACTACTACGCCAAGTCGAGCGCGGTGGAGGGCGTGTACAAGGTTGCGGGCACAGTCGGCAAAGGGCTGGACAAGGGTCTAGAGGATTTTCGGAATAAGAAGCTGTTTGATTTCGGGTTTAGTGAACCCAACAAAATCGAGATTCACGACGGGGCGAAGAGTTATTTCCTCACTAAAGGCGGCGAGGACTGGTGGAACGGCAGCGGCAAGAAATTGGATGTTGAGAGTGCGCAGTCAGTGGTCGACAAGATCCGCGATCTATCCGCCAGCAAGTTTGTGGATTCTGGATTCACTACGCCCGTGATCGAATTGACGGTAACGTCCAACGACGGTAAGAAAGTCGAAAAAGTGCAGGTTGCGCGGAAGGACGCTGCGTATATCGCGAAACGGGAAGGCGAGGCGTCGCTGTACGAAGTGGATGCCCAGGCGGTGGCTGGTTTGGAGAAAGCGGCTGAAGAGATGAAGATCGCGGCTGCGCCGCCGAGCAAGTGAGTTAGCCGGCACCGGCCGGCTTCGAGTCCCCGGATTGCGCTTGCGCTTCCAGAAACTTTTCCAGTTCTTCTCGATCTTCGGGCAGCATTTTGTCGAACCGGATCCCGTTTCCAACCTGGGGATCATGGGTGACTACGGTTGCAACGATCAGAATGGTATTTTCCAGCCGCAGTTTTAGATCAAGAATTGTTCCGATCGGGAACGGGAACATAGTCTCAATGTAACAACCGCCCGCGCTTAGATCGGCGGTGGCGCCTCGGATGGGCGCGGGGCCGCCTTCGACCTCGATTTCGACAGGGACACGAACCTTCAAACGGGGAGAATCGCGGCGGTCGTGGTCAGGCATAGTCACTGTCCGTCTCAACCGGGAATGGGCTCTTGACTGTGAATGCTCCATGTTAGTGCGGAGTCATTGTGCATTCAAGGGCGGATGGCGATGGATCCGTGCGGCGCGGAGTCGGCCCGAAGAATTGGCAGGTCCACAACTGAATGGCTGTGACCCGTGGTAAATCTTCGGTATCTCAACTAGAATTGTGGCAGCCGATTCATTCCGCGCCGGAGAGGTGGCAGAGTGGCCGAATGCGGCGGTTTGCTAAACCGTTGTACGGGCTAACACCTGTACCGAGGGTTCGAATCCCTCCCTCTCCGCCATACAGTCTGAGGTGCAGAGAATCCGGCTTGTATTCCTCTCAGAATCGCTCGAAAACGCCGCAATTCTGCGATTCTCGCCACTAAACCGGACTGGAGAAAGTGTCCCGCGAATTCCGCCGTACAGGTTTTTGCCGCCATTTTCTCTAGCAGGCAGATGCGCAGTCCGGTTTCGACGAGCCCACTTGGCGAATGGAATGCGATCACAAACCGCTCACTCGGCAAAAGCGCCTTGACTTTCCAGCGTCTTTGAGTGCATCCCCTCCAGGCATTGACATCCACCGGCCAGGTCAATGAGTGTAATCGCCTGACTACAGAAGTTAAGGTTTCCTGCTGCACAAATCTGCTATCCCTCAGCTCACTTCGTGACGCGGTGAGGCAGTGGTACAGGTGGGATCAGCGTCGCCGTTTCCCAAGTATCGGAGGCGGGATTGGCCGCGCCGGTCTCGCGATCATCGGAGATTCGGTCAGTTGGCCCTGATTCTGCTTCATCCGTTCCTGGTCTTGCTGTAGCTTTTTCATCAGCTCCGGATGCCGCGCCCATTGGATCTGCTTCTCGGCGGGCGCCTAATAGACCACCAGGCTGAAGTTCCAGTTAGGTGGTTGCGCTGAATAGACATTGACAAAAAGCTGCGTGTTGGTGAGGCTGACGCCAGGCCAGGGGTTGTCCGCGGCTATCGAGGGTGTGCCGTTGATCCCAGTGTTCGGGGCTGCTAGCGTCGCAGACCAGAATCGATTGGTCACTCCAAAACCAAAGTCGACAATCCATTCTCCAGAGCGATCGACGTCCTTCAGCGTAAAACCGCACGGGGGTGTCGTGGCCGCGGATCCAGGCAAGGTAGAGTTGAAGCACCTCACGATGCTGTAGGGCGATGTTTGGCCGTTTACATAGACCATCCCCTTCACCCAGCCCCCACATTCGTTGCACTGTTCCACACTGCCCTGGGCAATCATCGCGTAACCCGAATTACTGGTTCCTACGACTCCGGCAATGCCGCCGGATCCGTAGACTCCGTATCCGCAGCTGGAACAGTTGGGGGTTGTCCCGTACACGCCGGTAGGTTCTCCTGTGCTAGCTGCGTTACTGCCCAGAACGCCGTATCCCTCGGGAGCAAACGTAAGGCCATAAATCCCGGTGGCGTTTCCTGTTGGGGCTGAGTCATAGCCTTCAACGCCAAAGCCCGACGAATCTGCGCTTTGCCCGTATACGCCGATCGAGGCACAACAGGTCGCATTTTGTATGCCTTCGATGGTGCCGGAATTGGAGCCACTCGAAACGGCATAAATGGGGGTGTTCGCCGCGCTAAAGGTGTTGCTTCCGGTGAAGGTGTTGGAGGCTGCCAATAGCGGCACTTGTGTGGTGTCGAGATTCAGGGTGACGTTGCCGCTGGTGCCGCCACCGGTTAGGTCGGTTCCGGCCTTTACGCCCGTGATCGTGCCCGTTCCCGTTGAAGAACACGCCCACGCGCTGCCATTCCACTGCAGCACTTGATTCGTGGCGCAGGTGTTTACCAGGCTCAGATTCAAATTCCCGCTGGTTCCTCCTCCACTCAGGCCGCTTCCGGATGCCGTCGTCACCCCGGTAATCGTGCCCGTGCCCGGAAACGTCTGTCCGCTTGCAAACGTGAAAATTCCAGCGCTGTTCAACTTAAGTCCGGTTTCTGCCGGTGACGCTGGATCAGTCCCATATAACAAGTTCAGCGTCGCTCCCGGCGTCGTTGTGTTGTTGCCTACCGGTTCCGCCTGCCACTGGAAGTGATTCAGTGCGTATGCGCCGGTTCCGCTGTTAAAGGCAGAGGATTCGAAGTTCAATGGGTTCGAGTCGTAGCCTTGGCTCTTGGTGGCATAGTTCACCGTCGCCATCTCGAACAGGCCACGCACCAGTTCCTGTCCCTTTATGTCCAAAGTGAAAATCGGGTTCTTCTCATTGATGCCGATCTTCGCGTTGGAACCTGAGCCTAGTTGGTAAAGGATGGAATCGCCGAGATCGCCGTTGTTGTCGGTCCACAGGGGAAGATAACCTTCCGTGCCGCTGCCGCCGACGGTGGGGCCAGAACCGGATGGCGCGGATGACTCCCCCGCGGAAGAAGCGCCGGTCGTGGCATTCGGTGAGGCTAATACGAACGCCGACAGCGGCAAGCCACCCAGGGTTTGCGCATCCGCCGCCTTGAGGGCATAGGGTACGCTGAGCAACAGCACCCGCGGCTGTTCCTCGCCACCATTCACCCGCACCCCGAGCCAACGTGCCTCGCCCGAGGTGAATACGTCGAGCGGCAACCCCTGGGACGTCGTTGCTCCGAGTTGGACAGTGTAGTTGCCTCTGGCATCGGTGGTGACATTTTGGGTCTCCAGCCACAAGGGCGCGCCACCTTCCTGCGCGTTGTAAATGGCGAAGGTAATGCCGACAATGCCGGTGACCGTTTTACCCTGTTCGTTGATCGCGGAGCCGGAGTAGTTGACCAGCCGTGGGACAACGGTGGCGGCAGGCGAGGTAACGCTGTTCTGTGCGTTCATCGTAGCGACCAGAAGACTCAGTGTGCAGCAGAGAAGCAATCTCTTAACGAATTGCATGTGGCACGCTCCTGTTACCGCCATTCGAACTTGATATGGCGTGAAATTCATCTCGGACATCAGAACAAGAAAGTTCGCCTGCCGCTAGCGGGCGACAGGGCGACCGCTGACGTTTCCTCAGAATTCGGCTCAGCGAGCGGAAACACCAACAGCATGAACAGGTGTCTCCCCCGTCTCGGAGCTGAACCAACAACCTGCTGCCGTGTACGAAAATCCCTCCCCAACGCTCCTCACAGACCGCGGAGAGAGTTCAGAATCGTCTTCTCATCGTCGCCAAAGGCCAGTTCAAAGGCCCTGTCGATCAGTGCTTCAATCCGCTGGAACAATCTCGAGGGCTTCTCCTCATAAGTTTCGGGAACGGCCTGCCGTGCCAGTCCAATTAAGCCGGGATAGGTGTTAGCGGAGCTCATAGGTCCTCCTTCAAGCTTCGGTAACGCTAAAAGGCCCGGTTGCCATCCTCTTCCCGCTGGAATCAGGGAGAGTTCATTCCTCTACTGAAGAAATCGGAAATGGAAGGCAGAAGACGACAGGGAGAACTAATAAATTTCAAGATGCCTTGCAGGGTTGGTGATCAGTCGCAATGGCCTGCGCTCTTGGGAACTTTCTTCTCTAGTGTTTGGCGGGGCGGAAAGCTCGCGGAGGAGTGATCTGGCTTAGCGATTGGCTCAGCAGAAACTGAGCATTGGGAAGCTTGCCCTGCCAGTGGTTCCAGAGTTCTCCGCGCTGTGCTTCGAGCAGCAGGGCCTTGTCTTTCTGCCCGCTGCGGCGAAGAAGATCGGCAAGAGCCGTCCAGGTGCGGGAAAGACAGATTGCATCGCGGAGATCGCTTTGCAAGTTCGGTTTCCACGCCACCATCTTGTCCAGGAGTTGCTGGTACGTTTCGATCGCTTTGGCCGTTTGACCCGTCTGTGCGTAGTCGTCGGCCTGCGCTCGCAGGGCGTCGTAGACATCATTCATGGGCTCGATTCTATCTGTTGGGTATCGGCCGGCTTGGCTCAGCAATTCCAACGCTCTGGCGATGCGTTGCTTGGCTTCCTTCTCCCGGCCCAGCCATCGAACGGTGTAGGAAGACCCAACCAGCAACTCCGCCTCGGCGCGCTGAGTACTGGCATTCGTTTTGGCCTCTCGAATCCTTGTAAGAGCCTGATCATAAGCCGACAAAGCTTTGGCGGGATCACTGTGACGAAGGCTATTACCAACCTCAAGTTCAAATACTGCAACACTGTGGCGGCCCAAATAATCCAGAGGGTCCTTCTTTGAAAGATCCTCGGCGATATCCAACGCTTCTTGAAAGCTGGCGAGCGCCTCGCGACTGCGGCCCAGACTTGGTTCTGCATCCTGCCTGCCGAGGATCATACCTTCAAAATGGTACGAGTTTGCCAAGTTAATGAGAAGCGACGCGTGCCCATCTGCAGCCTCGGCCTTCTCGAGCTCAATCGAATCAACCGCGGTCTTGAGGGCACCATCAAGATCCCCCGACTGCCAACGCGCCTCTCCCAAAACCTCAAGCGCGGCTCCCCGCATCGCGTTCGACTTAGGTCCCGACAACGGGATGTCCAAAGCTCGCTGGCAATATCGGATCGTCTCATCGAAATGCCTCGCAACTAAGTAAGTGTTAGCGACGTTCACATAGAAGTACCTCATGCTATAAAGGCCGTGATATTCCGTGGGGTGAGTATTCATGAACCGCTCGATTAACGAAACAGTGGTGGCGGCATCATTCAACTCCTCTGCACGATCTCCTCGGCTGCTGGCCAAGGCCCTGCGATCATGAGCGATAGTGGCGGCGATGAAGAGCGCGCGCTGATTGTCAGGATCCTTCCCCAGGATGGGCTCGACGAATGTCCACGCCTGGTTCAGACTGGCTTCCGCTTCCGCAAATTGGCCTAGATTCGGTGAGGTTGGATCGCCTTGCGCGTGGGCCACGCGGACATAGGCAAAGGCGATCTCAAGCGCCAGATCCTTGTCGCCGTGAACGTCACTACCCAAAGAGGTCAGATACTGTTGCGAATCGGAAACCATCTGCATTCTGATCTTCGTTGAACCCGGTAACCCGCGAATGTCGTTATCGAGCGCGAGGAATTTATTGGCCAGTTGGCGTACTTGCAAAAAGCGGCTTTCGGCTACCTTGCGCTCGCGGTTCGCGACGTAGAGTCCGGCGGAAAGGCTCCCAATGACAAGCAAAACGGCAACCGTCGTCAGTGCGACAACCGTGCGATTGCGGCGCAGAAATTTGGCGGCTCGATAGGCCAGCGTGTCGGGTCGCGCGCTAATCGGTTCGTGTTTCAGGTAACGTTGAAGATCGTCGGCGAACCCAGTGACTGAGGCGTACCGCTCTGTTGGATTCTTCTTCAGGGCTTTGCCAACAATCGTATCCAGATCGCCACGCAGCTGGCGCTGAAGTTTTTCCGGTGTAGTGCAACGGTTTTCGGCTACGCTCTTGTCGGCAGGCGAGGTGATAGTGCCCGATGCGCGCGTAGGTTCCGTCTCGACAATCGCCTTGACTAGCTCCGCCGGGGAATGCGGCCCCGGGCCGACGGGATGCTGGCCAGTCAGTAGCAGATAGAGCAGCACGCCCAGTGCATAGACATCGGTTGCGGTGGTGACCGGCTGGCCGGAGAGTTGCTCGGGCGCGGCGCACTGCGGCGTCAGGGCCGAACCACTCTCATGCGTGAGTAAGGTAGCGGCACCAGCCTGGCCTTCACCTTCGAGCAGTTTGGCGATCCCGAAATCCAGCAGCTTCACTTCACCGTCCTTGCTGACCAGCACATTCGAGGGCTTGATATCACGATGGACCACCAAGTTGGCGTGGGCATGCGAGACTGCCGCGAGCACATCCAGGAACAGGCGTATGCGCGCGTCGATATCGAGCTTGTGCTTGTCGCAATACTGATCGATGGCCTCGCCGTCAACGTATTCCAGGATCAGATAGGGCTGGCCCGTCGAAGACACACCGGCATCTAGAAGTTCCGCAATGTGGGGGTGGGTAAGCCGCCCCAGAACATTGCCTTCGCGTTTGAATCGTTCCTCGGCTGTGTGCCCGGCGAGTGCGATACTGACGAACTTGACCGCAGCTTGCCGCTCGAAGCGGCCGTCACTGCGTCGGGCCAGCCAGACACTGCCCATTCCACCTTGCCCGATTTGCGAGACCAGGGTGTAAGAACCAATCGCCTGTCCCGCAAGTCCAGCGGACGAAGGCAGCAGAGATTCTTCCAGAAATCCTTCCTCTGCCAGGCACTGCTGCTCGTCCAATAGCGCCCGCAGAACGGAAGCCAGACCGGCATCCTTCTCGCGCAACGAGAATAGCCAGTGTGCGCGCTCCTCTGCGGTCATATCGAGGGCCTGGTCGAGATACGGGCTTATCTGCTGCCATTGATCGGGAGTGAACTTAGTGGTCAATACAGATTTCTGACCTCCCTTGAGAATCGGAAATGGTGAGCGAAACCCGCCAGTGCCGGACGCCAATTTTCAGGGTGTTCTGCCGCGCATATGAATTCAGATAGGTGGTCTGCCGTCGATCTGGGCTAGGGGTAAACATCGTTTCTCACAAGGGCAAATCCGCCCGAAGGTTGCGGTGTAGGTAAATGCGCGCTTTTTCCCATTTGCGCTGGACGGTGCGCTCAGAGACGCCGCTTATGTCGGCGATCTCGCCGAAAGAAAACCCACAGAAAAATTTTAGGTCAACAATTTGCGATAACGAACTATCGACCTTGGCTAACTCGTCCAAAGTTTGACTGATGTGTGTGAGTTGTTGATCGTCGGTCATCTTCTGTCCTACGTCAGTAGTGAGGGCCGTGATCTCGAACTGGCCGCCGCGCTTGATGGCAAGGCGGTTTCGCACATGGTCGATGATCAATCCGCGCATGACCCGCGCCGCGTAAGCCATGAAGCGGCCCCGATCGGGAAAGGATTGTCCTTCTCGCCCGGCCATGTCGAGGTAAGCCTCATGAATCAAGGTAGTGGCGCTGAGGCTTACGATACCTTGTCGGGCGAGTTGGCACTTGGCAAGACGACGGAGTTCCGCATACAGGATTCCAAAGAGTTTCTCCCCGGAAACACCGTCACCCCGCTCGGTCCGGTCGATCAGCGTCGAAATGGTGGGCTCGGTCTTGTCCATTGCGCCCCCATGTTGCGGGACAGGCTCTCGCATTTCGAAGGAATAGTCAAGATCCTATTGGTAGTGGGCAGGTCAAACCTGCCTACTACCATCCTATTCAGTCGCTTGTCTCAAACAGCGAAACGATGGAACACTGAATTTCATACGAGCGAAATTCGTGCCGTTGATTCTGGTTTGTGGGTCTACGGCGTAACCGTAAAATTCTTTTTGCTCGTGGCCGTTCCCCCGGGCGTGGTCACAGAGATGGGACCGCTGGTTGCCCCCGCCGGTACGGTGGTGGTGATGAATTCGGAACCAGTCACTTTGAATGTGGCAGAGGTGCCGTTAAATTTGACCGCTGTCGCCCCGATATACGGGCCAATGCCTATTGTCACTTTCGCGCCCACTTTTCCCGACGAAGGAAGGAATCCGAGAATACCGGGCTTCGGCGCTGGGAGGCTGACATCGAATACGTCAATCGTGCCCTCGTCGGGCACCCCGTTCGAGTTGCTACCGCCACCTGAGGGCGTGGTTACATACAGGTTTCCGTCGCTGCCTTGAACCAGGCCGCCATCCGGGTAGTAGCCACTGGCGCCATTTGAGCTGAAGCTGGCCTCAAGCGTGTAGACTCCGCCCAACGTCAACTGAAAGATTGTGCCTTCTCCGGAGGATCCTCCCTGTCCGGTAGTCCCATACAAGTTTCCATCGGATGCCTGAATTACTCCTGCCATGGGATAGCCAAAGCCGCCTGCTGCTTGACTGAAGTCAAATATCTTTTGAAAACTGCCGGCCTTCGAGATGCGGAACACCGTTCCTGAGCTATTTGTTCCGCCCGTATAGCAAGTACCGTATAGGTTGCCATCGCTACCTTCGATAAGCGCCCCCAGCGGTTCCGCGCCGTTGGGATCGTCCGGCCCGAAGGAGTGCAGGATGGTGACCGCGCCCGCCAGATTCATTTTGAATATCGTTCCGTTGCCAGAGGTTCCACCAAACTGGGTGGTCCCATAGAAGTTGCCGTCGGAAGCAAGTGTCAGACCGGCTGTGGGCCCGTTGCCATCTCCCGTCCCAGATCCCCCACTGAAAGTGTGCATAATCTGATAGCCGCCTCCGGAGAGCGAAATCCGGAAGATTGTGCCTGAATTGTAGCCACCGTTATACTCGCCCCCTTGCTGGGTTGTGCCATACAGGTTGCCGTCGGGTCCAATAGCTAAACGGCCGCGTGGGTCGGCGCCATCCGGCGGATACGATCCGCAGCCATAGCCTCCGCAAAAGCTGTACAGAAGAGTGAAGTGCCCACTCGGAGTCAGCTTGAAGATGGTGCCGCAACCGAAGATCCCACTGATAGGCTGGCAGAAATCGGTGCCACTGCTACCTCCGCCAGAAGCGACTCCATAGAAATTCCCATCTGGCCCTTGTAACAGGCCGGCTACAGGAAATAAACCGTTGGGCGTTGTGCTGTTGCTGGAGTCGAAAGGGAAACTGTAAAGCACGCTGAGCACGCCTGCGGGTGTGATCTTCACCACCGCGCCGCAGCCTTGGGTTAGGCCTTCTACACCATCAGCGCATGCCCCTGATCCTCCCATGAAAGTGGTGGTGTAGTAGTTGCCGTCGGCGCCTTCAATCAATTCCGCCTGCGGGCCGTAGCCGTCGGGATAATTGCTCGTGGTGTTCGCGTCGTATTGAAACGCATACAACTGTGTGAGTTGGGCATGGGCGGGTGCGATCAGTGCGAGTCCCCAGCCAGCCAGCATTAATGCGAGATACTTCAAAGTTTGGTTCGTCATAAAGAGCTCCTGTCAAGATTCAATTTGGCTGCATGTGGTTGACGCTGTTGCTTCCGCGGCTACTTTTGGTTGATCTCCAGTTTGTTAGCTAGCGCGGCTGGATGGGGCAACGGAGGAGCCACCCTGGGCGTCGTCGGATGCGGGGGAATGGGCCGCGGCGGAATGGGTTTTTGCAAATTGGGCATCGGCGGAACCGGAAGGCTACGCGGCGCTCGTCCCTGCATGGGCAAAGCGTTGCTGCGTCGTGGGAAGACCGGTAGATGTTGCGCGACCTGTTGGCTTGCCAGCGGCGGCGCTTCGTAGCCAATCCGCGCCGATGCGGGCTGTCCGAACGCTTCCGGGTACAGGTAGTGACCGCGATCGGCGGAGGCTTTTTCGACCTCGACCGGAATGCTATTCGTCATTGCGTACGCATCATGACGAACTCCAGTCACCTGCCAGGAGACTTTGACGTTTGGTTTATCGGTGCGAATGCTGAAGTGGTGGTGACTGATTTCGGACGCGACGATGGCTTGCGCGAATTGCCCGATCACGGTGAGCTGGTATCGAAAATCTTTGTTGAGCGCTTCAAACCAGTCCGGTAGCTGAACCGTCGCCAGACCGTCCGCGCCGGTGGTGATGTTACCGGTGTAGATGTTCATCATCTCTGAGGATTCCACCGAAGTGTGGTAGAGATATTTGTTCGCGGGATCGAGCGGGTGATCGATCTTAAATTTCTTGACGCCCGCGGTGAACGTCCCGTTGACGTTCACCGTTCCGCTTGTGGCAGTCAGTTGGTCGGCGTTGGCGACGCGGATGTGCACGGTTTGACCGGAATTAGCGTTCACGAAGGTGCTGCCGGCGTTGTTCCCGATCAGCGTGTAGTTGCTGCAGCCCGACATGCCTGTTTGTCCGAGTTGGAGGCCCATATTGCCGGAGCCTTCACCGCACCCCGGATCGCCAATGATGGTTGCTGCATTCTCCAGCTCCTTCGGCATGGTTCCATAGAAGAGATACCCTCCGACGGACTCGGTGTCGTTTTCGGCATAGATCGTGGCGGAAAAGGGGTTCGAAATCGCATTGAAGAAAGCGGCGCCACTTCCAAGGTCGGAGGTCCCCACTATCCCGTCGTTTTGGCTGCTGTCGCCCCATACTCCGGCCGGCACGACACCTTGCCCCTCAAAGCTAGTTCCAATCGACAGCCCGTACACTCCATACCCCTGTGGCGAATCGGACAAAGCTTCCAGTCCATAGGTCACCCCTGATGTGCTTTGGGCTTCGGCGGTGATTCCGGCTGAGAAGTTTCCGCTGCCGCTAGGCGATACACCCGACACGCCAATCGGTCCCGATCCGCCTATGCCGACATCCCCTGTCCCATAAACGCCGTACCCGCCTGACGTGGCAAAATTTGCGCCCTGCACGCCAGAGCCGCCAGGAGACGCGGTCGAGCCATATACACCCGCGGTAGTCCCGGTGGTGACGAAATTTGTCCCGTATACACCATAGCCGCTCGGCGAACTGACCGAGCCCTCCACACCAAACCCGGCTGAGGATGCGGTTGTGCCGTAGACACCCACCGCCGTCCCCGTGGTGGCGGCATTTGAGCCGAAGACACCAAGCCCCACAGGCGAATTCGACTGGCCAAAAACACCCGTTGTCGTCCCCGTTGACTCGTTTGTGGTACCCATCACGCCATAGCCGGTAGTCGAACTGGTATTGCCCCACACGCCCGCCGTGGTCCCCGAGTCGGAGTCAACAAAGCCGTATACGCCGTAGCCGGCAGGCGACTCGGTTTGAGCGTATACGCCATACGTGGGACCTGTTTGGGAGAACGCCTCTGCAAATACGCCGTAGCCAGCGGAGGACATCGTCTGGCCTTGCACTCCAATCGTGGCCCCGGTCGAAGCCGTTGCTGCGCCCTCTACACCGGACGCAAAGGTCGCTGTGCTGGAGGTGGTGCCGATGAGGCCGAACGGGTTGCTCGTGTTGGCCGTGAGTGTTCCGGTTACCGTTTGACTCGCGGTGAAGGCGTTGGCCCCCAGGGTGGCGAAGGGCGAGCAGGTGAATGGCAGTGCGGTTAACGCGCTGCCCGAGGCGCAAGTATTGGAACCGAGACTCAGCGTGACGCTCCCGGTAGTGCCGCCACCGGTCAGACCTGTGCCCGCAGTGACGCCTGTGATCGTGCCGTTGCCCGTACCCGGGAAGGTTTGTCCAGACGCGAATGTGATCTTCCCGTTGCTGGCAATATTCAATCCGGTTTCCGCTGGTGAGCCCGATCCGCTGCCGTACAAAAGATTCAGGGTTCCCGCTGGAGTGGACGTGTTGTTGCCGCTGGGTTCAGTCTGCCATTGGAACAATGGCCCGATAGCTTTTTGTGTGCTGCTGTTGAATGCCGACCCTTGCAGCAAGAACGGTTGCGAGTTGAATCCAGCGCTGGCAGTGGCCGTACCAGTGCTCGGCAATTGCAGTGCTCCGCGCGAGATCAGGTTGCCGTTCACGTCCAACGTTGCTGCGGGAGTTGTCGTGTTGATGCCCACGGCAGCGCTACTTCCTGATCCCGACTGGAACAGAACCGAGTTGCCAAGAACGGAATTGTTGGTCCAGAGAGGAACAAAATCGGTGGTGCCCGAGCCGCTGACCACGGCGGTCGTACCGACGTCGGAACTACCGCCGGGGTTTGCGGAGTTGTTCGGCGTATTGTTCGTGCCTGGCATGGCCAGCATGAAAGCTGAAGGCGGCAATCCGCCGATGGTCTCGGCGTCTCCGGCCTTTAATGCATACGGGGTGCTGGCCAGCAACACCCGCGGCTGCTCGGCCTGTCCCGTCACTTGCACTCCCACCCAGTGCGCCTGCTCGGAGGTGAAGATACTTTCCGGTAATCCCTGGCTGGTCGTCGAGCCGAGCAACACAGTGTAGTGGCCAGTGCTGTCGGGGGTGACGTTCTGCGTCTCCAGCCACAGCGGTGTGCCGCCGGTTTGCTCGGAGTAGAGGGCAAACGTGATGCCGACCACGCCGCTTAGCGGACTACCGTTAAGGTCCTTCACCAAGCTGCCGAAGCGGACCAGATGAGGTAGAGCAGACGCAATTTGAGTGCGCGCCTGGGCCACGGTTAGTTGCGCCGAGGACAGAACCAGCAACAACAATCCAACTACTACAGAACCGATACGGAGCTTCATGGGAGATTTCTCCTTGACAATCGTTGGAATTCGCCAATCTTGGTTTGCAGATGGAACCGAATACCTGTTGCTACAAAACCAGCATTGAAAACCTGTAGTCGTCATTTCTCGATTCCACCCTGTCGTCATGCCGAGATCGAACCCTTAGGAAGACGAAACCTGGCCTGTTCCGCCTGCGTGGGAGTCAGCTTGTTTCCGCAAAGGGGGCATGTATCGAAGCTCGCCGCCGCGTCACCCACCAGCAGAGTTATCCCTTGCTGTTCCACCGTCACCTCCGTGCGGACGGTGAGACTGGTGCCGCACCCGGATGTGTCAGAACGGAAGAAACTTGCTCGCTGGCTTAGCCATTGGTACAGTCGCTTCGTGCGGCTTTCCTTGTTCATGGCCGCGAATGTTGCGGCAGTCGCGCAAAAAAGGCCAGTGACGAGTTCTGACAGGTTCTGACGGATTCTGAATTCGCTTTATGTCCATGAAAGCAGAAGGCATATTTCGATTCGGAGAGTTTCAAGTGGATGCCCTCGCCCGCACCCTGCGGCGGGAAGAGGCCATCGTTACGCTCAACCGCCGGGCTTTCGATGTGCTGTTGTACCTGGTGCAGAATCCGGGAAAGGTTGTTAGCCGGGATGAATTGCTAAAAAATGTCTGGCCAGACACGTTTGTGGACGAGAACAGCCTGGCGCAAAGCGTCTCCGCGCTGCGACGGGCACTCGAGGAAAAGCCGGGCGACAACAGCTACATCGTCACCCTGCCAGGGCGAGGGTATCAGTTTGTCACGCCGGTTCAGGTCGTTGCCCAACAGAACTTAAGTGTTGTCCAAGATGTCGCGACCGCCGACGGCTCTCGCGCGCTGCTTTTCCAGGAACACACGATCCGAACCAGTGTCATTACCCAAGAGAACCAACAAATGGGCTTGCCGCCCGCCCAAAATCGGGCGGTCGTGAGGTTGGTCGCAGGTGTTTTCCTAGCTGCGGCAGCGGTTGCAGGGTATTACGGATGGACACAGTTCCGTCGAGTGCAGCCGCAGAGGCCGGCGGCCATCAGTTCGCCTGGACCACCCCCGGCTGCACGCCGTTCTATCGCCGTTCTCGGTTTTCGCAATCTTTCTGGCCGCGTCGAAGAGGCCTGGCTCTCTACGGCGCTGGCGGAAATGTTGAGCACCGAATTGGAGGCCGGAGAAAAACTGCGCCTAGTTTCCGGGGAAGACATCGCGCGCACTAAGCTTGACCTTCCTCTGGCCGATGCTGACAGCCTTTCCCGAAACACGCTGGCACGGTTACATAACGATCTGGACAGCGATCTGATTGTCCTCGGTTCTTACACGTCTCTCGGCGAAAAAACCGGCACTCGCATCCGTCTCGATCTGCGTCTCCAGGACACCCTCGCCGGCGAGACGATCGCTGATGTCGCGGTGGTGGGAAGCGAGGCTGAACTGTTTGACATGGTGGCTCAGGCTGGCGCCCAGTTGCGCGAAAAGCTTGGTGTGGAGGCGGTTTCTCCCGCGGAAGTAGTGAGCATTCGGGCGTCCGCGCCTTCCAACCGTGACGCTGCCCGTCTTTATTCGGAGGGACTCGGCCGGCTGCGCGTGTTCGATGCCCTGGCAGCTCGTGATCTTCTACAGCGGGCCATTGCTGCCGATCCAAACTACTCCCTGGCTCACTCCGCTCTGGCGGAAGCCTGGTCCCGCTTGGGCTACGACAAGAAGGCGCAACAGGAAGCCCGCCAGGCATACGAACTGGCAGCCAATCTTTCTCGCGAAGACAAACTGGTGGTGGAAGGGGGCTATCGCGAAATCGATCATCAATACGAGAAAGCCATCGAGGTCTATCGCGCGCTCTTTACATTGTTCCCCGACAATGTTGACTACGGGCTCAAGCTGGCAACCGTGCAGATCCGGGCCAGCGAGGGGCGTGATGCTCTGGCTACGGTCGATTTACTGCGCAAGATTGCGCCTCCGGCCTCTCAAGATCTTCGCATCGATTTTGCAGAGGGAGACGCGTGGGAAGCGTTGGGCGATCCTAAGCGCGCAGTACAACAAGTGGCGCCAGCTCTAGAAAAAGCGAGGGCGCGCGGAGCCCGGCTGATGCTGGCGCAGGGGCTGCAGGCACAGTGTTGGTGGTTCAGTTCCCTCGGGCAAGAGCAGGATGCACTTGCGGCCTGCCGCGAGGGCAAAGACATTTATGCTGCCGCCGGAGATCTGAATGGCGAAGCCACGGCTCTGCGCACCTGGGCGGATGCGCTGGCTCAGACGGATGCGCCTGAGGCCATCCGTTTGTACCAGCAAGCTCAAACCTTTTACCGCAAAGTTGGATCTGAAAGCGGTGTGGCCACCGTCGTCAACAACCTCGGCCTGGTCTATGAAACCGAAGGAGATCTCGCTAACGCCGAGAAAATGCATCGCCAGGCGTTGGCCAGTTTTCGACTTCTCGAAAACAAGAAGAACGAGGCCGAAGTTACCGGGAACGTTGCCGATGAACGAATGGAGCAGGGAGACCTGCCCGGAGCGCTTAGCCTGTATAAGGATCAGATGGAATTAGAGGACCAGCTCCAGTTAGCGGATTCACGCAATACCGGACCGTCCGCCCTCCCAGGCTACAACATCGCGCTCATCCACCAAATGCAGGGAGATCTGGCGGGCGCAAAGCAGGGATTCGAACAATCCCTCGCCGCCTGGCAGAAGGGCAGCGTTCAGTACTTCTCCGCTTACGCCATGTGGAGCCTGGGAAGCCTGTTACTCCAGGAGGCCGATTTCCCGGGCTCGCGCAAGATGTACGAACAGGCGCTGGCGTTGCGGACCTCCGCCGGCGAAAAGCTCACCATTGCTGAAACCCAGCTCGCGCTCGCGGATTTGTCGTTGGAAGAGTCGCGTTCTCCCGCCGAACAAGAAGGCGCAGTCCGGCGGGCTCTCGAGGTTTTTCAGTCACAGAAAGTCCGTGACGACGAAACCCAGGCTTGGTGCATCCTCGCCCGCGCGCTGCTCGCGCAGGGCAAAGCGGCGGCAGCAAAAGACGCAGTGCAACACGCGCGACCCCTCTCCGCCAAGAGCCAGAATCCAGAAACCCGTTGGCAGACCGCGATCACTGCGGCGCGTATCGAGGGCGCCCAAACCAACCATGCCCGCGCCGCTGGCGGGAGTGCAACGGGCAAAGAACTAGCCACCATCATCACGAAGTCGCGAGAGCTGGGTTACGTGGGCATCGAACTCGATGCGCGTCTGGCACTCGCTGAAATTGAAATGAAGGCTGGCCAAGTGACGTCGGCACGTGCGCACCTGACCGCGATAGAGGCAGACGCCAAAGCCAGAGGCTATAACTTGATCGCCCGCAAAGCTGCCATCGCGCGCGGTTGAGTTTTCCGCTCAGGGCAAGGTGGGCCCGGAGAGTGCCCCGGTGCTGCGTTCCATGAGTACCTTGGGCACTGCGCTCTGGAACCAAGGCCGCTATGGCGAGGCAGAGCAGGAGTTTCGCCAGTTGCTCGATGCCGACCGGCGCGTCTTGGGATCAGATCATCCTGAAACGTTGAAAGCGATGAGCGTTCTGGCATTGGCCATCCAGTCGCAAGGCCGCTTGGCGGAAGCCGAGCAGAGGTATCGCGAAGTTTTGGCCGCCCAGCAGCGTGTGCTTGGGCCCGACCATCCTTCCACAGTCGGCACGATGTTCAACCTTGCGGGCCTCCTCTCTCTCGAAGGCCGCCTGGCCGATGCCGAAAAACTGGGCCGTGAGGCCTTGGCGATTCAGTTGCGAGTTCTTATTTTTCAATCACTGGCATTACAACCGCTGGTGGCTACTATTCAGGCAGCACCTGGCATTACGTGAGTGGAACTTGCCCCAAGGGCGAAACCTGCCAGACTCAAACCTTCCAGAAAGTCACGGTTGGTACTCTTTCATTTAACGGCGCGGGCGAGGCAACATTCCTGACGGTTACGCAATATGACCGAAGCGGCGAGCCGAATAGTGGCGGGCCGGTCAAAGGAACGGTGTGGCCGTACACGGTGAGCGGGTTCAACGGGCAGCTTGGCACTGAGTCCAACGGTGCGGCAATGGTGCTTGGCGCTTTCAATGCGTCTGGTATCGCCTCGGTAGTACAGTTTTTCATTGCTGACACGAATCCGAAGACGGGCGTGGCCACGCTCCAATAACAAAAAACAGCCCTCCCCCTCGCCAAGAAAGCCATTCGCCCGGGAAGCCCGAAAATCAAAATTTCTATTTTATGGGGCCCGGCTGACCAGTTGGGCCGGCGAGGGGAGTTGTGAAGCGTCCCAACCCCCGCCCAGCGCCTGGATCAACCCACCGCTGGCTGTCATCTGTTGAATCCGAAGATTGACCGCAGTTTGCTGATTGGATAGCAATGTGGTTTGCGCAGTAATCACGTTCAGGTAAGGATCGATGCCTAACTTGTAACGGTCGGTGGCCAGCGCAAGGGTTCTTTCCGCCGATTTGACGGCCGCGTCCTGGTCCCGAATCTCCACAGACAGTATCCGTAACGACGCGAGGTTGTCCTCTACCTGTTGGAAGGCGGTTAAGACCGCTTGACGATAGTTGGCCACGGTCTCGTCGTACTGTGCCCTGAATTGCATGACCGTCGCCCGGCGCAACCCCGCGTCAAACAGGGTTTCCGCGGCTGCCGGGCCGGCTGCGAAAAAGCGGCTCGGCCAGGTGAACCAGTTGCTGATTGAGGTGCTTTCAAATCCTGCCGCTGCGCTGAGCGTAACCGTTGGAAAATATGCGGCTCTCGCGATGCCGATCTGCGCGTTGGCCTGAGCCACCAGGCGCTCTGCGGCCGCGACATCGGGACGCCGCTCAAGAAGCTGCGACGGAACGCCGAACGGAATGGCCGGAGGACTGGTTTTGAGCGGTTCGACCGGAATTGAAAACGTCGATGCGGGTTGGCCGATCAGCATCGCGATGGCATGTTCAAACTGCGCTCGTTGGATGCCAAGAGCGGCAGCTTGCGCCTGCGTGGCTTCAAGTTGGGTCTCGGCTTGCGCAACGTCTTCCTCCGAGTCGATGCCGGTGTCATACAACGCCCTGGTCAGATTGAGGGATTGTTGAAAGGCGGTCACCGTCGAATCCAGTAACTGCTGGAGCGCATCCTGTCCGCGGAGTTGAAAGTAATCCGAAGCAACGGCGGCCTGAATGGTGAGGCGTGTGTTCTCGAGGTCAGCCGCGCTGGCCTGGGCTCCGTAGGCGGCCGATTTTACAGTGTTCCGGATACGGCCGAACAGATCCGGTTGCCAGGTAGCGTCAAATGGGAGTGTGTAGTCTGTAGATATCCCCTTCGCGGAAGATGTAGTTCCTGTTCCGGCTCCTGTTCCGGTTCCTGTTCCTGATCCTGTTCCTGAAGAGCCTCCGGTTCCGCCGCTGGACACTGTGGCTGATGGTCGCTGCCACGTGATCGCAGGGTTCGTCGTCACCGTAGGGAAATATTGAGATCGCGCTTCCTTCACCATGGCACGTGCGGCAAGAAAGCTTGCCGCAGCCGAGGCGATGGTCTGGTTGGAAACATTCACCTTCTCTTCCAGCGCATTCAGTTCAGGCTCATTGAAAATCTCCCACCATTTGCCACGGAGCGCGTCGTCTTTCGGTTGTGCCACTTTCCAGCCGTCGGTATTGATTAAATCGGCGGGAGGAAGTTCCTTGTAGGCTGCAGGAGTTTGAACCGATGGCCGGTGGTATTTCGGACTCACGCATCCCGCTAGAAGACACAGAGCCACCGCGAGGCCACTTGTGGTCCTACGATGGAAAATAATCATGAATCTTATGCACTTCATGATGGCTCCCATTAACTCGCAGGGCTGGGAGTTGGCCCAGCGCCGTGCGGAACGATGTTGCGGTGTCTCCCCTGCATGCGCAACCGCAGCCGGTCGAACGCCAAATAGACCACCGGCGTGGTATAGAGGGTGAGCAATTGACTCAAGATCAACCCTCCCACAATCGTGATGCCAAGGGGCCGGCGCAGCTCATACCCGGTACCCGTGCCCAGCGCCAACGGCAGAGCCCCCAATAACGCAGCCATCGTGGTCATCAGAATCGGACGGAAGCGCAACATGCAGGCTTCAAAAATCGAGTCGGTGGGGCTTTTTCCTTCCTGGCGCTCTACCTGGAGAGCGAAGTCGATCATCATGATGGCGTTCTTTTTTACGATTCCGATCAACAGCACAATGCCAATGATGGAGATGACGTTGAGATCTTGTTTAAAGAGCAGCAAAGCCAGCATCGCGCCTACGCTCGCGGACGGCAGGGTGGAGATGATGGTCAGGGGATGGATCAGGCTTTCATACAAAATGCCGAGAACGATATACACCGCCAGCAGCGCCGTCAGCACCAGCACCGGCTCGGTGCCAAGAGATTGCTGGTAAGCCTGTAGCGTGCCGGCAAAAAAACCTTGAATGGTGGACGGTGTGCCCATCCGTTTTTGCATCTGGTTGATGCTTAATGTGGCCTGGCTCAAAGACACGGACGGTGCCAGGTTAAAGGACACGGTGACCGAGGGGAATAAACCGGTATGGTTGACGGCCAGGGGCGTGGTGTTGGCCTGTCCTTTGGCCACGGCGAGCAGCGGAATGTTGCCGCCGGAAGATTGCAGGTAGATGGCCTTCAATCCCTCCGGGCTTTGCCAATACTGGGGCGCAACCTCCATCACTACGTAGTACTGATTCAACTGGGTGTAGATGAGGGACACTTGCGATTGTCCGAAGGCGCTGTATAACGCCGAATCCAGCGACTGTACTGTGAGGCCGAGCTTGGCCGCGGTGACGCGGTCATAGTTCATCAACTGATCAAGGCCGCCATTCTGTTGATCTGAGTTCACGTCCTGGAGGCCAGGCAGGCGCTTCATCTCGCGCAGCAGGAGAGGGCCCCATTTAACAAGGTCCTGTACGTTATCCGATTGGAGAGTGTACTGATACATCGCATTACTGGAACGGCCGCCGATGCGCAGATCCTGTGAGGCCTGGAGGAATGCAGAGGCCACGGGCAGGCGGTTCAATTGGGGGCGTAGGCGGTTGATGATTTGAGCGGCACTGACCTTGCGTTCCGCGAGCGGCTTGAGAGCGATGTAAATGGATCCGCTGTTGGTAGCGCTACTACCGCCGGTAAATCCAATTACATTGGCAACCGCAGGATCTTTCTTGATCACGCCGACGATCTGTTGAACAGAATCGTTCATCGCATAGAAGGACGAATCCTGCGGCCCTTGTACTCCGCCGGATATCGCGCCCGTGTCCTGTTGCGGGAAAAACCCCTTCGGTATCTTGATGATAACAACCACGTTGAGCGCAATGGTAATGAAAAGCACAATCAGCGTGAGCGCGGGATGGTCCAGCACCCAATGCAGACTGCGCCGGTAGATGGATAGCACCCAGTCAAAAACATTTTCGGTAGCCATGTAGACGCGGCCGTGCTCTTTCTTGCGCTCGTTCTTCAAGAGGTAGGCGCACATCATCGGCGTCGTGGTCAGCGAGATGATCATGGATACGAAAACGGCGGTCGACAGAGTGACCGCAAACTCGCGGAAGAGACGGCCCACGATTCCGCCCATCATCAAAAGAGGAATAAAGACAGCGATCAGCGAAATGCTAATGGTGAAGACGGTAAATCCGATTTCCGACGCCCCCTTCAGTGCGGCGGCAAAGGGACTCATGCCGTCTTCCAGATGGCGGGCGATATTTTCCATCACCACGATGGCATCATCGACCACAAATCCCGTGGCAATGGTCATCGCCATCAGGGAGAGGTTGTCCAGACTGTATCCCAGCAGATACATCACGGCGAAAGTACCGATCAACGAGACCGGCACCGCGACCGCGGGAATGAGCGTGGCACGGCCGTTGCGCAGAAAGACATACACCACGCCAATGACGAGAGCGATGGAAATGAGCAGCGTCCTCTCCACGTCGTTAACGGAGGCGCGGATGGTTGTGGTGCGATCGAGAACGATGGTGGTCTCGATGCCCAGCGGAATGGTGGCCTGGATGAACGGAAGTTGCGCGCGGATGCGATCGACCGTGTCAATAATATTGGCGCCGGGTTGGCGAAAGATGATGATCGTAACCGCGCGCTTGCCGTTCAAATAGCCCGCGGCACGAATGTTAGCTACCGAGTCCGTTACCGCAGCGACATCGGACAGGTGGACAGCCGCGCCTTTGCTATAGCCGACGACGAGCGGTTTGTAGTCGGCAGCGTGCGAAATCTGGTCGTTGGCAAGGATGTCCGCGGTCACGAGGCCATCGGAGATTTGGCCTTTGGCCAGGTCAGCGTTCTGCAGACTCAGTACCGACTGCACGTTGGCCAGGGTCAGTCCATAGCTGGCCAACTGTGTGGGATTCACGTCCACACGCACGGACGGCAACGCGCCGCCTCCGGGGATGACCTGGCCAACCCCCTGAATTTGCGACAACTTCTGTTGTATGACGGTAGACGCTTCGTCATAGAGTTTATCGGGACCATACTTGTCCGAGGTAAGTCCGAGGATCATGATCGGAGAATCGGCAGGGTTGACCTTGCGATATGTTGGATTACCGGGCAGGTTGCTGGGCAGATAGGTTCGGGCCGCATTGATGGCGGCTTCTACATCGCGGGCCGCGCCATCAATATCGCGGCTGAGGTCAAACTGAATGGTGATCGATGTACTGCCGAGGGCGCTGGCGGAAGTCATCTCCGTCACCCCGGCAATGTGCCCGAACTGACGCTCCAAAGGAGTGGCGACGGACGACGCCATGATGTCGGCGCTAGCTCCGGGCAGGCCTGCACTGACTGAAATTGTAGGAAAGTCGACCTGCGGCAGAGGCGAAACTGGCAGCACCTCAAACGCAATCGCCCCAGCTAGGGCAATCGCCACGGTGAGCAGCGTGGTAGCCACTGGCCGGTAGATGAAGGGCTTAGAGATATTCATGCAGGCCCTGCCAGTTCTGCGCCTCCGGTCTTCTCTGTGCCTCCGGTCTTCGGCTGGTTCGATTTGTGCCCAAAGCGCTGCGCCAGATTGTCAAAAAAGATGTAGATGACGGGTGTGGTGTACAGGGTGAGCGCCTGGCTCAGCAGCAGGCCGCCTACCATAGCGATGCCCAGCGGCCGACGCAACTCAGAACCGAAACCAGTCCCGAGCGCCAGCGGCAGCCCCGCCAGCAGTGCGGCCATGGTGGTCATCATAATGGGGCGGAAGCGGAGCAGACAGGCCTCGTAAATTGCATCGGTCGCATTCTTCCCGTGCTGGCGCTCACCTTCCAGCGCGAAGTCGACCATCATAATGCCGTTTTTTTTCACGATACCGATCAGCAGGACGATGCCGATGATCGCCACCACGCTCAAATCCTGGTGAAAGAGAATCAGCGCGAGGAAAGCACCTACACCCGCCGACGGGAGCGTGGACAGAATCGTGATGGGGTGAATAAAGCTCTCATACAGGACACCCAACACGATGTATACCGTGACCAGCGCGGCAAGAATGAGCAACGGTTCATTGGCCAACGAATTCGTGAAGGATGCCGCGGTACCCTGGAAACCAGCCTGAAGGCTGGGAGGCATGTGCATGTCTTGCTGCACTTTGTCGACCGCCGTAATGGCGTTGCCCAGAGCGCCGTTCGCCGCCAGATTAAACGACACGGTGATTGCGGGAAATTGCCCTTGGTGGCTAATAGAGAGCGGTTCGGTCGTCTGCTCAAAGTGTGAGAAAGCGCTCAGCGGCACGGCATTGCTGGTGACCGAACTGGTGGCGCCTGCAGAGTTCGCTAAGGTGCCCGACGTGGAGGTGGGGCTCGACGAAAGTGCGTTCAGAGGAGGAGCAAGAGTATTTGCCGCCGGAGTGTACTGCGTTGAACTCGTCAGCGCATTCGATCCGGCAGAGGATGATCCGGAGGACGCGAAAGATGTAGACGCCCCGGCGCCGGTTGCTCCCGCGGACGCGTTGGACTGGATGTAGAGATGATTCAGCTTGTTGGGGTCGAGCTGAAACTGCGGCTGACTCTCGAGCACTACATGGTACTGATTCACCTGGGTATACATGGTGCTAATCTGCCGCTGGCCGAAGGCGTCATATAGGGTGTTATCGATGGTGGTTGGCGCGATACCAAGTCGCGAGGCCGTGACCCGGTCGATCATCAGAGATACCGCAAGCCCTCCGGTTTGTTGATCGGTGGCGACATCTTCCAGCTCAGGCAATTGCTTCAAGCGAGCGACGAAACGGTTGGTCCAGTCACTCAGTTCATTCGCATCGGGGTCTTCGAGCGTGTATTGGTATTGGGTGCGGCTCACGCGATCATCCACGGTGATGTTCTGGACGGGCTGCATAAACAACTCAATTCCCTGAACCTGGTCCAGTTTTGCCTTGAGCCGGCGGATTACGTCCGAAGCACTCAGCTTGCGCTGGTCGAGCGACTTCAGATTGATCGATACTCTGCCGCTGTTCGTGGTCGTATTGGTGCCGTCCGCGCCGATAAACGACGAAAGGCTTTCGACGGCTGGGTCATCCAGAATTACCTTTGCAAGCTCCTGCTGTTTCGCCGCCATAGCCTTCGAGCCGATGGTCTGCGGCGCCTGCGATATGCCCTGAATAACGCCCGTGTCCTGTACGGGGAAAAATCCTTTGGGGATGATGATGTAAAGGAAAACTGTAAGCAACAGCGTGGCCAAGGCGACGAAGAGAGTAATCGTCTGGTATCCCAGGACAAACTTTAGTGTCCGGCCATAGAACGCAATCATCCGCTCGAAAGCGCGTTCGGAGGCTTGATAGATGCGTCCCTGCTGTTCTTTTGGCTGGTGCCGCAAGATGCGCGCACTCATCATGGGGGTGAGCGTAAGGGAGACGACCGCCGACACGACGATGGTGACCGCGAGGGTCACGGCAAACTCGCGAAACAGGCGCCCCACCACGTCGCCCATGAACAACAGCGGAATCAGGACAGCGATGAGTGATACGGTCAGCGAGAGAATGGTGAAGCCGATTTGCTCCGCACCCTTGAGAGCTGCTTCCATGGGTGTGTCCCCTGCTTCGATGTAGCGCGCGATGTTCTCGATCATGACGATGGCATCGTCCACAACGAAACCGGTAGAAATGGTCAGAGCCATCAGCGACAAGTTATCCAGGCTGTAACCCAGCATGTACATCGCCGCGAAGGTACCTATCAGGGACAGCGGCACCGCCACACTCGGGATAATGGTGGCATAGAGACTCCGCAAGAAAAGGAAGATGACCAGCACAACCAATCCGATGGTCAACAGCAATTCAAACTCAACATCGGAAACCGATGCTTCGATGGAAGTTGTGAGATCGGTGAGTGTGGTCACCTGAATGCCCGTGGGCAGATTGGCCTCAAGCTGGGGCAATAGTTGCTTGATACTTTTAACTACACTGATGGTGTTGGCCCCGGGCTGGCGTTGCACATTCAGGATGACGGCGGGGGTCTGATTCATCCAAGCCGCCTGATTATTGTTCTCTACGCCATTCACGATTCGGGCTACATCGGTGAGCATTACCGGCGAGCCGTTACGATATGCAACCACAACCTGACGATAGTCGTGGCTGGTGACCAACTGATCGTTGGCGTCGATCTGGTAGTCCTGGCGGGGCCCATCGAAGTTCCCTTTGGCGGCATTCACACTGGCCTGCGTCAGCGCCGTGCGCAAGTCTTCCAGGTTAATTCCGTAGGACGACAGAGCCGTAGGGTTGGCTTGAATGCGGACCGCGGGTTTTTGACCGCCGCTGATGGTTACCAGGCCGACCCCGCTAAGCTGCGAAATTTTAGGCGCAAGACGCGTATCCACAAGGTCCTCGACCTGAGAAAGCGGCATGGAACTGGAGGTGATGGCCAGGGTGAGCACCGGGGCATCGGCTGGATTCGTCTTACTGTAGATCGGCGGCGCCGGCAGAATGGACGGCAACAAACTCTGCGCGGCGTTGATAGCAGACTGCACCTCTTCTTCCGCGACATCAATGTTCAGCGTGAGGTTGAACTGCAGCACGATGACGGAAGTTCCGCCGGAACTGGTGGAGGTCATCTGGCTCAACCCTTGCAGCTCCCCGAATTGGCGCTCCAGTGGCGCGGTCACTGTTGTGGCCATTACCGTCGGGCTGGCACCTGGATAAAACGTGAGCACCTGAATGGTCGGATAGTCGACTTCCGGCAAGGCGGAGACCGGCAGTTGGGTATAGCCAACCATGCCCACCAAGAGGATCGCAGCCATCAGCAAAGAGGTCGCAACTGGCCGCAAAATAAACGGACGAGATGGACTCATGGGGAACTGCCCCGGTTGGTGGTGGCTGGAGCAGCATTGGTCGAAGCCTTGTTCGAAATGACAACTGCGGTGTTTTCCTGCAACTTATCGAAGCTGCTGTTGGCGACCACGTCTCCAGGATTGACACCGTCCACCTGGGTTACCCCGCCGTCGGTAACTCCCGGCTTTATGCTGCGCATATGAGCGAGATTGTCCTGGATCACATACACAAAAGATGCCTGGCCATTTTGCTGGATGGCGGATGCCGGAATCAGCGTCACCCCCTGGAGTGTATTCACCAGCAAATGGGCGTTAACAAACTGGTTTGGGAAGAGCTCATCATTCTTGTTGTCGAAGAGCGATCGCGCTTTCACCGTCCCAGTCGTGGTGTCAATCTGGTTGTCGAGCGTCAAAAGCCGGCCGCTTGCAATCTTGGTCTGCGCCGTGCGATCAAAGGCATCCACGGTGAGCTTGGCCTTCTGTCGCAGTCGCGCCTGAACCGGGCCAAGGCTGTCTTCCGCTATGGTGAAGATGACGGTAATGGGCTGCAACTGCGTAATGACTGCGAGGGTTACGGTTCCGGCAGATTGCACCACGTTGCCCGGATCCACCAGCCGTAAGCCCACGCGCCCGGCGATAGGAGCAGTGATGTGGCAGTAGTCGACCTGGATCTGGTCAAATTGCACCGTTCCCTGGTCGTTTTTGACTGTGCCTTCGTCCTGCAGGACGAGCTTTTCCTGGTCATCTAAAATTTGTTTCGCAATAGCGTTGCGCGCCCACGCCTCGCGGTAGCGTTCTAGGTCCATCCGCGCTTGTGCGAGCACGTTCTCATCTCGCTCCAAAGCACCTTGGGCTTGCAATAGATTTGCGCGGTACGGGCGGGAATCGATGTCAACCAGCGGATCGCCCTTACTCACCAGTTGGCCCTCTGTGTAATGCACTGCGGTGACCAGGCCATTCACCTGGCTGGTAATCGAATCGGTGTAGACCGGGGTGACCGTACCGATTGCGTCAAGGTATACGCCGATGTCACCTTTCCTGGCCGTCGCGGTGGTGATGTTAATCTTCGGCGGCGCGGGCGGCGCCTTCTTAGCTTTCTCGTAGTGACGCCATACGAGCACAACTACCAGGACAAGCAACAAGGCGATCCCGACGACGATCCACCATAGTCTGCGCCGGTGAGATTCCGAACCGTGAGCCGGGAGTTGATGGCCAGGATCGATGGTGGGGTGCTCATTCGTATCAACGGCCAAAGGAATCTCCTTTTCCGGCTCCGAATCGCTCAAAAAGTATAGCCCAGCGAAGGGTCACCATTCGCAATCGCAACGCCCGCAAAAAACTATGAGGTGCCTGTCCGATAAAGCAAAGTGCGCGGGTGCGGAAAGCGGTCAACCCGTCACACACTTAGAACTGGAATCGGCACCGCGCAAATGATTGCATAGCCGTGGATCCGCAGGTTACCGCCATAGGGGTAGCACTCGTTAACCAGCAAATCCGCCTTGGTCTGCATCGCAATCTGCCGCAACACCTGAGGCACGCCACCACTGCCGATGAATACGTCCGCCTTGATGCCCGTGTCTCGCTGAAGCTCTGCAAGATGCTGGGAGGCATCGCCGACAAGCGCCTCTTTGAACATTGGATTGACGCTGGCACCGCCTGGTCCCCAAACTTCCACCGAGGTGGTGACGTGGGCGAGTGCAAGACGGGCCCCGAATTTGTCAGCTATTTGCGCCGCCCAAAATACAGTTTTGTGACTCCGAGGCCCGAGATCAACCGCGCAGAGGACGTTACGGATCGTAAACTCGAGCACTGAAGATTCTTCCAGATACGCGCCGGTCCATACCGGGCAGTCAGTTCCGTAGAGTACCTTCGCTGTCACCGAGCCCAGCAGAAACTGATCAAAGGTGTAGCCACGGGACGGCATCATGATCAGGTCAGCTGTTTCCTTCTGAGCCGCTTGCAAAATTGCCTGGGCTGGGTCGCCTTTAGCCAACACACGCCGGATGGCGAGACCGTCTAGCTCCGGTCCGAGAGACTGGTCCAGGTTTTTCTCGGCCTCCGCAATGATCTCCGCGAGCATATCCTCACCAGGGATCTTAGAGTCGTCCTCCGGCGAACCGGCAGCATGGCTCCGCAGGTTCGCCACGTGCAGCATCGCGATCTCAGAATGGAAACGGTGGGCCAAGGTTGCAGCCTGATGCACCACAGGCAGCGAAGTATGGGGGAAATCCACCGGAAGAAGTATCTTGTTAATATTCAGCATCGCACAGCCGCAGAGTCAAAATGCCACCGACTGTCTCCCTCGGGACGTTCTCAGTCTGGTTGCAGTGTAACGCAATCTTTTTTAGGACCCCGTTTAGCCGCGCGCCGTTTTGGGGGAATCAGTTCAGAGCTCATCTCTTAGATGGGTCAGTTTTTTTTAGCGTTACTGGTGTAATGTTCCGCATTGAATTCGCGGACAGCCATGGGTGCAGCTTCAGTGTATGATCGCTTTAGAATCTTCCATTCCGGGGGGATCATGAAACGAATTCCTGCTTTCGTACTGCTGGTCGCATTGAGTTTTGCATGGTCGACACCAGCTAAGGCCCAAATCTTCATGGGCCCAAACAGTGCGCGCCGGGCCCAGAAGGCGGGCAAGCAAGAGCACAAAGCGAATAACAAAGCGGCCAAGAAACAACAAAAAGCAATGAAGAAGTACCAGAAGTCGCAACGGAAGGCGGCCAGAAGGACACACTGGCGCATTTGAATCCCTGCATCAGCAGCTTCCTAGACGATCTTCTCTGACCCTTCTACCTAGGCCACTTTCTTTTTAGGGACTTTTGCGCCTTTCTTGCGCGCTTCGGAAAGTCCGATCGCGATCGCCTGTTTACGGCTGGTCACTTTCCCGCCTTTTCCTCCTTTGCCGGAACGAAGAGTACCTCTTTTCTCGCGATGCATAGCACTCTCTACACTCTTGCCCGCAGCCTTGCCGTATTTAGGTGTAGATTTTTTCCGTGATGCAGAACCGGTTTTATTGGGCATCAAATTCTCCTGCTGCTTAGAGGTAGCAGCAGGATAAGAGGTTGTTTGAATGCGTGTGAATGCGGATTCAGCGTGCCGGTGCTTCCGGCCCCGAAGCCATCAGCGTAGTTGGTGAGCGAGAATCCCAGCATTGACCCGCATGAACCATCCAGCTTCCGCGCCGTACCAGGGCCACGGAAACATAGGGTTCACGAGCAAGTATCGGTTCTGGATGGTGTTGATGTAACGATCGACCCGAGTTTTGTCTTGCGAAAGGAACGCAGCATAGGAAACAACCACCCACGGAAATTCGTCCTGGGAATTGAAGGAAAGATCCACCCAGCCCGGCCAAGCCTGGTTGAATGCCGCATATGTAATTTTGGATCGAGAGATGCCGGGATCGATGACGCCGTGAACCATGGGGTAGAGTTGTGCTACCGAATCGGGGTACCAGGTTTTGAGATTGGGCGCTTCCGACCCAGCATACGGACGGTACAAACCGCTGCTCTGAATGTAGAGTACGCCCTGGATTCCGGCCTGGATGGCACGGGCATGAGCGGTGTACCAACTCGCGGTGTCAGCATCACCCCAGGCTTGCGCAGCCAGACGGGCGAAGTCCATCAAGCCGCGGTAGTCTTCGGAATTATCCATCAGGTATTCGACCTGGTGAGTTGGCATGGCATAGACAAGCCCATTGCGCTGCTGCAGATTGGTGATGACGTTGCCGATGACATTCAGGTTGTAGCGGCCAATCGTGTCTTTAATGAACGATTGAGCGCCGGAATCGCCAGTGTTCCAGAGAGCCTCTGCAAGAGACAAGAATGTGGCGGCGTAGGAATCGGCGGAATCGAACGTGTCGAGTGAAGTCTCAGTTATCCCAGCGACGCTGTAATCGTAGACGGTGCCGTACTCGCCCCAGCGGTCGGGCCAATTGAGATGGGCGATGTACCAACTCATCCAGGCTTCAACCTGAGGAATCCTGGCCTCGTCTTCCAACCAACCGATGGCTGCCAGGTTCGCGAAGTAGGGTTCGATTTCGGTGGAGGTATAGAGGATGGCACCGTCAGGAAGCTGCTGGGTGGCGATCCAAGCCGAGGTTTCGGTGATATCTCGAGAATAGTCCTGGGCATGGACGGGAAGGATCGCAGCCCATAATGTGACGATCACCAGGAGTCGTGAGAGTGTCCGCATGAACGTAAAGTTCAGAGTCCGAGAGTAACACGGACCATCTTTTCTCTCCTGGGAAACTACTTACCTGCTGCAAACACGCGCGAATGAAACATCAAAGTTTCACCGAGGTGCGCGAGAAAATACTCGGCGCCGTGGTTGCCGGGATAGAGGTGGAATTCGTGCCGGATGCCTTCTGCCCGGAGTTGCCGGTCAAGCTCGGAGGCACCTTTATCGAATCCGAATTCATCTTCACGGCCACAATTGAAATAGATGGCCAGCTGGGTAGTCCGGATTGATGCCCGGTTCTGCTTTGCGAGTAAGAACGGGCTGTTCTGGTTCCAATGATGGAGATCAATGGGATTGCCGAAAACCGCTCCCAGCGGTGTAGGGGCATTTGTAGGCCTCGTCTGTCGAGGCGGTTCCGCGATGAGGGCAGCGCTCTGCGCGCTGACCGATGAGAATAGGCCGGGATCGGCGAAAGCAAATCGAAGGGCCCCGTATCCGCCCATGGAGACACCGCTGATGGCCCGCGCGGAGCGCTCCCGGCGAATCGAATAATGGGATTCGATGTAGGGGATGAACTCGCGAATAAAGAAATCGCCGTAGCGCACGCGGCCGTCGGCGGAGTTGATGTAGAAGCTGCTCTTCCCTTCGGGCGCGACGATCAGGAAGTCGGAGATCTTATTCTGCCGCCGGAGATCTTCAGTAAGGTCCCATCCGCCGCCCTTAAACAAGGATTGTTCATTGTCGCCGAGCCCATGCAGAAAATAGAGCACGGGATAATGCCGCGGAGAACGGCCGGAAGTGGCGGCGTCGTAGCCGGGCGGCAACATCACGCAGTAGCGGACCGTTTGAGCGAGGACACGGCTTTGCAGCGCGTTGCAATCGATGCGGTCTTGAGCGTGGGCGTGGCAGAGCAGGAGCGGAACTACGAACAGTACAAGCCTTCGACAAAAACTCCGCATGGGATCAGTTTACTCGTAGCGCAGTGCCTGCACGGGATCAAGACGCGCAGCGCGGGCTGCCGGGTAGAGGCCTGACAGCAGGCTGACAACGATGGAAAAAGCGATTGCGCCAAGCACGAGCCACAGCGGCACAGACCAGATCTGGGCGGGAGGAAAATGCTGGCGTTGGAGATAAATGTTGGTCCCGAAATTGATGAGACGTCCGATTACCCAGCCGAGCGTGACTCCGGCTGAGCCACCGACCAGGCCCATGGCGCCGGCTTCGGCAAAGAAGAGGCCGCGCACATCCGCATCACTGGCTCCGAGGGCCTTCATGATTCCGATTTCGCGACGCCGTTCGAGGATGGCCATGACCAGCGTATTCACAATGCCGATGGAAGCCACGGCCAGGGCCAGGCTTCCGAAGATCGCAAGGAAACCATCGAGTACGGCAAAGAACTGGCGCATGCTGCGCGTGGCATCGACAAGAGAAAAAGCGTTGAATCCCATCTTCTTGATGGCGTCTTCAACTGCAGGAACCTGATTGGGGTTGGCTACGCGCACACTGAGCGAGGTGTAGGTTGGCGCGTCGCTGGCAGAGGGATCGCGGAAGCTGGACGGCATGACGTGCAGGTCTTGCGCGAGTTTGAGTGGCATGAAGACGCGTGCCCGCATTGCGCCGCGCATGCTGTCGGGATCGACATCCGTCACTCCCACAATTTTCAGTGTTTGCTGGCGTGAAACGACCGAGTAGGCCGCAGCGTCGACAGGCCCCGTCGGTGAGGGAGATGCAGTGCGCTCCGCATAGCGGATGGTCAATTCTTTACCGAGCAGCGGTTTGGTCAACTCGGCAATGTTGGTGTCATCCGTGCCCAGCTTGGGTTTTATGCCGAGCAACTCTTCTGCAAACGACTTCTGAAGGATGACTTCGGGACTCGCCTCGGAGGAGAAGAAGCTGCCCTGCATTCCATCAAAAGCATCGTTGTTGTTTTTGGCGGAGAACGGAATGCCAGCCACCATGGTTAGGTGGGGCTTGTCGTCGAAGCGGATCTCTGTACTGAAACGAATATCGGGATAGGCCTCGACAACGCCGGGGAGTTGCTCGATCTTGTGCCGCGCCGGTTCATCGAGTGCGGGGCTTTCGGCAGGGGGCGGGCCGTCTTGCCGTTGTTCGCCGAAGTTGCGGAGGTCACGCCTGGAAGACACCACGACTGTGTCAAACAGACCAGACTTCTGCAGTCGCCGCGAAGCCAGCTGCTGCAGGCCAATGCCGAGCGAGAGCATAGCGACCAGCGAGGCCACTCCGACAGAGATGCCGATGGTGGTCAGCGAATTGCGGAAGATGGATTCACGCAGATTACGGAACGCGAGGTCGGTGATGTCATAGAACTTCATCGTGTCTCTCCCCGCGGCGCGGGCGTCTGCACTGACGACATATTAGATACGTCATCGACAAGTTTTCCGTCCGCAAGATGTAACATGCGCCCGGCGTACTTCTCGGCAAGCGCCTGCTCGTGCGTCACCATCAACACAGTCATGCCCAGCGAAAGATTGAAACTACGAATGAGTTCCATAATCTCCGTGCCGGTACGGCTGTCCAGATTGCCCGTCGGTTCGTCAGCCAGAAGAAGCTGGGGCCGGTTGATGAGTGCTCGTGCCAATGAAGCACGCTGCTGTTCACCACCCGAGAGCTCCATCGGCCGATGAGAGAGCCGTCCACTCAACCCCACACGCTCCAGCGACTGGCGGGCAAGAGTGGAACGCTCGCGGCGATCGACTTCGGCGAAGCGCATGGGGAGTTCGACATTCTCTAACAATGTCATGCTGGATATCAGGTTGAAGGATTGGAAGACCATTCCGACGGAATGAAGGCGGTACTTGGCCAGTTGCTCGCGCGAAAGCGCGGCCAAGTCGTTTCCATGAACGATCACGGCGCCAGAGGTCGGGCGGTCGAGTCCCGCGACCAGGTTCAGCAGAGACGATTTGCCGGAGCCGGAGGCACCCAGCAGAGCGACGAATTCGCCGGCACGAATGTCGATGGAAATTCCGTCCACCGCACGTACCTGCGCTTCACCCATCTGATAATGGCGGCAGATGTTTTCGGTGTGGATAGCTAAAGAGGGGGAGCTTGCCATGCTATAGGATTCGGTCGACGCCAGCTTTCATCATGATCAGCCCTACCTCTATTGTAGGACGTAATCGTTAAACGCGATCATCGTCGTTGGCGACGGTTGCCGGGCTGGGCTTCTTTTCTTCATTCGCGGTTACCTCATTCATGGCGGGCTTGAAGCCGCATGAAACCCTCCCTCCCCCTCCCCCAGCTCGTGGTTTGTAGCGTTCTGGAGCGATAGCTGGCGAACAGTGATTTTATTCCCTCGACCTAGCCGGGGCCGTTTACGCCGCTTAGAAAGCCGCCCAAATGCCCGGTTAGCGCGACCACGCCGACGGCCAAGACTTCGATGGCCACACTGTAGCTCGGCAAGCTTACTGCTTGTCGTCGTGCTCGGAAATGCACCCACCAGACCAGCCAGATCATCACAGTCGAGACGCATGCCATCACCAGGTGCAGCAATAGAATGCCTTTCAGCTTTTGCCCCTCGAGCTGGAACTGCCACGCGAGAATGCCGGTGACGAGGACGGGGAATGTCGAAATTGCCGAGACTAAAAGGTTGTAGTAGGCCGCGTCCGCCAAGCCACGCCGGTTTGTCCATGTCGCGAGCAGATCGAAAACCGCTGCGGTGATGAACAATGCGATTGGAAAATGGATGAGAACGACATGTTGTGCGTGCTTGGCGAACAATAACGTATTCACATCAAACGGATTCACCGGAACCCGTAGTAGAGCTAACGTCATATCGAGAACCTCCGCCGAATAGAACTGATATCTCAGCGAAATATTCCCTGGGATCCGCAGATCAAAATCGGCGTGTGGTAACTCGTGGGAATCGAGTCTTGAATGCTCCGGCGTTCAGAATCTAGGTGGAGTAATCAGCGTTGATATGGACGTACTCCGCAGTCAAGTCCGTAGTGATGAATTCAACGCTACTTTGGCCGCGACCGAGGCGCACTCGAATATCACATCTGGGGTGGGCGAGATCTTGATGGGCCTTGGCCTCGTGAAATTGGCAACTGACTCCGCCTTTGCAGACCATCTGCTTCGCGATGTAAATGTCCACTCGTTTGGGATCAAGGGCGATCCCACTGCGTCCTAGGGCGGCCAGGATGCGTCCCCAGTTGGGGTCGGCGCCCGCCCAAGCGGTTTTTACTAATAAGGAGTGAGCAATGGTTCTTGCCACCTGGAGAGCTTCCTGCCGGTTCTTCGCCTGTTCGACGAAAAGATGAATGACGTGCTGCACACCTTCGCCATCGGCGATTATCTGTTCGGCAAGAGAGCGGCAGACGTCGGACAATGCGTTGGCAAACTTCTTTCGAACGCCGGCATCTTTCAGGCGACGGCCGCTCTGCCCCGATGCGAGCAGTAGAACCGTATCGTTGGTGGAGGTGTCGCCGTCGATTGAAATGCAGTTGAAGCTCTGATCGCATGCTTGTCTCAGCAGTGGTCTCAGTTCGATGGAAGTGGCGGCTACGTCAGCGAACAGATAGACCAACATGGTTGCCAGTTGCGGATGAATCATTCCTGCGCCTTTGGCAACTCCGAGCAAGTTGACTTCCGAAGCGCCTGTCTTGAACTGTGCCGATGCTGACTTCTGACGAGTATCGGTGGTCATGATGGCTTGAGTGAAGCGATCGAGGGCGGCTGGCGTTGGCGCGCGACCTTCAATCAGCTCGGGAAGTTTCGCAATAATCTTTTTGACAGGAAGCGGGACGCCGATGATTCCCGTGGACGAGGGGAAAACCTCTTGTGGGCGAAGGTTGAGCGCCTTAGCGACGCCTTTGCAGACTTGTTCGCACGCCTTCAGGCCTGCTTTCCCTGTGGCACAATTTGCGTTTCCGGAATTGACGATGACTGCTCGTATATGGCCTTTGGCTTTCGACAAATGCGCCCGGCCGACCTCAACCGGGGCAGCGACTACGAGGTTCCGGGTGAACAGGGCGGCAGCGGTTGTGCCGGGTACCGCTTCAACGAGCGCGAGGTCCAGCCGTCCGCTGGCTTTGATTCCGGCAGCAAGCGCGGAAAAGCGAAAGCCCTTCGGCAAATGAATTGTGTTTGGTGACCGCTTTGGAGCGGTCATGCCTGGAGTTTTACCAACCAATTTGTGGGCTCAGGCAGGATCGCGAATTTCGGTAATTCTCCTCGCACCATGGCGACTTCGTCGCAATTGTGGAATCGGGGGCAAACCCAGCAATCTTTGTGGATCTTGTCAGGCAGGTCTTCGCGCTGCGCCATTTCAAAACCCAGGCTGGCAAAGAATTGCGGGGTTCGCGTGAACAAACAGATGCAAGTGACTTCGTGCTTCTTCGCCTCGGTCAGTAATGCCTTTACCAGGCGCTGCCCGCCGCCTTGGCGTTGCCGCGAAGGCAGAACCGTGATGGAGCGAATCTCGGCAAGATGGGTACCGTAAAGATGTAGCGCGCCGCATCCGATGATGCCGGCGCTGTCTTCCAACACAACGAAATCGCGCACGTTCTCGCATATCTCGGCGAGCGTTCGTGGCAGAAGCGTTCCATCGCCAGAATAGGCCGCAATCAGGTCGTGGATTGGCTGGGCGTCCGGCAGGATTGCCTTACGGGTGCGCATGGACTTCCTCGGAAATGGTTTCAATCTTATGCTTCGCTTCGGCGATTGCCTGACGTACTCGTGCCGGCGCGGTTCCGCCCGGCACGTCGTGAATTGCCAGCACAGACTCCAATGTCAGGCTGGTGTACAGATCCTGATCGAATAAAGGATTGATAGCGCGCAACTCGTCCAGCGGCAAGTCCTGGAGCTCACAGCCTGATTCCACGCACTTTTGTACGATTCTTCCGACTTGCTCATGCGCCTGGCGGGAAGGCACACCGCGCTGCACCAAGTAAGTGGCTGCCGCCCAGGCATTCATGAAACCCGATTGCGCCGCTTGCTGCATGCGTTCGTAATCAAACTCCGCAGCTTTCATCCATCCCGTCGCCAACGGAACCAGGGTCAGTATCGTATTCGCGGCGTCGAAGAGGGGTTCCTGCGTCTCCTGCAAGTCTTTGTTATAGGCCAAGGGTAATCCCTTGACCGCGATCATCAACGCGGTTGCATTTCCTATCACTCGTCCGGCTTTGCCGCGGGTCAGTTCGAGCAAGTCTGGATTCTTCTTCTGCGGCATGGCACTGCTTCCGGTGGAGTAAGCTTCGGGTAGGTGGAGAAATCCAAATTCTTGAGTGGAAAACAGAATCATTTCTTCCGCCCAGCGGCTGAGGTGCAACGCCAGCAGCGAGAGAGTATTCACGAACTCCAGAATAAAGTCGCGATCGCTGGTGGCATCGATACTGTTGGCGGTAGGAAAGTTAAATCCGAGGTCAGCAGACATGGCTCGCCGATCGAGAGGCAGCGTGGCGCCTGCCACTGCGCCCGATCCCAGCGGACAAACATTTACCCGCTTGCGGCAGTCGGCCAGCCGATCCGCGTCGCGCAAAAACATTTCGACGTATGCCAGCAGCCAGTGCGAGACAAGCACGGGTTCCGCACGTTGGAGGTGCGTGTATGCCGGCATGGCGGCTCTCCCGGCTTGTTCAGCCCTTTCCAGCAGCACGCCGGCGAGATCGGCCAGGTCGCTTCGCTGCTGATCAATGGCGGCTCTAACGTACAGGCGCAGGTCAGTGGCAATTTGTTCGTTGCGGCTGCGTCCGCTGTGCAACTTGTATCCAGCATCACCAATCAGCGCGACCAATTGTTTCTCTACGAAGTGGTGCACGTCTTCGGCTTCGCTGTCCTTAAGAAATTCCAGAGACGCTGCCGCCAGTTCGCCAATCTTTTCCAGGCCTTGAAGAATGGCAATGAGTTCGCTCGACGACAGAACTCCAGCGTCTTTCAACGCCCGGGCATGGGCGCCACTGGCGACAAGTTCGTGTCTCAAGAGACGCTGGTCGAAGTCAAAAGACCTTTGCCAGCGCTCGAAATCAGGATCCAGCGCTTGCCGAAAGCGCCCTGACCACATTTTCATTTTGTAACCTCTACGTGCGCGCGAGCTCGCGAACGGGCTGGAAGGCCCAGGATACGAATGAAGCCAGCAGCATCTTTCTGGTCGTAACTGTCGCCCATGGTGAAAGAGGACAGATCGGTGCGATACAGCGAATAGTCCGAATGCCGGCTTACAACCGACACGTTGCCCTTGTATAAGGAGAGCGTCACGGTTCCGGTCATATCCCGTTGCGTAGTTTCGACGAAGGCATCGAGCGCTTCGCGCAGGGGCGTAAACCACAAACCGAAATAGGTGAGCTCCGCAAACTTGAGCGCGATGTGTTGTTTGAAGTGCACTACGTCACGCTCCAGGCACAGCGCTTCCAGCTCGCGGTGACCGTTGATGAGCAAAGTGCCTCCCGGAGTTTCATAGCAGCCGCGAGACTTGATGCCGACGAAGCGATTTTCGACCAAGTCCACACGGCCGATCGCGTTACGGGCTCCGATTTCATTGAGCATCTCGACCAGTGACACTGGGTCGAGTGCTGCATCGTTTACGGAGACCGGAATTCCCCGCTCAAAGCTAATCTTCACTTGCTCTTGCTGATCTGGAGCGTCCTGTGGCGAGCGAGTCCACTGCCAAGTGCTGGGCAACGGCGCATTGGCAGCGTCTTCCAGTTCACCGCCTTCGTGACTGACGTGCCAGAGATTTCGGTCGCGGCTGTGAATCTTCTGGCGGCTGGCTTCGACCGGGATTCCATGTTGCTCGGCATAGTCTAGGCAGTCTTCGCGAGATTTCAGTGACCATTCACGCCACGGCGCAATCACTTTCAGCTCTGGAGCCAGCGCCTGGTAGGCCATCTCGAAGCGCACCTGGTCATTGCCCTTTCCAGTGCAGCCGTGGGCAACTGCGGTTGCACCTTCGCGCAAGGCGACTTCAACCTGGTGCTTGGCGATAACCGGCCGCGCGAGCGATGTGCCCAAGAGATATTTGTGTTCATACACGGCGCCGGCTTTCAGAGCGGGAAATACGTATTCAGTGAGGAACTCTTCGCGCAAGTCTTCGACCAGGACGTTGCTCGCGCCGGTGGCATAGGCCTTTTTTACCACTGCTTCGATGTCATCGCCCTGACCGACGTCGCCCACCATGGCGATCACGTCATAGTCGTAGTTTTCCTTCAACCATGGAATGATGATCGAGGTATCCAGACCTCCGGAATAAGCCAGCACAATTTTCTCACGCATGGGCGCTCCTCGCCGGCAGACTGTGATCTCCACTGCCGAGCAGTAAATATAGAATTGCTTTCTGGACGTGCAGACGGTTTTCTGCCTGATCGAAAACCACGGACCGCTCCGAGTCGATGACCTCGTCAGTGATTTCCTCTCCGCGCCGGGCAGGCAGGCAGTGCATAAACACAGCATGGCGCGCGGCTGCCGCGGCCAACGCCTGGTTCAACTGATAAGGCGGGAAAATTTGCGCCCGCTTCTCGGCTTCGTGTTCCTGGCCCATGCTTGCCCATGCGTCGGTGTAAACCGCATCGGCACCTGCGGCGGCCTGGTATGGATCGGAAAGAATTTCGATCACTGCCCCGGTCCGCCGGGCGAACTTCCGGGCGTCACGGACAATTTCCGGGTTGGGTTCATAACCTTTCGGCGTGGCGATGCGGATATTTGATCCCAGGCACGCCGCGGTGAGCAGCAGCGAGTGAGCGACGTTGTTGCCATCGCCGACATACGCGAGGCACAGATTCCTGAGATCACCGAAGTGGTTCTGGAGCGTGAAGTAGTCAGCCATCGCCTGGCAGGGATGCTCAAGATCGCTCAGCGCATTGATCACGGGTACGGACGCGTATTTGGCCATGCCTGCAATGGTTTCCTGGGCGAAGGTGCGCAGGATGATGCCATCAACCCAGCGTTCAAGGTTATGAGCGATGTCGCTCAATTTCTCGCGTGCGTCGAGGCGGCTCTGAGTCTGGTCGACAAAGTATGCGTTGCCGCCCATGCTCCCCATTCCAGTTTCGAAAGTCAGCCGGGTTCGCAGTGAGGGCTTTTCAAAAAACATCACGACCTGCTTGCCGGCGAGCGCCTTGCGAAAATCGGCAGGACGCGACTTCATAATTCCAGCGAGATGTAATACGGCTTCGACCCCGTCCGGACCGAAGTCCCGGGTCGAGACCAGGTCGGGACACCAGAATGCCTTGGGTAGACGCGGCGTGGCGGCTGGTTTTCTGTTCAGTATCTGACTATTCAACGTTGACTCCTCGCGATGGACTTGTGAGCTTGACGACCGGTAGTGATTGGGTTAGCAGAAGAAAGAGCTGCATCCAGTTGCAGAATCATTTGGTCGATATGTTTCTTCTCGATGATGTAAGGCGGCAGAAATCGCAGCACGGCTTCGTTGGTGCGGTTGATCAGGATTCCGTGCTCCATGAGTTGGTTCACAACTTGCTTAGCGGTATCGGCTGAGTTCAGTTCTACGCCAAGCATGAGTCCCATCCCGCGAACCTCGCGGATGGTAGTGTGCCGGGCTTTCAACTCTTCGAGTCGGTTGCGGAAATATTCACCGGTCTTGCGAACATGAGGCAATAGCTTTTCCATCAATCGCAGAAATTGGATTGCCACGGCACAGGCGAGGGGACCACCTCCGAAAGTAGTTCCATGCATACCCGGGTGCATGGCGGTGGCAACGCGATTCGTAGTCAGAATTGCTCCCAGTGGGAGGCCGGCTGCGAGAGGCTTTGCAACAGTCACTATGTCGGGCTGAATTCCGTAGTGTTGATAAGCGAAGTGATGGCCGGTGCGGCCGAGCCCGGACTGGATTTCATCCAAAATTAGCAGCACGCCACTGCTCTTCGTCAGCATGCGCGCTAGTTGTAGAAATTCCGGACTGAGGGGACGAATTCCTCCTTCGCCCTGAATTGTCTCCAGACAGACGGCGCAAACGCTGCCATCAAAGTGCCGCTGCAGATCTTCGGTGTCATTGAATTTGACGAAACTCACTCCGGGAAGCAGGGGCGCGAACGGATCGCGATATTTCGCCTGACCCGTGGTGGCCAGCGAACCAAAGGTCCGTCCGTGAAATGAATTGTCGAGAGCGAGAATACGCCACTTTGGCTTGTGGCCGTTGCTATTCTGCACCCGCGCATAAGAGCGAGCGAGCTTGAGTGCTCCTTCCCATGCTTCGGTTCCGCTGTTGCAGAAGAAGGCCCGATCAAGCCCCGAAATCCTCGTCAATCGCGCGGCAAGCTCCGCTTGATATTCGTGGAAGAATAGATTCGAAGTGTGAATGAGGAGGCTGGCCTGGCGCTTGAGTGTCGACTGGATCACAGGATGCGTATGACCGAGCGCGTTCACTCCGATGCCGCTCAGGAAATCGAGATAGCGGCGTCCGCGCGTATCCCAGAGATAAACGCCGCGGCCGCGAGCGAACAAAATCTTGTGACGATCATAGGTCGGCAACAGCAGTTTCTGTTCGGAACGAATGACAGAAGCAAGACTCATGCGCAGGTCACCTCAGTTCCGCAAGACAACTTCGCGAAGTAGAACTGAGACAACACTTCGGCTTGCGCAGCCGGGAGAATGCGAACTCTCCCCACACCCTTATTCAAAGCCTGGCTACAGGCTTCGAGCTTGGGAAGCATGCCGCCCACAATTACGGAATCGGCAACGAGAGTTCCCACTTCTTTGGTGGTAAGCCAGGGAATCACTGCGCCGGCAGCATCTTTTACTCCGGGCACATCGGTGAGGAAAATCAGGGAGTCCGCATGACAGGCAGTGGCGCAGGCTGCGGCCATCTGATCGGCATTGATGTTGTAATATTCGCCGTCGGTACCGAGGGCTAGCGAAGCCAGAACCGGGATGCCTCCTTGGCTCCAAATCGCCTCCAGCCAGCGCGGATCAGCCGAGCAAATCTCGCCGACGAAGCCGAGACCACATCCCGCGATCTGTTTCTTGCGAGCGCGGAAGGCAGCACCGTCGCCGCCGCAAAGACCTACGGCTGGCAGCCCGGCCGCGATGATTGCCGCAACCAAGCTTTTGTTCACGATTCCAGCCAGGACCATTAAAGCGATGTCGCGAGTCTCGGCGTCCGTGATCCGAAGACCTTTTACAAATTCACTCTGCTTACCGAAAAGTTTCAGGGTGCGGGTGAGAGCGCTGCCGCCGCCGTGTACAACGGCGACGCGATGGCCGTCGCCGGCCAGTTCTACGATCCCCTGCGCGCATTTGCGCAACGTGGCTTTGTCTTCGAGCGCTGCGCCGCCGATCTTGACGATGATTTTCACTGAAGTCCCTCTTCTTCTTTCCAGCCGTACATCAGATTCATGTTCTGCACCGCTTGCCCGGCGGCTCCCTTGAGCAGGTTGTCAACACACGAGACCAGAACCAGGCGACGGCCATCGTCCGCCAAACAAAAACCGAGGTCGCAGTAATTGGTGTGCAGAGAAAACTGGATCTGCGGGAGTTGTGGGCTGGCAAAAACCCTTACCCAAGGCTTACCCGCGTAAAAGTGGCGGAAGCAGGACTCGACTTCCGCAGCGATCATCTGGCGATTCAGATAGACGTAAACCGTGGACAATATTCCTCTTGGAATCGGCAGCAGATGCGGAGTGAAGGTTAATTCCTCAGCGTGCAACTGCAACTGCTCCACGATCTCGCCCACGTGGCGATGTCCAAACACGGAGTAGGCGGAAAGATTATCGGCAACTGAGACAAAATGAGTACGCGCATTCGGTTCCTTGCCTGCGCCTGAAACGCCGGACTTGGAATCAGAAATGATCCCGCGTTGCCGGTCGACGATACCGGCTTTCAATAGCGGCGCCACGGCAAGGATGACCGATGTGGCGTAGCATCCGGGATTCGCCACTAAAGCTGCACCTGCGATCCGATCCGCGTTTAGTTCCGGCAGACCGTAGACCGCCTTCTCGGTGAGTTGGGCAGCGGTCACCGAATCGGCGTCGTGAAAGTCGTAAACCGCGCGGTGTTGCGCCTGCTTGAGCCGCCAGGCTCCGCTCAGATCAACGATGCGAAAGCCTTGCTCAATGGCTTTCGGCACCAATGAACGGGAGGTCTCATGCGGGGTTGCCAGAAAGAGAAGCTCTACGCCCTGCTGTTTCAGGGTCTCCCATGAAAGCGGCTGTAACGGATAGCCTCCGTTGCCTGAAAGAGCAGGAAAGATATCCGCGAGATTCGCAGTCTGGGTGCCATTCTCGCGACTGAGCAGGGCAGGCTTGTCCAAGCGCGGATGGTGGAGAAGAAGCCGCGCCAATTCCAGGCCCGAATAGCCCGTCGCTCCCAGGATCGCTGTCTTGAGTTTTGCCGGCATCACGCGAGCATCTCCTGAATGCGGGCGGCGAGCTTATGGGCGCCTTTACTGTCTGGACAAACAATCAAAATGGTGTCATCTCCCGCGACGGTACCGACGGCTTCCGGCCAGCTTTCGTCGTCCAAAGCCGCAGCCACAGGCTGAGCGCTGCCTACGCTGGTCTTGAGAACCAAAAGATTCTGGGCCACGCGCACTTCAAGAACAAATTCCCGAACCAAGCGCGACACCGGAGGCAAGGGCGGAGAAGAATGGCCGTCGCCCTGAGACAACGCGTATCCCTGCGAGGTCTTGCTAAGACCGAGGTCACGGATGTCACGCGAAAGCGTGGCCTGGCCGACCTTGATTCCCCGCTTGCGCAGAGCCTTCTGCAGGTCGTCTTGGCTTGCCACCAGCGCGTGCTTCAACAATTCCAGGATGGCCCGCTGCCTCAGGGTCTTATTCATTGTGCATATTTATTCATAATAATGAATAACTATTCACAGAATATAAACATTGCGGAGAGAGTGTCAAGTGGAAAGAGAAATGCATGGCAGGGACGGCCCGGCTGAAGGCGAGGCTGTCGTGGCTGCTTGGTCACCGTCTTTGCGGAAGGAATCTATTCCACGTTTAGTGTAAAGCTGACGCTGTGCTTGAGTGATCCGCTGGCTGCAGTCACAACAACAGTGTAGGTGCCGGCAGGAGTAGGCGCAGATGGCGGAGGCGCTGGAGGCGTAGGGGTGGTGCTCGTGCCGCTGCTTCCGCCACCGCAGCCGACGCCCGTGATTAGCAAAGTGCAAAACAGCACAGCCAGCAGGTTGAACGATCTTCTTCGCTTGGGAGGTACACCGAGCCAGATACACGCGGCAAGACCGAATGTGCATAAGGTTGCCCACCGACCAGCGCGATGCCAATTTCTGGGCGGGAGCATGGAAGTCGTCGCGGCCGTAGTAGTTATTCCCAGCGTTGTGACACCGTCGCCGGAAAGCGAAATTGGGCCGAAGTGGCATGTGGCACCAGCTGGCAAGCCCGAGCAAGAGCTGGCGCTGAAGTTAATGGTTCCGGTGTAGCCATCTAAGGCAGTGACCCCGAGGGTCAGCTCTCCGGATGATCCGGGAGCGGCAATATCCAGCTCGCTTTTGCTTGCAGAAAACAAGAAATCACTCTGCAGCGTGACGGGCACCGCCGGTGAAATCGACGACAGGTAGTTGGTGTCTCCCTTATATGTGGCGGTGACGGTGTAGCGGGTTCCGTTGACTAGGGCCGTGTCCGTGTAGCTGGCGGTCGCCTGAGCACCTTGGAGCGTGCCGGTGAAGGTGGTTAGAGCTTGAACTCCCGTCACCGCGACTGGAGTCCCAACTGTGGAGCCATTTACAAAGAACGTCATTGTCCCCGAGGGTGGATTACCCCCGCTGCTAGTGTTAACAGTCGCGGTTAGCGTAGCGCCCTTGTTTGCCCCTTTGACAGCCAGAGTGTTAGAGGTCGCCGTTTGGGAGATAGTGAAATCAACAGCGGATGAAGCACTCTGATAGAACCCGGGATAACCAAAATATCCAGCTACTACTGAATGAACCCCGGGAGTAAGCGCGAACAAACCTCGCGGGTGTTCCCCAAAAGGCCCGTTCAGGAAGTTCAAGGTCTCAGCATTACCTTGGCTGTTGATTTCGTAATTGCCTGGAATAGAATTGGCTCCGGCTGAATCGCGAAACACGACAATTCCCCCGGGCGGGGAAGTTCCCGATTGACCCTTCACATCAGCGCGCATGTAGACGAAAGTGCCATACGGGCCACTGGTAAATGGAACAAAGTTGAATTGTGGATCAACCGTGTAGGCGGCAACCGTTGTAACAGTATCTTCTGGCGACACCGTGATGGTCGCGGAAGGCGTCGAAGTGCTGGGGCCGTAGTTTGCGTCTCCCGCGTACTGGGCCGTGACTCTGTAAGTACCGCCGGGCAGCGAATTGATCGTAGAGGAAACTGTGCCACCACTGAGAGTAAAAAAGCCCGGAGCAATGTTATTGCTCGTTATAAGCGAGACGTCGCCGGTCGGAGTTCCAGTACCACTCTGGGGCGCAACCATAATACTCACATTCACAGGCTGGCCGTGGACAATCGTGGTGGGGCTCAGACTCAAGGTAGTCGTGGTCGGTTTGAAGGTGACGGTATTCCACTTGTTAACCAGATTTGTGGCATTTACTGAGCCCAGACCGGTGGCCAAGTCATAACCGACTGTGCCCTGATATTTAGCACTGGGCAAGCCATAGTTTGCCTCGCCCGGTACCGCATTGTCTCCGACCGTGACATCGTTGAAGATACAGCTGCTGGCCGGCAAAGTAGTCGGGTTTGAACCGTTGCAGCTCGAAAGATTCTCACTTGCTGCCAGCTTATACAGGACGTATCCTGCCTGCCCTTGGCGTGCGGCCATTTTCCGATCAACGATAGCCATGATTCCAGCGAAAGAAGGCGTCGACGCCGAAGTACCGCCGACCGCCGCAAACGAGATGAAACCCTGGGAATCGGGCTCGCAGGAAGCATTGATACAAACCAGGTAAGGATCGTTGCTCGCTGCGGCGGTCAGTGAAACATCTGGTAAGTCGCGTTTCCCGTCGTTCGGAATTCCTCTCACGCCGGATTGCCAGCTCGGTTTGACGAAGAACGTACTCGCTCCTCCGCCGGTAGCAAAAATATTGGCGCCAGCTCCACACGTGGAAGCCAGGCAGCTTTCGTTCCACACGTCTTCCGGAATATAGGAGAGCGCTGACCCGAGAGTATTGGGGTCATTGGTCGAACTCCAATACTCGTTTTCATGGCCGTCCTCATTAAATATGGTGCCACCAACGGCAAGGTTAAATGGGGTAGCCGAAAGCAGATTTACCGATACCGGTCCGCTGGCAATGGTTTCGACGTCAGGGTTGTCGCACCCCTCGGACCCAGAATCCCCTGAGGCCACCAAGTAGGTGATGCCCTGCGCGGCGGCTTGCTCAGCTAGCGTGGAGTATGTTTGCGCCTGTGTGTTGGTGAAGGCGGCTTCGCACGTACCAAAGCTTTCCGTCATGACATCGCCCAGGTTATTGTCAACGATGTAGGCTTCGGAGAGGTCAGCTCCGTCAGTCGTATTGGTCGTGCCGGAAATGACGGGCGTTATAAACGAGCTCCTCGCAATCGCCCCGCTCCAAGTCAAGTCGAGCGTCACCTCCAGTTGCTCACTGCCGCTCAGGTTGCCGGGATTCTCACCGTTCACTGTTCGCTCAAAGGATGGCGGAGAAAGGTCGAAGACGCCAAAAAAATCGTTGAGGTCCAGGTCGTTATAGTCGCTGCGCGCGACCACCGCGATCGTCCTCCCGGAACCATCAATGTTGGCCTGGTAAAGCGGATTGAGATTGTAAATTGTCGCAAAATCGGCTGGCCCCAGCGCATGCGCTGGAGGGTTTCCCGGGAACGTAACATGCGGTTTGCCGTCTTTTCCGGTCACTAACTGCGCCTGAATTTTCTGCTCGGCGATGTGGATCATCGGTTTCTTTAAAAAGTTGTGCAGAGTGTGAACCCCAGCGACCACAGGCGTCAGCGCGGTCGGAATTTCGGGATCGTTGGCGTTTGCCCAGTGCTCCTCGCCATTCACTACGTATTTGTGAATCGCGGTATGAAATGCCTCCTGCACTTGGCTGGCGACGCCCGAGAACTCTATGATGTTCTTTCCCTTGGCGACTCTACCGATCTGGAATCCGTGCGACTGGAGCCATGCCGTCACAGTCTGAATGTCCTGATCGGCGGGACCGAATTGTTTGCCGAAGTTTTCCGGTGTGAGCCACTTGTGGTAATTCGGTGAGGCCTTATCCTGCTGATCATCGAGCAGACTGAGCAATGCACTTTCTTGTGCAGGGCCGCGCTTGAGCACCAGCAGCATGCGATTCATCGGCAAGTTGGGCGGGGCTGCGCCACGATCATATTGCGGGCGCGCCAAGGGATGGGTATTGCCTTGCAAGACGGTTCGCTTGGTCTCATCTAAGCGCTGCGTGATGAGCGGTGGAACGGGTGGTTGTTCCGCAGAAGCTGGAACGACGAGGGCGAACAGCACTGCTGCAAGCGAGAACTGGATGGACAGACGCGTGGCAAGGATCCCCATAGGGCTTCTCCAAATTAAGAGACTCAGTTCGACTGAACCGCTGCCCCCTCAGGCACGCTTCATCGCCACCGCGGTTACGTCCAGCCAGTGACACTCGCAATGACAGACTCGAGAAGTCTGCCCTTACCGAGCCGTCAACCGGCTGTCGGACGGACATAATAACGCATAAGACCTAATTTTGCAGCAGTGTTTCTGAGAATAGGTAACGCGGTTACGAACGGAGACTGAAAATGACAGTGACTGGAACTTGCCAGGTTAGGATGAGCTTATTGGAGGGCGCTGATAACCCAGCCAAACAACCGGTTGGCTTGGTTGCCAACCACCTGCATGATGAACAGCAATCCCAGCAAGATCCCCAGCATGGCAGCGTACTCGGGCAGCGCCTGCCCTTGTTCGGAGCGGAAGAGTTTTCCACCGAAGCGGTTAGTGTGTAGTTTCTTCACTGAATTCATGTACCGAGCGTAGAGACCGCTCTAGAATGCCGTCCTGGGGAGGACGTACAGGGGGGAAGATCAAGCATTCCAAGTCGCTTGAAGCACCAAACGTAACCTAGCCTAGCGACTACAGGTAATATAGTGGCCGAACTGAAGTGCCACTGTCTATGGCACGAAAGTGGGGGGAAGACACTTAGACAGTGTTTTCGACACGCCCCTCGGCGAGGAACAGGATTGGTGTAACCTGTTGGCCGTTCCTGAATCCTATCCTTAACTTGGGGTCGGGGAGGGGTATTTCTGATGCGTTCACATACCGATAGCCGCAGATTCCGGGCCATGAACCGGCGTGAGCTGTTAAAGCTGACACCACTGGTTGCGCTGGGCGCTTTCACAATTCCCAAGCTGCGAACCCCGTTGCTAAAGGCCGGACTGAGATTCAGTGATTGGGCATCGGCCAGGCTGTTCCGGGGTGGTCATCTGGCGCCCACATTCGCAGACTCGGAACTGACGCCCTTCAATAAATTTCCCATCAATGATTATGACGTGGACGATCCGCAGGTGGACTTTGATCGTTGGACTCTCACAGTTAGTGGAGCAGTAACAAAACCGGGCGATTACACGCTGGCACAAATCAGCCGATTACCTAAAATCACGCAGAACACCAAACATGTTTGTGTGGAGGGGTGGGACGTGATCGGCCGCTTCGGCGGGGCGCGGCTTTCTGACTTTCTAACAGCGATTGGCGCCGACACGACTGCGCGCTTCGTTTACGTGGAATGTGCGGACGATTATTACGAGTCACTCGACATGGCGACGGCGCTGCATCCGCAATCGCTGCTTTGCTATGAGATGTACGGCCAGCCACTGACTCGGGAGCATGGGGCGCCGCTGCGTCTGACGCTACCCACGAAAATCGGATACAAACAGGCCAAGTATTTGACTGATCTCAAAGTCACGAATGTGTTGGAGCGCGTGGGGTACTGGGAAGATCAGGGATATTCGAGTTTTTACGGGTTGTAGGGCAAGGTGAAGACATGGCGACACGAGCCATCACAGTTGAGGACGTTAAGACTGGCGAAGTCACTGAAACGGTTTATGAGCACCCGTTCGTGGTGCGAGTCTGCCACTGGTTGAATGCAGTGGCGCTGTTCGTGATGGTGGGCAGCGGTTTGCAAATTTTTCGGGCATTCCCCAGCTTTGGAGCAAAGATTCCGCAGAAGGACTTGCTGAATTGGCCCAAAGCGTTTGCCATAGGCGGCTGGCTGGGAGGGGCGTTGCAATGGCACTTGACCTTCATGTGGATCTACATCGGTACGGGGCTGGTGTATTTGGGATACCAGGTGTTCAGCGGCAACTACAAACAGGTTTTGTTTTTGCCGCGCGATCTGCCCGGAGTGTGGCCAATGGTGCGGCATTACTTCTTTTTCGGACCCAAGCCGCCGGTGAAGGAAGCGTACAACCCGCTACAGAAACATGCTTACACCACGGTGATCGGGTTGGGGGTACTGTCGGTGATAACCGGGCTGGCGGTGTGGAAGCCGGTGCAGTTTTCCTGGCTGGCATGGATGATGGGAGGATTTCACTGGGCGCGGGTTTGGCATTTCGCGATCATGTGGGCGATCCTCGCTTTCGTATTCGGGCATCTGGTGATGGTGGTTCTGCACGGCTGGAACAATTTCGTTTCCATGCTGACCGGATGGAAGAAGGATCCGGAATACCCGGTAGAGTAGGCAGGAGCGGTGATTGCGGTGAACTTCAGTTGCGGTGACGGGAATGCCGGAAACAACAGCTTCGCTGAAAAATGCAGGCGAACCGCGGAATGAAGAAGCGCTGATCCGGCGAATCCGGGAGGGCGAGCAAGAGCTTTTTTATGAGCTGATCCGGCCGTATGAACGGCGAGTGTTTGCGGCGACGCTAGCCATCTTACGGAATGAAGCTGACGCCGAAGATGCGGCGCAGGAGGCGGTGCTCAAGGCTTTTAAGCACATCCGGCAGTTTCGCGCGGAAGCGCGCTTCAGTACTTGGCTAATTCAGATTGCGGTCAACGAAGCGCGTATGCGGAGAAGGAAGCAGCAGGCGGTGGTAATGGAGCCGATGGTGGATCAGCGAGACGATGAGGGTGACTATACGCCGCGGGATTTCGCCGACTGGAGAGAAATTCCTTCGGAGACACTGGAGCGGGCTGAGGTCCGGCAGAAACTCGCGGAGGCGCTGAGTTCGCTGGGACAGAAGTATCGCGAAGTTTTCATCCTGCGGGACATGCAGCAATTGAGCATCGAGGATACCGCGAAAGCTCTGGGTATCTCGGTACCATCGGTGAAAACGCGCTTGCTGCGGGCGAGATTGATGCTGCGCGATCTGCTGGCACCGGGGCTGGGCGGGAGTTGGAGCAAGGCGTTGTCTTTTGCGAAGGGGAACAAGCCATGGTAGTGCGCTGTGAAGAGGTGTGGCGCGAGGTATCGAATTATCTCGAGGGCGAGGTCGATCCCCGAATGCGCGCCGCCATGGAAGAGCATTTTAGGGGATGCAAGCACTGCACTGCGGTATTAGACGGGGCGCGGAATGTGATCCAGCTCTATGGCGATGAGCGCATGCTGGAAGTGCCGTTGGGATTCAGCCAGCGTCTGCACCGCAGGTTGGAAGAAGGCATGCCCCGGCGCCGAGGCAATGCACTCGGATGGATGATGGCCCTGGGGTTCGCGGCTTTGGTGCTGCTCAGCTTCGAGGTTGGGAACTCTTCCCGGCCGAGCGTGCTTGACTTGCGATCCGACATGGCCCGATCGGGAATTCACATTCCCGCGGACCTGGCGGTAGTCGCGGTCAGCGATGGCAAGATATTTCATGTGCCGGGCTGCCGGTTCATCCACGATAAGGACAAACTTCAGACGATGACCGCCGGCGAAGCTATGCGGGAAGGTTACGCGCCTTGCGTGCGTTGTTTGAAGAAGTATTTGAGCGAGGGTCAGATTCTAGGGCAGAAAGAAGCGCAGACGGCACGGCTAGAGGAGGAAGACCCGGAATAAAGTGGCGAGGAATCCAACGAAGTTCCAAGAATATCGGGATAGCACGGTCCGCTTGTGCCCGGCCGTTGCTACCCCGAAATAAGCAGATCTATTGCTGAGCCGGACTATTGCTTGGGTGCGGAGTCATCCTTCTTCATTGTGTCCTGCTTCATGTTGTCTTTGCTCATATCATCTTTCTTCATGCTGTCCTTCTTCATGTTTGTCTTCTTTACTTTGGCGGACTTCTTGCTGTCTTTCGCCATACTGTCTTTCTTCATGCTGTCGGACTGCATGTTGTCTTGCTTCATGTTGTCTTTGCTGGCGTCAGAACCCGTCTGCGCGAACGCGGCAAGGGAAACCGCCAGAAAACACATGGCCATGAATCTGGTAATTAGCTTCTTCATACTTCCTCCTAGGTGAGTTGGAATTGAATTGCGCCCACACGACTGCGGCTACGCATATGGGATTTGCCGATGGCTCAAAAGTTACAACGGCCAGCAGAAAACTTCAATTATTTTCGTATATATGGGATACGGGAAGGACAGACATGCTTGAAACGGCCTGAACTGCCTCCCAGATGCCATCCCCAAGGGCTCCGAAGTTCGCATTTGGGACTGGTTGAGTATGTTCACCTGGAATTCCAGAAGTCTTTACCTGACCAGGTGCGGGCAACACAAGATACGACATTGGGGCCAGAAGTGACACAAAGCTGCGAGCGCGGGAGCTTGATCGGCTCACAAGGCCGCGACGACTTCCTGGAGTTCACGCGCAATGTCCTCGGGATTTGTCGCTTTCATTTGAACGGGTGCGCCCAGCTTGACTCGCACCTGGTGTGGCCAGGCAAATCTTCTTCCCGCCTGTTTGATCTCAAATAATCCATCAATGCGCACGGGAATTATTGGGATACCCAGGTTGTTTGCCAGCAGACCGACGCCCGAGCGGAATGGCCGCAACTTGCCGTCGGTGGTGTGGCGGCCTTCGGGAAATACCAAGATGCTGTAACCACGGTCGACACACTCACCTGCGTAGGCGAAACTCTCGCGGAAGCCGGCCTCGCGGGGCAGTGGAAACAAGTTGAGTAAAGACACGCCCAATATCCATTTCACCCGGTCGTAAACGCGGCCGGCGAAGTTGCGGCCGGCGGCCGGGGTGCGCAGGATTTCGAGGGCTTCGCCGCCGGTGGCAACGGCGAGCCTGTGACGGAGGCGTGCGGGCAACGCGGTCAGCACGAAGCCAGGATCGACATCGTCGATGTGATTGCAAATTACCAGCACCGGCCCGCGAACTCCGTGCAGCCTTTCTCGGCCTTCGATGTGCGGCCATCCCAGCAGAAAGATCGCGGGACGTAGCAGCAGATAATGCACCATGAGACGAACCCAGGTCGTGGGCCAGCGCAACGTCCAACGAGGATAGTGGAATTGCGCACGAAACGCGATTTCGCCTTGCAACATGCGTTGCAAATCGCCAACGGTTTTCAGTGCGGCAAAGCGAGTCTCGCTGAGATCAGCCTGATAGCGATCTTCGAGGGCGCTCAGCAGTTCCACGCGATCCAGGGAGCTGAGGTTCAAGTCGGATTCGAGGTCAGTATGGGCTGAAAGATCCGTAGGACTGCGTCCGGTAACGTGGCTGATCAGGTCTGCTAGTGAGTTGGAAGACGTCTTCTGGTCTGATTGTTGAGCTTGTACGACTTGCTGAACCAGGTTCCTGCGAGGCTTTTGAGTGGAGGTGCGTGGAAAATCATCGTCAGGCCAGAGGAACCATGCACGCATGTGCTGGTACTCGGCCAGGGATTGGTTGGCGCCTGCAACAATTGTTTCGGGGCGGTTTTCTCCGAGCTTCAGAATGAGCACTGCACAGGGTTCGGCGTTTCCGTCGCGAGGCATGGCAACGACCATGGCGTCTTTAACTCCGGGCTGGCGGCGCAATGCAGCTTCGAGGTCTTCGGGATAAATATTCATGCCGGCGGGGGTGACGATAACTTCTTTTTTTCGGCCTTTGAAATAGAGATTGCCAGTGGCGTCGAGTTCCCCGACATCGCCGGTGCGGTACCAGCCTTGTTCGTCACTAACAGGTTGGAGGGCATTGCCGTCCCAGTAGCCGGAGGCGACTCCGCCGCCGCGCACCAGGATTTCGCCGTCTTCCGCCAGTTTGACTTCACGTCCGTTAAGCACTTTTCCGATGGATCCTTTGCCCAGCTGGAAAGGGTGATTGACGCTGATGAGTGAAGTGGTTTCGGTCAAGCCATAGCCCTGAATCACAGCGTAGCCCAGGCGGTCCCAGAATTCTTCGGTGGTGGGGTCAAGTGCGGCGCCGCCGGAAATAAAAGCCCAGAATTTCCATCCGAATTGGCGGCGGATGTGGCGAAAGATCCACCAGCGGCGCAGGAAATGTTTGGTTTTGGACTCGTGAAACGCTGTTTGAAACGGTTCTAGAAGACCGTCGTCGGAAAGATCACGCTCGACCTTCTCTTTTAATGACTGCAATACTCGGGGAACCGTGACCAGGACTGAAACGCGTTCGCGGCGGATGGTGCGAATTACGTCGGAGGGCTTGAGGGTTTCCTGAAATACCACCGTGCCACCTAATAATGGAGGAAGAAACATTCCAAGAAATTGTCCGAAGACGTGGCTCAGTGGCAGCAAGTTCAGGAAACGCACAGGATGAACCAGGCGTTCGTACTTGAGGTAGTTGCGAATCTCAGCCTCAAGGGGCGCGAGATTGGCCAAGACATTTCCGTGGGAGATGACGACACCCTTCGGGTCGGCTGTGGTGCCGGAGGTGAAGACTATTTCCAGAATGTCTGTGGGAGCCAGTTCGGCCGGTACGAACGGAGAAGATGATTGTGGGGTGAGAGCTTCGGACAAACCTTCGAGTGCGAGCGTGGGAATCGAGTGCTGGCCGTGCGCATGCGATGCAACCAGTAGTTTGGCGCTGACCTGCTGGTGAACGCGGAGGAAGAAATCCAGCGTGGCGATGTCATCGAGTGGGACGACGACGACCCCGCGAAGTACGCATCCCCAGAAAACTGCGACCCATTCGGCGGAATTCGGTCCCCATAGGAAAACGCGGTCGCCCTTGCCGATGCCGCGCGCGTCGAGTTCGCGGGAAAAGCGGAAAGCGGTTTCCGCAACCTGCTGATAGGACCAACGCTCGCTGCGGTATCCGTGGGGCTGAACGTAGGCAGTCTGGTGCGCTCGGCTGAGAAAGCGTGGCAAGTAGTCGGCCAGCGCGCGGAGCTGCATGCCAGAAAGAGTAGCGCATTTGCGGGAGAAGCAGTGGAGCTACAACTCCGCCGGTGAGTGTCCGTCCCACATGGTCACAGAATCTTCTTGCCGAACGCAGAAAGGGCCAACTCCACTGCCAGGTCGGCGGTTCGGTTGTGTTCGTCGATCACCGGATTTACTTCCACGATCTCGAAACTCAGCATGCGGCCGTGATCGGCGATGATCTCCATGGCCAGGTGGGCCTCGCGGTAGGTAGCGCCGCCACGGACGGGGGTACCGACGCCGGGCGCGTCTTCGGGGTCGATCCAGTCCATATCGAGCGAGACGTGGTAGCCAGCGGTGCCACGTCCGGCCATGCGCAAGGCTTCTTCAATCACGGTACGCATGCCGCGCTCGTCGATGTCGCGCATGGTGAAGACCCCGATGCCGGCACGGCGAACGTTTTCCTTTTCGATGGCGTCGATGTCACGAACTCCCACCAGAACGCAGTTCTCCGGCTTCACCTTGGGCGAGAAGTTCAGGATATTGGCCAGTTCGGGCGGGCCGAGACCCATAATCGCCGCGAGCGGCATACCATGCACGTTGCCACTGGGAGAGCTGTCAGGGGTGTTGATGTCGGTGTGGGCGTCGATCCAAATGAGACCGATTTTCTGGTTTTGCTTGCGATAGAATTCCGCCACGCCGGCCACGCTGCCGACAGCCATGGAATGATCGCCGCCAAGCGAGAGCGGGATCTTTCCGGCTTCGAGGGTTTTCAGGACTAGCTCGGCGTGCTTGGTGCAAGTGGCGGTGATTTCCTTCAGATATTTGGCGTGAGGGTCGCCTTCTTTTTTCTGCTCGGGGATGGCAACGGCCACGTTACCGCCGTCTTCGACGATGTGGCCAAGAGCTTCGAGGCGCGCTTCGAGGCCGGCTACGCGGACGGCGGATGGGCCCATGTCAACGCCACGGCGGGACTGGCCCAGGTCTAGCGGGACGCCGATTACGCGTATTTTCTTGGGAGTGATATTGGAAGAGGATGTATGAGTGGTTGTCATAAGTTCAAAGGCTTAACCACAGAGGACACGGAGAAACGCAGAGGCTGACTTGTTTGATCGCATGAACTGTGTTCCTCTGTGCTCCCTGTGGTTAGCGGTTACGGATAAAGTCTATGCAACATGCGCGGGAACGGGATTGTCTCTCTTACGTGCTCGAGGCCACAGATCCAGGCCACGGCGCGCTCGATTCCCATGCCAAAGCCGGAGTGCGGCACGCTTCCAAACTTGCGTAAATCCAGGTACCACTTGAAGGCTTCTTCCGGCAGGCCATGCTCGTGAATGCGTTTTACCAGCAGATCGTAGGACGCCATACGTTGTGAGCCGCCGATGATTTCGCCGTAGCCTTCGGGGGCGAGCACATCAACGCACAGGGCTAGCTCTGGCCGCTGAGGGTCAGGCTCCATGTAGAACGCCTTCACTTTGGCTGGATAACGATGGACCATCACCGGACGATCGAATTGCGAAGAGATATAGGTTTCGTCGGGTGAACCGAGGTCTCCGCCCCACTCGAATTTGTTTTCCAAAGCACCCTTGGCATGGCCTTCTTGCAACATTTTGACCGCTTCATCGTAGGTGATGCGCGGAAACGGGATTTCTATCTTCTCTAATTTCGAAATGTCACGACCGATGACGGTCAGGTCGGCGCGTCGTTTCTCCAGGCAGCGCTTTACCAGGAAACTAAGTAGTCGCTCGGCCAGATCCATGATGTCATTGAGTTCGGCGAAGGCGACCTCGGGCTCTACCATCCAAAACTCGGTCAGGTGACGGCGAGTTTTGGATTTCTCGGCGCGAAACGTGGGCCCGAAGGAATACACCTTGCCCAGCGCCGCTGCGGTGGCTTCGATATAAAGCTGGCCGGATTGAGTGAGAAAAGCTTCTTCATCAAAATAATCGACGGGGAACAGGGTGCTGGTGCCTTCGCAGGCTGCGGGCGTGAGAATCGGCGGATCAGTGAGAGTGAAACCCTGGTCGTCGAAAAAGTCGCGGGCAGCTTTGATGATTTCCGCTCGCACCCGCAAGATGGCAGCTTGGCGCGGCGTGCGCACCCAGAGATGGCGATGCTCCATCAGAAAATCGACACCGTGTTCTTTCAGCGAAATTGGATAGGGATCGGTTTCCGAAACTCGCTGGACTACCTGCACGTTTAGGACGTCCAACTCGAATCCGCCGGGAGCACGTTTGTCGGCGCGGGGCTTGCCTTCGACAATCACGCTCGATTCCTGCGTCAAGCCCTTCACCGCATCGAATACTTCGGGAGGAACTGCGTTCTTAGGAACAACTCCCTGAATGACGCCTGAGCCGTCGCGGAATTGCGGGAAAAGAAGCTTGCCGCTTTCACGCAGGTTATAGAGCCAGCCGCGGATGGTGACCGTCTGGCCTTCGTGCTTGCCGATTTCAGCGATCGTAGTAACGGGCGATGACATAGGATAAAACTCATTTACCGGCGAGAGCGCCGTGAAAAGAAATATTCCAACGTGCCATGCGGCTAAATCTCTTCCAGCTTCTTAAACGCTCCGGCCATTCTTTCGACAGGGTTGATTTTCTCTTCGCCTTCGATCTCCAGCAGCAATGGCGGCTGGTGCGGCGCGGCTCGCAGCAGTTCCATGGTCGGCTTCCAATCGATGGACCCGTCGCCCGGCCACAGATGCGAGTCGCGGTCGCGGGCATTGTCGTGAACATGGGTCGAGCGAATGTGATTCTTCAAAGTTTCAAATGCCTGGGGCACATCGCTCATTAGATGAGCGTGGCCGCAGTCAAAACAGATGCCCACGTCCTCAAAGTGCGCCGAACGAATGAACTCTACCAGCCTCTCCGGCGTACTGAGTTCGTTGGGAATGTTTTCGATAAGGATGTTCACTCCCAACGGTTTGGCGAACGCGCGCAGATGTTCGACCGAGGTCATGGCCGCGTCGAACTTGCGGTCGTCAAACGATTCGCCGGCAATTCCGATATGCTGCACCAGAAAACGGAAGGGGATCTGCTCGGCGAGTTCCAGAGCGCGCTTGATCTCGTCCATGGCCTCGACCCGGGCCGCGCGGTCGAGGGCAGCGATGTTGAGGGGCGGTGATCCGGCGCGTCCCCATTCGTAGTCGGAATAAAGCGGCGCGTGCACCGAATTCAACGGAATGGTGGTGCTGCGAAACCAATCAGCGATTTCGCGCACGTGCTGCTTGCGATTGGCGTAGTCGAGATGTTGGCGCGCGGCAAAAATCTCGATCGACTGCGCCCCGCCCCGCACCAAGCTGTCGAGCAGCCCTGGGTGAAGCCGTTCTTTGACGTGAATAAATGTAGAAATCGCTCTCAACATTTAATACCCAACCGGTATTCCGTTATGTCTGCCATCGCTTGCGCCTAAACGTTCGCCACTCGCGAGATCTATCGCGATGCACTCGCCATCGCTCCAATAAGGTGTCCATTCTCCCTCTATTGTCTCGCCGATCTCGATTTTATGCCCCATCTGCTTCAGTGACTTTATCGCATCCGGAGAAAACCACTGCTCCACGCTCACCTGGTCGGGCAACCACTGATTGTGAAAGCGAGGCGCGTTCACCGCCTCCTGAATGTTCATACCATAATCCACCACCGCCATCAGGATATTCGCAACGGTTGTGGGAATGCGCGCCCCGCCCGGCGAGCCCAGCACCAGGAATAGTTTGCCATCCTTAAGCACTATGGTCGGAGTCATCGAGGACAATGGCCGCTTGCCGGGGCCGATAGAATTAGCCGAGCCCTGGACTAGCCCGTACAGATTCGGCACTCCCGGCTTGGCGGCAAAGTCATCCATTTCGTCATTCAGCAGGAAGCCTAGACTTCCAGCGGTGACGCGCGATCCGAAACTGTCATTCAAGGTTGTAGTCACGGAAACGGCATTGCCTTCCGAGTCGACGACCGAGTAATGAGTGGTATGGTCAGGCTCGCGGACTGCCATCGGTTGAGGATTCTGCCGGGCGTACTGCTCGAGTTCGCTGAAGATGGCCGGACGCTTCAGGTCCTTACTCGGAGTAGCGTGCGCGGGATCAATGGATTCGCGCCATCCAGCGCCGTACTTTTTATCGATAAGCTGGGCCACTGGAATGCGTGAAAAATCCGGGTCTCCCATGAACTCTGATTTGTCGAAGTACGCGCGGCGGAAGGCTTCGACGGTCAGTTGGATGGATTGTGAAGAGCGATTACCCAGTTTCGCCAGATCGTAACCTTCAAGAATATTGAGTATCTCGATTAGTGCGGTGCCGCCCGCGGACGGCGGCGGTGCGCTAATGATGTCGTATCCGCGATAACTGCCACGGACCGGTTCGCGTTCCTTCACTTCATACTTATCAAGATCTTCGGCAGTGATGAGTCCTCCACCATTTTGTATGAAGGTGGCCAGTTCGCGCGCCATGGCACCGTGATAGAAATCATCGGGATCAGCTGCGATTCGCTCCAAGGTGCGGGCCAGGTCGGGTTGACGAAAAATCTCTCCCTGTTCGTAGTATTTGCCGTCGCGTTGAAAAATGCGGTGGGAATCAGGAAACGTGGCTAGACTTTTTTCTGCCCGAAGGTCACGCGCATCTTCCCAAGCGAGCGCAAAACCTTCGCGGGCGAGTTTGATAGCCGGAGCGATCACTTGTTTCAGCGTCAGCTTGCCGTATTTCTTCTCGGCGTAAACCATGCCGGCAACTGACCCAGGCACACCAATTGCTTTGTAACCCACTACGCTGGCGTCTTCGATAACGTTGCCCTTTGGGTCCAGATACATGTTGGCCGTGGCCGCAGCAGGCGCTTTTTCGCGATAGTCGATGAAGTGGGTGGCGCCGTCTGCCATATGGATTAACATGAACCCGCCACCGCCCAGATTGCCTGCCTCAGGATGCACCACCGCGAGCGCGAAACCGGAAGCTACAGCTGCATCGACGGCGTTGCCTCCGGCTTGCATGATCTCTACACCGGCTCTTGAAGCTAGTTCGTGAACGCTGGCCACAATCGCGTGACGCGCATGTACGGGACGGACGGACGAACCTTGCAGCCCCGAAGCACAAATCAGAAGCGCCGCCAAAAGCAGCACAATCAGTCGGTTACGAGAGTGGCGCATGGAGGTCAGGGTTGTGTAAAGCCTCTTGAGGCTAGCCTAGCTGGCAAGAGGGAGTCAAATGAGTGGAAAGCTACCACGAGAATGAAAAACTGAACCATAGAGGGCATAGAGGAGCATTGGGACAGTCCAAGATTGCGAATCTTACTTTGTCTTAAGGCTGGGCTTGGGTTTGGTCTTTCTTTTGGCTTTGCTGGCTACCATTTCGTAGGACTCGCGAATCAGTTCTCGCAGTTCAGAGTCGGGCAAGAGATTTAACCGTTCGATCAATACCCATTTGTATCGTCCAACGTAAGGGGCAGGCCCGATTCCCTCCTGCTCACAAAGTTCCGCAAACTTCTCGGGGCTGCACTTGAAACACAGGCTCTGCGGCACCGATCCCAGACTCACGACAGTGAAGATCTTCCCTGCCACCTTAAAACACAGGTCCTCGCCCCATTGCAGGTTTTCCGTGGCCTGAGGAAAAGAGAGACAATACTTGCGAATCGAATCAAGATTCATAAGAACGCGGAATCCGAGGAAGGATGGAAAGAATCCAAATCCCCTAAGGAGATTGAAATGGAAACCAAACAGCTTGGCAACTCCAATTTGCAGATTACGACAGTGGGTTATGGGGCGTGGGCCATCGGAGGCTCCGGGTGGCAGTTCGCCTGGGGAGCGCAGAACGATGAAGACTCGATTGCGGCAATTCACCGGGCGCTGGAAATGGGTATCAACTGGATTGACACGGCCGCTATTTATGGCGTGGGCCATTCTGAAGAAGTGGTCGGTCAAGCATTGAAGAGTTGGCCGGGTGCGAAGCCATATATTTTCACCAAGTGTGGGCTAGTCGCAGATGCGAAGGGGAACGTCACTAAGAATCTGGATGGCGGCTCGATCCGGCAGGAAGTGGAAGCTAGCCTGCGGCGCCTGGGAGTGGACGTGATTGATCTGTATCAGATTCATTGGCCGCCCGAGCCCGACTCTCCCAAACTGGAGGAAGGCTGGGCAACGCTGGCCGATCTAAAGCGCGAAGGCAAGGTGCGCTGGATTGGAGTCTCGAACTTCAACGTCAAACAGTTGCGCCGGGCAAAGGCGATTGCGCCGGTCACTTCACTTCAGCCGCCCTACTCGCTGGTTCACCGTGGAGTGGAGGAAGACATTCTGCCCTACTGTCTGCGGGAGGGCATTGGGGTGATTGTTTATTCTCCGATGGCCTCGGGTCTGCTGACCGGGGCGATGACGGCGGAACGCGCAGCCAAATTGCCGAAAGATGACTGGCGCAGAAGTGATCCTGAGTTCAATGAGCCGAAACTTTCGCGCAACCTTGCGCTGGTGGAGCGGTTGAAGGAGATCGGAAAGCGTCATGGGCGATCACCCGGAGAAGTCGCGATTGCCTGGACGTTGCGGAATCCGGCGGTGACGGGCGCGATCGTAGGGGCGCGAAATGCCCGTCAAGCTGCGGGTGTCATGCGAGCTGGGGATCTGCGGTTGAGCGACAAAGAGGTGAACGAGATCGAGGAGTGGAGTGAAGAGAGCGCTGCGTGAGCGTTCTCAACAACGTCGAGAGCTGAACCACAGGGCACAGAGGATCACAGAGGCGCCGAGAAATTCTTTGTCACTAGTTTTCTCGGCGAACCCTGCGATCTCGGCGGTGCGTAATTCTTTCTTTTAAGTGCTTTTCATCAGCGTGGCCTTGCTGTAAGCGACGCGGAAACCAAGGCGTTCGGCGTTGCGCATCGAGGTTGTGCCTCCTTGGGTGATGATGACTGCGTACTCGCAGCCGGCTTTTTGCGCTGCCTCCATGCGGCGGCGTAGCAGGGCTGTTTGCATACCGCGACGCCGAAACTCGGGCAGAGTTCCCGCCCCGAACAGGGCTAAGATACGACGTTCGGGAATGATGAGGCCGGCGCCGCATGCTACGGTTGCGCCGTCAATCTCGGCAACGTAGAGTACTGCTCCGTCTGCCTGGTAAATCGGGGCGATCATTTCCGCAAAACCTTCGGGTTCACCGCCTTCAGGGAAGAAACTGCGAACCACGATGGTCGAGAAGGCCGCGGCCTCGTTCGCTTGCCCCTGGCGAATGGTCACGCCGGCGGGAGCAGGTTGATTTTGTTCTCCGTCGTTTGGGTGCAACCGCCGAAAAAGAACGTTGTTTAGTTCTACCATTACATAGCCGCGCTGTTTGAGCATTTCGGACAGCGACGGATCAGTGAGCGGACAGACGTCGATCTGTGAAGGCGCCGCATGCGAGCGATAGAACTGCTCCATGCGATCGAGTTCGGCAGCTGTGGCTGACCCGTCGAAACCCATGCCGACGGTGCGGCCGATGGGGGAATTGAGCCCGGCAAAAATCATGTGACCGCCGCAGATGGGTTCGACGGCGGCGCCGATCTCGGGTTTGAGTTTCTGATACAAGCGAGAGTAATGTACTTGCGGCATCTCCTCAGCCGACTCCAGCCGACGGGCTAGCGCTTGGTCCACGAAGTCCATGGGAATATCCTCTCTGATTTTTGTTGTTGCGTGGGTACAGGGGCGCACACTTCGGCGCCGGGTTACGAACCAGGAAGCGATGGACTAGCGAACGGCAGTCATAGGCAGCAGTTCAAAGTTATCTTGGCGAAGCGCAAAAGTCAAAGCTCTAAAACCACAGAGGGCACAGGGGCCACAGAAGTTTCTCGGCGATCTCGGCGGTGAAGAGGGTTTCCTAAACCTGTTCTTTGGCTTCGCCGAGCGTTACTTGGACATCCATCTTTTTCTTGCCGCGGAAAATGGTGACACGCACTACGTCGCCGGCGCGGTGTTTGTTCATCATCTGAGCGAGGTTCTGCTGGTCTTCAACCTTCTCGCCATCGATGGCGACAATGAGGTCGCCGCCGATCATGATGGGCACGTTGCCAAGATAGGCGCGCTCGTTGCCACCATGCAGGCCAGCGCGGTCGGCGGCGCCTCCGGCAACGACCTGAACGATCAATAAGCCGTAATCGGCTGCAAGGCTCAATTGATCGGCGAGATCAGCGTTAATGGGAATGGTACGAACGCCCAGCGCGGGACGCCGCACCCGTCCCAAGGTGACCAGGTCATTGAGAACAGCCTTGGCGGTGTTAATGGGGATGGCAAAACCGATGCCGGCGCTTTGGCCGGAGTTGGAGGCAATGAGCGTGTTAATCCCGATGACCTCGCCGCGCAGGTTCAGCAGTGGGCCTCCGGAATTGCCGGGATTGATGGCAGCGTCAGTTTGAATGGCTTCGTCGATGGCGGTGCCATCAGGTTCCTGCACCGAACGGATGGAGCTGACGATTCCGCGGGTCAAGGTCCCAGCGAGACCGAATGGATTGCCGATGGCATATACTTTCTGGCCGACCTGCAGGTGGGTGGAGTCACCGAGGGTCATCGGCTGCAAGTCCGGTGCTTTGATCAGCAGCACGGCGAGATCGTGAGAGCGGTCGGTGCCCACGATGGTCGCCTTGTATGACTTGCGATTGTGCAATACGACTTCGACCTGACGAGCTTCAGCAACCACGTGGTAGTTGGTGAGCACGTGCCCGGCTTTATCGATGATGAAGCCGGAGCCCTGGCCTTCTTCCGGAACCAGGCCGTAGAAGAAATCGAAAGTCACGGCACGGGATTTGACGTTTACGACTGAGGCGATGTTCTTGCGATAAACCTCGATGTTGTTTTGTTCTTCGGCGTCGAGTGAATTGTCGTTGGAGCTATTGCTGGCGGCTTCGGTGATTTCGAGCTTGACAGGACCGCTGATCAAACTGGACAAGCTTCCCCGCGCTGGGCGATAGGTGGTGAAATAGAAAAACGCACCCGCGAAACAGAAAGCAAAAATGAGTGGGCGCAACAGTTTCATAAAGTCAAGAAAACCTTAGCCACGGATTTGCACGGACCTTCATTTATTGTAAATTCTTTCCGGGTCGGTGGGCGCGGGGCGCGACTCATTCGGCCTCGGTCCGGAGCTTGGGGTATAGCGCGCTGACTTTGGCTTTGGTTTCGTCGAGCGAGCCGGAGTTGTCTATGACGTAATCGGCGGCTTTGATCTTTTCTTCATCCGGGAACTGGGCGGCCATTCGCCGTGCCACTTCCTGGTGCGCCGTTTCCAGATTTACGTTTGTCCGCGCGGCCCAGCGTTCGACGCGTTGATCGGGACGGCACGTCACCACCAACAGGCGGTCAAAGTGACTTGCGGCACCTGCCTCGAGGATTAGAGCAGCCTCCACGGCGGCGATGGCCTTGGGATCACGGCGACGGACGGCCTCCATCCATTCGTCTTGCTTCTTGACTACGGCAGGATGAACGATTTTGTTCAACTCCTGGATACGGGGGGGTCTCCCGGCGCCACCAAATGCTACCTCAGCCAGGCGGGCCCGGTTGACGGTATTGTCGGGATTCAGAATTCCGGAGCCAAAAGCGCGGACAACCTCCTGATAGACAGCTTCGCCGGGCTGCATGAGTTGGTGCGAGACGGCGTCGGCTTGGATCAGGTGTGCACCCAGCGCAACTAACATTTCGCCGACTACCGATTTACCGGCTGCAATGCCACCGGTGAGTCCGAGTTTCAACACTTGGGCTCCATCGAGATCAAAAGCCTGAAACGCAAAGTACGCAAAGGATGCGCGGAGATCACGGAGAAAATCAAGTAACTACAAAGGACACAAACGTGCACAAGGTTAGCGTACATGGGGCTCGAGTACGCCTCGTCGCAGCTTGGCGGCGCGCACTGTGTTGGCCATCAGCATGGCAATGGTCAGTGGGCCCACACCGCCAGGAACCGGAGTGATAGTGCCCGCTACTTCCGTCACTTCGGGGTGAACATCTCCGGCAAGAACGGAGCCCTTGGCTCGAAAGGTCTCTTCCCGCTTCGCATTGCCGGCGAAGAGACGCTCGAACTCGCCGCGATCGGTCACTTTGTTCATTCCGACATCGATGACGGTGGCGCCCGGTTTTACGAAGTCGCGGGTAATCATTCCAGCGCGGCCAATGGCAGCGACCAGAATGTCGGCGCGGCGGCAGACGGCTGCAAGATCATGGGTCTTCGAGTGGCAAACAGTAACCGTGGCATTCGCGTTGATCAGCAACATGGCAACGGGTTTACCCACGATGTCACTGCGCCCGACAACAACTGCTTCCTTGCCCGCAATCGGAATGTGGCTGCGATTCAGGATTTCGATTATGCCCGCAGGGGTGCACGGCACCAGACCTGGTCTTTGTGTGGAAAGAAATCCGACGTTCATGGGGTGGAAGCCGTCAACATCTTTGGCTGGATCCAGCGACATCAGAATCTTTTTTGAATCCACGTGGGCGGGTAACGGGAGCTGCACCAGAATGCCATCGATTTCATCGCGCCGGTTCAAGTCGGCGACCAGGTCGAGGAGTTGGACGGTAGAAACATTCTCCGAGGGGGTGTGCTGTTCGCTGTAGATGCCAACTTCTTGGGAACTTTTGACTTTGCCGCGGACATAGATTTCCGACGCCGGGTTGTGCCCGACGAGAACGACGGCGAGACCGGGGCGGACTCCGGCGGCCGTCATCTTCTTCACCTCGTATGCGACTTCAGCGCGTATGGCGCTTGCGATTTTATTGCCGTCAAGAATGGTGGCAGCCATGGGATTCCGTTAGTAGATGACCGTCGAAAATTGTATTACGAACGCTCGCGATAAAACGGGAACTCGTCCGTGCCGGCCTGACGTACCTTTGATTCGGCGAATTCCCTCACCCGATCCAGCGCAACCTGCAATTCCTCCAGCGACTTCTGTTTTTGGTGCTCGTCTGCCTTCGCCGGCACTGGTATGCAACGGCTCACCCGCATCAGTCCACGAGAAAATGGCTTGGGGATCATTAGTTTGTCCCAGGTGTTGAGTACCCAGGCGTCGGTGAGAGCGATGTGGAAGACGACCATGGGGACGGAAGTCGACGCTGCCAGCGACACCGGGCCCGGCTTCACCACAAATCGTGGTCCACGTGGGCCGTCCAGGGTGAACGCCGCGATCCAGCCTTGCTCGAGCGCGCGACGCATGCCAAGCAAAGCCCGGACTGCAAAGCGGCTACTGGAGCCACGAACCTTGACGAACCCGAATCGCTGCATGATGCGGCCGGTGTATTCACCGTCAAAACTGTCGCTGCTCATTACGCGTATCTTGAGGTTGCGCCACAGATACATCGCCGGAATCATGCAGGTATGCCAGAAGGAATACACGAACGGGCGGGCTGCGAGCGAGCCCGGTGAGCCCTCTTCCCATGAGATGGCAATCTTTACGGTGGACCCGATGATGCGAATCACCAGAAATCCGGTCCACTCGATCAGCCACAGCAGAAATCGTTGCCAGCGGGTGAATTGCCGGAAGGAGGCTGCGTCTTCGAGTACCGGAGTTGTGGCAGCTGCGCTCACCATCGATATTGTACGTGCAGCAGAAGGCTTAGAGAGTATGCAAGTAGGCCAGCAGATCAGTGATTTGCTGCTGGTTGAGCACCTGGCCGTAGGCAGGCATCTTGTCGCGGCCGAACCGGACCACGTCCGACACGCGATCATCATTGGCAGGCATGCCGCTTTCAGGCAAATACTGGCGCTTGAAAATGCCTTTCATGCTGGGGCCCTGTCGGCCGCGGGAGGAGTAGGGGGCGTGGCAGCGGTCGCAGTAATTGTCGTAGATGTGGCGGCCTGCCGCCTGCTGGGAGTTGAGGCCGAGTTCAGCATCACTTTTTCGGCGCTCGACATCGCAGCCGGCGAGAACCGCGAAGAAGATGACGGCGAATAGAAGCGAGTTCATATTGCAGATTTCGGACTTCAGAATGTGACCCCGTGGCCTGGCGTCTTGAAATGCAGCGACCTCGGCGCGGAAGTACAATACTAGAGCAAAACTTATGTCAGTTGTGGCCAAACGAGTTTACGAAAAGGCTGTGCTTGCGGATGGCAGGCGGGTACTGGTGGATCGTCTGTGGCCACGAGGACTGAGCAAGCGCCGGGCGGCGCTGGACGCCTGGTTGCGCGACTTGGCGCCGTCGGATGCCTTACGCAAGTGGTTTCATGCCAGCCCGGGCGCATGGGGCATTTTTCGTAAAAGGTATCTCAAAGAGTTGGCGCAACCTGAGGCTACAGAAGCGTTGACCGAGCTTTATCGGCTGGCACACGGCCGGAAGAAGCTCACGTTGCTGTTCGCCTCCCGTGACACCGAGCGGAATAACGCGGTCGTCCTTAAAGACCTGATCAATGGAATGCGCAAGCCGCCGACCGGCACCGGCCCCGCGGGAGCCAGAACGGCAGGCGTGCGGCAGGCCAAGAGGATGCCGAGATCGTAGCGCTACCCCGGCCTCAACAAACCAAGTGTAGAATCGGCGTCATGCGTCCGGTCTTCGAATGGAACATCGGCAGTCGCTCAATTCAGTTGGGCAAGCGCACATTGATCATGGGCGTGGTCAATGTAACTCCGGATTCGTTTTCCGACGGCGGGTTGTACTTTGAGCGCGACCGGGCGGTGGAACATGCGCTGCGATTATTGGATGAGGGCGCGGACATCATCGACGTAGGGGGCGAGTCCACGCGGCCGGGTGCGATGGTTCAAATCGCGACCGACCCGGCTCCTGCAACCTCATCACCCGAAAACCAGCCGATCGGCGAAAAAGAAGAGTTGGAGCGAGTGATTCCGGTGATCAAGGCGCTGAAGCAGAAGCGTCCTGAGATTGTGATTTCGATAGACACCTACAAGGCGGCGGTGGCGCGGGCGGCGGTGGAATCAGGAGCCGAGATTGTCAACGACGTGAGTGGGTTCCGCTGGGACAAGCAGATGGTCAAAACCCTTTCGGCGCTGAAATGCGGCACGGTCATGATGCACATGCGCGGGCGGCCGGAAGAGTGGCGCAATCTGCCGGCGGTCTCTGACATCGTGATGTTGGTGAAGCGGGAACTACGCGACTGGGTGGACGTGGCGCTGATGGCGGGAGTGAAGCGAGAGCGGATCGTGCTCGACCCCGGGTTCGGATTCGGCAAGAGCTTTGAGCAAAATTATCCGCTACTCAAGCGCTTGGATGAGTTGCACGGGCTGCGTTATCCCTTGCTGGTTGGTGTGTCGCGGAAATCGTTCATTGGGCGGGCGTTGGCGAGGAATGGAAAAGACGCGACTTTGGAAGAACGACGGCTGGGGACAGCCGCGACCGAGACCGCTGTTATTTTGAAAGGCGCGCACATCGTTCGCACTCACGATGTGCGGGCGTGCACCGACGCGGTGCGGATCGCGGACATCGTGGTGAGCTAGAGCGCTAGCTTCCGAGATCCTCCACTACCAGAAAAGGGACGTTGGTCTGGATTTTCTGCTCGAAGGGGTGGATGGAATCCTTCTGTAAGGAGAATGAGAGGACGCCGTTTTGCACCACTGCATCGGTGGCGTTGGGATAGCGGACGGTCGCATCCGGCTTGTAGAGAGTAACTTCTGCCATTTTGCCTCCTATGAAAGTGTGTTGTGGGATGTGACCCGAAAGCGGGATTCTCCACTGCTATAATCAAGAATTGCGCTTATGAAAAGCAAGCGACTGATCCGCTCGACTACGGTGCTTTGCGTCCGCCGAAACGGCAGTGTGGTTCTGGCCGGAGACGGACAGGTGACTTTGGGGGAAGCGGTTATCAAGCACACGGCGAAGAAAATCCGTCGGCTGTACCAGGACAAGATTCTCGCTGGATTTGCCGGTTCGACCGCGGATGCCTTCACATTGTTCAGCCGGTTCGAAGCCAAGCTGGAGCAGTATCACGGGAACCTGGGCCGCGGGGCGGTCGAACTGGCCAAGGATTGGCGGACCGACAAGTTCCTGCGGCATCTGGAGGCGCTGTTGTTAGTGTCCGATAAAGAGCAGACTTTCCTGCTGAGCGGTCAGGGTGACGTGATTGAGCCCGACGGCGGAATTGCGGCGATTGGCAGTGGCGGCCCTTATGCGCAGGCTGCGGCTCAGGCATTGGCCGAGCATACCCAGCTTTCAGCCCGGCAGATTGCCGAAGAAGCTTTGAAGATTGCGGGCAAGATGTGCATCTATACCAATGACAAGGTAACGGTCGAAGAGTTGTAAGAACTGCCGAGCTGGGCGGGCAGGCCCGTCCTCACACGAGCATTTATGGCAATTTATTTACCTGGAACTGTCGAAGAAGAGCAGATCTCATTGGACGAACTCACGCCGCGCGAAATCGTAGCTGCGCTGGACAAGCACGTAATCGGACAGAACGATGCCAAGCGCGCGGTGGCGATCGCGTTGCGCAATCGGATGCGGCGGCAGAAGCTGACCCCCGAACTGGCAGAAGAAGTCATACCCAAGAACATCATCATGATCGGGCCGACCGGCGTAGGCAAGACAGAGATTGCCCGCCGACTGGCGAAGCTTGCGAATTCGCCATTCTTGAAAGTTGAGGCCTCGAAGTTCACAGAAGTTGGGTATGTGGGACGCGATGTTGAATCGATGATCCGTGATCTGGTGGAGATTGCGATCGAAATGGTGCGCGAGGAGAAGCTGGAAGACGTAACCGACAAGGCGGAACTCAATGCCGAGGAGCGGTTGCTGGACATCCTGCTGCCGCCGATTGCGCCGCCCCGGCAGGAAACTTCGCCGGCTGGGTTTGTGCTGGAGGGAACGACTTCTGCGGGAGACTCGCAGTCGCGGACGCGAGAGAAGCTGCGCCAGCAGTTGCGTGAGGGCAAGCTGGACGAGCGCATGGTGGAGATTGACGTGCGTGAGCGAAATTTCCCTTCGTTCGAGATTATCTCCAACCAGGGCGTGGAGGAGATGGACGTCAACATCAAGGACATGTTGCCCAACATCTTCGGCCAGCGCACCAAAAAGCGGAAGATGAAGGTGAATGAAGCGCTGGAGTATCTGATCCAGGAAGAAGAGCAGCGGCTGATTGACATGGACCAGGTCACGCGGACAGCGATTGATCGCGTGGAAGACTCAGGCATCATTTTTCTGGATGAGATTGATAAGATTGCCGGGCGTGAAAGCGGTCATGGGCCGGACGTTTCGCGTGAAGGCGTGCAGCGCGACATTCTCCCCATTGTGGAGGGTACGACGGTCAACACTCGCTACGGCATGGTGCGCACCGACCATATTTTGTTTGTTGCGGCGGGTGCGTTCCACGTTTCGAAGCCGAGCGATCTGATTCCGGAGTTGCAAGGACGGTTCCCGATCCGAGTGGAGTTGCAGTCGCTGACCATGGCTGACTTCATTCGCATCCTGACGGAACCCAAATCCTCGCTGGTAAAGCAATACACCGCGCTGCTCGAAACCGAGGGCGTCAAACTGGAATTCACCACCGATTCGTTGGAAGAAATTGCCCGCTTTGCCTTTCGCGTGAATGAAGGTACGGAAAACATCGGTGCTCGCCGCCTGCATACGATCATGGAGCGGGTGCTGGACCAGATCAGCTTCGACGCTCCCGACAAAAAGGGTGAGCATGTCAAGATCGATGCGGATTATGTGCGTCACATGCTGGCGGATATTGTGAAGGACCAAGATTTGAGCCGGTACATCCTGTAGACCTCCTAACTTGACCTGGAATCAAGTGCTGAGACTCGCGCGCCATCCCGGCTGGCTGTGCATCTTGTCGATTTTAGGCTTGACTGCCTGCGGTGTTCCCGGTATTCCGCGTTCGCCGTCACTGAATTTGCCCCAACCGGTCACGGATCTACAGGCCATCCGTAAAGGAGATCGCGTTTACCTATCCTGGACTGCCCCGACAAGGACCACAGATTCTCTGGCGGTCCGTCACCCTGGGCCTACGCGGGTATGTCGCAGCGTTAATGCGGTAATGACCGACTGCGGAGCCGCAGTGGGAGAAGTAGCTGCTTCCGGACCCCGGAAGAAAGACGAATCGGCGGTCAAGCAGCGTTATGCTGATACTTTGCCCGCGACAGTGCTAAGTGATAGTCCCTCGGCAGAGGTTTTCTATGCCATCTCCGTACTGAATGAAAACGGACGCAGCGCCGGGTTGTCAAATGTTGTGACGGTGCCCTCGATGGTGGCTCCGGCGCCGCCTTTGGAGTTCCAGGCACAGGTTACGACAGATGGTGTGGTACTAAGTTGGAAGGAACCGCAAGCAGGAGGAGCGAAGCACTTCTACCGCGTGTATCGCCGTGCCGAGGGGACAACCGCAGACGTGGTAGCGGGCGATGCGCCGTGGGGCACCACGCAGCTTGTAGACCACAATTTCGAGTGGGAAAAAACTTACTCCTACCGAGCGACGGTCGTCACAGTCATTCCTATCGCACAAAAATCTGACAGCGAGTTTGAGAGCGCGGACACTCCTGCGGTGAAGGTCTTTGCCCACGACGTGTTCCCTCCAGCGGTGCCCACGGGTTTGCAGGCGGTATTTTCGGGAGTGGGTCAGCAACCGTTCATCGATCTAATTTGGGCTCCGGATACGGACGCAGATTTGGCCGGATACAACATTTATCGGCACGAAGCGGGGAGTGAAACGCGGAGGATCAATTCCCAGCCGGTGACCACTCCAGCATTTCGCGATACGAATGTCGGGCAGGGACATACGTATTTCTATTCGGTATCGGCGGAGGATGTGCGCGGCAATGAGAGCGCACGGTCGGGGGAGACGAGCGAGGCCGCGCCGTAAGTTAGTTCTTAACCACGGAGTGCACAGAGGAATTACTTTTTGACTCGGAGTTCCACCTTGGTACCTTCTGGAAGTTGGCCATCGAGCAATTCGATTTTGCCATCGCGGACGATGCCGTTAAATTCTTGTTTTTCGGGAGCGGGAGTTGCGCGGGCGGGGTCGCCTGCGCCTACACTGCGGCTGCGGCCCATGCCTTTGTCCATGGCGGCGTTGGCGAGTTCGTCGGCTTCCTGATTATGGCCACGGAGGACGTGGCCAATTGAAAACCAGTCGAGTTGAGCGATTAATTCTTTGGCGCGAGCATGCAGGTCTTTCAGCGCCGCGTTCTTGACTTTGTAAATGCCTTTGATCTGCCGGACCAGAAGTTCCGAATCGCTGATTACCTTCAGCGCTTTGTGGCCATGCTTGACGGAATATTCAAGCGCCGCAATCAATCCTTGATACTCAGCGAAATTGTTGGTTTGGTGGCCGAGATATTCGCTGAGTGCTGCGATTTTCTTTCCGGCCTGGTCCTGGATAACCACACCGTAACCAGCAGGCCCGGGATTACCGCGCGCACCACCGTCACTGTAGGCGGTTAGGTAATGATCGGGAGGACCGCCTCCTCGAGGAGCAAACAGGTTGCTGGTTGCGGACTGTGAGGGCATGGAGAGAGTTTACATCGAAACAAAATCCTAACCACAGAGGATACAGAGGAGCACCGGGAACCTCAATTTCAGTTCTCAGTTCGCGGCAGGTTTCAAATAATGATCGAACCACGCGAGCAGTCGATCCATGACGTCGCGTTGATGGTCCGGCTGCGCAAACGCATGACCTTCGCCGGCATAGATCACTAACTGGGTTGGGACACCAAGTGTTTTCAAGGCGTGCCAGAATTCTCGGGACTGAGGAGCCGGACATTCGCCGTCGTACTGCCCGACCAGGATCAGAGTCGGCGTTTTTGCATTCTTGATAAACGTTATGGGCGCGGTGCGAGCGTAAACGGCGGGATCGTCATAAACTGAAGTACCGAAATAGGGAATCATCCATTCGTCGATATCGTTTTGACCGTAGTAGCTTTGCCAGTTGGCCAAACCAGCGCCGGAAACGGCGGCCCGGAAACGGTTAGTTTGAGTGACTGCCCACATGGTCATGTATCCACCGTAGCTCCAGCCGGTGATGCCGATGCGGTCATTGTCGACGGGGAGCGTCTTCACGACTTCGTCGACGCCCGCGAGAATGTCGCGAAAGTCACCGTAGCCGAAATCTTTGATGTTGGCTTCGGTGAACTTCTCACCTTGTCCGAAACTACCGCGCGGATTGGGATTCAGGATGAAGTATCCGTGCGCGGAAAGTTCCAGCGTGTTGAAGAATGTGTCTGGCCAGCCGGTGTGTACGGTACCGGCGGGACCGCCATGGGCGACGACCACCATGGGATAGCGGCGGCTGGGATCGTAGTCTTTAGGATAAACCAGCCAACCTTGAATTTTCATGCCATCGCTTGACCAATGCAGGCTTTTGATCTCACCCCATGGAGGATTGAGAGCGGGATTGCTGTGGGTCAACTGCTTCCACTGTCCTACGGGGCCAGTCCAAATCTCTGGAGGCTGCTTCCAGGAGTGACGAATCACGGCGGAGGTCTGTCCATCGGACGAGAGAGCGATTGAAATAGCAGAGCGGAATTCGTCAGTAGTGATTATTCCCGCCCAGGTCCACAGCGTGGAGACTTTGCCGGTGGCGAGATTGAGGGTGGAAATTCCAGATTCGCCATCGACGTTTTCAGTGAACAGAATATCCGCAGATGTGCGCCAGTAGAGGCTCGAAGCAGACGCAACGATCCCGGGTGTGAGGTTGTGCGCCGGGCCTCCGCTTGCGGATGCGACGAAGATATCGCCGCCAATGAATCCTTCATCGCTCATCAGCCCAGAGATGAAAGCGATGCTCTTGCCGTCGGGCGACCAGCGCGGACAGGCGATCTGGAAATGCGGTTTGTAGATCATTTTCAACCCTGGTGCGGCCAGGGTCAGGGTGTAAAGCTGAGCGACATACCAGTTCGCATCGCCAGCACCGTGGGCGGCGAGAAGGGCAAAGCTCTGGCTGTCTGGCGACCAGTCAAATTCATAGACGTACATATCCGCGGGCGAAAGCTGGATGACCTTGCCGGAAGTCACGTCAACCACAGCGAGGCGTTGCTCGAAGACTTTGTCGGCGATCACTCCGGTTTCGGGGGCCATAGCCAGCAACGGGTCCGCTCTGTGAGGGGCATTTTCGGTGAACAGGAAGGCGATCGATTTCCCATCCGGCGACCAGGCAGGATCAGCGAGAGCACCGGTTAGAGTAGTAAGTTTGCGGGCGGCCCCATTGCCCACCTGGGCCAGATAAAGCTGCGCTTGTCCGTCGCCTCCGGCGTCGGAAATGAAAGCCACTTGCTTGCTGTCCGGCGACCAGGCGACGTGATCTTCGCTGCCAGCGTCTTCGCCGGCCACGGCAGAAATACGGCTTGGTTTGGAGTTGGGGGAGTTCGGATCACCGACATAGATCGCCGAACCGCCGATCGATTCGCCGGCGGCGTTCTCGGCAGGAGCCACCCAGGCGACGCGGTTTCCGTCAGGTGAAATCGCGACTTCCTGAAAGGAGTGGACGCGTGTGGCAGCATGAGCGAAGCCGACCAGAATCAAAAGGCAGGTCAGCAGTCGTGAATGTAGAAGGCGTTTGGGCATTGGGGTGTCCTTGAATGCGTTCGAATCATCGTCCCATGGCCAGGCGCGTGGCCAGGCGCGGTGGCAGGTTGGCGGCGAGAATGCGGTCCTGCGCCGACTGAAGGCTGTAGGGAACCCGGCAAAAAGTCAAAACACTGGCATCGGTATCGAACAACGCGAAGGCGGCGCGCCAGTCGCCATCGCGCGGCTGTCCAACCGAGCCGGGATTCACCAGATAGCGCAATTCTTTCCTGAGGGGGAACTCGCTGATCTCGCTTTGTCCTACGGTCTTGTAGGCAGGGCGAAAAGCTTCGAGCTGGACATTGTTGGTTTCAAACAGTCCCTGTAGGTGGGTATGGCCGAAAAAGGTGACGCGAGCAGGGGTCATCAGCAGAGGCTCTACTGCGTCGCGAACCGTGACCACATAGTCATCTTCGTCAATCGGCGAACCATGCACCAATTGAACGCCCGGATTGCCTTCGAGATCGACCGGGCCGTGCGGCATGTCGCGCAGCCAGGCGAGATTGTCCGGGGTGAGTTGGTCGCGGGTCCATTCCGCCGCCAGGGCCGCGACGGGATTGAAATCCTTGAGGTCCATGAGGCCGCATACGGCTTTATCGTGGTTGCCCCGGACAAAGATTGTCCCTAGAGCGCGGGAGCGCGCCATCACCTCGTTGGGACTCGCGCCGTAGCCGACAAGATCCCCCAAGTTCACCACCACATCATAAGCAGGGGCTGCCGCCAGACACGCTTCCAAGGCTTCGAGGTTGCTATGAATGTCGCTTATTAGAAGAATACGCACTCTTCACCGGGCGAATTGGCGATTATAGACCTCTGCGGGATTTTGCACAGCGGGGAAGGCAAACATCAGGCTTCATTGAGCACCGGACACCTGGCCCAGTGTCCGGGAGCGACCTCTAACAGTGGTGGCAGAGCGTACGCACACTGTGGAATGCGTAACTCACAACGCGGCTCAAAAGGACATCCCGCGGGTACGGCGTGCATGGGCGGAACCGCGCCGTCGATGGTTCGCAAAGGTTGAGTGCGGTCGGTTTTCAGAGTAGGCACGGCGTTCAGCAGACCACGAGTATAGGGATGGGCGGCAGAGCGGAATATATCCGGCTTGGAGCCCAGCTCGATCAGGCTACCGACATACATCACGGCCACGCGGTCAGCGACCTGGGAGACGACCGCGAGATCGTGAGAGATGAAAAGCATAGCCAGGCCAAACTTCTGTCGTAGTTCGGAGAGCAGTTCGAGGATCTGCGCCTGGATAGTGACATCAAGAGCGGTGGTAGGCTCGTCGGCAATGAGCAATTGGGGGCGATTCACGATGGCCATCGCAATCATGATGCGTTGGCGCATACCGCCGGAAAGTTGATGTGGATAGTCACGGGCGCGCCGCGCGGCGTTGGGGATGGCTACATCGTGCATGGCTTCAACGGCCCGATTCCAGGCGGCGTTCTTCGTGATCGAAGAATGCGCGCGGACGGCCTCGGCAATCTGGTCCCCGACACGTATGACCGGATTGAGGGCAGTCATGGGCTCCTGGAAGATCATGGCCATGCCCAAGCCGCGAAGGTTGCGCATGTCGTCATCTGGGAGTTGCAGCAAATCGCGAGAGTCGCCGTTTGAAAACAGAATCTCGCCGGTAGCTCGGGCTGCGGGTGGAAGCAGACGCATCAGGGCGAGAGCGGTGAGCGATTTACCCGAGCCGGATTCTCCGACGAGTCCGAGGACTTCGCGGGGAGCGAGGGTGAAGCTGAGATCCCGAACAGCGGTCAGGGATGTTTGGCCCGGACCGGAGAATGAGATGTTCAGATTGCGGACGTCGAGCAGCGGCGGCACGAGGCTATGGTATCAGCGGAGGACGTGTGATCCATCACTGCCCCAGAATCAGCGGAAGGCCGTTCTTACTATTTCCGATCACGACGACTTTACTATTCGGGCTCTTGGCCAGATTTTCAGTGGCCTCGATGCCCTTCCACTCCAGGAGTTGTGGGCTGATCCCCTGAGCAACAATCTGCTGGAAGTCGCGAATACCCTGAGCTTCGATGCGCTTGCGCTGGGCTTCCTGAGTTTCTTTCTGTAGTTTGAAGTTCATAGCCAGAGCGTCTTGTTCGGCCTGCTGCTTGGCTTCAATCGAGGACTTCAAAGTCAGAGGTAGCTGAATATCGCGCAGCAGAATGCTTTCCACGAGAATTCCGCGGCCCCCCAGAATTCCCGCCATTTGATCGTGGATTTGCTTGGCCACCATTTCTCGTTCTCCGGTGTACAACGCATTGGCAGTATGGGAAGCGGTAGCTTCGCGGATGGCGGCACGCAGATTAGGCTCAATCAGTACAGTCTCGTAGCCGGGGCCAATTTTCTGGAACACATCCGAAGCCTTTTCCGGATCCAGATGGTAGATCAACGAAGTGTCGAGGTTCATCACCAGGCCTTCACTGGAGGGAACGCTGGCGGATTCTTTGATTTCTTGCGTACGGATGGTCAACTCATTGTTGGTCTTAAAGGGGCTGATCAGATGAATGCCCTCGGGCAGCACTTCGCCGGTTACACGGCCGAACAGGGTAAGCACGCCGACATGGCCTGACTCGACGCGGGTCACCGACGCGAAGAGCAAAATGATCAGCAAGAACGCCGCAACTGCCAACGCGATCATCCTTAAGAACGGGTTTGGATTGACGTCGATGATCCGTCCGCCGGCATTGAAAGTTGGCATGGGTGCACCCCTCAAGAACAGTCTAGTAGAGCGGAGGGGGGCTGCGAAGTGACTTGGCGGGGACATCGCGGCTCTCGCCGTGGTTCGGGGATTACGAACATGGCGGATGAAAAAATCTGCACATTGACAGCGGGGAGAAAGCGTTATATGTTCGCTGCGCACCTGCTACTACCGTGCATCGTTGCGACCCGCGAATGCCCTCCCCATTTCGCCCAGCAGCGGCTCGGCGGCGCTAACTCCTATCCTAAGGACACGATCCTAATGAATCGACGACTCGTGGGATTCTTCACTCCCCATTTTCTAGCCCTGACAGTCTGTTTCGCGATGGCGGTTCCGGCCAGCGCGCAGTTCAAATTGACGCAAATCAGCACCGATACCTTTACGGATGGCGATGCCCAACACGCGACTGAAGTGGAACCGGGCATGTTTGCCTATGGATCGACCATCGTGAGCGCATTTCAGGTGGGCCGCATCTTTGATGGCGGGGCGTCGGACATTGGTTTCGCTACGTCGACGGACGGCGGCAAGACTTGGACGAGCGGTTCCCTTCCGGGTCTGACGGTTAACTATAAGGGCGGAACCTTTTCCGCAGCCAGTGATGCGGCGGTGGCGTATGACGCGGCCCACGGCGTATGGCTGATCTGCATGCTGCCGATCGGAAACGATGATTATGTGGCGGTCAGCCGCTCGACGGATGGAATCAACTGGGGCACACCCATTATGGTGACCAACACCGATTCGGACAAGAACTGGATCGTGTGTGACAACACGAGTAGCAGCAAGTTCTATGGACACTGCTACGCAGAATGGGACAGCCCGGCCGACGGTGACTTGGTATTCATGAGCACGTCCACGGATGGCGGCCAGACCTGGAGTTCGCCAAAGAACACGGCGGACCAACTGTTTGGAATCGGCGGCGTTCCGCTCGTCCAACCAAACGGCAATGTGGTGGTTCCGATTGTAAATTTGGAAACCGGCGGCATGTCGGCTTTCGGTTCGACCAACGGCGGGGCGAGTTGGACTGCATCGGTCAATATCTCCGATGTTGAAGAACATGGCGAGGCAGGTGGCATAAGGAGCGCAGGGTTGACGGCCGCACAAATCGATGGTGCCGGGAACATTTATGTGGTCTGGTCGGACTGCCGGTTCCGGACGAACTGTAGCGCCAATGATCTGGTGCTGAGCACTTCGAGCAATGGGACCACGTGGACGGCCCCGGCTCGGTTGCCGGTGGTGCCGGTCAACAGCGCGGTTGATCTGTTTATTCCTGGAATTGGGGTTGATCCTGCCACGTCCGGGGCTTCCGCGCACTTGACGGTCACGACGTACGCCTACTCAAACACTAACTGCTCTACTTCGACTTGCAAGCTCTACGTCGGGTTCACGACATCCAGCGATGGCGGCAAGACTTGGACCGCAGGCAAGGTGTTGGCTGGACCTATGAATTTGAATTGGCTGCCCAACACGTTTTCCGGATTGATGGTGGCGGACTATCTAAGTGTTGCGTATGCGAACGGCCAGCCCTTCGGAGTGTTTGCCGTAGCCAAGGCGATGTCGGGTGGAAAGTTTAATCAAGCGATGTACACAACCACCGCGCCATTGCTGGTTGCGGACAATGAACCCAGGTACAGTTCGGCGGCCGACAAGCCGATACCTGGAGTAAAGGGCGACAAAGGACCGCGGAAGTTCTACGACGACGATGGCGAGTATCCCATCCCGCAAAAGAAGAACGCTGCACGAAGATCGAGCAAGAAATAGGAGCCGCTCATGCATGGGAGAAACTTTGGTTTTCGTCAGGCAGCTGTTGTAGTGCTCTTTATTTCCGCGTTGGCTGCGACCGCCGCGGGTCAAAAGCTGAAGAAACTCAGCACTGACCCGTTTACCAATACGGAGAGCCAGCACGCGACGGAAGTCGAGCCGGACACTTTTGCGTTCGGATCCACTATGGTGAGCGCATTCCAGACCGGGCGCATCTACGACGGAGGCTGCTCGGACATAGGTTTCGCGACTTCGACCGACGGCGGCGCCACCTGGACACACGGCTTTCTGCCGGGGATCACGACCTTCTACAAAGGCGGAAAGTACAACGAGGTGAGCGATCCTTCGGTCGCCTACGATGCAGCTCATGGAAAATGGCTGATTACTTCGATCGCCATCACTGACGAGATTGGGGTGGGTGTTCTGGCCAGCAGCTCCAGCGATGGCGTCCACTGGAACAATCCCGTGAACGTGCATACGACTAACGGTTTTGATGATAAGAGCTGGGTCGCGTGCGATAGCAACGCCAACAGCTCCTTCTATGGGCATTGTTACGTCGAATGGGACGCCGCAGAAAATGGGGACCAGGTGCAAATGAGCACTTCCACCGACGGCGGCCAGACCTGGAGCGCGGCGAAAAACGTGCCGAACGCGTTCGGTCTAGGCGGGCAGCCAGTGGTGCAGACGAACGGGACTGTGGTCGTGCCATTCGAGAGTGGCGACATTGAAGCTTTCACCTCTACCGATGGCGGGAATTCATGGACCAGCCCGGTGAGTGTGGGCAGCATCTCGGATCACGGAGTACAGGGCAGCCTTCGCACCTCGCCCCTTCCTTCGGCTGAAGTCGATGGGGCCGGCACGGTATACGTGGCGTGGCAGGATTGCCGCTTCCGCAGCGGCTGCTCTTCGAATGACATCGTGATGAGTAAATCCAGCGACGGGAAAACCTGGTCGGCGGTCAGCCGGGTCCCGATTGACCCGGTCAGCAGCACGATCGATCATTTCATTCCAGGGCTGGCGGTGGACCCATCCACTTCGGGTGACAGCGCACATTTAGGGCTGACTTTCTACTTCTATCCGGTGTCCGGTTGCAGTAATTCGACGTGCAAGCTGGGAGTGGGTTTTATTTCCTCTCACGATGGAGGGAAAACCTGGGCGAGCGGCAAAGTCATGGGACAAGGGATGAACACCAGCTGGCTGGCCAATACAAACCAGGGATACATGGTCGGCGATTACATTTCGACTTCGTTCGTGAACGGCAAAGCTTACGGTGTGTTTGCCGGCGCGCTACCGCCGAGCGGCAGCAAGTTCAACGAGGCGATGTACACTCCGACGGTCGGGCTGCTGGAAGAGGAGCAGGGGCCACTGTTGAGTTCAGCAGGCGACAAGCCGCTGCCCAATGCGAAGTCTGACCATCCGCCACGGCCGTACTGGGACGATGAGGGTCGAGTCCCGAAGTTGAAGGAGCCACCGCCTTCGGGGCGGTAGGCAAGGCGCAACCACTCGAATCGGGCTTCGACTTGTGATCCAAGTCAAAGTTCCCGCCCTGTCCCGTGTGAAAATTTCCGCACTTGCCGCTTGCGGATTCCGCTAACCTGTCCCTGAATGCGTGGAGATTCCCCCAGCCAGATCGTTTCCCCGGACAGTCCCCTCCCGCAAGCCCAGGTTCCGCTGGCAGAACTGGCACTCGTCTTCTTGAAACTTGGAACAATCGCTTTCGGCGGGCCCGCCGCCCACATTGCAATGATGCAGGAGGAGTTCGTTCGCAAGCGGCAATGGATCACGGAAGCAGATTTCCTCGACCGTCTGGGTGCGGCGAATTTGATCCCGGGCCCCAGTTCAACAGAGGTGGCGATCTTTATTGGGCATGCGAAACGTGGCTGGATCGGCCTTCTGGTGGCCGGCTGTTGCTTCATCGTTCCGGCGGCCCTTATGGTTTCCCTGATCGCTGCCGCGTACGTTGCTTACGGATCGCTGCCGCAAGCTGCGGGCATTTTATACACCATAAAGGCTGCCGTGATTGGGGTCATTGTGCAGGCTTTGTGGAGTCTTGCCCGTACGGCAACAAAGACAAAGTTCTTGGCATTTATCGGCGTGGTGGCGATCGTTCTTAGCGCGCTGGGAATGGCTCCGCTGCTGGTTCTTGTGATTGCCGGGATCACTTCGGGCGCGGCGCTGTGGTTCAAAAAGCCGCGCGGCGCGCTTTCGGCGGTTCCGCTCTTTGGGAAATTGGCGTTGTTTGCGGGAACACTGGGCGCAGCGGCGGCCCCGGTAAGCCTGCTTCGGTTGTTTCTTTCTTTCTTGAAAATCGGGTCTGTCGTGTTCGGAAGCGGATACGTACTGCTCGCATTCCTGCGGGCGGAATTCATTGAGCATCTGCATTGGCTCACGGAAAAGCAGCTCATTGATGCGGTGGCCGTGGGGCAATTCACTCCCGGGCCGGTGTTCACCACTGCTACCTTCATCGGCTACCTGGTTGCGGGAATACCGGGTGCGGTAGTCGCAACGGTGGGCGTCTTCGTGCCGGGATTCGTGTTCGTTGCCTTGAGCGGGCGGTTGATTCCGAAGCTGCGGCGCTCTCTGCTGGCGGCGGGCATACTAGACGGCGTGGTGGTTGGGTCTTTGGCTCTGATGGCGGTAGTGGGTTGGCAACTTGGGCGGGCGGCCATCGTGGATTGGATCACTTTGTCGATTGCGGTGGTCAGTGCCGGCCTGCTTCTGCGGTTTCGCATCAATTCAGCGTGGCTGATCGGTGGAGCTGCGGTGATCGGCTGGCTGGTGCGGGCTTAGCGATTGTCTTCGCCTGAAATGCCAAGTCGCCGCAACAACTTATGGCGTCACCTTGAATACCGTTCCGCAGCCGGAGAAGCCGCAACTAAGATCGCCGCCATCACTGGTAGTGCCGTAGAGGTTCCCGACAGCGTCCCGGGTCAAGCCGCCCATGGGATTCGCTCCGTCGGACGAACCATTGAAGCTGTGAAGCACGGTTAGCTGGCCCGTGGTGTCGATTTCGAAGACCGATCCGTAGCCGGACGTACCGCCATAGAAGGTAGTTCCGTAAACATTCCCAGCGGGATCGACAACTAGGCTGGATACGGGGTTCTCGCCATCAGGCGTTCCGGCGAAGCTATGGAGCAAACTGAATTTGCCGGTCCTGTCGATTTTGAAAACGGTGCCAAAGCCGCCTGCCGAGCCACCGTATTTGGTGGTGCCGTAACCGTTACCGGCGGAGTCCGCGGCCAGCCCTGCATAAGGATTTTCGCCGTCCGGCGTGCCGGCGAAGCTGTGGAGCAAGATCAGCTTGCCGGTTTTGTCGAGCTTGAAAACCGTTCCATAGCCGCCCGCCGCACCGCCGTAGATGGTGGTTCCGTAAAGATTGCCGGCTGCGTCTCTGACTAGACTCGACTGCGGATCTTCTCCGTCAGGCGTTCCCGCAAAGCTGTACAGCACCTCTGCACCCTTCGCATTCACTTCGAACACGGTACCGTAGCCACCCGCAGCACCTCCATAGCGAGTCGTGCCATAGCCATTTCCCTGCGGATCGCCGATCAAGGTGCTATAGGGGTCGGCGCCATCTGGATTGGAGGCGAAGCTGTGCAACAGGACCAATTTGCCGGAGGGGGTGAGTTCGAATACGGTGCCGTAGCCACCCGCGGTGCCGCCATAGAGAGTCGTGCCATACAAATTGCCCGAACGATCACGAAGCAGCCCGGCAACCGGATCCTCTCCGTCGGGTTCGCCCGCGAAGCTGTAAAGCACCTCTTCGTCGCTTTGGGCATCGAGTTTAAACACGGTTCCAAAGCCTCCCGCCGTGCCGCCGTATTGGGTGGTGCCGTAGAGATTGCCGGCTGCGTCGAGGATGGGCGCGGCATCGGGCTGCCATCCCTGTGCTGTGTTGGTGAAGGTGTAGAGCACGGTGAAAGTCTGTGCCTGCGCGGAAGGGACAGCGGCGGACATCAGGATGATCGCACCCGCCAGCACAAATAGCGCTAGCATATTTGAATTCCAACCTTGGCGTCGCGCGCTGCTCTGCATGTGGTCCCTCCGTCGGCTTCGGCCAGATTCGGCGCTGGCCAGCGGGCAACATTGTAGCCTAACTACTCGCCGGGTGACCGGTGAAAACCCTTTCTGTCAAGGTTTACAACCGATTTCCACATTTGCGTTTCCGGGCGAAGCAAGCGGTTAAGACTCACGATATGAAGAAATTCCGCACGCTTTGGGCGTCGCTAAGATGTCCAACAATCCGCATGCACCAAATCCGGTCACGCGCTTGTGGAGTGGCTGCACCCGGCTGCATTCACAGCGGTTACACGGCGCGATTTTTGATTGACTCTGAAAATAGAAAGCGTAAAAAGGCAATCGTTCTTTGACACGTTCTAAAGTTTTCCCGGTTGGTGCGGCGTCCGGGGCTCAAGCGAAGTCACTCTGCGGCATCGCAAGATGAAAAGTGGAGAGGGTGAGCGAGGGTCTTATAGCCAGGTGCTGGTCGAGGCGAACAGGAACACAAAGTCAAAGGCAAGATAGAGTCCCGAGGCGTTGAACTGGTTTATCCGGTTGGCGGTTAGCCCGGAGCCCGAGCAACAATCGCAGCATCGCACGCCGCAAGGTGAACGATGAAACGCAGGTTGGCAAGGGTCTAAAGCGAGCTACTGGCCGAGACGAATGAGTTCAACATTACTTCGGGACTCTTAATTTTTGCTGTCAGCACTCAGCCATCAGCTTTCATCTGGATTGAGAAAGTTGCATTGGCAAGAACAGTTTAGTAATACCCCTTGACCTCGGCATCAATCGATACAACGCAACTACCTCGCGTTTTCGGCTTCTGGATTGGCTGATGCCACGGTTCGTCTAAGATTTCTGCACTGGAGATCTCGGCGATGCGGCTGCAACGCCAATTCGCACTTGATCCGTCTTCCTTTAATCCGCGTTTGCTGTATCCCCCGAACTGATAGTACAGAACGTTGACTTCTCCCTTGCTCGACTTACCAATTAGATATAGACACACCTTGCGTTCAGGCTCGTTCGGTTTGGCGATTGCGCAAGGCTTTTTGCCGAGAATACCTGCCCTTAGCGTTTCATAGATGTTCATAGCGACGAATTGAGAGCGGGGATTCCGTCACAGAGGAATATTCCCATGCTTCTTCGGCGGATTCTTGTCCCTCTTAGTTTCGAGCATTTCCAGCGCCTGGATCAGCTTCTTGCGCGTCTCGCGCGGTTGGATGACCGCGTCCACGTATCCGCGCTCGGCGGCGACGTAGGGGTTGGCGAAGCGGTCGCGAAATTCTTCGATCTTTGTTTTGCGAACCGCTTCGCGATTATCTGCACGATCCAGTTCTCGCTTGTAAACAATATCCACCGCACCTTCGGGGCCCATGACGGCGATTTCAGCCGTGGGCCACGCGTAGTTCACGTCGGTGCGGATGTGCTTCGACGCCATCACGCAATAGGCTCCGCCGTAGGCTTTGCGGGTGATGACCGTCACTTTCGGTACCGTGGCTTCGGCGAAGGCGAACAGCAGCTTGGCGCCGTGTTTGATAATGCCGCCGTACTCCTGATTCGTCCCCGGCAGAAATCCGGGGACATCTTCGAACGTCACCAGCGGAATGTTGAAGCAGTCACAGAAACGCACGAAGCGCGCTCCCTTGATCGACGCATTGATATCGAGTGTGCCTGCGAGAAAGGCCGGCTGGTTAGCGACGATGCCCACCGGACGTCCGTTCAGGCGCGCAAATCCGACGACAATGTTCCTGGCGTAGTGCTCCTGCACTTCGAAGAAGTAGCCATCGTCGACGACCGCGTGAATTACATCTTTAATGTCATACGGCAGGTTCGACTGGTCGGGGATCAAGGTGTCGAGAGCGGCGTCGGCACGGTCGATGGGGTCAGTGCAGGGTTTGCGCGGCGGGTCGTCCACATTGTTCGATGGCAAGAAGCTGAGCAACTCGCGCACCATCGATAAACACTCGGCATCGTCGTGGGCCAGGAAGTGGGCTACGCCTGAGGTTTCGTTGTGGGTCATGGCGCCGCCAAGTTGGTCTTTGGTGACTTCCTCGTGGGTGACGGTTTTGATCACGTCGGGCCCGGTGATGAACATGTAGGAAGTCTTGTCGACCATGAGGATGAAATCAGTGATGGCGGGCGAGTACACTGCGCCGCCAGCACAGGGGCCCATGATGGCTGAAATTTGTGGCACAACTCCGCTGTACAAGGTGTTCCTCAAAAAGATGTCGGCGTAACCGGCCAGAGACATGACGCCTTCCTGAATGCGCGCGCCGCCGGAGTCGTTAAGGCCGATGACGGGAGCGCCCATTTTGGCGGCAAGGTCCATGATCTTTACGATCTTTCCGGCATTCGATTCGGAGAGCGATCCGCCGAACACGGTGAAGTCCTGGGCGAAAACAAAGACCACGCGGCCCTCGATGCGGCCGTGGCCGGTGATGAAGCCGTCGCCGTAGGTCTTCTGTTCGGCCATGCCGAAATCGTTGGAACGGTGGGTGACCAGCTTATCGGTCTCTTCGAAGGTGCCTTCGTCAAGCAGAAACTCGATGCGCTCGCGGGCCGACATCTTGCCTTCTTTGTGTTGCCGTTCGCGGCGTTGCGGTCCGCCGCCGTCTTCGGCGAGCTGATTGCGTTTCTGCAGTTCTGCGAGCTTTTGTTCGCGATTCATGGCGGGATGATTATATCGAGTCGGTGGCCAGGGCGATTCCTGCGCCTTCCGACAGGCTTGCATTACGGGGAACTATCGTAGAAAAGGACTCTTGGTGTAACCGCAGCTGTAGACATTGGAGATTAAAGTCTCTAAGCGAGAAGAAAAAAGTGTTGTATAGTTATGCGCGTTTCCCGCAGTGATAAGGATATTCCCCCGACCGTTCTTTTACTCTTGTGAGGTGGACCCATGAACTCCGCGCGCTTTGTTTTTCTAAGCCTTTTCGTTTTGAGTGTGACGGCTGTGGCGCAGAACGCGATTCCATTTATCAACCTGCCGCTAGTTCCGGTTAGCGCTGAACCGAGCGGGAAGGGATTCGTCCTGACGGTCAACGGTGCAGGTTTTGTTTCCGGCTCAACCGTGAACTGGAATGGACAAGCATTGGCCACGACTTTCGTCAGCGCCATCCAGTTGAAGGCGACCGTTCCTGCGTCCGACATCAGCAAGCCGGGAACGGCATCAATCACGGTTGCAAGCCCCGGGGTTACCTCCTCGAACCCGGTGTTCTTTCCGGTGCGGCTACCGTCGGAGGAGTTTAAGGTACAGCAGAACAGTTTTGGTCCTCCGTCCGGACCTGTGGCAGTTGCGGATTTCAACGGCGACGGCAATCTGGATTTCGCCAACCTGAATATTGGCGAGCTCGAGATTACGCTCGGCCATGGCGATGGAACATTTGAGGTCGACTCCTTCGTTTTTGAGAACATCGGCTGCGACGGCGGCGGGTTGGTAACGGGTGATTTCAACGGCGACGGGATAGTGGATCTGGCCGCGACCTGCGGCACCACCACTACGGTGGCTTTGGGCAAAGGAGACGGCACGTTTCAGACTGCTTTCTTTACGGCGACGTCCACCAGCAATAACACCCTGGCTGCGGGCGACTTCAATCATGACGGCAAGATGGACCTGGTTCTGGGAGGAGTCGGCGCCAACAACGTCGGAGAGATTACCGTCCTCTTAGGCAAGGGCGACGGAACTTTTGAGGCCCCGCGTTACATCCCCGTCAATCACAGCAACCAATGGGGTGTTACGTTCGTGACCACCGCCGACATCAACCGCGATGGCAATCTGGATCTGGCGGTTATAAGCGGCAATTCTGGAATTGATCACGAGCTTTTCATTTTGTTGGGTAAGGGTGACGGATCATTCCAGGTTTTACCCCGGTTGAAAGGGCAGGTCCAATACACCCTGGCGCTAGGAGATTTCAACGGAGACGGCAACTTGGACCTTGCCATACCATTTGCGAACAAAGTGTTCATCTCGCTGGGTAATGGCGATGGAACCTTCGGAACGCCGACCGGCTACAAGACCGCGGGAAGCGGCTTCAGCGGCATCCAGCTCGGCGATTTTGATGGCGACGGAATCCTTGATATAGCTGTGTCCGCCAACGAGTATCCGGGCGATTCTGTGATTTCCCTCCTGAGAGGCGCCGGCGATGGCACCTTCAAGGCTGGGCTAGGGTTCCAAAGCAATTTGTACGTAGGAAATTACCTGGCGGCCGGCGACTTCAACAATGACGGGAAGCTTGACCTGTTGCTGAGCACCTCGCAGGATTTCGGCGGAGCTAACGTCTTCTTGCAAAGCTCGCACTGATCAGGGGCAAGCATACTCGCCCAAGCAAAATGAAAACCCCGCTATATGCGGGGGTTTTTGTTTGATAGGAAACATCATTACTCCATGCTGGAACCCATGGGGTCGTAGCGGTACTTCTTGCCATCGAAGTAGACCATTGAAGTCATGGCATCGCCGCCGGTTTCCTCCACGTAAATGGCCATGCGAGCCTTCTTTTTCACTTGTAGCTTTCTGATCTTGATATCGCGATAGGGAATGTTGACCAGCATAAATTTCGCTTTGGGAACGGCGGCATGCCAGGCGTCGGGGCCAGCGCCGTGGATCACCAAGAGCGAGAAGCCGCGCCGTAGCGGATCATCCGCGACGAACGCGGTTGTCACTTTAGGATTGCCATAGCCGAAAAAGCCATCGTAAGGATCGATGACCACGTAGTTGTTCTCGGCCTGGTCCATTAAAGGGCTGGTGCAGCGGGCGGGAATAACGATGTCTTCTACGCCATCGCCGTCAAGATCTCCACGCACCGAAGGCATACCGACGAGCCTGCAATTCGAGCCAAACTGCTGCTCGACGAATGCATTGTCAATGGTTGGTTCGGAAGTTTTTTGTGCTAGCGCGATGGTGCCGAGGCACATGCCGGCGGTGAGAAGCAAGAAAGCGTATCGAGGGAATACCATGTTTCTAATTTAGACCCGACAACCGCGGGGCGATAGCGAAAGACATGTGTCCGGGAGCACTAAAGTCACTAGTACGGAGCAGTCGTTGGTTGTTCGTCGGTAGTCGTTAGCGGGGCCTGAAATGCTCCCAGCCTGCGGGGAGAAGTTTGACTCCGACGCCTTGCTCATTCAGCAGAATGACACGCTTTCCCCTTGTGATCTGGCCGATCTGTGTGATCGCGACATCCCCGATTTGCGACGGGACTCGTGTACTGCTTGGGGCCGTGAACAGTAGTTCGTAGTCTTCGCCACCGTGCAGAGCGGATTGAAGATCGACTTGGTGGGCAGGTTTGCCGACAGAGGCGAGGGGTATGGCTTCGGCCCAAATTTCCGCGCCTACTCCACTCTCCTCGCAAATATGGGCGAGGTCGGTGGAGAGGCCATCGCTGAGATCGATCATGGCTGAGGCCGTGCGCGTCTTGCGGAGGAACGCTCCGACGGCGATGCGAGGCGGCGGGTAAAAGTGCTGGGGGAAGTTGGCGGGAAGAAGTTTGCGGCTGGCGATGAGCAATTTCAACGCGGCCGCCGAGCCCCCTAGTTCGCCGGTCACGTAGATGTGGTCACCCGCTTTTGCGCCGGAGCGGAGTACGGCTTTGCCCTTAGGGCTCGACCCGAGCACGACGATATCGATGAGGATTCCGCCGGGAGACTGGGCAACGTCGCCGCCGGCGAGGGTCATCTGAAATGCGGCGGCCAAGTGCAAAAGGCCGTCGAAAAAACGGTCCACCCAGTGTTGCGGCAGATTTCGCGGCAAGGCCAGGGAGAGAAATGCGGCAATGGGCTGGCCTCCCATGGCGGCAATGTCACTCAGTCCGCGGGTAAGACAGCGATGGCCGATCACCTCGGGAGCGTGCCACTCGCGTCGAAAGTGAATGCCTTCCAGGCTGAAGTCGGTGGTAATGAGCGCTTCGTGTCCGGCTGGAATTCGCAGGACGGCGCAATCGTCGCCGATGCCAACACCGGTAAAGGCGCGACGCTTTGCGCGAGTGCGGATGCCGGCGATGATCGATTTTTCAGGGAGAGGCAAGCGAATTCAAATATATAAGAGAGCGCACGATCAGACTGGCCCAGAATTGGAATCAAGACCTCAAACGGGCTGGTAATAGGCTTGGCAGGTTACCCGCCCCTGGGACGATGATTGTTACCCAGCCTTCCGTAACCCGGGATTTTGCCCTATGTCATTGACAGACATGGACCTGCTTTGTTACCGTGACCTTGCTGTTTCCCAAACATCTTTGGCCGAACCTAAGCGTTGCATGGATGCTTACTTGCAACGCACGGCGTTTTCGGACCTGAGTCTGGTTCTGGTAGCAGAAAGTGGTCGATCAGTTTGCTCCCCGTTGAGGGAGCTATGCTGGAATCGGGACGCAGGGAGTGTCAATAACCCCGAAACGCCGGGAGTTTTGCCGGCCCTGACGAACAATTAAGGAGCCTATTGCGCAAGCGTTTCTACATTCTTTTCGTAGCACGCGGTGAAGACGGGCAGTTGCGCAAGATCCCCATCCCCGTTCATTACCTGTACGTGCTGGTGGTGGGTGCCGCAATTGGCGGTCTGAGTCTGACCGGGATTGCCAGTTCCTACCTGCGCATGCTGTTGAAGGTTTCCCACTTCAATGAACTGCGCGCCCAAAAAGAGGAATTAAAGAACCGCTATACTCAGCTGGAACAGGTAGCCAAGGAGCGAGACATTCAGGTCGCGTCCCTGGGGTCGCTGGCTAACGAGGTTTCCTCGCTTTACGGTTTGAAGACCGATCCGATTCTTACGCCGACAACCGATACCTTGCAGGACTCGCAGGTCAGTTCGTCGCTCGACCGCCTCTACACCCTGAAAGACACGGCTTTAAGTGGAGCGGCGGCAACCGGTATTTCTCTCGGACTCACACGCGATGCCACCACCGCGGACTGGCTACGAGCTAACTCGGCGCCCAGCGTGTGGCCAGTGGAAGGGCCGGTAACGGGATCATTTGGCGAGCGTACGGATCCATTCAACGGCGAGGGCGCGTTTCACAGCGGCGTCGATATTTCAGCCTCGTATGGACAGCCAGTTATCGCTCCCGCGGACGGCGTGGTGTTGTTTGCGGATTTCCTGGGCGGCTACGGACGGGCGATTGCCTTGGACCACGGCCACGGAATCACCACCCGCTACGGACACCTGGCCAACTTCGCAGTCGCCATTGGGCAGTACGTACACCGCGGCGATACTATTGGATACGTCGGACTGAGCGGCCGCAGCACCGGACCCCATCTGCATTACGAAGTTCGTATCAACGATACCCCAGTCAATCCCCACAAATACCTTCGACAGACCTTCGCACATAGCGGCGGGTTCGCTGCGGGAAGCTAGGGAAGCGATCAGCCGTCAGCCTTCAGTCATCCAGAGTGCGATTGGTAGGGTTTTGGCTGATGGCTGAAAGCTGACGCCTGAGAGCTATTGTCTCAACCCCATCCATCTTTCCGAAACCACAATCGAGTTGCCGGGATTTTGGGGATCGTAGCGGACGGACGTTGGCAATCCCAGACGGCAGGAGTGAAGGTTGATGAACTGACGCAGATAGGTAACGTCCTGCGAGGCTTCGTAAGAGACTCCCGCTACGTCGTAATGGAAAATCAATAGAACAGATTGCTTCTGATCATCGCGAGCGAGTTCCTGAACATCGATGACGGTACCGTCGGTGATGCGGCCAATGCGGTCGAGCCACTCGCGGCGTTCCCGTTCCAGATCTTCCGGCCGCTTGGGCTTGCGGCGCAAAAGAAGGTAAGCGGCGAACAGCAGGCCGCAGCCCCCCACAGCCAACGCATAGAGACGAAATGGATTCATGACTTACGGGAAGAAACCGTCATTCGAGGACAACGGCCTTCCTATCAAGAATAAGGCCTGCGGGCGAATCGCGGAAGAGACGGGAGAGGTGCGGGGGAGAATATCCGCTTCAAATACCCGATCAGCTATGCCGGGCTTTTCTTCGCAACGGCCGCAAGTGGTACTCCCGCTTTTTCCCACGGGCGTTTGGGGCGCTCAGGAGCGGGCTTGTCGCGATCTTTGATGCGGTCGTAATGATAAGACTCGCTAACCGTACCCAGGGATTCGTTGTAGAGGCTGGGCAAGCCGAGGCATTCCTTCAATTCTTCCGTGAATTGTTGCAGGGCTTTCAAGTGGTCAGCAGTGGCAGCGATCTCGTTCTTCGAGGTTTTCAGAAACTGCTGGTAACCGCGATTCACTAGCTTGGAGATTTCACTGCCGATCATGTAGCCGGGATAAGCGAATATCTTCACGCCGTCGACACCATCTTTCTGGATGGCCGCGGAACAATTGTACTTTTTGAGGAACACGCGTCCTTGCGTGCCGGGAGCTTCGATCAGGTCAAAACCATGCTCACGCAGCCAGGTCAAGGCTTCGTCGTATGTCCGATGTTCTGTCGTGGTAGCCATTTCTTCCTCTGTTCTTCCCTTCGTTAGATGCGGATTCCTCGTAAAGGGAGTCAGAGCGCATCTTCTGTGGAACCAACCCACCTTCCTTATAATCTAATTCAGCAGTCTTCGTGCGTGGTTTCGCGTCTAATCGAGGTTACGTAGGTCACGGGGGCAAAGTTCGTATCTCATGCAAGAAGTGCACTCCAAGTTAGCGCAAGTGCCCGCCCCCCGCGAGCCTGCGGCTCTGGGTCAAAGCAGTTTGGAGCGGATCGGCAACACTCCCCTGTTGCGACTGGCGCGCATTGGCCAGGACTTGCCTACTGTCGAACTTCTCGGCAAAGCGGAGTGGCTCAATCCTGGAGGCTCGGTGAAAGACCGTGCCGCCGCTAACATCGTGGCCCAAGCCCGCTCTGCTGGCAAGTTAACATCCGGTAAAATTCTGCTCGATTCGACCAGTGGAAACACCGGCATCGCCTATGCCATGATCGCCGCTGCGCAGGGTTTTCCGGTGACGCTGTGCATGCCGGAAAATGTTTCGATGGAGCGAAAACGCATTCTCCACGCTTACGGCGCCAATATTGTTTATACGGACCCAGCCGACGGTTCGGATGGCGCCATCCGTAAAGCCCGCGAACTGGCCGCGGCGCGTCCTGATTTGTATTTCTACGCAGACCAGTATTCCAACGACGCCAACTGGCAGGCACATTACCATGGCACGGCCAACGAAATCTGGCAACAAACAGAAGGACGTATCACTCACTTTGTTGCCATGCTCGGAACCAGCGGAACGTTTGTGGGAACGGCGCGGCGGCTGAAAGAATTGAACCCCCGAGTATGCCGCATTTCGCTGCAACCGGATTCTGCGTTCCACGGAATTGAAGGTACCAAGCACATGGCCAGTGCGATTGTGCCGGAGATTTATGACACGTCGCTGGCCGATGAAGATCTCGGTATCTCGACCGAAGATGCTTATGCCATGGCCCGCCGCTTGGCTCGGGAAGAAGGCTTGCTGGTGGGTGTTTCGTCGGCGGGGGCGATTGTGGGCTGCCTGCAAGTGGCACGGCGCCTGAAGAAAGATGAGCACGCGGTGATGGTAGCCATCCTGCCGGATTCAGGTGACAAATATTTGAGCGAGAGATTCTGGGAAGAGTAAGTTATCGGGCGATTGGGTGATCGGGTCATCGGGTGATTAGAAAATCGATATTTCAATGCTGAAAATGGATCGATCCCATTACGATTCTCTTCGTGCGCATGGCGAGGAAACTTATCCTCACGAATGCTGCGGGGTGCTGCTCGGGCAGGTGGAAGGTGACTCGCGGGTGGTCACTTCGGTAGCCCGCTGCGGAAATACGCGCAGCGATTCGCCGCAGAACCGGTATCACATCGACCCCAAAGAGCTGATTCGAATTCAGCGCCAAGGACGGGAACGGGGCGAGGACATTGTCGGGTTCTACCACTCGCATCCTGATCATCCGGCACACTGGTCAACGACTGATTTGGCTGAGGCACATTGGTTTGGCTGTTCGTATGTGATCACCAGCGTGGAAAAGGGCAAAGCCGTTACGACCAACTCGTTCGAGCTGGTTGGCAGTGAGGAGAGCGATAAGAGGTTGGTGGATGACGCGATTGAATTGCGATGAATGCGAGCTTGGCTCCCCCATGAGGTCATGCCAATCCCTTGAATCCTACGGCTGGCGCCAGCATCAACTAAGGACATGACTAAGATCCTTATTCCAACCCCACTACGCCAATACACCGGTAAGCAGGCGACGGTGGAAGTTAAGGCTGGCACTGTCGCTGAGGCTTTGTCCGGTCTGACCGCTAAACATCCCGACCTGCACCGGCACCTCTATACCGAGGACGGTAAACTGCGCTCCTTTGTGAATGTCTACCTCAATGATGATGACGTGCGTTACCTGCAAAAAGAAGCGACCGCGGTCAAAGATGGTGATAGTATTTCGATAGTGCCTTCGATCGCCGGAGGCCGGAAGTAAGCCATGCAACCCCGTAGCAAATCCCGCCATTGTTGTTGCGCTTCCTGCTGCTGTTGCTGTTGTTGCCACTAAGCATCCTGGATTCGATATTTCCTTAAAAATTGAGGTCTTTATGGCTACCATTCTTGCCGAAGTCAAACCCGAGGTTCCCACTTTGAATAACGACGAGATTTTGCGCTATTCGCGCCACCTGATCATGCCCGAAGTTGGCATGGAGGGGCAGCAGAAGCTCAAAGCCGCGCGAGTGTTGTGCATTGGAGCGGGCGGGCTGGGATCGCCACTGGCGTTGTATCTGGCGGCTGCGGGCGTGGGTACGCTGGGGATCGTGGACTTCGATGTGGTGGACTATACCAACCTGCAACGGCAGATCATTCATAGCAGCGCGGACGTGGGCCGTAACAAGCTGGATTCGGCGGCGGAGAAGCTGAAAGCGATAAATCCGTTCGTGAATATCCGGAAGTTCGAAACCCGGCTGAGCAGCGCGAATGCGCTCGATCTGTTCCGCGAGTTCGACATCGTTGCCGATGGCACCGACAATTTCCCCACGCGCTATTTGGTGAACGACGCGTGTGTGCTGACCGGCAAACCCAATGTATACGGATCGATTTTCCGTTTCGAGGGGCAAGCCAGTGTTTTTGCCACTGAAGAAGGGCCGTGCTACCGCTGCCTGTATCCCGAGCCGCCACCGCCGGGACTAGTTCCCTCCTGCGCCGAGGGCGGTGTGCTGGGGATTCTGCCTGGCCTCGTGGGTGTGATTCAGGCGACGGAAGTCATCAAACTAATTCTCGGGAAAGGCGATTCGCTGATCGGCCGGCTGCTATTAGTTGACGCTCTGGCGATGAAGTTTCGCGAGCTCAAGCTTCGCAAGAACCCCGACTGCCCGGCTTGCGGAAGGCATCGCACCATCACAAAACTGATAGACTACGATGAGTTTTGTGGAATTCGGGGCGAGGAGAAGCCTGTGACGGGTGGAATTTCTGAAATTCAAGTCGAAGAACTGAAGCGTCGTCTGGACGCGAAAGAGGACTTGTTTGTGCTGGACGTGCGCGAACCGCACGAATATCAGATTTGCAATATCGGGGGGCATCTGATCCCTCTGGGTGATCTTCCCCGGCGTGTGAACGAACTCGATTCCAGCCAGGAAATTGTGGCGCATTGCCGTTCTGGAGTGCGCAGCGCAAAGGCGGTGGACTTCCTGCAACAGGCTGGATTCAAGAAAGTGCACAACCTGGCTGGGGGAATCTTGGCGTGGGCTGACCGGATTGATCCACGGATGCCGAAATACTGAGTTGACAACCGGGTTTGGGACTCAGTCCGTCTGCGTCCGCAGCCAAGTGGGTGAAATAGAAACAGGGGAGCTCACGCTCCCCTGTTTTGTTGAAATACCCGACTCTATCTAGAGCTGCCGCTCATGTCGGCACTCGCTGACTCGTCACCGATGGCCAGGGCATACTTCTTGCCTTCGAAACGAATCTCGGACAGCGATTTGCTACCGTCGCCGTTGTCCTTGAGTATGGTCGAGTCTGAATTGCTGGACTGATCCAAATCGACAACCCGCGCCGAGGTTGAGGCAATTACTTTGCGGCCTTGAAGAATGTTCAATTGCACGCTGGAACCCGTGCCTTCCCACTTCACCGAATAATCGCCGGCGGGGAGGGTTTTTCCGCTCACGGTCACGGAATTCTGCAACTGAAGCGATCCTTTGTAGCTGTGGATGTTGGTTGCGAACACGCTTGTTGCCAGCAGCAAACTAAGGCCCAGCAGCAAGCCCTTGGAAATATTTGCGAATTTCATGCAATCTCCTTTTTCTTTCCCGAACGTCGGGAACCGGTTCTGGGCGGCTTGGACCTGCCTCCTGCAAAAAAACTTTGCGTTTCTCCGCCAAAGGCCTAGAATGCTGCAGCGGGGTTAAGAAGAAAGCAACCGGGCCGCAAGGACCTGCTGCTCTCTGCTACAGGGATTGCGCTCACCTGGGCCGCCAAACCGAGTGTGAGCCAGTCCCTTAACCCCTGAAACTTTTCCTAAGCCGGACGGGCTGGTTGGTCTGCCCGGCTTTCCTGCTTCATGAGCTAATACGCTTCTAGATGCTCGAAAGTTCCTTCCTGATTAAGATTGCAATCACTCAGTTGGACGGCTTGCCCCGCGCAGCGTTAGCAATTTGCGGCTGCATACAGCAGCCACTTGTTTAGTTTATTTGAGAAGACCGCAATCGTGACAAATTGTGACAAGTTTTCACACACTCTTAACACGAGAGTGACAATGCACGCACAATGCCAACAGTATGGAACGCGCAGCTGTTGATTCCTTGCGAGAAAGCACCAAGCATGGGACTGCGAGTGTGACCGTTTGCGGATTACCGCGTTCGCAAGCGAACAGTTACCGAACGTTATTACTATGGGATTCTCAAAATGAGTTTGCCGAAACTTTTTCCTTCACCGAGCAAATGGTACGCATCAGCGGCTTTCTCCATGGGAAAGACGCTGCCGATTACGGGACGCAAATGTCCTTCGGCGGTCCACGCCGCAAGCTGCTTCCAGGCTTCGTTCATCAAGTCGCGATTTGCTGACAGATACGTAAGCCACAGTCCGTGCACACTGCCACCTTTGGCATACAGCAGGCGAGTGTCGAGCAACGATTTCTCCCCAGTGGCGCTTCCGTAGACGATCACACGGCCAAAGTCTCGCAAGCACCGAGCGCTTCTGTTGGTGTGCTCGCCACCCAGCATTTCAAAAACGGCGTCGACGCCTTGGCCATGGGTGAGATCTCGAACGGTTTCTTCGTAGTCGTATTTTTTGTAGTTGATGCCATGTTGCAGGCCGAGCTCGGTCGCGCGGGAGAGCTTGTCATCTGAAGACGAGGTCCCATACATTTCGACGCCCAACAGTTTGCCGATCTGCACGGCTGCGGTTCCCACACCGCCGGCGACAGCATGAATCAAAACCCGAGACGCCTTCTTTGCGGGAGTCAGCAGGCCCGACTTCCAGTAAGCGAAATATGCCGTAAAGTAATTCACCGGGAAAGCAGCGCCTTCTTCCACACTCCATCCCAACGGGACTGGCCACAGCAACTGCGACGGGGCGGCGACGAAATCGGCGAAAGCCGCCCATTGCGTATAGCCCATGAGGCGTTGGCCATCGCTTTCTCTAGTTCCACAGAATTCACGTCCGGCGATCAGCGGAGGCTTCGGAGTTCCCGGGTAGCCGCCAGCCGACATAAGTAGATCGGCAAAGTTGAGTCCCCCGGCCTCAACGCGGACCAGGGTTTGACTGGGGCTGGCCTCGGGCTCAGGCATGTTGCGAATCTCCAGCACTTCCGGGCCACCTAAGCGGCTGATGACAATCGCTTTCATGGAGAAAAAGTCTAACAGCACTCGGCCTTGAGCTTTCCATTGCGGGTTAGTCAATCCGCGTTTGTGACCGGCGTAATCGTGACCGCTTCAGCTCGGGTATATACTTCAGGGGCATAGTAGTGAGTTTCCTGCAGAAGTGAAGCGGGGCGGAGCGCGGTTTCATAGCAAGTTCTCTCATAAATGCTCCGCGAATAGATGACTGGTTCGCTTGTGGCTTTCAGAAAGTGGCGGCCAGTGCGGGACTGGGTTCAACTAGCCTTACGGTCCCGGGAGGAAGTGCACGTGGACTTAATATTAGTTCGTCTTTTATTTGTTATTTTCGTTGCTATTACTTGCTTTCTGATTCAGCCGTTCGGTTTGGATCCCCGTGTAGACGCGGCAGTGGGTGCTCTGCTCGGTTTGGCGATTGTGATCTTCGAATGGCGGCTGCGGCTGATGAGCCTGACCCGGCTGATTGGGGCAGCGATCGGCAGCATTCTGGGAATCTTCGGCGCCTACCTGTTTGCGCTGGTCATCCGTAGCAGCATTCCCGCGGGACACACCCAAAGCTTCCTTCAAATCATGGTGATGTTGCTGATGGCCTATGTCGGGCTGATCGTGGGCGCAAACAAAGGCGACTTGTTGAACCTGGCGGCGCTGGGCGGAGTTTTCGGCGGGGAAAAGCAATCGAAGAGGAGTTACAAGATTCTCGACACCAGCGTCATCATCGATGGGCGCATCGCTGACATCGCCGAAACCGGCTTTCTCGATGGACTGATCGTGATTCCGCAATTCGTGCTGCGCGAGTTGCAACTGGTGGCGGATTCCGCGGATTCTCTGAAGCGCAATCGCGGACGGCGCGGGCTCGACATTCTTCAGCGCTTGCAGAAAGGCGCGTCGGTGCAAATCCAGATTGTGGAGGACGATTTTCCTGCGGTGCGTGAGGTCGATCTCAAACTGATTGAATTGGCCAAGCTGTATGAAGGCAAGATCATCACCAACGATTTCAATCTCAACAAGGTGGCGCAACTGCAAGGTGTGGACGTGTTGAACATCAACGAACTAGCCAATTCGCTCAAGCCGATCGTGCTACCCGGCGAGGTCATGAAAGTTTTCGTGTTAAAAGAAGGCAAGGAATATAACCAGGGTGTGGCCTATCTCGACGACGGAACCATGGTGGTGGTGGACAATGCCCGCAAGATGATTGGCAAGACTATCGACATTTCCGTGACCTCGGTGCTTCAGACGACGGCAGGGAAAATGATCTTCGGGAAGTGGGATGAGCGGGCGGGATCGCGAAGTGAATCGCGGCCGGCAGTGGTCGTATCCACGACGGTGGCGGCCGTACCCAATGGCGAAACCAAGAAGCCGCAGCCCATGATGGTGGATCGGCCGGCAGAATAATTGCGCTGGCTTAACGTGGATTTCCGACCGAAGTCACTTTGATAGTCTCTCCGGAACGAGAACCGGCAATTGTGGCTCTTTGCCCGGCCCATTTGCCGAGGTCATCGACATTTCCCTCCAGCGCGTATTTTTTGTCACCATCGACCAATGAGAACTTCGCGCCGCTCCGCACACAGGCGAGAGTGCATTCCGATGGGCTCTTTCCGGACTGTTCGTCATGACGGGCACCGCACTGGGCATCAGTGATGACGCCGGAAAAGACAGACTGCGGTGCCGGCGTGTTCGGCTCTTCTGCCACGGCGCTTGCAGGAGTTGCGGCGGCGAAAACCACCGCAGCGCCAGTGAACAGGATCGCCAGAGCAAGTGCCGCTGCCAGCGACGCGCTCGCGCAAAAAGTCAGTAACGAAAACCAAGAACGATTTGGGTTCACGCTTCCTCCGAAGGCGCATTTCGCCGAACCAAAACGCGGCCCATCTTGGTTGCGCAACTGGAGTGCCACGCTGCGAGTGTGAGAGATGTCGGGTAAGTTGTGGCCGGTCTTACCCTTGCGGGATATGTACGGGAAGTCGCGACCGGGCTATAGGGTAGGAATTGCCGGGTGCAGTGAAAAATGCGTGTTCGGAAATGCCATAGGAAGACTGAGGCAAAATGCGCCGCTCTGCTCCCTTACTGGCTGCCGGGCTGGAACATGCCCATCGCCACAAAGCGTGTAATGATTGCGGCAAAAGTCGTCCCGATTGCAAACAGAATCATGCGGTATCGTTGCCGTTGTTCTCGAAACTTGGAGGTTTGAGCAAAGATGTCCACGATGTAGGCTGCGCAGTACGCAACGTTTGCTATGACCGCCAGCAAGAACAGACCGAGGCAGAAATCGAGTGAAAGCATTTTCCTGGAGGATGGATAGCTGAGCACAAAATAGATCGCCACGATTGCGGCTAGCGCTAAGTTATAGGCGATCCGCCAAGGCTCCCAGAAACTGATAGCGTCGGTGACGTATTCTCGCAGGTCGGCGTTGTTCATGGACTCCAGAGAACACTACTCTCTGAGGCCTGATGATACTCCACGCTTTTGGCGGACAAAAGTATCCGGCTCCGCACTAACGCAGCAGACCCATTTGTAACCTTCCAAGGCACCCTCGTATACTGACAGCCCGTCATGAAGGTCGTCGTCATTATTCCGGCTGCGGGTCTGGGCACGCGTATGGCCTCGTCTGCGAGCGCCAAGGGCAAGAAGCCTGGCGCATCGAAGCAGTTTACTGAACTCGCCGGCACGCCGATTCTTATTCATACCCTTCGAAAGTTTGCCGCCAGTGCTGAAGTCGGCGAGATCTGCATCGCACTGCGAGCCAATGAAATCGAGGGCTTCCGTGCGCGCCTGGATAAAGAAGGCAAGGACACTCTGAAGAAGAAAGTTCATTTGGTGGAAGGCGGCGAACACCGGCAGCAGTCGGTAGCTCACGCCATTGCAGCGATTTCCGCGGCTCCCGACGATATTGTTCTGGTGCATGACGCCGTCCGACCCTTCGTGACATCGGAAATCATTCATGATGTGATCAAGGCAGCGCGAAAGTATGGTGCTGCGATTGCCGCAGTGCCGGCAGTGGACACCATCAAGGAAGTGCAGCGCACTGCGGAAGGGGCAGTGATCACAGCGACGATCCCGCGTGAACGAGTGGTGATGGCACAGACGCCGCAAGGCTTCCGCTACGATGTGCTGAAGACGGCGTTTGACGAGGCGATAGCCGATGGATTTCTCGGAACGGACGAGGCTTCTCTGGTGGAACGATCCGGACACGAGGTGGCAGTCGTGATGGGATCAGCGAGAAATATAAAGATTACGACTCCGGCGGATATGGAGTTGGCAGAGTTCTATTTGGGGAACTAGGAGCTTTTTCGCCGCGGATTTACGCGGATAAACGCGGATCAATCTCAGGTCTTTGAGTTTAGACTTGCAGCATTTATACCGTGATAGGCCTGAAGCATGCTGAGTTGACTGAGACAATCATCGGTATATTCTTTGATGTCTACAATGAACTGGGACACGGTTTTCTTGAAAGCGTCTACCAAGAGGCATCAGGCATTGCCCTGACTGAAGCTCGTATCAGCGTTCAACAGCAGGTTCCGATCAAGGTGTGGTTTCGAGGTCGTCGTATCGGAGATTTTAGGGCAGACATGTTGGGTGATGGAAAAGTGTTATTGGAACTCAAGGCCGCTCGCGGCGTTGATATTGCCTATGAAAAGCAGTTGTTGAATTATCTGCGGGCCACGGATGTAGAGGTTGGATTGCTGCTCAACTTCGGCGTAAAGCCCGAGTTCAGGCGTTTCGCTTTTGAAAATCAAAGAAAAGAAATCCGCGTTGATCCGCGTAAATCCGCGGCGAACAAGGGGTGCGCTTGAGAATTGGCTATGGGTGGGATTCGCATGAGTTCACGGCGGGCATACCGTTGAAGATTGGCGGTGTGACGCTGGCCCACACCCACGGCCTGGGCGGACATTCGGACGGCGATGTACTCCTGCATGCTTTAACGGATGCTCTGCTGGGTGCCGTGGCTGGTCCGGATATCGGAACGCTGTTTCCGCCGTCGGATGCGCAGTGGAAGGGTGCGGATTCGGCAGTGTTTCTGCGGGAAGCGCTGAAGCGGGTGCAGGCCGCAGGTTATGGCATTGTGAATGTCGATTCCACTTTGATTCTGGCGGCGCCTAAGATTGGGCCGCACGCTACGTCTATTCGCGAAAGCGTGGCAAGACTCCTTAATATTTCAGCCGATTGCGTCGGGCTCAAAGCGAAGACTCCAGAAGGCATGGGCACCGACAATGCTGCCATCGCACATGCGGTGGTGTTGCTAGAGAAAAAAGCCTGACCACAGAGGGTCACAGTTGCGGAGCTTCGCTCCGCTGGCGGACGAGGGCGTCCGTCGCTACGTGGTTCGATACAATCCCAGCAGTGTCATTTTCCTTCAAAGTTGAAGCCGTTAGCGGCAACGCGCGCGCGGGCCGCATGATTACGCCTCACGGCGAAGTCGAGACCCCTGTCTTTATGCCGGTAGGGACACTGGCCTCGGTCAAAGGGGTGTCTCAAGACGTGCTCGAAGAACTCGGCGTCCAAATTCTTCTCGGTAATACCTACCACTTATATCTTCGGCCGGGAGTCGAGCAAGTCAGAAAGCTGGGAGGACTGCATCGTTTCATGGCGTGGCCGCGGGCGATTCTGACCGACTCAGGCGGGTTCCAGGTCTTCAGCCTCAACGAGCTGCGCAAGGTCACGGAAGAAGGCGTGACGTTTCGTTCGCATCTGGATGGGTCTTCGCATTTCTTCAGCCCTGAGAGCGCAATGGAAGCGCAGATCGGCTTAGGCTCAGACATCATTATGGCGTTCGACGAGTGCACGGAGTATCCGGCGGATGCGGCGCGAATGCGCCAGTCGATGGAATTGACGTTGCGCTGGGCGGAGCGGTGCCGGAAGTATTTTGAGGAACATAAAGAAGAAGTGCCGTGGCGCGAACACCGCGGCCCACGCGAGGCGGACAAGGGCGCCCATCCCACATGGGCAGATCAGACCCAGGCGCTCTTCGGGATCGTTCAGGGCGGAATGGATGTGGCGCTCAGAAAAGAATCTGCGGAGCGGACGATTGGGATTGGATTCCCGGGTTACGCCATTGGCGGACTGAGCGTTGGTGAGCCGCGAGATTTGACCAGAGAAGTGGTGGAGTCGACCATCGCGCACTTGCCCGCGGACCAGCCTCGATATCTTATGGGAGTGGGAACTCCAGAAGAAATTGTGGAGTACGCAGGGCTGGGAATCGACATGATGGATTGCGTTCTGCCGACGCGCGCGGCGCGGCACGGCCTGCTTTTTACCTCACAAGGAAAGATTTCAATCAAGCAGGCCCGGTACTCGGGAGATGAAGGTCCGCTCGACCCCAAATGCGGCTGCCGGGTGTGTTCACGGTATTCACGCGCCTATCTCCGGCATTTGTATGCGTCGAACGAGGTTTTGGCCCAGGTTTTGAACACTGTCCACAACCTTAGCTTCTACCTTGACACGATGCGCGCGGTGCGTCATTCTATTGCACTTGGGAGAGGGGCCCGTTTTTTGTCTGAGGTCTGGTCTCGGCCTATACCATAGACCTGCATCCCTTGTTCGTGTCCGAAGTTTAAGGAATCTCCGCCCAGGTACGCGAGAGCTCCAGCGGTAAATTTGCAAAGCAAGTGCGCCTAGTTGGTTTGATTCCCAGCCACAGGCAGGGACGGAAGTCTGATCTCGATGAATTTACAGCACTTATTGGCGTTACAGTTGGGTGGCGGGTCGGCGGGGCTCTTGGGCTTCGCGCCGCTGATCTTCATTTTTGCAATCTTTTACTTCTTATTAATCATGCCGCAACAGCGGCGGCAGAAGAAGTGGCAGCAGATGCTGAGCGAGTTGAAGACCGGGGATAAAGTCGTGACCAGCGGCGGTTTGCGCGGGACTATCATTGCCCTCAAGGACGATTCTGTCCATTTGCGGGTTCCACCGGACAATTTGCGGCTGGAGGTCAGCCGGGCCTCGGTTTCGTCAGTTACGACCGCCGACGAGGCCGGAAAGTCGGCCGATAAGGCATAGGCGACAAGGGGTCGAGGCGCATCACAATCTACGAGTGAAGTCATCCTTATGAGCAAGAATTTGGGCTGGAAGATGGGCGTTATCGTGGCCACGCTGGTGGTTTTCCTGTTTGGGATCATCGGCATACCGGATAGCTGGTCAGGCAAAGGCTTGCTGGCGGCAATCGGGAATCGTATTCACCTCGGGCTGGATCTCAAGGGCGGAACCCACCTCATTCTGCAGGTACAGGTGAACGACGCGGTCACCGTGGATTCGGACAATGCCATCGAGCGGCTGAAAACCGATTTGCGGGCGCACAAGATTAGCTACGCCGAGATCACGAAACCGGATCCGGTCAATGCGCCGGAAAAGATCGTTCTGAAGGGCTTGCCACCGGAGTCGCGTTCCGATCTGCTCTCCATTGTGCAGGACCGGCTTCCGGAGTACAGCCTAACCTCGGGGGCGGACAACAGCTGGACTGTGGCCATGAAGCCGCAAAACCTGTCTGATTTGAAGAAGCGTGCCGTAACCCAGGCGATCGAAACCATTCGCAACCGGATTGATCAGTTGGGCGTGAGCGAACCCATCATCGAAGAGCACGGGCTTGGACAGTATCAGATTCTGGTGCAACTGCCTGGAGTGGACGATCCGGCGCGCGTGAAGGACATTATGCAGTCCACCGCCATGCTGGAGATTCGTCAGTCTATGGGCGGTCCCTATGCGAGTGAGCAGGCGGCGTTGCAACAGAACAACGGAGTGTTGCCGCCGGACACGATGTTGATGCCCGGACATAGTATCGGCGCAACCAGCGGGGATAGCGGTCCGTCTTGGTACTTGATTTCACGGGCTTCGGCAGTCACCGGACGCGATTTGCGTTCAGCAGAGCCTTCCCGGGATGAGAACGGCCAACCCTCCGTTTCGTTCACTTTGACCGGTGAAGGGGGACGACGGTTCGGCGCTTTCACGGGCTCGCACGTCGGCGACAATCTGGCAGTGGTGCTGGACAATAAAGTTCAGGAAGTTGCAGTCATCAAAGAGCAGATTCACGACACCGGCGTGATCAATGGGCGCTTTGGCGAGCAGGAAGCCAAAGATCTGGCCATGGTTCTGCGGTCGGGCGCACTGCCGGCCGGGATCAAATACCTGGAAGAGCGCACGGTGGGACCGTCCCTGGGTACCGATTCCATTCGCGCCGGGGTCACGGCTGCGGTGATCGGTATGCTCGCCGTACTAATCTTTATGCTGGTTTACTACCACGCTGCGGGGATCAACGCGGACGTCGCGCTGATTCTGAACCTGATCATTTTGCTCGGATTCCTGGGCTTCAGCGGGGCAACGCTTACGCTGCCGGGGATCGCCGGAGTGATTTTGACCGTTGGCATGGGCGTAGACTCGAATGTACTGATCTTTGAGCGTATCCGCGAAGAACTAAGGAGTGGGAAGACACCGCCCTCGGCGGTGGAGCAGGGATTCAGCCATGCCTGGATCACCATCGTGGATACCCACGTAACCACGATCGTGTCGGCAATCATTTTGTTTATCTTTGGCACCGGCCCAGTACGAGGCTTTGCGGTGACGCTGAGCTTCGGATTGTTTGCCAATCTGTTCACGGCCGTGTTTGTCTCGCGCGTGATCTTTGACTGGGTGCTGAACCGCAAAGAGCGCGGCGAAGCATTGAGCATTGGGTAACTGCCGAGCTTCGCTGGATTAGGCTCAGCTGGGCGGACGAGGGCGTTCGCCTCTACGTGAATCGTAATCGTCAAGAAACGGGGTTCTGTTAGGTGGAATTTTTTCGTAACGCAGACATCGACTTTCTCGGGAAGAAGTGGTACTTCCTCGCGTTTTCTCTGGTCTTTAGCGTGGCGGGCCTTTTCTCCATGTTGTTCTGGCACGGCATTCCGTATGGAGTAGATTTCCGTGGCGGAACGCTGGTGTATGTGAAGTTTGCCCAGACGCCGGACGACAATGCCATCCGTGCCGCCATGGACCGCGCTGGACTGCGCAACGTGCGTATTCAGCGCTACGGGCAACCCAGCGGCAACGAAGTCCTGATCGGCGTCTCTGAAGAAGAAACCAATGAGCAAGCGCTTGACCGCAGCAAGCTGCTGATTATCAATGCGCTCGAGACCAACGCTCCTCAAGACAAGCAAGACTTGAACAACGCGAGTGTGCTGGCGCTCAAAACCTACTTTCTGCAGAAAGACCCTCTGCGCGCGGGGACCGATGCGGAGCAACGTTATTCGGCTCAGGCGCAGGCGATTGTGGATTATCGCGATAAGACCAAGGGCGGCGTGCTGACTTCGATTGACGAACTGAAAGCTGCGGCCGACCCGGCAGTGGTGGCGTCCCTGCAAGATGGCTTCTTTCTTTCCAATTTCGCAGTGCGCAACGTGGAAATTGTAGGCCCACAAGTAGGCGGACAACTGCGCCGTCAAGCGCTGCTGGCCACGGTCTATTCCTTGGCGGGGATGCTGATTTATCTGGCCGTGCGCTTTGAATGGATCTACGGCGTGGCGGCTGTAGTGACTGTGTTTCACGACACGCTGATCACGGTGGGCGCGTTCTCGCTCATGAACAAGGAAATCTCGCTGACCGTGATTGCCGCCATTCTGACGCTAATCGGTTATTCGAACAACGACACTATCGTGGTATTCGACCGCATCCGCGAAAACCTGAAGCTGATGCGGCGCGAGAAGCTTTCCGACATTGTGAACCGCAGCATCAACCAGACTTTGAGCCGGACCATCCTGACGGCGGGACTGACGTTTCTGACGGTGCTGGCGTTGTATCTCTTTGGAGGCGAGGTGCTGCACGGGTTCTCGTTTGCGCTGGTGATCGGTATCCTTATCGGGACCTATTCTTCGATTGCCATTGCTGCCCCCATTCTGGTGGCCTACCAGGACTGGCGCAGTAATCGGGGAAAACCACCGATGGAAACGGCTTCCCGCAAGGAAAGTAACCGCGGCGAGAGGGTGAAAGCCAAGGTATAAGGAGCACGTCCTGTGGATGACGGCGTCACAGGTTTGTGATTGGCCGACATTTGAGGTAGTATTCTGCGGCCTTCAATTAAGGGTTTGGAAAGTGAGTCTGGGAGCAAAGAGGTAGCAGCCGGTGTCTAAGGGTGGTTAGGGGCAGGAGGGCCATTTTATGTTTGAAGACAGCCTCATCGAATCGGGCGGCAGGCTAACAACCAAGCGAGGAATGACCACCACCCTTTCGTTTGTTTTTCAGATCGTGCTGGTGGGGATTTTGGTGTTGATTCCACTGCTGTTTACCGAGGCCCTTCCTAAGACACAGTTGATGACTTTCCTGGTCGCTCCACCCCCGCCCCCTCCACCGCCCCCGCCACCGGCCGCAGCCATAAAGATTGTGAAGCAGGTCCAGACCGACATCATAAACGGGCAATTGCGGACCCCTACCAAGATTCCAGAGAAAGTACAGATGATTAAGGAAGACGAAGCGCCTCCGCCGGTTATGTCGGCTAGCGGGGTAGTCGGCGGCGTTCCGGGGGGGGTACCCGGCGGGCAGATGGGCGGTGTAATCGGCGGAATCATCAGTTCAACCCCGGTTAATGTGCCTAAGGCGGTGAATCCGCAGCGCATCCGTGTCTCCCAAGGCGTGACCCAGGGCATGATTATTCGCAAGATCCAGCCGGCCTATCCACCCCTGGCCCGGCAAGCGCGCATCCAAGGACCTGTGGTGCTGCAAGCTGAAATTGGCAAGGATGGGTCGATCCAGAATCTGCGGCTGATCAGCGGGCACCCCATGCTGGCGCCGGCGGCGATCGAGGCCATTAAACAGTGGAAGTACAAGCCTTATATTTTGAATGGTGAGCCGGTAGAAGTAGAAACCACGATTACGTTTAATTTCACGCTGTCGGGAGGCTAGTCCGGCAGCCAGGACCAGACCAAGTTCCAGGAGGAAAGCAACTCATGTTCGTAGCCAACTTAGCAACCCACACTCTTAGCAGCATTTCTACCACGGCGATCTGGCTTTTCCAGGATCAGGCGGTAGGTTTTGACCCGATTTCGCTATGGAAACAGATGGGCATTCTGGCGAAAATCGTGGTCGTAATCCTGTTCATCATGTCCGGGTGGTCCATCGGCGTGATGATCGACCGCTGGATGGCATTCAGCGCGGCACGCAAGCAGTCGCGTGCGTTTGCTCCGGCGGTTGCGGGAGCGCTGCGCGATGGCAAGATTGACGAAGCCATCAAAGTGGCGGAGCGAAACAAGAAGAGCCATTTGGCCAAGGTAGTGACCGCCGGCCTGATGGAGTTTCGCGCTCACCAGGACAGTGCGGACATCCCGGGCGAGACCATTGAAGCCTCCAAGCGCGCATTGGAGCGCACTGAGGCCATTGTGCACGCGGAGTTGAAGCGTGGTTTGGGTGGACTGGCCACCATCGGCTCAACTGCCCCATTCGTGGGACTGTTTGGCACGGTCGTCGGTATTCTGAATGCGTTCAGAGAAATCGCTTCCAGCAAGACCACTGGACTGGGCGCTGTCGCTGGCGGTATTTCCGAAGCGTTGGTGACCACCGCCGTCGGTTTGTTCGTGGCCATCCCTGCCGTCATGATGTTCAACTATCTGACGGGTCGCGTGGAAGCGTTCGACGTGGAGATGGACAATTCATCGAGCGAACTGATTGATTATTTCCTGAAGCGCCGCGGAGTAGCTCGCCGACCGTCCTAAGGTGTTTGGCTGCTACCGAAAACCTCCCGGCAGGTGGAACTGCGGGGATAAAGGTCGGCGGAGGAGATTGATTCTTTATGGCGATTGCAAAACGGAACGAGGGTGCCAAGGTCAACTCGAACATTAACGTCACGCCCATGGTGGACGTGATGCTGGTGTTGTTGATTATTTTCATGGTGATCACACCTATGTTGCAGAACGGCGTGAGCGTGGACTTGGCGCAGGTGAACAATCCAGAGCGGATGCCGGACGCCGAAAAAGAAGACGCCATGGTGGTCTCGGTGATGCGCGATGGCACGGTTTACTTCAGAAGCGATAAGATTCCGGTTGATCAGCTTACGCAGAAAGTCAAGGACCGCCTCGTCAGTCAACAGGACAAGCGAGTGTACGTAAAGGCGGATGCCCGCGCCAGGTTCGGAGCCGTGGTAGCAGTGGTAGATAACGTCCGGTCTGCCGGCGTGGACGATTTGGGCTTATTGACCGATCAGAAGAAGGTTGGTCTTGGAGCTCCACGCGCGACTACTGGCGGGCAATAAACCAAGCATCAGAGGAGATCTATTATGAGTATGGCAGTTGGCTCCGGCGGGGGCCAGAACGCGGACATGAACGTCACCCCGCTCATTGATGTGCTTCTGGTGTTGATCATTATTTTCATGGTCATTAACCCACCGCAACCCAAGGGGTTGGACGCTCTTGTCCCGCAACCGCCGCCGCCGAACGCACCCAAGAACAACACCCCCGACCGTACCATCGTGGTACAGCTGATTGATCGTGGCGCGGGGCAGGAACCAGGAGTCAAGATCAACAACGAAGACACAACTTGGGACGGCCTAGGGGCACGCCTGACGGATATTTTCAAGACCCGTGCCGAGAAAGTGATGTTCGTCAAAGGCGACGACAATGTGCCCTTTGCCGATGTAGCCAACGTGATTGATATCGCCCATGCTTCGGGTGTCGACAAGGTGGGATTGATCACGGCCAAGATTGAAGCCGGGGGCTAGCGAAGGACCGGGATTGCTCCCGGAGGATCATCGGTACCTCGGGTGCTGCTTAGACGCGGGGGGTACCGGGTTTTCTGTTCATGCGTCATCTAGTCGCGAACCGGGCTGTGAAGCAGTTCTTCAGCATTCCTGGCAAGGGAGACTTATAAAGCAATGAAAAACTGCATACGAGTGCTGGCGCTCGCGGCGGTTGGCTTGGTGTTGTTCTCTGGCGTTGGTTGCGACAAGCTAAAAGCCCGCGACCAACTCAACAAGGGCGTGTCATCCTATAAGAACGCCCGCTATGAAGAGGCCATTGCCCACTTCCAGCAAGCTGTAACCCTCGATCCAAAATTACTGAATGCACGCCTCTACCTGGCGACCGCGCTGACCAATCAATACATCCCCGGGGTGGATACGGACGATAACAACCGCGTTGGCCAGCAGGCGGTAGACGAATTTAAGAAAGTGCTGGAGACGAATCCCGGTCATGATCAGAAGATCACCAGCCTGAAAGGCATCGCCTCGCTCTACTTCAATATGAAGAAGCTGGACTTGGCGAAGGACTACAACCACAAGGTCGCGGAACTGGATCCTAACGATCCCGAAGCGTATTACTCGATCGGCGTGATTGACTGGACACAAACCTATGTACCACGCATGGAAGAACGCGCCAAACTGGGGCTGAAGCCCGAAGAACCGTTGAAGGACAAGAAGGTGTGCGCGGCGCTCAAAGACAAGAATTGGGCGAACGTGATGGATGGCATAGACGCTCTGGGCAAAGCGATGCAATTGCGTGACGAGTACGATGACGCCATGGCGTACATGAACCTGATGTATCGCGAAAAGGCGGACGTGGAGTGCGACGATCCGGCGGCGCGTGCAGCCGATCTGAAGACTGCCGACGAATGGGTGGACAAGACGATGGCGGCCAAGAAAGCCAAAGCCGAGAAGGCGCCGGGACAAGAGGGCATCACCCTGGACCAGCCGAAGTAGTCCGTTCCTGATGGATTATGACCCCTTCCAGCCGGGAGGGGTTTTGCTTTTTAGCAACAAGGTCCACAGACGTCTGAGCCATGTTCAAGAAAATCCTAATCGCCAACCGCGGGGAAATTGCAGTCCGGGTCATTCGTGCCTGCCGCGAGATGGGCATCACGTCGGTTGCAGTGTTCTCTGACGTCGATCGCGCTTCCCTGCACGTGCTTAAGGCCGATGAGGCCTATCCTATTGGCCCCGCGGCTGCATCCGAATCCTACCTAAACTTCAGCAAGATATTAGAGGTCGCGAGGTTGAGCGGCGCAGACGCCATTCATCCCGGTTACGGATTTCTATCAGAGAATGCGAAGTTTGCTCAAGCTTGCTCCGATGCGAGCTTGAAGTTCATTGGTCCCACCGCTGCTGCCATGGATGCGATGGGATCGAAAACCAGAGCCCGTCAGGCGATGGAGAAGGCTGGCATCCCGTTTGTACCTGGAACTTCGCGTGGTTTGGATTCGTTGGAGCAGGCGGCCCAAGTGGCCGAGAAGATTGGTTATCCCATCATGCTAAAAGCAGCTGCAGGAGGCGGCGGCAAGGGCATGCGGCTGGTGCATCAACGGGAAGATCTGGCGTCTGCGCTGGAGGGCGCCCGCAGCGAAGCTCAGCGGGCCTTTGGCAACGGTGAAGTGTACATCGAGAAAGCCATCGTGAATCCCCGCCACATCGAAATGCAGATACTCGCCGATGAACATGGGCACACGGTCTATCTTGGGGAACGCGAGTGTTCCATTCAACGGCGGCATCAGAAAGTGCTGGAAGAGTCACCTGCCGTCATCGTCGACGCCGACATGCGGCGGCGCATGGGCGAAGTGGCCGTACGCGTAGCAAAAGCGGCAGGCTATACCAATGCCGGCACCGTCGAGTTTCTGGTGGATCAGGAGAAGAATTTCTATTTTCTTGAAATGAATACGCGGTTGCAGGTGGAGCATCCGGTGACGGAACTGATCACGGGGATCGATCTGGTTCATCTGCAAATTCGCATCGCTGCCGGGGAGAGTCTGCCATTCAAACAAGAGGAAGTCGCCCTTCGCGGCCATGCCATCGAGTGCCGCATTTATGCCGAAGATCCCGAGGAGAATTTCTTCCCCAGCCCGGGGAAGATCACGCTGCTGACGGTGCCGTCGGGTCCGGGAATCCGCGAGGACAGCGGCATGTACGAGGGTTGGACGGTGCCTATCGACTACGATCCCCTCCTGGCCAAGCTGATCAGCTACGGGGCCGACCGGCGGCAGGCAATTGCGCGGATGCGGCGCGCGCTCGATGAATACTTCGTGGGAGGGATTAAGAGCAATCTTTCACTTTTCCGGCGAATCCTTGACGACAAAGACTTTCAAGCGGGCAAGATTGATACCGGCTATCTGGACCGGTTGTTGAAGTCGGGTACGAGTAAAGTTCAGAAGGCGAACGCTGAGATTGCGGTGATTGCTGCCGGCGTGTTCGCAATGCTCGACTCCGAGGGGACAGTCAACGGCCACGCGGCACCATCCGCATCTGGCTGGAAGAGGATGGCACGGACTGAGGCGTTGCGGGGCACGGATTAGTTAGACGTGAATACGATTATTCAAATCGACGGCCAGGAATACCGGCTAAAGGTGGAACAGGGGGCTGGGGGCTGGAATTGTGTTCTCGACGGGCGCGAGATTGTGGTCGACGGCGTGCTCCTAAGGCCTGACGTGCTCTCACTGCGAATTGCAGGACGGATTTATGAGGTCAAGCGCGAAGCCGGGGTTTCTGGGACCCATTTGTGGGTCGGTCAAACCTCATACGCGGCCGAATGGCAAGATCCACGGTCATTGCGCGCCCGGAAGAGAAGTGCAGCGGATGATAAAAGCCCTAGGAAGCTGATCGCACCTATGCCAGGCAAGGTGATCCGCGTTCTGCTTCCGGAAAAGGCTGAAGTCGAGCCTGGCCAGGGCATCGTGGTGATGGAAGCGATGAAAATGCAGAACGAGATCAAGTCGCCGCGTAAAGGCACGATACAGAAAATCCTGGTGACCGAAGGCGCCAATGTGACTGCCGGCGACGTGCTGGCGATTGTGGAGTAAGAAGGCGACGACTATTGAACGCCGTTGCCCTGCAAAATCTTCTCGGCGTAATAGTTCTCGACCTTGGCTTGATCGCGCAGAACCTCGTAGTAGGCCGATTTCAGAAGCTGTTCCCGGCGGTCGCGGAGTTGAGAGCGGACGGCTTCCTGCACTCGTGGGTCCGCCAGCTCGCGTTGTCCAGCGGGTTCCTTGGCAATCAGCTTCACCACCCGGAAACCGACCAGTTGTTTGGTCATGGGGTTCACGACTGTGATGATCGGGCTGTACTGACCCGGCTTGAGTTTCATCACTGTGTCACGAGTCAGGGAATCGGTATTCTTCAGGGACGACTCAGGAGCAAAGCCCAGGTCGCCGCCGTTGCCTGAGGTCTCGGGATCCTCGGACAAGTTCATGGCCAGAGTGGCAAAATCGTCGCCACTGTCGAGCCGGTTCAGAATCATCTGAATCTTCTTGCGAGCATCGGCCTCGTTCTGCGCCTTGTCGTTCTTCAGGTTGTGCACCTGGGGATTGGGGGCAGTGGTCACAAAGATGTGCGCCAAGTGATACTGCGGTTCGATCAAATTGAATTCCGCTTTGTGGGCGTTGTAGTAGGCAGTAACGTCTTGATCGGAAATGTTGATCTTGGAAGTCACTTCCTTGTTGAGGACTTTGTCGACGGTGAGTGAACGGCGGAGATCGCGCTTGAAGTCATCCACCGTAATCTTCTTCTCGGTGAGCCGGGCGTCGAATTCTTCCTTCGTATAGGGCGACTTGATCTCATTGAGTTTCCGTTCCACTTCATCGTCGGTGGCCAACAAGCCGAGCTTTTCGGCGCGGCGCATGAGGATCTCGTTGTCAATCAGTTCCCGCAGGATGCTAAGGCGCAAACTGGTGGCTTGCTCCCCGACCGGCTGCTGTTGTTGCGTTCCAGCGGTCTGGTTCTGGTAGTACTTCTCCACATCAGAGCGATAAATCTTGCGGCCGTCAACTGAGGCAGCGACATCGTCGCCCACTTGCTTGGACCCGCACCCAATGCCGACGGCGAGTAACAACGCAATGACAACCAGGATCAGCTTGTAATGAGATGGCCAGTTAGTCTTCACTCGATTTTTCTCCACATTCTTCTGCACCTGGTACTGCGCGCCACAATACCGCAGCCATTCCCGCTCCAGCTACTTGCTGGGCGGTTGAGACCCGCCAGGCGCGGGCTGAGCAGGCACTGGGACACCCGCTTGTTGCAAGGCCGCATCCAGCACCGTACGGAATTCCGCCGCCGAAACGACACCGTCTATTTCCTGCCCGTTGACGAAGATCGTGGGGGTAGCGTTCACACCCAGAGTGTCGCCCTCGCGCAGCGAAGCCTTGATGGCGTCCTCGTTCTGCGCCTTGATGCAGGATTGCAATTTAGTCTGGTCCAATTCGTGTTTCTGAGCCTGCAGCGTGGTCAAGCGGTCCAGTGCCGCGAATTGCAGGTCACGCGTTTGCCCTGCCGCGCTGATCTCCCGCTGATTGCTATGGAGGTAATCGGCCAACTCCCAGTAGGCGTCGCCGTTCTGTGCGGCCAAACAGTTGGCATCGACCGCGGCGTGCATAGCCCAGGGGTGAATCTCGGCCAAAGGATAGTCCTTGTAGACAAACTCCACCCGATCGCCATATTCCTTAAGCATTTCCGGGAACAAGGTCTGGTGCATGCGGGAGCAGAACGGACACTGGAAGTCGTCGTAATTTACCACGACCACCTTGGCGTCCTTCTTACCACGGATGGGGCGATCGCCAACGCTGATTTTCTTGACGTTCTCGGCATACGGATCCTTCGTGAGGTCCAGTTTGGTCATCCGCAACAGAGTCTTGCCGTCCTTGGAGAGCAGGAAATCGTAGTCGGCTTTCTTTTCGGGACTGTCCATGTGGACCGTAAGGGCGTCATAACCGGCAAACTCGCTGGTGCGAAGCGGTCCCACTGTGATTTTCACCGCAGCCGGTATGGAATAGTAGCTACGCACCTGACGCTCGATCCGTATTACCTGGTCGGGAGGCGCCGTCGATTGCGCGGAGCAACCCAGACAAACCAGCACGAGGACAAAAATAGAACGGCGCACGAACATCGTTAGAAACCGCCTGTATATTGGATGCAAACCAAGATTATCTCACACGAAACAGTATTGGCACGGGTAGCGAATGCATTGTGTAGCAAGTGTGCGGAACGGAATCAATGCTTACGTCCGATGTCGAGTGGAAGGCCATGCACCGTTTGGGCGTGGGAACCGCGATATTTGTCCGCACCAATTGATATGACCAATATGGTCATGTCTGTTAGGATAGAGCACATGCGTACTGTAAATATCAGTGACCTGAAGGCTCGGCTTAGCGCCCATCTCCAACTCGTTAAAGATGGTGAGGAGGTTCTGATCTGCGACCGCAACCAGCCTGTGGCACGGATCGTGCCTTGCAGGTTGGAGGACCACTCCGAGCAGGAGCGGCGATTGGTGGCTCGGGGTGTTCTCTCGCCTCCATTGAAAAAACGCCGCTCACCGGTGGTTTGGCCAGAGCCGCCGGGGAGTGTTTCCGATGAGATCATGGAGAAAGTATGGCGGGAAGAGCGGGAAAATCGGTAAGCAGCCTTTCGGCATTTTGGGACACGAGCGCGCTCGTCCCTCTCTGTGTCCGTCAGGCAACTACACCCCAGGCCATCACCTTGTACAAGAGCTACGAGGTAGTTGTGTGGTGGGCCACGTCCGTCGAGATCGCAAGCGCTCTTGCCAGGCTGTTGCGGATGAAGCAACTCGACTCCAGCGAGTGGTCCCAGGCCGGCAGATTGGCCGCTGCTCTTGGCGATGTATGGTCGGTCGTCCAGCCGTCGGACGCGTTGCGAGCACAATCGATGTTGCTGGTGAATCAATACGGATTGCGAGCGGCGGACGCGCTGCAGTTGGCGGCGGCTTTGGAATGGTGTGGAAACCTACCCCAAGACCGGGTCTTTGTGACTGCTGACCATGCGCTCTGGCAGGCCGCTGTTCTCACCGGGTTTGACGGTAGGCAAATATGAAGGGCGGGCTACCCGCTCCCCATTTAAGCCTCAAAACAGTCTTTCCGCCCGCCTCAAATTCCCCAATGATCCCAGGTTGGCCAGGGCGAAAGTAAATCGATATTGATTCTCATTACGCACCGACCCAAGATCAAAACGGCGGAATTCAACATTAAATCCACAACAGTCCCAGTTGTAGGTGGCTTGTGCGGCTGCATACTGCAAGAATCCCAAATCCGCGTCGAAGCCGATGTTGGTGGCGGCGCTAAATCCCTGTTTGCCGGTATGGCCGTAACCCAGCAAGAGACGGAACTGGTTGAAGGACTGCGGCGAAGGCGATGCGCTGGTATTTGCGGCTTCGGGAGGAACTTGGAGGAAAGCATCGCCTCCGCCGAGCGTAAATGGGCCTAGCCGGTAATTGACCAGCACTGTGCTGGCGGTCATGTGACCCAGCGTGAAGTCATAGTCCATGTCCCACTCGACATCGGTCCTTGAACTGGTCTGAATACGCAGGCGTGAGATCAGCGGCGACAGATGGCGGGCTGAGCTCAGGAAGGCAATGCCGGTCAGATCAACCGTGCTGGTCAGAACATTACTGCGTCCAGGGAATAGCGCACCTCCAAATGTAGGATTGAGAAAGTATTTTTGCGCCAGCTCCCAAGTGACCACCTCCCGCACCTGGGTTCCGTCCTCGCAGGGCGCATCAACAGGAGTTTGTTGCCGCTCCCATGGTACCGGGTTACGAGGAGGTGCGCCTCCGATGAACAGGGACGGGATTCCTGGCTGGCCACAATCTGTTTTACCTGAAGTGCGCTTGGCATAAAGGCGTTGCACTACGCTGTATCCCACTTCATCAGTGTTGCTGAGAATGTCGCGCTGATCGAAGCGAAGGATGTTGGCGAAGTTACTGACGCCGGTCACGTAGGTATAAACCGCGCGGGGTTCGATTACGTGCTTCCACTTGCGCCCCAGGAATTCACGACCAAAGACCCGACTGAGGGCTGGAGGACGCACTTCGAACGAAGCATCTAAAGATTTGCGGTTGATGCTGTCGGAAACAGCCTGTCTTTCGCCATTTGGCAAAACCTCGAGGTCTTGGGTGTAAGCAGTGTCCCGGACGGAAAGCTCGGGCCGGAATGACCACCCGTGGAACTGCAACGGCAAGGTCAGAGTCGGACTGAGGTCGAAACGACCGACCAAGGGAGCAGTGCTGAAAGAAGGAGTCGTGCCGAAGGAGGGATCACTACGGTAGAGGCCCTCCAATGCCGCGTCATACGACCAGTAGAAAGGAGACCGTCCCAGTGGCTGATCAACACTCGACAACTCCACTCCGGGAGCATGAAAGATGGTAATGACATCGCCGGGGGTTGAGCTTTCGAAGTCCTGATAGCGGTGGACGGAGAAATTGTAGAAAAAGCCGCGGGTGGCGTTGGAGAGAAAGGCGTCGGATTTGACTTCAGAGTTGACGGCCTGGGTGAAGGTATCGCTGAACGCGAGGCGAAAAATGAAGGAACTGAGGTAGTCGATATCGGCGACGCCGCGGAAGTTGTGCGGAAGCTGGCCCTCGGCCGTCAGATGTACCTCCTCACCACCCTGGTCGACATGGGGATCGCCAATGCCGCGGTCGAGCACGCTGAAATAGTTCAGATCCACGAATGAGGTATCGCTCGGGCGGGCACGAAACTCACCCTGTGGCGCCCAACCTCGCTTGGAAAAGTATTCGGCCCCAATGTGGGCGTCCATGCTGCGATTGATCGCCCAGAACACCGATTCCCCGAAAATGACGCCTTTAGTGGAGGAATATCCGAGGTTGGGGATGAGAAAGCCGGTTTGCCGGGGCAGAGTCTGCGCCGGCAATGTGGCAAACGGAAAGTAGAGTATCGGGATGCCTTCGATGGCAAACGTGCTGTGATAGATTTTTGCGGTTCCACCGACCTCGACCACAACCTCATGGGCATGAAAGTCCCATTTAGGGCGTGGCAGGTTGCAGGTAGTCACAACACCGTCGTAGACCTTGAAGTGGTCAGGCCCATTTTTCTCGACTGCGGCCCCGGTGAACACAAACGGATTTGAGGAAGTCAGCATGAGCCGCCGCCCGTGGAGCTGCATGCCAATGCTTCCCGTCACATTCTCGAACCTTCCTATCTCGGAACGCAGATTGTAGGTACCGCGGCTGGCTTGGATGTGTTCGTCGTTGGGCCCACCATCGAGCACGACGTGCCCTACTGCCTTCGAGTCGCCGGTCGCGGAGTTGTAGGAGACTTCGTCGGCACGCAGGATGTAGGTTCCGTAATGAATTTCGGCGTTTCCGCGCAATTGGTAGAGAGTGCCCTGCTTCTCCTGCTGAAGCGCCGTAATGGTAACGTCCTCCTCGAGTACGGGCGGGCGTGTGTTGGGCAATTCCTGAGCGGTGTTAGGAGAAAGCAACTGGCTGGTAACTAGGGGAACAGCGAGTATCAGGTGACAGACGAACGTCGCCGTGATAAGAAATCGTGTGCGGGAACTCATCGGAAGCGCACGAACTTCCCCAATACCAACTCCAGTCGGGGGTACGGTGACGTTAGCACGGCGACGGCCTCACAGGCAAAGTTTGGAGGCTCTCCCCGTCCCCGCAGACGTGATGGGCTGGCTGCTGATTTCGACCCTGCAATGAAATCCTGGTTCCAACTCGATGCGGACTCCGCGCCTGGGCCCACCCCGGCGCTGACTGATCCTCAAGCATTCGATGTCCACGAGCAGCAATTTGCCGCCAGGATGGAAGAAAAATCCGTCCAGCCCGCGCCGCGATTCGTTTTGGAACACGCAAAATCTCCAGACAGCCTGCTGGAAACCTCGGGTGCGCCGACAGTGGTGAATCAAAAGGACACAACCCAGGCGGAGGGACAAGATAGCAAAGAGGGACAACAAGTCCCAGCGATGGTGCTGGAAAGTCCTGGTCAACCGCCGGAACCGGATTCGTGGCGCCGGGAAGTAGCGGCCCGGGTCAATCACTATCGGGGCAAGCGTCCGCGGGTTCCGCGCTATCCATCGTTGCAGTTGAGGTTCGAATCCGCTGAACCTACCATGATTGCGCAGCCCGCTGGCAGCCAGGCGAGGGAGATCACTACTTGCGGACAATTGGCAATTACCATGGACCCCGGGCCGGCTCCGGCGATTGAAATACAAGCTGAGCAGCCAAGTGCCCTGCCGCCAGATGGTGCCACCAAGATTCTGGAGTTTCCACGTTCTTCGTTTATGCCGCCGGTTGTCGTGGACGAACTGGCGGAGCCGGTATTCCACCGCCCGCGTATCCTGGACGTGCCGGAGGTTTTACCTCCCCCTCCTGCTCTCGGCGGTATTTCGATTGAGCCATCAGAAGAGCCTAGGGACGAGCGAAGGCCGGGTTTTGAAACGCCGCTGAAGCCCGCGCGGCTAACGCGACGGATTCTGGCGGGAATGACGGATGCGCTGATCGTCGTCACGTCGTTCGCCGCTTTCGCTTACATATTCTTCCGGATCACATCGTTCATCCCACCACTGCGGCAGGGAATGGAGGTGGCTGCGGCGCTGCTGGCGGGGTTCTGGGCAGCGTACCAGTACCTTCTGTTGATACGCGCGGGAAGCACTCCAGGACTGAAATTGGCCAAGCTGGAATTGAGCCGGTTCGACGGCCGTCCAGTTCCTCGGAGTCTTCGCCGCTGGCGGGTACTGGCGTCGGTGCTTTCCGGGCTGTCGCTGGGCCTGGGATACGCCTGGTGCTTTCTGGATGAGGACGAACTATGCTGGCACGACCGCATCACACACACCTACATGGCCCCTAAGGCAGCGAAATCCCTCCCCGTCACTGATAAGCTCCGGCCCAATGTGTTAGATTTCTAAGTTTGCGTTCGTTCCGCCTACGCGGGCATGTCTTCTCCCACACAAAACGTCGCACGACCTGCGGTCAAGGTCTTCGTCGCCACTACGGTGATGCTGACGTTTATCTCTTTCTGGCGGGCGTCAGCCATCGTGCTCGCCGACCTGGCATCCTCTGCCTACTATGCAGGCGGCGATGCCGAGAAGGTCATCGGTAAGAGCGCACCCTGGTTCATACTCGCGGTCATGCTGTTCAGCTATGCGGTGCGGGCGCTCTATATCGAGTCCAGCAGCATGTTCGTGCGCGGCGGCGTGTACCGCGTGGTCAAGGAGGCCATGGGCGGCACTTTGGCCAAGATTTCGGTTTCTGCCCTGCTCTTCGACTACGTTTTGACCGGTCCCATTAGCGCGGTTTCCGCGGGACAGTATCTTGCGGGTTTTATTGGAGATATCGCCCGTTATATCGGTCACCCCTTGCAATCGTTTCCCGACAATACTTTCGCAGCGGCTTTCGCCTGCATCGTGGTTTGCTACTTCTGGTGGAAGAACATTCAGGGCATCCACGAGTCGAGCCAAAAGGCATTGCAGATCATGATCATCACTACGGTGATGGTCGTCATTCTAATCGTTTGGTGCACCATCACGATTCTCCAGGGCCCCATCCACTTGCCGCCGAACCCGCTTCAGCCGGGGGTGGTGCCGACCACCCGGGAATCGATGGGCTGGCTGCATGGCACCTGGATCAGCCATCTGACCTGGATCATTCTGTTTGTGGGATTCGGACATTCGGTACTCGCCATGAGCGGCGAAGAGACGCTGGCGCAGGTCAACCGCGAGATCGAGCATCCCAAACTGAAGAATCTGGAGAAGACCGGGCTGGTGATTTTCGTCTACAGCCTGTTGTTCACGTCTCTGGTTTCCTTCTTCGCAGTGATGATGATTCCGGACAAGGTCAGGCCCGACTACTTCGCCAACCTGATTGGCGGGATTGCCATGTACCTGGCGGGCCCGATGGTGCTGAAGCTCCTGTTTCACGGGTTCGTGGTTGTGGTCGGAGTTCTGATTCTGGCCGGCGCCCAGAATACTTCGATTGTCGGCGCCAACGGCGTATTGAATCGAGTGGCCGAAGACGGTGTACTCACCGACTGGTTTCAGAAGCCGCAGCCCAAATATGGCACCAGCTATCGCATCATCAACATGATCGTTGTTATGCAATTGCTGACTATCATCCTGAGCAAAGGAAATGTCTATGTACTGGCCGGTCTGTATGCGTTCGGCGTGATCTGGAGCTTTGCGCTGAAGTCGTTAGCAGTGCTGGTGCTGCGTTACACTGAACCTGAAAATCGCCAATGGAAGGTGCCGGGAAACTTCCATCTATTCGGCAAGGAAGTACCGGCGGGTTTGATCGTGATCTCCGCCGTGCTTCTGACCACGGCCTGCGTGAATTTGCTCACCAAGACCGAAGCCACGATCGCTGGAGTCACGTTCAGCGCAGTGTTTTTCGCCATTTTCGCCTATTCCGAGCACCAGGTGGCCAAGGCCCGGCACGGCAAGCCGGAAAATCTGGATCAATTCCGTGTGTATGGGAACCAGGAACTGGGCAGCGGCGCGCTAGGAGTTCGTCCGGGGAATGTCTTGGTGGCTGTCCGCGACCCGCGGAACCTTTACTACTTGAATGACGTCCTCCGGACCACCGATACGTTGCGGCAAGATGTGGTGGTGATGACGGCCCGTCTCTACCATCGTGAACACACGTTCAGCGGCAGCGCCGTGGTGGAAGCATCCAGCGTCTTCGACCATTATGAGCAGGAGCTATTCACTGCGGCAGTTGCGGTTGCGGAAAAAGAAGGCAAGCCGGTTTCACTCCTGGTAGTACCGGCAGCCGACGTCTTCGAGGCAATCATCCTGACCGCGCAGCGGCTGGACTCAAGCCGCATCGTTTGCGGTCTTTCGAACAAACTAACCAGTGATGAGCAGGCCAAGCTCACCGGGGACGCATGGGAAAAGCTGCCCGAGCCGCGACCGCGTCTCACGGTCGAAGTCCACGAGCCGAATGGAAAGCTGCATGAATACCTGCTGGGACCGCACGCCCCGCGAATGCGCCCACAGGACTTGGAGCTAATGCACAACCTGTGGCGCGAAATCACTTCCGACCCCAAGTATGCCGGAGCGCATCACTACCACATTGTGGCGTTGGCACTGGAAGAGCTGAAGCGCGAACTCACCACCGATCAGCGAGCCGAACTGTTGGCAAAGCTGCTGGATGAAATGCATCGCGACCTTCCGGAGTGCTAAACATAGGCACAGGATCGCCTTACCTGCCTGCCTGAAGCCGGCTCTGAAGCACCGATTCGCACTCCTGCTTGAGCAAAGCAAGCAATTGGTCCATGTGCTCAGTTCGGGTGCGGAAGTTTACCGGGTTGATGCGGAACCAGGTCTTACCTTTCAGCTCCGTGGTCGAAATCCAAAATCGTCCTCCCTGCTCGATTCTGCGCGCTACTTCCGCATGGAGCTCCTTCGATTGGGCTTCGTCCGGATCAGCTCCCCGATGGCGAATGCAGATCGCCGACATCGGCGGGTCGCTTGCCGGCTGGAACTCGGGGTGTTTTGTGACCAGCGAATAAAGATGTTTTGCTTGACGCACATTGGCGTCAATCCACTCGCCGATCTGTCGTGCGCCGTAACGCTTGAAACTCATCCAAACTTTCAACCCGCGAAAACGGCGCGACTGTTCGAAGCTGTGCACGTAATATTGATATCGTTCGTCCGCACGATCGAGTTCGTCGGTAAGATAGGCTGGCTTCATCCCAAATGATGCCGTCAATTGCCGCTCATTCTTGACCAGGATGGCTCCCGCATCAAGTGGTGCGTAGAACCACTTGTGGGGATCAATCGTGATGGAGTCCGCAAGTTCCAATCCCCGGTTACGCATAGACCATGCGTGCGAGAGCAGCATACCGCCACCATAGGCAGCGTCCATGTGAAGCCACATTCCCTCCCGATCCGCAATTGTACGTAGTTCGCGAACCGGATCGACTGCGCCGGTGTTGGTGGTTCCGAAGATGCCCACGATGCACATTGGCCGAACACCGCGTTTATGGTCCTCTGCGATCGCGGCTTCCAGCGCATCCAGCCGTACGCGGAAATCAGCGTCGGTTGGCAGCACGCGCAATGCAGATCGGCCAAGTCCGACCGCATCGACCGCCTTGTCCACGGAAACGTGCCGTTCTTCTGACGCGTATACCGCCCATCGCTCCTGAACTCCGTCCTGTTGCGCCTTGTCTTGCGAAGCCCAATCTCGCGCCAATTTCAGCCCGATGAAGTTTGCCATCATTCCACCACTGGTGAGATTGCCTCCCGCTTCTTCTCCGTAACCGGCCAGGTCGGTGAGCCAGCGCACCGTCCTTCGCTCCATCGCGACCGCAGCCGGACCGATGGTGTAGGCGCCAATGTTTTGGTTAAGCGCAGAACAGATGAAGTCGGCAATGATGCCGACTGGATTGGGCGATGGAGTGATGAGTCCCATGTAGCCGGGGTGTCCAACATTGGTGCAATAGGGAAGAAGTTTCTCCTCCAGTTCGCTTACAACTTCATCTGCGTCACGGGGATCCTGCGGTAGCGGCTCCGCGAAAAGCTCAGCCAGGGTTCTCGGTTCGACATCCGGAAATACCCGCCTCTGTTCGATGTGCTCCAGATATTCGGAGAGCAGATCCACCACTCGGTGTCCAACTTCTCGAAATTCGTTAGGGTTCATGGGTTCGCCTAAGTACTTGATTAAGGTTTCCTGCTTAGGATACTTTCCAACGAACTTCTGAGATCCGGACGTTGGAACTTGTAGTCGCTGGATACTAACTTTGACGGTTCAACCCGTTGGCTGGCTAGCAAGAGTTCATCCGCCATTTGACCAAAGGCGAGGCGGGCGGCGAATGCCGGTATGGGAAGAACTGCCGGACGGTGCAGCACCGAAGCCAAGATCCTGGTAAATTCTGCGTTGCGGACGGGATTGGGCGAAATCACGTTTACCGGTCCGCTGATCGAATCCTTGGTTAGCAGGTGCTCTATGGCACCGACCTCATCGCGCAAATCTATCCATGACATCCATTGGCGGCCGTTTCCCACGTTTCCGCCAACGCCCATGCGAAAGGGAGGCAGCATTTTCGCCAGAGCCCCACCGGCGGCGCTCAGAACGATACCAGTACGAATCTGCACGTCGCGGATTCCGGCATTCTTCACAGATTGCGCGGCCGCTTCCCATTGGCGGCAAACTTCTCCGACGAATCCCTCCCCCGACGGGCTGTCTTCCCGCAAACTCTCTTCACCGCGATCGCCGTAATATCCGATGGCCGAGGCGCAGATGAAAACGCGCGGGCGTTGCGGGGCCATGGTCAGAGCATTCGCTAAGTGCCGTGTGGCAGGAACGCGGCTGTCGATGATGCGATGCTTCTTGGCTTCGGTCCAGCGGCCTACGATGGATTCTCCCGCGAGGTGAATGACAGCGTCGAAGCCAGAGACGGATTCCGGGGGCAGTGGTTCAGCAGGGTTCCAGGAAATCCCGTCAGGCGGGGCAACCGCGCCACGCATGAGCCGTTTCACATCGTGACCAGCGGCACGCAAGGCAGGAAGCAGCGCACTTCCGACCAGTCCAGACGAGCCGCTAACGAGAACCTTAAGAGGCATCGCGCAGTACCTGAAGTAAACTCTATCAGGTCGAGCGACCAGCAGGATTCAAGTTCCCAGACGTTATAATCGTTCCCAGGACGGCTGCGCACGGCGCGTACCGTACGCCCGGATTGTGCGGCCAGGTCCACCATGCCGACCCTGCGCGAACAGATCGCGACCACCACACTCACGGTGACCAAGTTCCGCGAGCTGATGCGTACCCTGCGCGCCAATCGCCCCAACGACGACTTGGAGTTGGTGCAAAAGGCCTACGAATATTCGCAAAAACATCATTCCGGACAGACCCGCGCTTCGGGCGAACCCTACCTGGTGCATCCCTTGGGCGTAGCGTTAGTGCTGGCGGAAATGAAGATGGATCCGGTGGCGATCGCTGCTGGCCTGCTACACGATTCGGTGGAAGACACCTCGGTTACGATCGTCGATATCCGCAAAGAGTTCGGCGAACAAGTCGCCCACATCGTCGAAGGTGTCACCAAGATCAGCCAGATTGACTTTGCCTCGCGCGAAGAGCAACAGGCCGAAAATCTCCGCAAGATGATGCTGGCGATGGTGGATGACATTCGCGTGGTGCTCATCAAGCTGGCCGACCGCCTGCACAACATGCGCACCCTTGAACATCTGGAGCCGGAGCGGCAACAAAAGATCGCGAAAGAGACATTGGAGATTTACGGCCCTATCGCCCACCGGCTCGGCATGGGCAAGATTCGGGGCGAACTCGAAGATCTGGGTTTCCGCTACCTGGATCCCATCACCTACGAACAAGTCCAGCATGCGGTAGAAGCACGCCGAAAAAAAGGTGAGCAGTTCCTGTCCCGGGTAGGGCAAGTGTTGCGGGACAAACTGAAAGAGGCGGGCATCACGGCCGAGGTGGAGAGCCGAATCAAGCGGCTATTCAGCATTCACAAGAAACTGGTGCGGCAGAAGATCAATGTGGACCAGGTTTACGATCTGTACGCCATGCGGGTCATCACGCAATCCGTGCAGGACTGCTATGCCGTGCTGGGCATCGTGCACAACGTGTGGCGGCCGGTGCCGGGGCGCATCAAGGATTTCATCGCCATGCCCCGGCCCAACTTCTACCAGTCGCTGCACACTTCAGTGATCACCGAGGACGGTACCCCGTTCGAGCTTCAGATTCGCACGGAAGAGATGCATCGTATGGCGGAAGAAGGCATCGCAGCCCATTGGAAGTACAAAGATGGGCCGGTGTCGGCCCAGGATGAGCAGCGCCTGGCGTGGCTGCGGCAGGTAGTCGAGTGGCAGCGGGACGTGTCCGACCCGACCGAATTTCTTTCGACGCTGAAGATCGATCTGTATCCCGAAGAGGTCTACACGTTCACGCCCAAAGGAAAGGTCGTGGTGCTGCCACGGGAAGCAACACCGATCGACTTCGCGTACTCCATTCACACTGAAGTAGGACACAGTTGCGTAGGCGCCAAGGTTAACGGCCGGATGGTGCCATTGCGGCACCGGCTGCACAGCGGGGATATCGTCGAGATCATCACCCAGCCTGCACACAAACCCAGCCGCGACTGGCTGGGGGTGGTCAAGTCTTCGCGGGCGCGGCATAAGATTAAGCACTGGCTGAATATTCATCAGCGGGAACGCGCGGTGGAGATCGGTCGCAAGCTAATTGAAAAAGAGGCGCGCAAGTATCGCGTGCCACTCAAGGAAATCAAAGACGAGGAACTGCAGAAGATCGCCTCCGACTATGGATTGGGCCAGCCCGATGATCTGATGGCCGGAATCGGCTACGGAAAGTATTCCGCGCGGCAGATTCTGGCCCGGCTGGCTCCCGCGGCTGGCGAGCCTGTGGAAACCGCCGATGGCGACAAATCCAGCGGCCTGGCCAGCGTGGTGCGTAGGGTTTTCGGAGGCGATAGCAACAATAACGCCATCCGCGTGAAGGGTCAGGGTGACCTGCTGGTGTACCGCGCGCGCTGTTGTAACCCGATTCGCGGCGAAGCCATCGTCGGTTACGTTACGCGGGGCAAGGGCGTAGCCGTGCACGCCCAAAGCTGCCCCAACGTGGTTAACCTGATGTATGAACCGGAGCGCCGCATTGATGTGGAATGGGCGGGAGACGAAGCAGCGGCGGGTTCGTATCCAGTGAAGATTACGGTGTTTTGCGACGACCGTTTCGGAATGCTGAAGCAGATCACCGCCGTCATCAGTGATACTAAGACCAACATCCGCAATGTGGAAGCGCGCACCTCCAACGGTCAGGGCAATATCGATGTTATTCTCGACATCATCGATCTCAAGCACCTGGAGAACATTATTACCGGCGTCCGCAAGATTCCGGGGGTGCACGACGTGCAGAGGCTGCAGAAGGTCTAGCTTTCAGCCGTCAGCACTCAGCTTGCAGCCAACAAATTTGGAGGGTGGATGAAGGAAGTGATCTCGACGAAAGATGCTCCGCAGGCGATTGGGCCGTATTCGCAGGCCATCCGGGCAAACGGATTTGTGTTTGTATCGGGGCAGGTGGCGATTGATCCTGCGACTCAACAAGTGGTCGGGGGAGATGCCGCGGCCCAAACCGATCGTGTGTTCAAGAATCTGACTGCCATTCTGAAGGCGGCAGGGACGGGCCTCGAGAAAATCGTGCGCTCGACCGTGTTCCTCAAAAACATGGGAGATTTTACCGCGATGAATGAAGTGTATGGGCGGTACATCCCTTCGACTCCGCCGGCGCGATCAACCGTTGAGGTAGCACGCCTTCCCAAAGATGTGCTGGTCGAAATTGATGTGATCGCCCTGGCATAGGGATCGGCAATTGGCGATTTCCCTCCGGCAATTTAGAATTCAGGCTCAGTTCCAGTTCATGATTAATCGAAATAGGGAGAACCATTGATGCTGAAACTTACTTTTCTCATGGCAATTCTCACGCTGACCGCCGCTTTCGCCTGGGCGCAGGGCAGTTCCAAGAAGCCGGACACCAGCGCACCCACCAAAGTGACGGGCGACGGCACCAAGCTCCCCGATGGCTTGCAGTATTGGGACATCAAGGTCGGTACCGGCGCCACCGCGCAGCCCCACCAGACGGTCAAAGTCCACTACACGGGATGGCTGACCAACGGCAAGAAGTTCGACAGCTCGGTCGACCGCGGCCAGCCAATTTCTTTTAGCTTGGACCAGGTCATCAAGGGCTGGGGTGAAGGCGTTCCGGGAATGAAGATTGGCGGCAAGCGGCAATTGCGGATTCCGTCTGATCTTGCCTATGGACCGAACGGACATCCGCCGGTGATACCGCCGAACTCAACGCTGATCTTCGATATTGAGTTACTGGGCGTGGAGTAGGTTCTTTACCACAGAGGGCACTGGGGAGCACAGGGAAATGCAGTTCTCTGTGGAACTGCGTGCCCTCTGTGGTTTGTTTTAGGCTTTGACCACTTTGCCGCTGCGAATGCAGGACGTGCAGGCGCGGATGCGCTTGGTGGCGCCATCCACTTTGGCGTGTACGGGGCGCAAGTTGACGTTCCAGCGCCTGCGAGACACGTTGTGGGCGTGGCTAATTGCATTTCCAAACAGCGGCTTCTTGCCGCAAATATCACAAACTTGTGCCATGACTGCTCCGGGTAGGATCAGAAATCCGAGTGCAAAGCATAGATTTTACCGGAGTTGAGGTGGTTTCGGCAACTCGCGGAGCATTAATGCCCCAAAATCCAGCTTCCCGCCTGATCCAATATCTCCGGGGTTTGCGGGTCCCACAGTGTGGTGTGGGGTACATCGGAATAAACTTCGAAGCGTTTGTCGGTTGAGGCAGAGAGTTTCTGGAAGATTTCGCAGTCGCGCTGGCTCACTACCCGATCTTTCCCGCCTTTGATCATCAGAATCGGCACCCGAACCTCGGGCGCTATCTTGCGCTTCCATCCGAAAATGAGACGCTGAATGTCGAGCAAATATCCGAAGTTGGCTTTTTTGTAAGCCAGCGGATCGGCTCGGCGGGCGGCGATCCATTGGCGATCACGGGAGCTTTCGTCGAGCCGCTTTCCTACCAGGTCGATTACTGGCTGGCGGTGCCCCAGCAGGAAGTACGGCAAGAGTAGTGCGCTTTCGAGGTTCAGAAGTTGGCTGCTATCGACGTAGAAAGCCGGGGCCAACAGAACCAGGCCAGCGAGTTGGGCGCTGTTCTTGGCATAGTCCAGGGCATAGTTGCAGCCCATACTGTCGCCCATGAGAAAGACCTTGGAGTGCGGTTGTTGTCGCTTGACGAAGTCCACGATGGCGATAACGTCCTGCGCCACTGCGAGGGCGCTCCCGGTGTAGCCGCGGGAACCACAGGAAAGACCGTGGCCGCGAGCATCGAGTCCGTAAACGGCGATGCCGCGCGGATTTAGGGCATCCGCAATCACCTTGTAAGGCCCGCTGTGGTAGCCGATGCCGTGCAGCACAATCACCACCTGGCCATTCCATGCCTCGGCTGGCCAATAGCGGTAAAAGAGACAAGTACCGTCGGCGGAAGTGAGCGTGCCGTGCTGGTCGGCGATGGGATCGCCCAAACGGTAACCGTCTGCGGTAGAGCGAACTTGGGGCGGCATCTGCGCCGCGATGTCGGCAGAAGTGGACATTAACTAATTATGACTCAGGCGGGGGGCTTATGGGTTAATACCATGCGACGAGGGGTAACGGCGGTTACAAGTTGGGTACGGCGCTTCGGAGATGCGATACTTGAAGAGATGCCCTCTACTGACCCCAAATCCGTGAAAGTGAACCTGACCACGGGCACGGGTTTGGACATTGAGTGGAAAGACGGCCACCAGTCGCACTATGCGTTCCCGTATCTGCGCGACGCCTGCCCTTGCGCCCTTTGTGACGAGGAACGAGGCAAAGCCGGCCGGGAGCCGGGAGAGTCCCCGAAAACCGCGCCAGGAGCGCTGCCGATGTTCAAGGCCGCGGCCAGACCGGAGTCCGCCGACGCCGTCGGCAAATACGCCATTAAGTTTCACTGGAACGACGGCCACGAGTTAGGGCTTTATTCCTGGCAGTTCTTGCGGGATTGGTGTCCGTGCGAGGAGTGTAAGGCGGCGAGGAAGACTATGGCGCAATAGATCAATGCGGCTGCGCAGCTTTCTTCGCTTCCTCTAACCCCTTTTCCAACTCAGGGTGTTCCGAGAGAACCTCGATCATGGATTCTCGTCCGACTCCCTCGCCCCATTTGCGGCCCTCTTCCTCACATTCGCTAACAAGCTTTGGAAGTACCTTAAGTGCTTTCTGCCCCAAAGGTGTCGAGTAGAACTCGATAAGTCCTTTAACATCCGCATCAGACAAGTATTTATCGTAGATTGGAACAGCTAAATTCACCATTTGTTGAGGGTCAGCTTTTGAGCGAAACTTCTCCAAAAAAAGATCTATTAACCTGCCGCGATATTCTCCCGGGGGAAGAGAATTCGCCATCAATGGTCGAAGACTCTTCTCCATTCCGGCCATCATCTCAATCATCGTTTCTTTCACACCATTTTGCCCGAGTAATCGTTGGATATCCGCTTCTTTGACGGGATCGATTTTTGGGGTGATCTTCGTGGGTATAGTTTGTTCGACGCTCGGGGTGTTGGGCTGACCCAGCGGGTCCTTTGTCTGGGCCAATATCGAGATGGATAGAAGTAGCAAGAAGAGAGTGACAAGTATTCTCACAGAACCTCCTTCAGCCTTGCGGGATGATGTTACAGGATGAGGCGACATTGAGATAGACAGAATTAGTGCTATTGAGGCAAAGTTCTCCAAGGTCAATCCTGTAAAATTCAAACAGCTTCTTTTGGAGTCAACCCCGACTTGTCTGTTCTCTCACAACTCAACCCGCAACAGCGCGAGGCGGTCGAAACTACCGAAGGACCGGTGCTCATCCTCGCGGGCGCCGGTAGCGGCAAGACGCGCGTCATCACTTATCGCATCGCCTATCTGATCGAGCACGCGGGGGCGATGCCGGATTCCATTCTGGCGATGACCTTCACCAACAAAGCTGCTTCCGAGATGGTAGAGCGTGTGGACAAATTGGTAGGCGGCCTGTCGATCGCCAAGCCGGTCATCTCTACTTTTCATTCTTTCTGCGTGCGCTTGTTGCGGCGGGACATTGAAGCGCTACGAATTCCCTCTTCAACTCCCGGCGTTCCCCCGATCGGGCTGACCAAGAGCTTTGTAATTTATGACGAGAGCGATCAGCAGCAACTGGTCAAGTCGATCATGAAGCGCCTGGGCATCGAGGACAGGCAGACCACGCCGCGTTCGGCGCTCGGTCATATTTCCTGGGCCAAGAATCATATGCTCGATCCGCAGGAGGCCTATCTGCAATCGGCCGATCCCAAGACCGAGCGGGTGGCGCACATTTACGCTGAGTACAAGAAAGATCTCGCCAAGGCTAACGCTCTCGACTTCGATGATCTGCTGCTTGAAGCAGTGCGACTGCTGAAAGCCGTGCCCACGGTCCGCGACTACTACAACCGCCGCTTTCAATACATCATGGTGGATGAATACCAGGACACCAACCGTCCGCAATATGAGCTGATGCAGCTGCTGGCCGGGGACAGGCACAACATTTGCGCGGTGGGCGATGAAGATCAGTCGATCTATTCCTGGCGGGGCGCGGACATTCGCAACATATTGGAGTTTGAAGCGGACTTTCCTGAAGCCAAGATTGTGCGCCTGGAAGAAAACTATCGCTCGACGCAGAACATTTTGCAGGCAGCGTCGGCAGTGGTGGCTAACAACATCAGGCGCAAGGGCAAGAACCTGTGGACCTCGCGCCAAGGCGGTACCAAGATTGGCTATTATGAGGCGCCGGATGGTGAAAACGAGGCGCTGTTTGCCGCAGACTACTTGGCCAAGTATCTGCGAGAAGCCATCGAGCGCGGCGAAAACGGACGAGCGGCGGTGCTCTATCGCACTAATTCGCAGTCGCGGCTGTTTGAAGAAGCCATGCGGCGTTATCAGTTGAAGTATCACGTGGTGGGCGGGTTTTCGTTTTACGAGCGGGCTGAAATCAAGGACATGATTTCGTACCTGAAAGTCATTCATAACGTGGATGATTCGATTGCGCTGCTGCGGGTGATCAATACGCCGGTGCGCGGGATAGGCAGAACCACCATGGAAACGGTGGAGCAGATCGCGCTGGAGACCGGAGTCTCGTTGTGGGGAGCGATCGGGGAAGCAATCCGTCGGCAGCTGTTACCGCAGCGGGCAGTCGCCGCGCTCAAAACCTTCCGCAGTTTGATTGAAGACGGGCGGGCGATGCTGGCGGGGAGTTATGTGGAGAGGTGGGAGGCGACAACGAAAGCTGCGGAGCTTCGCTCCGCGGGACAGCCCCTTCATCTGCGCTCAGAGCAGGCTCGAGACGCTATGCCCGCGCGAGATGAAGAGAACGACGAAACAGATTTCGACCCGGAGAATTTCAGCTTCGATTTTCACCCAACTGCCGACAGTAGCGCCGGTGACCCGCAAGCTGTCGAGGAGGCGTCCCCCACCCTACACGATGCAATTTCCACCGAACCCTTTCGCGCTCCCGGCAGCGCCGCCAACACGGCTGAACTGCTCAAATTCCTCATCGACCGCACCGGCTACATCAAGCAATTAGAGGAAGAGGACACGCCAGAGGCGTATTCTCGCATTGAGAACCTGCGCGAACTAGTGAACGCTGCCATGGATTCGCGCGACCGTGGCGAGACGCTAGACCAGTTTCTCGATCACGCCGCGCTGGTAAGCGACGCCGATGCCTACGATGAACGTGCCCAAATCACGCTGATGACTCTGCATGCAGCCAAGGGGCTGGAGTTTCCGTTGGTGTTTCTGTGCGGATTGGAAGAAGGACTGTTTCCACATTCACGGACTTTCTTGCAGCCGGACGACATTGAAGAAGAACGGCGGCTGTGCTACGTCGGCATGACCCGGGCAATGGACACTTTAATATTGAGCCGGGCGGTCTATCGGCGGCGCTACGGGACGGATTTGCCGGAGGCCAGCGTGCCTTCGCGGTTTTTGGAAGAGATTCCTCCCCAATTGGTAGAGGAGTTGGGAGCATCGCGCAGAGCTCGCGTGGGGACGAGTACCCTCGCCCGTCCGGCTGGGCGTAGCCCCGCAGTTCACGATTCAGACCATGCCCCCCACTACGCTTACGAAGATGAGGATCAGAGCGCAAACTGGACTGCGGGCGCCCAGCGGAAGGTCGCTCCGGCCGCGTATTCCGGACGTAACTACAATTCGATCGAGAACATTGCCGAGTTTTTCGCATCGCGTGGCAAGAAGTTCAGCGTTGCCAAGCTGCCAATCGAGGAGCCCAAAGGCAGGAAGGGTTTCCGGCCCGGACAGAAGGTACGGCATCCGAAATATGGGGAAGGTACGGTGTTTCAGCGAGAAGGAGAAGGTGAGGAAGCTAAAATTACGGTACAATTCCCTCGCTTCGGTTTGAAGAAGCTGGTGGAGAAGTACGCACAATTGGAACGGGCTTAAAGCAATTGAGTAATTTTGTAATTGAGCAATTTGAACCTGGAATGGAACGTGATTTTCAATTTCCCCAATTACACAATTACCAAATTACAAGTCAAAAGGACTCATGGCAAATACATCAAAGTTAACCAAGGAAGAACGCAAGAAGTCCAAACGCGCATCGCGCAAGAAACAAAAGTCGGAAAAGCCCCTGAAACCGCGGGAGTATGCACGCGGTTCCAAGAAGAGCAAAGTGAAGAAACTGGTGCGCGGTCAGGCGAAGCGGTAAGGCAGCATTTAGCACATAGCACTTGGCATTTGGCCAGTTAACCGGCGATGCCAAGTGCTTGTGCTTCGATACAACGAGGCTATTTGGCGCAACCACCATCCAGCGAACGAACCACCGTGATCATCCGCACGTCTGAGGTGCAGCTTTTTTGCTGCAAGTCCATTGACAAGCTGATCTCGGACTCGGAAGAGCCGGAGCGTCGCCTAAAGAAAACTCTTGGCCCAGTTTCACTGACGGCCCTGGGCATCGGTGCGGTGATTGGCTCCGGTATTTTTACCGTCATCGGGACGGCCATTGGCGGCCAGAGGTTTGATACCTCCTCGATTCTTAACGCTCCCCTGCTGGACTATCTAATCAGACACCATGCCACTCAAGGGAGGCCGGGCGCCGGGCCAGCGCTGGCGCTATCGCTCATCCTGGTGGCCATCGTCTGCGCCTTTACCGGCCTCTGCTACGCCGAATTGGCGTCGATGATTCCCATCGCCGGCAGCGCCTACACCTACACCTACGCCACTATGGGCGAGTTGGTGGCGTGGATCATTGGCTGGGACCTGATTCTCGAATACGCAGTCAGCAACATGGCGGTAAGCGTGGGCTTTGCGGCCCACCTTGTCGGAATGTTCGACTGGTTTGGCTGGCATCCCGCCTTGCGTTGGATATCCCCCGCGTATCTTCCCGGAGGGCTCACCAACCTTAAGGGTGAAATGCTGTATGCGCCGGGTTTGCATTTCGGTTTTAACATTCCGGCATTTCTGATTGTGATGCTCTTGACGGTTGTGCTGGTGCGCGGCATCCGCGAATCCGCGGAAGCCAACAATGTGATGGTGATTCTGAAGATCGCCGCGATTCTGGCATTCGTCATCGTGGGTGCGCACTACGTCAATCCCGGACTCTGGCATCCGTTCGCACCCGAGGGCTGGTCCGGCATCCTTACCGGCGGCTCGATTATTTTCTTTACCTACATTGGATTCGATTCGGTTTCCACCGCAGCTGAGGAAGCACGCAATCCGCAACGCGACCTTCCCATCGGGATCATTGCCACCTTGGTGGTGTGCACGCTGCTGTATATCGGTGTGGCCGTCGTGCTCACCGGACTGGTGCCGTGGCAGGCGGTTCGAGATGATGCCGCGCCGGTGGTGAACAGCATGAAGATGCTGGCGACAAGGACCGGATCCAACACCCTGAACTGGATCGAGTTAGGCGTTCTTTTCGGCGCGATGATGGGAATGATTTCGTCGCTGCTGGTGTTCCAACTCGGACAGGCACGGGTTTGGTTCTCGATGTCGCGGGATGGATTGCTGCCCAAGCTCTTCGGGCGTGTGCATCCCCGGTTTCGCACGCCGGCGACCGCCACCTGGATTGCGGGATTTCTAGTGGGCGTGCCCGCAGGATTTCTGGACATTGGCACGCTCTCCGATCTTTCGAATATTGGAACGCTTTTTGCTTTTGTATTGGTGTCGGTGGGCGTGATCATATTGCGGTATCGCGATCCGGGCCGGCATCGCGGCTTCCGGGCCCCGGGCGGGATTACGGCCCCGGTGCTGAGCGTGTTGTTTTGTGTCTTGCTGATGTCCGGCTTGCCGATTTTGACCTGGCTACGCTTCTTCGCGTGGCTGATTATTGGCTTGACCATCTATTACCTCTATAGCCGGCATCACAGCGAGTTTGCTGGGAAGAGTTAGTCGTGCTGCCCCTCGAATCTCCGCGCCCGAGTTCTTTCATCCTCTCTCTGCCGAAGGCTGAACTGCACCTGCATCTCGAGGGCACGATTGATTCGGCAACTTTGCTCGAGTTGCGAAAGAAGCACGGCAAAGAGAGCACGCTCACCGAAGTCGAACAGCTTTACCAATACAAAGACTTCGCCGGCTTTCTGATGGCGTTCAAAGCGATCACCGAAGACCTGCAAACTCCCGCGGATTACGAACTCGTCGTTCACGGTCTAATGCAAAAACTTAAAGCGGAAAATGTGTTGCACGCTGAGGTTTATGTGTCGGTGGGCGTGAACCTATGGCGCCAACAGGATTTTGCTGCGATTTTCGAGGGCCTGGAACGCGGGCGCGAGCGCGGGGAACGGGATTTCGGAGTCTCGTTGCTGTGGATTTTTGACGCCGTGCGCCAGTTCGGAGCGGAGAAAGCGAAGAACGTGGCGGAACTAGCGGTGAGGTACAAAGGTCGCGGAGTTGTGGGATTCGGAATCGGCGGCGACGAAGCCAAGGCTGGTCCGGAGCTGTTCCGTGAAGTCTATGCTTACGCGGCGGACAATGGCCTGCGGCTGACTGCCCATGCGGGAGAATCAGCAGGGCCGGATTCGGTGTGGGGCGCGTTGAATCTTCGCGCGGAACGCATTGGCCACGGGTTGACTGCTTCGCATGATCCGGAACTGGTGGAAGAATTATCGCGGCGGCAGATTCCTGTGGAGATCTGCTTGAGCAGCAATCTGCGCACGGGAGTGTGTTCGGCAATTGCGGAGCATCCGGTACGACGCTATTTTGATCAGGGGATCATGGTCACGCTGAACAGTGATGATCCCGCGATGTTTGGGACAACCCTGGCCGGGGAGTATCAGTTGGCACAGGACGCTTTCGGCTTTACGGACGAGCATCTGCGCGAGCTGGCGCGGAATTCCTTTGAGGCGTCGTTTCTTCCGGCGGAAAAGAAGCTGCAATTCTTGAATCTGTTCGATTCAGTGGCGGCCCGGTCGTAGAAGCTGTCAGGCTCACTTCTTTAACTCTGTCGGCCAATTGACCACCACAAAGAGCGGCGCGGACTCTTCGTCTTCTGCCAGGTTCACCAACACTCGTTGACCGTCTGCCGAGACATCGTACGGGACTCCGACTCCGGGAACGCTGGCATGGAACAGCAGCTGCGGCGTGCCCACTTCAATTTCCGAATCCTTGAAGGTCATACGACAGGCGAAGAAGTCATCGGTCAGATTCCGGAAGAACAACTCGTTCGCGTTTCTGCTCCACGCTGGATTCGCTCCGCCGCCGTTCGATACCCGCCATTTTCCTTTGCCTTCGGCGAAGCTGGTGACGTAGATCTCGTCCTGCCCGGATTCATCCGATTCATAAGCCACCCAGCGACCGTCGGGCGAAATCCGATACGTGTAAATATTCGATTGCGGTGATGGCGGCTGTACAGCGGCGAAGGGCTTGGCGCCAGCGGCGACGGGTAATGCCATGATGGACACCATCTTCTCGCCGTCGCCCCAAAGGTAGGTGATGTACTTGCCATCCGGCGACCATTCGGGATTATGATCGTTGTCCGGCTGGGCGATCAAGGTATTCTCGACGCCACTGCCGTCGGCGGCTTTGGAGCGAATTTCAACCGTCCCTCCGTGATTCGGCAGGTCGGCTGTGAACATCAGAGTCTTGCTATCCGGCGACCAGGAGGGGTAGCTAACTGTCTGCTGGTCGAAGGTGATGCGAGTCTTGATTTTGCGCTCCAAGTCGAGCGTCCACACGCCGGACGCTGCGCCCAGTTGTATGAATGCCACCCGCTTGCCATCCGGTGAAAGGCGTACGTCGGTCGCCATGTTTTCGGGTTCACTGACCGCGCCGAGTTGTTTGCCCGAGCGGTCGAACCATACCAGGCGCGTGCCTCCGGTGGCGGCGCTGCTCACCTGATAAACGATGAGCCCGTTTTGAGACACCGCAAAAACGCTGCGCCATACCCCTGCGTCGTAACGGATGTTGTTTACCAGCGGAACCAGCGATCCCGACAACCTGCCCGCTTCCGGATCGAAGGGCTGCGCCACCAGGGCAGTGTTAGCCCGATACAGCAGGTAGCCTGACCCGTACTGCGCCGCCGAATCCGTTGCCACGATCATGCGGTTTTCCGTGTTGTCGATGGACCCGAAGTAGATGCCGTTCTGTTTGGATTCGCCTCCATTGTGACTGGTGGCTAGAAAGAGAAAGTGTCTGCCGTCAGGAAGAAACCAGGGCCAGCGATGGGTGGTGTGTCTCTCTTTGTCCATCACGGTCGCGGGGACGGGCGTGCCGCCCTGCGCGCTCACTTTCAAAAGTCCGCTTTGAAAGGTTGGACTGAACACGATCACGTCACCAACGCCCCAGGCCCCACCGCGCGAGGTTGGGGCATCGGCCAAAACGGTGACTGGGCCTCCGGACGCGGCAATCTTGTTCAACTTTCCATTGGCAAAGAACCCCACATACCGTCCGTCGGGCGACCAGAAGGGATGCATCGCGCCCTGTGTGCCTTCGAGTTGTTGCGCAGCGTCATTCTTCAGCGATCGCACCCAAAGGAACTGAGCGTTCGCGGAATGCGCAACAAAAGCCAGCTGGTCGCCTTGGGGCGACAGTACCGGCATGCCGGCGTTATCACCTGTCGCATCGAACGGAAATTTGTCCGGCGGCGGTATTTCGGCGTGAAATGACGGAGCGTTCTCAGCCCGCTTCGACCACCAGTAACCGGTTGAGCCCGCAAGTGCGACGCACACAAGCAAGACCAAAGCCAGAACCGCCCAGGGTTGCTTAAACTGCCGTGCGCTCTTTTTGCCCGCGTCTCCCCAGTCCTCCAGCCAGCGGAGGTCCATGGCCACGTCGTGTGCGGACTGAAAGCGCTCCGCGGGATCTTTTGCGAGACACGCTCGCATGACGCGCTCCAGCATCGGCGGCAACGGCGGCTGGCTGGCGCTGATTGGTTCCGGTTCTTTCTCCAAAATCGCAGTGAGCACGCCGAGTTGCGATTTTCCCTCGAAAGCCCTCCGCCCCGTCACCATTTCGTAGAGAACACAGCCGAAGCTGAAAATATCGCTACGCGCATCAGCTTCAGATCCTTGCAGCACTTCCGGCGACAGGTATTGAAAGGTTCCAACAATGGATCCCTTCTGTGTGAGCGGCGACGCAGCGGACGTGAGGGAGGCCAGATTCATGGTCGGCGTGGATGGAGTTAGCTGTCCTTTTGAACTTGCCGCGATTGCCAGTTCAGGTTTCGCCAAACCGAAGTCCATCAGCTTGGCGCCCGACTTCGTCAACATGATGTTGCCGGGCTTCAGATCGCGATGGACAATCCCCTGACGGTGCGCCTTCTCGAGCGCCTCGGCGATCTCCGCTCCGATCTTCAAAACCTGGTCCAGCGGCAGCGCACCCTTCACTAGACGGTCAGCCAAGGTCTGCCCTTCCAGGTACTCCATGACCAGAAAATCCACGCCGTCCTGCGAGCCGACGTCGTGGAGGGTGCAGATATTGGGATGTTGCAGCGCCGAAATCGCTTTGGCTTCCCGGTCGAAGCGCTGCTTCAATTCGGGGTCCGCGGAAAGATGCGATGGCAGAACTTTGATGGCAACCGTGCGGTCAAGGCGAGTGTCGCGAGCGCGATAGACTTCACCCATGCCGCCAGCGCCCAGCGGCGACTGGATTTCATAGGGGCCGAGCTTTGTGCCAGAGGAAAGGGCCATCCGTGGCCGCAATTATAGCTCCCCTTGCGTGGCCCCGCTCACTTTGGGGCACGACGGTTCGCCCTGCCAAAAGTGCCGAACACTGTCAGAACGATGCACTTACAGTTCGTGTGTGCTCTAATGAAAACAGCAATCTCATGCTCACAACCAGCACAATTCTGCGCCGCCGTGTGAAAGCGCTCTACCGGAACGTCCGGGGAGCCAAGATGATGGCTAAGGCGCTGGCTTCGACTGAGCATCCACTGCTGGCGCACATTATTCCCGTCCGCCGCTGCAATCTTGCCTGCACGTATTGCAACGAGTTCGACGATTTCTCGAAGCCGGTGACGACCGAAGAAATGTTTCGCCGAGTAGACAAACTCGGAGAACTGGGCACGGCTGTGGTCACCATCAGTGGCGGAGAACCGTTGCTGCATCCAGAGCTCGACGACATCATCCAGCGGATCCGCAAGAACGGAATGATCGCCGGACTGATCACCAATGGCTATTTTCTGGTTCCCGAGCGCATTCAGCGGTTGAACCGGGCCGGCCTCGAGTGGCTGCAAATTTCAATCGACAATGTCACCCCCGATGACGTCTCCAAGAAGAGCCTGAAGGTTCTGGACAAAAAGCTCGAAAACCTTGCCGAGCACGCCGACTTTCACGTGAACATCAACTCGGTGGTGGGAGGCGGCGTGTGCAATCCGCAAGACGCGCTGACCATCGGAAAACGCGCGCTGGAACTGGGCTTCAGTTCTACGGTGGGGATCATTCACGATGGCACCGGTCAATTGCAGCCTCTAGGAGGCGAAGAGCGCCGGGTGTATCACGAGATGAAGTCGCTCGAGAAAAGCAGCTTCACCCGCATCAATGCTTTCCAGGACAATATTGCGCAAGGGCGTCCCAATCAGTGGCGCTGCCGGGCCGGGTCGCGCTACCTATACATCTGCGAAGACGGGTTGGTGCACTACTGTTCGCAGCAGCGCGGCTATCCCGCGATCCCGCTAGAGAAATATACAGTGCAGGACCTGCGTCGCGAGTATGTGACGGAGAAATCCTGCGCGCCGCACTGCACGGTGTCGTGCGTGCACCAGGTGTCGATCTTCGATTCATGGCGGGCGCCGCAGCACGCAGGAGTTGCATCCGCGGAGTTGGTACAGCTCAAATAGCGCCGCCCCGGCGGCTGTCGTGGAGGCGTCCCGCCTCCACCTACAAGGGCAACCTGCCCTCGCGACAACCGCAAGGATGCCGGGCGCTACAAAACACGTCCTATTTCTTCTTCGCGGTAGGCGGCAACAGGCCGTTCAGCCGGAGGTACATTGCGGCGGCTCCGTAGTGGTCGGCGCAAGAACTGGCGAAAGCGATCAGCGCCCACGCCCGCGGCTGATCTTTCCCGCTGTAATCTTTGATGGGATCGGCGAGCTTCGAATCGTCCACTTTGTCCAGAGCCGTTCCACAGAAGGTGAACGAATCCTTCACCGCAGCCAGTAGCTTGTCTTTGCTGTCGGTATCCTTCAATTCTGATTTCGGTTCCGGGACGCCGGCAGCGGTCGAACAAAAGTAATTGTTCGATTCAATAATGTGGAGTGTCAAATGCCCGAAGGTCTCTTGCTCAGGCGTGGGCTTGAATCCGAACTTGTCGGCAGGCATTTCTTCAATTGCAGCGGTGATGTTCTTCTGCTGGCGGGCCAAAGCGCCCTTAACGACGTCGGTGACGGGGTTTTTGGTCTGGGCGAGCATCACCCCAGTCCATGCGAGAAACATACAAAGAGCAAACAGTCGTTTCATAAAGCCTCCGATTAGTTTGACGTAGCTTTTAAGAAAGTAGCGCGGCAAATCCAGCAGATCCCAGGGTAAAAACAACGTACCAACCAAACACAATCGTCATTGCAGTGGAGCGCTTCACCTTGCTCACACAGGTGAAGGCAATGGCGGTCAAGATCAGCGTCCAAATCATGAAGATATCGAGGGCGGTAGCCACGCTGTAGAGAAATGGCGAATTCCCCGGGGAGAGAAAATAGCCTGGATTTGTCGCTGCCGGATTCTGCAACGCGAAGGAGTCGGGGTCGGCTCCAGCCATGATCGAAACTGACGCCAGGACGCTCTTGAGCAGAAACGGCAGGCTGGCGTACATCACGATGGCATATGAGGTTTTGAACTTCACCGCAGCGCCCGCGGCGAACTTAAATGTAGCAAACAGAACGGCCGCGATAATCAGGTTCCAGAGCAGAATCACGACCGGATATGCGTATAGAAAGTAGCTTAGACCGGTGGCTTGCCGCGTGATGGCCTGGCTACGCTGGTCTGGCGGCAGCTGCTCCATTTGGCGCGTGGCCTTAGGGGACACTTGAATCTGGTTTTCGACTACCTTCCGATAGCCAATTTTCTGGCCTACCAAATAGAAGAAGGCTATCGAGACGACCGAGAGCAGCAGAAACGGCGCCCACCAGCTTGCGCTGCGGCGAAGATCAGTAAAGGTCTTGCTCGGCGCGATGAAAGTATCGACGATGCGCGCCCCTTCGGACAGCGGCACGAGCTCAGGAGCAGCAACGGCAGTGGGCCCGGGTAGGTTGGGTGCAGCGGCCATAAAACACCTCCGAGAAGACGATGCGGATTGTATTGCGGAAGGGGTCGCAAGACAAGGGCATATCGGTGAATGACGATAGGGATCGGCGAGATGGCCGGACGCGCCGACGGACGGACCGCGCGACAAACTGCCCCCGCCTCGTTCATAATCTTCGACCGGAGGGTTTCATGAAATTCCGCTGCCTGCTGTTGCTGTTGTGCTTTTCCACGTCGATGGAAGCTCAGAGTGCCTCGAAGCCCACAGTGGCAGAGGCGGAACAGTTCATCAGTCAGGCGGAAGCACGCTTGAATGAGTTGAATACCAGAGCAGCGCGGGCCCAGTGGGTGCAGGAGAACTTCATTACCGACGATACTGAGGCGATATCGGCCGACGCCAATGAGCAGGGCACGGCAGCAGTAACGGAACTCGTGGAACAGGCCAAGCGATTCGATGCATTGACGTTGCCTCCTGCTCTAGCCAGGAAGTTCTTGCTGCTGAAATTGGGCTTGACCGCTCCTGCGCCGAAGGATCCAAAACTTCGAAGGGAGATGATCGAAATCGGCACCTCTCTCGACGGCGACTATGGCAAAGGCAAGTATTGCCGCAAGCCGGATGATTGTCTCGACATCACCGCGATCGAAAAGGTCATGACGGAAAGCCGTGATCCCAACGAACTGAAGGACGTATGGATGGGATGGCACAAAGTTGGAGCGCCCATGCGCCAGCGCTACTCGCGTTTCGTAGAACTCTCGAACCAGGGAGCGCGCGAAATGGGCTTTAAAGATGTTGGGGCGATGTGGCGTGCAGGCTATGACATGACACCGGAGCAATTCAACGCCGAGTTGGAAAGGCTATGGCAGCAAGTGCGGCCCCTGTATTTGTCGCTGCATACGTATGTGCGCGCACAGCTGGCCAAACACTACGGACCGGGAGTAGTGCCGCCGGACGGACCGATTCCCGCCGATCTCTTGGGCAATCCCTGGGCGCAGGAATGGGGCAACATCTTTCCCCTGCTCGGCCTGGCGGAGAACAGCCGCGGCTACGATCTTACTGAGTTGCTCAAGGCTAAGAACCTCGATGCCAGGGGCATGGTGCGCTACGGCGAGAATTTCTATAAATCCCTGGGTTTTGATCCGCTGCCTGCAACGTTCTGGGAGCGTTCGCTGTTTACCAAACCCCGTGACCGCGACGTGGTCTGCCATGCCAGCGCCTGGGACATCGATAACCAGGACGATCTGCGGGTCAAGATGTGCATTCAGGTGCGGGACGTGGACTTCATTACCATCCACCATGAACTGGGGCACAACTTCTATCAGCGAGCGTACAAGAGCCAGCCGTATTTTTTCGAAGGCGGGGCCAATGATGGATTCCATGAAGCTATTGGCGATACCATCGCGCTGGCGGTCACACCGGAATACTTGCAACAGATCGGACTGCTCGACAAAGTTCCCTCTGCCGATTCTGACATTCCGCTACTGCTGAAACAGGCGCTCGACAAGGTGGCGTTTCTGCCGTTTGGCCTGCTGATTGATCAGTGGCGGTGGAAGGTATTTTCGGGAGAAATCACTCCTGCCAACTACAACCAGGCGTGGTGGGACCTGCGGCTGAAGTATCAGGGAGTAGCGCCGCCGGTGGCGCGCAGCGAAGCCGATTTCGATCCCGGCGCCAAATATCATGTTGCTGGTAACGTGCCTTACATGCGGTACTTTCTCGCGCGCATTTTGCAATTCCAGTTTTATCGCGCCATGTGCAAGGAATCCGGATACAAGGGACCATTGCATCGTTGCACGTTCTACAACTCCAAAGCTGCGGGAGAAAAACTGAACAAGATGCTGGCGATGGGCCAAAGCCAGCCGTGGCCCGATGCGCTGGAAGCTCTCACCGGCCAGCGCCAGATGGATGCCACCGCAATTCTCGACTACTTTGCGCCTTTGCAGAAGTGGCTGGATGAGCAGAATAGAGGGCAGAAGACGGGCTGGTAGTTCCTCAAATTGCCGGGCACCACATAGCTGAAGTTTCCTTTGCGAACTCCGCGAATTCCTTTGCGCTCTTTGCGGTAAGAGCTTTAACCGCAAAGGACGCGAAGGAATCGCAAGGGGCGCTAAGAGAAGACTCCGGCTCGCCGCCTGCCCCTGCCTCTCCGTGTTTTATACTTGAATGCTAATCCTATGGCAGACAACATTCATATCCAACTTCCCGACGGGAGCGTGAAGGAACTGCCCAAGGGCAGCACTGCGCTCGATGTCGCCAAGTCCATCGGCCAGCGGTTGGCAGATGCGGCCCTCGCGGCCAAGACCAACGGCGATCTCATCGATCTGACCCGGCCGCTGGAAAAAGACACTGCTTTGCGCATTCTGACGGAGAAAGATCCGGAGGCGCTGGAAGTGTACCGGCATTCGTCCGCTCACCTGCTCGCGGCAGCGGTTCTCGAACTGTTCCCGGAGACCAAGTTGGGTCACGGTCCGCCGACCGAGAGTGGATTTTTCTACGACTTCTACCGGCCTACGCCGTTTACTCCCGAAGACCTGCAAAAGATCGAGAAGAAAATGCAGGAACTCGTGCAGCAGAACATTCCCTACGCGCGTGAGTTTCTGCCGCGGGACCAGGGACTGGCTGCGTTCAAGAATGAAGGCGATTTCATGAAGTGCCATTTCATCGAGCAATTCACCAAGCCTGATGAAAAGATTTCCATCTATCGCACCGGCAAGTTCACTGATTTCTGCCGCGGGCCTCATATTCCTTCAACTGGCCGGATCAAGGCGTTCAAGTTGCTGAACATCGCCGGCGCGTATTGGCTGGGCGATGAGAAGAATCCGCAATTGCAGCGCATTTACGGCACATCGTTCTTCTCGAAGAAGGACCTCGACGACTTCATCCACAAGCAGGAAGAAGCCAAGAAGCGCGACCATCGCGTACTGGGGCAGCAGCTGGATTTGTTTTCGATCCAGGAACTGGCTGGGCCGGGGCTGATCTTCTGGCATCCCAAGGGCGGAATCGTCCGCAAAGAGATGGAAGACTGGATGCGTAACGAATACATCAAGCGCGGCTACTCGCTGGTGTATACGCCGCATGTGGCGCGGCGGCAGTTGTGGCAGACCTCGGGCCACGAAGGCTACTACGCGCAGAACATGTTCGACGTCATGGAGCTGGACGATGCGGAATACCGCATGAAGCCCATGAATTGTCCGTTCCACATTTTGATTTACCGGGACTCGCTGAAGTCCTACCGCGATTTGCCGGTGCGGTTGGGCGAATTGGGGACGGTGTATCGCTACGAGCGCTCCGGAGTTATGCACGGTTTGCTGCGGGTGCGCGGGTTTACGCAAGACGATGCGCATATCTTCTGCACGCCGGAACAGATTGAGAGCGAAATTGAGGCCTGTCTCGATTTCGCTTTGGATGTGCTGAAGGACTTTGGCTTCGACCAGTTTCAGACGGAGCTTTCGACCTGGAACCCGGATGACCGCAAGAATTTCGTGGGCAGCGAAGAGCAATGGAACAACGCCACGGCCTCGCTGGAGAATGTGCTCAAGCGGCGGAAGATAGGGTATAAGACCATCCCCGGAGAAGCTGCATTTTACGGGCCGAAAATCGATATCAAGCTGGTGGATGCGATCGGACGATTGTGGCAGCTTTCGACCATCCAGTTCGACTTCAATTTGCCCGCGCGCTTCGGTCTTGAATATGTGGCGGAAGACGGCACGCGCAAGCAACCGGTCATGGTGCATCGTGCGCTGTATGGGTCGATTGAGCGATTCTTCGGGGTGCTGATCGAGCATTATGCCGGGGCGTTTCCGGTATGGCTCTCACCGGTGCAGGCGGTGATGATTCCCATCGCTGAGCGGCACATTGAGTATGCCAACAAAGTCGCCGCACAACTCAAAGAAGCCGGAGTGCGGGTCCATGTTGACGGCCGCAACGAAAAGATGAATGCCAAAATCCGCGAGCACGCCATGCAGAAAGTGCCGTTCCTGTTGGTAGTGGGGGATAAAGAAGCCGAAGCTGGCAAGGTGAACGTCCGGACTCGAGGGAGCGAGAAGACCGCAGACATGCCGGCGGCGGAGTTCGTGGAGAAGATCAAGAAGTTAATTGCAGAGAAGGCGCCGACTCTGTAACAACTCACGTGGTTCAGGACGTCCCGAACTTCCCTGCCAGTTGGCTGTGCCTGGCCCGCGCAGCCTGGACCAACGCACGAAAGATAGCCCGTGACGGCTCGTCGTCGTCGACAGATCGTTCCGGGTGCCACTGCACCGCCAGCACAAAATGATCGGGCGAGGTGCCTTCGACCGCTTCAACCACGCCATCTTCGGGCGAACGGGCCACGACGCGGAGACCGTCTCCGATTACATCGGCAGACTGGTGGTGGCTGGAGTTAACGGGAACATTGTGTGATTCGCCCAAGATTCCAGCCAGCTGCGATGCAGGTTCAACTTCTACTGTGTGCGCCACTGCGACCTTCCTTCCAGCTTCGTGGTTGATGGCCGACTCGATGTGCTGGATGAGCGTCCCGCTGCGGTACACGTTCAACATCTGCAAGCCGTAACAAATTCCAAGCACCGGCTTCCTCATGTTGTAAGCGTCCTGAAGCAAGAGTTCGTCCACGGTGTCGCGGCTGGCGTCAGCGGCGTTGGTACGAACATCGCGGGGAGCGTCGTACTTGGCGGGATCGACGTCGGCGCGGCTTCCCGGCAGCAACACCGCGTCACATTGCTCGATCAGCTTCATCACTTCACCGGGAGTCTTGTCCAGCGGGATGGCAACCGGCTCTCCGCCGGCCTTCTCAACCGCGTGCGCGTATTGGGGCAAGGACCGGCTGGCGTATTCGGGATCGCCGGAGTGAGGTACAGGGATGGCAATGCGAGGCCGCATAACGTAATTTTAACCAAAGACGGCACAGGGCTAGCGGCTGGCGCGTGCGATCTGGGTCAAAGTGCGCTCCTGCCGGTAGTTGCGGATTTCGAGAATTGCGGTCGCAATCAGCGTCAGTGCACCCGCAACCAGCGCAATCGGCAGCGCAATGTGCCGATATGCCAGAGTCATGTTGGGATGGAGCCCGCGCAGGCGTGCGCTGATAACGATCCCCAGAATTCCGAGCAGCAGGCCAACCGCGAAGGCCAACAGCGTCAGCAGGAATGTCACCAGCAGCACCCGCAGGGGGATGACATACCAGCGCGGAGGGCGGCCTGGGGGCATGTTCCGATTGTAGCGCCGGGCGGAACTACGGGGTGCGATAGAATAAGTGCATGTCGCAAGCTGCACCCGCCATTACTCGTTCTCCGGCCGAGGTGGTCCGCCAGACTCCGGTTTCGCAGGCCCCGAATGGCATCTGCTATGCCGTCGCCGGTGAAGTTACCGTTGCCGCGTCTGATCTGGAGCGCATGGTTGCTGCCGTGCCTGATTCCGCAGCGGCCGCGCTACATAACAAGGCCTATTATTTCGTTCCGCTCACCGTCAATCAGGGCGATGAAACCGTCATCGCCGACCGCTACGATGTTGCGCTCAGCGACAACGCGGTGTGCCATCGCAATCTCCAGCTGGGCGATTCGCAGTGTGTGTTCATTTCCACCCGGCTGATGGATGACAAGTTTTCCGTGGCGTTCGAGTTCTATATCAACGTGGGGCACGCGGTGGTGGAGCGGGCAGGAGTGTCGCAGGCTTTCGCCGAACTGGCGTGGAAGCAGGTGGAAGCCGGGTCAAAAGGTGAAACCTCGCTCGATGCCTGGGAGTCACGAAAGCTGGCCACTTCGCACGAGCCCGATGCCGAGAGACATAAGAACGAGTACTTCGCGGCAGCGTTCGCGGATGCGATTTCCATCTATCTGCTTTCGCTATACATCGACGTTGACTATCACGATCTGCGGGAGCGGGATTATCCGCTGTTGGCGCCGTCGCCGATGGCGGAGCGGCTGAGAAAAGTGGCCGAGTTGTTTCCGGCGAATCCAGGGTTCGAGTTCGCGATTTATTACAAGCGGAGAAGCTAGAACCTTTCGCCGCGGATTTCGCTGATTTTCGCTGATCAAACCCAGGGACGGATTTGCGGATTTAGCCTCTCCTATGAAAATCCTCTGTGTTCCTCTGTGCTCTCTGTGGTTAGAATCAACAGTCCATGTCCGTCACCGTCCGATCCTTCGCTAAAATCAACCTAGGGCTGCGCATTGGCGCGCCGCGCGCCGACGGCTTTCATGAGCTGCTGACGGTTTATCAGACGATCGCCTTGCATGATGTGGTTCGGGTGCAGGTCGGGCGCGGCTCGGGGATTGAGATTCGCTCGGATGATCCGCGCGTCCCTAAAGATCAGTCGAATACTTGCTATCGGATCGTCGAGCGAGCGATGGCGGCCTTAAAGGCGCGGGGTCGGGTGGTCATTGAGATCGAAAAGCGTCTGCCCGTGCAAGGCGGCTTGGGCGGCGCGTCGGGGAATGCAGTGGCTGCGCTACTGGCGCTGGAGCGGGCGCTGAAGAAAGAATTGCCCGGGCCGGAGAAGCTGCGGATTGCCGCCGAGGTCGGGTCGGACTTGCCTTTGTTCTTGGTCGGAGGGACCGTTCTCGGCGTCGGGCGCGGCGAGGAAGTATATCCGCTCGAGGATTTGTCGGCTGTTGCGTGTGTGGTGGTGACGCCGGAGATTGGGGTATCGACTCCGAAGGCGTTTGCCGATTGGGATGCGTCGCAAGCCGACGAATTGACGGCTTCCACCCCGTCCGATAGAATGAATGAGTTCAGTCGTGTGCTTTCGGCGTGGCTGAGCGCCCCAGAGAGAATCAAAGGCAAAACCAAGTCTGGGAAGGGTTTATCCGGTGTCTCTGCCAGAGGCAGGGGCCGGGCCGAGACCCCGCTTCTCGACCTCGTCCGTACCGGGATAGAAAACGACTTTGAACGAGTCGTCTTTCCGCAATATCCCGAGTTGCTTGAGGTCAAGCGTGTGCTAGAGCGCGCAGGCGCGTTTTATGCCTCGCTTTCGGGTTCCGGATCGGCCATTTACGGTTTGTTTGCGACTCGTGCGGCGGCGCAAACAGCCGCAGCCAAGTTGCAGAAAATGGGTGTGAAGGCGCTGGCAACTACCACCCTGACGCGACGGCAGTATTGGAAGAAGTTTCTGGTTTCGAGTTTCTAGTTTCGAGTATGCTGTTGGACATATATTTCCCACTCGAAACTGAGTTACTGGGCCGTCGACTAATGGTAGGTCAAGTGCCTTTGGAGCACTTTGTCTAGGTTCGAATCCTAGCGGCCCAGCCAGAAAAGCAGCTCTTGGCCATTAGCTTTTGGCTAACCGCAAAGTTGAGGCAGTTGGGTTGAGCTAAAGGCTTAAGAGCCGAAAAGCTAAAGGCTGAAAACCATGGCCATTCTTGCGACAGCAACGGAAAAGAAACCGCAGATGACCGCCGAGGAAAAACCGGAGCGCAAGCCGCCGCAACGCGGCCGCGTCGACGACAAGTTTAAGATCTTCAGCGGCACTGCCAATGAGCGGTTGGCAGATGATGTTTGTGAGTTTCTGGGGCTGACGCGTAATCAGGCCCAGGTTACGCGATTCAAAGACGGCGAAGCTTACGTCCAGATCCAGGAGAATGTGCGGGGTGCGGATGTATTCGTGATTCAACCCACTTCGCGCCCGGTGGATGAGCACTTGATGGAGCTCCTCCTGATGATCGACGCGCTGAAGCGGGCTTCCGCACGACGCATCACCGCAGTGGTGCCGTACTACGGATATTCGCGGCAGGATCGCAAGGACAAGCCGCGGGCGCCGATCTCGGCGAAGCTGGTTGCCGATTTGCTGACCACCGCAGGCGCCGACCGGGCGTTGATTATTGATCCGCATGCGGCGCAGATTCAGGGGTTTTTTAATATCCCGGTGGATCCGCTGTTCGCTTCGCCGGTGCTGGTGGATCATTTCAGGAAATTGAACCTGCCCAACTTGACGGTGGTTTCGCCGGATGCGGGCGGTGTGGAGCGGGCGAGGTTTTTTGCCAAGAAAATGGACTGCGCGCTGGCCATCGTTGATAAGCGCCGGGTAGAAGCCAACGTAGCGGAAGTCATGCACGTGATCGGAGATGTGCAAGGCCGTACTTGTCTGGTGATCGACGACTTGATTGACACCGCCGGCACGCTGGTCAAGACTGCTGCTGCACTTATGGAGAACGGCGCCACCGCAGTCTATGCCTGCTGCTCTCACCCGGTGCTTTCAGGCACTGCGGTGGAAATTATAGGGCAGTCTTGCATTAAAGAAGTGGTGGTCACCGATACCATTCCGCTCACGGAAGAGGCGAAAAAGGAACCGAAAATAGTGGTACGTTCGGTTGCGGGTTTGATCGGACGCGCCATCCAGTCGATTCACGAAGAGACTTCGGTAAGCAAGTTATTTTTGTAGACAGGAATCAATACTATGGCGACAGCAACTGAAAGTACCGTTCTGGAAGCACAACCGCGGATCGCAGGCAGCAAGAACGACGCCCGCCGGGTCCGCCGCGAAGGCAAAGTCCCCGGAGTTTTATACGGCGCGGGAAAACAGGCATTGTCGGTCAGCGTCGATCCACGGCAGATTTCTCGCATTCTGCGGTCCGCTTCTGGCCACAACACCATTTTCGAGCTAAGCCTGGATGGTGCCGAGCGCAGTCAGGCCATGATCGTCGACTGGCAATACGAACCCATCAAAGGATCGTTGCTGCATATCGATCTGAAGCGCATTGCCATGGACAAGGTATTGCAGGTCCGTGTCCCCATCGTTCTGAAGGGTGAGCCTGAGGGCGTAAAGACTCAGGGCGGCATTCTGGAACAAGTGACGCGCGAAGTGGAAATCGAATGCTTGCCTGGCGATATTCCGACCTCGATTGAGGCGGATGTCAGCGAGCTGGTTTTCGGAAAGGTGTTGCGGGTTTCGGACCTGCCGCACAACGAAAAGATAAAGTTTCTGTCGGATTCCAACCTGCCGGTTGCCCACATCACTACCGTGAAGGAAGAGGTGGTGGCGACGCCCGATGCGGTTGCGGCCGATGCGGCTGCCGCTCCGGCCGAGCCCGAGGTCATCAAGAAGGGCAAGCAGGAAGCCGAGGGAGCAGAAGGCGAAGCTTCTGCCGCTCCCGAGAAAGCCGAGAAGAAGGCAGAGAAGAAAGAGAAGAAGTAGCAACGTTTGTCGTTGGCCGTTTGGCCGACGGCCACGAATGGTCCTTGGCATCGCCTTAGGTGCGAGCTAGGAGCCAAGAGCTAGAAGCCAAGAGCTGAATGCGTGAAGCTGATCGTTGGTCTCGGCAATCCGGGCATCGAGTATCAGTTCACGCCGCATAACCTGGGTTTTCTCGTCGTCGACAGGATTGCCGAGCAGTCGAAGGTCGAAGTGAGGAATCGCCAGTGCCGGGCATTGACCGCGAGAGCGGTTATCGGTTCGGAGACGGTTCTGCTGGCCAAGCCAGAGACTTTCATGAATTTGAGTGGTCTCTCGGTGCGAGAGTTGATCGCAGAGCATGATGCCAAGCCGGAAACCGACTTGGTGGTAATTCAAGACGAGTTGGATTTTCCGTTAGGTACGGTTCGTATCCATCGGAACCGCAGCTCGGCGGGTCACAACGGGATTGAGTCGGTGATCGGCGCCCTGGGCACACAAGATTTTGTACGCATCCGGATGGGAGTCGCGCCGGACCGTAAGGTGGAAGACGGGATGACGTATCTGCTCTCGCCCTTCCGCAAGGCGCAGCTCAAACTGGTGGATCCAATGATCGACCTCGCTGCCGAAGCAGTGGAAGCGATCTTGAAAGATGGACCGGCGGCGGCAATGAACCGGTATAACCGAAAAGAAGACAAAGAGTAGCCACGGATTGTGTGGCCAGATTTGGAGAAATTGAATGAATCGCACTTATGAACTCATGTTTATCGTCCGTCCGGACATGCCGGAAGAGGAACAGGACAAGCTGATATCGACTCTGGAAACCGCTGTGACCACGTCGGGTGGTCAGATGAAGAACGTGGAAAAGATGGGCAAGCGTCATCTCGCCTATTCGGTCCGCAGATTTCGTGACGGCCTTTACATCCTGCTCACGCTAGAGGGCAGTGGCGGCCTGATTCATGAACTGGAACGCCGCCTGCGTGTGACTGAGCCGGTGATCAAATTCCTGACCGTGCGTATTGATGAAGAGCAGAAGCGGCTGGATAAGATCAAGGCGATCCGAGACTCTCGGCGAAAGGTTTCGGCGACGCCGGCACCCGCAGCCACGCCTGCGGAACCGGCGGGAGAAGCGCCCGCGGCTACGGCGTAAGAACTCCGTCGTTCATGAAAGGCTAACGGCGAACGACCAACGACAAATTTTTAAGGAGCATCATGGCTGACGAAACTAGACCAACTACAGCAAGTGCACATTCCGGTGACCGGCCTTCCGGCGGGGATCGACCCTCGGGTGGTGATCGGTCCGATCGCGGCGAGCGCCGTCCACCTCGTCCCGGCGGACGCGGCGAAGGTGGCCCCGGGGGCCGCAAGTTTTTCCGGCGGAAGAAAGTCTGCAAGTTTTGCGTGGAGAAGATCGAGGCCATCAATTACAAGGACGTACGAATGCTGGCGCAATTTGTGGCGGAGAGCGGAAAAATCACGCCCCGGCGGTTGACTGGCGTGTGCACGCCGCATCAACGGCGCCTTTCCTCCGCCATCAAGCAGGCGCGCAATATTGCGCTGCTGCCGTTCGCCGGCCGGGCATCATAAATCCGCCGCTGATTACGCAGATCAACGCTGATCTTGGTCTTTGATTGATCCGCGAAAATCCGCGTGAATCCGCGACGAAGAGATTTTCTAAGAACGGGAGTCATAATTATGGAAGTCATACTGAAAGAAGATGTGATCACACTAGGTTCGCGCGGGGACGTGGTAAAAGTCGCCGAGGGATACGGGCGCAACTACCTGCTGCCGCGCAAACTGGCCATTGAGGCCTCGAAGGGGAACAAGGCGGTCATCGAGCAAATGAAAGCTGCGTCGGTGCGCCGTTCCGCCAAGGAAAAGACCCAGGCCGAAGAATTGGCCAAGCAGTTCGACGGGCTTTCGGTTTCCTTCCAGCGCAAGTCCGGGGAGAACGACCAGTTGTTTGGCTCAGTCACCTCTGGCGATGTGGCAGACGCGCTGGAGAAGAAAGGTTTCAACGTGGATCGCCGCAAGATTCAACTGCACGAGCCACTGCGAACCTTGGGCGAGTTCACCATCCCCATCAAGCTGCACAAGGAAGTAACCGCACACCTGAAGGTTGTGATCGAGAAAGAAGCGGGAGAATAAGGGCTGGTCTCCTAATTCCGGCAAACTCTGCGGTTCGCCTCATCGGGCGAACCGCATTACTTTTGGCATGCCTTACACCACAAAACAGGCTAAAACCTTTCCTGACAATAGTGTGCATCGGCAAGAATCCTGGCCCTCCCCTATAATCCTGCTCACGGTTCTCATCCTGACACGTCCATAGCTATGCAACCGGGAAGGGACGGCAAAGGCGCCCGGTGCACTTGAGGACAAAGAGAATATGCCGGCCGAGGCACTGGCGGTACCATTTACGGTTGGCGGTTGTTCCCAACGGGAACGGGATTCAAGAGGCGAGGCTGGCAGTACCCAGGACCCCAAGCGACGGGGCCAAATGGCTGGGCAAAGTCAAGGCCGCATTGACGACACAGTGCTGGTCCGCGAGGCGCAGCGTGGCAATCGCGCAGCCTTCGAGGAGCTGGTGCGGCACTACGACCATGCGGTGCTCCGGCTGGCGATTCACCTCACCGGGTCCGAGCACGAAGCCCAGGACATTTACCAGGAAGCGTTCCTGAAGGCCTACAAGAGCGTTGGCAACTTCCGGTTCGAGTGTTCGTTTTATACCTGGATTTACCGGATCGTGACCAACCTCTGCCTCGATCACTTGCGACGACGGCAGGTTCGTAAGGAAGATGCGCCGGTGGCGACGGATGCATCGGGAGAGCAGTACGATGTGCTGGAGCAGGTTCCCGATGTCCGCGCCGGTGCCAACCCTGAACGCGACCTGATGAGCCGCGAGTTGGGTGGACGGATCAGCCGGGCGCTGGACAGATTGACGCCGCGTGAGCGCATGGTTTTTGAGTTGAAACACTACCACGGACTTAAATTGCGAACGGTGGGCGAGGTGCTGAATACCACCGAAGAAACTGCAAAGAATACATTGTTCCGGGCGACCCAGAAATTACGTGGAGCGCTGGCGGATATGAGATGAGAATGGGCAGAGAAGATTCCCCAATGCGGGGGTGCGATTATGAAATGTGATTGGGTCAAAGAAAACGTTCTGTTGTACGTTTACAACGAACTGCCTGACGATGCCCGCTACGAACTGGAGCAGCATCTGGCACGTTGCACGGATTGCGCTGCAGAGTTGAAGACCACGCGCAAGTTTCACGCGTTGCTCTCCGAATTGCAGGTGGAAGAGCCCAGCCCCAACCTGGTGGCGTCCTCGCGCATGCGGTTGCAGGAAGCGCTCGAAACCACCAGCCAGGGAGGCTTCTGGCAGCGGCTGGTATTCGACCCCGCCATGTGGCTGCGGCAGATGCGCTTCTCTCCCGCTCTTTCGGCCGCGATCTTCATTATCGGTTTTGCCAGCGGCATTGGCGCCACCTACAAGATTGTGAACGGCGGCAGCGCCGGCGGCGCGATTGCCGCTAGTTCTCTCAGCGCGCCGGCCGAGTCTTCCGTGGCCGGCATTCGTTCCATCTCGCAAGAGCCCGGCTCGAACCAGATCAACATTAAATACGACACGGTTTCAACCCAGCAGGCGCAAGGATCGCTAAACGATCAGCGCATCCAGCAGTTGTTGCTGTTCGCAGCCCGCAACAATTACAACTCCGGAGTACGGATGGATTCAGTGGACCTGCTAACCCAGCAGCCCAATGACACCCATGTTCGAGAGGCGCTGATTTATGCTCTGCGCTATGACTCGAACCCGGGCGTGCGGCTGAAAGCGCTGGGCGGTTTAGGGAACTTCGTGAAGAGCGATCCGCGGGTGCGGGATGCCGTGCTTGAGGGTCTAATGAACGACTCCAATCCCGGAGTGCGGACCGAGGCTCTGCATTTGCTGGAGCCGGTGCGGGCCGACGGCAGTGTGCGGGCTGTCCTGCAAAGGCTGGCGGGGAACGACCAGAACCAGTACATCAAAACCCAGGCCCGCAATATGCTGGCCCAGATGCCGGAATTTGATTGATTATCGTTGAAGAAGAAAAAGGTGGAATTGGTGAGAAGGCTCTCTAAACTCGTAGCGGTTCTGCTGCTGATCCTGCCAGCAGCCATGGCACAACAGACCCGCGTGTTCGGCGACGGTGGCAACTGGACCCAGGAGCTCATGGGATCTCTGACCGGCGTGCGCAACCTCAGGGTCAAGGTGGACGTTGGCACGGTGAAGGTGGAAGGCGGTTCGCAGCAGGGCGTTAGCTACGTCATTCGCAATCATTCTTACACTTCGTCTGAGGCCAAGGCGCGACGGGAATTTGACTCCTACAAGATCACTGCCTACGTGCACGGCGACACCGCGTGGATTGTCGGCGATTGGGAGGGTGGCAGGCCGCACAGATTCTCCAGCGACTTCTCGATCAGTGTGCCCCGAGAAATGGATGAAATTAAGGTTGAGACCGACGGTGGCAATGTGACCACGACCGGAGTCTCGGGGCGAGTAGATGCGCAGAGCGGTGGCGGCAACATCCGCTTCGATGACATCGCGGGGATCATCAACGCCGAAACCGGCGGCGGCAACATCGATGTCGGTAATGTGGCTTCCGATGTCAGCCTGCACACCGGCGGCGGCACCATCAAGATCATGTCGGCCAAGGGAAAGATCGTCGCTGAAAGCGGCGGTGGCAGCGTGATTGTGACCTCCTGTATGCAAGGCGCAGAGCTCGAAACCGGCGGCGGCAGTATCCACGTGGACCGGTGCGCGGGAAAAGTTACGGCCTCGACCGGCGGCGGCAGCATTGACCTGGGCGATATCGGCGGCCCAGCGGAGATCGAAACCGGCGGCGGCAGCATCCGCCTGGCATCTGCCAAAGGCCCGGTCAAAGCGGAGACTGGTGGCGGCAGCATTGAGTTGCTAGGCGTGCCTTCGGCACGAGCTGAAACCGGGGCTGGCGGCATTGAAGCCAGGTTCATTGCCTCAGGCGGAGAGCGTAACGATTCCGTTCTGGAGACCTCAGCCGGGGACATAACGGTTTATGTGGCCGCGAATGTAAAGCTGAGCATTCGCGCGTCCATTGAAGTGGCCAACGGGCACCGCATTGATTCGGAGTTCTCCGAAATTCGGGTCACCACCGAAGGCGGTGACTATGGGTCCAAGACGGTGACTGCCGAAGGCGATTTGAACGGCGGCGGCCCGGTGCTCAAAGTACGGACAACCACGGGCGACATCACATTTCGCCGTAGTGGTCATTGAAGAGAAACAAGGGAGGCACAAAATGCGAAAAGCCATTTTCATCACGTTGCTGATCTTCCCGCTGGCGTCTATCGCGGCCCGGGCGGAGAGTGTCGCGCTTGATTCAAAGAGTGAGATCTTCGGAATCTCGAGCGAAGACGCAGGTGGCAGTTCCTATCTCGGAGTCGACACGCAAGATATCACTTCCGACCGTCTGGGCGCGCTCAAGCTGAAGGAAGAGCGCGGCGTGGAAGTTACCATGGTGGACCAGGACGCGCCCGCGGGCAAGGCTGGACTCAAAGAACACGACGTCATCCTTACCGTAAACGGCGCCGAGGTAGAGAGCGTGGAACAACTGCGGCGCGTAATCCGGGAGACGCCGCCGGGACGCGTGGTGACTCTGGGTCTCAGCCGCGATGGCCAGGCCATGACCATCAAAGTGCAGTTGGCGGAACGGAAGAACAGCTATGCCTATGGCTATTCTTACGGGCAGAAAGGTAAAGATTTCCATTTCGAAATGCCTCCCATGCCGCCCATTCCACCAATCCCGGATATGGGGGACATTGATATCCCCGTGTCGATTGTCGTGGTGCATTCTTCGGCGCGCAGTGGATTGATGGTTGAGAACCTGACACCGCAGCTCGGAGACTTCTTCGGAACCAAGAACGGTCAGGGAGTACTGGTGCGCTCCGTCGAAAAGGGAAGCCGTGCCGACAAAGCTGGATTCCGTGCCGGAGACGTGGTGGTAAAGATCAATGGGGAGGCAATTCACGATAGCAGCGATTTCAGTCATGCGCTGCGTTCGCGGAAGGACAACACTGCGATCATTGGCGTGATTCGTGACAAGAAGGAAGTCAACATCACCATCACCCTACCGGAGCGCAAACAGTCAGACCTGGAGCGCGAGAGCTTGATGACGCCGGAGATCGACGCGGAGACAAGCGAAGAGATGAGCCAGTTGGAATCTGAAATGGCTCAACTCCGGCCGGAGATGGAAGAAGCGGTAAGCCGGGCGATGGAGCAGGTGGGGCCTACGGTGGAGAGGCAAGCCCGGGATGCGGTCCGGCAGAGCCAGGTACTTAAGCGACAGATGCAGGATATGCAGCGGGAATTCCGTGAGCACCAGCGGGAGATCGAGAGAGAATTCCAGAACCAGAGCAACGACTTCTTCTAGAACACTAACCTTACACAAAACCACTTCCTGAGTCAGTTCCGGCTATTTCCCGCCGGCCTGTGCCAATCCGCGGGCTGCGTCGGGCGCCAGGCAAACCCGGTTTCGTCCAGACTGTTTCGCCGCATATAGACCAGCGTCAGCCGCCTTGACTAGCTCATCCCGCGTAGTACCGTGATCGGGATAATTTGCGGTTCCTGCACTTATGGTAACCGGACGAGGCACGCCCGGAAATTGCCACGTCTCGACCATGCGCCGCAACTTCTCAGCCACTGCCAGCGAGTGCTGGGGGCTGGTCTGCGACAGCAGGATGGCAAATTCCTCTCCGCCGTAGCGGCATACTACGTCAATCTTGCGCAATTGCTGATGAAGAATGGAAGACACCTGACGCAGCACCTCATCACCCAACAGGTGCCCGAATTCGTCGTTCAGACGCTTGAACTGGTCAATATCGATCATGATCACGCCCAGGCCGGAATCGTAACGACGGGCGCGCTCGATTTCCTCCGCCATGCGTAGTTCGAAGAACCTGCGGTTAAAGATTCCGGTCAATCCATCCAGATACGCTAGTTGCTTTACGCGGTCGACATAGTGAGCGTTCTGGATGGCGTTGGCGCAAATATCGGCCACTGATTCGAGTGGCTGGGTGTCATTGCTGTGAAAGGCGCCGGCGCGCTCGCTATCCAGCACCAACACGCCCAGGGTTTGCCCAAAGGAGACGAGCGGGATGGACATGCGCGACTCGGTTTCGACGTAGAGTCCAGCCTCAGGATCATTCTTGGCGCTATTTTCCACCAGAGTCTTGCCGGCCTCGAGCGCCCGCCCCCAGGGCCCAGCCCCAGAAGGCAAGCGGCCGCCTTCTGGAACCCGGGGAGTCAGCATGCCATGACTCGCGCGTAACACCAGATCTTCTTCGTCTTTCAAAAGCACGGAAACATGGGACACCTGAAAAGCTTGTTCGATCAACAGGCAAACTTTGGAAAGCAATTCTTTCAGATCGAGGACCGCCGTGGTCTGCTGCGCGATGGCATTAATGGCTTCCAGTTGTGACGCCCGCCGCCGTTCCAGGGAGTACAGCCGCGCATTCTGCAGGGCCATCGACGCCTGGGTAGAAAACAGCGTGAGCATATCAGCGGTTTCCGAATCAAAATGATTGAGGTTTGCGCTTTGGCAGTCCAGAACGCCGACTACCTGATCTCGCACCATGAGTGGCACCGCCAATTCCGACCGCGTGGTTCTGGAGGTTTTCAGGTAACGCGGATCCTTACTGACGTCGGGAGCATAGACTGGGCGTTTCTGTTGTGCCGCCGCGCCGGTGATGCCGGTCCCGACCTTCACCCGGACCTTGTCCTGGCCTTCATCCCACCCCACTTGACGGCGCACGTACAACTCCGCACTCTCATTGTCCAGCAATAAGATAGCGACATTCTCCAAGTGGAAATAATCGCGCGCAATGGTCAGAATTTGCTGCAGGACTTCGTCCAGGTCAAAGGTGGAGAGCACCGCCTGGCTGGCGTCGTATAGGATCGCGATCCTTTGCATAGCGCTGGCGGGATTCTATCGGGTTTGGAACCAGTTACCGAGGTTCCGAAAGTAACCTCACTCAGGTAAAGGCCTAGGTGTGGGTCAGCTTCTGGGCAGTTTGGAACGCTCTCGCCGTGCAGCGAAGATCTTTATGACCCCGAAGATTACGAGGCACAAACAAAAATCGACCAGGGTGCCGAGGTCGGTCTTAAAGCCGATATGTTGGGCTGGTAAGGGCAAGTGTTTCTCCAGAAGAAAATACGCGGCGTTGCCCACCAGAACCGCCGCCAACGCATGCATAAAATTGGTCACTGATTTTGACATGGCTCTTGTCGTCCCTGTTCGACCCTAATGGCTTAGATGGCGAACGCAGTGCGTCCTGCTACCATCTTTTCAGATGCTGGATCCTTCTACTTCCGTGCAATATGTGAAGGGCATCGGCCCGCGTCTGGCTGAGGTGCTCGGGGAAAAAGGCATCCACACCGTCGACGACCTGCTGCATTACCTGCCATTTCGCTATGAAGACCGGCTGAACCCCCGCACCATTCCTGAGCTGCGCGCCGGAGAAATGGCGACGGTCATTGCCGAAGTCCGCAATTCCGGCTTGTTCCGCACCCGCCGTATGCCCATTTTTCAAATGACCGCCGGGCAGGGGCGCACACGGTTGAAGTGTATCTGGTTCAATGCGACGTACCTGCGTGACAAATTCAAGCCCGGACAGGTAGTGGCCCTTTACGGAAAAGTGGAAGCCGACAATCGCAGTGGCGAACTACAGATCGTCCAGCCTCAATTTGAGGTGCTCGAAGAGCCTTCGGAGAACGGCTCAACTGATTCCGCCGAAAAGAAGTTAGCGGAGTCACTCGAGATCGGCCGCATCGTGCCCATCTACGAAGCCATCGGACGGCTGAATTCACGGTGGTTCCGTCGTGCGATCCACACCGCGCTGCAAAACTTGCCCGCGGATATGCCGGATGCGATTCCAACCGCAGTACAGCGTCGCCTGAACCTGATCTCGCCACGGGAAGCGCTGCTCAGAGTGCATTGGCCCGACGAAGGCGAGAGTGTGGAAGATCTGCAGTCGTCTGGAACGCCGGCTCACGTGCGGTTGATTTTCGAAGAACTGTTTTTCATTGAGCTTGGTCTTGAGCTGAAACGCCGCGAGCAGAAGGCACAGACAGGCATCCGGTTTCAGTTGGACGATCGCGTGCGTTCGGCGATCAAGAAGATTCTTCCGTTTCATCCCACGGCCGCGCAAAAGCGGGTGCTCAAGGACATCGCTACTGACATGGAGAAGCAATCGCCCATGCGGCGGCTACTGCAGGGCGACGTGGGCTCGGGCAAGACCATTGTGGCCTTCGAGGCTGCCATTATTGCCATGGAAAACGGCTACCAGGTGGCGTTGATGGCTCCGACAGAGATTCTGGCCCAGCAGCATTATTTCTCCGCGCGCCGCATTCTTGAGCCCGCTGGCTACCGGATCGTACTGCTCACGGGCTCACTGGAAGACGACCGCAAACGCGAGATACGCCGCCACATTGCGCAAGGAAGCGCGCAACTGGTGATTGGCACTCATGCGCTGATCGAGCAGAAAGTCGAATTCGCCAAGCTCGGACTGGTGATCGTCGACGAGCAACACCGCTTTGGAGTGCTGCAACGGTTCAAATTGATGAAGAAATCAGGAGACGTAGGCGCCGATGCAGAACCCGACGTCCTGGTGATGACCGCGACCCCCATTCCGCGCACTCTGGCGCTTACTCTGTACGGCGATCTGGACGTCAGCATGATCGACGAAATGCCGCCTGGGCGCACGCCTATCGTCACGCGTAGAGTCTCAGACGATCGCTCCCCCGAAGTCTGGGAGTTCGTGCGCAAGCAAGCGGCAGCGGGACATCAGACTTATGTGGTCTATCCGGTCATCGAAGAAAATGAAGAAAACGAGATCAAGGCGGCCGCCAAAATGTACAAGGAACTGAGCCGCTTGTTCGCTGATTTGCGCGTCGGCCTGTTGCATGGCCGCATGGATGCCGACTTGAAAGAACAGGTGATGAGGATGTTCCAAAAGGGGGGACTGGATATTCTGGTCTCGACCACGGTGATTGAAGTGGGCGTGGATGTGTCCAATGCCACGATGATGGTCATCGAACACGCCGAGCGCTTCGGCCTGGCGCAGTTGCACCAGCTACGCGGGCGCATCGGCCGTGGTGCTGCCAAGTCGTATTGCGTGCTGATGACCGGCGGTAAGGTTTCTGAGGACGGCGAGCGCCGCCTCGATGCCATGGTTCGCACCAGTGACGGATTCCAGATTGCCGAACTTGATCTCGAACTGCGCGGGCCGGGAGAATTTTTCGGAACACGCCAGGCCGGAATGCCCAGTTTTCAGGTGGCGAACCTGATTCGCGACCGCCAGCTGCTAGAAATTGCCAAACGCGAAGCCGCGGCGGTACTTGAAGGTCCCAATCCCGAGATCTCACAAGACGAAATCAAGAAGGCATTACGCCACATGCGCAACCGCTGGCAGAAGAGCTACGGACTGGTCGAGGTTGGATAACGTTTTTGGCAACCTGCTCCATGGGTGTCATAATCTTGGCGGGTGAAAACCGAAACCAAATCCGGCCTATACCGCAAGCTTCCATCGGTGGATGAAGTTGTCCGCCAGCCTGGCTTGGAGTCTCTGATTTCGCAGGAAGGATTGATTGCGGTCACCGACGCAGCGCGGGCGGTGCTTGCGTCCCTGCGCGATGAAATCAGCACCGGCCGGCTCGACGACAATGGCGTCGACTTGGCTCTTTCCGGCCTCGATCAAGCAGTACAACGCCGGGTGCAGCAGGCTTTGAGCTATTCTCTGCGCGCCGTCATTAACGCCACCGGCGTAATCCTGCACACCAACCTCGGGCGTGCGCCGCTGGCAGCTTCTGTACTGGAACACATTCGAGAGACCGCCCGCGGTTATTCCAATCTCGAATTCGACATCGAACTCGGCGAGCGCGGCAAACGCGACGTCCACGTGGACCGCCTGTTCCGCAAGCTATTGGGCGAGGTCTCGACTGAAACCTCCACCATCGTCGTCAACAACAATGCCGCTGCCGTCCTGCTAGCGCTCAACACGCTAGGGGAAGGCGGCGAAGTCATCGTTTCGCGTGGGGAGTTGGTCGAGATCGGTGGGTCCTTCCGCATTCCGGACGTCATGACTAAGTCGAACGCGGTCCTGCGGGAAGTAGGGACAACTAACCGCACACGACTCAGCGATTACGAGCATGCCATCACCGATAACACCCGACTGCTACTGCATGTACATCGCTCGAATTTCGAGATCACTGGATTTACCGAGCAGCCTCGGCTTGACGAACTGGTAGATCTCTCCCGCCAGCGCAAGATCCCGTTGCTGGAGGACTTGGGCAGCGGCGCGCTGATCAACCTGGATTCGTTCGGCATCACTGGCGAACCCAGCGTACTCGACAGCCTGCGCGCCGGCGTGGACGTGGTCACCTACAGTGGCGACAAGCTGCTTGGTGGCCCGCAAGCGGGGATCTTGAGCGGCCGCAGCGACTTGATCGCACGCATGCGGTCGAATTCTCTGTTCCGCGCCCTGCGCGTGGACAAGCTGACATACGCCGCTATGGAAGCCACTCTAATGGCTTATGTAAAGGGCGACCACGACGCCATTCCCACGATTCGCATGATGCGTCTGTCAAAAGAAGAAGTCGGGAAGCGTGCCGAGGCCATCGCCGGGATAGTTCGATCTTTGAAACTCTCGGTTGACGTGATCGACGGCGAATCAGTGATTGGCGGGGGAGCCGCTCCTTCTGCGGTCCTGCCCACTCGCCTGCTGGCCGTAAGTGTCGAGGGCCTAAGCGCGGATAACATAGCTTCACGCCTGCGGCTTTCAACTCCTCCAATCATTGCCCGGGTGGAAGAAGGCCGCGTATTGCTGGACCTGCGCACGGTATCTCCCGCTGAGGATGAAGCTGTGATCCACGCTCTCGGGCAGATCGCTCCATGATCGTCGGCACTGGAATTGACATCACCGAAGTGCCTCGCATCGCGGCAACCATTGCGCGTTTCGGGGAGCGCTTCCTGCACCGCATCTTTACCGAGGGCGAGATTCGCTATTGCGACGCGAAGGCAAATAGTGCAGAGCGATATGCAGCTCGCTTCGCAGCCAAAGAAGCAGCCATGAAAGCCATTGGCACCGGATGGAACCACGGCGTGACCTGGAGGGATGTGGAAGTCAGCCGGATGCCGGGTGGGCGTCCGACGATCACCTTCCATGGCAAAGCGGCGGAGTTTGCCGCAAAGCTGGGTGCAAAGCATGTAGCGCTGTCGCTGACCCATACCACCGAGCACGCCATCGCACAGGTAATTCTGGAAGATTAAATGGCCCGCGCAATTAGAGTGGCAGCCAGGTTCCCACACTTTGTTCTAAAGCGCGTTTGTAGATCAACGGCGCAGTCGCAATATCGTCTAGTGCAAGGCCAAGATTGCATGCGAAGGTACGTTCTGCGGTCGTTTGCCGGCCGGGTTTGCGTCGGGTGACGAGTTCACCCAGGTCGGCGTGAATAGGCGGCAGGTTCTGGAAATATCCGATCTGGCGATAGTGCTCGAGCTGGGGCACATCGTCAGTACAGAATTTATCGGCTTGGCGAAGCGCATCGGGATGCCAGTAGGAATCGAAATCCACCAGCGACGCAAATGCTCCTTCCGCGAGCCATCCCGTTGAATGGTAGCGTGCGGCTTGCGCAGGATGGGCCCGGCGGTCACCACCATGTCGCAGTCTACAACCGCCTCGCGTGAAGTCGCTACGGAAACAGCGTCAATCCCGAGTTGCGAACTCATTTCCTGTGCGTATTTCTCGGCCCGCTCGGAATGCACGTCGTAGGCTCGGGCCTTTTTGAGGGGAAACAAAACCTTGAGGGCTTCTAGATTGCTGCGGCCCTGCACGCCGCATCCCAGAATGCCGACGGTTTCTGATTCCTTGCGTGCCAGGTACTTGGCGGCAACCGCCGTCGCAGCCCCAGTGCGCTGTGCCGTGATCCAGGTACAGTCCATGACCGCGAGCGGCATCCCGGTTTCGGCGTCGTTGAGAATAAGCAGCCCGGCAATATACGGCAGCCCGCGCTTGCTGTTTTCGGGATAGCCGCTCACCCACTTCATCCCGACCGCCTTCTGCGCGGCGATGTACGCGGGCATAGCATGAATGAAAGCGTCGGGCAGGGTGTGGACCCCGATCTTCGGCGGCATCTCCACCCGGCCTTCGCCTTTTTCGCGAAACATGGACTCAAGCGCCGAAATGATCTCGGCCATGCTCGGGCCAATGGCCTGTACGTCGGCGTGAGAGAGATAGAGCAGTTGATGCGAGCGATCTCGGTTCATGTGTCCAGCAGTATAGCTGCCGCGAAATCATATTCCTGGCCCGGCATGACAGTTGCTTCTGTTAGACTGTCGCATTCTCCGGCGAAACCTCGAATGTCTGCCACCAGCGAAACTCTTGCGCCTCCAGTGGTCAACCCACCGGCAAGGAAACTTCCGCGCGTTTTTTTGGTCGGTGTGGCGGCCAGCAGTTGCGGAGCTTTGTTGCTGGAGCTGGGCCTAACCCGATTGTTTTCCGTTGTTCTTTTCTACCATTTTGCCTTTCTGGCGATTTCGATTGCTTTGCTCGGATTGGGTTCGGGCGGGGTATTTGCATATTTGCGAAAACCGTGGCTGGCTAGGTTCGAGACCCGAGCGTTACTCTCGGCGCTTTGCGTTGCCAACGCCCTGGCGGTTCCAGTGGTGCTGGAATTTTGCCTTCGCATCGGAGTTTCGCTTGAGCTCTCGCGCAACAACTTCACCCGGTTGACGGCAATTTACCTGTTCTCGGCGGTTCCGTTTTTCATCACGGGCATTGAATTTTCGGTTCTGTTTGCTCGGGAGGCGGAACACATTCCCCGGCTCTACGGTGCCGACCTGGCCGGAGGCGCGCTGGCCTGCTTGCTGGTGGTCCCGCTGCTGAACTGGCTGGGAGGGCCCAATACCATTTTATTTGCTGGTGCTCTCACCGCATGTGCGGGCGCGGTTTTGGCAGCCACACCGGGTGCGAGAAAACTAACGCTGGCTCTGACCGCGGCGCTTTTGCTTTTGATTGCGGGCAATCATTCTTCAAAGCTAATTGACATCGTCTACGCCAAAGGCGTGTTTCGTGATCCCGCATGGGTGGAGTTTGCGCGCTGGAACGCAATTTCGCGGGTAGAAGTGGACCGCCAAAGCAATGCCAAAGCCATCGTCATCGACGCCGACGCCTCGACCTACATCATGAATGCAGCTCCCGGTCAGTGGGAGGGAACGGATTGGCAGAGGAACCTGATGTCCGCGCCCCCGGCACTCGCCAATGTTCTCCGCCCGCACGGGGACTACGCAATCATTGGGCCTGGCGGCGGTGTGGACGTGCTGCGCGCGGTGGCCAATGGCAGTCCGAGCGTCACCGGAATTGAAATCAATTCCATCATCGCCAACACCATCATGCGTGGCCGCTACGCGGATTACGCCTATCATTTATATGAACGTCCCGAAGTGCACATCCATGTGGGAGATGGCCGTTCGTTTATCCGGAATTCGAAGCAACGTTTCGACGTAGTGCAGATGACGCTGGTAGATACCTGGGCGTCAACCGGCGCCGGCGCATTTGCTCTGAGCGAGAACAGCCTTTACACCGTGGAGGCCTTCCGCGAGTACTTCGAGCATTTAAAGCCTGATGGCCTGGTCGCCATCACGCGCTGGGAGTTCCACCAGCCTCGCGAGGCGTTGCGCGTGGTCTCGGTCGCGATGCAGGCTTTGCACGAACTGGGAGTGAGAGACCCAGCGCGGAACTTCATGGTGGTGTCTCAAGGCGAGCTCAACGAAGACGGCATTCCAGTCGCGGTGCTGGCCAAAAAGAGCGCGTTCACTCCGGAGGAGGAATCAGCAGTCCGCGACCATATGGCCGCCTACCGGGCGCTGACGCCGATCTACTTGCCTTCAAAGTTTGATGACACACCTTTTTCCGCGCTCATCTCCAGTAACGATCCTTACGCGTTTGCAAGACAGTACGCTTACAACGTCGCTCCCGTGAACGACAACGCGCCGTTCTTTTTCTTCACCCTAAAGCTGGGACAGATTCTTGGCCGGCACCAGGGGCTGAACCACGGAATCGACTGGAAAGTGAACCTCGGGGTAGCGGTATTAATGATGGTGCTGGTGATTTCCATGGCAGCGGTGCTGGCGTTCCTGATAGTTCCACTGGCGGTACGGGCCGGGTGCCAACGCCTCAGTTTGTTTCCTCTATTCTATTTTGTAGCAATAGGGCTCGGTTACATCTTGGTGGAGATTGCCTTCATCCAGCGCTTCGTGCTGTTTCTCGGGCATCCTACATACGCCCTGACCGTGGTGGTGTTTCTCCTGCTACTCTCGAGTGGGGCGGGCAGTCTGGCTTCCCGCAGCTGGCTCGATAAAACTGGAAGAAGCGTGCTCCCGCTGGCACTGATAGCAGCGGTTATTCTACTGTACGTATTCATACTGCCGTGGATCCTGAATGCGCTGGTTGGCATGCCTTTCGTGGCCAAGTTGGCCGTGAGTGCAGTTTTGCTGGCTCCCTTGGGATTCGCCATGGGCATGCCGTTTCCCAGCGGTTTGCGGGTGCTGGCAAGCTCCCAGGCAGGAAAAGCCAGGGATAATGCGGTGGAGTGGGCCTGGGCCATGAACGCGGGTTCCAGTGTGCTGGGATCAGTGCTGGCGATGGTGATCGCTATACAGTTCGGACTTAATGTTACTCTGGCCTGCGGGACTGCGGCCTATCTTACAGCCTTGCTATTTTCGAGAACGTTAGGGCCTGCGGCGTGAAAGATGGCCCGCTCCTCTGCTATGATGCAGGGCATTGTCTAGAGCAGCAGACCACACGGAGAATGTTGGAATGACGTTCTTACGGAGAGCCAGTGCCTAGTCAGAAACAGTTGAAGTGGTCTGAACTGAAAGTCGGGATCACGGTGCTGATAGCCAGCCTCGTGCTGACCATTCTTATCCTGCTAATGAGTGGCACCGGCGGCATCTTCACCCGTAAGATGACCTTGGTTTCCTATTTTGACAACGCCGGCGGTTTGCGCGAGGGCGCACCCGTGCGTCTGCAAGGCGTGGACATTGGCAACGTTACCAAGATCAGGGTGGTTTCTGACCCCGCCCGGCAACTGGCCCCGGTTGAAGTCACCATGAAAGTCATTCCCAAGTATCACCAGAGCATCCGCAAAGACTCGGTCACCACGCTCTCGACCGCCGGAGTACTGGGTGAGACCTACATCGACATCAACAGTTCGTTGGCCAAAGGATTGGAAGCCCAAGAAGGCGACGTGATGACCACACGCGAGTCGCCGCAGATCGAAGACGTAGTACGCGCCAGCCAAAGCACGCTGCAGAACATGGATTCACTACTCAAGCGCGTGGACCGCATTATCGCCTATGTGGAAAGCGGACAGGGATCGATTGGCAAAGTGATCTACGACGCCTCGCTTTACAACCAGTTGAACGCGACCGTGGCTCAATTTCAGAATCTGGTCGCCAACGTGGCCAACGGCAAAGGCAGCCTGGGCAAGCTGCTGGTCGACGACCAACTCTACAAGAGCGCCAATGACACCGTCGACAAGTTGAACCACATCATTGACGATCTGAGGGCCGGCAAGGGCACGGCCGGTAAGTTCTTGAGCGATTCTGCGCTCTATGACAATGCCAACAAAACTATGGCTAGTGTCAAGCAAATGACCGACGACATCAACGCCGGCAAGGGCGCAATCGGCGTGATGGCACGCGACCAGGAATTCGCCAACAAGCTGAAGGTCACCATGGACAACGTCGCCAAGCTGACCCAGGAACTTAACAATCCCGAAGGCTCGATCGGCAAGTTCCTGCACGATCCCGCGCTGTACGACAACACCAACAACCTGCTCGTGGAAACTCGCAGCCTGATCAAGGCCATTCGCGAGAATCCCAAGAAGTATCTGACCATCCACGTCAAAATATTCTGAGAAGGGGCGTTTTTCGTAGAGACGTAGCTTGCTCTGTCTCGGCCGCTCCCTTTACGACGGGGGACTGCTTTTCCCCTGACATCCCCTTGTTTACAACCGCTCTCGTAACCTCAGTCACCTCTGGCTGGTTACATGGGATGGCGCCAATTACCAAGGGGCCATTGTTGATCCGGGACCCTAGTGCCAATCTGGGACAGACGAAAAAGTTATCTGAATGCCAGGCACTGGAAGGCAGACAGAACGAGGGTTGTGACCTACCACTGGGAGAAATCATGAAGAAAACAGCATTGTTCTTAATCCTGATGACGATGGTTCTTGTAACTGCTTCATCGGCAACCTCGGTGGCCAGCCTGAAAGGTACCTACGCTTTCCAGCTTCAGGGTACGAGCAACCAATACGGATATTACAGTGGCAGCACCTGGGTGCCCGTCTCGACCTGCCCGTCCACGCAGCACTGCTTTGATCAGGCGATCACCAAGCTCTCGTACGGGACCTTTTCCTTCGACGGGCTGGGGCACGTAAAGTTCCTCACCATTACCAATTACAACAGCGGCGGCAGCGGCGGACCTGTAGTCGGAACAGTTTGGGATTATTCCGTGTCCGGCTTCAACGGGGCAATGGGGACTTCCACCAACGGCGCCTATCTGACGCTCGGAAATTTCAGCGCCGCCGGCGTTGCCCAGACCGTGCTCATGCGTACCGAGGGAAACAACCCCAACACGGGTACAGCAGTTCTGCAATAGTGATTAGCGTTTGAACGGCCTGGGCGGGGCTCCCGAGCCCCGCCTTTTTTTGTTTCTGCGGGGGCGCACATTGTGGTCTGCGGCCTTTCCGTTGTGATTGACTGCTCCACGTCGGCCTTTGAAGCAGGCGTCGAGGGTGAACTTTGACTGGTATGATTTCGACCATGGCAGAATTCCCTGTACACGAGGTACGGGCCGCATTCCCCGCCTTACAAGATGGGTTCATTTTCTTCGACAATGCAGCGGGCGCGCAATCGCCCCAGACTGTATTGAATGCCGTAGCCGACCATCTTCTCCATCGAAATGTTCAGAGGGGCGGGCGATATAGGCAATCGCAGGAGGTGGATCAAGCTATCGCGCAAGCCCGTGCGAGCGTAGCTCTGCTGGTCAATGCCCGGCACGCCGACGAGATTTCATTTGGCATGAATGCAACCTCGTTCATGCGGCTCATCAGCATCGCCATTGGTCAGTCGTTGGGCGATAATCGCGAAAACGACCGGCGTGAAATAATCGTGACCGATCTTGACCACGAAGCCAACATCGCGGTCTGGCTAACCCTGGAGCGCGAAGGCGCGAAGATTGTCTGGTGGCATTTTAGAGACGATGGCCGGCTTCACCCCGAAGACCTAGAGAAACTACTTTCGCCGCGAACCCGGATCGTGGCTTGCACGTTGGCCTCAAACGCGATCGGGTCAATTCTCGATATTGCCACGGTCTCCAGACGAGCTCATGCAGCCGGCGCCGAAGTGTTTGTAGATGCCGTGCACTTTGGTCCGCACGGGACCATCGACGTTCAAGCATTTGATTGTGATTACCTGGTTTGCTCAGGCTATAAAATCTTTTCTCCCCACATGGGATTCCTTTGGGGCCGTCTGGAAATACTCAACGCCCTGCCCACCTTTCGTGAGGATTTTGTGCCCGACACCACACCCGCCAAGCTGGAGGTGGGCACGTATATTTACGAAAATGTTGCTGGCATGGATGCCGTCGTTCACTACCTCGAAGACTTGGGACGGCGAATCAATCCCGCCGCTGCCTCGCGGCGTGCTGCGCTGGTAGCATCGACCGAGGCCATCCGGGATTACGAGGCGCACCTCTCGCGCGCCATGCTCGATGCGCTGGCGAATGCGAAAGCAACCGTGTACGGCATTACCGCGAAGGATGTGATCTCGCTGCGGACGCCTACGTTGTGCTTCAATCTTCCTGGTGTTTCTCCGGGGAAAGTCACCGAAGAACTCGCGAAGAGAAATATAGGTGTACGCGATGGCCACATGTATTCGCCGCGGTTGATGAAACGGCTAGGACTTGCGAAAGAGAGTGGGGCAGTCCGCGCATCGCTTGTGCACTACAACACTGTAGAAGAGGTTCGCCAGTTCGGAAGTGCTTTAGCTGAAATGAACAGCCGCTGATTCACCACGCTCCTGATGTCGTTTTAGTGAGAAAGATATTCTGCGAGGAGAGCACAGATGGTCCAGGCCGTCGAAGAAGTTTACTCCTCGCTTCGCCAGCGATTTAAGGGTGATTTATTGTGCCCTGGCGACAGGGGCTACGAAGACGCGCGCATCATTTGGAATGGCATGGCAGCTCGCCTGCCGGGTCTGATTGCACGCTGCGCAGATGTAAGCGATGTCCAAAACGCCGTCCGAGCCGGCTCTGAGGCCGGGATTCTTACTGCGGTTCGTTGCGGAGGGCACAGCCTCGCAGGCTTTAGCACCTGCGATGGCGGCATGGTCATTGACCTGTCGAGAATGCGCCAGGTCACGGTTGATCCCGAGACGCGACGGGCGCGGATTGCAGGGGGCTGTTTATTGGGATCGATTGATACTGCAACCCAAAAAGCAGGTCTGGTATTTCCGTCCGGTGTGGTTTCTCATACCGGCGCCTCGGGGCTGATTTTGGGCGGAGGGACGGGATGGCTCACCCGGCGCTTCGGATTGTCATGCGATAACGTCGTAGGGTTCACTCTGGTGACTGCGGAGGGTTCCGTCGTCCGGGCTGACTCAAAGGAGAATGTGGATTTATTTTGGGCTCTGCGTGGGGGCGGCGGGAACTTCGGAGTGGTGACACAATTCGAAATAAAACTACATCCCCTCAAAGCGGTGGTGCTGGCTGAAGGATTATCTCCCGCAGCGGATATTCGCCGGCTGCTTGAATGCTGGCGAGACTTCATGGCCGAAGCGCCACTCGACTTGAAGTGGAACATTGATCTGCGCCTTGCCCCGCATACAAAGAACGTACCCGTACAGATGCAGGGGCGGCCGGTGGCCGGCAGTTCCTTGGTTTGGACCGGAGACCCCGAAGCCGGGCAGCCATATTTGGAGCGTGCGCTCTCCATGTGCAGCCCGGATTCCGTGAGCAGCACGATTGTGTCGTTCCTGGATTTGCAAACCATGGCGGATGCCGCTTTTCCGCATGGGCGGCGCTATTACACCAAATCGGGTTATTTTGCTTATCTTGACGACTGCACAATCGATTGCATGGTGGAGGCAGTTGCCGCGATTCCTTCGCCGGAAACTCAGATCGAACTTGCCTATCTTGGGGGCGCGGCTGCGCGGGTAGGCGCGAACGAGACTGCTTTCGGTGATCGCAGCGCTCCTTTCATCATGAATTTGTTGGCGAACTGGTCAGACGCATCCGCCGATGCCGGCAACATTTCCTGGATTCGCGGACTCTTCAATAAACTTCGGCCAGCGATGAAACCGGGTGTTTACGTGAACTTTATGAGCGGGGACGAGCAGGATCGGGTGCCTGAGGCCTATCACGAACGTTGGGATCGCATGGTCGCAGTCAAGACGCACTACGATCCAAATAACTTCTTCCGGCTGAATCAGAATGTTCCACCCCGCAAACGAGGCACCCAATGAAGAAACTCCCTCGAAAACCACGCAGGCGAACGGCGAAGCCGGACCGAGTCTCGACGCGCCGGCGCTCCACCGAACAAGACCGGCGTCAACCTCGTTTCTCGCGCGAGGTTGCCGTACTTTACGAGGACGATGCCGTGGTCGTTCTCAACAAACCGCCTGGGCTTCTGGCGGTGCCGATTAAGGGCTCGAAAGTTCCGTCTGCCCTGTCTGTGCTTGCCGCAAAGCTCAAGTTGGACAAACAGCGGGCCTTGATCGTGCATCGCATCGATCGTTTTGCCTCCGGGGCCCTGCTGTTTGCGAAGACCGATTCTGACCGGCATGCACTGATGCGGCAGTTTCTCGCACATACTCCCATGCGGCAGTACTTCGCCGTAGTGCGTGGCCGTCTCGAAGTCGAGTCAGGGACGCTGGTGCACTATTTTCGACGCCAGGGAATGTTTCAACAGTTGCGCAAAGCGACAGACCCTCAAGCGGCTCGTGCCGAACTTCGCTATTCCGTCGAGCGCCTTTTTGCGGATGCTTCGCTCGTCCGGGTTGAGCTGGTGACAGGATTGCAGAATCAGATCCGAGCCCAATTTGCAGCAATCGGCCACCCCGTTATCGGGGATAGAAAGTACCGCCCAGAGGAAGCTTCGGAGCCGCTGATTGCTCGAGTGGCTCTTCACGCCGCATACCTTCAGTTTATCCATCCTCGCTCGGGAGAGTCTGTCTCGATTGAGTGCGAACTACCCCCCGATTTCCAACATCTGCTTCGAGAATTGTCGCGATCGCGTCGGTAAGTCCTAAACGCGGCTGGTGATCCAGACCCAACAATCCGAATGGCTGGTTGGTGAATCTAATGAACCATGAGGCTAAAACGCCTAATCGGCTTTATTGCAGTGATTCAGTCCGTTCTGTTCCTAACACATTTGTTCCTCTATGAGACGTGGGTATTTTCGTCCGCAGGAGGCGCTGCCCCTGGGGATTTGTGGATCAAACTGGCTTTCGGGCTTTTGTCCGTGAGCTTTGTTGCCGCGTCTCTCCTCGCTTTTCGCTATACAAATGCCGCCGTGCGCACGTTTTACAGGGCTGCGGCGGTTTGGCTCGGCCTTCTGACTTTCTTGTTTTTCGCCGCGGTTTCCTCCTGGATTATTTTTGGAGTGGCGCGGCTGGCTGGACTCGCGGTGAATTTCCATCCCATGGTCGAATTGCTGTTCGCTGTTGCGCTCGTGACTGGAATCTATGGGGTTTTCAACGCCAGTTGGACACGGATCACGCGAACAACGGTGCGGCTTGCCAACTTGCCACTGGCGTGGCGGGGGCGAAAAGCGGCCCTGATCAGCGATGTGCATCTGGGGCACGTACGGAACGGTAACTTTCTTCGGCGCATGATTGCTAAGATTGCGAGCGAAAAGCCGGATGCGATTTTTATTGCCGGCGATCTGTATGACGGCACGGCCATCGACGCCGGACGAGCCGCGGAGCCATTGAATAAGCTAACGGCGCCGCACGGCGTGTATTTTGTCGCTGGCAATCACGAGCAATTTGGGGACGACAGCAAGTATTTGCACGCCATTGCTGCGGCCGGAGTCCGCGTCCTCAGCAACGAGAAGGTGGAAGTAGACGGTTTGCAGATCATTGGTGTGCCGTACCGGAACGCAACGCCGCACGGGCAGTTCGCATCGGTGCTGCACGGCCTCCGCCTGGATCGCGACCGCGCGAGCATTCTGTTGACCCATGCGCCCGACCATCCGGAAATCGCCGAAGCCGCGGGCGTTTCCTTGCAGCTATCCGGGCATACTCACCTTGGCCAGTTCATACCTTGGAGTTGGATGGCACGGAGGATTTACCGGCAGTTTGTATATGGCCTGAGCCGGCTCGGAAAGATGCAGGTTTTCACGTCGAGCGGTGCTGGAACCTGGGGACCACCGCTGCGGCTGGGATCGAATCCTGAGATCGTGATGCTTGAGTTCCAATAAAGCCGGTTGGCTCGGATGTGGAATTCACCCGGCCTGCGAGCGCGCCTGTTGCACCATCTCGACCAAGACCTTTCGAGTCTCTGCCGGGTTACCGACCTCTCGCAGAAATGCGATGCGGACTCCTCGCCAGCCGTCCTGGGTCTTCAATCGCACATGAAACCCCAGTCGATCGACCGCAGTCATCGTTGCTTCCTGTGAGTCGATGCCAGCAAATTTCCTGGCGAGCAGGACCAGCGCATCCTTGTGATCTGCGTTCATGTGCTGAATGATTCCGGCCGTTGAATCAGCCAGCGGATCGGGTTGGCTGCGATCATACTCGCAGGCGGATACCCAGCCCATCACTCCGAATCCGCCCACGTAGTAAATATCCAGCACGTCCATGCGGTAAAAAGAAAAGTCTTCGAAATCAACCCAATACTTGCTGTTAGCATGACGCGTTAAGTAGATCTCGCGAGCCTCTGCCAGTTCCGATTCCGGTAGCGGCAGAACATTCCCTACCAATGTGACCCTGGATGCTCCGAGCGGATCACCCTCGGCGTCCGCCGGGGTCACCAGCAAACTAGCGCGCGGGTCGGCCTGCAAGTTCTGCGTATGCATGGCCATGGTGCTAATCAGGAAGATGGGACGCCCGTGAATGTCCAACCCATAGGGCATCACTGATCCGAAGGGAAAGCCTGGGTGCTTGCGCGAAAGGGTCGAGAGGCTGCCCACGCCACCCAAATACATTAGAGTACGCGCACGCTCGGCGAACGAAGGCTCAGGGACCGGGGGCTGGTCGCTCGCTGGCCCGGTGCCTCCATGTCTTCTGGTGGATGGTGACGTCATAATTGATATCATCTCTAATCTTAGAGCAGTTTGAGGTGGTGTGCTGTGCTGCGGCACACGCTCAGATTATCGTCTCACTGCGGGCTTACGGATCGGCGCTGTGCGGGAACGAAGTACTTTCGATGGCTTCGTCTCGGTACGGGCTGCGTCCAATCGAGTCGCGAGCGCCGCAAATGCCGGCGTCGATCCGTTCCAGCGCAACTGGTCAACGTCATCGAAGAGCGCGATGTCGGTCCGCAGCGTGGCGAGAGTGCGAAATAGTAAAACACTTTCCTGCTCGCGTGCAAGAGTTCCTGCCAGCGCACTCGCATTGGCGGCGTTCACTCGCCACTGGCGGCAGTCCAACGGAATGGACTCGAGATGTACAAACTTGGCGAGGACGGCAGCCGACGACTTAGCACCCCAGCCTGGAAGTCCCGGATAGCCGTCCGCTGCATCGCCCACCAGTGCCAGATAATCAGGGATCGATTCCGGTGAGACTCCGAACTTCTGGATAACGCCAGCCTCATCCAGGGTGACGCGCGTTCTTCGATTCAACTGCACAATGCGCGTGCCGCGCACACATTGGGCGAGGTCCTTGTCCGGCGTGCAGATAATCACCTGTTGGACACGCGGATCTCGAGCCGCTGCTACCGCTGCGGAAGCCAGAGCGTCGTCCGCCTCAAATTCCACCATTGGCCACACGACAATGCCCGCTGCCGAGAGGACTTCTTCGAGCAGATGAAATTGTGCCAGTAGATCGGGTTCGATGCCTTCGCTGGTCTTGTAATCTGGCCATAATTCGTTGCGAAACGATTCGATGACGTGATCGGTGGCAACTGCGATATGTGTGGCACCGCCTTTGATCATGCCCAGCACCGACGCGAGTACGCCACGGACGGCGGCGACCTCCCGCCCATCCGTATCCCGGGCGGATGGCAGCGCGTAATAATGCCGGAACAGCTCGTACGTTCCGTCCACCAGATAGATGTCCAAGCATAGCTCCGTCATAACCCTATAGGACTGGCACTGACCCAATCAACTGCCGCGCGAACAGGTCACCGGACAAGAAAGGGCGAGCCGCATAGTCAACATTCTTTTGATTCTGGTTGGGGCATGAATCCGGAGCTTGCCCGTCATGATCGGCAGGGCCAGAATCGGTTAAACTGAATTGTTCTACCCAGTAGCCTTCGAGGGCTTTCACAGCTCCCCACAAAGCGGAAGATAGGACATGAGGCTTGAACTCATAACTCAAAGTTTCCCCAAGAGGACAAATCGGTGAGCATTTCCACACTTCCTGAAACGTACGACGCGCCGGCTGGCCCCAGCCCTGTCCAGTATGTTTATTTCTTTGGCGACGGCAAGGCTGACGGCAACGGCAAGATGAAAGACGATCTCGGCGGAAAGGGCGCGGGCCTTGCCGAAATGACCAATGCCGGGCTGCCGGTGCCTCCCGGTTTCACCATCCAGACGGAAGCCTGTCGCGAATACATGCGGCACGGCGGCGTTTCGAAGGAAGTTGACCGCGAGATGGAACTGGCGCTTGCACGTCTTGAACAATTGCAAGGGCAGAAGCTTGGAAAAGGCGAGAATCCACTGCTGGTAAGCGTGCGCTCGGGAGCCAAGTTCTCCATGCCGGGCATGATGGATACGATCCTCAATCTTGGCCTGAATGATCAAAGCGTGGAGGCCCTGGCGAAACGCAGCCGCAACCCGCGTTTTGCCTACGATTCCTATCGCCGCCTGATCCAGATGTTCGGCAATGTGGTACTGGAGATTCCGAAGTCCGCTTTCGACGAGGTGTTCGATAAGAAGAAGCAACAGAAAAAAGCCAAGCTCGATACCGACCTGGACGCCAAAGCACTGAAGGAAGTGATCGAAGAATATAAAAAGGTGGTCAAGAGGCATACCAAGCATGACTTCCCGCAGGATGCGCACCAACAACTGATCATGGCGCGGGACGCCGTCTTCCGCTCATGGCAGAACGATCGAGCCAAACACTATCGCCGTATCAACAACATCTCTGACGATCTCGGCACCGCGGTAAACGTGCAGGCGATGGTATTCGGCAACCTCGGCGATACCAGTGGTACCGGTGTTGGCTTCACGCGTAACCCCGCAATCGGCTCGAAGGAGTTTTATGGGGAGTTCCTGATGAACGCCCAGGGAGAAGATGTGGTGGCCGGTATTCGCACTCCAGTCCCGATCCTCGAACTGGAAAAGATCATGCCAGATGTCTACCGGCAGCTTCGCGAAATCACGACTCGTCTGGAAAAACATTATCGCGATATGCAGGATTTCGAGTTCACCATTCAGGAAGGCAAGCTCTATATGCTGCAAACGCGCAATGGCAAGCGCACCGGACTTGCCGCCGTGCGAGTTGCCATCCAGATGGTGGAGGAAGGGCTGATTACAAAAGAAGAAGCCATCTTTCGCGTCGAACCCAACCAGTTGTATGACTTCCTGGTTCCCCGCTTGGACGAAAAGAGAGTGAAGATTGAAGTTCTGGCAACCGGACTGCCGGCGTCCCCGGGTGCTGCGGTCGGACAGATTGTATTCACCGCGGATGAGGCGGTGGAAAAGGCGGGACCCAGCAACCAGAGAAAACCCGTGATTCTGGTTAGAGCAGAAACCACTCCGGAAGATATTCATGGCATGGAGGTGGCTGCCGGCATTCTGACCTCTCGCGGCGGCATGACCAGTCATGCGGCGGTAGTTACCCGCGGCATGGGAAAGTGTTGCGTCGCCGGAGCGGGTGACATCGCGGTAAACGAAAAGTCCGGCGAGATGCGAGTGAAAGGCCAGATTTTCAAACAGGGCGACTGGATCTCACTCGACGGCACCACCGGCCGCGTAATCAAGGGCAAGCTCAATACTCTCGACGCGAAGCCTGATGAACCTGAACTGATGGAGTTCATGGCTTGGGCGGAGCCATTCCGCAAGATAGGCGTGCGCGCGAACGCGGACATTCCCCGTGATGCGAAACAGGCGCGCGCGTTTGGAGCCGAAGGCATTGGTCTGTGCCGCACCGAGCACATGTTTTTCGCCGAGGACCGTATTCCGCACATGCGCGCGATGATTCTGGCGGACAATGAGAAAGACCGCCGCACCGCGCTGAAGAAACTGCTGCCCATGCAGCGCGCCGATTTCATCGGTTTGTTGCGTGTGATGGATGGCCTCCCGGTGACTATTCGCCTGCTGGACCCGCCTCTACATGAGTTTTTGCCTAAGCGCGAAGATCTGATGGTGGAGATTGAGGTACTGCGAGCAACCAAGCCGCGCTCCCCGAAGTTGAAGGGGCTGCAGGCCCTGCTTCGCCGCGTCGAGGAACTGCATGAGTTTAATCCTATGCTTGGACATCGCGGCTGCCGTCTGGGCATCACATATCCTGAAATTACCGAGATGCAATCCCGAGCCATCTTCGAGGCTGCGGTTACAGTTGAGATGGATGGAATAAAGACACATGCGGAAGTGATGATTCCGCTTATCGCAACTGTGAAGGAAATGGCGAACCAGGCAGCGATTGTACGGCGGGTGGCGGAGGACGTCTTCCGCGAAAAAGGTAAGAAGGTGCATTACCTTGTCGGGACGATGATCGAGTTGCCGCGGGCTGCGCTGATCGCGGACGAAATCGCCAAGGAAGCCGAGTTCTTCAGCTTCGGCACCAATGATCTCACGCAGACTACGTTCGGCTTCTCACGTGACGACGTGAACAAGATCCTGCCAACCTATCTCGAGGAAGGCATCATCAAGCAGGATCCCTTCGCGGTGATTGATCGCGACGGTGTGGGTGAACTGGTACGAATCGGAATCGAACGTGGACGCAAGACCCGTCCCGGTCTTGAGGTGGGAATCTGTGGCGAGCACGGCGGCGACCCGTCGTCGGTTCAGTTCTGCCACGAGGTGGGAATGGATTATGTCGCCTGCTCGCCATTTCGCGTGCTGACCGCAAGGCTGGCTGCAGCGCAGGCCGGCGCCAGCGATAAGTTGAAGGTCGAAGGCGGAAGAACGAAATAGATTTTCCGATAGCGGGGAACTTCTTTGGTATAGTTCCCCGACATGCTGCGTTCGACCAAGAACGAAGCGAATCACACCGTCTCGATTTCATTTTCATCTCTCACGCGAAATCAGATTCGCGGCTTCTGGGCTTCGTGGGGCGGATGGGCACTGGACGGCATGGATTCGTTTGTTTATGCGCTCGTTCTTGTACCTTCCCTGCGCGAACTGCTCCCGCGCTCCGGCATTCCCGCCACCAAAGGCAACATCGGACACTACGGTGGATTGTTATTCGCCCTGTTCCTGGTGGGTTGGGGCTTCGCATTTCTTTGGGGGCCGATCGGAGACAAGTTTGGCCGCGTGCGCACGTTGATGCTGACCATCCTGTGGTATTCGGTGTTCACCTTCTTGAGCGCGTTCGTCACCGGAGTGTGGCAACTAGCTATTCTTCGCCTGCTGGCCGGTATCGGCATTGGGGGAGAATGGGCCATGGGCGGGACGTTCGTTGCTGAGGAATGGCCAGAAAAGAGGCGGCGAGTGGGCGCGGGTTTGATGCATACCGGGTATTACGTTGGCATATTTCTGGCGGCGCTTGCGAATTATGGCATAGGCAGCCATTTTGGCTGGCGTGCCATGTTCATAGTCGGAGGTCTGCCGGCGCTGCTCCTGGCCTGGGTCCGGCATGGAGTTACGGAGCCAGCTGCCTGGGTCAAGCACGAGAAAGTCGTCCGCGCATGGTCGGTTTGGCGTCCTCTGGCGGCACTGTTTGCGCCCGCCTGGCGCCGCCGCACCATTCTGAATTCCTTACTTATGCTGGCTTCCATCTGTGGCCTCTGGGCTGGAACCGTATATGTTCCCACAGCTATTACGTCGGTGGCTGAGACGAGCGGCCACGGCGCTCCACAAGCGGCGCAACTCGCCTCCTGGGGCGTCATGCTAGTTTCGTTCGCTACGATCCTCGGCTGCCTGGCGATGCCGTGGCTCGCCGAACAGGTGGGCCGTCGCGGCACTCTGGCGATCTTCTTTGCCCTCATGATGGTCTTTATTGCATTGACGTTTGGCAAAGTTTTTTATCTGGGATTGGCTGCGCTTCCCTGGTTTTTCGTTTGCCTGTTCTTTCTAGGATTGGGCGGCGCTAACTTTTCCGTGTACACCCTCTGGCTGCCTGAGCAATACCCCACCGAATGCCGCGCCAGCGCCTTCGCCTTTTCCACCTCGTTCGCCCGATTCGCCGGGGCTGGAATCACCTTCCTGGTCGGAGCGAGCATCCGCCACTTCGGCTCGCTTGGAACTCCGGTGGCAATGACGTCGATTGCTTTCGCGCTGGGACTGTTCCTGATTCCATTCGCCGTTGAAACCCGAGGCAAGCCTCTACCGGCGTGATCAGCAGGCTTTGCGCGACCAAAAAATAGGCTCCCTCCTTAAAGGGAGCCACTAGAAAGGACCAAACTTGACTACGCCACACCTCGCGCCTTTATTGGCGCACCTACATTGCCCCTTGAAGCTGCGCGCTCTGAGTCCTTAACCATGCGTAGTGCCAGCGGCTTTAGCCACAGCAAGGCCATGAACGCAGCCACGACATCGCACACGATCATTGCCCAGAAGACCTTGTTCCAGGATCCGGTCTTGGCGAAAAGCCAGGCGGCGCCGGGGGCTGCAAAGAGCGTAGCCACTCCCTTGGCGGTGTACAAGACTCCGTAGTTCGTCGTAGCCCATTTGTTTCCGTACAGGTCGCCGGTGATTGAGGGGAATAGCGAGTAGATGTTGCCCCACGCGAAGAAACACAGACCGGATAACGCAACGAACCACACGGGATGGCTGATCAGTTGGAGAAGGGCAAACACCGCGATGGCCTCCAGGATGAACGAAATGAAAATGGCGTTCTCGCGGCCGATGTGGTCTGACACCCATCCCCAGAACGGACGCGTCAACCCATTCAGAATCCGGTCGACGGTGATGGCCATCACCAGCGCGGTCATGCCGAAGGCGACGACGACGTTATCCACGTGGTACGAGGAAGCCATGGGGTTTAGTTGTACGGTGACCACGATACCTCCAAAGGCCAACATGGTCAGCATCAGATACAGAACATAGAAAGACGGCTGGCGCAGCATCTGCCACGGCGTCAGGTCCACCGCCGAGGTTCTTACTCTGGCCTTGATCTTCGCTTCTTTCTCCTTCCAGTTCGGCGGCGTCCATCCCTCGGGCGGCCTTGCCAGGAAAAGCGAACAAGCCAGAACGACGAATCCCTGAATAATTCCCCAGACGATGAACGTGTGCTGGTAGCCCGAGGTTTTCAGCATGGCGGCGATGGGAGAGATTGTCGTCGCGGTGCCTATGCCGTAGGCCCCCGCTGTGAGGCCCACGCACAGACCGCGATAGTCGGGGAACCATTTCAGCGCGTTGCCGATGGTTCCTCCATAGACCGCCCCTGCGCCGATGCCGCCCAGGGCGTACCAAAAATATAGGCCGCTTATGGTCTCGGCCCTCCCGGATCCGATCCAGCCCAATCCCACCAGGATTGCGCCGATACCCAGCATGAACCTGGGCCCAATTCGATCCACCAAATATCCTTCAAACGGCACCAGCCAGGTTTCCAGGGCGACGAATAAGAAAATCGTCCATTGCACAGCCTCGAGCGTGACGTGTAGATGAGCTTGTATGGGTTTGGTGAAAAGCGTCCAGGCATATTGGAGATTCGCAATCGCCATCATTGCAACGATCCCGGCAATTAACTGGGCCCAACGGTTGACAATACGCGAGGGGTGAATCAATGAGTCGGAAGATGCAGCCATAAGTAAGCTCCGTGACGGCGCACTGGACCATTGCTATACTGGTCTGGTAACCGAACCACTTGCGCCGGAAAATTTAACACCCCTAACGGGGACTGTCAAGGAGATTGCGACGCCATCAATGGACGAAACCCTGCGAACACAGATCGAGACTTACCTGTCCCATCTCGACGCCCTGATTCGCCGCGGGTGTCAGCTCCGCCAGGAATTGGCAGCGGATCACTCAAACGGATCGGCGATCACAGCCACCCGCGCCTGGCAGGAAGAATGCGGAATAACCATCCATCAATTGTCCGGAGGCAGCAAGTCCCACTGGCTTGCGCGGGCGTTTAGCCAAGCCTTCCTGATGCGTTCAGAATCCGGCCACGCTGTCGAAGGGGCGGCGCCGGCTGAGATCGTGAATCGACTGCTTGCCGTGCTCGACCAAGCGGTGGCCTCGCTCTCGGGTACGGACGATGGCTCGGTCATTTCTGCATCATCGGCGCAGCCGCCTCCTCACCGGTTCGATTTCGTACATAACCTTGACCTCAGGCCGGTAGTCGAGCAAGCCTACATTGATAGTCGAAGCGCTCTCGATCAAGGCGACTACAAGTCGGCGCTGCTGACTTCGTGCGGAATCCTGGAGGCCATCGTGACCGACGCTCTGGAACATAAGGGGTTGAGTGCGCTGGCAGCAGCGGGTGTGCCCCCCGGGAAGATTGCCGATTGGTCGTTCGCGACGCGCCTGGCCGTTGCAGAGAAGATAGGGCTTATTCGCGGCGGCTGCGCTCGTCTGCCGGTAGTCGCGTGGATCTATCGAGACCACGGCGAGAATAGTTCGGAGGCGACAATCTCCGAGAACGACGCACGCCGCGCGGGTCAAGTGCTGCATGTCGTGATGAGAGATCTCGATCCCGGGCGGTAGAGCACTCCATGTAGATCGGTTCAGTCGAGAATCTAGGGGAGCATTAGGAAATTAGGCGAGGGTGAGTGATTGCAATGTGTAGAAGCAGCCGTCAATCTTCCAGGTCCTGCCGGAACACCGGTTGTGACGGATCCAGCGACCCATCGATCACCGCGACCACCAAATGTCCAAACGCAGTTGTCGCCTCATCCAGTGACGCGTACCCGCGTTCGCGCTGTAACGCTCCGGTATCGGAGTAGATGAGCGTGAAATACCGCCCCGACGAATATTGAAGTTCGAGCATTCTATCAGGCATGTCGGGATCGCCTTCCTGTCCCAACACATCCATCAGCGCCACTGTCCAGCGTCTGCCTTTCGGGTCGGTGATGACCTCGCGCTCGACGTACTGCCACTCGTCCATGCTCCACAACGGCATATTTATTTTTGTCCCAGCAACTGATCGATCGCGTTTGCGACTTGCGAGCCGGTAAACGGTTTCGGCACCAGTAGAACCTTTTGGGCTTTTCTCGAACGAAGGCTCGCATCAGCGATCTCCGGCGTATCGCTGATGATGACAATGGGCAACTCGGCGTGATCCGGGTGATGGCGCACGCTATCGAAAACCGCCTCGCTCATGTCATAGGCGGTGCAGTCGAGCACCAGCGCGTCCGCGTGCTGCTCCTGAATCAAATCGTTGACGGTAGGGGTATATCCCGTCGCGAAGACTTCGTAGCCGTGGTCACGCAACGCGAAGGTAAGAAGCTCGGCGATCTCCGGAGTGTCGTCTATGAGCAGGACGCGGCGCAACCGTATCCTACTTCTTGCCGGGACCGGTGCCGGGCAGCCGCTTCTTCTTGCCTTCAGAGGGCTCCAGGTCCATGACCCAGACACGCCCGCCCGCCGTGTAGTAGGCACGCCGGTCGTTTTCGATCATCGCGCCCCACGCTTCGAGCGTGCGCATCGCGAATGTGACTCCCTCAAAGTTGTTGCGTGCGTGGCTCAGAACTTCATTGGTGTGCCAGTTGTCCGTGAGAATGGCATCACCCGGGTGCACACGCAGGACCGTGTAGTAGCGGTCGAACGCCGCTTCCGGCCGCACATCGCGCGTGGAGCCACGCTTCTTGCCTTCAGTGACAATATAACTTTCCTGGCCTTCAGGTTCGACTTCTGGCTCGACATTAGCTTTAGTGTTCATAAAGTTTGCGCCACCGCCTCAGCCTGTGCAGCAGAGGCCATATTCACCAGGTTCTTCGCATCCGCTGCCTGAATCAGGGCCTCAGGCAACTGGACACCCATCATTCGCCATTGCTCGTTGGCAAACTTCTGCAAAGTGGCGATGTGCTCGGCGTGCAGGTGGCCGAATCGTCCTTGCAACTTCAGGTACTCGGATACGGGCCGCATGCTGGCGGGGCGGAAGCTGTAATCGTACTCGCGCTTTTCTGGATTCCACTCCCACATAGGATAAAGTCCGCATTCGACGACCAACCGGCCAAGATCGATGGAGCGTGGCGTCTCATACACGAACCCCTTTTGGCATGGCGTGTAGACCATCAGATACGCGGCACCCTTGTGGTTGAGTCCCTTGCGCACTTTATTCATCAGGTCGATGGGATAGCCCACGCTCGCGGTCGCCACGTAGCAGTGGGGATGGCCAGCCGCCATCATGCGAGCGAGGTCTTTGGGAAACAGTTTCTTTCCCTCGGGAACCAGCGGGCCGGGAGGCGAGAAAGTCGTCATGCCACCGTAGGGTGTGCGCGACGACGCCTGAATGCCGGTGTTCGCGTACTGCTCGTTGTCGTAACAGATAATCAGGCAGTCGTGATTGCGATAGAGCGCGCCTGAGATCGAGGCCAGGCCAATGTCGGACGCGCTGCCGTCCCCCGCCTCGCAGATAATATTCGGGAATTCACCCTTCCACTTGCCCTTGCGGATCATGGCTTCATAGGCCGCAGCGACCCCCGCGGTGAAGCTTCCCGCGCTGCCAATCTGGGTGTGCGCCCACGGCACATTGTAAGGCGTGCAGAGATAGGAACTATTCGCCACATACATGCAGCCGGTCGGCCCGACCAGGATAGTGTTGTCGCCCGCCGCCTTGCTCGTCATCCGGTACTGGATGGAAGGCCCGCAGCCGGCGCAGGTGCGATGGCCGGGGACGAACGGCTCGCTCGACGGCAATTCAGGGTTATAGAAACGCGCTCCCTGATTGGGGCTGCCGAGAATCGGCAATATCTGCCGCTGAACTTCGATGGTTGCCATATAAATTCCTCCAAAACGAAAGTCGTTTATTCTTCGAATCCGACCCAGTGCGTGCGCTTTTCGATTTTGCCACGTTTCTGCGCATCGATCATTTTCTGGGTCATCCAATAAAATTCCTTCAGTACGATGGCCTCACCGCCCATGCCAGCCATAAACGACATGACCAGCGGACGCTTTTGGTTTTCATAGAGGGCCGCGCAAACTTCAGCATAGAGCGATCCGCCGCTGCTGACGCTACCGAGACCCATGTTGGTTTCGATCACACCGACCACTTTAAACTTGCTGAGAACTTCGTTCACGCGATCCGTTGGATACGGCCGGATGGTGCGCAACCGCACCATTCCAACCTTCAGGCCCTTGTCGCGCATGTGCTTGATCGCGAACCGGGCCGTGACTGCGTGGGCGCCTTGCAGGAAGAAAACGACTTCGGCGTCATCCGTCATAAACTCTTCGAGCCACGGGTCGTATTTTCGCCCAAAGATTTTCTCAAACTCCTCGTGGACCTGCTCAATCACGGCCATCGATTCTTCCATCGCACGCGCCCGCTCCAACTGCAGCGGCGGACCCTGCTCCGGCATGATCTGGGGACCGTGTGACACCGGATGCCGCGGATCAAGCGGATAGGGATGTTTGTAGGGCGGCAGGAATTCCTTCACCTGGCCCGCGTCAGGTAACTCAACATCGCCGGTGATGTGGGAAACGAAGAAACCGTCCTGGCAGACCATCTGCGGCAAAAGCACGCGCGGATCTTCGCCGATTCGATAGGCGATCAGGTGATTGTCGAACGCTTCCTGGGCATCGCACGACCAGCCCATGATCCACCCCATATCGCGAGTGGATAGTGCGTCGGTATGCTCGGAACCGAAATCGCCGGGCGGATCAAGCGTGCGATCAGCGATCATCATCTGCACCGGCATGCGGCTGCCCGAGATCGGCGAATAAAGCTCGTATGCGAACTGCACACCCACACCTGAGCTACCGGTGAAAACGCGTGCGCCGGACGACGCAGCACCGTGGGCGATGCTCAACTGGGAGTGCTCGCTATCGGCCACGATATATTCGGCGTCAAGTTCTCCATTGGCCACCATTTGCGCGAGCGCCATCATGGTCGCCGTGTAAGGTCGGATCGGGTAAGCCGCGATCACATCGACATCGGCGTACTTGGCGGCTTGCGCCGACGCGACGCAGCCATTTATGCGAACCATTCTCTTCTTGCTTGCGGTAGTAGTTGTTGCCATATTTACTCCGATCCTAGATATTCTTTGCCGGCCGATCGCCCAGCTTCCGCAGTTCTTCCGCCTGCCGTCCATGCAAGCCTGGCGAGATGGCAAATGCCGTATCCATTCGCACCACGCCGGTATCGAAGTCGAGTTCGGGGACGCCTTCCAGACAGCCGGTCGGACATTCCTCGATGCACACGCGGCAGCCTTTGCAGTAGTCGACCAGAATCTTGTAAAGGCCGTTCGACCGCTCCGGACGTGCAATACAGGGCTCTGGACAGACCAGATAACAATTGTCACAGGCGTTACACGTGCCGCAACTGAAACAGCGGCTGGCCTCCTCGACCGCCTGCTCTTCCGTTAAGGCCTGGATTACTTCATCCTGTGTCTTGCGCCGACTCACCGGCGGCAGAAGCGTTTGCTGGACGCGGGGGAAGTGCGGGAAATATGTCATGTTCATGCGATTCAAATCGACGATCACATCGATTGGAATCGTCCGTGGCTGTAACGCCTCGCCGCGCAGCACCTTGTCCAGATTGAACGCGACCCGCTTCCCATCGCCTACCGCATTCACCACCATCAGCGGCTGACCTGAACCTAGTTGCACGATGTCACCGGCGGCAAAGAAGTTCGTGTCGCCGAGACGTCCGAAGCGGTCGATCTTGATCGTGCCGCGTTCATTCTTGAACTCGGCCGGTAACCAAGCCAACGAGGCATGCTGCCCCACTGCGATGATGACGTTATCGACCGCAAATTTCTCCGCCGGAGCTTCTTTATTGACCGTGATTGGCGAGGCGTTTATGGCGCCCGAAAAACGTGCAGGATGCAACTGCAAGGCTTCCACCTTGCCGTTGCCGAGAACGGCGGTCACAGCGCGACCGTGTAACAGATCAACGCCTTCTTCGACCATGTCATGCAGATCTTCCGGCACCGCCGGCATCTCTTTGGGATTGGCTTCCACCGTGATCATGGTGACTTCTACTGCGCCTTGCCGCAACGCTTCGCGGGCGCAATCGATCGCGGTATTTCCGCCGCCGATGACAGCGACCCGGGCACCCAATTTCACTTTCGATGTGCCCATACCGATGTCGCGCAGGAACGGCAGTCCATAGAGCACGCCCGCCTTGTTCTCGCCCTCGGCTCGCACGCTGTTGGGCTCGGTGAGGCCAACCGCCAGGACGCAGGCATCGTAGTTCTTTTTCAGATCGTCCCAGGAAACGTCCTTGCCGACCTCGACGTTAGTCTTGATCGTGATTCCGAGTTCGACAAGGCGCTCGATCTCTCGATCAAGTACGTCCTGCGGAAGCACCCAGTCTGGAATGCCACCGCGATTGAGGCCGCCCGCTTTGGGTGACTTCTCCAGAATCGTCACTTGGTAGCCAAGGCGTGCCAATTGATACGCGGCGCTGTGGCCGGCGGGACCTGATCCGACGACGGCGACTTTCTTGCCGTTGGGCTTCCCAGCTTTGACCACGTCTCGAGTCAGCGCCTGACCCAGATCGCCGAGAAACCGCTCGACCGCGCGAATGGAAATCGCTTCATCGTACTGTCCGCGGTTGCAGGCTTGCTCGCATGGGTGATAGCACACCCGGCCGGTGACTGAGGGGAACGGCATGTCTTCCTTGATGAGTGCGTAGGCATCGAGATATTTGCCGCGTTTCACCAGGTCGAGATAGCCCTGAATTTTCTCGTTGGTTCCGCAAGCGTTGTTGCAGGGAGGCAACTTGTCCCGATACACAGGCCGGATGGAACGCCAGTTGCCAGTGGGGAACAGGTCTTGTCCTTTTTCCTGCGATGGCGCCGGGGTGATGCCGGCGAATGGAACGGTAAGCCAATCCGGAATGCGTGTGCCTTTAGTCGACATTTATGATTCCTTCCCTACACTGCCACTGGGTTCAGCGGCATGATATGCAAATCGTTCAGTGCAACCTGGAATGCATGTTTGTTCGCGATCATCGGCTCAATCGTCGCCATCTTGACGATGCCCGTGGCCTTCACCACAGCGGCAATCAGCGGAGCGGCAATATCAGGCGCGATGGATTTGTTTCGCTCGGCCGCGCCTTCCGTTGACAGACGGTCGAGGCCCAACTCACCCAGCCGGTAATAAAGCCATTTGTGATCGGCAATCTTGGCGGCATCAACGCAGACAAGTTGAGCCAGGCGCTCGGCGCCCGGCACGAACCGGATCATGTAATCCGGGGTGTAGTGTGTGTTGATCACCAGCGTGCCGCCTGGAGGCATGCCGCGCATGTAATCCCAACCCTTGACCATGGTGCCCTCGACCAGCACGACGATATTCGGCTTCTCGTTTTCGTACGTAAGCTCGTTCTCGAGGATGGTGTCACTCACGCGGCAATATTTGCGTGTCGGAGCGTTGGTGCGGTCGGGATTGTCGACATAGTTTTCCATCGCCTGCGCGTACTTGCCTTCGATGCGGGCAGAAGCAGAGATGGAGTTAACGATGTCGCGGCCTTCTTTGTCCATGATGATGCCGCGGGTCCAAACTGTGAGTTCTGTATAGCTCATAATCCGCCCTCGTTCGACTTCAATTGCTTGGAACTGCCAGCATCAGATTCGAGCACAGCCAGGAAATGGCTCCGCGAGACCGCGAATGGCGAGACGCGCGGACCGTGCTGAAACTCCACGATCGCCGACAGCGTTGCTTTCTTGCACAGGCTCTCGAGATCGGCTCCGGTAAAGCCTTCCGTCAGCCGGGCAAACTCGTCGAGATCGACATCGGGCGCCAGTGGCACGCGCCGGCAGCAAAGCTGCATGATGGCCAAGCGGTCAGCCGAGTCAGGCTTGGTGAATCGCAACAAGTAGTCGAAGCGCCCGCTTCGAAGCAATGCGGGATCAATTTGTTCGGGACGATTCGTGGCTGCCAGCAGAATCACGCCTTTGACGTCGCGCAAGTTGTCGATCTCGCGCAGAAGTTGGCTAAGAATCCGTTGATAGACGTCGCTTCCAAACTGGTCGCCGCCGAACTTCGGGGCAACCGCGTCAATGGTGTCGAAGAACAGAATGCAAGGCGCTGCACGTCTCGCCTTCTTGAAAACTTCGCGCAGCGCTCGCTCTGATTCGCCCAACCACTTCGAATACAGCTGCGGGCCATCCACGGCGATGAGCGGAATTTGCTTTTCACCTGACAGTGCTCGCGCCATGGCAGTCTTTCCCGTACCCGACGGCCCCACCAGCAGGATGCCTCGCGGCGGCGCCAATCCCACTTGTTCATAGATCTCGTCGCGCATGTGGGAATGCTCGATGATTCCATCGAGCAAACGCTTCACCTCATTGAGGCCTCCGAGGGACGCAAATGTTGACGGGCTTCTCTCGATCAAGAATTCGCGAGTGGCGCTGGGTTCGACTTCTTTCAACCCGGCGAGAAAATTGTCGTGGGTGACCTGCAAGGCTTCCAACTCAGTCGAGGCTGCGATCTCATTGTCGAGGGGAAAAGCCGAGAGAAAGCCGCGCAAGGCAATCATCCCGACTTCCTGTCCCAAGGCTTCGAGGTCAGCACCGACGAAGCCGTGCGAATGTTCAGCAATTTCCTGCAGGTTCACATCCGGCGCGAGTGGCATGGCGCGGGTGTGAATCCTCAAGATTTGCAGACGGGCTTGAGTGTTGGGAACACCGATTTCGATTTCGCGATCGAAGCGGCCAGGACGGCGCAGCGCCGGGTCAAGCACTTCGGGGATGTTGGTCGCACCGATGACGATGACCTGGCCGCGTGCGACAAAGCCATCCATCAAGCTGAGAAGCTGTGCCACGACGCGCTTTTCGACCTCACCAACCACTTCGGTGCGCTTCGGAGCCACCGCATCGATCTCGTCGATGAAGAGAATCGCCGGGGCGTGCCGTGCTGCTTCTTCGAAAACCTCGCGCAGCTTGGCTTCGCTCTCACCATAGAACTTCCGCATGATCTCAGGACCGTTGAGATGGATGAAGTGCACGCGGCTTTCGGCTGCGACGGCTCGTGCCAGTAAGGTCTTGCCCGTGCCTGGCGGACCGTACAGCAGCACGCCTTTCGGCGCGAGAATTCCCAACCGCTCGAAGATGCGCGGATACTTCAGCGGCAGCTCGACTATTTCACGCACCCGCGCCACTTCCCGTTCCAAGCCGCCGATGTCTTCGTACGAAACCGCCGGAGCACGGGCCGCCGTCTGCTCGCCTTCCACTACCCGGATGTCGGTGCGTTTCCCGATCACCACGGGCCCAGATGGAATGGTCCGTACAACCTGGAAGTTCACCGCCTTGGCAAACGTCGGCACACGAACCACGCAGCCGGTGATGACCGGAACACCCTCGAGGTCCTCGAGCATTCGTTCGGGCGCGATGATCGCCGGCGCTGCGCCCACCCACAGTGGCGTGAAGCGAACGGCCACGGCCTGCTCGCGCTCGACGGGGATCACCGTCACCTGCTCCTGCAATCCGGCGCTACAGTTACTGCGGCAGGTACCGTCAATTTGGATCATGCCGGCGTGTCCGTCGTCGGAAATCTCGGCGCGTGCGATAGCGACAGTGCCGCCAGTGATCTTCAACACATCACCTGCCCGGCCACCCATCCGCAGCAGATCAGCTGGCGCCAGTCGGGCAATTGCTTGGCCGACGTCCTCAACGCGCGCCTCCGCAACGCGCAACGTAATGGATGCGGCCGGCGACGGTGCGGCCTCCGTCGTTGAGTGAGTTGCAACCGGCTCCGGACGAGCGATTCCGTCGAAGAGTTTCACTCTCTTCTGCTCTTCGGCGTAGTCCGGTTCGCGCGACACGACCACTCGGCCCCCTCCATTTCCCAGGTCAGGCAATTCGATTGTCTCCAATACCCACTGCGGAAAACCTAAGTTGGGTCAAAACCCGTCCAGCACGATCTCTTCGACGTCTTCAATGTGCCGTCGCATCGCCGACTTTGCGGCCTCGGCATCGTGGCGCTTGATCGCAGCCAATATGCGCCGGTGACCTGCAATCGACTTTTGCGGGCGGCCTTCCACCTGCAAGGAGCGCTCACGCGTGTCGCGCAGCAGTTCCATCAGAATGTCTAGAACCTTGAGCACGACGCTGTTACCGGACGCCAGCGCAACGCTGTAATGGAATTCCGAATCCTCAGCGACTGTGGACTCTCCCTGCGCCTGCTTACCCTCTTGCCGTTGGAGGATCTCTTCCATCTCGGAGATTTCGTCAGCAGAAGCGTGGGTGGCGGCACGCGCCGCCAGCGGCGGTTCCAGCATCTTGCGAAAATCCAGAAGCTCACTGACCGATTCCCGCCGGCGTTTCAGGGCATTGGAAAAGGGATTCATCACTGAATCGCTCGAGATTTCGCGAACGATTGTTCCTGCCCCTTGACGTGGCTCGACCAAGCCCATCAATTCCAAGCCGCGAATGGCGTCTCGAATCGAACTGCGGCTGACTTTGAGCAACTCCGCTAATTCACGCTCCGACGGCAGCTTGTCGCCTGGACGCAGCTTTTTCAGAATCAAGCGTTCGATCTGCTGGGCAACCTCTTCGTAAACCTTGTTTCGCCTGATTACTTCAAAGTCGGATTTGATTACTGGCGGCAATTCGAGACTCCAACTGGTCTGATAAGTGGACCAGCCAATCAAGGGAGTATATGCTCGTTGGCAAGATCCTAGCAAGTATTTTTGTTAGGCATTTTCTCAATGCCCAGTTGCATGCTCCGCCAACAGTTTGGCACAACTGTACACGGTTCGGGTGTAGGACATGGGTAGACCCACACGCTCCCCCAGCTCCACGACTGCGCCTACCAAAGCTTCCAGTTCGGTTGGCCGACCGGCTTCAATGTCCTGCAGCATCGAGGTTTTATGCTCTCCAACTTTTTCCGCGCCCGCAATTCGTTGATCGACGGTAACCGGCAGCTCCATGCCTAATTTGTGAGAGACCGCTTCGACTTCCCGCATTATGTTTCGGATCAGCGAGCGCACTTCCGAATCGCGCAGTATCTCGCCCAACGTCGCGCGCGTCAGCGCGCTGACAGGATTCAGAGAAGCGTTGCCCAGAAGCTTAACCCAAATCTCCTGGCGGATCCGCATCGTCACCGGGCAGCGCAGGCCTGAAGCGATCAGCGCTTCTGCAATTGTGCGGCAGCGATCCGAGCGCATGCCGCTCGGTTCCCCGAGAGTAATCCGGTCTCCTTCGATGTGCTGAATCACCCCGGGGGCTGCAATCTCGGTGGCGAAGTAAACAATCGATCCGACTACGCGATGGGCGTCGATGGCCGATGAAATCACGCCACCGGGATCGACGCGTTCGATCCGTATTCCCTCCCATTCGCCACCGAAGCCCTGGAAATACCACCAGGGAATTCCGTTCTGTGTGCTGACGACGGTAGTCTCCGGCCCCAGCACCGGCCGCAAATGAGGCGCGAGCTGGGGCAAGCCGTGGGCCTTTACGCCAAGAAAAACGACCTCCACCGGCCCCACTTCTTCAAGGGAGCCGGCGATCTTGGGCCGCGCAACAAAATCCCCCTTGCGACTCTTCACGCGCACTCCGTGCTTCTGCATGGCGTGAAGGTGTGGACCGCGGGCGAAAAGGGTGACATCGAATCCGGCCTGGGTCATGCGCGCCCCGATATAGGCTCCAATCGCCCCAGCGCCCGCGATCAGAAATCTCATGGCCGCTCATCCCCTAGCGCGGCGGCGACCGCCCGACGCCGAATTTTTCCGGTCGCGGTGGTGGGAATGCTTTCCACCAGATAAATCTTAGTCGGACATTTGTACTCGGCTAGCGACTCGCGGCAATGCTTGATGAGTGCTGCTTCAGTGGCACCGTGGGGCTCGTGCAAAACCACGGCCACCGCGACTTCCTCACCCAACGTAGGATGCGCGCAGCCAAAGGTAACCGCCGCAGCAACCGCAGGATGCCTCAGCAATATCTCATCGACTTCGTGAGGCGCAATGTTCTCTCCTCCGCGGATGATGATGTCCTTCATCCGACCCGTCAAATACAAATAGCAGTCGGCGTCGAGGTACCCTTCGTCGCCGGTGCGAAACCATCCGTCCACAAAGGCGCGCGCGTTGGCTTCGGGATTGTTTTCATATCCCCGAAATACATTCGCTCCCTGAATGGCGACTTCGCCCCGCTGATTCGTCCCCAGGTGATTGCCCTGCTTATCCATGATGCTGATGCGCAACCCGGCACCCACGCCGACAGAACCGGGCTTGCGATGCCGAGGGGGTAAGGGATTCGAGGTCATTTGGTGAGCGGCCTCAGTCATCCCGTAGGCTTCAACGAAGGGCACGCCAAATAGATCTTCGATCTTGTGAATGAGCTCGGCCGAGAAAGGTGCGCTGCAGGAACGTATGAAGCGCAGCGATTCAGACTCGGCCGGTTTCTGGTGAGTCCGCGCCAGCAGAAGCTGGTGCATGGTGGGCACTCCCGAATACCAGGTCACGCGATGTTCGCGAACCGTCCGCCAGAAAGAAAGCGCATTGAATTTGCTGGGAACAACTACCGTTCCGCCAGAAAGCAGTGTTGACATGACCGAGCCAATCAGGCCGTGAATGTGGAACAGCGGCATGATGCACAGCGAAACATCTTCGTCGGAAAGAGCGTAGGTGTTAGCGACATTCGCGGATGAGACCGCCAGATTGAAATGGCGCAGGGGCACACGCTTTGGCCGTCCCGTACTGCCGCTGGTATGCAGGACCAGGGCAATGTCGTCCGGCGTGGGCTCGGTTGCCGAAACTCCGGTGGCGGCGTTTGCGAGGTGAACGTTGCCCTGGACGCTCATTTCCACCGGGACGACTGGGATCTTGCGGTCCGCGGCTGCACTGCGCGCGAACTCCGCGCCCACCGGAGGACAAAGCAAAACCTTGGCATTGGTGTCACCTAGGAAGAAGAGAAACTCCTCGTAGGGGTAGGCCGGGTTCAAAGGGGCGGCTGTGCCGGCGATAGAAGCGGCTAGAAAGCTCACAATCGCAGGCAATCCATTGGGCAATGCGATCGCCACCGCATCGCCACGGCGTATGCCGGCAGAGGCCAGGGCGTTCGCCATGGCCAAGACCTGCTGCCGGAGCGAATCGTAGGTGACCCGGATTCCAAGTTCGGGAACGATGATTGCGGTGTGACTGTCTGCGAACTGTAAAACGTCAAGCAGGGTTTCAACCGACTTCAGAGTCATTCTTGGTCGCCTCTGGCCCGGGTCCTTGGATGACGAGCCAGTCTTGCCTGTTGTTTGAAAAGCAAGAGCATTGCGATCGCACTGTCTATGCGTGTCATCCCCAACTAACGAAGAAATCTCATTGAAATCAAATCGAGTAGCCTTCAGCGTTCAGCGCCCTGCCAAACTCCTTCAGAAAGAACTGAACATTTTCTTCGGTGGCCAACGGGCCCATAACCCCAATGCGGAAGACTTTACCGGCGAGAGGACCGAAACCGCCCGCGATCTCGATGCCAGCCTCGTCCAAAAGACGCTTCCGCACCTTCGCCTCATCAACACCTTTCGGAACGCAGACCGTGTTCAGGGTCGCAATTCGGTGTCCGACGTTAACGTGAAGACGTAGCCCCATTGCCTCGACACCTTTGACAAAAGACTGATGGCACCGGCGATGCCGCTCCCAGCGGTTCGTAATTCCTTCCTCAGCCACCACCAGCAGCGCCTCGCGTAGCGCGTAGAACATTGAAATCGGCGCAGTGTGGTGATAACGGTGGGACACCGTCGAGTAGTCATGAATTAACTTGATATCCAGATACCAACTGCGTACCGGGGTGGTTCGACCCCGCAGCCAGTCCATGGCACGCGGCGAAATAGCCATTGGGGACAAGCCTGGAGGACAACTCAGGCCTTTTTGCGTACAGCTGTACGCCACGTCGATGCCAGTCTCGTCGAAATCTACCGGGATTCCCCCCAGCGACGTAACACAATCAGCGATCACCAGCGCACCAACATCGTGAGCGGCGGCACAAATCGCTGCCCCCGGCTGTAAGGCGCCGGTCGATGTCTCAGCATGAACGTAAGCCACAATTTTCGGCTTTTCGCGACGGATAAATTCTACCGCCTCGTCATCCCCGAAGGTCTCGCCCCATGGCTTTTCAAAGCGGACGACCTGGGCGCTATGACGCTTTGCCATCTCCGTGATGCGGTCAGAAAAATAACCGTTGGCGAACACCGCAAACTTTGCTTCGGGTTCCACGAAGTTAGCAACGGCAGCTTCCATGCCCGCGCTGCCCGTACCCGAAATCACCAGGGTAGAACCGTTGCGTGTGCCGAAAGCCATTCTCAACAATTGTTGGTTGTCTCCCATCACCTGGATGAAATATGGATCCAGGTGCCCGACGATGGGTTTTGCCAGTGCCTGATAAACCCGCGGGTGAACCATACTGGGTCCAGGTCCGAACAGGTAACGGCGAGGCGGTTGCAAGGGAGCAAAAATGTTCACTGCGGAAACGTCCTGTTCGACGGCGCTCATAGCCCCTCATTTCCAGCCAAAGATACAGCAAGATACTACGGCAGGGAACGGATAATCTCCAGAGTTCACGAAACGTTGTTACACAAAACGATCCGCCTTTGGGATTTGTCGTCCTTTTTTGCCGAGGTTTACTTCCAACTAAACTTCGTAACGCACGAATAGTTATTGTCAGAGTAATCTTCCGCAACGACTATTTAGAAATTCCTTGACACTATGCATTTTAATGTGGTAAACCGCCCAACTGGTCCGCTTTTCATACCGGACAGAACTCATACGCAATTTTAGACAAAATTTTCGGTTCGTGGCCTGAGCGAACAAGGCAGCGTTCAGCCTGTGTGTCCGCGCGCTTTGAGGACAGGCCGCTTTGCAAATTATCATCGGAGAGGACAACATGCGCTGGCTGACAACCTACATCGTTTTGCTGATGTTCTTCGCAACCTTACAGTCACTGGCTCAAACTCAGGAAGCTGCCGACAAAACCAGCGCATCGGCGAGTGCAAGTAAACAGGAAGTCAACGAACTGCGCAAAGAGGTTGCCGCGCAGCGCAAGACGATCGAGGAACTGAAGGCGATCGTGCAGAAGTTAGCCGAAGATAAGGCCCAAGCGCCGTCCGAGAACCCGGCGCACATGGAGCCGACGGCAGCCATCTCGACTCCAACCGGCACAACTCCGACATCGGAAAGCGACGGGGCCCACCTGGTGAACACGGTCCTACTTGATCAGGCTGCACCGCCCGCGGCGGCACCCAAGAAAGACGTTCCACTCACGGCCGGATGGAATGGCGAACACTTCTTCATCAAGAGTCCCGATGGGCAATTCAGCATCAGTCCCTACGGCTACGTGGACACCGACTACCGCGCCTACAAGGGCGACGGAGCGCCCGCCGACACATTCTTGGTACGCCGAGCACGCTTCGGCTTCCAGGGTAACTACGGCTCCCACTTTGACTTCGCATTACTGACTGATGCTAACTCCACCACCGGAGCGATTGTCCGCGACGTTTATCTCAACGTAAGGATCAGACCTGAGTTCCAGTTCCAGGCCGGCCAGTTTAAAGAACCTTTCGCTCAGGAAACCGGTATCGGCGCCACTAACCTCGACTTTGTCGAGCGCGGCCTGCAGTCGCTCTTATATCCGTGCTCGGGAACTGCCTATCGCTGTCCTGGCATCACCTTGCACGGCGACATTGACGGCGGCGTGATGCAGTGGTGGGCCGGAGCATTCAACGGCCGAAACGGCGTTGCTGCAAACGTCACCGATGAGCCGGAGTTTGTCGGCCGTGTGCGATTTTATCCCTGGCGCAAGACCAGTAACGATTGGTTGAAGCAGCTCGCCTTTGGCGGTTCGATCGCACATGGCCGCTCTCGGGGCCTGTCGGGCGACCAGAGCTTCAGCGGAACTCTCCCGGATGCCACGTACGCGTTCTTCCCGCAGCTGGCCATCAACGGTCCCATCGAGCGATACGAAGGTGAGTTCACTTATATCAAGGGAGCTTTTGCGACGCGCGGTGAATATGTGCAGATACAAGAGCAGCGTGACGGAGTCGGATCCGAAACACTTGGCGGTCTAGCGTTTCAGACTTTGCCCGGAATTGGAGCCAAAGCCTGGAACATCGGAGCCACCTATTTGCTGACAGGCGAGAAGCGTCCGGAGAACGGCACTCCCCGAGTCAGGCACCCGCTGTTTGGACCCGATACTCCCGGCGGAACGGGACGAGGTTGGGGAGCTTGGGAAGTAGGGCTCCGGTACTCCGGTATTCAGGCGAATGCACCCGCCGCGAACTTCTTGGGCTTCTATACACCGGGCTTTGTCCCTCAGTACGACTATCACACTGACGAGTTCACTTTCGGAGTCAACTGGTACTTGAATTATTGGGTGAAGTACCAGTTCAACGTCAACCTCGACCGACTGGAGCAGCCCAGCACCACCGGGCAGTTGCCGCAAACTTTCACCGTGCTGATGCAGGAACTGCAGTTCCGGTTCTAGATGTGGGTTTGATCATGAACTGAGATGTCGCGGTTAAGGGATTTGCTAAACACCAGGCTGGCAGCAGCCCTGGTTTCAAAGCGAAATTGTTAGGAGGAGATTCGATGAGATCCAGGATTTTACTGACTTTTCTTCTCACTGCGTTGTTTGTGATCGCGACCGGTTGCGGGAGCGTGGCGGGTTGTCCGGTGTGTGGTACGACGAAGGCCGGCGGCTACGCCGACATCGTCAACATCACCGTGCCGGAGCACAATCCAACCGGCGAACCGGGCGGGCCATTCAACTCGTTCGACATAACCTGGATCAATACGCCCACACACCTGGGTTACACTTCGGATCGCATTGGGTTGGCGGTTGTAGTGTTCGACACCGTCAACAACCTCGCAGTAAATGCGATTCAAGGCAGCAACGCGGTCACCGGCGCCGGTAACCAGGCCAGTCCGTGCGCCACCGATGCGGCCGGCAACGATATGATTCCGCCTATCGTGGATGTGTTTGGCAATTTCACGCGCTATGGGTGTAGAACGGATATGTCCACGGCGACTCCGCCCGGGCCCACCTTCCACCTCATCACCGGCTTCGGCGCCAACCATCATTTCGGCGGCTTTCCCGGCGCGCAGTGCTGCGCCTCGCGCGCCAACGGTGTGAATCCAATGTCCGGCCCAGATGGCGAGGAGGTCACGCCCGACGGCAAAACTCTCTTTACCAGCAACGGCAGCTCTCACGTCGACATTTTCGATCTGACAACCATGGACCTGACTCAGAGTCCACCTACTCCTCCCACGCTATGGGCCACGATCCCGACGGGCGTGGCGGCCGACTACGACGGGCCGCAGGGCATATCGTTCTGTATCGCCTCCTGGAACGGCGAAGCCGGTTCCGCCGCCGATTGCGGAGATGATCGCTCCGACGAAATGGCGTACGACCCCATCCACAAGGTCCTGGCCGTTATCAATGGCGATCCTGGCCTGCCGTTTGTCACATTCATTGACATGTCAAGCATCGTCGCCCGAACCGGACACTGTCTGCCGATTGATTCGACCCTGGCCTACGGACCGTACCCGGTCGGGTATACACCTGCCACCTATCCACTTCAAGGCAGCGGCACCGGACTTCCCCAACCATCTCCAACCTTGGATCCGGGAAACGCCGGCAGCTCTTTCAATCCCCCAAGCTGTATCATTGGCCAGATTTACTACGACGGCGCCGGTGGTGGCGCATCCAACGGACTCGGACTTAGCACCACCGTTCCGGTCGACACTGTGGGCAATACATTCCCCTGTCCGGATCCGTCCAGCCCGCACGTTTTCAGCGGCGTCTCCGGAGGACCAGCGAACGTTGCTGCCGGTCTCCCAGGTTTGGGCGGCATCACACCGAATGGTACGACTTACAACATCCCTTGCCACCACGGTCCGATTCTCGACCAGATGTTGGGAACATTTTGTAACCAGGCCGCTCCCGGCGGCACCTGCGCTGGAGCCATCGCGCCCGCAGGCTTGGGCGGCATGGTCTGGAATCCCAACACCGGTCATTTGCTCCAGACCAATGAAAATTCCATTGGCATCACCAATATTGGAACCGTTGACGAAATCGACCCCCGGCTGGGAAATCTGAACGGGCCGATCGTCGTCAATAGTTTCGTCATGCCGAATTGCATGCCCACCAGCATCGTTCAGGGCCCAGGGAACAATTTCCTGGTTGGCTGCGCCGATCACGATGGCGAGGCTTTTCCCCCGAATGAGTATGTAATTGACGGCACCTCGGGCAAGATCCTGGCACAGATCAACACCGTCGGCGGGGTAGATGAAGTGTGGTACAACCCTGGCGACAACAAGTACTACCTAGCAGCGAGAGATATGCCCAACGGTCCCGTATTGGGCGTCATCGACGCGGCCACCAACACCTGGCTGGTAAACGTCACCACCAATGCGAATTCACACAGCGTCTCGGCTGATGCGAGCAACAATCACGTGTTCGTACCGCTGCAGGCCGGCGGAATATGTACTTCACAGAGCAGCAACGGCTGTATTGGGGTCTTCGCGGAACAGTGAAAAGGGCCGGGACTGATGACCGAAGCGCGGATTGGCGATGGCGCAAGTCTGGGCTTTGTAATCGGCGACGAATCGGACCGCCAGCTATGAAGGTGTACTATAGTTTGAGTCACGCTTGGCTGGCGTGAGGTAGGTGAAGTGACATGACGATGTTGCGCAGAGCGGTTGGTCCGGTTTTCATAGTAACTCTGGTTTTTCTTGTGGCTGGTGTTGCGCCGGCCAAAGACGAACCACCCAAGAAGCCGACCGATGTGCCCGCCACGGTCATTGCACATCTGCTACTTCCCCAAGCCACCGGAAATCAGATGTTGTTGCAGAGAGAAAACGGGAAGAATTATCTTTACGTGCAGCAGGCTTCGAAGCAGGGCTTCATGGTCGTCGACGTCAGCAAACCGGAAAAGCCGAACCTAATCAAGCGAACCACGCAGCCGAACCAGGCGACCGCAGGGAATCTGGAAATGGTCAGCCCGGATGTGGCCATCGCCGAAGCTCCGGAAAAGAATCCCACCACCCTTAGCAGCAGCAATCATCCCACAGAGACGATCCGGATCCTGGATTTAGCGGATCCGCGCAATCCGAAGACCCTTCAGGAATTCAGTGGTGTTACCAGTCTTCTCCCCGACGGAGGTCATGGCTTGATTTATCTCACCAACAACGAAGGCCTATGGATTCTCCGTTACAACCGCCCTCCGCTGCTGGAGCCAGCCAAGAAGAAACCACCGTGTGATTCAAATTCGGAAATCAGCGCGATGCCGCCAGACTGTGATTAACTCCCCCGCTTGCACCCGCCGACCACAATAGTTCTCAGTTGGCCGAACAACGCTTGGCGATCGTCTTGATCGTTGTCACTCTGATCGTTACGGGGCTTGCAGAGCCTGATCGCGCGAGGAAGTCGGAACTTGTGCTCATGGAGGGATATTGTGAACCAGTTACTTCCACTTCCTGGCCGAGATACGGCCCCAGCTTCAACTTACGCGAGCGCTCCAGTTGGTAACTGTTGCCCCGATTCGGCTGGGTCAGGATGTAATCCGTGTTCGCTCTGCCGACACAGCCCATAACTGTGACCTCATCGTTGGCTTTCTTCGAATGTTCCTGATTGGCGTTCTGCGGATCCGCACTTGCTTGCCCAGTTGCCGCAATGCTCATACAAAGCACCGCCAGCACGATGACAGTTCTCCCCATATCACACCTCCATTTACGCGCAATTCTACCTAGTTTGGATGCTCCAGGCTGTCTGAACGACGCCCGGGCGGAGTGTGGCCTACTTAACGTGCGTCTCCTGGTAGTGCAATTCCTTCCACTCGCCCCCGCGCTTCACCCATAACTCTGTGACGTATATCCTTGAATAGCGCACCGTCGACTTTGGTGGGAATTGCATCGTAACCTCGTAGATAACGAAGGCGGCGTCTGGCCCCAACGGAATTAGTTTGTATCCCCACAGCGTGTAGCTGAAAACATTCGTTTCTGCCATTTCGTTTATGGCTTGGAGCTTGTTTCGCTCTCCCTGGCCATCCACCTCTACTCCCTGATAGTCATCCGCCAGCAGCGCTCCGTAAGCCGCTTTGTCTTTGTTCTTCAGTGCATCCCATTCTGCTTTGATCTTCGATTCGAACAAGTCTTTTAGATTCGACTCGGCTGAGGCGCTGCTGGATAGTCTGCTCTCGCTATGAGGAGACGGTACTGCCGATTGCTGCGACAACGCAACAGACGTCAGACAAACAAAACAGGCGCAGATGAATCGAGGTTGCATGTTCGTCCTTTTGACCCGATGCGCCAAATTTCACCAGAATCTGCACAACCCAAGTTACTGGCGCAAAGTGTTGATCTTCTTTTTTAGGGCCGCAAGCAGAGGCGAAGGCAGTTCGGTATAACCTTCCTGGTTGGCAAATTGCTGGCCGTCCCCATATATCCAAACCAGGAAGTCGTCTAACTCGGCTGCGCGGCCCGAATCCGATCCTTTGGCTCGCAGGTAAATCCAGGTGAAACTGGCGATGGGAAAGGAATTCGCACCAGTTGCATCGGTCAACGATGCCGAGAAGTTATTCCACCGCGGCTCCTCTGACGCCTCGCATGCTGAAGCTATGGTCTGATTGGAAGCTTTGACAAACTTACCGGAAGGGTTCAAAACGGCAACTTGAGAAATATTACTCTTCGTCGCATATTGAAGCTCTACGAAGCCGATACTACCGGATTGACTCTTTACTTTGTCCGCCATATCGGAGCTTCGCTCCGCCGCCATTCCCACCGGCCAATTGGGCGATGGAGTAACCCCGATTTGAGCGCGAAATTTCGGACTCGTCTTGGAAAGAAAATCAGTGAACACGTAATTCGAGCCTTTGCCGGGGGGGCGATTGACTACCTGAATCGGTAGGTTCGGCAGGGTTATATCAGGATTGAGTTTGACGATCGGCGGCGCATTCCACATCTTCACATCTCCCAGGAAGATGCTGGCTAACACTTCCCCGGAAAGCCGGAGTTCAGAGCGAACACCGGGAACATTGTAGATGGGAACGATGGCGATGAGCACGACCGGTAGTTCAATAAGGCCCTCGTCCGCCCTCTCCTTGGCAGTAAGTAAAACTTCTCCGGCGCCAAAATCCCCGCTGCCATGGGAGATTTGTTTGATCCCTTCACTCGTACCCAATGGAACGTATCGCATCTGAATATGGGGATTGCGTTTGCCGTACTCCTGCGTCCATCGGGTGTAAAGAGGTGCTGGGACACTCGATCCGGAACCTACGAGGACAACCGTTTCCTGAGCCTGCGCAAGGGCGCTGCACACTCCGAGAACCATGGCTGATACCAAGCAAAGGTGCGAACATGAACTGCAGCGGGAGTGTCGCGGCGGAATGTTGTGCGTCGAAAGTGTTTTTACTTTCATAGCGTTCCTTCCACTTCCAGACACATCATCTATATATACGAAGCCATCAACCGGCATTGGATGACGATTGCAGGGTACCATCGTTTTGATCGAAATCCACGGCCACATAAGGTGATGGCTATTGCCACACTTGGAACAGCCATCTCCAGCCTCTGTTCTCATTAGGATGAGATCAGGAAGCGGTTTTACCACTCAGTTGAAAGCCACGGCCTTACTGCCAGGTCTTGGGACTTTCTTCTCCAATGACAAACTGGCGAGGACGGCGATATCCTTGCGTGGCTGGCGGCCTCATCGCAATGCAGCTTCGGCGCGATGGATGTGGCTTCCAGAAGATTTTGCACTCGCTATTTCTCACAAACCGATTTCCCGTACTTGAAAGGAACTCCATATGCATTCGTTGCGAACGCAGTTCGCAGTAGCAACCCTCTTGGTCTTGTTGGCGTTGGGTGGACAATCCCTGGCGCAAAGTTTGAACCGGCAGGTAGGTACGCAGTTTACGGTGACGGCTGACCCTCTGGTTCCACGGCCATCGGAACAACCCTGCACAGTCCAACTGTTCACGGGCTATCAGTTCGCGTTCTTCGCGGACTCCAATCAGACCTTTCAATACACACCACCCGCCAATTGTCCGGGGCCATGGGCAGCGGTCGTTCTCGAAGCGGATTTCAGCGAGAACGCGGGATCCCAATTCGACCGGACGGCGAGTCTTTATGTGAACAACACCGAGCTGTATTTTGGAACCACTCCGGAGCCGTTGTTCACGGACACCAATACCTGGCATGTGGAGCGCGATATTACCGATTACAGTGCGCTATTGACGGCACCCCAACCCGGCACGATGGTGCTTCCGAACTGCACTACGGACTGCCCGCCGCCCTACAACACTTTGAACGGGGTGTTCACGGTGAGCGCTGACCTGGAATTCTATCCCTTGCAAGGTACGGGTCCGGTGCGGCCCGACGCGGTCCTGCCCCTAGTCCAGCCGAATGGCAACGGCGGAGTGAACCTGCCGGGCTTCGTGTACACACCCACCGACCAACTCACGACCACCTTCACGCTGCCAACGAATATCGAGCAGGCATACCTGGACGTCGTCACTCAAGGACAGCAAAGCGACGAGTTCTGGTACACCTGCGTGCCGGATGACTTGACCACCGAATTGCAGAGTTGCGGCGGTACGGCTTTTCGCGAAGCGGAGATTAGCATCGACGGGCAACCAGCTGGCGTGGCTCCGGTCTATCCGTGGATATTCACGGGCGGAATCGATCCCTTCTTGTGGGTACCAATTCCGGGAGTGCAAACGCTGGACCTCATGCCCTACCGCGTCAACCTAACACCGTTTGCGGGCTTGTTGAGTAATGGGCAGCAACACACCGTCGCTATGAATGTGCTCAACGTCAACAGTCAGTTCAGTGTGACCGGAACTTTGCTGTTGTTCGAAGACCACGGATCCCAGCAAGTGACCGGAGAAGTCACTTCAAACACCATTCAAAGTCCGGATCCCGTGGTCAAGACGAACTTGCATGTGAATGGGAATAACGTTAAAGGTACAGTGACCACGACCTCGCGGCGAACGTTCCAAATTGCTGGATTCGTGAACACCTCTCATGGCAAAGTCAAGACCACCATCCAGCAGACTGTGAACTTCAGCAACGAGCAGGGATTTGAGATCACCCCGGCCGTCTATGTACAGGACATATCGCAGCAAACTCCGGTGAACTCAACCGTCACTACGGGTGGGAGCGGTGGATCGGTCAGCACCGAGTCGTTCCTTTATCCTTTGACTCTGGGCATTACTGTCACCTTCCCGAATGGAGAGACAGTTGAAACCACAACCGTGCAGCAGGAATTCCAACACATCACAGCGAACCCATTGTATTCCTCTTCGGTGGACAACCTGGTCAGTTCGAAGGACTCACTCAACTTCAACACTGGCGTAAACACCGGAGCTGGTAGTTCTCAGCAATATACGTTCGCAGATTCCATCGGCCAGTCCTACAGTTGCGGCATCGCAAGCAAGGGTAATGTCTTGAAAGCAGTAAGTTCGGGGTGCAAGCAGACGATCAAATTCAAGTAAGCGACCGCTTAGTAGACCAGCGCTTCGTAGAAGTTTCTGCAGCCGGACCAGGGAGAGTGCATCCCCGGTCCGGCTTTTATGCGCCAAAGTCGACATTTCCCAGAATGCAGCAGCCCTCGCGGCCAATCCCCAGAATTCGAAGGTAACGTTGGTAATCTTTACGGAAATTACCTGCTCATTAGAATCGGAGTAGTTAGCTCTCACCGCCAAAACAGGCAACAGCAGCCCCAACTCAGAGACGCTGAGAAGCCGACTAAGTGTTTGCAGATTCAGGGCAAAGGCCCGTCTTCAAACCTTCCTGAGGCTACAGATGGGAAAGCCGACGAAGTGTCGTGTCATCGCAGTGCTGGGCACGCGCCCGGAGGCAATCAAGCTGGCGCTGGTGATCCACCAACTGCGCCAGCGTTCCGAAGAATTCGAGACCGCTGTCGTGCATACCGGACAGCATCGGACCATGCTCGACAACGCCCTCAAGCTTTTCAAGATCAAACCTGACTTCCTGCTGGACGTGATGCGCCCCAACCAAACTTTGAGCTCGTTGACCGGTCGCGTTTTGGATACGGTGGAGAACGCCTGCCATCAATTCGAGCCCAACATCGTCCTGGTTCAAGGCGACACAACCACGGCATTCGCGTCGGCTCTGGCTGCCTACTACTGCAAAGTTGCGGTCGGCCACATCGAAGCCGGTCTGCGCAGCGGCGACCTTTACAACCCGTTCCCGGAAGAAGGCAATCGCCGTCTGGCCTCGGTGATGACCGAGATCCATTTCGCGCCTACCGCATTGTCACGCGACAATCTGCTGGCGGAAGGCATTCCGCCGGAGAAAATCGTGGTGACTGGCAATACCGTCGTGGACACACTGCGTTTGCTGGGTGACCTGCCTCATTCCTGGGAAGGCACACCGCTGGCTGGCATTCCGCGTAATGATGGCCGCCTGGTACTGGTGACTTCTCATCGCCGTGAATCCTGGGGATCAGATCAGGAAAACATGTGCCTGGCGTTGAAAGACCTGGTCAAGAAACATCCTGACATTCGTGTGGTCTATCCCGTGCATATGAACCCGAACGTGCGCAGCACGGTAAACGCTTTGCTCGAGGGTACAGAGCGCATCCACCTAACCGAGCCGTTGGGCTACATCGACTTCGTGAGTCTGTTGCGAAGCTGCTTTTTGGTTTTGACCGATTCCGGTGGCATTCAGGAAGAAGCGCCTACGTTTCGCAAGCCGGTGCTGGTTCTGCGCAAGGTTACCGAACGGCCAGAAGCTTCCCAGTTTGGCATGGCAAAGATTATCGGAATGTCACGAGAAGCAATCGTCAACGAGGCCGACCGTTTGCTCACCGATACCGATGCTTACGAAGACATGTCGGAGGGTGAAAACCCCTACGGGGACGGGCACAGTTCGGAGCGGATTGTGGAAGCAGTGTTTCGCTGGCACCAGAAGAAAACTCCGTTGTTAGCTGCGGACAAGCAATTCAAGCTGCCGCCAAGACCGCAACCCCGGCGGCGGAAGAGTGATCTCGAAGTGGCTGCGGCAAAGGCCGCAGCCGCAGGCAAGGAGTGACCGCCCCGGATCGCGATCGCAATGGCGCGCCATGATCTATGCACTCTACGTTATTGTTTCCGTCATCTGCATCTACACCGCGCGCCATTACTGGTTCACGCTGAACCGTCTATTCGGCTTCCAGCGGCACCCCTACATTGATATCGACACCGCGGACTGGCCGCCGGTGACAGTGTTGGTCGCGGCCCACAACGAGGAGAAAGTCGTCGCCAATATTCTCAGCGCGCTGATGACGGTCAAGTACCCCGCCGACAACATGCTGGTGATCCCAGTCAACGATCGTTCCACCGACCGCACCCGCGAAATCATCGACGAATTTGTGGAACGCTTTCCTGGCCGCATTCGTCCCTTTCACCGCAAAGACGGAAAAGGCGGCAAGGCGGCTGCCCTGAAAGATGCAATGGAGTTGGTGGACACCGAAGTCATCCTGATTTTCGACGCCGATTACATTCCCGGCGCGGGCTTGGTGAAGCAGCTCACCGCTCCTTTCTTTGATCCGGAAGTGGGCGGGGTGATGGGCCGCGTGGTGCCGATGAATTGTGGCACTAATCTGCTCACTCGTCTGCTGGATCTGGAGCGGTCCGGTGGCTATCAGGTGGACCAGCAGGCCCGCATGAATCTTCGCCTCGTTCCCCAGCACGGCGGGACCGTGGCCGGAGTGCGGTTGAGTGCTCTGCGCGAAATTGGCGGATGGAACGACACCTCTCTAACCGAGGATACCGACCTCACCTATCGTCTGCTGCTGCACGGCTGGAAGACGGTATATCAGAACCGGTCGGAGTGTTATGAGGAAGTACCCGAAACCTGGCCGGTAAGGATCAAGCAAATCAAGCGCTGGGCCAAGGGACACAACCAGGCCATGGTCACCTACGGCCTGCATCTGCTGTTAGGCAAACATCGCGCCAGCTTGCGCGAGCGGATTGATGGGACGCTACTGCTTGGCGTTTATATTATGGCCCCCTTCACTCTCGTCGGTTGGGTGCTGGCCTTGGGCGTGTTCTATCAGGGGGTCGCTCCCCTGCACGGAATTGTGGCCATTCTTTCCGTGACTGCGTATGCGGCCATCGGAAATTTGGCTGCATTCTTTGAGATTGCCGCAGCGGTTCGGCTGGACGGCTCCCGGAAACGAGTTTGCCTCGTGCCCTTCCTGATTCTGGGTTTTGCCGTCAGTATTTTCGCCGTGTCTTGGGCCGCCGTGTCGCAGGTGAAAGACGCACTTACCGGAGCTGAATTTCATTGGGACAAGACTGAACGCTTCCGAAAGGCTGCGTCATGAATCCTTTCTTCGCCGTCGTGGGTTTGATCTTGCTGACCAGTGCGTTGATGGTCTTGCCGCTGGTGCCAGCATTGGTTGAATTGCATAGCAAGTCAGACGCCCTGCCTCTGAGCGTGATTCAACAACACACTGGCGAAATACGGTTCTTTGCCGATGGTTTTCGCAGCTACATGACAGGCCTGCAACCAGCATTACAGGAGTGTGTCAAATCGGGCACGCACACCACTGGCACCATGTCGGACGGATCTGAATACCTTGTTTTGGGACGGGGAGAAGAGGCTTTGTTCCTGCCTTTTCGGGAACGAAACGAGTTCAACCCGGTGATCATCGCCTCCGGCAGCGACCTGCTGTTGCCCTCGGAAACCAATTTCTCCAAAGACATTTATTCAGCCGGTAGCGTGATCGGTGGTACCAACAATCGATACCGCGCAATCCTCGCGGAAAAAGACATTCGGCTTGGCCGTGAAAGCAGCGTGATGCGCTGGGTCCACGCGGTCGGGGAGTTTAGCGCAGACCCCGGCTGCCAGCTATACGGCCGGGTTTCCTCAGACACCGGCATCCGCTTGTCGGAGGAATGCAGTTTCTTGCGGTTGAATGCTCCTTACATCGCAATTGGTCCAGACGCGGACCCTGCGCAGAACTACGCCGAGATTCCCGGAGTTGAGACGACTACAAAGCGTTTGCTCCACGATGGCGACTTTGAGATTCGAGCGGACGAAGTCTTTCTCGGCAATCTAGTCGTTCGAGGCCGGCTTCGGATCGGTTCCGGAGCGCGGGTTTGCGGCAGCGTAAAGAGTGATAAGGAACTGGTTCTTGAGCCTGGCGCCTCGGTTGAGGGAAGCCTGATCAGCGCCAGCATCATGCAAATCGGTCCCCATTGCAGGATTGGCGGCCCGGTGATTGCCGAGCGCACCGTGCTCCTGCAACAAGGAACCCGATGCGGCACAATGCAAAACCCAACCACGGTCAGTGCCCCGAACATTCAAGTCGAGCCGGGCGTCGTGGTCTTCGGGACTCTGTGGGCTCGCGACCAAGGACAGGCAGTGGCCAAACTATGAGATACGGATGGATCATCCTGGGAACCGGCAGTCTTCTGCTGGCCCTCATCGTAGGGGCGTGGTCGTCACGAGGAAACTCCGACGCTGACGCCGACCGTTTGCTGTTGCTACTTCCCGATGGCGTTAGTCTTTCCGACTACAAAGTTACGGTTTGGATGGATGCGGCGAGTGAAGAGGGACTTCACATTGTCCCCATGCGCGACTCCGATTTTGTCCGCCCGTTCTTCGGACAGCCCAAGTGCGCGGGAGTAATTCTGCCCGACACCGTGCATCAGCAAGCCAGTGATTTCTTCATAGCTTCCATTCGACGCTTTGTGACCGCAGGAGGCAAGCTGTTGCTGGTCTATGACGCGGGCACTCTATCGCCGGAAGGCAAGTATGCGCGGGGTTGGTCCCGATTTTCTGATCTGGTGGGTGTGGATTATGCCCTCTACGATCAGTTCCACGATGACACGATCCGTTGGGGGGATGTAACCGGGAAGCTCTCCCTGGTGCGCCAGATGGAAATCCCTCCGGGAAAATACTATCCCTTCCAGTCGGCAGCTGGCGATTCCAACTCGACCGCCGCTTCCGCGATTGCTCCTGACTCAGACTTTGATGTTCAGCTCCGCCGCTACAAGTTCGGGGACTTGAAGTATCCCAGTTTCGTGACCTCCGGCAAGAACTCCGGTCACGAACTCTTCCATTCCAGCGGAGGAGTCGTCGCCAATGAGCACAGCTACGGCAGCGGTTCGGTGCTGTTCGTCAATCTGCCTCTGGGATATCTCAAGGCCAACACTGACGGCTTACTGCTGCACGCTTTTCTTCGGTACTTTGCAGAGCATTCGCTGGCTTTGCCGTCGCTGATGGCGGTTCCCGACGGCGTTGGCGGCCTGGTGCTGAACTGGCACGTCGATTCCAATGCCGCCATCAAGCCCGTACAGGAAATGAGTACCTGGTCGATCATGCAACAAGGACCTTACTCGATTCACATCACAGCCGGTCCCGACGCAATGAGAATCGGAGACGGGGAAGGCTTTAACGCCGAGCACAATCCCGTCAGCCAGCAGTTGGTTCGGCGCCTCTCGAACCAGGGCCACCAGATTGGAAGCCATGGCGGCTGGATCCACGACTATTTTGCCGCCCATGTGGACAAAGATAATCCCGCAGACCTGGAAAAATATCTGGCGTGGAACAAGACGGCGCTGGAAAAGACGACCGGCAAGCCGGTCGTGGAGTATTCCGCGCCCGACGGGAATCAGCCCAAGTGGGTTACAGCATGGCTGGCATCGCACGGATTCCTGGCTTACTACTTCACCGGTGACACCGGTATGGGGCCCACCCAGGGTTATCGTGATGGCGCCCGCGAAGGCCAAGACCTCTGGGCGTTTCCAATTGTGCACCTGAACCAGGCAGCCGCTTTTGAGGAGATGGCCAGGGAAGGATATTCCAGTGAGGAAATCGAGCGTTGGCTGGAAGCAGTTACAGAGTTTGCCGTCGAGCAACACTCGGTGAGGCTGGTGTATTTCCATCCACCTGGGATGATGCAGTACCACGACCTTGTGGATCAGTGGATGGAACGGACTGGCCGGCTGCGTACCGATGGACAATTCCGCTGGTACACGATGACGCAACTTGCAACGTTCTTGAACTCCCGCAAACAAGTGATCTGGAGCACCTCACAGGAGGGAGAGCGGGTCACCATCGCGGCGACTCACCCTGTGAGCCTGGAGCACGACACCTGGCATCTTCCGTCTGCCAGCTTCTCCGAGCCGGTGGTGGTACAGGGATCAGCGCAAGTGGTGCGCGATAACGAAGCCTGGATGGTGATCGCTCGGGAAGGAAAAGAACTTCAATTCGAAAGCACGAGAATAACCAAATGACCACTGCAAACTTCAGACATTATCGATTCAAGGCGCTGCTTATTCTGGCGACCATTGCCTTTACGCTCCAAACGAAAGGCCAATCTTCCCCGGAATCGGACCCTGCGCCGCCGCCAGCGGTGGTCCCCGCACAACCGGAAGCCCAGACTAAGCCCTTAACCAACTACGTGGAAACGGGCGCGGACTACATGACCCTGACCAACGGCTTCGGTTCCTGGAGCGGGGGCTACACGCGTGGAGTCTATGCACAGGGCAAAAACATTTGGGACGCCGAAATAAGCGGGCAGCACGAGTTCGGGGACGCCGGCGTTTACTTCGCCGCCGGGGACACTTACAACTTCAATCCCGACTGGTACGGCGCGCTCACCGTGGGTTCCAGCGCCGGTGGTTTTTTCTGGCCTCGTTTCCGCACGGATGGGTTTATCAACAAAAAGTGGTTGGGCCGCAAGCAATGGATCACCACCGCAGGTCTCAGCTATGTCATGGCCAAAGATGTTCATCGGGACCATACCTTCTATACAGGGAGCACCTATTATTTCGAAAAGCCCTGGATTGTAGAAGAAGGTATTTACTTTAACCTGAGCCATCCTGGTGCCGTTTTCGCTCCGGCGGGATTTGTCGCGGTGACCCAAGGCCACAATAAACAGCAGTACGTTACGGTTCGCGCCGGCTTCGGAGAAGAGGCGTACCAACTGATTGGCCCAACCGCCACTCTTTCACAATTCAACAGCGAAACCTTAACTGTCACCTGGCGGAAATGGATGGGCCCGGACTGGGGATTCAATTTTGTGGGCGACTATTACCACAGCCCGTTTTACTTGCGAGGCGGGAGCACGTTTGGCTTTTTCAAGGAGTTCTGAAATGCGCGCGTCTCTCGCGCAGAATCCGGCGCAGCCGAGGCTCCCGGACCCGGTGCAGTTCCGCGGTCATCGAGGCGGCGTGATTTCCATGCACCGCGCGCTGACTCACTTCCGTCTCGGCCCGTTGAACGTAATCGCGTCGATCTCCTTATTCTTCCTATTTTCTTCCATTTGGTTGCTTGCGTTGCCACGGGTATGCGAGCTCTGGAACGCTGCCTTGAGTCTGGGTCTCCGCCTTTTGCCTTTGCATGCCAGGCTGGACGTGGCTGAACACCATTTCCGGTTCCTGCAGCTGCGTGTTCCCTACCTGCGCATGGAGCCGATCTTACCCGATCTTCAAACCTGGTCCCTGGCCTGCGCGGTCACGCTGCTGCTCTTCACCGCGACTTTCTTTCTTTCGAAGAAACTGGTCCCGGTGATCTATCTGGCGCGCGGCATTCTGCTGATTCAGGCCTCGTCGCTGATCTATTTCGCGCTTTGGCCCACCCACTTCCCTCATACCCCTGACAGCTACATGGAAGCTCTGGCCGCTTCGGGAATCGGGTTGATTTCGGTGATCCCGCTGCTGCTCGCGTTGACCTACTACATTTTCGACTTCGGAATGTTAAGAAAAGCTGCTCTCACTGCCACGACCATGGTGCACCTTACAGTTTTTCTGCCGTTTCAGGTGCTGGCGCAGGCCATGGTACTGCAGAAGACTGTGCTGTTCATGCCGGTACTGTACATCGTTTTCGGCATGCCGGTTGACGTCCTGCTGATCATCGCGTTCTATTCCTGGGGGATGACGTGGTCGTTCCGTCCAGCCGGCAAGAGGGAGCAAAAACTCGGGGTTTCCGTTCTCCGGGCGTTGAGCAGTCGTTGGGCGCGGCGTTTGGCCAAGCCGACGCCACAGCCGACAAGTTCCGTTTAGCTGGTGTGGCCCTTCAACACTTCAATCGCTTTCTTCAATTGTTCGTCCTGCTGCGGAGGCTGCGGCTTGGTGGTTTGGTCCGACGGCACGGCGTTTTCGTCCTCATCCGGCAAGGGTGCATCATCATCTTCGTCCGCAACTAAAACGTTGGGCGTCACCGCGGTATCCTGAATGGCTTTGCCACTCGGTGTGTAATACTTGGCGACCGATAAGATGAGCGCTGATCCGTCGCCCATCTCGATCACCTTCTGTACCGACCCATCGCCAAACGTCTTATCGCCCACCACATCTCCGCGGGCGTTTTCCAGGATTGCTGCCGCCACGATTTCCGCCGGCCCCGCCGTGCCTTTGTTCACCAGTACCACCAGCGGGAGGTTGGTGATGGTCTTGGCAGGATCAGCATTAAATGCCTCGCGCGGGTATTTCTGTCCCTGAAGATAAGTAATGGCCCCATGATTCAGGAAGAGATTGGCCGTTTCGATGCCCTCGGACTCCTCGCCCTCGGCGCAGTTGCGCAAATCGAGGATCAGCTTCTTGACTCCGTCCTTCTGCAGCGCCTTGATCTTGCTGGCAATTTCCTGCGACTTGCCTTTGGAAAATGCGTCGACCTGGATTTCCCCGATACCTTCGCCCATCATCTTGTCGGTAACCGGTGGAATAACAACGACATCGCGTGTGATCACCAGCTTCTCAGGCTCAGCGCGGCGGGCGCGGACCACGGAAACAGTTACGTTTGAACCCGGCTGCCCCGCCAGCAAGTTATGGATCTCAGCCAGCGACATTTCACGTGTGCTCTTGCCTTCAATGGCTTCGAGAATGTCTCCGTCTTGCAGGCCTGCTTTGTCGCTGGGTCCGCCTGGCATCACCGAGATAACCGCAGCATAGCCCAAGCGCTTGGAGACAGCAGCGCCGATATTGGCTTTAGATCCTGACAGGTGGGTTTTGTAGCTCTTGTACTCCGCAGGACTTAGATAGCTGGAATTGGCATCCAGCGATTCCAACAAACCGTGCAAGGCGCCGTCGGTCACTGATGGAAGATTGGGGTTTTCGACATATTGGTCCTGCACTCGCGAAAGCACTTCGCTGTACACCTGGAGCTGGCGGTACGCGCCATCATTGCTCGAAGCCCGTACTCCGTCCATGCCGCCTACGACCATGAACAGCAACACTGCGGCCGAAGGTATCAGAATTGCAGCCTTGACTTTATTTGACATCGTGATTGTCTTCCTGGAAAGAGACATTACTTTCTGCAGAACTGCTCTCATTATAGCTTGTTTGATGCGCTTTTCTGCACGACTGTTTGGCCCGATCCGTCGCAGGTAACCAGCCATCACAATTCCGGGCCTTCGCGTGACGACTGCCGGGCTTTGCCATTAAAAAGAAAGTACTTATGCTCTTATCGGACTTGGATCGAGTTTTGTAGTCCGGAGGCCTCAACGAACTTCGGCCAGTTGCGTGCGCAGCTTGTGGGTGGCGCGGAACAGGGTGTTCTTGATGGTACCTTCACTGGTGTTCAGAATGCCTGCTACGGTGCGCAGTCGCAGTCCGTGGTAATGCTTCAGCTCGAACACCACGCGCTCGCGTGGCGAAAGTCTCTCCATAGCGCGCACAATGCATTTTCGAAGTTCCCGGCTGATCAAGCTGCGCTCAGGACTAGTTCCAGCCCGTTGGTCGGGCAGACGATCCAGCACCTGTTCTTCTTCCCCATCAGCCGAGATCGTGGTCGTCAGATCGCGGGCACGCGAGGATTTCTTGCGCAGATGATCCAGGCACAGGTTGGTAACGATCCGGTAAATCCAGGTGTAGAACGAACACTCAAATCGGAACCTGCCCAGATTAATGTAGGCACGGAGAAAAGCTTCCTGGTAGATGTCCTGACCATCTTCCTGCGATCCCGTAAGATGGACGGCCAAACGCAACACCGGGCGGTCATACTGGCGCACCAATTCCTCGAAAGCGGCGGCATTGCCCATCTGAGCTTCGCGAATGAGGAGTGCGTCATCGGCGCGAGCCGGGCCGACCTTCGCTCGCGCTTGCCCACCGAGTTGAAGAGTCTTTTCCATTTGGTATCGCCCTACGATCTCAACCAACAAACTTGTAGCCCGTCCCATGCACCGTCAATATGAAACGCGGGTCGTCCGGCTTCGGTTCCACCTTCTGCCGCAGCCGGACAATGTGCGCATCCACGGTTCGCGTCGTGGGGAAACGGTCGTAACCCCAGACATCCTCGAGCAACCGGTCGCGGCTCAGCGTCTCTCCCGGATGGTTGAGGAAGTACTTCAAAAGCTCGAACTCTTTTGACGAGAACTCCAGCGACTTGCCCTTTCTAGAAACCTGGCAGTTGCGCAGATTCACTTCCACCTCGCCAAAGGCAAATTTTTCGCCCTGTTTCGGAAGTGTTCCCGCCCTGCGCAGCACGGCTTTCACCCGCGCCAACAACTCGCGAATCGAAAAAGGTTTAGTGACGTAGTCGTCGGCCCCTAATTCAAGCCCAACCACTTTGTCCACTTCCTGCCCGCGGGCGGTGAGCATGATGATCGGCATCGACGGCTTTTTGGCCTTGAGTTGTTTGCAGACGTCCAAGCCGCTCATACGCGGCATCATGACGTCCAGAATCACGAGGTCGGGCGACTCGCTGAGCGCCCGTTCCAGGCCGGCCACACCATCGGGAGCCGTCAGTACCTGGTATCCCTCGAATTCGAAGTTGTCCCGCAACCCCGCCACCATGTTGGGTTCGTCTTCGACAATCAGGATCTTGGCCATGCTCTCCCGTCTCCGAACTTCACGCCGTTGCCACTCTGTGTCCGTTGATCTTGGGATTCAGCGGCAAAGTGATGGTGAATTTGCTGCCACGCCCCGGACTGCTGTCGACTGCCACTTCTCCGCCGTGCGCCTGCACGATGTGGCGCACCAGAGAAAGTCCCAACCCGCTGCCCTTGGTGTTGTGGACCAGCGGGTCTCCAACCCGGTAGAACTTTTCGAAAATCTTGTGCTGCTCTTCGCTGGGAATGCCGATGCCGTGATCCACAACTTCCAGTTTCACGGAACCGTTGTACCGGAAAAGATTTACGCCGATATACTTCTGGTCCTGCGAATACTTGAGTGCGTTGTTCACCAAATTCAATAAAGACCGCGCCATGGCTTCGCGGTCCACTCGCAGCGGAGGCACATCTTCAGCAATCTTCTCCTCGAAGGCAAAACCGTTTTGTTCGATCTGGAAGCGGTAGGAATCCAGCGTGTTGTGAACCAGTTCCCGCATGTCGGTTTCGCGGAAGTCATATTCTTTTCGTCCAGCCTCGATGCGCGAAAAATCGAGGATGTTGTTGATGAGCGCCGTCAGCCGTTCGCTTTCTTTGCGAATAATGCAGTAATACTCCTGGTATTTTTCTTCCGATTTCAGCCGGCCCATCTCGAGCGTCTCGGCGTAAAGCCGGATCAAGGAGAGCGGCGTCCGTAATTCATGCGAAACGTTGGAAACAAAATCGGATTTCAACTTCGCCAGCGCCATTTCCCGCGAAATATTGCGGTGAGTCAGAACGAGCCCTCCGGTAAGCAGCAACGAAATAACCCCTAAAATCAGGAAGCTGGTGCGCACAAAGTGCTGCTCCATCGCAGCCAGTGTGGTACCGGGTAGCTTGATGGCAAGAGTCAGTTGCTGAAACGCCCCTTCGAGGTTGCGCTCTACTTCAGGATTACCGCCGTCCCAGCCGGAGGAAGTCGCCAAGGGCGTGTAGTCGTACTTGGGACGCAGCATGATAGCCACGCGGTTCTTCTCTCCCTTTTCTTCCTGGTGACTCAAGACCGCATTTAGCATCTCGGGAAAAAACTGATCGTGCAGGTAGTCGGCGTCAAACACCAATCCAGCAATGGCCTTTTTCTCTCCCGCGCCGCTGGTCAGGAAAAACTGTCCAGCGATGTAGACGTGCTTTTCTCCCCGCGGGACCCAGTCCGAGAAGGGATATCGCCTGCCCTTCTTGTCTAGTTCTTCCAGACTCTTCTCCATGTCCCCGTACTCCGTTTGAATCCAGCCGGAGAACATAGAAGAGAGATATTCATGCTCGGAACGAGACGCGGTCGAATTGCTAAGACCGGGCTGGGAACGGAACACGATGCCGCTTGCCGGATCGTAGACAAACAGATGCGCCACATAGGGATGAGTGGCCAGAATCCGGTCCATGGTTTCAGTGCACGCGGGGCCGGAAGCCGGAAACTGGTCGCGTACATCGTCGATCAACTCATAAGCCTTTTGATTGATCTGCTTTTCGGAGATGGCCAAGACCTGGATAAAATCACGCTGGAACGCCGCCTGCACTCCGCGGTCGCGCTGGATTGTCTCCAAATGAACAGCGCTCAGAATCACCAAGGCCGCGGCAGGCAACACTACGGCGAGCTCTAGCGTGAGCATCAGCCGGGTTCGCTCGTTCCTTGGTCGCTTCAGTTTCATTGGGTCTTGAAGTCCGTTCTATCTTGAAACACCATAGTCAAACCTCCTAAGGCAGGTGTCAATTCAGGGTAAAAAGACGTAAAAAGTTGTGAACTGGGTGGTTTTCGGGGATACCGGGTTTGATGCGATATCCTGATGAAACGGCTGGCCCTTGGCAGGTCTGAAACAATAATTGCCATCGCCTTCACCAGCCGGATAGAATCCTCTGTTGTCAATCTCTCCTTTTTGCCCGAGGATCGTTATAAAGAGGATCATTGAAGAAAATTGTCGCCATCTATCCGGGTTCGTTCGACCCTCCGACCAATGGACACCTCGACCTGATCGCGCGTGGCAGCAAGATTTTCGACAAATTGATCGTGGCTATCCTGCGAAATGCCGAGAAAGCTCCGCTGTTCGGCCTACCGGAGCGCGTGCTCATGCTTGAGTCCATGACCGCCGATTTCAAGAACGTGGAGGTCGCGACTTTCGACGGACTCATGGTCGAGTACGCCGCCAAGGTCAAGGCTGACGCGGTGCTCCGGGGGATCCGCGCCATCAGTGATTACGAATACGAATTGCAGATGGCATTGATGAACCGCAAACTGCATCCCGAATTGGAGACAGTGTTCATGATGCCGGCCGAGCAGTATTCTTATCTGAGTTCGCGGTTGGTGCGCGAGATTGCCCAACTGGGCGGATCGATCAAAGACTTAGTTCCGGAGATGGTTGAGCAACGCATCAAGGACAAGCTCGATCCGGCTGTCAAGCTGCAACACGCAAGAGATCCTAGAACGAAAAAGAGGAAACGCGCATGACCCCAGTGACCGAAGTCGCCGCCGCCCTGAAACTGACCGATCGCATCAATCGCATTGAGCCATCCGCGACCATGGCAGTGGTGGCCGAAGCTGACAAACTCCGTCAACAGGGGATCGATGTGGTTGACTTCGGAGCGGGCGAGCCCCATTTCGCTACGCCGCAGCACATCAAGGACGCGGCTATTGCAGCCATTCAGGCCAATTTCACCAAGTACACAGCGGTGGGAGGCACCACCGAACTGCGCGACGCCATCGTGCAGCGCCATGCCCAGGATTTCGATTCAAGCTACAAGCGCGAGGAATCGATCGCCTCGGTGGGCGGCAAACATGCATTGTTCAACGCCATTCAGGTGCTGGTCGATCACGGCGACGAAGTTATCCTGCCGGTGCCCTATTGGGTCTCGTTCAAAGACATCGTGCGCTATGCCGGAGGGAAGTGCGTATTGCTGGAAGCCGACGAGAATCAGGGTTTCCGAGTAACTGCAGAAATGATCGAACGACTGGTCACCCCGCGCACCAAGCTCATCATTCTGAATTCGCCGTCGAATCCCTCGGGAGCGGTGATGCCTCCAGAGGATATGACGGACCTGATGCGCCTGGCGCACGAGCGCGGTATCTGGGTGATTTCCGACGAATGCTATGTCTATCTGAATTACACCGGCAAACTGTTTTCCGTTGGGGCGCTACGCGATTTCCGTGAGCACATGGTGATCGTGGGCTCTCTTTCCAAGACCTACGCCATGACCGGATGGCGTTTGGGATACGCGTTGGCTCCCGCTCCCGTGGTCAGCGCCATGCAAAAACTGCAGAGCCAATCCACGTCGAATCCGGCTTCTATGGTTCAGAAGGCCGCGGTGGCTGCACTGACCGGATCGCAACAGTGCGTCGCCGACATGCGCGCCGAGTACATTCGGTTGCGCGATCACGTGGTCAACGGTTTGCGCTCGATTCCCGAGGTCCGCTGCACTATGCCGGAGGGTGCGTTCTACACCTATCCCAACGTATCGGCGTACTTCGGGCGGAGTGGGGTAAAGTCTGCGTCGGATCTTGCGGGCAAGCTTCTGCGCGAGGCCCATGTAGCCACGGTTCCGGGGGAAGGCTTTGGCACGCGCGATCACATCCGGGTGTCGTATGCCACTTCGGTGAAGGAACTCGACCGGGGATTGGAACGCATGCGTAAGTTTCTGGCGTCATTGTGAACTCAGGCAACAGCGGCTCTGGCTCAGGAATTCATCCGCAAACCTCTTGTCGTCTTCTGCCGCATGAATGATCTTTACCCGCTGCTAATGTCGCCGGTCTTTGATCCCCGTCCCTGGGGAGCGCTGGACTTGTCCCCGATTTATCCTAATCATCGCTTTGACGAGAAGATCGGAGAATCGTGGCTAACCGGAGGCGATGGTAAGGTAGCGAACGGGCATTTAAAAGGGAAGTCACTCGCCGAGTTGACCACCCAATACGGCCGAGAGCTGGTGGGAGAGGCCGCTCAAGATCCCGGTCGTTTCCCTTTGCTCACAAAGTTTCTGTTTCCGCACGAAAAACTGTCGGTGCAGGTGCATCCCGATGACGACGCCGCCCGTCGCGCCGGGGAACCATGCGGCAAGAACGAATGTTGGTACGTCGTCCATGCCAGGCAAGGTGCGCAAGTTGCTCTGGGACTGAAGACGGAGACCTCGCGGCGGGAGTTTGAGCAGGCGATTCAGCGGAAACGCGCAGAGGAGTTGCTGAACTGGATCAACATCTTCCCCGGCGAAATGATCTATGTCGCGGCAGGCACCGTGCACACACTCGGGCCCGGGTCCATCATGTTGGAAACCCAGCAGCAGTCGGACACAACCTATCGTCTGTATGACTACGGCCGTCCACGCGAGTTGCACCTACAGCAAGGGCTCGATGTTATGAAAGAAAAAACGGGATCGGGAAAGGTGCTTCGGCCCGCGCCCAAGGAAATTCCGGGAACTAGAAATCGCGAGGCGTCGTTGGTTACTTCCTCCTATTTTGTGGTGGACATGCTCGAACTCAAGGATTTGCAGGAGTTTCAGACCACCGACGATTCCGGCAAGACTTCGGTGCAGATTCTGACCGCAGTTGAGGGTTGCGGGGTGGTCGAGGCAACTGGAACCGAACCTGTGACCCTCGCCAAAGGCGATGCGGTCGTGGTTCCGGCATCGACTGGGCACTTCAGTGTTCGCCCACAATGGTCGATCGAATTATTGAAGTCATGCTTGCCGGGCAAGGCAATGCCCGAACCAGCAGTTAGACTGTAACGCGGTACCGTATAGCAGCATCTCAACTGACTTTGTGGCGAAACCTAATTTTAATTTCTATCCCGTGATTCTCGCCGGTGGCCGTGGCACTCGCTTCTGGCCGCTGAGCCGCAAGCGACGATCCAAGCAACTGCTGGCACTCGACGGCAAGCAAACCATGATCCAGCAGACGGTAGCCCGCCTTTTGCCACTGGCTCCGCCCAGCCAATGCTGGATCATCACCAACGAAGACCTGCGGCGCGAGATCGTTCGCCAGGTTTCCCGGGTGCGTCCGTCGCAGATTATCGCCGAGCCTGTAGGCAGAAACACCGCGCCAGCCATCGGTCTCGCGGCCTTTATTCTTCTGCGCCGCAACCCGGCCGCGGTGATCGGCATGTTCCCCTCCGACCACGTCGTAACCGACCAGGCTCGCTATCGCGAACTTCTTGCAGAAGGCATTGCCATCGCCGCCGCAGGGGAGAACATTGTGGTGATTGGCATCGTTCCTACTCGCGCTGAAACCGGCTATGGCTACATTGAAGCTGGGGTAGCAGGCTCTGACGACGCCTTACACGTGCGCCGCTTTACCGAGAAGCCAGACGCTATACGCGCTGCTGAATTTCTTCAAGCCGGCAACTACTACTGGAATAGCGGGATGTTCTTGTGGAGTGCGCGCACGCTCGCCAACGCTCTACGTGAACATCTACCGAAGACTGCTCCTATCCTGGAAGAGATCGCGGCAGCCTTCGGCACCAAGAAGTTTGGGCAAGCTTTTCGCCGTCTCTATCCCAAGTGCGAGAACATCAGCGTTGACTATGCCATCCTCGAACCACGGTCGGCGAAAGGGGAGCAAAAGTCGAACATCTTTTGCCTTCCCGCTAATTTCGGCTGGAACGATCTGGGATCATGGACGGCTTTGCATGAGCACCGCGTAGCCAAACAGAAACCGCCGCATGACAACCTGATCACAAGCGACGGCGCGTTTACGCTGGACACTCAAGGCAACTATATTCATGCGCCGGGGAAATTCGTCGCCGCCATCGGAGTCCACAATCTCGTGGTCGTCGAAACCGACGACTCCCTGCTGATCACCACGCACGAACGCGCGCAAGACGTAGGTAAAGTGGTAAAGCATCTGGACGAGAAGAAGCTGCACAAGCTGGTGTAAAAGCCGACGACGCGGTGGATTTAGTCAACGGCCATTAACCTAAATGTCTACTCCCATCAAATTCGGCACTGACGGCTGGCGCGCCGTAATCGCCGACGATTTCACTTACGACAATGTTCGTCAGGTTTCAGCGGCCATCGCTGCGTACACCCTGAAACACGAAGATGCTAGCCGTGGCCTCATTGTCGGCTACGACACTCGCTTCGGTTCACCACGTTTCGCTCGAATTGCCGCCGAGGTACTTGCCAGTGCTGGCATTCCGATCAAGCTGGCCAACGACTATTCCCCCACGCCAGCGATTTCTCTTGCGGTTAAGCAGCTTGGCGCGGCGGGTGGTGTCGTCATAACTTCGAGTCACAATCCCTGGAATTGGAATGGAGTGAAGTTCAAAGGCAGATTCGGCGGATCTGCTACGCCGCAAATCATCAAGGGCATCGAAAGCGAACTGCACGCGGGAACCCGTTTGAACCACCGCAAAGCAGCGGCAATCGAGGAAGTGGATCTCAAGCGTGCCTACGTCGATACCATCTGCCAGTTCGCCGACCTCGATCTCATTGCCAAAGCCCGGTTTAAGTTTGCGGTGGATTCGATGTATGGCTCAGGGCGCGGCGTGCTGGCTGGGATCTTCGCCGATCACGGAATAGCGCACATCGCCATTCGTCAGGAATTGAACCCGCTATTCCCCGGCATAAACCCGGAGCCCATCGAACCTCACGTCGCCATGCTGCAAGAGACAGTTGTGCAGGAGGGTTGCCACGCCGGGTTCGCCAGCGATGGAGACGCCGACCGCATCGGTGCCGTGGCCGAAGACGGCAGCTTCGTGGACGCCCATAAGATCTTTTCTGTTCTCTTGCAGTGGTTGCTGACGCGAAAGAAATGGACGGGCGACGTGGTCCGAGCCTTCAACACCACCCGCATGCTGGACCGCATCTCCGCGCGCTACGGCCGCAAGCTGTACGAGTGTGCCATCGGATTCAAGTACATCGCCGACCTGATGATGGAGCGTGACATTCTGATTGGCGGCGAAGAGTCCGGCGGCATTGGCTATTCACGGTTCCTACCTGAGCGCGATGGCATCCTCAACGCTCTGCTTCTGGCAAATGTAATGGCGGAAGAAGGCAAGCCGTTGGGCCAACTGGTCGCCGATCTGCAACGCGAGTACGGTCCTCATTACTACGGCCGGCGTGATCTGCACATCCCTGAGGAGATGAAACAGGCCGCTATCCAGCGCGCTCGTTCCGATGAAACCAAGCGCCTCGGCCACTACACGATTTTGAAAAAGGAGTCCCTGGACGGCATAAAGTTCTTTCTCGATGCCCCGACCCCCGACCATGGAGCGGAAGCTTGGGTTCTGCTTCGAGCATCCGGCACCGAGCCACTTTTGCGCATTTACGCGGAGGCGGCTTCTCCGGAACTGGTGAATGAAATCCTCACGTTCGCGGAATCGTTCGTGAATTCCCACGCGTAGGGGCCGTCGACGAACCGTACCATTCTTAGCTGCAACGTCACTTTTCAGGATCGGATCGCGTCGCGCTGAGTACAATAACCTTAGATGAGTTCACCCGAATCTATGCTCAGCCCTCCGGCTGATTCGCCGGAGGCGCAGCGTTATAACCGTATTCGGAGATGGCTGGGCATCGCCGACTTTGTCCTCGGTCTGTTGTTTCTGCTGGTGCTGCTCTTCACAGGGTGGAATGGGGCCCTGCGCGACCTCGCTTTTCACGGCGCATTCGAGCATTACACACTCGCCGTCTTTATTTACGTACTGATGCTCATGGTGATCGGTAAGGCAGTGGGCCTCGGCCTGGACTACTATGGCTTCCGTCTGGAACAGCGCTTCAATCTCTCCAATCAGAAACTGCGGGCGTGGGTCTGGGACGAAACCAAGGGATTTCTCGTGGGGGCAGTGCTGGGGACGATTGTGGTTGAACTGCTCTATTTCATCATCCGCCAAGCTCCGCAATACTGGTGGTTGATCGCATGGGCAGTCTTTCTCGGGTTGTTCGTGCTGCTGGCGCAACTCGCTCCGGTTATTTTGTTCCCCATCTTCTATAAGTTCGAGCCGTTGCAGAATGAAGAACTGAAAGCGCGCCTGGTGAAGCTCAGTGAAGCTGCGGGAACCAGGGTGCGGGGGGTTTATAAATGGAACTTGTCGGAGAAGAGTAAGAAGGCAAATGCCGCGTTGACTGGACTTGGCAACACCCGCCGCATCATTCTTGCTGACACACTCCTGGAACACTATTCGCCGGACGAAATCGAGGCCGTGCTCGCACACGAACTCGGGCATCACGTGCACAAACATATTCTGAAGAGTATCGCGGTGCAAGCGTGTGTGACGTTGGCTGGGTTTTGGGCTGCCAACTGGATCCTGCACTACACGATGGAGCGCTGGCACTTCTTCGAAACTCTTTCCGATTTCGCCAACTTGCCGCTGCTGGTGCTGGTTTCGACCGTGCTGTCATTGCTGTTGATGCCGGCGCTCAATGCTTTCTCACGCTATAACGAACGTCAGGCCGACCGATATGCGTTCCAGTCGATTGCCAGTGTCGGGCCTTTCATCTCATCCATGAACAAGCTCGCCGACCAGAATCTCGCCGAGCGCTCGCCATCGAGGTGGGTGGAGTGGTTCTTTCATTCTCATCCGGCGATTTCCCGGCGGGTGGCCGCGGCGGAGCGGTGGTCGCAGCATCCCAAGACGGCGCCAGCCCGGTAACGAGCGCTGGAAGAACGAGCCTCAACCGCCGCGCAATATCCTTTCTACTCTTTTCAGATCTTCCTCCGTATCCACGCCGATGGTATCGTGCGGGGTTTCTGCCACATAAATAGAGATCCCATTCTCCAGAAAACGTAACTGTTCCAATCGTTCACTGCGTTCCAACGAAGATTCCGGCAGCGCGCAGAAGCGGTCGAGCGCCTGTTTCCTATACGCGTAGAACCCGAGATGCTTGAAGTAGCAGGGCGATGAGCCATCGCGGTCATATGGAATCGTCGCGCGAGAAAAGTAAAGCGCTCTCCCGGCGGCATCGGTCACCACCTTGACTGCGTTGGGATTGAGAATGTCCTCGGCCGCCGCTGGCGTCTTCAGTGTACCCACTTGGATTCTTGGATCTTTCATCAGGTCGAGCATCGCGGCGATATGCTCCGCCCGGGTCATCGGCTCGTCGCCTTGCACATTGAGGTAAACGTCGGCTACGACTGACTTGGAAACCTCATGCACCCGCTCAGTACCGCTGCGATGGGCAGTCGAGGTCATTTGTGCATGCCAGCCGTTCTGACGGCAAAGCTGCATGATCTCTTCCGAGTCGGTGGCAACGATGACATCATCGAGCAAGGAACACGCCCGTACACCCCGGTACACCCTCGCCAGAAGAATCTCGCCCGCAATCTCGCGCAACATTTTTCTCGGCAACCGGGTAGACGCCAACCGGGCGGGAATGACGGCAATCGCATTCATGCCGTCCAGTGTCAATTTTCCGTGCAGAAGATGCAAGAGCGTAGCCACAGAGTTTCTGCCACTTTGTGGCATAATACTTGGTGTTCCAAACTGAAAACCTCACAGACGGCGCGTCGTGGCGGCGTAGCTCAGGTGGCTAGAGCGACGGTCTCATAATCCGTAGGTCGTTGGTTCGAGTCCAACCGCCGCCACCAATTAAATCAGGAACTTGCAAGAAATTCGGCGAAATCTCCATTTCGCTCGATTGCGTTTTTGCCAGAACATAATCATGCGGTCAAATTCGTGGCTGTGTATCACGATGGAACCGATTCTCATGCTATTACCCAGCCCGTGACATTCGTCTAGTTCTCCCGGGTGCCGGGAAACACATAGTTTTTCTCGGAGTTGCTCCGTGACAATTCGCGGCGTTGGCAGCTGACCTCATCGCCCAGCGGGATCAACTGTTTCTCCTGGGCAAGTAATTCATTACGGGCGGAGCCATTCTTCCGGTCGAACAAGCCGGGGAACGAATCGAGCCAAAAGTCCGCGAGCGACTTAAGATTCTGTCTGTAGGTTCGCGTGACCGTCAACTCTCTTCCACCTTTCAAACGCAATCCGTACATTCCCGTTTGGAGATGATAAAGTTCCTCTACATACGAGCGATTCACCAGTACTGATTTGTGAATCCGTATGAAGCCGTACGTCCGCAGTTTTTCTGCGAGGACTGAGATTGATTCCCGTAACAGGAGCGACTCTGAGTCAAGCCGTAGTAATACGTAATTGCCCTGCGCTTGACCCATGATCACGTCCTTGAGGTTGATCAGGCGAATTCGACCCTTGCATTTGATCGCAATTCTTGTGGATTGTTGCAGAGATAGCCCCCCCGCCTGTGACAAAATTTCAAGCAATCTTGCGGATCTCTCATTCGTGGCACGTCGGGAAACTACATCCAGAGCTTTGTCGATTCGTTCTGCGCTAAAGGGTTTGAGCACAACGTCGTCAGCCTGCAGTTCGAACGCCTTGAGCACGTGGGGTTGGTGAGCCGTGACAAACACGATCGCGGGAATCTGATGATGTGTAGCTCTTATGTGCCTTAAAAGCTCAAGGCCTGAAACCTCAGGCATGTTGACGTCAAGGAGTACGGCATCGTATGAGTCTCTGCTCATTTTGTCGAGCGCCTCGGCCGCATCACTCGCCGACTCGAACCCCTCGACATCGCTCCTCATCGTCAGTACATTCGCCAACCCAGTACGTGCCGACGCCTCATCACCGACAATCAGCACCCGCATGATTCCTGACCTCCATAAAGTCGACTATTCCTCAAGTGTGCTTAGCTCACTCATGTTTTCCCCTTCGGCGCCGAGTCTTGCACGACCCAACTCTTTACGATGCGGTCATTCCACCTGATTGTTGTATCGATAATACCAACTAGTATGTATGCTACAAATCAGGCCGCGATGAGAAGGAGTACTGCCGGAATTTCGTTACCGGAGAAGACTGTCGGTTTACCGCGACGGTAACCTGATTTCCGGCCACCACAATGTCCCCAAGTCAGTCAGGTTTCGGGCGATCGTGGTAACTAGCGTGACAGGAAGGCTTTATAGGCTCAACAAAAGGGCGGGCTATCCGCGGTCTGCCACTCGCGTTCGGCCTCGTGCTGGCCGTAGCGACTCCAAGTGGTGAACCACGTTTTTTTGGCCTTCTCGCAGCATCCGTGGATCCTGCGCGTTCTTCGCTAAAACCGCGTACCCCTCCCATGCCGCGAGCACGAACGTAGCCGTTTCATTCGCGTTTATATCACTCCGCACCACCCGGCGTTTCTGTCCTTCGCGCAGTGCCTCCGCCATGGCGTCGTGCCAGTCCTTATAAATTCTTGCCGTCCTTCTGCGGAATCCCTCATCAAGACCTGACATCTCTTGAGACAGGTTAAGCAAGTCGCAGCCACGCTGAACGTCTTCTCTTTTCAACGATTCGGACTGAATAAGGCGGACCAGAACGTCGATGGGGTTCGTGGCGTTCCGTAAAGGCAGCACCCATTTCCGGTGAACTTTACTTGCGATGACCTCGTCCACGACCGCATAGCCGAGCGCCTCCTTGTTATCGAAGTGGTAATACAACGCGCCCTTGGTCACGCCCGCTTTGGCCAGAATGGCATCCAGGTCAGCGCTTCGGAAGCCAGAGCGGTATATCTCTTCGTAGGCAGCCTGCAGAAGAAGCCTTCGAGTGCGTTCTGGATTCCGCGACGTCGCCCGCCTGCTTCGAGATCTGTTTCTAACAGCACACATACCAATCAGTATGCAAGATCACGCGGGGAGGTGTCGAGCCGAATAGCTTGTACACGCTGTGCTGGGCCCAGCTAAACCGACTTGCGTAGACGGCGTTGGCTGTGGCAGGCATTGAAAATACCCTGATCTATGGCTTCGTGTAGTGTTCGAGTCAATTGCTACTCAATGTTGTAAGACGACACGATTGCAGTCTGTAGAGCACCGAATGAAGCCTAAGCGTCGTCGTTCTTGCCATCCGCGTGAACCCTACACGACTCCGCAAATATGGTTCTTTGAATGTCCTGCCACACTTCCCGATGGATGCATGCCGACAGACGTTCCGTGTTCTTGTCATTAAATACCAGACCGGAGCCATTTCATCACTCTTTCGGACATCCATACAACATAATTGTCATCCGCTTCCAAAGTGGCACCCTGCCTGCCTTCTCTCCTGTCGGTCGCGACGATCACTTGTCGGACTCGACTGATCGTAGCTGCCCGTTTCCGATCTACAGATGATTCTTACTCAATTCAGGAGGAAGGCAAATGTGTTTCAGGCGCTTGTTTCTTTATCTGCTGGTCTTGTCCGCAGTTCTGCTGACTCGATCCCCGCTAGTCGCACAAACCACGGTTTCACAAGGAAGTATTCAGGGAACCGTAACTGATCCGTCCGGCGCCGTGGTACCAGGAGCCAGCATCACTATCACCAATAAAGCGACCGGGCAGGTGGTCAAAGTCACCAGCACCAACTCGGGCAGTTACAGTTCGGGAGCCTTGCTCCCCGCCGTTTACATACTGCGAGTCGAAGCCAAAGGCTTCCACACGACTGAGGTCCCAATCACAGTTCAGGTTGCCGTGACCTCGTCAGGCAACGTGAAACTGGAGGTCGGGGAATCGAGCCAGGTCGTCGAAGTGCAGGCTTCTTCGATCCAGGTCAACACAGAACAAGCGACGGTGCAGGGAGTCATTACTGGCGAACAGATTGACAAGCTGCCCATCGACGGTCGCAACTTCCTCGATCTCGCTCAGCTCGAACCCGGCGTGCAGATTGAGGACGGCCAGACATTCGACCCGACGAAAGCCGGTTACTCGTCCATTTCGATCAACGGCGTTCCCGGTCGAAATCCCCGTATCGAACTGGATGGTCTGGACATCAGCGACGAAACCGTCGGCACCACAACCCAGAATATCGCCTTGAGTTCGATTCAAGAGTTCAACATCAGCCGTTCGAGCCTGGATCTCTCCACCGAGTTGACCTCGGCCGGCGCGGTCAACGTGACTACCCGCTCTGGCACCAACGACATTCACGGCCAGGCGTTCTACGGCTTCCGTGGGCGCGATTCCGGTGTAGCAGCCTTTCCTGGCGGTCAGACCGACTACTATCAGCGCAACAACTTCGGCGGCCGCGTCGGTGGTCCGATCATTAAAGACAAGTTGTTCTTCTTTATCGACGGTGAGCGCATGAAACAGGACGGATTCCTGCCGGTCGTTGTGCCCGCTCCATTCAGCCAACTCACGGGTGGTTTTCTGTCACCCTTCCGCGACAGCGAAGTCACCGGCAAGTTGGACTGGCAGGCCACCAAGGACGTTCACGTTTTCTACCGCTATACCTACAACTGGAACAAGTCTGAAGCGAACTTCGGTTATGGCTACCAGGTCTACTCGAACCGGGACAACACTCCGTCCGATGCGGCGGGTGTTGACTGGAGTCAAGGCTCCTGGTCGCACAGCTTCCGCTTTGGCTATCTGAAGTTCCACAACCTCATCGGCGACGCCACGCAGGGCGCCAGTTTCTACAATCCGCTGCCGACGTCCGAGATCCTGGTGGTTGACCAAGGTCTCCAGCTGTCCGGCCCCAACCTACTGGCGCCGCAGCAGACCTTCCAGAGCAACAAGCAGATCAAGTACGACGGCAGCAAGGTATATGGTTCGCACATCTTCCGCTACGGTATTGGCTACAACGATATCAACGGCGGCGGGTTCGCGAAGTTTTTCGGGATCGCACCTCTCGATTTTATTGAAGCAGCCACGGGTCCAGTGAACGGCGCAGCCAACAACCCGGTCAACTACCCGCTAGTGGGCGCCGATCTGGGCAACGGCCAGGGCTTCTTCACCGAGAAATCAGCCTTCGGCCTCCCCGCCGGTGGCCAGCACGATAACCGTTTGCAGTGGTATGTAGGTGATTCTTGGAAGATTAAACCCAACTTTACCTTCACCTACGGCCTGCGTTACAACCGTGACACCGGCCGCTCTGACAGTGATCTGGCGTCGATTCCATGCTCGGCTTCGGTGGCTTTGCTTGGAGCAGCAGCCCCTTGCACCGGCAGCACTCCACTGCTGAACCAGTGGGGCCTGGACTCGCAGGGAACTCCGTTGGGCGATCCCGTCAGACAGCCCAACACGCAGTTTGGACCACAGATCGGCTTTGCCTGGGATCCGACCAAGAAAGGCAAGACAGTCGTTCGGGCGGGTGCGGGCATCTACTACGAAAACTCGATCTTCAACAACACGCTGTTTGACCGGCCAGCCAAGTTGGCGCAGGGTTTGTTCTTCCAGAGCAACAGTTTGGGCTGCGGAACTGGCGGAGTTGGATCGGTTTCCTTTGCGATTCCAGGGGTCCCTGGAGGCGCAGTCACCTCCATCGACGGCAAAGACCTGGCAACCCAGGTTTGCGGTCAGCCTCTCTCGGTCGCTGGTCCTCTGGTCTATGCGCTGGAACAAGAGTGGCAAGCTGCGGTGAAGGCGCAAGGACCTACTGCCAATCCGAGCTACGTGGCTCAAACTCTGCAGATTAGTCAACCGGAAGGTCTGTCGGCATACTCGCCTGACTTTCGCAACGCTCGTTCCTACCAGTTCAACCTGGGATTGCAACACGAGATCTGGAAGGGCGGCGTACTTACCGCGGACTATATCCGCAACGTCAGCACGCGCTTCAATATAGCGATTGACCAAAATCACGTCGGCGACGCGCGCTTCCTGAGTGTCCCAGCCGCCGAAGCTGCAATCGCGGCAACCACAACCGCAGCGGGCTGTACAGGCGGTACCACTGCAGCGGCAATCAATTGTGCGATTGCTGCCGGAGACACCATCACAAATTTCGCCGCTAACGGTCTGGATTCAGGCAATGCCCTCGGGTCCGGTCCCGCCAATCTCAGTGGTGCGGCTTTCGGTGGCATCAACCGCAATGTTGGCGCCGGCCTCTTCCAAGTACCGGAAGGCCGCTCGACCTACAATGCCTTGCAGATGTCCTACAAACAGCAAGTGGCGAACCCAATGCCGGGCATCGCGTCAATGAATATGACGATCGCCTACACCCTGTCACGCTTCGTCGGCGACGGCGGCGGCGATCAATTCTTCAGTCCTGTTGCGCAAGACTTCAACAACCCCAGTTACTTTACTGGGCCGACTGCACTGGATCGTACGGACCAGTTCAAGTTCGGACTCACCGCCGACATTGCCCATCACGGACCACGCTTCAGCGTGATCGGCAACTTCGCCACGCCCTTCGCGAGCAACATCCAACTGTTACCGTCTGGGGGTGGAGGGGATGGAATCACGACGCCCGCGGCTATCTTCCAATCGGACCTCACGGGGGACGGGACAGTAGCTGACCTCTTCCCTACGGCTTCCGGTCAAGCAGCGGGCAAGCCCGGAGCATTCGGCCGGTCGGTTTCGCCAACGCAGTTAGCTAACCTGATCAACAGCTGGAACAGCACAGTGGCCGGAACTGCTCTCACCCCAGCCGGACAGTCTCTGGTTGCTGCGGGCTTGTTCACCACATCACAGTTACAGCAACTGCAGGCAACCAAGCCGTTCGTTGCTCCTCCGCCCCCAGGCGCCGTGGGCAACGGCATCTTCCGCGAGGTCAGCACTACGCTGGCTTGGCCCATCAAGCTGACGGAGCGCTTCAATATCGAGCCCTCGGTCAGCGCATTCAACGTGTTCAATCTGGCCAACTTCGGATCAGAGCTCGGGTTTATCCCGTACTCCCAGACACCATTCCCGGTGGGCGCCACTGGCAATGCTGGCAGCGTCAATGGAACTACCTCGGGGCCAACTCGTGAATCGCTGCGAACTGGCACTGGTTCGGGAGTGTTCTCCCTTGGCGCGCCACGTCAGGTGGAGTTTGGTCTCAGACTGAACTTCTAACCGATTGGCACATAACAAGGCCACCCATCCTAAAGGTGGGTGGCCTGCAATCCTTGCCATGGTCCCGACGGATGGAGATCATGTTTATGAGATTCACAAAATATGGGAGGAATGGAACGGAGCGGGAACTTTTGGCTTACTTGTGACATTAAAGAAGCATGAACGATGTGAAAGATGCCGAAGAAGGATTGCGCGGACTTGAGTTGGCACACGGACTATGACTAGCGACGAAGCCTTGATGCTGGAGTTTCAGGGCGGGTCACGCGCAGCCTTCGAGGAGCTGTTTGCCCGCTATCGCAAGTCACTGTACGGCTTCTTTTGGCGCCGGCTGAACAACCCCGAGCGGGCGGAGGATCTGGTCCAGGAAACTTTCCTTGCGGTGATCCGCGCAGCTTCTCGTTACGAGCCGCGAGCCTTGGTTCGAACGTATCTGTATGGCATTGCGCTGAAGTTAGTAGCAGCGGAACGGCGCAAGTTCTTGACGAGTAGCACATTGGGGCACTCCGCTCCGGAGCCCAAGACTGACGGAACTCCCGAGTTCGTGCTCTGGGTCCGGCAAGCCATGGAAAAGCTGAATTCGCCAGACCGCGAAATCTTGATGCTGCGCGAATACGAACAGCTGAGTTACTCCGACATTGCGGAGCTACTGCGAATTCCCATCAATACGGTCCGGTCCAAGCTTTTTCGATCGCGTCTCGAATTGAAGGGTTACCTAGAGTCGGAGGCAAAAACCAATCCTGCCCTGAGAGCGAGTGCAGTGCAGCCACACCCGCGAAGACGAGGCTTGCAATGAGCACGAACCGACACCCGATCGAACAGGAAGAACTCATGGCTTATCTCGACGGCGAACTGCCTACGGATCAAGCCACCGAGGCCATGTCGCACTTGGAACTGTGCCCGGAGTGCCGGACTCTTGCTGCCGATTTCCAGGATGTTTCCCAAACATTAATGGCTTGGGAAGTTGAGTCGCCAGAGGTAGGTATTCCCTCGGAGATCAACGTGGCACTTGGGGAGCGTTTGCAGAAGCGGAAAGCGGCAAAGGTCAACTGGTCGAACTTGGAAAACAGGGTGATTACGCGCCGCTGGCTCTGGGCCGGAGCCTTGGCTATCGTCTGCGTGGCGGTGGGACTGCAGTTAACGCTTACCAGCCGCAATCGAAATGAGGATCGCTCGACAGTGTATCCGAGCATGGCTTCGATCGAGCAATATCTGATGCCGGATCGCAATACCGAGATCGCTATGGCGCGAAGCGCTGCGCCGGAAGCTATATCTAGCGACGCAAAGATCCTGGTCCTCGGGTGGCGGGGCTATGAGCCGGCCAACCAAGGAAAGAATGGTTTTGTATGTATGGTGGAACGATCATGGATGTCCCCATTCAACTCCGCGGAGTTCTGGAACCCGAGGGTGCGTGTACCGATGTGCTTCAACCCAGCAGCCGCGCGATCCATTCTGCCTCTCACGATCAAGCGGACGGAGATGGTATTAGCTGGGATGTCGAAAGCGCAGATGATCGACAGCATCAGAGCCGGATTCGCCAATAAAGAGCTACTGGCACCAGAGCCGGGCGCGATGTGTTACATGATGTCACGCGCAGGCTATCTTAATGACACCCTTGGGCACTACGTACCTCATCTGATGTTCTACTTTCCACTGACAGACAAATCCTCCTGGGGTGCGGATCTGGCCGGCTCGCCGGTCACGTTGAATCCGCAGTTTCGGGACGGTCCGGAGCCCATCACTGAGTTCGTGATTCCGGTTGGCAAATGGTCGGATGGAACGGCTGCACCGGTTATGTAGGAATGTATCAATGAGAAACAGCGCCACAGTGGTTTCACCCCAGCCAACAGGGAGTGGAAACCAGGGGATCAATTCAAAGAAGCCATCAGAGGTTTCGAAGGCATATTGGAATTCGTATTGAAGTGGAGAGTCGTCGGGATTCTTGCGAAGGAAAGAAAACGAATATGAAGCTTACGAGAACTGCAAATCGCTCCCTCCGCACTTTTCACACCGCAATATTGATCGTCGCCCTCAGCGTGGCTGGCTTCGGGCAGATGGGTGGCAGCCTACCGCCAGAAAAAACCACCGCCGTTTACGGCCAGAACATTCACTACATCGAAGCCGGCGAGGGACCCGCCGTCATTCTTTTGCACGGACTCGGCGGCACCAAAGAACACTGGGGCGCTAATTTCGCCGCCCTGGCCTCGAAATATCACGTTTATGCGCTCGATCAGCTTGGCTTCGGCCACTCCGACAAGCCCCTGACCGACTACAAAATCGCCACCTGGACCGATTTCCTGCAAGGTTTCATGCAGTCGCAGAACATCCCCAAAGCCACCGTGGTCGGCAACTCGTTAGGTGGATGGATCGCACTCGACTTCACGGCGACGCATCCGGAGATGGTCGACAAACTGGTGCTGGTGGATGCGGCAGGCCTGGCCGGTGAGATCCCCATCGACCTCCTGCATCCTTCGTCCATGGCGGCGTGGCGGACTCTGCTCGAACTGATTTTCTACGACAAGAAGATCGTGACCGACGACGTTGTGAGGCAGGCGTTCACCGACCGCCTGCGCAACAACGACGGCTACACCATCGAGCGCACCTTGGCAGGCTTCGCCCGGCCTCAGTTTGAAGACGATAAGCTCAAGTCGATTCACGCGCCCACGCTCGTGGTGTGGGGACGCAATGACGGACTGATCTCAGTCGACCACGCCGAAAAATTTGGCAGCGGCATTCCCGGGGCCGAGGTCGTTGTTTTCGAGCAGTGCGGTCACGTGCCCCAGATCGAGAAACCCGAGGAATTCAACCGCGCACTGCTGGAGTTTCTGGGGAAGTGAGGAGCCGTCGGTTGTCGGCAACGAATGGCGGGGCATCGCTCGTTTGTCGTGCTTGTAGCTCGCGGCGCAAGAACACGCCTCGTGCCCCGTGTGCCAAATGGGGGTTGATCCAGCCACTCCCCCGAAGTCGGTTTACAAAGGTAAGACCTATTACTTCATGTCAGGTTCGGAGGACGTAATTGAGAACTAGATGCTCAGCAGTCACTTTTCTGATATTCGCTCTCACGCTTGTCTTTGCCGCAGCGTCTCTAGCACAAAACAAATCAGCGGGGTCCACCATGGCCTCAATCGATCCATATCTGATGGACCACGATACGGAGATTGCGATGGCCCGCAGTGCCGGCCCGAACTCCGTTTCGAGCGGGGCCAAGGTGCTGGTTCTTGGACGGCATGGCTATGAAACGGCCGTGGAGGGGAAGAACGGTTTCGTATGCCTGGTGGGACGATCATGGGACTTACCGAAAAACAACCCGGCTTTTTGGGACCCAAAGATACACGGTCCGATCTGCCTTAGCGCTCCCGCTGTGCGGTCTTTTCTTCCGATCTACCTCAAGAAGACCGAACTAGCGATTGCCGGACGTTCGAACACGCAGATAGAGGCCGCCATAATAGACGGCATCGCGAAAGGTGAGTTGCCCATACCCGAACCCGGTTCGGTGTCCTACATGTTGTCAAAGCAAGGGTATTTGAATGCCGGCGTGAAAGGACCATGGCTTCCCCACGTAATGTTTTTTGTCCCCGAAATCGATCCTAAAGCCTTGGGATCCGACTTGGGGGACGACGTTCCGTTGGACGCGCACGAAGAGAAAGTGGGCCGTTACACCACAATTGACGTTCCGGTAAGCAATTGGTCGGACGGAACACCATCGCCGCTCGTCGCTGGCGGGCATTGAATGTTTGACTCTGTCCGCATTTCCTATGGCGATAGCTGCGCAGCTTGGAGGGTTCTGGGAGAAACATCTCGGCAGATCCGCTGTTCGTGGGATCGAACCCACTATATTACGAACTTTAGGCCGGGTTCCCCGCCATAAATGTGGGTGAGACCCTACCTGGTTTGCCAGCGAAGGACCTCGCTGGCAATCCTCGAATCGTCGGCGGAATAATTGATATGGGGGCTTACGAGTTCCAGGGAACCGCGAAATAGTTGACGGGCTCCAGGTTGATTTTTAGCTCTCGCCTCCTTTCCTTCCTTCCATAAAGGTTTGTAGGGGCCAGATATTCCTTCGTATGGATTTGTTGGGATTGGCAAATCGCCGACTTCGATGACTCGCGGGTGATGCCCTCGCCGGTGTGAGCTTCTCCAACATCAAGCGGGCATCGACCCGAAAAAGATTGGGATTCATGGTCATAGCCAGGGTGCCTCGATCGCACCGCTAATTGCATCGCGGTCGGAATCTGTTGCCCATCCGCTGTTCAGGCAGCCCGGCACATAAGTGTTGCATCTTGAAAGTAACTAGGCTCGTATCCCGTACGACTTAGATTCTGCCTACAATTAGGTTTCTTCCTGATCTTCAGCCTGACCTGCGGAGAACGGAGGTGGCGACGGCGATACGCGACCAACGGCTGGGCTCCATTGCAGTTTTCTGGCGGCTCCCTTTTGAACAACTCCAGAGTTGAGAGCCTGTCCCCAACCGCAAGATTGCGGCCAGCGAGCGTTCCTACGAATAATTTTCGATTACTGAGTCGAAAAGGACCTCTGCTGTCGCGAGCATAACCAACGCGTCACTCTTGAATTGACTGAGGCACCCAATGAGAATTTCGAATACGCCGGCTATTTCCGCAGGTAAGAGATCCCGATTCGAGTTGATATTTCTTGGCATATTGCTTCTGATCGCGACTTTATCCGCCTCTCAGGAAACGCGGTCGTCAGGTTGGGTGGTGATTCCGGTCTCCGAGTATCGAAGCTTGCACGCCAAGGCCTATCCGGTCGATCAGGAGCCGGAAGCATCTGGGGTGCAGGTCACTCTGACGCGTGTCGATTACGATTTGCAGATCAAAGGCGATGTGGCCAGGGGCCGGGTGAGCCTGACGGTGGACGTCCTGAAGGATGGCTGGGTGCGGGTTCCCATCCCTTCAGGGTTGCTGGTTCGCGAGGCTCGGCTCGACAACAAGCTGGTATCTTTGGCGCCGGCCTCCGGCAAAGCCAGTGGCGGCCCGCTCACCGCCATCCTTTCACATCCTGGGCGGTCGGTTCTCTTGCTCGATATCGTTCTCCCGATTGCATCAAACGCGGGGAGCGAGAGCATCGCCCTCCCCGCCGTCGACTCCGGGGTCACGTGCGCCTTGGTCCGCATTTTGCGCCATGGCCTGGATGTTCAAGTCTCCGGCGGACTCTTGTCGGAGCAGACCGACTCAAGCGCCGAGAGCAAGTGGGTTGCATACGGACGAGGCAACGAACCGCTTACTTTTAAATGGCGTCAAAAAGTGGAGGACCACCGAACCACGCAGCCGCTGCGCATGCGCGGATCGCTTACCGAGTTAATCAGTCTGGGAGAAGATTCGACCACAGTCTATGCCGAAGTAAATCTTGAAGTGGTGCAGGGCGCGGCCCCAGAAGCGCGCATCCAGGTCCCGGAAAATGTCACGGTGAATCAGGTGCTCGGCGCCAGCGTGGCCGACTGGGAAGTAAAGGACGGCGAACTGGCGGTCCAGTTCCTGGAGCCAGTCGAGCAGAACTCGAGATTTGTGATTAACGGCGAAACCCGGCTTGCCCGCGACGGGGAACTCGAGATGCCCCTGCTGCGTCTTCTTAATACCGAGAAGGACACAGGCGGAGTTGCGGTGGAAGTCCTGGGGGCGGGCGAGATCAAAGACCTTAAATCGCACGGGATGGAAGAAGCGGACGCCAGCGATCTAGGCGAAACCATTGCGAGCCGGCAGTCGCCGTCACTGGCGGCGTTTCGTTTTCGTGTAGGAGATGCTCCATCGGCTCGAGCCTTAACCGTAAACGTGGCGCGTTATACGCAGCAAGCGGTACTGATGGCCAACATCGAGGAAGCGCGCTATCAGGTTCTCATGAGCAAGGAGGGAAAAAGTCTGATTCAGGCGCGTTACGCCGTGCGCAACAATCAGAGGAGCTTTGTAAAAATCACCCTGCCGCCGGGAGCAGTAGTTTGGAGCGCCGCGCTGGGCGGCAAACCGGTTAGGCCTGGGCAATCGCCCGACGGCAGCCTGTTGTTGCCGCTGGAGAAAGCCCGCGGAGGCGAGGACACACCCGCATTCGTCGTCGAGGTCTTATATCTAGGTCGGGGGCCAGCATGGGAGGACAGGGGTAAAGTGCGATTGGCGTTGCCCGCTCTGGATCTGCCGATTTCGCGTACCGGGCTGCTGCTCTATTATCCGCCGCTGTTCCACATCACGGCCGAACCGGGGGCGTTTCGCACCGAGGCCTACGCGACTCCAACGTCGGAAGCGTTTAACCTGCCTCCTCCGCCAGTTGCGTCGGCAGCGCCGGCAAGCGCTGCGAACCGGGACGATCTCCAACAGTTTAAGGATGACGAGGCTACCCAGGCGCTGGTCGACAAATTCCGCGCCAAATCGAAAGAGGGAAAAGTGGCCGGCATTTTGCCCATCGGAATTTCATTTCCTACGTTCGGTCCTTCCATCTTCCTGATCTCCGAACTCACGGGCGAAAATCAGACTCCGGCCGCGGAGTTTAGTTACCAGCGTGAGAAGAAACAGGGTGGACGATGAAAAACAATATTCTTGTCCTAGCACTGATGCTTGCGACCGCCACGGTCGCAGAGCACGCAACCGCGCAACAGAAAGGCGTCCTGCCACTCCCGGAATCAGGCAATGTGACGCTGCCCCTGGACGAATACAACCGCCTGGTGGAGTTGGCCAGCAAGACACCCAAGAAGCCTGAGACGCCGCCTCTCAACTATTCGATCAAGCGCGCAGAACTGAAGCTTGATGTGGGAAATGAATCCGTGCTGGGAACCATCGAGTTAGAGGGTGAAGTATTCAAGAAGGGCGTGGCCAAGGTTCCCCTGACGTCCGGCATCACGATTCTGGATGCGAAGCAAGAGAATAAAACCCTTCCACTGCAGCAGGAAAATGGAATTCAGACCGCCATCTTGACTGGACCTTCCGAGTTTTCCATCACGCTAAATGCGGGGTTGCCGCTGAATATTGAAGCGGGGCGTGGGTCGTTCAGTTTGCCGGTTCCGCAAGCCGGCAGTGCGCAACTCTCCCTGGTGCTTCCCGGGGAAAACACCTATGCGAACATTAACCCCGGCCTGGTTACGGACCGGCATTCCGACCACGGCCACACCACCATCGAAGCTACACTCGTACCCGGGCAACCGGCTGGCATCTGGTGGGCACGACGCGAAACGGCAACGCCAGCAACCCCGCGCGAGGTACGGTTTCTGTCAGAGGTGAAGACATTGGTATCCGTGAGCGAGGCCGAGCTTCGCATCGCTACGCTTGCCGACGTCACCGTGGTACAAGGCGAACCTTCTCAATTCGAAGTGGAAATTCCGGAAGGGTACGAAGTGACGGGCGTCACTGGGGCGTCGCTGGAATCGAGTGAAACTCAATCCGGGTTCTTGATCCTAAGTGTCCGCACAGCCAGCCGGCGCAGCCATCAATTTTTGATATCGATGGAGCGCACCATCAGCGACTCGAAAGCCAGCGCTCCGTTCCCCAGTTTCAAAAATGTTCAGCGCGAGACCGGCGAGGTCCTTATCGAAGGCGCGGGAACCATGGAACTTACCGCAAGCGAAGGCGGAGGTCTCAAGCGCATGGACGTTAGAGAAACGAATCCCTACCTGCGCTCGCTGGCGCACTATCCGCCGCAAGCCGCATTTCGCTTCCATCGTCAGCCCAACGAAGTACCCACTCTGGCGTTGGCATGGACTCGCTTTCCCGATAGCAGCGTGCTCGCCGCCGTTGCCGAGAATGCGGTGGTCACAACGCTCGTGACTTCGGAGGGCCGGTCGCTCACCGAAGTAAAACTCACCATTAAGAATCAAGCGCAGCCGTTCTTGAAGGTTGCGCTGCCGGCGGGAGCCAGCATTCTGTCGGCGGACGTCGCCGGAGAAAAGGTTAAGCCCGTGCAGGGACCAGACGGAGACCGCGTACCCTTGTTGCGGCCCGGCTTCCGCCCCACCAGCGCTTACGAAATTTCTTTTGTGTTCATGCATTCCGGAGCTTCCTTCGCGAAGAAGGGCGGCTCTGAACTCTCTCTGCCGCGCATGGATGTTCCCATCGATTTGCTGCAGTGGGAAGTATTTCTGCCCGAGCAATACAAAGTGAAAGATTTCGGCGGCGATGTGATGGCGGCGGACCTGGTGCCCCCCGCTCTTCAGGAAGTTGCACCCGTCGTTGTGAATGGTGTACCAGCGGGAGTTGTAGGGGGAGTGGCAGGGGGTATATTCCGCGCCAATGCGGGGGCCACTGTGGCGACGTACCCTGGGCAGATAGGCGGGGTCATCGTGGATCCATCCGGCGCGGTAGTCATGGGCGCACACGTCACGGTTACGAACTCGAGCACCGGCTTCGAGGAGAGTACCATGACCGACGCGGCTGGCCGTTGGATCGTCTCGAATTTTCCTGCGGGCGTAGCAAGAATCCGCGTGGAAGCAAAAGGCTTCAGGTCCATGGAAAGAGCCATCAATTACGATGCCGGCAGAGGCGCAGACTACCCGATGACACTGAACGTCGGCGAGACATCACAAACTGTTGAGGTACAAGCTTCCAGTATCCAGATCAACACTGAGACCTCGAATTCAGCGGTCAATGGACGCAATTACCTGCAGATGCAGCAGCTCGAAGCCAACGCGAAGAAACAGGAACAGAACGCGGCCTCGGCCAATGTGATGAATTTGCAACGGCGGGTGGCTGGAGTGCTGCCGGTGGCAATTGAAGTCCCGCGCACTGGCACTTCATTCCAGTTCGTCCGGCCGCTCGTTCTGGACGAAGAAACCAAGGTGACCTTCAGCTACAAGAGCAAGTAGCTGGTCCTTGCCTGACCTCGTGGCCGTCGAGGTTTTACAGTCTGAGCGCGGAATTTGTAGCCACGCGCGTGAGGTCGCAATCGTGCCACTCGTCCAATTGATGGAATCAACTTCTGGGCTGAATCTGTTTTGCGCCTATCGCAGAATTGGAGCAAAGCTGATGTGCTTTTCAATCAGCCGCAGCAAATGATTCTCAGAAACTTGATCTTCCAGGCGGAAGTAGTAAAACAACGCTTCGGAACGATCCTGTTGCCCCATCATGACTAGCAAGCCTCCGAGCATAGCGACCCACAGCATGGCAAGCATTCCTCCATCTTATTACCACGCTTCGGCCGCCATCCGAATCGCGGAGTTCTGGAAAAAGGAAGACAGCTCTTTCGGTCTCATGCTCGTTTACCTCAGCGGACGGGTAAGCGGAGGGAAGGTGAGGAGCCCGCTTGACGGCAGCAACTATACCACTGGAGGCGTTTTCAGGACAATTAGAGACAGGAACGTTTTGGTACAGACATTTATGGACAGACTAATTCGGGATTTACTCACCGCGACTTGAACTCTTACCTTATAACTTCTTAGGGTTGACCGGCGAGTGGACGCGATGGCCCGGTGTGGGGGTAGCTGGGCCGCAGCGTCCTCGTCGCTGAACACGTTTAGCGGCCAGCCGTGAACTGTTGTCCCTCGAAGATGCGGGTGGTGGAAGCCAGATCCGTATTGTGTCGGACACAGTTCACTACTCTCCAGCCAATTCAGGTGAACCATCGGTTTTCGCGTCCTGAGGCGCAGCATCGAGTTCTGCCGCGAGCTGAGACTTCATCCCGCGTGCGGCATTCTCGAGTTCGGTCTTGGCCCGCGCCACGTGTCCCAGCATCGCGTGCATCCGCTTCGGTCCCAGTACCACAAGACCGAGGGCAATTATGAACAGGACCTCAGTGCCAAAACCCACAATTCACCCCTTAGTTATGCTTTGGTCGTTGGAAACGGCGGTGGTCGTGCTGGCCGGCGTCTCTTCTTCAGCCTTCATCGCGGACTTGAAGCCGCGGATACCTTCTCCGATTCCTTTGCCCAGCTCGGGTAGCTTCTTGGGTCCGAACACAAGCAGTGCGATTCCGAAAATCACCAGCAAATGCATCGGTTGAAACAGTCCTTCAAACATATATGCTCCTTAATCTCTCGTCGGAGACGGCCAAAACAACGTGGTTGGTGAAAAGCAGGCGCCGCGATCCGTGTTTCAGACGCGGCGCCCCCACTGAACAACAAGCAATCCGCCAGAAGCGGACAAGCACGATTCGCGGTTACAGTGCTAACCGCGGGTTGCGGCATCCGCGTCCTCGGCCATGGTTTGCAGTAGTTTTAGGAACTTCTGGCTTTGGCCGATGAAGAGTCCATCCGCAATAAAGCTTTTGATCGTCGCCACCGCGCCCCCAAATTTATCGGTCAGCGGACGAATAATGGAGACATGGGGAAGATCGGGTTTGAACTCGACCGGAACGGGGAAGATGAGGCTGGGCTGAACCTTCGGATTAAGCGGGTGGAAAAAATTACGGAAGGTCAGACCGGATATGGCGTCGGTAAATGGCGCGATAGGCGGTTGCACTCCGTTGCCCGAAAAATCAACCCACTCCAGGAAGTGAGCGATTTCGTCTCCGCCGATGCCCAGGGTAATCTCGAGCACTTCCGGATCGGTCACCTTTTGACTCATGGCTGCATACAGACTCGAACCACCTTGCTCGATGTATCCGAAGTGAAAGGCCGCCACATTCGCGATCGCCTGAATATGGTCGTTCCCCTTAAAGTTGGGGTTGGAAGCGCCCTTATAGTCGGCATCAGTACGGGGAATGGCGGTTACCCCATTGAGAGTGATCGCCTGGGGGAAAGTAGCGCCCAGGTCCGGATTGGTTGCGCTGCGGTAGCGAATGTACCAACTGGTATCGACGTTGAGCTGCATCAGGTTCGTGAGCCGAGGAATGCCCGTTGATCCCGTAGCCTTGCTTCCCTGCAAAGTCCTGAACTCGTCGAAGTTGACTGCTTCGGCTCCTCTGGACTCCAGGTAGGCATTGAGGAAGGTCGCGTGGCTCACTTCGTCCGCTGTGTTACTGGTTATGTATTGCGGGCCATCGGAATCGAGGTTCGACAGAGCTACCTGATAGGGGTTCAAGGTTTCGTTCGGATCAACCTCAATGGGTGGAAGTGTGCCGATACCACCCAGCTCCGCATACTGCGTCCAAAGGTCCGACTCGATCAATTCTGCTGCCGCCAAAAATTGGAGGATGGCGACATCGCCCGCGCTGAGGGATTGGCCGGATTGCGCGCGGGCAAAAGTTGCATTTGCTAACAAACCGGCGCCCACTGCTGCGCCTCCTGCCAGAAGACTGCTTTTCATGAAAGAACGGCGGTCAACTGAACGTTTGATGGCTGAGGTTACTTCTTCTTTCTTCATCATTACTCTCCAAATTCCTTTTGCTTATGATTTTTGTTCCAGTGCTATGTACAACTCCGCCGCTCGCTTGCTTATTCCCCAATTCCAGAGAATATTTTCTCCTGACGAGACAGTCGTTCGACACCGCTGCGTCGAACGGTTGTATCTTGGGGAACTTTAGAATTGGATTCAGGAATAGAACTCTTGACTTGCCTGAGTTGTAATTTAATTGTCAATTAGCCGGGGGCTGGATCTCAGCCGCATGCCGTTGCCGAAAACTCGTGGTACTGCCACGGCAGTGGTGGTCGCTCCTACAAGACTTAGCGGGCCGCGGTTCTGCGCCGGCGCGCCGAACTCACCAGCCAGGCGACCCCGATACTGAGACCGTAAAGCCCGATCATTGGGGCGGCAAAAAGACACATGTTCAAGATGTCGGTGGTCGGTGTGATCATTGCGGCGACCACAAAAATCGCGAGTATGGAATAGCGGAAATTTCGCCACATCCAGCGCGCCGTAATCACACGCATCAGGGCGAGAAAGAACACCAGAACCGGCATTTCGAAGATCAGCCCGAGACCGACGATGATGGTCACAAAAAGCTTCGTGTATTCTCCAATCGTGATCATGGGTTGAAAGCGTTCTCCGTAACCGATTAAGAAGTCGAGGGATGCCGGATAAACCATCTTGTAGCCGAACAGGCCTCCAGCCACGAACAGGCCGACAGTACTGATTACGAAGGGCAGAACGTAGCGCTTTTCATGCCGATACAGCGCGGGAGCGATGAACAACCACAATTGATAGAACACAAATGGAGAGGCCGCAAATAGTCCGGCGACGAATCCGACCTCCAGATAGAGGTTGAAAGGCTCAGTTGGATTCAAATACACCAACCCGCCCGCGAGCCCGTGATGACGCAATGCCTGAATGAGGGGCTGCTGCACCAAACCGAAAATACGATCCGCGTACGACCAGCAGGCGAAGAACCCAACCGCTACTCCTACGGCTGAAAGGACGATTCGTTTCCTCAACTCCTCCAAATGGGCCATGAGCGGCATGGAGCGGGTTTGTTCTGCCAGCAGAAAAGGAATCGCGTCAGCCACGAAAAGCCTCCACTTGCCCGCGATCGGTACGGACCTTTCGGACCGGCGGCAAATCATCGCAGCACGCAAAATAGAACGCAATAACCAGCATTGCAGCCAGCCCGACAAGCCCGTACATCGTTAGTTCGAGCATCCTTACCTTTCGTTGTAGCCCATACGCAACACTACTGGCGGAAGGGCGCCACATACCAAGCGCAGTACGTTCCTACGCCACTGAGCAGAACAATCACCCAAAGCGCCAGTTCCGCACGCATCCACCACTTCCAGTTCTTGAACCGCATCCACTGCGGGAGTACGTCTGTTCCTGCCACCGTGACGATATAAAGTCCCAGAACCTCAGCCGTTATTCCCAGGACCGCGTGTATTGCCGCTGCCTCGTAATACCACTTGTGAAAAATCTTCGACAGCGCCGGCTTCACTTGTTGCTGGAACGACGGCCCCATTACCAATCCGATCATCAGCAGATTCAAGAGGAGCACGGTCGTCTGGCAAAGGCCGTGGGCTCTGTAGCGTTTCTGCTTCGCAAGAAGAGCCCCGGCGATCAAGGCTGCTCCCATAATCAACTGCACCACGAGGTTGAGATCCGCCCCGAAAGTAGCGCCGGTACCGAGAAAGCCTTTCATTGGAAGAAAAGACACCTTGATCACACGCCGCGCCCACTCCTGATTCTCAATAGCCGGGAAACTCTTCCGTACGAATGTCGTCTTCATCTACCCCAGACTCAATAAGTGTCTGGTGCGTCGCCGCGACCATCGTTGGCGGTCCAGCGATGTAAAAGATCGGGCCTTGCAAGATTCCTACCTTCGTGGTCAACATTTCCGAGCTGATATGCCCAGTCTCACCCTTCCAACCCGGGTGATTCTTATCCGTGCGCGTGAGCGTCGGAATGAAACGGAACCTCGGATTTGCGCACTCCAACTTCCAGAGCGTATCGATAAACGCGGCATCCTCCAGGTAGCGGTTCGCGTAGAACAGAACAATGGGGTGGCGAAGCTTCTCATGATTTGCGTGAGAGAGCATGCTGAGGAACGGTGCAATCCCGATCCCGCCGGCGAGGAAAACAGCCGGCCTGGCAGTGTTGTGATGGAGGGTAAAGGAGCCCATTGGCCCTTCAATCCTTGCCTCACTCCCGATCGGCAGGATGGATAACGCCTGCTTGAAGGCTGTATTTCGCATTCGGGTCGTGACTACAAGCTCTTCGTCGAACGGGGAGCTTGCGATGGAGAAAGTATGAGTCGGTCCGTTTGACGATCCCGACTCGGAACCCGGTAGAACCAGATCGATGTACTGCCCGGCCTTGAATACGAAGTGGCGCGGCTTTTCGAACCGAAACGCCAGTGTGCCTTCGGCAACTTCGGTCCGGCCTAGTAGCGTTGTTGGGTAGCTGATCATCGCGATCTTCCTTTTGTCGCTTGACTATTGCTTCGGAGATGACTGAACCACCTCCCTCGTCACATCTGATAACGATCACTGGCACCTTTTATTCCATGCATCCCACAAATTGGGGATTCAGTCTGCGGCTGCCTGGGCAGACATCGCTCCCGTCTTCCCGCGCGTGCCCTCGCCGTTCTGCTGCATTAGTTTGGTGACTAAACCTGTCCATCCGGTCTGATGGCTGGCTCCTACTCCCGCCCCAGAGTCACCGTGGAAGTACTCGTGAAAGAGAAGCAGGTCGCGCCAGTGTGGATCGCTCTGGAACCTTTCCAGGTTACCGAACACCGGCCGGCGGCCTTTCTGGTCACGAAGAAAAATACTTGTCATCCGGTGCGATAGCTCACACGCCACCTCACACAGTGTCTTCATTTTTCCCGACCCAGTCGGAAACTCGACCTTGAAATCGTTGCCTAGATAGTGGTGGAACTTTTGCAAGGATTCGATCAGGAGAAAGTTCATCGGGAACCATATCGGCCCACGCCAGTTCGAATTTCCCCCGAACAATCCGGTCGATGATTCACCCGGTTCGTAATCGACTCGGTGTTCGGTTCCGTTGACATGGAGTATGTACGGGTTTTCCCGATGGAACTGGGATAGCGCCCGGATCCCGTATGGCGATAAAAACTCACGCTCGTCGAGCATGTAGCTGAGAATGGAGCGAAGCTGATCCTGATCTGCGATGGACAGCAAGCGGCGTTCGCCCACTCCCTCGGTACGCATGGAGGCCAGATTTTCAGTCAAATCGGGGCGGTTATCGATGAACCATTCCAAACGCCGCTTAAAGTCGGGCAACCGATCCAGCACATCCGGCTCCAGCGTCTCCACTGCAAACAGCGGAATCAATCCCACCATGGAGCGAACCTTCATTGGATAATGTGTGCCGTCAGGCAGCTTCAACACGTCGTAGAAGAAACCATCTTCTTCGTTCCAGAGTCCCACGCTGTCCTGGCCGCGATGGCTCATGGCATGGGCGATGTAGACGAAGTGCTCCCAGAACTTGGTGGCCATATCCTCGTAACACGGTTCTTCCTTCGCCAACTCCAGCGCAATGGCCAGAAGGTTCAGCGTGTACATAGCCATCCAACTGGTTCCGTCGGACTGCTCAATGTGGCCACCGGTGGGTAATGGCGCGCTGCGGTCAAACACACCGATGTTGTCCAGGCCAAGGAAGCCGCCTTGGAAGATGTTCATGCCCTCCGCATCCTTGCGGTTCACCCACCAGGTGAAGTTGAGCATGAGCTTGTGGAAGGCCCGCTGTAGAAAAGCTCGATCGCCTTTCCCTTTGCGTTTCCTGTCGATTTTGTAGACGCGCCACGCCGCCCAGGCGTGGACCGGTGGATTGACTTCACCGAGAGCCCATTCATAGGCTGGAATCTGCCCGTTCGGATGCATGTACCACTCGCGCAGCATCAAAAGCAGTTGTTCTTTCGCGAAGTCCGGATCAACCAGCGCCAGAGCGATGCCGTGAAACGCCAGGTCCCATGCGGCGTACCATGGATATTCCCACTTGTCTGGCATGGAGATGACATCCGCGTTGTACAGATGGGTCCACTCGTGGTTGCGTCCCTTACGGCGCTCCTCGGGTGGCTGCGGATTCTCCGGATCGCCTTGCAGCCAATCTTTGACTACATAGTGATAGAACTGCTTGGACCACAGCATGCCGGCGAAACCCTGGCGCATGACGTTCTGCGCGTCCGCGCACAGATCCTGCGGAATGATCGTCGCGTAAAACTCATCTGCTTCCCGCCGGCGCAGCTCGAACGTGTTTTCGAAGTTGGCAAAAGCGTTCTGGCCTTTGCAGTCAGAGTCCGCAAGGCGCAGGCGGACAACGGCGGTCTCACCCGCACTGATCATGAGCTCATAGTGAGCTGCTGCTTTTGTGCCGGTGCCTTCCGGATTTACTGCTTTCTTGGCACCCTGCACCACGTAGTCGTTGATGCTGTCCTTGACGTGGGGTGTGCGGTTCTCAGCTCCAAATAGCCGCTGAACGTTAGTCTCATTTTCGGTGAAGAGAATTTCTGGGGAGCCTTCGCAGTGCAACCAACGGTTGCCGAACTGGCCGTGATTCAACTCGATCGCCGGATTCGGCGCGGGATGTGACTCGTGCAGTTCCGGCCTCCGGTTCGAGCATTCCCACGACCATGTATTACGGAACCAAACTGTGGGCAGGAGGCGAAGCGGAGCTGCTTCTGGTCCGCGGTTCACGACCGTGATCTTGATCAGGATGTCTTCGCTATCGGCCTTGGCATATTCCACGAACACGTCGAAATAGCGGTCATCGTCGAATGTACCGGTGTCGAGCAATTCGAACTCCGGTTGGCGCTTGTCGCGACGGCGGTTCTCCTCCACCAACCTCGCGTAAGGAAACTCCGCCTGCGGGTACTTGTAGAGATACTTCATGTAGGAATGCGTGGGTGTACTGTCGAGGTAGAAGTAGTATTCCTTCACGTCCTCGCCGTGGTTACCTTCGTTGCCAGCGAGACCAAAGATCCGTTCCTTCAGAATCGGGTCACGTTCGTTCCACAGCGCGAGGGCAAAGCAAATCATCTGTCGTCGATCACTGATACCGGCCAGGCCGTCTTCGTTCCAGCGATAGGCGCGCGATCGCGCATGGTCGTGCGGCAGGTACTCCCACGCGTTTCCGTGCGGGCTATAGTCTTCCCGCACGGTGCCCCATGCGCGCTCGCTGAGATAGGGCCCCCATCGCTTCCAATGCTTCTTGCGCGTCTCCGATTCTGACAGCCGTATCTCTTCTTGCGTCACGAGAATTTTCAGGTCTTCCTCAAAGCACGCTAAGTAAACAGGCAAACTCACCTGAAATCGGTTGAACAGGGGACTGAAGTGCGTCTCTCGTCTGAGGCTCAAGTTCCGCAGTGTCATCCTCCTCTTCGCCAAGCCTGAAGGGCGTTCGGTATGTCAGCTCCAGATGCAAAGTCTTGTTGGTTACGGCTGCCTCGATGATGCTCTGGCTCATAAGTCCTCCATAGTGACTTTCATTGGCCAACCATTGTCTGATCCGTGACTGGCTGGCTTTTCCCAAGATTCTTCTCTTGAACTCCAGGAATAAGATCATGGCCGTCCTCATCTGCCGAGAACCAGACTTGCGATAGGAAATACTTACCGCTATCGCGGTGAAATACCAACCGTTCGTGATTTCCAGTCCTGTTCGTCTCGATTGGCACAGTAAAGACTGTTTGTTGAACATTTCCATTACTGCGAAATTGCAAAGCCGTGCGGTCGAGTACGGACTCAATAACGTAACTGCCAGCTTTTAGTTGCTTATTTCCGACAACAAAGTCGAAGGGGATCATTACATTGACTCGATCCGACTCTTGCGCATGCGCCGGCACCACTGAAAAAGCGAAATTTAGTCCGAGAAAGAATCCGACCAGATATTTCGTGAAACGCTGCATAATGTTTTCCTTTCCAAGTAAGCTCGACGCCGTTTTCTTGCTTCCGTATATGGGCGCCATGTAAACCGGTCGACACGGGACCCGGGGCAAGGACGCACCCGAGTGCGCCCTTGCAGGCCTATTGTGTTTTTAGTCGATGGCGATGGTTACAGGCGTGGTATGGCTGATTGCGCCAGAAGTGCCCGTTACCATCACCGTAACCTGAGAGTTCGACGGCGTTTGTGTCGCACTGTTACCGCCGCCGCATCCGAGGGCAAACAGTGAAACGACAAGCAGCAAACCCAGCACGCTGGTCCACAGAATGCTCTTGCTTGAAAGCGGTTTCTGCTTGCGAGTTGTGAGGACGGTCCCGAAGACTCCCAGGCCGGGCAACAGAGCGATCATCATGCCGGACAAGCTGTAGCCGTTAACCGGAGCGGCCGTCGCGGCAGAGATCGTCAAGGTGGAGGATGTCTCGCTCGATCCAGGAGAGATCGTGGTCGGACTGAAGGCACAGCTCAGGCCGGCGGGCGCAACACAGGAGAGCGTAATCTGACCGGTGAATCCTCCTACCGCGCTGGCGCTGACCATAAGATCAGCCGAACCACCCTGCTTGACAGTCGCTTTTTGGGCCGAGAGGCTCAAAGAGAAATTTGCGCCGACCGCGGCCGCCGGGGCAAGGCTGGCGAAGACAGCAGTTGAACTGCCTCCAGTCGCCGGGAAATTGGGTTGGCCTGCGCTGCCTCCTGCTGTGATGTAAAGAGTGCCTAGAGCACCGGGATCGTTGCTGGCACCGCCACCTCCACCAAACACCAGATCCCACAGGCCGGGATTCACCAACACCTTGTTTGAGGAGTCGGTAAGTTGGCCGAGAAACTTTCCGGTTGTGTCGAACGCGCTGATGGTGCCATCACCAAAATTTCCCACCAGGATCGCGTTCGGGAATGCCCCGAAGGAAGCGGGACTCGCCACCACGCCCCATGGCGCATTCAGGTTGTTCTTGGCTCCGAAGGCGACGAGGGTGCTCACGAAATTGCCGTTCTCGTCGAAGATATCCACCTGCCCCAGGCCGGCGCCGGGAACGGCATCGTGCTTCGGTTTATCCTGCATCGCGTAGGCGACATAGACCTGGTTACCGATGACGTGGATGCCGTGTGGAGCCAGACCAGCGGGAAGTTTTGGATCGGTGAACGTTCCGCCCAACGACGTAAGGTTGAAGTTCGAATCGTAGACATCAACCTTGCCGCTATTGAAGTTGGCCGCCAAGAGATTGGTACCCAGCAAGGCCAAACCTTTGTAAACCGCGCCGCTGGCGGAATTGTCTTTACCGACAACTGCGGTGTTGCTGGAGCCGTTCCAGAAGACGACGAGACCGTCCTCGGTATCAAAAATGAACGAACCGCCGCTGAAGTAGGACCCGTTGCCGTTGGCCACAGTTCCCGTAGGGCAACCCGGGTTGCAATTGCCGTTTGGGTTGTGTTCGGCCCCCGGTATGGTCACCACCAGACCGGCATCTTTGTTGCCATTCTGGTCATAGAGCGTGGAAACGCCGCCGTTATTGTCGGCGATCCAGAAATCTTCGCCGGGAAGAACGGAAATCCCCCACGGGTTTAAGAGTTGAGGGTCGGTAGTCTTGGCGACGCCGGCGGTATTGGAGACCAGGTTGGTCTGGAAATAGCCGGCCTGCTGAGCCCACAGCCCTGACGGAATTGCCAACGTCAAGAGTAGTCCGAATGACAAGAGTAGTGTTCTAAAATTGTTTTGCATAAACCTTCCTTCTCCAATGATGTGTACCGCTGAAATTTGTGTTAGTCGTTACAGTTACTTGTTGATAACTACAATCGCGAGGCTTTATTCCACAAAGGGCTCGCGGGGCCTCAGTTGCCAAATGGTTTTCACAACGCGTTATGCAGTTAGACGTGGCGCCGAACGGCGGGATGCGGAGGAGATGTCATTTGATTGTCAAATCCGCGTCTTGCGGGGAAGATAGCCGTCGCACTTCTGACGGCCTTCTTTGGATCATGTAGTGCTTGGTTGATTTACCAACAAACGGTGAGAATGTGGCAAGGCCTGGCTTATGCGTTTGTACAAAGTGAACTCTACTGGCGTAGATTTCGCTGACATGCTGAAGTACCCGTTCAACCGTTCACGGAGCTGCAATCGTGCTCGCCATAGCCGCGCCTTCACAGTTGCGCGACTCAAGTTCAGCACTTCTGCAGTCTGCTCTATCGAGAGCCCCTCAATGTCTCGCAACACGAAGACCGGTCGCAAGCTCGACCGTAGCTCGCGCAGGGCCTTGACCAGTATGTCTCGCAATTCAGACGACCCGTAGAGTTGTTCGGGATTGGGAGCCCAATCCACCACCTCCATAGGGAGCATGTCTTCATCTGCCTCAAAGTCTCTATCCAGGGAGACCTCTCTTACTGTGCCCTGCTTTCGCAACTTCATGAACGACTGGTTTATGGTGATCCGAATCAGCCAGGTTGAGAATTTCGACTCCCCTCGGAATTGGTCCAGGTGCTGGAAGGCCTTCAAGAAGGCCTCCTGAACCACGTCTTGGGCGTCTTCCAGGTTATGGGTGACGTGTTGTGCGATTCGGAGGAGTTTGCGATCGTATCGCTTCACGAGTTGCTCGAAAGCAGATACGTCTCCATTCTGGGTGGCATGGACCAGATCCAGATCATTGCTCGTCGCTGTGGTCCCGGGAAATTGCGCCAACATCGCAGTCATATGCGTTCGAGCCGCCTTTCGTGGAGGCATTGCTGCTTTCAGAAAACTGAAAGTATTTCTATAGCAATGCCATCCACAGTATCGTGTCTTACTGCACCACGACCGTGCCCGTCATCTTTGGGTGGATCGTGCAGTAGTAAGGGTACGAACCCGCCTTGGTAAAGGTGTAGGAGAATTTTTCATCCGTATCCAGCACCTTGGACTTGAACACACCCTCTGTGCTGACCGACGTATGGGGAATGTCATCGCTGTTTGTCCAGGTAACTGTTGTTCCGACGGGCACCGTCAGTGTCTGTGGCCCAAAAACGAAATTATCGATTTTGACGGCCGCGTTTGCCGCCGAGGGCTGATTACTTGCCGTGACGCTCGGCGATCCCGCAAACAGCAGAAGCATCGCAATTACCACCGGCGTCGCCAAACCTGCAACCCATGCATTTTTCTTAGTCATTTGTCTCTTTCCTTTTCTATGATTGATTCTCTTGCTTAATCTGCTTACGCCCCGAGTGGCGAATCAACAATTGCCAGGCTGCGGCCGCTGACCACATAGTTCACATCGGTGATGCCCAACACCTGCTGCAATTGCTCTGCTGGCACCTTCATCGGTCCGGCTGAGGGAGCAGTTCCCGGCGCAGGTTGAGGGAAAGCAGTCGACATCGCGGTGTGGAACGAAACCTTGCCCTCGATCTTCTGCATGATCTGGTGAATATGGCCGTTTAACACGGTCACGGAACCGAAACGCTTGACGTAAGACAATGCTTGTTCACTGTCATCGGTTCCCCAGCCCCATTCCGGATAAATGGTCCACAACGGAATGTGCGCAAACAGCACAATCGGAGTGCTGGCAGAGCGGCCCTTAAGATCGTCCTCAAACCACTCCAGCTGTTCTTGGCCGAGCGACCCCATGCCACCAGCTTTCAAGTTGGCCACATTTACCAGACCTACGAAATGCACACCCTTGTGATCGAAGCTGTACCACCCAGTTCCCTTCGTACCCTTCCCATAACGCTCGAGATATTGCGCGCCGTTGTCGGAGAGCATGTCGTGCTCACCCGGCACAAAGAAAATCTGCTTTGCGGACGCTCCCTTTAATACCTGGTCCAACGTGTCGAACTCACTGGGCTTCGAGAGTTGACTCAGATCACCAGTGTGAATGATGAAATCCGGGGATTGGGGCATCGCATTGATCTTGTTGATTGCCGTCTGCAGAGTAGCGGTAACGTCGGGATTCGCCGGCTTGTTAAAACCGATGTGGCTGTCGCTGATCTGTACAAAGCTAAAGTCCGCGCCTTTGCCGGCATTTTTGCCATAGTCTTTGGCGAAGGCCCGGGAGACTGGAATACCGCCGCTTAAAGTCCAGACCAGGCCTGTGCCCGCCCATGCCATGCACTTCAGGAACCCGCGACGGTCGACTCCGTCGTTGTTGAGGTCTTGTAACTTCTGATCGATAAGATCTTGCTTCTTGTCCGGCATCTGTCCTCCGTGGTTTTAGCGTTCTGAGTAGATAACTGGCATCAGCCACTTTTATTCCCCGCAAGAACGCAGGGCCATCAGGAGCTTCTGCGGTTGTCTAGGTAACTGTTGCCGACCTCCTCAAAAAGTCTGGGTCCCCTGAGTTGACAATTGGCCACAAAGTGACTCGCGAACCGCTTTTCGGGCTCTCGACAGACGTGACATCACAGTTCCAGTCGGGATTGACAATATTTCAGCGATCTCGCTGTACGACATTTCCTCGACTTCACAAAGAATGAGAGTCTCCCGGTAATGCACCGGCAGGCTGTCGATTGCGTTCTGCAGCAGGCTGGAGTCCGACCGTTTCATTAGAACCGTTTCCGGGGTCTCGTTCTCGACCGCTAATGCAGGTCCTTCCTCTTCCAAGTCCACAGCAACCGTCATACGCCGCTCGAGCTTTGAACACGAACTCCAGAAGGTGTTTCTCAGGATTTGAAACATCCACGCTCTGAAATTTGTGCCCGGCTGAAACGAGGCAAAACCGCGCAAGGCTTTCAAGTAGGTCTCCTGTACGAGATCCTCAGCGTCGTTCGGATTGCGAGCAATCCAGCGTGCGAAGTTGTGGAGGGAATCGAGCAGAGGCATCGCCAAGTCTTCGAACGATAGATCAACTTGTGAAGATGATGACCCGAGGAGGGCCATCCCTTGTACGCCAAATCTATAACCCCTCATATGAGTCTCCAAATCAGTCTCAACGTCGGTCGCGGCCACAATCTGACCTGCTAGTCGTTGAGCGTCAATTGACTCGAGGTTCTTTCCCTATAACCGGTTCATTGCTAACCAAACAATTGATGGCTAATGGGTTAGCTCTAAACATATCCTCGGTCTGGAAGTGCTAGACTGCCTTGCTGAGCCCAAATCCAACATGGAATCCCCTCGCCCCGCCTCTATCGTGCGATTCGGAACCTTTGAGGTTTCTCTCCGATCGGGGGAAGTACGCAAAGCGGGCGTAAGGATCAGAGTCCAGCAGCAACCCCTGAAAGTGTTGGAGTTATTGCTGGAGCGCCCTGGCGAAGTCATTACTAGGGAGGAACTGCGCGGCCGAGTTTGGCCCGACGAAAGTTTTGGTGATTTCGACCAAGCCGTCAACATCGCGATCGCCAAGCTCCGGAATGCCTTTGGGGACTCGGCGGAGAATCCGCGCTACATTGAGACTCTTCCCAAGCGCGGCTATCGCTTCATCGCCGAAGTGTCAGTTGTCGAGACCGACGCCCGCACGAAAAGGGCAGAACCCGTGGCTGGAGAGCTACCGGTAGTAGGGCCCGGGCACCGGGTAGAAGGAGCCGGCTTGGCGGTCGCGCCCAAACATCGGCCACGGCTCACACATGGGGTCATCCCCGTCCTGGTTCTCGTCCTGATCTTGGCGGCCCTTGCAGTCTGGTTTTTACGTGCACGCGGCCCGGCGCCGACGGGAATCCGATCCCTGGTGGTGCTTCCGCTCGAAAATCTCTCTGGCGATGCTTCGCAAGACTACTTCGCCGACGGCATGACCGACGAATTGATTACCGACCTGGCACAGATTAGCGCTTTACGAGTGATCTCGCGCACGTCTGCCATGGTGTACAAGGGAGCGCGCAAGCCCCTTCCACAAATTGCTCGTGAGTTGAACGTCGATGCGGTGGTGGAAGGCACCGTGCTGCGGTCGGGCGACCAGGTTCGAATCACGGCTCAGCTGATCCAAGCGTCAGACGACAAGCATTTGTGGGCGGAAAGCTATGAGGGGAATCTCCGTGATACTTTGGCGCTGCAAAATAAGGTCGCTGGAGCCATTGCAGAGCAAATTCGTATCAATCTGAATCCGCACGAACAAGCTGCGTTAAAAAAAGCGAGGGTTGTTGATCCGGAAGCTTACGAATCCTATCTCAAAGGGCGCTATTTCTGGAATAAGCGGACAGCGAGCGCCTTGAAGGTTGCGTTGGCTTATTTCAACCAAGCGATTGAGGAGGATCCGAAATACGCCCAAGCCTATTCTGGTTTGGCCGACACCTATGCTCTCTTGGGAGATTGGCAATATGCGGTGATGACCCCAAAGGAAGCACTGCCCAAAGCCAAGGCTGCGGCCTTGAAAGCCCTGGAGCTGGACGACAGCCTCAGCGAAGCACACAATTCGCTGGCATTCTGCCTGGAAGGTTTCGACTGGGATTTCGAGGCTGCGGGGAAGGAATTCCGGCGAGCCATAGAACTCAACCCGGGCTATGCCACCGCTCACCATTGGAATGCCTGGCACTTGAGCTTGGTGGGGCGGAACAGCGAGGCCATCGCCGAAATGAGAAAGGCGGAGAACCTGGATCCACTCTCGCTGATCATCAATGCTGATTTGGCGGAGCTTCTCCTTATCGCACATCTCCCTGACGAATCGATACAACAGAGTAATAAGACGATCGAGATGGACCCTAATTTTGCTCTTGTTCATAACCAACTGGCCCAGGCGTATCTCGAAAAACACATGTTTGGGGAGGCGATCGCAGAGATACAGAAGGCGATCCAGCTATCGGGAGGCAGCCCGACCTGCACCACCAATCTGGCCCGTGCTTACGCTGCATCGGGCAAAGCGGCTGCGGCGGTGGGGTTGCTGAACGATCTCAAGAAGGGCTCGGCCTCTGGCGATCCGCATACCGCGGAAATTGCCATGATCTATGCGGCTCTGGGTAACAATGATCAAGCCATGACCTGGCTCGAAAAAAGTTATGAAGAGCGATTTAATCCAGGCGTCCTGCTGCGGCCCGGCTTTGATCCGCTACGCTCCGATCCGCGCTTTCAGGATCTGGTGCGCCGCATTGGTCTTCCGCAATGAATCGTGGGGCAGCTGAAAAAGGTAGGGAGATGTCGCGGCAGGCGTTCCCGCGCCCGCCGCGTCAGCTCGTCAGCAGACACTAGAAGCTGGAGTCTGCTCCTTTTGTCGTATGGAGAGCCAAAGTTCCAAAGCCAATGCCTCGTCCCTCCTCCGCGGTCCCGAAAATCCAAACGTTACCCGGAGACGGAACAACTCCGGCGTTCAGCACATCATCGAGGAAGCCTTTGGTGGGATCGGGGCTGGAGACAATCGTCCAACTGGTCCCGTCCCAGTGCAAAACCAGTGTCATCGTTCGCAAGCCGTCAAGCGATATGAAGGAACCGAATGCCCAAATGTCGTCCGGGGAATTCGCTGTCAATCCCATCAAATGGTTCGCTTGAGAGTCATTCGAACCAACATTTGGGCTTGGCACTACCGACCAAGCCGTACCGTCGAAGTGCTCGATCAGAGTCTGCTGCTGTGATTGTTTCGCCGCCGTTGGCGTGGAAAAGCCAACCGCCCATACATTGTTCGGCGCCAGGGCCAACACGGCGTTCAACTGATTATTTCCCGTGCCTACGTTGGGCATATGTTTTAGGCCCGTCCAGTTCGTGCCGTCCCAGTGGGTCGCGAAGGTCATAAGAGGGTTTCCAGACATTGTTCCCACTGCCCAGGCATCGTTGGGAGCATCGGCGGACACGCTCAACAAGTTCTGAAGGTCAGTCTGCTTTACTACTTGCGCCGTCCATGCCGTGCCGTTGAAGTGTTCGAAGAGACAGAAGGGAAAAATGCCTTCTCCAAAGCTACCTACTGCCCAAATGTCATTTGCCGAAGTCGCGGTAATGGCTTGCAGGATCGCTTGAGAATTAGGTGGAAACTTAGGCCCTGGAAAGATACTCCATTCGGTCCCGTTCCACTGCTCGATCACTTGTTGGGGTTGATCACCCGGTTGCGCTAGGTTACCGACTGCCCAAGCCAAGGTCGGAGAAATATCGACGACGCCCAGCAGGTTACTGCTAAGGTTGTTCCCACCAATGCCAGGCGCTGGAACCACGGACCACTCGTTGCCATCAAAGTGGATCACGGTTTGTCCTACCGCCCAAATATCGTTCGGAGAAGATGCCGCTGCCGCGAAAAGTTGGTTGTTAATAGTGTTTTGATCCGGGGTGGGGACGACCTGAAAAATAGAGGGCGTCGTGGATTGTGCATTCGCCGGCGCGCCTTGCAATAGGGCAGCCACCAGTCCGAAAAGCATTATTGCGCTAAATGTGCGTTTCACAATTTCTCCTTGGAATTTAAAGAATGATGATCGAGTGAAGTTAGGGTTTTGACTCTCATGAGTTCATAACCGAAACGAAGTCGCTTTTATTCCAGCTACGAAAGGAAAAGTCAGGCCAAGCAAATGTTTGGTTGAAGGAACATTGCTCGGCCCGTAGGCTTTTGCCGTAACACCGCCCTACGCGCGGTTGCTAATTGGCCAGGTACCGTGCCACTGCGAGATTTCCATCGAGCCCGCCGATGGCAACAATCTTTCCATCTGTTTGGATCAGAAGGCCGAAGAACGTCTGGGCGCTTGTCACCGAGCAGCAGATGCCAAACGAGTCGACAGTGCCAAAGGTGGTATCCACCTCGCCGTTGCTATCGAGCCGTATCAAGCCGCCGAAAATCGGCGCGTCTTGGTTGATGAGGCCACCAATCACGATTTGCCCATTCGCCTGGAGAGCGACGGCCTCAGCCACCGAGGTAGTCTGTTTCAGGTCGAATGACTCAAGGTTACTGTTGAAGGTTGTATCCGTTTCCCCTGTTTCTAGGAAACGCCCCGCGCCGAGTCTTGTGCCAAAATTACCTACGCAGTGCGTATTAAACGAGCAATTCGTCCTGGCTACAACATAGTCGCCGTTTGGTTGGAAAATAGTAGGGGACTGGAACAGAACATTGGGAACCGCGCTTTGTGACGAGGTGAGAGCCGCCACAACTGTTGCGGGTGTTACATTGGGCAGCAGGACTCCCTTGGAGCTGAACTCCGCGACCAGGCCCGTATTAAAATTTGCGTCCTCCCCCACGGCCAGGTAGTCGCCGTTCGAGAGCAGCGCCAGCGTCTCAGGCCCTAAGAACGGGACACTCGCCAACGAGATTCCGCCCTTGCCAAACGTGGTGTCCAGAGTGCCGTTGGCGTTGTACCGCGCCAGTGACATCATTCCCGGAGCCCCCTGGCCCCCGGCAACTTCGAAGCCGCCCATCACGATTTGGCCGTTGGGTTGGAGTAGCAACGCACTTGGGGCATCGGACCGGGTACCGACTTTGGTGGCTACGAGCCCGTTGGTTCCGAAGGTCGTGTCCAGAATCCCGTTGGGCGTATAACGCGCCAGACCGAACCCATGTTGACCTGCTTTGTTCGAGGCTACCCCTCCAACCAGGAAGTTGCCATTCGGTTCCACGGCAAACCCGATCGGGTCAAAGCTAATGGCGGCGAATGTGGTGAGCGTGATCCCGTTCGTCCCAAAGCTTGTGTCCAGCTCGCCGGCGGCTGTGTAGCGCACCAAGCCAATTCCGGTGCCTACGTTGTTGACGAAGTTGACCTGGGCGACAGTCACAATGTCGCCGTTAGACTGCTCGAAGGCGCCGATGCCTGCGACGCCATCGGCGAAACTGGTCGTGACGGTCCCACCCGTGCCGAAGGTTGTGTCCAGGCTGCCGGCCTGGGCTTGTGCGGAGCTGGCGCCGAACATCAAGCTAATTGCTAGTAGTCCGGCGAACGTATGAAACATAAATTTCTTCATTGCTTTTCCTTTTTGTTTTTATTTTGGTTCACAGCGACGGATTCAGCCGCCTGTCAGTGTCGATAACTCGCAACTCAGGCGTTCATTCCCCGTTTGATCCGCTAATTGCGCGTTTCCGCGTCCGATGTCCGCATGTAGGTGAAAATGAAGAACGTACATTTTTGGGAGGCTTGGCGGTTGTCACCAAAATGTAACGATGGTGTCAGGTTTCGTTAACAATGTTTGTCAGGCTTCTGATTATCCGGCGGGAACCCTGCGATTCCCGCCGGATTTCTTCGCGTTCTAACTACCGTGTAACCACGAATACGACGCCACAACCTCCCGGAGTACCAAAGCCATCGCTGGGGCATGCTTTTGAGTCGCCGCCTTCGGTTGCAGTGCCGAAGATGTTCCCGTGAGCATCAACGACCAGACGGTCATCCGTGGGCTCTGCTCCGTCGGCAAGCCCCAGGAAGCGATACAGGATCGTTTCCGTGAACTCGCCTTGCGCGTTGGGCGTCAGCTTGTAGACGATGCCACAACCGGTAGCGGGTACACCCGTGCTGCACTGTGTTTGTACTGTCACAGCGACAATCAGTAATTCTTGAAACAGAATCACAGCGGCAGGCTGCTAGGGAATCGGTCCTGAAAAGTTGTGCAGCCCGCCCCATTGCGGCGTTGTGGTGTAATGGTGATATGCACTATCTCCTGAATAATGTAGCCCAGTCAGGACACCGTTTGAATGGAGATTCGTGTTAACTATTACTGGAGGAAGCATTATGAGTAGGCGGACAACCAGTCGGATTTTGATATCAGCCATGTTTCTTGTATCGGTCATGATCGGGACGGATGTCACGGCACAAACGGTGGCACCCCCCAGAGGCGGGCAGAATCATGCCGCCGCTGAACAGAACCCGGCCTGCCAGAGAATAATCAGCGAATGTAAGGAACTGGGATTCATCCCGGGACAATGGAAAAAAGATAACGGTCTCTGGAAGGATTGCTTTGACCCGGTCGTAAAAGGTGGGGGCAATGCCACTCGGGATGGAGAGCCTATAAATGTACCGGTTAGCTCAAGCGACCTTGAGGCCTGTCGCGCAGCGGTAGTTCATCATAAGCAAGCACAGTGAAGAACTGCAGTCTTGTGCCAACGCCTGCCCAAAGTAACACACTGAAAGGCGGACGGATCTTTTTGCGCGCGGTTCGGTATGCCAATTGCATTGGTGAACTCGAAAATTCGCGGGGTGAAATAAGAGTTTGCAGCCGGCCCGCGCGTACCAATGCGCGGACGATTCGGTAGACCGTCCTGCGAAGGAACACAAGCATGCACGTGCACGCCAACCAAATCAATTCAAACGCCCAACTGGATGCTCTTTACGCGGCGGAAAGGGCCGCAGGCAAACGGGAAGCTGATCGTACCAGAGAGAAGCTGTCGGAGTTTGCATCAAAGCTGGCTGGCGAGATTGATTCCGCTGAAGCCTGCGTGGTTAGACCAGGAACTGACGAAGAATCCCAAGGACAGACCAAGCGACGAAACCAGCAGAGGAAGGACAACCTCACCGAACAAGAAGAACAAGCGGATTCACAGCGCGCGGACAACTCCATTTCGGACTGGGTGTAACTGGCGTCGATCCATCGCTCTCCAAACTGCTGCCATAACTGGGCAAAAACCTGCCCCCCCGCAACCCGGCAAAGATTGCCCGCTTCGTCACGGGGGGGTAGCCCCCTGCCCCTGCGGGTTGCTTTAGGATGGCTGTTGTAATATCGCGATAGCACTCATTGACCCGGGCGGAGGTCGTTGCAATCGCCGCCATTTTCACCAACAATGGCAGTCGGGGACCGATTATTCTCAACTAGCGTCTTTGGACTGCCGATACGGACGGGGCGGCAGGAAATCAACCAGTCAAATCTCGTTCGAGAAATACGTTGAGCGGAAGTGGCACCGTTGGACGATGCGTGCCCCGAATCAGATGAGCAACGGCACGCTGGATCACCGAGGCCGAGATCTGCGCCTCTCAAGCTGCCGTGCCAATGGTAATCCACCCCCATTTCATTTCATTGACTTACGAGGGACTGACTTGCTACCTTCTTCACGCAGGCAGGCCGGGAGTGTTGCGTACCGGGCTTTCTTGTTATAGTTGGGTTTCGACTTTTGTTTATATGGAACTGTTGCTCAACATCGTTTGGCTGACCCTGGCGCTTCCGGCCATCTGGATCTGGCGTCACGAGTCAGCCCAAGGGACACATTCCCGCGGTTATAGCCGCCTTCGTTCTTCTCTGCTCTTGATTTGCGTTCTCACGTTGCTCTTTCCGGTAATCTCAGCCACGGATGATTTGCACCCGATGCGGGCGGAGATGGAGGAGTGCAGTCCCTTTAAGCGCGTAGTCAAGCAATCGAGCAATAACTCCTCGGCCTCTTGGCTGTCGAATCCCGGTAGTTTCTTCGCTCGCTCTATTTCGGACTCACGCCTCTGCCCCGGTAACGAAGTCTGCGCGCTAATCTCACTCAATTCGTTCGTCTTTCCTGAGCTGCTCACTTTCGGCCGACGCGACTCGCGTGCCCCACCTTCTCATCTTCATGGGTGATGTACAACTTCGTGTGATCGGCAGGTGGAACTTCTGCTGCAACAGAAGGTTCTCCTGTGTTTTGGCTCGCTGTGCGGACCACGGTCACAGCCCAGGGTCCACACGACGATGGAGTAAGTGATGCAAAAAATAACTTGGCGTTGTTCCGCGCTCCTTTTTGTGCTCTGCCTGTCTTCAGCCGCAGTTGCACAACAGGTATTGACCTGGGAACAGGTCCGCCAACGTTTTGAACAGAACAATTCCACGCTGTTGGCCGACGCGTTGAATATCGATGAATCGAAGGCGCAAGAGATCACTGCATTCCTACGCCCGAACCCGACGCTCGATCTGTCGGCCGACGGCACCCAAATCGCTCCTGATCACGGTGTCTGGCGACCATTGGCTGGCACGTTTGAGTCGGCAAGCATCAGCTATCTGTTTGAGCGGCAGCACAAGCGACAGTTACGCCGGGAGAGCGCAATAAAAGCAACGCTGATCGCGGAGTCGAACCATGCCGATCTGGAGAGAACTCTGCTCTTCAATTTGCGCAGCGCATTTATTTCGACGCTACAGGCCAAAGCGGCGCTTCGGTTGGCAAAAGATAACCTCGCCTATTACGATCATGTGCTCGATATCAGTAGGACACGGTTCAGTGCCGGCGATATCGCGCAACTCGACCTCGACCGGCTGGAACTCCAGCGCGTGCAATACGAATCCGACGCTCAAGCCGCGGAAGTTAATCTGAAGACGGCGAAAATTCAACTACTCACTTTGCTGAACGACCGTACGTCGATTGAAGAATTCGACGTCAACGGAGCATACGACTTCAATGACCAGCTTCTTCCCCGCGACGAATTTAGGAAAATTGCGCAGGATACACGGCCTGATCTGAAGGCGGCCGTGGAAGCCGTAGATAAAGCTCAAACCGATCACAAGCTTGCGGTTTCGAACGGCTCAACTGATCCGACCTTGAGCGCGTGGTATACCCACAACTCTTCCAACAATAACCCGTTCGCCATAAATACGCTGGGTGTCAGCGTTAGCATTCCGTTGCGAATCTTCGATCGCAACCAGGGGGAGAAGCTGCGCACCCAACTTGACATCGACCGCAATCAACGACTGCTGGATGCAGCCCAGGCGCAAGTCTTCAACGACGTAGACTCCGCTTACGCTACGTTGAACAGCGATGTGATTCTGCTACGGCCCTACCGGCAGAAGTACCTGCAACAAGCGGTACGGGTGCGCGACACTGTCAGCTTTGCTTATCAGAACGGAGGAGTATCGTTGCTGGACTTCTTGAATGCGCAAAATGACTACCGTACCGTGGAACTCAGCTATGTAAATCTGCTTGGTTCGTACTTAACGGCTGCTGCCCAGCTGAATGAGGCAGTCGGCCGGGAGGTGATCCCATGATAATTCCTCGCCGTTTTGCCGCATTCCTTCCTGTGATGTTTCTGCATTTGCTTACGGTTGCATGCTCGGGCCCCACAAAAGCCGCCCCCACCAAGGCTGAAGTCACCGTCGACCCCGACCTCTATAACGTTGACCACCCGGAACTATTCAAACTGGCGAAGGTTGAAGCTCGTGATTTGCCCACCGTGCTGAGCGCCAACGGTAGCGTCACTCCCGACGTGAATCGCACCATCCACGTGACCTCGCAAGGTTCGGGGCGCGTCGTTGATCTGCGGGTGAAACTTGGAGATGCCGTAACCAAAGGCCAGCCTCTGCTCTCGATCTACAGCTCCGATCTGGCTGGGGCGTTTTCTGATTATCAAAAAGCCGTGGCTGATGAGCACTTGGCGGCAAAAGGACTGGATCGCGCGCAACTGCTCTACTCGCACGGTGCGCTCTCCCAGAAGGACCTGGAAGTGGCTCAGGATACCGAGGACAAGGCTAAGGTGGATGTAAAGAACACCGAGCATCGCATTCGCTTGTTGGGTGGCGATCCAGCTCATCCCGACTCGGTGATTGAACTGCGCTCTCCGATTGCTGGAACGATCGTGGAGCAGAACGTCGCTGGATTCGAAGGCATCAAGAGTCTCGACAACAGCCCGAACTTGTTTGTCATCGCCGATCTTTCGCAAGTCTGGGTGGTGTGCGACGTATATGAAAACGATCTGGCCGACGTGAGTCTTGGGGATCCCGCCGAAATCAGCCTCAACGCATATCCCGGCAAGCCTTACAAAGGCACGGTTGCCGACATTTCGCGAGTGCTCGACCCGAATCTGCGTTCGGCCAAAGTACGTATCGTTCTGGAGAATTCAGATGGCGCTCTGCGGCCTAACATGTACGCCGTCGCGACGTTTCGTTCGCGGAAGTTGCAGGCGCATCTTGTGATTCCTGCAACCGCCATGATGCGTCTTCAGGATAAGGACTGGGTCTTTCGGCGGGAGGGTCAGAACCAGTTTCGGAAAATTGAAGTGCATGGCATTGCCGCAACTGCCGAGGGATTTCAGGAACTGCAGGATGGCATTCTGAAGTCCGGTGATGAAGTGGTGGCCAATGCTCTGGAGTTTTCTAGTGCCATGGCGGAGAGCAAGTAATGATTCGCGGCCTCATCGATTTCGCGCTTCGCAACCGCATCCTGGTGTTGAGCGTGACGCTCGTCTTGTTTATCTGGGGCGTTTGGTCCTTTCATAATCTGCCCATTGAGGCATACCCCGATGTCGCCGACACCTACACCCAGATCATCACCCAATGGCCGGGACATGCCGCAGAAGAAGTCGAGCAACAGATTACGGTTCCGCTGGAAGTGCAACTGAATGGTGTGCCGCACAAAACCCATCTGCGGTCAGTATCGCTGGCGGGACTTTCGGTGGTCACCATCATTTACGACGACGACATCACGACTTTTACCGCCCGCCAGGAGGTTCTCGATCGTTTGGCGCAGGCCACTCTGCCGCCCAACGTCAACCCGGATCTCGGCCCCGACTACAGTCCCACCGGGCAGATCATGTTCTACACGCTGACCAGCACAAATCCCAAGTATGACGTGATGGAGTTGAAGACGCTGCAGGATTGGTATGTGCTGAATCAGCTGAAGTCGGTTCCCAACGTCGTTGATGTGAACATTTTCGGCGGACCCACGCGTGAATATCAGGTTCAGCTTGATCCCGGCAAGCTGGTTTCGTATGGCCTTTCGCTGATTCAGGTGGAGCAGGCACTGGCCAACAACAATCTCAATGCCGGCGGAGGATTCATCGAGCGCGGCGAACAGGCGCTCAACGTGCGAGCCGTCGGACTGATGACTAACACTGACGACATTGGCGCCACCGTCGTCAAAGTACTGAATGGCACGCCTGTGAGGGTGCGTGATTTGGGCGTCGTCGTGCAGGCGCCAAAAGTCAGACTGGGACAGCTTGGAAGAACCATCCGCCACGAAGATGGAACTGTCATCAACAACGACGATGTAGTGGAAGGCATTGTGCTACTTCGCAAGGGCGCCGAGGCCGATGCGACGCTCGAAGCCCTGCACAAGAAAGTTGCAGAACTGAATAGCGGCTTGTTGCCCCCAGGAGTAAAGCTCGTCCCCCATCTTGACCGCAGCGACCTGGTGCATTACACAACCCACACCGTGCTGCGCAACCTGACGGATGGCGTGCTGCTCGTCACTCTCATTCTCTTCCTGTTCCTGGGCAACGTGCGCAGTGCGCTCATAGTCACCGTCACCATTCCTTTTTCGTTACTTTTTGCTGCGATCTTGCTGGACCTGAGCAAGATACCCGCCAATTTGCTTTCGCTCGGAGCGCTCGACTTCGGCATGGTCGTGGACGGCTCCGTGGTGATGGTAGAGAACATCCTGCGTCATAGCGAGCTTGGCCGCGGCAAGAAAACATTCCTGGAAATGATCGCGACTGCCGCGCACGAAGTGCAGAAGCCAGTATTCTTTGCGCGCATCATCATCATCGTCTCCTATCTCCCGATTTTTACCTTGCAACGCGTGGAAGGCCGCTTGTTCCGTCCCATGGCTTGGACGGTGGCGTTTGCATTGTTGGGAGCGTTGCTGTTTGCCCTGCTCATTGCCCCGGTACTGTGCACACTGTTATTCAAAGACAACATCAAGGAATGGCGTAACCCAGCCCTTCATTTTCTACAGGAACGCTACGCCCAGACGCTCGATTGGTGTTTTGATCACCTGAAGGTTACGCTCGGCATGGGCATGGCGGCGGGGGCTTTGATGCTTTTCCTGTTCTTCAGTGGCGTCGTTGGATCGGAGTTTTTGCCGCATCTGGACGAGGGAGCCATCTGGGTGCGTGGTACGCTGGCCCCCAGCACTGGGCCTTCGTCGAGCATCGCGCTCGCCCAGCAGGTTCGTCGTGTACTGGCCAACTTTCCCGAAGTCACCCAGGTAGTCAGCCAGGTCGGGCGACCCGACGACGGCAGCGATGCCAGCGGCTTCTACAACACCGAGTTCTTTGTCGACCTACTTCCCCGCGCGAAATGGCGTTCACAGTTCCACACCAAGGAACAGTTGATCGCCGAGATGGACAAAGAGCTGAGCAAGTTTCCCGGCGTAGATTGGAATTTTTCTCAGCCGATCTCCGACAATGTGGAAGAAGCCGTCAGCGGAGTCAAAGGCGAATTGGCGGTGAAACTGTTCGGCAAAGACTTGAAGGTGCTGGAGCAGAAGGCCGATGAGATGCAAGACGTCATGGGCAAAGTTCCGGGGGTCGCCGATCTCGGTACCTTCCAAGTGCGCGGCCAGCCCAATGTGAACCTGGTCGTGGACCGTGCGGCGGCGGATCGTTTCGGGATCAATGTCAGCGATGTGCAGGATGCAGTCGAAACCGCAGTCGGCGGCAAGGCCGTCAGCCAGATCCTGGTTGGCGAACAACGCTACGATCTGACCGTCCGCTACCAACCGCAGTTTCGCCAGACGGTTGAGGACATCTCCAACATCCGCATCCTGGCACCTTCGGGGGAACGGGTGTCGCTCGGGCAGCTATGCGATATCAAGCTAGAGGATGGCGCGTCTACCATTTATCGAGAAGAGAACTCCCGCTACATCGCCATTAAGTACAGCGTTCGTGGACGCGACCTAGGCAGCACGGTGCGGCAGTCCATCGAGGAAGTACACCAGAAAGTTCAACTGCCGGAAGGCTACCATCTCGATTGGACCGGCGAGTATGAAAGCCAGCAGCGCGCCAATCGCCGGCTCGCCTTCATCGTGCCACTTACTCTGCTGCTGATGTCGTTCATTCTGTACTCAGCCTTTGATTCCTGGAAGTGGGTGGGCCTAATCCTGGCGGTTGTGGCACTGTCGCCACTGGGAGGTCTGTTCAGCCTGCTATTGACGCATACGCACTTCTCGGTGTCGTCCGGCTTGGGATTTCTGGCTTTGATCGGAGTCTCAGTCGAAATCGGCGTCATTATGGTCGAGTATATCAATCAGCTCCGCACCCGGGGAATGAACCCTCGCGAAGCCGCCAAGGAAGGCGCGCTGCTACGGCTTCGACCCATCATGATGACCATGCTGGTGGCAACTTTGGGACTGCTGCCGGCTGCCATGTCGCACGACATCGGCTCCGACTCGCAACGGCCTTTCGCTATCGTGATTGTGGGAGGGCTGATTGTCGAACTCTTCATCAGCATTGTGATGCTGCCCACCCTCTATGTCTTCTGGGCGCGCCCCGGCGACCAACTCCCACCACCGGAGCTTGGCTTCGTCGAAGAAGGCGAACACGTAGACTGAATCAGATAGTCCGGGGATTTGAGGGCTCGTACCGGCGGGCGGGCTGCAAGCGCCCGCCCTGCTTGATTAGGGCTTCTGCGGTTTCAGTTTGCAGTCTTTGCGAACCAAAGCCAGGTCCAGGCCCGCGGGAGAAAATTCCGCGATCTGCCGCCCGTTCGGGGTCTCGAATTCGACTTTGAATATCTGGGCGCCAATCAATTGGCGGACGGTGTCTTTGTCCATGGCGAGAAACCTGCCGTTCACCCAGTTCCAATGATGACGGCTGCTGGAATTGTTCACGCGGACGCGCACGCTCATTTGCGGTCTTCCCCAAAAACTCGCCCAGTTCGGAGGACCGATTCTCAGGTTGGGACGGAAATCGCCGAGTTCCAATTTCCCGTTCACGCAGAAAAGGAGGACTTTTGCCTTAGCTTCGCTGTCCGGCAGGAGGCTGTCGGCCTCAAGTTCAAAGCGAACTTTCTGGGCCGCGGTCATCTTGTCTTCAGACCGGAATTCCATCCATTTTCCGCCAGCTGGGCTACCGGCTTGCGCTCCAGCAGGAGGCATGCTGCCGTCTTGCGCGCACAATGTAACCACTGCGGTGCATAAGAATAGAAAGCATACAGCCAGCGGTTTAAGGATTGACTTCGGCAATTTGATTACGGGGCTGGTACAAGGCATAGTCATTTCAACTCCTACAATATCAAACCCTGAAAAGACGTGAAAGTTTCGCCAGGCAGCCGGGGGCGCATCCGAACAGACCCCTCCACCCTAACTCGGTTTTGCTTGCAAAGCGAATGATTCTTAAGATGCTCGCGGAGTTCGCGACTGTTGCCAAAGGGGATCTGAGCTCGCGGTAAGGGTTAGGGCCTCAGTCAGGATCATAGACTCCATTCCCGTATCCCTGGCGCCTGATGCTTTCCTGCATCTGTTCGAGCCTGGCTTTTTCCTGGTCGAGCTGACGCTGCGATGCGTCGTATTGTGCTTTCAAGTTCCGTCCAGTGTCGCACCAGTCCTTGTAATAGGGCGTGTAATAAGTTGAAGTCCAGCACGTCTGGGCGTCGGTTGGGTCTTGGGCGTACTCCGTGCTCCACATGTCAAACTGGTACTTCAAATCTGCGATGCGGTTCCGAATGTCGACGATCTTTCCCTTTTCCGCCAATATCTGGCTTTTGAAAACCTTTGCCTGAGCTTCAAAAGCCCTGTCTTTTTGGATCTGTGTGGCATCGGCCTGAGGGGCGGTTTGAGCGGTGACTATTGCGGCTGGGTGGGCGGCCGAAATAGGAGCGTTCTGAGGGACAGCAGAACCAGTTGCCGGAGCTGTTGTAGCGGCTGAGTTGGCAGTGGCAGGACTACCCGGTACGGACGGATCTTTCACATCCTTGTTTCTGTAAATCTTGGCCGGTGGGGCCGATTCCTGGGCTTGCCGTGAAGCGCGAGCCGCACCCGCCACGGATTGCCGCACGATCGCCGGCTTGGCTGGTGGTTGAGCGGTTGGCTGTTGGGTAGTTGGCTGCTGGTTAGTTGTTGGCTGCGCAGTCGTTGGCTGGTCCGCTTGGCCGAATGCCAGCGCACTCAGTAACAGCATCCCAATCGAGGTCAATTTCAACCGGCAAGACACGCGCATAGATGCATAAATCATAGCGTGATTGCGAATCAGCAGGTGTGGCAGGATTCCAAACCAAAGACGTTGTCCCCTCGGGAGCAACTGGCCTCAGGACCAAGCCTGGCGCACGCGTATCGCCATCGCCTGGACTTTCTTCTCCTTGCCTTTGCCGCCATTTTGAGTTAGTTTTGCCATCTTCACAGGTGAAACAAGCATGCAAAGTATCTACCGTTTCTTAGGACGATCTCCAAAGACCACACTTGGTCCCCTTGAGCAGCAACTGCTGGAGGAATTGTGGACCTGCAAGAGTGCAACCGTTCGCGAGTTGCTTGATCAAGGCACTCTTAAGTTGGCATACACCACCGTCATGACCACACTCGACCGGCTCTATAAGAAGCAACTTCTGGACCGGGTGGCTGAGGGACGAGCGTTCCGTTACTCTCCGCGCCACACCCAGGAAGAGCTCAAAAAAGCCGCTGCCGGGGAGACCATTCGCCAGTTCTTGAGTTCCAGTCCCGCCGCGTCGCTTCCCCTTTCCTACCTGGTCGAAGCGGTCAGCGATCATGACGCGGGGTTGCTGGATGAACTGCAACGGTTACTGGACCGAAAACGTCGCCAGTTGGCCAAGGAGAAACACTGATGTTTGCGGCCCGCTGCATCGGCATATCGCTGGCCTTGTTCGTTCTGCTGTATGTTCCAGCCTCGCTCGCAGTTTCGCGAGGGTGGGGCGTGATGCTACGACTGTTCAAGCCGCGGTCGGCGCGCAGCACGGCGACCCTGCTGTTCGCTCTGCGTGTCTTTCCCTTTGCACTTGCTTCGGTCTTCACATTTATGTTCACCCTGCCTTCTTTCTTACTGCTCGAACCCCGTTCCACTGACGAAGCCGTTGGCACGGCCCCGCTCATGCTGGGGCTGTCCTGCACGGCGCTACTGGCAGCGGGAATCGTCCAGGCGGCCTTAGCCCAGATGAGAACTTCCCAGGCGCTGATGAAGTGGCTGGATGGCTCTACCGTAATGGATTCAGAGGTTGCGGTACCCGTATTTCGTACCGGAAAGAACGCGCCATCCTTGACCGTCGCAGGTGTGCGAGAGCCGAAAGTGTTGGTTTCGGATGCCGCCATTGCCGCGTTGACTTCCGCGGAACTGCGGACGGCCGTAAAGCACGAAATGGCCCACGCCCAGTCATGCGATAACTTGAAGAAATTGTTCTTCCGATTTTCTGCGTTCCCTGGAATGGGCGGGTTGGAGAGCGCGTGGTCCGAACAGTCCGAATTGGCCGCGGACGATGCTGCTGTTTTGTGCGTGAAGGATGCCCTGGATCTTGCCGGGGCATTGATCAAAGTCTCGCGACTGAGCACCCAACCGCAAGCGGCACTGACTACGGGATTGCTCCATAGTTCAACCGCACTGGGAACGCGGGTGCAGCGACTGTTTTCCTGGCAGAAAAAGCCGGTCTCAACCACTGGCAGCACGTACTGGCAGTACGCGCTGCCGTCTTTAGGGGGAACCTTATTCCTGGTGGTCGCAACTTACGGCTCCGTGCTCATCGGCCTGCACCAGGTCACGGAATGGCTGGTGCGTTGATCGGTTTATCGGTTGCCCAGTAATCCGTAAACCGACACCTGGGCCGCCGTCGGCACGTACACCTTACCGTTGACGACAGTCGGAACCGTGAACTTCACCGAAATACCAGGCTGGTCGCGCGAGCTGTTCTGGTTGGTGTTATACAGCTCGGTGCCGATGTTGTTGGCATCGTAGGCGTGCAGGATCGCCTGGCCGTTGCTTCCATAATTGTCTACCTGTATCGTCCACACGATGGCGTCGCTAGTTCCATTTGCCGAGATCGAAGGCGTAGGCCCGGGGAAACCAGAGTAGGTGCCTGTCGCCACCGCCGTGGTCGACAACAGACCAGTGGTCGGATCGAATGTGTATTGCCTTAGGTAGTCGCTACTTCCGCCAAAGTAGACATTGTTGTTCCACCAGCCGGGACTAGCCCACAAGCCGCCAATCGCGTTCTCCATGTCCTGCACGATCTGGTTGTTGTTGTTGGGATTGAAGCCTCCCATGTGGTCGCGATCAATCAGGTAAATCGAACCGCTCTTGCCCACCTGGACCAGCAAATGCTGGTGCGGCGAACCCGCACCCTGGTCAGGCAACAGCAGGACTCCTCCCGAACCCACGTCGACGTCCCCGTCTGAAAGACTCTGCTGGTTGTACGGCGTGAAATAGTCAAACGGGTGGGGTGGTTTAGAGATGGCCGGACCCTTTATCACGCTATCCGCGAAATCCTGGCTGCCCTTCGGACCATCATAGGTACCGTTGCCGGTGGCAAAAAAGACATAGGTGCCATCCGAGGCTACACCGCCACCGCTCTGCCACACTCCTCCCAGCCCGCCATTGGGAGTGGAATTCCACACTTCGAGCTGTTTCAGGCTGGACTCGTCGTAGGACATTACCCAGCCGTGATATGGCTGGTTGTCGCAATGCGACGCCCAGGCGATAAAAAGCGTTCCATTTACCAGCAATAAAGCCGGCCGTTGCGCCTGGAGCAACGCATCAAACTTGTTGCCCTTCACTTGTGCATGGATGACCACCGGTGATCCCGGTTGATCGAGTCCGGTCGTAATGCTGAGCGCATGCAATACGTGAAAGAACTGTCCATTGTCTTTTATCTTGGTGACCACGAACATGGTTCCCGCCGTGGTGTCGATCACTGGTGTGCTGGTGATGCCAATCTCTGGAATCAGGTCGCCGCAGTTTACGTCGTTGCTGGACACGGTCGTAATGCCGCGGGCGGGATCGATCAAGCTCGTATACCACAGCGGAGACGCGTTTATCCCGGTGTTAGTGTCCGCATCGAAGGCGTAAACGCTGTCGTGTTCAGTGGCGACGTATAAGACATTGTGCGTGCCCAGGCCGGCAATGTTCACATTCGGAACATACAACGGCTGAGCATAGACGTAGCCATCAACGGCCTGCGAAAACAGCTTGCCGAACTGGTTCACATTGACGTTGCTGGGGGTGAGAATCGTTTCACTCAAGTTCTGCCCGTCGCGCATGTTGTCGTTGCGCGCAGTGGTGACGCTTACTTGGGCATAGACGGGTAACAACCCCAGACCGAACACTAAAATCGCAACTGCGATGCCGCATGACTTCATAGGTCTCCCTGAGAACGGGCTTAAGATTGAGTGAAAAGTGCCGTACAGGCTTACTGACGCCCCTTTCGAGGCGACGAGCGCGGAAACAGTTTTCTATGCATGCTGGCAGATGTCAAGGTGTTTCAATAAATTAGGAGACTTTCTACTCACACACGCCGTCCGTTCAGCCTAGAACGCGGCTTGGGATGAAAATACCGTGACGGCGAAAATCGGGCACGCTCTATCTTCGTGCCGCTGGCACCTTGGCTGGCTCCGGTGCCGGACTGGGCATGGTGGTGACTCGCGCCGGAACTGAGGCCGAAGCTGGAGTCGCAGCCGATGACGCAGTTGCTGACGCCGCAACCGGAATCAGCCCCAATTGCTTGCGAACTTCGGCTTCGAGTTTCACCATCGTGTCTTTGTTGTCTTTGAGGAACTGACGGGCATTTTCGCGGCCCTGTCCGATGCGTTCCCCTTTGTAGCTAAACCAGGAGCCGGACTTCTCCACGATTTCCTTGGCTGCCGCCAGATCGAGCAGGTCGCCTTCGCGCGAAATTCCCTCGCCATACATAATGTCGAATTCGGCTTCACGGAAGGGAGCTGCAACTTTGTTCTTGACTACTTTGACTTTAGTGCGCGAACCCGTGACCACATCGCCATCTTTGATGGCCGCGATGCGGCGGATATCGATTCGCATTGAGGAATAGAACTTCAGCGCGCGACCGCCGGTCGTAGTCTCGGGATTGCCGAACATCACTCCGATCTTTTCGCGGATCTGGTTAATGAAAATCAGGCAGGTGCGCGATTTGGAAACCGTTCCGGTCAGCTTGCGCAGGGCTTGCGACATCAACCGCGCCTGCAAGCCCATGTGGCTGTCGCCCATCTCGCCGTCGAGCTCGGCTTTAGGCACGAGCGCCGCCACTGAGTCCACAACCAGCACATCGATTGCGCCGGAGCGCACCAGCGCTTCAGTAATCTCCAGCGCCTGCTCCCCATAGTCAGGTTGCGAGACCAGTAAATTGTCGACATCGACGCCCAGCTTCTTGGCGTAGCCCGGATCGAGCGCGTGTTCCGCATCCACAAACGCAGCCATACCACCGGCCTTCTGCGCCTCGGCAACCACTTGCAGCGCGATCGTGGTTTTGCCCGAAGACTCAGGCCCGAAGATTTCGACTACACGACCACGGGGAAATCCGCCGACTCCGAGCGCCGCATCAAACGAAATCGCGCCGGTAGAGATCACCGCAATGGGGACGATGGCTTCCTTCGATCCCAGCCGCATGATCGAGCCCTTGCCAAACTGCTTTTCGATTTGCGCAAACGCCAGATCAATCGCCTTGGACCGGTCATCAGCCATGAGAACAGCTCCTTTAGAATTGCAGAATGTATCTATGGCCGGATTATATACTCGGATTGCAGCGAAGAAAAGGCGAATCTTAAGAAGATTGGTGGAAAACGTTCCCAAATTGGTGCGGTACCAGGTTCATCATTGGATAACTTGAAAACCGAACGTTATACTGGGCCCGGCATCTCGGGAGGTTAGTCATGAAACGATTGCTATGTGTAGCCGGCATAGTCTCAGTTCTTAGCTGGATCTGTGTTGCCCAAACAAGCCCTGCCGATTCTCCGGCTACGAAAGAGGATGTAGAGAAATATCTTGAAGTCGTCCATTCCCACGACATGGCAAAGAAGATGGCGGCGGCGATGTCTCAGGGCCTGCATCAGATGTTGCACGAGCAGTATCTAAAACACAAAGACAGCCTCCCGGCTGACTACGAATCCAAGATGACTGCCATGATGGATGAGATGTTTGAGAATATGCCCTGGGATCAAATGATGCAGGCCATGGCTCCGGTGTACCAAAAGCATTTCACAAGCGGTGACATAGACAGCCTAATTGCATTTTATTCCTCACCCACGGGCGAAAAGTTATTGCGAGAGATGCCTACCATCATGACAGAATCGATGCAAAGTATGACTCCGATCATGATGAAGTATATGGAGACCGTTCAACAACGGCTACTGAAAGAGACCGACGTCATGATCGCCCAGTCCAAGAAATCATCGGGCTCCAATGCTCCCGTCACTCACAACTAAACCGGGACTCAAAGCGCGCTATCTCTACCTCATCACTCCACATGAGCGTCGAACACACCCGTCTCTACCCGCCCGGCACGCTTGACCTGGACGAATAGACGGTAATCTCCAGCTTTGGGAAAGCCGTAGGGGAAAGAAACTTCTGGTGACAACGATGCCGGGGGCATTGCCATGTCCGATGCCATGCTCTGCGTCTGCTCGTCATACGCAGGCAAGCCTGCCTGAGCCAACTCGAGCGCTGCCATGGGTGCCGAGCCCGCCGGATGCACGTGAGCAAACACGCTCAAGTCGGAACGCACAAATTCCGCGTGGGCCGCCATCCCCATGTAAGGCTCGAGGTTTTGCACCGGCTTTCCTTCGGCGTCTTCCACGCGAAAGCGGAAGTCGATAAGCGTCCCCGCTTTCAGCGGCGCTGCCGAGCGCTCCCAAATCATCTGCCCCCCGTCGGGAAGCAAGGATTTTGTGCCCGAGTTTGCATTCGCCAAAAGCGCCGCTCCGGCCCACTCGGAATCGTCGCCGCTTACGGGCCTGCTTGAAATATCCGGGAGCTCGGCTTCCCCAACCATCGTTGTGGGGAACCCGGTTTGATGGACTACGTCCGCGAAAATCTGATACCGACCTGCAGGCAAGTTGGGCAACTGGACTACAAACTGGCCGCCGTCGGTTCTGTCCGGATGCAGATGCAGGAAGTGATCCATCTGCGGAACCCGGATCAGAAATAGGTGCATCAGGTGGTTGTGATCAAGGATAAGGTCAGCCAAGTAGTCGGAAGGAACCCAGCCCCGCGGAAGCTCACTAGTCCGTTGCTTCGTCGGCAGCAAGCTCAAGAGCATCCGGCCTCCGGATTCCAGAGTGCCAGCCACCTGGGGCACCTGGTAGACGTTCGCATTCGCCACCACTTCTTCGGAGTCCCACCAGCGTTTGCCGCCGTAAAGCACCCCGAGGGCGCAAATACCCGCCACGGCCAACACCACACGTGCGCGGTGCCGGTCAGTCTCGGCAGGCTTGGCCCCAGGGACTAATTCAGCTTCCCGTGCGCCCGCCGTGGCGATTGCGACAGCCCCAAACGCCAGCAGCAAAGCCAAACTAAGAAGTACACCGCCCAAACCTCTCGGCATGCGCATGGTGCGCTGAGAGATGGCCGGGACGGGCACGGAGAGTTCAGCTTTGCCCTTCGCGCCATCCACCTGAACGCGAACCTGAAGCGAGCCAAACTCCATCAGCCAAAGATTGCCGGTGAAGAACTGCGGGTCTTGTTTTGAGCGCTCGGTGGTCTCAGGCGAAGGCGGGTATTTGGCTCCAGCCCCGGTAAGTCCAAGGGCCAGAATTCCCACCTGAGTGACATCATTGAACTGACTTCGAATCTCGACTTGCGCAACCCCGGGAACGACCGGCGGCACCTTCACCGTAACAAAAAGATGATACGGACCGGCGTTACCTTCATAGTAGACATCGGGGCTGCCGACGTGGGCGCCAACCGGGAAAGCTGCCAGCAAAACCAATGGCAGAAAATATCGCGCATAAGACCATCGCGTCGCGCGATGTCTGGGAAAGGGATCTCTTCGTTTTTGCGCTTCGATTCTCAATCTTCCTTAGCGGCGGACCTTCCGCAACCAACCTCCACAAGCCAGTCCGATTCGCGTAGTCAGGATGGCAAGGCCCAATGCCGCTGCCATCACCAACCAGAACTGCGTGCGGCTGGCCGCTGCCTGATAGAACTCGTTCATCGCTGTATGTGATGTCGGCTGCGTGAAATAAGGTATATACCCGGTGCCGAAAAACCAGTTGCGGGACCAGGGCGACAGCAGAAAATCTGCAAAGGGCCACTGCACCGCGATGAAACCCGCGAGAAACACCGCTCCCAGGATTGTGGCCAGCGCCCATCGGTTTGTATCCCGCAGTTTGGCGCGGACACAATCCCAAAGGAATGCAGGAACGATGATCAGCAGCGGAAAATCCAGCGGAATAAGGTGGGTTACGTGCTGATAAACCGGCCCCAATTTTGGTGTGGCGGGAAACAAGGGCAAGATCCACACATTTGCCATTGCAAAGATTGTGTACATCGCCGCAATGGCGGTACATGCCCAACGACGGCCAGACGCGACGGCCATCGCAATCATCACTCCCGGAACCGCCCCGCACACGGCGGCGTAGCAAATGGCACTGTGCTCAAGGATACGATGATTGGCGAGGATGAGATGCAACAAGATGATGGTCGCGCCCAGATAAAGGAACAGAAATGCCAGCTTCTTCCTCGCCGCCTCCGAACTTCGGTTCATCGTCCCCGCCAGCAAGACGATGCCGCCCAACTGTACCCCGGTGACTCCGAGCACCAGAGACCAGTGCGGAGGACTATTCAGCTTGGCATCCAGACCGTAGGCAGCATGCCACCAATTGTCGAAACCGGCCGAGCTCAACATCACGATTCCGCCCCAAGCCGCTATGAAGGCTCCCAGCGGAGCATGGAATCCCCAAACACGAACCGACGCTGCGCGATCGGATGCAACCGGGAGAAATGTCGTCCGCAAGATCATGTATCCACAGGAAATCCCTGCCAGGATTCCGCACATGTAAATCACCATGTGGGCCGGGGTCCAAAAACTGTCACGGCCAATCGATTGATGCCACGAGATATCCCAATACATTCCCACAGTGAAGCACGTCGCCGCACCCACCACTCCGAGCACTGGCCAGGGAACGGAGGTCAATAAAGCGGTTTGGTCTGGAGTGTGCAGAGAAGCTTGACGATCAACGGTAACGGAAACTGCCATGTGTTGGATCCCACGCCCAAAGCCCGAAGCATCGGTATTATAACCCAGACAAAACCTGGCTCGAACCAGTTCACAGGTCGCGGCATGACGATTCTCCGCCACTTCCGGCCCCGTTCTGTAGTAATATGTGCGGCGTCTTTACTGGAGGGTTCGATGGAGCAACGGATTGCAAGCAATTCCCCGAATGACGCACCGGGAGATGTCACTTCCCAAGCGCCGCATCACGAGGGTCGTGGGACTTGGGTATTGACGGCTTACGGCATTTCTGGACTCGCCCTGTTCGGCGTTCTTATCTATTACTTCTCCGTCTACGTGACGCGATAAACCGGCCCTCGCGCGCCGGTGATTCCCTGGTCTGCACGTGGGCGTGGGTCTGTCTGCAAACGTGCTAGAATTGGCCCGCTCAACGTTCGAGTTTTCTTCCGGACGCGACAAGACCCGACGGTTTCCTGACAGTCCCAGAAACGGATTAAGAGACGGATTGACTGTGGCCCAAACTCCCTCGACTACCGCCACCGTAACCTACGCTGATGCGGGCGTAGACATCGACCGCGCTAATCGCACCAAGAAGCGCATCAAGTACCTCGCCCACAAGACTTTTACCCGCGGCGTGCTCAGCGAAATCGGCGGTTTTGGTGGGCTGTTCTCGATTGACCGGGAGAAATACCTCGATCCCGTGCTGGTTTCGAGCGTGGACGGTGTCGGCACCAAGCTGAAGATTGCCTTCGAAATGAAGATGCACCACACCATTGGCGCCGATCTGGTGAATCATTGCGTGAATGACATCGCGGTACAGGGTGCGGCGCCACTCTTCTTTATGGACTACCTGGCCACTGGCAAATTGGAACCTGAAATAGCGGAGAAAGTCGTCGAGGGCCTGGCCGACGCTTGCAAACAGAATGGATGTGCCTTGATCGGCGGAGAAACTGCCGAGATGCCCGGCTTCTATCCCGACGGCGAATATGACTTGGCCGGCTTCATTGTTGGAGTGGTAGAACGCGAGAAAATCATCACCGGAAAAACGGTTCAACCCGGTGATGTGATCCTGGGCTTGATTTCAAATGGCCTGCACACCAATGGTTATTCGCTGGCTCGTAAGCTATTGTTTGAGATCGCCCACTACACTCCCGACTCCTATGTGAACGAGCTCAAGGGAAAAGTCGGCAATGAACTCATGCACACCCACCGCAGCTACTGGCCGATGGTCAAGAAACTGGTGAACGCCGATTGCGTCTCCGCGTTGGCTCACATCACCGGCGGAGGCATTACGGAGAATCTGCCCCGAGTTCTGCCTCGCGGAGTTGCCGCGGTAATTGAGATGGGAACCTGGCCCGTGCTGCCCATCTTCGAGCATCTGCAAAAGCTAGGCAATGTGCCTCCGGATGAGATGTTGCGCACTTTCAACATGGGACTCGGCATGCTGGTTGTGGTTCCTTCAGCCAAGTTCAAAAAAGCGCAAAGTGTGCTGGATAAGATCGGGGAAAAGGCATACACCGTGGGCAGGATTGTGAAGGGTGACCGGAAAGTGATGTACACGTAGTGCGGAATTATCTCTTCAGCAAATCCACCGGCTCCCGCACATCCGTCACTCTGAAATACTTCGTGAGCGCCGGATGCTTCTTGGTCACCGCCTCGAACATCGCATAAGCCACGTTGCGGTAGGAAGCATGACCCGCGGGAGTCGTTCTCAACTCTGAGATGTACACCACCTCCGCAAAATCCATCTTGAACAACGTCCGTTTGCGGAAACCCAGCGGAATAGCGTACTGGGCATTTTCTTTGGCTTCTGATCCCGGTTGCCGAGACAACTGTTCCACCGCCTCCGCCGTCCTCTGCATAACCTCATCGTAGGCATCGCGGGTCCCCGCGCTCTCCAATTCCGGCGGTGTGTCGTAGCCGTGGCGGGTAGTGAACTCTTGACCAATCTGAATGCAGCGCCGGTGGCGATGCATATCGCGGAAGCCTCCCACATCCATCAGAATGTCAAAGCGGAACTGCTGCCCGGCGCAGAACGCGCGCTGCATCTCGTCATGTTTGCCGCGATGCCGCAGGCCCACATCGATGATCTCCCGCCGAATCCGTTCCCCCGCGGCTTCCACCGCCATGCGAATCTGCCGGTAAGGATAGTGGCTGTGCTCATAAATCAGCGTTGCCGCCAGTTCGACTTCCAGTGGTTCCTCATCAAGCAGATCGACCATCGGGGCCGGCGCCACCGGCAAGCTCCCCATAAACTCCTTGGCGATCTGCCTCAGTTCCCGCCTTGTGTCCGTCTCGTAGCGGTTGGGATCGGCATACTTTACCAGCGTGGGTGCAACACGAACCTCACGCAGCAATTCCTGTTCCGCACGAGCCGCCAACTCCGGCGAAACCGCACGGATCTCACTCACTAACTCCAGCATCGCGTCCTGATTTACGTTGTAGGCGGGCGAAGTGGCTGCATTCTTCAACAGCTCTCCCAGACGACGCACTTCGCGATGAGTATGCGAAAGCAAATGCGAGACCTGGCTCTCGAGCGTTCGGGCGTTGACGATTTCTCCCAGCGAAGTATTGGTCGCCAGCGGCAGAAGATAACGAGAAATGTCGAACCCTCTGGCCCGCAGGGTTCGCTCGTAAGCTTCCTGCTTCATGTCATCCGGCTTGGGAGTGATGCTGGCGAGATAGAGCGCCATCCGGTCGGAGAGCGATTCGTACTGCGTGAACAAATCCTGGATGGCCTGCTTATATAAGGTTCGCGCCAGTTGATCGTCGCCGAAGTCGGGCGTGAAATAACCGCTCTTATTGAAATCCTGGTAGCGCGTGGACCGCTCCTGGCCATCCCAGCGCTGCTCATCGGCTACGGCAATCGCCGCCAGAATGGAAAGTTTCTCGATTGCGAGCGCCACATGTGCTAGATCCGCGATTGAGCGGTGTCCGTACTGAAAGTAGAAAGTGTTGAGGAATTTTTCGGCCTTCTGCTGGCTGATTTCCCTGAGCGATTCCTTCATGGAAAGCGACGAGCGGGAATATTTGGCCATGGCATAGGCCTGGATTTCCGGCTCCGCGCCATACACGGCATAGACTTCGACAGACGGCTCGCTCGTCAGCCCCTGGTTTCCGTTGGCAGGGTTGATCGTCTCGCTGGCCTCAGGCATTGCTGACCCTCAGAACTTTTCGGTTTTGGAATCTTAACAGGTTGGAGCGCAGAATCTAGGATTTAACCCATACGGTTCAGCCAACTGAATCTTTCCTTTTCGGGAAGGAATCAGATAGTGTATGGACTTGATTCCTGCATGAGGCGCTTTGTTCTCACGGTCTTTGGTCTGCTTTTCTGCCTGGCAGGATGGGCGGCCGCCCAGTCTGGCGCGCCTTTCGTCGAGGCCAGTCTGCCTCCGTCCTCTCTTCTCTTAGGAGACGATTCTCCGGCTTCGCCGGCGGTGCAGACGGAGGACCAAACTCCCGCAGTCTTGATCGCGCCAGCGTCAATGCCCCGCATGTCGCCCGAGCTCACGCTCCAGGCATATCGCGACCGGGTCGCAAGGCAAGCGGTGCACCTATCAGCGTATTCCGCAAATTCGGTAATCCTGGCTCAGCTTCCCGCGACCCAGCAGTTTGGGGAATGCGACTTGCAGCGCCTTTATTCCGCGCCGCACACGCTCGAGTTCAAGGCAGTCCGCTTCGTGGGAGACGGCTTCGTCAAAAGCAACGTGATCCTTCGCTTGTTGCAATCGGAAGTGGACCATGTGCAGAAAGATGATCCCACCGCAACTGCGCTCAGCGACAACAATTACAAATTCGCTTACAAGAACTCCACGCAATTGCAGAACCGGCTGGTGCACGTGTTCCAGTTGAAACCGCGAAGCAATCGTCCTGGCCTGTTCAAGGGGAAGATCTTTCTTGACGCGCATAATGGCAGCATGGTGCGAGCCGAGGGTAGAGTGGCAAAATCACCCTCTCTATTCATCAAGAGAATTGAGTTTGTCCAGGACTACAAAGAAGTAGGTTCCTTCACCTTCCCGGTGCACATTCATTCCGAGGCCCAGACCCGCCTGGTGGGGCGCGCGGTCGTCGACATTTACCACTACGACTACCAGCCGGTTTCTGACACGCAGACGGCGCAGTTGGCGACCTCCCATTAGCCTTGTTTCTCTAGCTTTGCCCACGCGCCCGAGGACCCAGCTATAATTCCCGCTTCAACCACTTAAGGAGAGACTCATGACGCTCTCAGGCCGGATCGCATTGGTAACCGGCGCTTCGCAGGGCATTGGACGTGCCTGCGCTCTCAAACTCGCCGCCGCTGGGGCCGGTGTAGCTGTGGCCGCCCGCAATCAAGAGAAATTGAACGAACTGGTGCAGCAGATTACCTCTACTGGCGGAAATGCTGCGGCTTTCTCCATGGACGTGGCCGAAGAAGACCAGATCAAGTCCGCATTCAAAGCTGCGCTCGCGCACTTCGGTAAGATCGACATCCTGGTCAACAACGCCGGCATTACCCGCGATCAACTGGTCATGCGCATGAAACGCGTCGACTGGGACGCCGTCCTTAATACCAACCTGACTTCGGCTTATCTCTGTATCCAGCAAGCGATCGGTTCCATGCTCAAGCAGCGCTGGGGGCGGATCGTCAACATAACATCTGTTTTCGGTCAGATGGGCCAGGCCGGGCAAGCCAACTACGCTGCTTCGAAGGCAGGTCTTATTGGATTGACCATGGCCATTGCGCGCGAAGTGGGATCACGCAACATTACCTGCAACGCGGTAGCGCCAGGCTTCATCGAAACCGCAATGACCTCCACTCTGGGAGAAGACTTCAAGCAGATGGCGGTGAAGAACATTCCTCTGGGACGCGTGGGTTCTCCCGACGATGTGGCCAGTGCAGTTGCGTTTCTAGCGTCCGAGGAAGCTGCCTACATCACCGGACACGTGTTGAGCGTAAACGGCGGCATGCTGATGGGGTAGAGCTTAACCACAGAGAGCACAGAGTACACAGGGCAATTCATGACGAAAACAGGCGAACGAATATCCTCTGTGAACCCTGTGCCCTCTGTGGTTAAAGGCATTGCGGTTCTACAGGCGGTAACTCCCGCACAGATAGCCCAGGCTCGCGAGCTTTTTCTGGAATACGCCCGATCGCTCGGCTTCAGTCTCTGCTTCCAGGATTTCGATCAAGAGCTTGCAGGATTACCCGGAGACTACGCCCCTCCTGGTGGCCGTCTTCTTCTTGCCGAATTCGACAACCAGCTGGCAGGTTGCGTAGCCCTGCACAAATTTGATGGCGACATTTGCGAGATGAAGCGGCTGTACCTCCGTCCCAAGTTTCGCGGCAAGGGCCTGGGCCGGATTCTTGCCGAGACAATCATTGCCGAAGCCCGGCAGATCGGATACCTGCGCATGCGCCTCGACACTGTCGGTCCCGTGATGAAAGATGCGGTGGCCATGTACCGCAAGCTGGGCTTTCGTGAGATCGCTCCCTATCGCACGAATCCCATGGCTGGAACACTCTATCTGGAGCTAAAACTCTGATCGGTCTAGCGATGATATTCTAAGTACTCCGCCGAGGAACAACTCATGAAAAACATCATTCTTGCTCTTCTGATTCTGTCGCTCACGCTCTCCGCCGCCGCAGCCACATCCAAGCCAGTCTCCTACAAGAGCGGCGACGAAACTGTGCAAGGCATTCTTTACACGCCTGCGGGCAAGGGCCCGTTTCCCGCCATCATTGTGATTCATGAGTGGTGGGGTCTGACGGACTGGGTGAAAGACCAGGCTACGAAACTATCGGATGAAGGCTACATCACCCTAGCGATCGATCTTTACCGTGGCAAGGTTGCTACGACTGCCGAAGTTGCTCACGAACTGATGAACGGACTGCCGGAAGACCGCGCCAAGCGCGACCTTCACGCCGCCTTCGAATACCTGGCCTCACAATCGAACGTGAAAAAGGACCGCATTGGTTCTATCGGTTGGTGTATGGGGGGAGGGTTTTCGCTGGATGTTGCTCTTCAGGAACCGACTTTGCGCGCAGTCGTTATCAACTACGGTCGCCTGGTCACCGACCCACAGTCCCTGAAACAAATTAACGCCTCCGTGCTGGGGCTGTTTGGCGCTCATGATCAGGGCATTACACCGAGCGTTCCTAAATTCGAGAGCAATCTTAAGGAACTTGGTAAGAATGTCGATATCATGATTTATCCCGATGCGGGACACGGTTTCGAAAACCCCATCAACAAGGACGGCTACCGCGCCGACGATGCCGCCGACGCCTGGAAACGCACAGTCAAGTTCTTGGCCGCCATACTGAAGTAGCGGAAAACTCGAAGCGTTAGATTTTCCAAACATCCGGGTCTGATTGTTAGCACTAGGCTTAGGCGCCTGCCGTTTAGGCGACGAAATTCCACTTGCCAGACCGTATTACTCTGGTTACTATTCAGCATCGCGGAGAACCCACTTTGGCTTCCTTCTCAATGAACATCGGTGAGACCATCCGGAACTACCGACTGCAAAAGGGAATGTCGCAAGGCGATATCGAGAAGCGCACTGGGCTGCTGCGTTGCTATCTCTCGCGCGTGGAAAACGGCCACACCATTCCGTCACTTGACACCCTTTCCAAGATCGCCGGCGCCATGGAGCTGCCGCTGTCTCAGTTCTTTTCCGAAGCTGGACACACCAATGGCGGCAAAGGCCTGCCACAACTCTCCGACGATGAAGTCCGATTCCTCAGCCAGATCCGGCGATACTCCGTCAGCCTGAATGACAGCGATCGCAAGCTGGTCCTGGCCATGGTCAAGAAAATGGCCGCCAACGCGAAATAGCCAGCTTCTCGCCTTGACCTAGACGACCCAAATGACCAACCGACGGGCGAGACATGAAGATTGGCAAACAGAGGCTGGCAAGGGGCAACAAAATGTGTTGCCGCTGGACGCTGCTCGAAACGAAGGACGGTTTCTTGGCACGATATTTTTGGGAACCGGCCCCTTTCCTTGGTGCAACGCATAGGCACGATCATCATAGCCATCCCATTCTTGGTTGGTGGGCTTGTGACCTTAGCCGTTCTGCTCACCCATCTGGATAGGCTGCAACTTGGGGACCCGATCCATCCGATTGTAGGCACGATCGGCAATTTGGCCACTGGCCTGCTTGTGTTGCTGTTCCTAGCGGTGTCTTTGTTCGTTGGTTTTCGACTGGTTCTGAACGCAGTTAGAGCCCCTCACGCCAAATAAGAAAAGCTGGTGCGCACCCCGTCGCAAGGAACCGGCCTATCCCTTAGTGACCTTCGTACCATCTTTAGCCCCGACCCACCGGTACCTCGTCCCAACCCCCGGTAGAATCTAAACTGTTCGCTGGAGAACTCTCGGTGACCATTGACGAAGAACTGACTCACCTCGAGTCACAGTTGCGCCGGCTCAAGATCGAGTACGAGGTCTATTTCAGCAACCCCACCAAGAAACCTCCCACCGACATCGAGTGGAAGGTGTTGAGCCTGCTGCGCAAGTTCAGCGACGGCGGACGGCTGACCTTTCAGCAACGTTATCGCTACAACGAAATGGCCCAGCGTTATGCCATCTATAGCGATCTGTGGCGCAAGAAAGGCCGCATTCGCGAGGAAGGCTACCGGCGTCCCCAGGATGCGTTGCTTTCGGTGCAGGGAGTTCGTCCCGTCGAGGGAGTTGAGCCGCAGCACCACCCTGTGTACGGACTGGGTCATGCCAGCGCGCCTACCGGAACCGCAGTAGCGCCAGCAAGAGCGCAGGAACAACCGCTCACCATACAATGCTCCGATCCAGCCGCCGAACGTGATCAGGTTGAGAAGCTTTATCAGGCTTTGACCGAGGCCAAGAAGAAGAGTGGTGAGTCCGTTGCCGGCAACCTCGACAGTTTCGCTTCCTTCGTACAGAAGAAAACCGCGCAGATCCGCCAGGAGAACAGCTGTCAGGCCGTGGAATATACGGTTGAGATGCAGGATGGCCAAGTCAAACTAAAGGCGCGCGCCAAAATCTAGTTCTATCCCCAAGCGCTGTAAGATCGTTTGCACCCCGTCGCTCGGTCGATCACCCGCCGCTGATAGAATTTCAGCTATGTCCAAAATCCAGCGGGCCATTCTCAGTGTCACTGACAAGACCGGACTGCCCGATTTCGCCCGCAAGCTTTCCGACTTGGGGGTGGAATTAATATCAACCGGAGGCACCGCCAAACTGCTGCGCGACTCTGGCATTCCGGTGCAAGACATTTCCGAACTGACCGGCTTCCCCGAAATGCTGGACGGCCGCGTGAAAACTCTTCATCCCAAAGTACACGGCGGCATTCTGCATCGCCGCAACGATACTGCCCACCGCGCCGCAGTCGCCGAGCATGACATTAAGCCGATCGATATGGTGGTGGTAAATCTCTACGCGTTCGAGAAAACCTCCGCCAAGCCCGGCGTAGCCTTCAACGACCTGATCGAGAACATTGATATTGGCGGGCCCTCAATGATTCGCTCCGCCGCCAAAAACTTCCAGGACGTTGCCGTCGTGACCTCGCCTGCTGATTATGCGGCGATTGCGGAAGAGATGGCGCAGTCCGGCGGACAATTGTCGTCCGCAACCAAGTGGCGGCTGGCGCAGAAGGCTTTCGCGACCACGGCTGCGTATGACTCGGCGATTGCATCAACCCTAGAGCGCGTCAGCCCCAACGGTGACATCGCCCTCGCTGACAAAGTCTTCCCGCAGAATCTACGGCTGTCTTTCCAGAAGATTATGGACCTGCGCTATGGAGAAAATCCCCATCAGAAAGCCGCGATGTACTCCGACGGTTCTGGTGCAGGCGTCGCCAACAGCCGCCAGATTCAAGGAAAGGAACTTTCCTTCAACAACATCGTAGACCTGCAAGCCGCCTGGGACCTGGCCCAGGAATTCGACGAGCCGTTTTGCGCGATTATCAAACATACGAATCCCGCGGGCGCGGCTACCGGCAAAACCTTGGCTGAGGCTTACAAGAAAGCTCTCGAATGCGATCCCGTGTCGGCATTCGGCGGAGTGATCGGGGTGAATCGGCCCATCGATGGCCCGGCGGCTGTGGAAATGGCCAAGCTGTTTCTGGAAGTAATCGCAGCTCCGAAATTCGAGGAAGCGGCAAAAGCCATCTTCAGCGCGAAAAAGAACCTCCGGCTGGTCGAAATCATCGATGCCCCGCAGAAATGGGTACTTAAGAATGTCTCCGGCGGAATTCTAGCGCAGGATGCCGATATCCGTCCGCTCCAGGAAAGCGACCTGAAAGTGGTCACTAAACGCCAGCCCACCGCCGAAGAAAAGCGCGCTCTATTATTCGCTTGGAAGGTCTGCAAGCACGTTAAGTCCAATGCCATCCTCTACGCGCGGGACGGACAAACGCTGGGTGTGGGCGCCGGACAAATGAGTCGCGTGGATTCCTGCAAAATGGGCGCTATGAAAGCTGTATTGCCGCTACGAGGCTCGGTCGCAGCTTCAGACGCCTTTTTCCCATTCCCTGACGGAGTCGAAGAAATTGCCAAAACCGGCGCCACCGCCATCATTCAGCCGGGGGGCTCGGTTCGCGACCAGGAGGTCATCGACGCTGCCGACCGCCACGGCGTGGCCATGATCTTTACGGGAGTGCGGCATTTCCGTCATTGACTTAGCAACCATCCATTGCCAACTGCTAACGGTCCTTGTACCTCCGAATCTGTTTCTGACCCTTTCCAGGCACCGTTTTACCCAATCTTAGGTGACAAGGGTTTACAATATTCTGAGCACCCGCTGGCAGCGATTCGGCATCCAAAACGCTGTAGCTAGGGTGACCGAAGGTCTTTAATGAAAAGCTTTTACTGTGCTGTTTTGGTTTTATTCATCGCCATGAGTGCATGGATGGTGACTGCTGGGGCGCAACAAGCGCCGGCCTCTTCTGGTTCCGAACCCGCGAGTTCCGAACCTGCGGCAGCGGCCAAACCGTCCACCCCAACTGCTCCGCGAAAAGTCGATCGCGCCGCCGCCTATTATCACTACACCCTGGCTCACCTCTATGAAGAACAGGTGGCGATGTACGGGCGCAGTGAACTGGTCACCAAGGCCATCGAGGAGTACCGCCAAGCCATTGAGGCCGATCCCGGCTCGGAGTACCTGACCTCCGCTCTGGCTGAGCTTTACACTCGCGCCGGCCGCATTCGCGATGCCGTGCTGGAAGCGCAAGACATTCTCAAGCGCGATCCCAACAACCTCGAAGCCCACAAACTGTTGGGCCGCATTTATCTGAAATCCTTAGGAGACGTCCAGGGAGGAAACGCCTCAGACAGCGTGCTCAAGCTGGCCATTGAACAGTGGGACGAAATCGTGAAGCTGGAACCCGATAGCGTGGACGACCGCCTGCTGTTGGGCCGTCTCTACAAAGTCAACAATGATCTTCGTAAGGCGGAAGAACAATTCAAGATCGCCGTCAAGCTGCAGCCCGACTCCGAAGATGCCGTCACCACGCTGGCCCTGTTCTACACCGAAGAAGGAGACTCGACTCGCGCCGCCGAGGTGTTGAGTTCGGTCCCCGATGCAGCGCGCTCCGCCAAGCTGTATTCCGTGCTCGGTTATGCTTACGAGCAGCAGAAAGAATACAAGAAGGCGATTGACGCCTACCGCAAGGCTGCCGAACTTGATCGCGACAATCTCGACGCGATTCGCGGTCTCGCGGAAAACCTGATGAACGATGGGCAAACCGACGCTGCCCTCGAGCAATACAAGATCATCGCCGATGCCAACCCCGACGATGCTCAGACTTATCTGCGCATGGCCGAGATTTACCGCCGCCAGGGACAATTCGACCTCGCCCTCACCAACCTGACCAAAGCCGAGTCCATGGTGCAAGACTCCATGGAAGTCCCCTACAACCGGGCGGCGGTCTATCAGGCTCAGGGACGCTATGACGAGGCTGCACAGATTCTGCAGGACCTGCTGAAAAAGACCGACAAGACCGACAACAATTATTCGCAGGGCGAGAAGAACAACCGCGCGCTGTTTCTGGAACGGCTGGGAACCATTTATCGCGACAACGGCAACACTACGCTTGCGATTGAAACCTTTCGCAAAATGTTGACGCTCGGCGACGACAATGCTGAGCGCGGCTACCAGCAGATTATTGACAGCTACCGCGAAGCCAAGCAATGGCAGCAGGCCACCGACGTTGCCAAGGAAGCCGTCGGGAAGCTGCCCAGTGACCGCGATCTGAAGATGGTGTACGCGGCGCAGCTCAGCGACATGGGCCAGCCCGACGAAGCTCTCAAGCAGGTCAAATCTCTACTGAAGGGCACGCCGGAGGATCGCGACGTCTACGTGCGATTGGCCCAGATCAACAGCCGTCTGAAGCGCTGGCAGGATGCCGAAGACGCTCTCGACAAAGCCGCCCAGCTATCCACCAAAGAAGAAGACAAGCAGTACGTGGATTTCCTTCGCGCCTCCAATTACGAGCGTCAGAAGAAGTATGACCAGTCGGAACAAGTGTTTCGCAAACTTCTGGTCACCGACCCGCAAAATGCCGCCGTGCTCAATTATTTGGGCTACATGCTGGCCGACCGCGGAGTCAAGCTGGATGAAGCTTTGATTATGATCAAGAAAGCGGTGGAACTGGATCCCGCCAACGGCGCTTATCTTGACTCACTGGGCTGGGCTTACTTCAAGCTGGGCAAATATGAACTGGCGGAAGATAACCTGACTCGCGCCTCGCAGCACATGGGAGCAGATCCCACCGTGCAGGCGCACCTCGGCGACCTCTATCAGAAAACTGGACGCCTGAAGCTGGCCGTCGCGCACTGGGACCGTGCCATCCAGGAATGGAACAAGACAGTCGCTGCAGAAGTTGATGGCGACGAACTAGCCAAGACTCAGAAAGACCTTGAATCCGCCAAGGTCAAGTTGGCGAAAGAGAATTCAGAGCAGAAGTAGCCGCCTCGCAAATGCGTGAGAAGATATTGAGTTTGAGTCTCGTCTAAAAACCTACCGCAGCCTCCGTGACGGTTGGTTTCCACGCGACTACTTTGTCTATATTTGTCATTTTCAATATGTGTTGGACGTGATCGTTAACGCCTGCCAGCCGCAACTCACCGCCTGATTCCTTCACCTGACCGGCAGACGTCACGATGATCCCGATTCCGGTGCTGTCGATGTGAGTGACATTCGTCAGGTCAAAGATGATCTTTCTCTTTTTCTCTTTCACTAAACTCTCGGTGGTCCATTCCAGGTGCTGGCAATCTCTGCCAATCGTGATTTTCCCGATTATCTCCAGGACAACAATATCGGGCGGCAGCTGCTTGGTCTGAATTTCCAGCATGAGCGATGCTCCTTTACGATCTTGTCTGGCCGATCATGTGGGAGGACCTGTCCTCGGCGCGACCATCTTAGGGGCCACGCAGCGGCAAGTCAATGCAGGCGGGAGTGTTAGCATGATTGCTTTATGGTGATAGCAATGCTAGCATTGATATCATGGCGACCTTAACCATACGGCAGCTCGACGAGAAGGTCAAATCCCGGCTGCGAGTTCGCGCCGCCCACCACGGCCGCTCGATGGAGGAAGAAGCCAGAGAGATCCTCCGCTCCGCGCTGGTCGCCCTGCCCAACCTCAAGGACAATCTCGCCGACATCGTGCGCCGCCGATTTGCGCCTTTGGGCGGGGTTGAACTTGAGCTGCCGCCCCGAGACCCTATTCGCAAACCTCCTGACTTCGCGGAATGATCATCCTCGACACCAACGTTCTGTCCGAATTGATGAGGAACCGTCCATCGCCTAAGGTCACGGCGTGGTTTCACGAACGCCCATTGATCGATCTCTACACCACAGCGATCACAGAGGCGGAAATATTTTATGGAATTGAGTTGCTCGAGCATGGAACTCGCAGGCAAAAGCTGTTGATGGCGGCCGAATCCCTGTTCGATATTGATCTGAAGGATCGCGTGATCGGTTTTGAAAGTGACGCGGCGCGAATCTTCTCACAGATTGCCGCCCATCGCCATCTGCTAGGCAAGCCTATCAGCAATCCAGATGCGCAGATTGCGGCGATCGCGCAATTACACGGGGCCACGCTTGCGACTCGGGATGTTGCTTATTTCAGCGACTGTGGCATCGATGTCATTGATCCTTGGGGCGTTGATCGCTAGAGCGGGGACTGCGGGTCTTTATAACAGGAAGGGTCACTCCCGAGCGACTTGGCACCGATTCCAGACTGTGCAACAAAAGACTATGTGTGCGCGACCAATCCCAAAGCTTGCCATTTGTTTCCTTTGTTGCCTGCTGACGCTGCTATCCGCCCAACAAAAGTCCCCAGAGGGAGAACAGATTCTCGCCCTGGAAAAGAAATGGACGGAAAGCTATAAGCACCGTGACATCGGCCTTCTCTCGTCTTTGCTGGCGGAGGACTTCATCATTACCATCGAGGATGGCAGCACCTACGGAAAGGCCGGCTACATCAGCCACAGCGCCGATTCTTCGGTCCACGTGGACGTAGCCGAGCTATCCGAGCTCAAGGTTCGTCTGCACGGGGACACTGCAGTCGTGACGGGCGCCTATCACGAGACAGGAGAATCAAAGGGCAAACATTACGAATACCACGATCGCCTCACCGATGTCTGGATGAAAAAGGAGGGCAAGTGGCGGGTGATCGCGTCCCACTACAGTGTTCCGGTGAAGTAGTGATAAGAATTACTTGATCACGTGGAACGGCACGTTGCTGGTCAGACGGCTGACAGCTGACGCCTTCTGCTAAACTTTCCTATGCTCGCCGACTACGCGGTGCATGCGGACCAGTCCCGCGGACGCCGTTTCCCCGAGCCGCAGCATCCCTACCGCAACGACTTTCAGCGCGACCGTGACCGCGTCATTCATTCCCGTGCCTTTCGCCGTCTCGAGGCCAAGACCCAGGTCTTCACCCGCCGCTACTCCGACCACTTCCGCAATCGCCTGACGCACACGCTCGAAGTGGCGCAGATCGCGCGCACCATCGCCGCCCAACTCGGCCTCAATGTGGACATGGTCGAGGCCCTCGCCCTGGTTCACGACGTCGGCCATCCCCCGTTCGGCCACGCCGGGGAAAAAGCCCTCGACACCATCATGCGCGCCAACGGATTCTTCTTCGACCACAACCTGCATGCTCTGCGCATCGTTGAAGACTTCGAGCTTCGCTACGCTGCCTTTCGCGGATTGAATCTGACCTTCGAAGTTCGCGAAGGCATCATCAAACATTCGCACGATTACAGCCCCGAACAGTTCCCCAAGTTGGTGGAGTACTTGCTCGACCGACGACCGCCGCTCGAGTCCCAGCTCATCGATCTGGCCGACGAAATCGCCTACAGCACCGCCGACCTCGACGACGGCTACGAAGCCCGCCTGTTGACCCTGGATACAATCCGCAGCGGCGTGCCCGTGTTCGCACGATTCTATGCGGACGCCGAACGAACTTACCCCGAAGTGATTGAGAAACTGAAATTCAACGAAGCCATCAAGCACACGCTGGACCGCTGGGTGGGAGACCTGATTATCAACACAAAAGACAATATCGCCAAAGCCCGTGTCCACAGCCTCGACGACGTGCGCGACTTTCCACGTCGGCTGGTTGCGCTAAGCCCGGAAGTCGAAGAAGAACGCCGCGAAGCCAAGGCGTTCCTGTACAGCACGCTCTACTACAGCCCGACGCTCGATCCCGAAAAAGAAGACGCGGCGCAGATCATCAATCAGCTATTCGAGTTCTGGATGGCAAAGCCTGACCAGCTTCCTGCGAGCTATCAGGGATCAGCCGATCACACGCCGCTGCCCCGGGTAATCTGCGACTACATCGCCGGCATGACCGACAACTACATTTACGAGCAGTACGAGAAGTATCGTCGGTAGAAACCGTTAACCACAGAGGTCACAGAGGTTCACGGAGATCTCGACCCGGGTGCTGTCCTCTGTGTATCTCTGTGACCTCTGTGGTTGAAGGTTTACTCGGGTTTCGCCGCCACTTTCGTCACCACGTCATACATCACGCGAAACCCGCGCCGCACCTCTTCCACCCGAATGCGCTCATCATTCCCGTGCTCGGTGTCGTTTTCTTCCTGAGTAGCCGTGTAGGGATTGAACCCGTAGGCGTAAATTCCCAGCGGACGATAACGCTGATTCTCGTCATACCCACTGGTCAGCAATGGCGCCACGGGAGCGCCGGGAAAGTAGTGCGCAGTCACTTGGCGAACAGCCTTATACAAAGCCGTGTCAGTCGGCGAATAGTTGGCCTCACGGAAATCCGAAGTCTGCGGCTCGACGGTCACATTCGGATCGCCCACCACCCGACGAATAGTTTCCAAGAACGCCTTCGGATTTCCTCCCGGCAGTAGTCGCACATCCAGATTGGCCCAGGCTTCGGAAGGAATTACATTAGTCTGCTCGGAGCCGCCCAGCATAGTCAGTGAAATCGTGTCTCGCAGCAGATAGTTCAGGTTCTCGTCGGCTTCAATCTCACGCCGGAGCTTTGGGTTGTCCAGACTGCGGCGAATGTTGCGAAACATCGCGGCCCGTGCCAGCGGCTCGTCAGGAGCCACGGTCTTCAGGAACTCCTCCACCACCGGCAGCACTCGAAGCGGCGTTTTGTAAGCCAGAATTCGTTGCAAAGCCCGCACCAGCCGGTTGGGCGCAGAATCGTTATTGGGACGCGACCCGTGCCCCGGCTGTCCATGCGCCACCACATGCAGCCACAACGGCGACTTCTCTCCAACATCTACGCCCACATACTTCAGGCGGCCATCGGGCCGCAAAATGTTTTCTCCTCCTTCATTGATCATGAACTCCGCATTTCCCAGCAAATCACGCTGATGTGCGATGAACCAGTCAGTGCCGGTCCCGTCCGCTTCTTCATCGCTGACGGCGAGGAAAATTACGTCGCGATCCAGCGCGGCTTTCTCGCGTTGCAGCATCACCATGACCATCAAATGCGCCAAGCCTTCGCTCTTCATGTCCTGCGCGCCGCGGCCCCAAATGGCGCCGTCTACAATCTGCGCGCTGAACGGCGGCACTTTCCAATGTGCGGGGTCACTGGTTACTACATCCATGTGGTTCAGCAGAACGAACGGACGTCTGGGGTTAGCGCTGGTATGCGGAATCCTGGCCCACAGATCGGCGCGCCCCGGAGCATATTCAAAAACACGATTCTCGATTCCCTCCGCGTCGAAGATCTTCTTGAAGAAGACCGCCGTCCGCATCTCATTTCCCGGCGGATTGGTGCTGTCGATACGCAAGTATTCTTGTTCCCACTGCACCGCTTGGTCTGCATATTGCTTCATGCGATCGGCTGCGATCCGGTCCGACATGAGCAGCGTCTTGCTGTTCTCCTGGGCGTGAAGTTGGGTGCCCATGAGCACGATCAGGACGAAGAAAGGCAGGAGAAAGCAGGCATCGGGGTTCCTTCGGAACATTCGATCTCCAGGTAATTGATTACGACTATGCACGCAGTTTTTATACCAGCTTTGCCAAAATTACTCCCATTTGCTCCGGTCAGAGACTACAATATCATTGTTATCTAAGGACTTATCTTGTGTTTAGTTTGGCATCGAACCTGTTCTACCTGAGAGCGGATGCGCGCATCTAAGCTGTCGTCGCGAGTTGAGACAGTCGACCTACATGGCAGCTTGCGCGACCAATGATTTCGAAAATGCGCCACGCCCGCTAAAGGCGTACTGGAGTGGAGCTCCCAGGAAGCTCCCTACCACCCCGGAGGAAGTAAAATGAAGAATCGTGTTCTGACCGCGTTGCTGATTGCAGTGCTAGCCCTGCCAGCGTTAGCTCAAACCAGTTCTGCTCCGTCCCCAGACCAAAGCCAAAACCAGGCCCAGGCCCAAAGTACCGCCAGTCAACCGGCCGCAGTCACTACCGATAGCGCGACTGGAAAACCATTGCAACCGCCTGCCCGCGAAGGCTTCTGGGGCCGGATGAATCCGTGGGCTCGTAAGAAGTATGTACAGCGGCAAGTCGAGCCAATTCGCGACCGCAACAATGAACTCGACGAGCTTACCGCCGCCAACAGCAAAATGATCAAAGACGTGGACTCACGTGCCCAGCAGGGCATCCAGCTCGCCTCAGCCAAGGCGACTGAAGCTGACCAGCATGCCATTGATGCCGGTAACAAGGCCCAGGCTGCGCAGCAAACTGCAACTCAAGCCAACACCCGCCTCTCCAATGTCGAACAAGTGGTCGGCAACCTCGACCAGTACAAGGCCACTAACCAGACCGAGATTCGCTTCCGCCCCGGCCAGAGCGTGTTGAGCAAGAACGCTAAAGCCGCGCTCGATGACCTTGCTGTTCCGCTGAAGAGTCAGCGGGGTTATATCATCGAGGTACAGGGCTTTTCTTCAGGCCGTGGACAGACGGCGATTGCCGCGTCACAAAAGATGGCGGACTCAGTCGTCAGGTATCTGGTGCTGAATCACGAAATTCCCGTCTACCGCATTTATGTGGTCGGAATGGGCAATGCTCCGGTCAGTGCGGACGAAGCTAAGACCGTCAAGCGTACCAGTGGCGGCCGCGTGGAAATCAGCTTGTTGAAGAATGATCTGGAGCAGCTCTCTGCCAGTTCCACTCCGGCAGCCGCGCCCCAGCAGTAAGTTCTGGGCCGCCTACGGGCCTCAAGTCCCGTCGGCGGCCCTCCCCCGAAAAAGCCCCTCCTCACAGGAGGGGCTTTTTAATTGTTCCGAGACTTTTCGCTTATGCCGCGCCGTCGGTCTCACGTTTCAGCTTCTCCTCTTGGAAGTGGGCAACCAAGGGATCAATCAGCGGCTGGAGTCTGCCATCCATCACTTCCTGCAATTGATGGATGGTCAAGCCAATGCGGTGATCGCTGACACGGTTCTGGGGAAAGTTATAAGTGCGAATCTTCTCACTGCGGTCGCCTGAACCCACCATCTGCTTGCGTTCCTTGGCAAGGGCATCCTGCTGCTTCTGCATCTCCATTTCATAAAGACGCGAGCGCAGCACGCGCATGCCTTTTTCGCGGTTCTTGATCTGTGACTTCTCGTCTTGGCAACTGACCACTGTGTTTGTCGGAATATGCGTAATGCGGACCGCCGAGTAAGTAGTGTTGACCGATTGCCCGCCCGGGCCGGACGAGCAAAAAGTATCAATGCGCAGGTCTTTGGCCTCAATTTTAATGTCCACATCTTCCGCTTCCGGCAACACCGCCACAGTGACCGCCGAAGTGTGCACTCTGCCCTGCTGCTCGGTTGCGGGTACGCGCTGTACCCGGTGTACGCCGCTCTCATACTTCAGCCGCGAGTACACACGCTGGCCCTGAATCAGCGCGATAACTTCTTTCACTCCACCCACTGCGGACTCCGAAGTCGAAAGCACTTCCACCTTCCAACGTTGTGTCTCCGCGAAACGCGTATACATACGAAACAATTCGGCGGCAAACAGCGTGGCTTCGTCGCCCCCGGTTCCCGCCCGGATCTCCAGAATGACGTCTTTTTCGTCGTTAGGGTCTTTGGGGAGAAGCAAAACTTTGAGTTCTTCTTCGATGGCGCCGACGCGCGCCTGCAATTTGTCCAGCTCTTCCTGCGCATAGGCACGCATCTCGGCGTCTTTCTCCGTAGTGAGCATGGCCTTGCTCTCAGCGATACCACGCGTAAGGTCCTTATACTCACGATACTTCTCGGTCACCAGAGCAATTTCGCTATGCGCCTTGGCAGTCTTCTGGTACTTCGCCGAGTCATGGATAACTTCCGGCGACGCCAGTGCCCGTGTCAGATCTTCATAGCGGGCTTCGATTTGGTCGAGTCGTTCAAACATGGTCGTTGGTCGTTCGTCTTTGGTCCATCGACGCAGGCCCGTCAGGCTGCATCTCGAACCTGGTTTTATTTTAATTGCAATTTAACGTGGGATGGATTATTCGCGGGAGCCCCGCTAGGCGATGACCAACTCGCCGCCGCGCTCTTTTTCGAGCGACATCGCCTCATTCAGCGCCACGATGGCGCATTGCGCTTGTTCATCCGCCGGCGGCTGCGTGGTGATCCGTTGCAGCCAGAGACCGGGAGCCGTCATCAGAGCGAACAGCGATCCGCGATGCTTGGCGGCGTAGCGAATGATCTCGTACGAAAGCCCCGTGATCACCGGCAGCAGTGCAATCCTTAGCGCGAACCGTGCCCAGAAGGTCGTCACCGGGAACAGCATGTACACCAGGATTGAAATGATCATCACGGTCATCAGGAAACTGGTTCCGCAGCGAGGATGATAGGTCGAATATTTCTGTACCTCGGCGGTCTCTAGTGGATCGCCGTTTTCAAATGCGAATACAGTCTTATGCTCTGCGCCGTGGTACTGATAGACCCGCCGAATGTCCGGCCACAACGACGTTCCCCAAATGAACAACAGGAACAGAAGCAGCCGGATGACACCATCCACCAGGTTGAACATGATCTGTCCGCCTAACGCAGGCTCCACCTTCTTCAACTCCGTAGCCGCCAGTAGCGGCAAATACTTGTACATGAAGATAAAGAAGCCGACCGAGAAAACAATGTTCACGGTCGCGATCCAGCCGCTGATTTCGAATTTCTTTTTCTCCGGCTCGCCCGGCTCAGGCGCAGGTTGCAACTCATCGAGTGCCACATTGGCGGAAAACTTCAACGCCCTGAAACCCAACGTCATTGCGTGGCCCAGCGTGATCACACCACGCATTACCGGCCATCCCATCCATTTATGCTTTTCGGAAAGCCGCTCCAGAGGCTCACTGTGGACAGAGACCTCACCCGACGGCTTGCGACAGGCAATTCCCCAGGCATGCGGCGACCGCATCATTACACCTTCGAGCACGGCCTGTCCGCCGACCAGAGTTTCCTCACCGCCCTCAAGCGCCGGCAGAAGTTGTACCGCGACCAGAAACTGCGACCATGTACGCCAGAACTGCATAGGGATTGGATGATCCTTCAGGGAACTTCGAACCAACTAGAGTATGCCACAGTTCAGGGGAACTAGGGTAGATGCAAGTCGCAATGCTACCGTAGTTTACAGGCAGACATGAAGACCCTCGCCCAAACTTGTCAGCGAATCGCAGCTACCACCAAGAAACTGGAGAAGATCGCCGTTGTGGCGGAGTTCCTGAAGTCGGCGTCAACCGATGAGGCTTCAATAGCCGCGGTGTTTCTTTCGGGCAGGCCATTTCCCGTGTGGGAGGAAACGACTCTTCAAGTCGGCGGAACCCTGCTCTGGCGATTGGTTCAGGAACTATCTGGCAAGAGTGAAACCGAATTGACCGCATCGTATAGAAAGCTGGGCGACATGGGCGCAGTTGCGGGCGAAGTGCTGCCTGCCCGCAAGACGGTTGACGTCGACCGCCCAACCTTGATCGAAGTCCAAACCACCTTCCGTTCGATCGCGGCTGCTCGCGGCCCGGCTGCAAAGAGTGCGCGAGCCCAAGAACTACTTTCCCAAGTCACGCCGCTCGAGGCCAAGTACATCATCAAAATCATGACCGGCGATCTGCGGATCGGTCTGAAGGAAAGTCTGGTCGAAGAAGCCATCGCCAAAGCCTACGGAGCTAGTCTGGCCGAGGTGCAACGCGCCAATATGCTGCTCGGCGACATCGGCCAAACGTTGCGGCTTGCCGCCGACGGAAGACTAGGCGAAGCCCATATGCGCTTATTCCATCCGTTGGGCTTCATGCTGGCTAGTCCAGTGGAATCCTCAGAAGAAGCACTCAGCTATTTCGAGAATGCCCTGGTTGAAGACAAATACGACGGTATTCGCGCCCAAGCACATGTTTCCGGTGACCAAGCCCGTATCTTCTCCCGCACTAGAGACGAAATTACCGAATCTTTCCCAGAGCTACCCGACGCACTTGCAGGGCTGCCGGAAGATGCCATTCTCGACGGCGAAATCGTTGCCTGGAACTATCTCGAGGGCGATGCAGGCCGTGCACTGCCATTCAGCACCCTTCAGCAACGCCTGGGACGAAAGAAGGTCAGCGAACAACTCATGCGCGAAGTGCCGGTCACGTATCTGGTGTTCGATGTGCTCTACGCCAACGGCGAGTTGCTGATCGATCGGCCGCTAAGCGAGCGTGCTTCACTGCTTGACGAGTTTTTGGCGAGACGTTCGACTAGCACACGGGCGAGAACGACCGTCATCTCTCAAGGAAAGTTGGCGTTTGGATCGGAAGAACCGAGGCTGAACCCTCAAGTGATTCGCGCCCCAGTATTTCATGCCTCGTCCGCCGCAGAACTCGATCAACTCTTCGAAGCCGCCCAGGCGCGCGGAAACGAGGGCCTGATGATTAAAGATCCCGAGTCGGTTTACACACCCGGACGCCGCGGTAAGTCCTGGCTAAAGCTGAAACGTGAATTGGCAACGCTGGACGTAGTCGTGACTGCGGTCGAGTATGGCCACGGCAAGCGCATCGGGGTTCTGAGCGATTACACCTTTGCGGTATGGGATGGAAACCGGCTGGTGAATATCGGCAAAGCGTACTCTGGCCTCACCGACGCTGAAATCGCCGAAATGACTAAGTGGTTTCTGGAGCACAAAATCGAGGATCAAGGCTTCCGCTTGATGGTAGAACCGAAGATTGTTCTTGAAGTCGCCTTTAACAATATGATGCGTTCCGATCGCCATGAGAGCGGCTATGCGCTGAGGTTTCCGAGAATCGTACGATTGCGGCCAGACAAGCTGCCCGAAGACGCGGATACGATTGAGACGGTCAGGGAGATTTACGAGAAGCAGAAACCTAGCAATTAGCATTTAGCATTTAGTCGTCACCAAAGGCCAGTGGGATCCGCGGAAATCTCTCATGGCTAAATGCCAAGTGCCAAATGCCGACTGCCGCACTCAGTGGCTATGCCCGTGGTGCTCCGCTTCACCCACAGGAATCACGCACCCATGCGCCACTTCGCAGACCACGTTTTCAAACTGAATAGTGGTGTGGTCGATGTGAAATTCTTCGTGCAGCCGTTCCTTCACCTCGCGCAGAATACGTTCGCTCACCGAAGGCGGTATGTCAGCGATCGAGATATGGCAGGAGAGCGCCGCCGTCTCCGACCCGATACTCCACACATGCAGGTCGTGCACATCGTTGACTCCGTCCACCGCGCAAATCGCAGCTGTCACACGTTCCAGTTTGATCCCCTGCGGCGTGCCTTCGAGCAGAATGTTCAGCGTCTCACGCACGATGCCGAAACCTGACCACAGAATCAGCGCGCCGATCCCAAACGAGAGCGCCGGGTCAATCCAGTATTGCCCCGTCGCCATAATGGCCCAGCCGCCGGCGATCACCGCGGCGGTTGAAACCGTGTCGCCGATCTCATGCAGGAGAGTGCTGCGAATGTTGACATCGCGGTGCGACTTATAAAGCATTAGCGCGATGACGCCATTCATCACCACGCCAATCGCCGCCACTCCCATCATCAGTCCGGCGTGCACCGGCTCCGGGTTCCGCAGCCGCTTGACGGCCTCATAAAAAATGAAAAATGCGATCACCACCAGAGACGCCGCATTCACCAGCGCCGCCAGCACTCCGGCCCGATGCCAGCCATAAGTTTTAGTGGCGCTGGGCGGGCGGGCCTGCAAGTACACAGCCACCAGAGATAGCAGCAGAGCTACCAGATCGGAAAGATTGTGTCCGGCTTCGGAGAGCAGCGCCAGCGAATGGGCGCGAATGCCGGCGATGACCAACAACACAATGTAGGCAAGCGTTACAACCAGCGAAATCCGAAGGACCTTCGAGGTCCGTTCGCCGCCGTGGCTGGCATGCACGTGCATCTACCTTAAGTCTAAGGCGGCGAGGGGCTAGGTTCAAGGCACCAAAGAAACCGGCATTGCGCTGCTCTCAAGACTGGGCTTCTTGGCAATCTTTGCGAATTCCTTTGCGTCCTTTGCGGTGAAGAGCTTTTGACCGCAAAGTGCGCGAAGGATTTCGCTAAGTACGCAAAGAAAGCATTCTGGTTAAAATCGATTCGGACATGCAAACTGCGGAAGTCGTCATTATCGGCGGAGGAATCGTCGGCTCGAGCATCGCCTATCACCTGACCGCCGCGGGCTGTAAAGACGTACTGGTAATCGAGCGCGAAACCACCCAGGGCAAGGGATCGACCGGCAAGAGCATGGGCGGAGTGCGGGCGCAGTTCTCAACGCCGGTCAACATCCAGATGTCGCTTTACTCCATCCCCTTCTATGCCAGCTTCGACGAACGCCTGGGATACCCGGCCGGCTACCGGCCACAGGGCTATCTGTTCTGCGCGACGAAAGAAAAGCACCTCGCTTATCTGCGGACCAACTATGAGAAGCAGGTCGTCTTGGGACTGAAGAATGTTCGCTTGATCAGTGCCGACGAGATTCGCAGCATGTTCCCGCAGCTCCGTACCGACGACATCGTGGGTGGAAGCTTCTGCTCGACCGACGGCTTCGTCGATCCCTACAGTGCCATGAACGGCTTCATGAGCTGGGCCGCCGACCACGGAGCCAAACTTTGGAAGAACACTCAGGTCACCGGCATTGGGCGCGATGGCCTGGGCGTCGGGAACATAGAAACGACACGCGGCTCTGTGGCCACACGCAAAGTGGTTAACGCTGCTGGAGCCTGGGCGGCCAGCATTGCCCGCATGGTGAATCTGGATTTGCCCGTCGAACCACTGCGCCGCATGTTGATCCCAACCGAACCATTCGACCAGTTTCCTCACACCGCTCCAATGATTATCGACATGTCAAACGGTTTTCATTTTCGGCCCGAGGGTTTGGGATTTCTGCTGGCGTGGAACGATCCTGAAGAGACGCCGGGCTACAAAACCGACTTCGAACCAGCATTTATAGAGAAGGTGCTGACACGCGCCGCCGACCGCGTACCCATCTTCGAGAATCTTGCTGTCAATCCCAAACGCGCATGGGCTGGACTGTACGAGATGACGCCTGACCACCATCCCATCCTCGGTGAGGCTCCGGGCATTCCCGGATTCTTTCTCGCAAACGGATTCAGCGGTCATGGTGTGATGCATGCCCCGGCCACCGGCAAGATTCTGTCGGATCTGATTCTGACGGGGAAGACCGATCTGGTGGATGTGTCACTTCTCAGCCTGTCGCGCTTCGCCGAAGGCCGAATGATCGAAGAGACGGCAGTGCTGTGATGCCAACAACCTTCAACCGCAAAGCACGCAAAGGCCTGGCGCGAAGATCGCCAAGAGACTCAGCATCCCTTGGCGTCCTTCGCGGCTTTGCTTTGCGACTTTGCGGTAGGGTTTGTGTTGAAATGGTCAAGTGCTGCTCAAAGAGGCTCTTAACTCGGCGATTTCCGCCCTCACTGCGGCCCAGGCTGGCTCGCCTCGCCTAAACGCCGAAACGTTGCTCATGTTTACGCTCGGTTGCGACCGCGCGCATATCTTCGCGCATCCTGAACGTGAACTCACTCCGCAAGAGAAAATCAATTACCAGGAAGCAATCGCACAACGTGCCCTAGGAATTCCAGCCCAGTACATCACAGGGCATCAGGAATTCTGGGGTATGGATCTTATCGTTTCTCCCGCCGTGCTGATCCCCCGTCCTGAAACTGAACATGTGGTCGAAACCGTTCTTACTCTATCGCTCGGCCACAGTCCTCGTATCATTGACGTCGGCACCGGTTCAGGCTGCATCGCGCTCGCCCTAGCCAAAGAACTCCCGCTAGCTGAGATTCACGCGACTGACATCTCCCCTGCCGCTCTTGAAATCTCGCGCGCCAACTCAGCTCGTCACCGGTTCGACGCCCGCATTCAATTTCACCAAACCGATTTGCTGCTGGGATTCGAGCCTGGCACTTTTGATCTGATCGTTTCCAATCCACCCTACGTTGGCGAGTCTGAAGAAGACCAAGTTCAGCTCGAGGTCAGGAAGTACGAACCTCGCAACGCAGTCTTTGCCGGCCCCACTGGGTTGGAAGTCATTGAGCGCCTCATCCCGCAGGCCCATACTGTTCTCAAACCTGGTGGCTGGCTGGTGATGGAAATGAGCGGAACAATTGCGGAAGCTATTCAGCACCTCTTGGCAGACTGGTCAAAGCTTCGAGTGATCAATGATCTGCAAGGCATCCCCCGAGTCGCTGTCGCTGCCCGTACTCTGTAACTTGCGCCCGGCTCCTATGGAATAAGCACGATCCTACGGCCGCGTCCGTCGCGCTGCCACGCGTTTTCAACCTCAGCGAGTGAAATCTGTTCCACATCAACGCGGAGTTCACCACGGGCAGTACGCGTCAGGACTTGCTGGAAAGCGTCCATGAGACCTTGCTGAGATGGAATGCCGGCCGTACCCATGATGGTCAGTGGTGTACTGCGTAGCACGGCAGCGGGCAATGAGATGGTCGCACCGCCGCTTTCCCCAACTTGCACCAGACGAATCTCGGATTTGACAACCGCGAATTCCTTGCGAGTGAGGGTCGCCAGCAGAGCCTCGGTCGACTGACCCCACAAATAGTCAATGATGACATCAAAGCCGGTCCCCCCGGCCTCAGAGGCGAATGCGTCCTTCAGATCCTGGCCAGGCTTATCGATACGGATGATCGCGTCAGCACCGAGATCTCGCAACGTACTCAGCACCTGCTCGTTACGTCCAGCAGCAACCACTCGCGCGGCACCGAGGAGCTTCGCAATCTGCACCGCAAGTTTGCCGGTCACGCCAGTCGCGCCGAGGATGAGCACGGTCTCTCCGCGCAACAGCTTTGCCCGCTGTGCCAGGGTAAGCCAGGCCGACACGCCCGGATTCATTACGGCAGCGGCAGTCACGTCATCGATCTCCTCAGAAATCGCGAAGCACCGTTGTCGTGACACGACGGTGCGCTGCGCCATCGCGCCAAATGGCGGCCGAGTGCCACCGAAGTAAACTCGTGTTCCGTCTTCGAGCCGGCCCACGCCATCGATGCCGCAGACCATGGGTAATTTGCGAGGACTCGCATAATGCGACCCGCTGGCGATTTGCTTATCCACCGGCTTCAACGCAGCAGCCAGTACCTGCACAATGACTTCGTCTTTCTCCGCGGTTGGTTCGGGAAATTGTTCGAAACGAGGCGCTTGGTCAAAAGCGTGTAACACAGCAGCATTCATGAGTATTTGCCTTTCCCTTCTCCTGCGTACTCTAGCTGCGTTAACATTGCCTTGCTAACGGTAAAGTGGCTATTTATGTCGGAAAAGGGTCAATCTCGCGCGCGCAGATTTTCCGTGCCTACGAACGTGGAGGAACTTCGCCGTCTCGCCGAGAGCGCCGTGCCCGCGCTGGCATTCTCCTTCGAAAGAAGCGGCCCCGAAGACTGGGCGCCAGAGCACAGTCACGCGCGCGGTCAACTTTTTGCATTGACTCGGGGACTGGTAATCGTGCAAGCGGGCAGTGAACGTTGGATGTTTCCTGCCCAGCGTTGCGCGTGGATCCCGCCTGACTGTAAACATGCGGCTCGTTCTGTAGGAGGCGCCGCCGGAACGATGGTTTATTTGTCCAGGGAGATCTGTCGTGGATTACCTAGGAAGCCGTGCATGTTTAGCTCTTCCGAGTTATTGTTTGCCGTCGTTCATCGGGTTCTCACCTGGAATCCCCGGCTGCCGCTCAACTCAACACAGAAGCGATTGCTTGCTGCTCTTCGTGATGAGATTCGGCGGCCCGAACAGCAGCCGTTACGCTTACCCCTGCCGACAGAAAAAAGGCTGGCGAGGGTAGCTCATGCTTTGCTGGAGGATGTTGCCAACCACCGCACCCTGGACGACTGGGCGCATTTTGCCGGCATGTCCCGCCGTACCTTCATGCGTGCATTTTCCGCGGAGGCTGGCATGCCGTTTGGCCGTTGGCGACAACAGGCACGGCTATTCGCCGCACTTGAAATGCTCACCGCGCGCAAATCAGTTACCGAAGTCGCGATCGCCGTTGGCTACGACAGCGTGAGCGCTTTCATTGAAATGTTTCGCACCATGTTGGGCAGTACGCCACAGGCCTACTTCCGCGGCAAGCAAAAAAGGCGGGAACTCGTATGAGAAAAGGCAAAACAAACACAGATTCGCTGTGTCGCCACGTCCTGAACCACTGTAAGCTAACTAGCGCTGGTAGTAACGAGTAGGGCATCGCTACCCTCGATTGCAATGCCTAACCCCGCACTCACCCTCCTGTCGCGTTCCAGCTTGCTGGCTCTGCTGTTGATTTCCCTGCCGATTCTGACTCTGGCCCAGACTCCGACGGGATCGATGCGCGGCGTGGTACAGGACTCCAGCGGTGCCCGCTTGGCTCATGCAAAAATCGTTGCTCGCGCGCGTGGAGCTGCCTTCGAACGTCAGGTCACGGCCGACGATCGTGGAGAATTTCGGCTGCTCGACCTTCTCCCAGGAGACTATCGCTTAACCATAAGCGCCCCCGGTTTTGCCGAGGCGCACGCCGATGTGGAACTGATCGTCAGCTCAGTGCGCGATTACACCATCACCATGAAGCCGGCGGGCGCAACGGAAACCGTACGGGTTGAGTCGCAGCCTGCCTCCATCACTACTCAGTCGATTGATCTGGCCAGCGCCATACACCAGACCGCAGTCATGTCACAAGACCTTGAAACCCTGCCACTCAGCGCCCGCAGTTTCGCCAACATCGCATACCTGGCGCCGGGTACCGAGCCGGTTGAGCCCTCCGACCCCACCAAGGCGCGCATCACCGCGGTCTCCACCGGCGGAAGCTCTGGTCTCAACAACGTGCTTTCGGTCGATGGCGTAGATAACTCCGATGACTGGATCGGCGGGTTTCTGCAAAACTTCTCGCCCGATGCAGTTCAGGAATTCGCGGTGCAAACCGCCCAGGAAGACGCAGACACAGGAGGCACCACCGCCGGCTCGGTTGTCATTACCACCCGGCGCGGCACCGACGATTGGCACGGCAGCTTCTCATTTTTCGATCGCCAGGCTGCGCTTAACGCGCGCTTTCCTATCGAAAATCCGGCGCCCAATCCCAAACAGCCTTTTTCCCGGCAAAACTATGTAGCCACCATCGGAGGACCGATCAAGAAAGATAAGGTTTGGTTCTTCGCCGCCTTCGAGTACGTTCACGAAAATGCCAGCATCGCGTATAGCGACGCCAGCCTTACGCAGTTCGATGCTTTATCGACTCTCGCATCCGAAGGGTTGATCCCCGGCGTAAGTTCGATTCCGGTGCCGAACTTTGTTCCCATTCCGTTCCGTGATTACAACGGCTCGCTGCGTTTCGATTTCGCGCAGTCGCCAAAGTCGCAATGGTTCATGCGAGTCTCAGGGGACAGCTACCTGACTCACAACGCTCTGGTTCAGCAAGCTACTCTGCCTTCCACCGGTCTAACCACCCACAACAACTATTGGAATGCCGCCATCGGCAATACATACTCTTTCAGCTCCACCTGGGTGGGCACATTCACCTTTGGCGCCAGCGAACTGCACCTCACCCAGGCGCGCAACTCGGATTTCGGTTTTGCCCTGGCCTTCCCCTTTAGTTCGACGTCACTGACCGTCTCCGGCTTTGAAACCTTCGGTGACAATCAGTTCGCGACTCCGATTACTCTGTTCCCCGACTTGCGCAACCAGGAAAAATATCAATTCCGTTATGACGTGAGCCATGCTTCCGGACGTCACACGCCGAAGTTCGGCGTCAACTTCGTTCACGAGCCGGTGCTAAGCGGCGCATTTCCTGGGAACAACGAAACGCTATTTGCGTTTCCACAAAACCCGACGTTTTACCTGACTCAACCACCATCGGTCTTCACGGCGGACATGCAGGCCGGAGCCTCTATTTCTAATCTGGGCGGCAACTTCTCGCAAAACGTTCAGCGGCTCGGTTTGTACGCGCAGGATTCATGGCGGTTGACGCCGCAGCTCACGGTCAACTACGGCTTGCGTTACCAGACCAGCTTTGGACTGTTCGAAGGTTCAGGACGCAGTCAGCTCGATAATCCAGCCTTGCTCACATTGCAAGCGCTACAGATTCCCTTGCAGCAGGGCGCGCCCCATGACTATCGCAAGCAATTCGGGCCGCGCCTCGGAATTGCCTATGCTCCTGGCCGCAATGGAAAGACGGTGATCCGCGCTGGCTTCGGTCTCTATTACGACGATCTGGCGCAGAACGGATGGGCAACCGCATTCCAGGCAGTAAACCAACCCACCGGCCCCTGCACCTTCAACGATGTTCCCGGACATTACGCGTTAGTCGGCTCGGGCTGCATTCTGGGCGGCGCTGGCGGACCCGGAGGCAACCTCATCGCTTCCAGCTACAGGACCCCCTATAACATTCACGCTACTGGCGGTGTCCAGCATGCCTTCAATCAGAAGTGGAACATGAGCGCCGACTACACCCACGAGGAAGGGAACCATGGCTACCGGGGTTACAACTTCACCAGCGGCGTCAATCTTTTCACTCCGCTCATTCCTGCCACTGATCCCAACTACGCCGCCGACCAAGCCAGCGTCGTCCCCAACCTGAATCTTTTCAAGTCGGACAACCGCTCCAGTTACAACGCTCTCATGCTCCACCTGCAAGGCAATATGTCGCGCCGCTTTAGCCTGATTGCCAACTACACGCTTTCCCGAGCGTCAACCTGGGGCTGCGTCCTCGGCGAACTCTTTGACTATGTGAACGGTGTTTGTAACCCGCTGAACCCCTTCGGCCCCGGCGATTACGGCCCGTCGGGAGAAAATGTCACCCATCGTTTCGTTCTGGCCGGCACCCTCCACCTTCCCGGCGGCTTCGAAGTGACAACCTTAACCCAGGCGGAAAGCGCCCGTCCCGTCACCATCACCACCGCGGACAACAGCCAACGTATCTCGGTAAACGGTGTACCGACCAGTTTGGACGAGTTCCGGGGCACCCCTTACATCCAGGCTGACCTGCGCGTCAGCCGGCCATTTAATTTCCACGACCGCTGGTCGGTGATTCCTTTTATCGAATTCTTCAACCTCTTCAACCGCAATAATCCGGGAGCCAACTACATCGGCAACATCTCCACCCTTCCGGTGCCGCTAGCCGACCAGCAATCCGGCAACGTGACCGCGATCTGCACCAACCCCGCTTGCACCACTACCAAACCTGTCACCAGCTTGCAGCAATTGGCCATCCCAGCAGGCGCTTTGGGAGACTTCTTTGGTCCGGGCACCACCGTCGGTATCCCGTTTGCCGCGCAGATCGGGGCACGGGTGAGCTTCTGATGTCCCTGCCCATCCCGACGCATGAGGAAGAAAGACTCCATTGAACCAAGCCGCTGCTGAGGCTACGCTTCTTTCTGAGATCGAGGTGCCTCACTCCCCGCAGCAGTCTCGGGTGTCCTTACAAATCATTACAAATTTCGCAACGAGTCGGAGCCTTATTGTGCTAAGATTCGCGCCCGTGGCTCGCTACAAGAGATTCTTGCCGCCTGCCGTAACTTCCCCCACAACCTGGAAACGTAAGTTCTGGATAAGGGATACCAAAAGGAGAAATCATGATTCGAAAGTTCAGTACATGTTTATTGACAATCATCGCGTTACTGTCAGTCGCGAGTATTGCTCGTGCGGAGTCACTGCCGCTGTTGACCCGTCATGTGCGTGAAGCGACTCGCAATGGGCAAGCGCGGCTGGTCGGGCACCTGCCCGCAACCCAGTCCATGCGTCTTGACATTGTTCTGCCCACGCACAACCAGGCTGGTTTAACTAACCTCTTGAACGAACTCTACAATCCCTCCAGCCCCTCTTACCGCCAGTTCCTTACGGTGCAAGAGTTCACCGCGAAGTTTGGCCCGACGCAGGACGATTACGACTCCGTGATTCGTTTCGCGACCACCAACGGCTTTACCGTGGTTGGAGGGACGCGCGATGCCATGGACGTGCAGCTCAAGGGATCAGTGGCGAGCATCGAGACTGCTTTCCACGTAACCCTGGGTGTTTATCAGCATCCCACGGAAAACCGCACATTCTATGCAGTGGATCGTGAGCCCACGCTGGACCTGCCTTTCCAGCTCTGGCACATATCGGGTTTGGACAACTATTCGATCCCGCGTCCTGCCCTTGAGCATAGGATCTCCCAGAATTCCAAAGCCACCACCGGATCCTGCCCTCAACAATCTTTTTGTGGAAGCGACATGCGGGCGGCATACTACGGCGGAACGGCTCTTACCGGCTCCGGTCAGAACATCGGGTTGCTGGAGTACGCCGGATTTGACATTGCCGACGTGAACACCTACTACAAAAATGCCGGACAAACCAGGACCGCCGCGGTTACTGGCATTTCCACCGATGGAACTCCTTTGAGCTGCCTTGCCAGTCAAGGCTGCGACGATACCGAGCAGACCATTGACATCACTCAAGCCCTGGGTATGGCTCCGGGCACAACCACGGTTTACATGTACGTCGGCTCCAGCGACACCGCTTTGTTGGGCGCCATGTCTTCGGATATTCCGTTGCCCGCGCAGCTAAGCGCTTCCTGGATCTGGTCACCATCCGATCCCAGCACCGACGATCCCTACTTCATGAAGATGGCGTCGCAGGGGCAGAACTACTTCCAGGCCTCAGGCGATGCTGGCAAGTTTAATTCCGGCTATCCAACCTGGCCCTGTGACTCTGCCTACGTAACCAGCGTGGGTGGAACCGACCTGGAAACCACCGGCCCAGGTGGCGCCTGGAAATCAGAAACCGCCTGGAGCGATGGCGGCGGCGGCTTCTGGGCTGCCGACGATATTCCAATTCCCGCCTGGCAGAAGAAGACCGCAGCGGGTTGTTCTGAATGTTCCCAGACCTATCGCAATGCTCCGGACGTCTCGGCAAACGCGAATTTCACCTTCTACGTCTGTGCCGACCAAACTACCTGCTCTGCGAATGAGTACGGCGGGACAAGTTTTGCGGCGCCCATGTGGGCCGGCTACCTGGCTCTCCTCAATCAAAAGCGAGCCTCGCATGGCCTCAAGTCCATCGGTTTCATCAACCCGGCTATTTACGCGGCTGGCCTGAGCAAGCAGTATGACAATGATTTCAACGACATCGTCAGCGGCAGCAACGGCTATTCGGCGGGCAAAGGCTTCGATCTGGCAACCGGCTGGGGCAGTCCGAAGGCCGGGAACAGTATTGTCGGCGATGTCCAATAGCAACGTTCAATAACCTGGAAAGCGGACTCATCCTTAGCTGTCCGCAACCGGATTTAACAGCCCGCTCCGAAAGGAGCGGGCTTTTTTAACTTCCGGTTATCCCGTCCTTTGTAGGAAGAAAGACTCCTCGATTAGTCGAAAGACCCCGTTGACCTAGCACGCTGTCACGTCTACACTTTGTTCCCAGTCCGAGTCTGCTCGAAGTCCCGGGTTCATCTCCGCTCCACGCGGCTTGTTTGGAAAAAGACGTGAGAGAATTCTCGGGTCGGTCGATCGGGAAATCGAACAATCCTACACCTGAGGAACAACCTGTATGAAGAGAAGTTTGATTACTGGCAGCTTGATCACCGTACTCGTCGCGCTTGTCTGCATCAGCCTGGCCGGTACCGCATTCTCGCAAGGACCTATTTATGACCCGTCAGCGCGCGCGATGTACAAGGCGCTGCCGCCGCACAGCTACTTCCCGAACGCAAAAAACACTGACCCTGCCGTCCAATTGCCCCAGTGGACGTTCAACTGGACCTCGTCCTATGACAACCGGAACTTCAGCACGGTAATTATTGGAACCGACCCGTCGAAGACCAACACCACCACCACCGTAACCGTGGGAATCATTCCCATCAAGATGGTCTACGGATCGAGCAACGGAAACAAGACCTTCGATCCTAATTCGCCCACCTACTTTGGAAAGTACTCAACCACGCAAATGGTCAACCTCTCACCCATCTTCAAGTCGGAAGTCGATTACGTCCAGGGCGGCACCGACCTGGGCACCACCCAATACGAAGATGCTTACCAGCGCGGCGACTTCTGGGGCAGCGTCAAGACCAACACCAACTACCATCTTCTACTCAAGACCGTCATTGGTCCCGAGCAGACCTTCAACGTTCCAGCCTCAGAGGGCAGCGTAATCTCCAACCCATGGAGCGGCATCCCTACCGGCACAGCCGATATCAACTGGTTTGACGAACAGTTGCAAACGGTGTTGGAAAAGTACAAGACGCAAATCACTCCCGCAGTTTTGCCTCTGTTTATCACTGAGAACGTATACCTGACCGAAGGTGGCTGCTGCATCGGTGGCTATCACAGCGCCAACGCAGGCCCCCCGGGCGGCCAGACCTACAGCTACAGCACCAGCATCCAGCAGGCCAGCGTCCCGGTATTTTCACAGGACGTGGGCGCACTGGCGCACGAAGTCGGCGAGTGGATCATGGATCCGTTCACCGAGAATTCGTCTCCTTGCCCGAGCAACGGTATTCTGGAAGTCGGCGACCCGCTCGAGACCCAGACTAATCCTGAGTTCGGCGACTATCCATACACCATCGGCGGCTTCACCTTCCATCCGCAGGATCTGGTATTCATCACCTGGTTCGGCGCACCGCCAACGACTTCGTTGGATGTATGGAACGGCAAGACCACCAACGTGGTTACGTTCCAGAACGAGATCTTGAACGTTTGCCAGACCGCAACATAACCAGTAGTTCTGCATTACTGAAAAGCCCGCTCCCAAAAGGAGCGGGCTTTTTACTGGGTGAAGAGCGGATTATCTCCTGATCGTTGCAGGCTGGATTCTTCTACATCCACTAAGTTCGGGGATACGTACTCTGGCACACGAACCCGGCGAGTGGCTCATGGATCTGCCATTGGGCCGAAAGACTCCATTGACCAAGTTAAACCGTTGAAGCTAAACTTTGTCCGCATCTCGGGTCGGTCGCGAAATTCTTACAGCTGAGGAATGAATATGAACAAAAGCTTGAGTACCGGAAGCTTGAGTACCGGCAGCTTGATCACCGTACTTGTCGCGCTCGTCTGCATCAGCCTGACCGGTTCCGGTGTCGCCCAAGACATTTCAACCGCGCGTCCAATATTCACAACCTTACCCCCGCACAGTTACTACCCGGTGAAACCAACCGACCCTGCTGTGCAATTGCCGCAGTGGACATTCAATTGGACTTCCTCTTACAACAACCGCAACTTCAGTACGGTAATCGTCGGAGTGGATCCGAGGACCCCGAACGCCACCACCACCGTGACCGTGGCGATCTTCCCCATCAAGATGGTCTACGGCGCGAGCAACGGGAACATGACCTTCGATCCCAGTACCCCGTACTTCGGAACCTTCTCCACCACGGAAATGATCGGAATGTCGCCGATCTTTCGTGGAGAATTCGACTATACCCAAGGTGGAACGGACCTCGGCAAGACGCAATACATTGATGCCTACCAGCGCGGCAACTTTTGGGAGGCCATCCAGCACAACCGCAGGTATCACATTCTTCTCAAAAAGGTAATTGGCCCCGAATTGACGTTCAACGTACCTGCCAACGAAGGCAGTGTCATCAGCAATCCCTGGAGCGGCATTCCGACCGGCACAGCCGATATCAACTGGTTCGATCAACAACTACAGACGGTGCTCGCCAGGTACAGCCAGATTCAGCCCAATATGCTCCCCCTGTTTATTACCGAGAACGTTTACCTGACCGAGGGCGGCTGCTGCATCGGTGGTTACCACAGCGCCAATCGAGGCGCACCCGGCGGGCAGACTTACAGCTACAGCACCAGTATTCAGCAAGCCGATGTTCCAGTATTTTCACAGGACATCGGCGCATTGTCCCATGAGCTCGGGGAGTGGCTGATGGATCCGTTCACCCAGAATCCATCTCCTTGCCCGAGCAACGGCGTTCTGGAAGTCGGCGATCCGCTCGAGAATCAAACCGACTTCGGAGACTACCCCTACACGATCGGCGGTTTCACTTTCCATCCTCAGGACCTTGTATTCATCACCTGGTTCGGAGCGCCGCCAGCAACCTCTCTTGATGTGTGGAATGGCGTCCAGGGGAACGTGGTTACGTTCCAGAATGAAACGCTGAACGTTTGCCAGACCGCAACATAACCAGTAGTTCCGCATTACTGAAGAGCCCGCTCCGAAAGGAGCGGGCTTTTTCTTTGACACTTTTTTCTTGGACGAGGGTTATCTCTTGACCGTTGCGGGCAGGATTTCCTCCACATCCACTAGATTGGTGGGATACGAACCGGTATAGCAGGCGGTGCAGTAAGTCGTCTTTTCGCCATCCCCGCAAGCTTTCTTCAATCCTTCAAGCGAGAGGTACGACAGCGAATCGGCGCCAATGAACTGTCGAATCTCCTCGACTGACTTATTGGCGGCGATCAATTCTTTCTTGGAGGGTGTGTCCACACCGTAAAAACATGGCGAAATCGTAGGCGGACACGAGATGCGCATATGCACCGCCTTCGCCCCCGCGCTGCGCACCATGCGAACGATCTTCCGGCTGGTGGTGCCGCGGACGATGGAGTCGTCGATCAGCACCACTCGCTTGCCTTCAAGCAAGCTACGCACCGGGTTCAACTTGAGCCGTACTCCGAAATCGCGCACCGTTTGACGAGGCTCTATAAACGTGCGGCCCACATAGTGGTTGCGGATCAATCCAAAGCGGAATGGAATGCCGCTCTCAGCGGCATAGCCCATGGCAGCCGTCACTCCGGAATCGGGCACCGGAACAACAATATCGGCCTCCGCAGGCGCTTCGCGCGCCAGTTGCCGGCCCAGTTCTTCGCGGCTCTGCTGCACCGCGCGGCCAAATACCAGGCTGTCCGGCCGCGAAAAATACACATGCTCAAAGATGCAGCTCGACTGCGCCAGCGGTGCCGTATAGAGACGCGATGTCACTCCTTCAGGCCCCACTACGATCAGTTCGCCCGGCTTGACGTCGCGTTCAAAAGTAGCGCCGATCAGGTCGAAGGCACTGGTCTCGGAAGCAAAGACAATCGTGTCTTGCTTGCCGCCGGGTAGCGCCGGAATCCGCCCCATGGCCAGTGGCCGGAATCCGCGCGGATCGCGCGCCGCAAAAATCCGGTCCGGACTGATCATAACCAGCGAAAACGCGCCTTCCACTTTTCGCAGCGCGTCCGCCATCGCCTCGGGCAGCGTCTGTTCTTTGGAGAGCGCAATCAGATGAACGATGACTTCAGTGTCGCTATTAGTCTGAAAGATCGATCCCTGACCTTCCAGGCGGCCGCGAATCTCCTGCGCATTTACCAGGTTGCCGTTATGTGCCAGCGCCATCATGCCTTTGTTCGATTGCACCATAATGGGCTGGGCGTTAAGCAGCGCGGAATCGCCCGCGGTCGAATAGCGTGTATGTCCAATGGCCAAAGTCCCGCGCAACTGTGCCAGCACTTCTTCAACAAAAATATCCGCGACCAGCCCCATCGCTTTATGAACGTGCAGAGCCATTCCGTCAGAAGTAACAATCCCCGCCGACTCCTGTCCGCGATGTTGAAGAGCATGCAGACCGAGGTAGGCGAGCTTCTCCGCCTCAGGATGGGAGTAAATCGCGACCACCCCGCACTCATCTCGAAATTTATCGGAAGCTGGCATTTGACTCTGAGCCCTTAAGCTTTTCTCCGCGATCTTGCGGCTTTTCTTTGCGGACTTCGCGGTCAAAAGCTCTTCTCCGCGACCTCTCAGTTCTACTCTGCGACCTCTGCGATTTAAAAGCTTTTCAATCCGCGGCAACCGCCTCGGTCCTCAAAGCAGTCTCCAGAGCACTCTCGTAAACCTGCCGAAGTTCGTCGACACTTGCCGACACTACCACCCCTCCGTCGAGCTTGATTTCCAGCAACTCCGGCACCGTTTCTCCGATCAGGTCCGCCGAGATGCCGTATTTTACCGCTATTTGTTTGATTCCCGTGAGGTTACTTCGGTCGCACGAGACCACCACCCGGCTGGCATCCTCGCCAAACAGCACAAACTCCGCGGGCAGTCCTTGCGCGCTCAACTCCACTTTCATTCCCACGCCCCTACTGAACGCCGACTCCGCCAGCGTCACCGCAATCCCACCCTCCGAGCAGTCGTGCGCCGAATCCACCAGCCCGGCCCGGATCATCTCCACCAACCCCTTTTGCAGGGCAGCCTCGCGTTCTAATTCCAGCGCGGGAGGAAATCCCCAAACCGCGCCGAGGATCTCTTTCGCATACTCCGACGATCCGAACTCCGACTCTGCGTCTACCCGATCCCCCGGCTCCGACCCGCGCAGCAGGACAACTGCCCGTCCCGGCTCACGAAAATGCGGAAACACGGCTTTGTGAACGTCATCCAGCGTGCCCACAATCCCCAACACCGGTGTGGGATAAATCCCTTCGCCCAGAGTCTCATTGTAAAAGCTGACATTGCCACCGGTGATAGGCACATCCAGCGCTTCGCAGGCTTTGGTGATGCCATCCACCACCTGCGAAAACTGCCACATAATCTGCGGCTTCTCGGGATTGCCGAAGTTCAAACAGTTGGTTGCGCCCACTGGCGTAGCGCCACAGCAAGCCACGTTGCGGGCCGCGTCCGCCACTGCGTGCATGGCCCCCAGTTTCGGGTCGAGATAGCACCAGCGCCCGTTGCCATCAAGCGCCATGGCCAGCCCGCGCTGCGAGCCTTTAATGCGAATCACACCGGCATCGCCCGCGCCGGGCCCTTCGACCGTATTGGTCTGCACCATGTGATCGTATTGCTGCCACACCCAGCGCTTGCCGCAGATATTAGGGCTGGCTAACAACTGCTTCAGGTTGCCTGTCAGATTTCCCGCTGCCGCCAGTTGGATCCACTTCGGCATCTCCCGCGGCACCGGCGGCTCCCATCGCTCCAGCGGCCGCTTGTACACCGGGGCGTCATCGGTCAGCGCTTCGTTCGGAATCTCCGACACAACTTTCCCATGCTGAAGCACCCGCATCTTGCCGTCATTGGTCACGCGGCCGATCTCAACCGCGTCCAGCCCCCACTTTTCGAAGACTCGAAACACTTCGTCTTCACGGCCTTTCTGCGCCACCAGTAGCATGCGTTCCTGCGACTCGCTCAGCATGATCTCGTAAGGACTCATGCCCGTCTCGCGCTGTGGCACGCGGTCGAGCTCAATTTCAGTGCCAACTTTGCCGCGTGCGCCCATTTCGCAAGTGGAGCAGGTCAACCCCGCTGCGCCCATGTCCTGAATGCCGACGATGGCCCCGGTCTGCATGGCTTCGAGGCAAGCTTCGAGCAGAAGCTTTTCCAGAAAAGGATCGCCGACCTGTACGTTGGGACGCTTCGCTTCGGAAGCTTCGCTGAATTCCTCGCTGGCCATGGTGGCGCCATGAATACCGTCGCGCCCTGTCTTCGATCCCACATAAATGACCGGATTGCCCTCGCCCGCGGCCTTGGCATAGAAGATCTGATCCCGCCGGACTAAACCCAATGCGAAAGCGTTCACTAACGGATTCCCCGAGTAGCAAGCCTCAAACTTAGTCTCGCCGCCGAGATTCGGCACGCCGAAGCAATTACCGTAAGAAGCAATCCCGCTAACCACGCCTTCAACGATGGATTGATTCTTATGAATCTCAGCCTGTGTGGGCACAGGCTGTGTGGGGCGGACACTCTTGTCCGCCACCGAGCGAAGCTCGGCAGCTTTTGACTCCACAATCGGCCCAAAGCGCAGCGAATCCATCACCGCCACCGGCCTCGCACCCATGGTAAAAATGTCGCGAAGAATTCCGCCGACGCCGGTCGCCGCACCCTGAAACGGCTCAATAAACGACGGATGATTATGCGACTCGATCTTGAACGCGCAGGCCCAGCCCTCGCCAATATCGATGATCCCGGCATTCTCCCCCGGCCCTTGCACCACGCGTTTGCTACGCGTCGGCAATCGCCTAAGATGCACGCGCGAAGATTTGTAGGAGCAGTGCTCGCTCCACATCACGCTAAAAATCCCCAGCTCGGTGATCGTAGGCTCGCGCCCGCCGAGCAGTTGCTTCACTTTCTCGTATTCTTCAGGCGTAAGCCCGTGCTCCCGAACCAGTTCGGGAGTAATGGCAGGAGTGGCAGCTGTGGTCATGGGGAAATACTATTGTCGCATTTTCCGCGCCTCGCCGCATGTTCAATCGTCACCCTCAGCCCCGAAGCTTTGGCATCTCGAGTGAAATTGCTCTTACGCTTGCGGGCGAGCAATCAGCAAAGGACCTATGCACTCCTGCGACCTCGTCGAGTATCATTAGGCGACCCACGAGGAAAGCGAATACCAAAACGGAGTGACTCATGAAACGCACGCTCGCACTTACCCTGCTGTGCATGTCGCTCGCACCTGCCATCCTCGCCCAGACGCCGGCCGCGAGCAGCAATTTCTTTAAGACTTCCGATGGCACCCGCATTCACTACCTCGAAGCCGGCAGCGGCCGCGCCATTGTCTTCATCCCGGGATGGACCATGCCCGCATGGATCTGGCAGAAGCAAATCGACGCCCTCTCCGGCAAATACCACATCGTCGCGGTGGATCCTCGCTCGCAAGGCGAAAGCGACAAGCCACCCTACGGCCACCTGCCTGAAAATCGCGCCCACGACTACAAGGAGCTCGTGGATCACTTGGGCCTGAAGCTGCCTGCGCTGGTCGGCTGGTCGATGGGATGCGGTGAATTGATGAAATATGTCGAACAGTTTGGCACGAGTAACGTTGGAGCGGTGGTGCTGGTGGACGGCTTTGCCGCCGAAAAGCCCAGCCCTGAAATGTACGCTGGCCTTTCCGGCTGGATGAACCAGCTTCAGCAGGACCGTGCCAAACAGGCTGATGGATTCGTCCGTCACATGTACAACAAGCCACAGCCCGAAGACTACCTGAAACGCGTCATCGCCGCGTCCATGCAGGTGCCGACCGACACCGCCGCCGTCCTCATTTACAACATGCTGGCTGTCAGCGGTTGGTCAACCGCGTTCGCCAAGATGGACAAACCCCTGATGTTCGCCTACCAGCCGGATAATCAGACCAGCGCCGATTTCCTCAAGTCGAAGCTGGGCGATAAGGTGAGGCTCGAAAAGTTCGACGGTGACGGCCACGCGCTTTTCGTCGATGATGCGGACAAATTCAATCGCCTGCTCGACGAATTCATGAAGGGCGTGCCGCAGTCGTAAGCGTGGACCCCCGTGACCCTCTGTGATCTCTGTGCCCTCTGTGGTAAGTGATCTTCGAACGCTGCTCTCTAATGAACTTTTAGTATCATTTCCCCTGATGAAGTCCGTCATCGTCGGCACCGCAGGACATATCGACCACGGCAAAACCGCGTTGGTCAAGGCCCTCACCGGCATCGACGCCGACCGCTTGGACGAAGAAAAGCGCCGCGGCATCACCATCGACATCGGCTTCGCGCACCTGGAACTTCCCGCACCCGGCGGCGAAACTCTGCGCCTCGGCTTCGTCGATGTCCCCGGCCACGAGCGTTTCGTACGCAATATGCTGGCCGGCATTGGCGGCATTGACTTGGTGCTGCTGGTGATCGCAGCCGACGAATCCATCAAGCCGCAAACTCGCGAACACTTCGACATCTGCCGCCTGCTATCCGTGCGCCGCGGCATCACCGTGCTTACCAAGTCTGATCTCGTAGACCCGGAAACTCTCGACGTAGTCCGTCTGGAGGTCGAAGACTTCTTGCGAGGCACGTTCCTCGACTCATCCCATGCCCCCATCGTGGCCCTCAGTTCGCTCACCGGCGCAGGCATGGATGATCTGAAACGTGCCTTGGTGCGAGTGGCCTCCGAAGTCCCCGCCCGCGATTCCACCAGCCTCGCCCGCCTTCCCATCGACCGCGTCTTCTCCATGAAAGGCTTCGGCACTGTCGTTACTGGCACCCTGATTTCAGGTGCAATTCAGAAAGAAGCGGAACTCGAAGTCTTTCCCAAGGGCAAGCCCGTTCGCGTGCGCGGAATTCAGGTCCATGGTGCATCGTCCGATCAAACCGTGGCAGGCCAGCGAACCGCGCTAAATCTGGTTGGCGTCACTACCGAGGAACTATCTCGTGGCATGACCCTCGCGCCACCGGCAACCTTCAATGCGACTTCTCGGGTCGACGTTGAACTTTCGTTACTGCCTTCGGCCAAGCCCCTCAAAGACCGTGCCCGCGTGCACTTCCACTCCTACACTTCCGAAACTATCGCAACTGTCGTCCTACACGGTAAGAAGCACGTTGCTCCCGGAGAAACTGCCTTCGCGCAGTTACGCCTGAGCGAATCCACTCTGTTGCTGCCCGGTGATCGCTTCATCATCCGCAAGTTTTCTCCCGTGATCACCATCGGTGGTGGTGTGGTCGTCGAGAATGCGCCGCCTGCCAAAATACGAGATGCCTCCGCTTATGCCGCCTATCTTTCATCGCTCGCCGGCGAATCTCGACCAACGATGCTCCGTGTGCGCGTTTTGTTCTCAGGCGCTCGCGGTCTAAGCATCGCCGAAGCAGTTGCCCGCACCGGCTGGACCCGAGAGCAGGTATCCACCGTAGCGTCCAAGCTGCCGGAGATCACTCGCGTCAATGATTCCCTCATTGCAAACTCAGCCCTGGAGACCCTGCGTACCATACTGCTTGCGACGCTCGATTCTTTCCACCGCCAGAATCCTCTGGTGCCCGGCATAAGCCGTGAAGAACTGCGCGGCCGGTTTCCCGAAGCTTCTCCGGAAATCTTCTCCCATGTCCTTGATTCCACCGTAAAGGAAAAGAAAATCGAGCTCTCCGGCGACTTCGTCCGCTTGTCCGGCCGCGGCGTGGCCCTCAAAAACGAAGAGGCCGAATCCCAGAAGATCATCGAATCCGCCTTCGCTTCCGCCGGCCTCAAAGTCCCTGCACTGAAAGACGTTCTCGCCGGACTGAAGGTAGACAAAGCCCGGGCACAGAAGATCGTCACCCTGCTGCTGCGAGATAAAATCCTCATTAAGATCTCCGAGGATCTGGTCTTTCATCGTGACTCGCTGGCCGATCTACGAAAACGCATGGCCGTGCAAAAATCCCAATCTCCCAAAATCGATGTCACCCGCTTCAAGGACTTGACCGGAGTAACCCGCAAGTACGCCATCCCACTACTCGAGTATCTCGACCGCGAACACGTAACCCGTCGCGTAGGAGATGAACGGGTGATTCTGTAAGGCGTTTGCGTTATCCGCGTGAATCCGCGTAAATCTGCGGCGGATGTTCTTCGAACGTACAATAGACCAATGCCGCCAGTACGCATAATCGGCGCCGGGCTCGCCGGATCAGAAGCCGCGTGGCAGTGCGCCCGCCAAGGTATTGCCGTCGAGTTGTTCGAAATGCGACCCGTTCGCTCCACTCCCGCCCATCAGACGTCCGATTTCGCCGAACTAGTGTGTTCCAACTCCCTGAAGTCAGACAGCGAAAACACCGCGCCATGGCTTCTCAAAGAAGAAATGCGGCGAGCAGGATCGCTCCTGCTCGAAATCGCCCGCCAATGCGCTGTTCCCGCCGGACACGCACTAGCCGTCGATCGTATTACCTTCGCCGCTAAAGTTACCGAAGCCATTTCCCGCGAGCCATTGATCACTGTCCGCCGCGAGGAAGTCGTACTGATCGACGAAGCTCAGCTCACTATCGTCGCCACCGGTCCGCTGACCTCCGATGCGCTCACACGCGAAGTTGCCCGCCTCAGCGGAGCTTCGCACCTTTATTTCTACGACTCCATCAGTCCCATCGTCGAAGCCGACTCCATCGACATGGCAAAGGTCTATCTCGCCGCTCGCTACGACAAAGGCACAGCCGACTACATCAATTGCCCCATGTCGCGGGACGACTATGACCGCTTCTACCAAGCGCTGACTACTGCCGAATCAGTCGAGGCCCACGATTGGGAAAAACTGAATTACTTCGAAGGCTGCCTGCCAATTGAGGAGATCGCCCGCCGCGGCCGTGACACGTTGCGCTTTGGCCCTATGAAACCCGTGGGCCTCAAGAATCCGCGCACTGGGCAAATGCCTTACGCCGTGGTTCAATTGCGGCAAGAGAATCTGCGGGCAGATTCTTACAATCTGGTCGGATTTCAGAACCACCTGAAATTCGGCGAGCAAGCTCGCGTCCTCCGCTTGATTCCCGGCCTGGAGAACGCCCGCTTCCTCCGCTACGGACAAATCCATCGCAACACCTACATCAACGCGCCCACGCTTCTGTTAGAAACGCTGCAAATGAAACAGCATCCCAGCGTTTTGTTTGCCGGACAAATTTGCGGCGTCGAAGGCTACACGGAATCAATTGCCACCGGGCTGCTGGCGGGACTCCACGCAGCCGCCCTGATCACGGGAACGCAGCCGACCCCGCCGCCGCGAGCCACTGCCTTCGGCTCTCTGACCCACTACATTACCCACGCCGACCCAGCTAAGTTTCAACCTGCCAATATCACCTTTGACCTGCTGCCTCCGCTTGACCAGAAGGTTCGCGACCGGAAGGAACGCCACCGTCAGCAGTGCCAGTTGGCGCTTAGAGACTTCGATTGCTGGCTCGAAAAGACCAAGCCAACCCCCACCCTGCGCTAACTTTCTGAAACAAAACCCACCTTATTTGCGTACCACCTTCCAGGCAAGGCAATCCCCGGCTCACGTTCGGGCGGCCTAACCGTCCAATCTTCGGCCATGATTCTGCGTGACCTCATCGGCGACGTTCTCCGCACCCTCTGGTCGCATAAGCTACGCACGTTCCTGACCATGTTCGGCATCGCTTGGGGAATCGTTTCCATCGTCCTCATGACGGCTGCGGGCGAGGGCCTGCGCAAAGGCCAGGAAATTCAGTCCCAGACCCTTGGCAAAGACGTGATGATCGTGTTCCACGGCCGCACCAGCCTCCAGGTTGGCGGTACCCGCGCCGGTCGTACCGTGCACTGGGAAGATGCCGACATGGCTGCGATCCAGGCCCAAACCTCCGACTGCCAGTACACCATTCCCGAACTCGAGCAAGAGGACGTTCGCACCCACAGCAACTACAACAACGCCGCCTTGCTGGTGACCGGGTCGCAGCCGCCATTTCAAGACATCCGTAGCCTCGGCGTCGGTCAGGGACGTTTCTACGACTGGGATGACACGCGCGAAGGCCGCCGCGTCGCCTTCCTCGGCAGCGACGCCGCCAAGCAGCTCTTCCCCGGCCGCAATGCAGTCGGTGAAAACCTCTATCTGAACGACTTCCCTTACATCGTGATCGGCGTGATGGAGAACAAGAAGCAAGATTCCAGTTACGACGGCTTCGACGTGAACAAGATTTTCATTCCCTTCGGCGCCATGCGACGAGACTTTCCTGATAAGCCTCCGGGTACCTCGACCACTTTTGACCAGTTGCTGGTCACTCCCAAGTCCTACGAGCAGCATGAAGCCTGCAAACGTGAAGTGCGCATCGCTCTCGGCCAGATGCACAACTTCGATCCCAATGACAAAGAAGCCTGCCCCATCTGGGACACGGTGCAGGAAGCCAAAGCCTTCCGCCAGATGACCGACGGCATGAAATATTTTCTCGGGGCGGTGGGCGTAGTCACTCTATTTCTCGGCGGCCTCGGAGTCATGAACGTAATGATGGTGGCGGTGCGCGAGCGTACTCGCGAAATCGGTGTCCGTAAGGCTCTAGGCGCGCCGGCGAATACCATCTTGAAACAATTTTTCTTCGAAGCGCTGATGATTGCCTCCCTCAGCGGTGGAATCGGACTGGCTATCGCCTTCGGACTTTGCTTCCTGGTGGACTTACTCCCCATGCCCGCATTCTTCGCCGGTCTGTTGCCCACATGGGGATCGGGCCTGTTGGCCTGCGGCTTGCTGGGCACGATCGCGGTGCTTGCGGCGCTCTATCCCGCACGCAAAGCGGCGTCGATTGACCCTATCGAGGCGTTGCGCTTTGAAGCAGGAGGTTAAGTCTTTATGAACCGGAGCTTGCCCTGAGCAAAGTCGAAGGGTGCCCTCTGTGGTTGAGCCTTTATGTTGATCGAAATCATTCGCGAAGCCTGGATCGCCCTGCGGCGCAACTACACTCGCAGCCTGCTCACCATGCTGGGCATCGTCTGGGGCATAACCACGGTAACGCTGCTGATCGCCTACGGCAGCAGCTTTCGCGATGTGATGGTCGGCGGATTCGACGCTTTCGGCAAGGGCGCGGTCATCTGCTGGCCTCAGCAGACCAGCGAACAGCCAGGCGGCCAACGTGCGGGAAAGAAAGTCGTCTTCGAGCAAGCCGATCTCGACATGGTCAAAGAGACCGCTCCATTGGTGAAACACGCCTGCCTCGAAACCGTTCGTCGCCCCGGCATCGCCTACGGAGACCGCATGGTCGGCACCGCCGCCGTCCGCGGAGTTTGTCCATTTTACGGTGAGATGAGGAATGAAGTGCCGTCGGAGGGGCGTTGGATCAACGACAGCGATGAGCTTGAACGCCGCCGCGTGGCGTTCCTCGGAGGACGTATTCGCGAGCAACTATTCAGCGGACGTCCGGCGGTGGGGGAGACCATTCAGATCGGCGGCGTTCGTTTCACCGTCATCGGCGTGATGGCCCGCAAGATCCAACTCAGCAACTACTTCAGCAGCGACGATGAATCCACCTGGATCCCCTATTCCGCCGCCGGCGATTTGTGGAACACCAAAGACGCCGCTGTCATGATCTTCGAACCAGTGGCTCCGCAATTCGAAAAAAGAGCCATGGCGCAAGTGCTCGCGGCGGTGGCTACACGCCAGGGATTCTCGCCTACCGATCCTAAAGCCATTCAAATGTTCGGGCGTGATGAATTCCGCCCCGTCATCGACGCTCTCACCATAGGCTTGCAAGTCCTGCTCGCCTTCGTCGGAACCTTGACTCTCGGTATCGGCGGCGTGGGTGTGATGAACATCATGCTGGTCTCGGTGGATGAACGCATCCGTGAAATCGGCCTGCGCCGCGCTCTGGGTGCGCGCAAACGCCATATCAAGTTCCAATTCCTCGCCGAGACGCTGCTCATCATGCTCATGGGCGGAGCCATCGGAGTGCTGCTGTCGTACGTCATCGCTGCCGCCGTGGGCACTCTACCGCTGATGGGCCCGTTGTTTGAAGACGAATCCGGTAAGGGGGACATCCATCTCCGCATCTCGTTGATGACCGTAACGCTTTCGACCCTCGTGCTTCTTTTCGTCGGCGTGATCACCGGCCTCGTACCCGCCCTGCGCGCCTCGAAGCTCGATCCCGTCGAAGCTTTGCGCTACGAGTAGAGAAGGCCACAGATTTCCGGGCGTTAACCCGAACCAACAAACAGCAAATAGCATTTGACCGCCCCCCTCGGTAAGCGGTACCTTGCTGCCAGTTCTCCCAGAACCCCGCGAGGTGTTGCTTGCCGATCTCCGCGATCGATGCCATCAGTCCAGCCTTCCAGCACACCAAACAGCAACTTCTTCAGCCGTTCCGCGTGGCACAGTGGGCAAAGCTTGCGCTGGTGGGACTTCTGGCCGGCGAACTCACCTCAGGAGGATGCAATGGTGGCAACTTCCATATGCCATCCCATGCTGGCAGCGGGCAGCAGTTTGTGGCTTCCGGCCTGCCCAACATTGATCCCATGATGTTGGTCCCTTTGATTGGGCTGCTGATCGTGATTGGAACGGTCTTTTGGCTACTCTTCCTTTACCTGAGCAGCGTGATGCGCTTCGTCTTATTCGATAGCGTGATCGCCAAGCGCTGCGAGATTCGGCTCTACTGGGTACGACGGCACAGCGCTGGGTTACGCTACTTCGTGTGGCAACTGCTTTTACTTCTTGCGATGGTGGCTGGTTTAACCATTCTCGTGGGAATTCCTGCCGCGCTCGCATTCGCCGCGGGTTGGCTCAAAGATCCGCGTCAGCACGCAGTTCCACTCATCCTGGGTGGCATGCTCTTATTCTTTGTGGTGATGAGTTTCGTTGTACTTTCCCTGGTGGTCCACGTTCTAACCAAGGATTTTGTGGTGCCCGCGATGGCGCTGGAGAACATCGGCGCCATCAAAGGATGGCAGCGGCTGTGGCCTATGTTGAAATCGGAGAAGGGCAGCTACGCCGGCTATATCGGCATGAAGATCGTAATGGCCTTGGGAACCGCAGTGGTGGTGGGGATCATTACCGTTATCGTGGTCATCATTTTGTTGATCCCGGTTGGCGGCTTCGGTGTTATCGCCGTACTGGGCGGGAAGGCTGCCGGACTGACTTGGAACCTTTACACGATTTCGCTGGCAGTCATTGTAGGATGCATTTTGCTCGCGATACTTCTCTATGTCGTGTCTCTGATCTCGGTGCCGGCGATTGTATTCTTCCCGGCCTATTCCATCTATTTCTTCGCATCGCGCTATCCGGCGCTGGAAGCCTTTTTACATCCGACGCCACCCATCCCTCCCTATGTTCCACCACCCCCATTTTTGCCGCCGGAAGCAGAGCCGATTGGGTAGTGCGCACTCCGGGAGGAAGATCGCTGCTCGGCAGCTTCTCAGTTTGAATGGGCGGCTTTCGAGCTGCGGCCCCATGAGAACCGCCGCCCCAAGATGCACTTGATGATCAGATGATCGGTGGAAGCGGTCGCGCCCACCCCGACTCCGAAGTTGAACTCCCAGTTCGGTCCCAGATCAAGATCAATAGCTGGGACAAATTGCTGCTGCTGCTGATGCAACGGATCGAAACCTGTAATAGGCCCGTAGGACGCGTAATACTCCAACCCTCCGGCAATCCGTTTACTGAAGTCATAGCTGACCTTCACGTTGGGCGAGAACACTACGCCCTGATGTACGCTGGCGCCGTGAAACGAACGATCAAGTGTGGGATTAAAACTCAAATACCAGGGTCCGAGCTTCTTGTCCACAATCGGACGGATTTCCCAAGTCCATGTATCGGTGGAGAAATCGCGGCGTTGGTAACCAATCTCGTTAGAGATGCTCACACCCACCGGCCAGTGCCATGATTCCGGAATGCGAAAGCGGGGGCGGATGTGGTCGCCCACCCACTGCCAGCCACCGTCGGATTGAATGCTGGTGAAGACGTAGAAGCCGACTTCTAACCAACTGGTGATGCCCTGGGTGATTTCCAAAGTCTCGTGCTCAGCATGGTTTGAAGGCAATACGCCGTTGGTTACCGTCTTGCTCCCTTCGACGGTGAAGTTGGAGTGCAGCTCCACCATGGTGTGATCGGGCGGAACAGTCTCGGACTCGTAGACCTGGATCTCATAGTTGTCCTGGGCCAGAGCGGGGGTTGTGGCCGAGACAACCAGCGTGAAGCCTGTGAGTCCGAAGGCAAAGAGCCGCAAAACGTTCATATGATCTGGCGCGTTCTTGACTCGCAATCGATCTTTTTATGATGCACTCAGCAGGATGCAGGTGCAAGCATACCGGTATGAGCGCCGCTTGCACGCTCTCGGAACAACGCCAATAATGGTTGAATCAATTCGGGGGAACCGGTGCAGGCATTCGAACAGAAAGTGCGCGAGAGCTTTGGCCGGCAGGCATTGATGGCCACGATTGGCGCTGAGCTAGTATCGGTCACACTAGGAGCTGTCGAGATCAGGCTGCCTTTCCACCAGAAACTCACGCAGCAAGATGGCTTTCTGCATGCCGGCGTCGTCACCAGCATCCTGGACTCTGCCTGTGGATACGCCGCGCTCAGCATGGCCCCGGAAAATGCCGGAGTTCTAAGCGTGGAATTCAAAGTCAACCTGCTGGCCCCGGCCGTCGGAGAATCCTTCATCGCCCGTTCCCAGGTCAAGCGCGCTGGAAGAACCTTGACGGTGTGCACCGCCGACGGCTTCGCGCTGAATCAAAGAAACGAAAAGTTGATAGCCACCATGCAGGCCACCATCATGAACATGATTCCCCATGTGTAAGCAGCCCTGACGCTCCCCAAGGTCGCAGTCTTCGGATATCATGGCCTGCCGTGACCACCCCGAGGGAATCCGCCACAAGTTCGCGCCGCCGCGCGCTGCGCGACATTCTGCTGTATGGCGTATGCGGCGGTGTGCTCATCGTAGTCCTGAAACTGACGGAGTACCGCTTCCTTGTGGTTGAGCACTCAGTGGAGATTTATGGCGCGCTGGTGGCCGCCGTGTTTGCCGGACTCGGCATCTGGCTGGGCCTGACCCTCACGCGAAAAAAACCAGAAGTAATCATCAAGGAAGTCCCGGTATCCTCCGCGGAGCCATTCGTTGTTGACGAAGCCCGCGTCAGCCAGCTCGGCATTACTCCGCGTGAGCTGGAAATTCTCGGGCTGATCGCCGCCGGGTTGAGCAACCGTGAGATTGCCGGCCGGCTCTTCGTCAGCGAAAACACGGTAAAGACACATTCCAGCCGGCTGTTCGATAAGCTTGGCGCCAAGCGTCGCACCCAGGCGGTGCAGATCGGCAAGGCTACCCGGCTGATTCCGTGACCCACCGCCCCACCTAAAAGCATGATTTTCACCCGCCAAATGCAAAATCATCCAAAAGTATGATGACATCGCGCGAATTCCCCCGTACATTTCGATACCTGAAGGCAGACCAAGGAGGCTCATGAAACGCGTAACCGGTATTGGAGGAGTTTTCTTCAAATCAGAAAATCCGCAGAAGCTTTACGACTGGTACGAGCAGCATCTCGGTATCAAGCGCGAACCGCACGGCCAGGGCGCATCGTTCCACTGGCGCGAATTGCAGGCCGCCGACGGCGCCAAGCCTGGTCCCGAAGCCGAGACTGCGTGGTGCATCTTCCCGCAGACAACAAAACACTTTGGCCCAGGCAAGGTCAGCTTCATGGTCAACTACCGCGTCGACGATCTCGACACGCTGCTCGAAGACCTGAAGAAATCTGGAGTTGAAATCGATCCCCATCGCGAAGAAGCCGACTACGGCCGTTTCGCCTGGATCACCGACCCGGACGGCAACCGCATCGAGTTATGGGAGCCACCAAAACCAAAGGATTGACGATGGGAGACAGAATCGTACTCGCAGCCCGGACGGTATCTCTTGGGATGCATTCACATCCACCAAAAACGGAGGCGTAACTCGATGAAAAAGATCGTGCTCACTTTTGGACTGATTTCCGGGGCGGTGTCGATCGCAACTATGCTGGCGGCGCTCCCCTTTGAGGATAAGATCGGCCACGACAAAGCGGAGATCCTCGGCTATACCATCATCGTGCTCTCGGCGTTGCTGGTTTTCTTCGGAATAAGGTCTTATCGGGATAATGTGGGGGGTGGCCACCTGAGCTTCGGGCGAGGGTTCGCAGTCGGCATCCTGATTACGCTGATTTCGAGCGCTTGCTACGTGGGCACTTGGGAAATCGTCTATTTCAAATTCATGCCGGACTTTGCAGTGAAGTACGCCGCCCAAATGGTGGAGCGCGCCAAAGCCTCCGGCGCGAGCGAGCAAAAGATCGCCGAGGCCGAGCAGCAAGCAAAAGAGTTCAAGCAGGCATACGACAATCCCTTGATCAACGTAGCCTACACCTTCATGGAAGTTTTCCCAGTCTACTTGGTGGTGACTACGGTCTCGGCCGGAATTCTGCGGAAGAAGTGGGCCAGCCCTAACTCGCCCGCGTCTTAATCCAGATCGGCGTGCCCACAAATCCAAATGCCTTGCGAATCTGGTTCTCCAGAAACCGTTCGTACGAAAAATGCAGTTTGACTTTGCGATCCGTGAACAGAATGAACGTAGGCGGTGCGACGGTCGCTTGGGTCAGGTAGTAGATTCTTACCCGCAGCTTAGCCGGTACGGAAGCACGGTCGAAGTCTACATCCTTGAGAAAGCGGTTCATTTCCGCGGTGGGGATGCGCATGCGCCGCTCGGCAGCGACTTTTTCTAATAAAGGCAAAATCTTCTCCGTCCCTTTCCCGGTCGAAGCGGAGATGAACAATATAGGGGCGTATTGGAGGAATTTAAGTCCTAACCGCAGATTTTGCTCGTAGGCTACCCGTTCCGCGGGCTTTTTACTCTCCTTCATACGCGCGTTCTTTGACTGGCCCACAGCCTTTTTCTGGCCGCTCATGACAAGATCCCACTTATTCACAATGATGATCACCGACCTGCCACTCTCATGCGCGTAACCGGCGATAGCGGCGTCGAGTGCGCTCACGCCTTCGGTCGCATCAATCATCAACAATGCGATGTCGGCAGCTTCCAGGTGCTTGCGCGCCATCACCACGGAAAGTTTTTCCGCCATCAGATATGTCTTGCCTTTGCGCCGAATACCGGCTGTATCGATAAAGCGAAAGCGCCTGCCATCATGCTCCACAACTTCGTCCACCGCATCGCGCGTGGTGCCAGGGATGGGCGAGACAATCGACCGTGACGCCCCCGTCAGGCAATTCAGCAGCGTTGATTTGCCTACGTTGGGATGGCCAATGATCGCGACCTTGGTCTCGCGGGGCTGTTCCGTGTCATCGGCATCTTCCGGCCCCGACTCCGCTGCCGGTGGCAACGCCTCAAACACCGCGTCCAGCAGATCATCCAGCCCACGGCCGTGTTCGGAAGATATGGGAAACATTCGCCGAATCCCCAGGCGATGAAACTCATTCACCCAGGCCTGCTGCTTATCGGTGTCAATTTTGTTGACTGCAAGAAACAGCGGCTTGCCCAGGCGCAACAGCAGGTGCGCGAGTTCGAGGTCGGGAGCGGTAAGGTCGCTGCGTCCATCCACCACCATGATGATCGCCGCCGCTTCTTCAAAGGCTACCTTCGCCTGGCGAAATATCTCCGAGGGAATGAATTCGTGGTCATCAGGAATGATGCCGCCAGTGTCGACAATGCGCAGCTCACGGCCGCGCCATTCGGCTCTTCCGTAGAGCCGGTCGCGAGTGATGCCAGGCTCGTCGCCGACGATGGCGCGCCGCGAACCGACGATCCGGTTAAACAGCGTGGACTTGCCTACGTTGGGGCGGCCCACGATCGCAAGCGTGGGGACGCCTGCCGTTGCCGGGAGGCTCATCGAATTAGAGTTGATTCGGGTCAATCCAACGGTTTGTATGCGCTAGCCGGTACAGATCGTATTATAGAGGTTCCTGTGACTTCCGCCTCCCAGCCCGTGGTTCCCGCCAAGAAGCAGTCCACATCGCTCTACAACTTCTTCGCTCCCAGCGGAGTGCTCTCACAGACCCATCCGGCGTATGAATTTCGTCGTGGACAACTGCAAATGGCCCAAGCCGTCGAAGAGGCATTGTCCGAGAAACGTCACTTGATCGTCGAAGCTGGAACAGGAACCGGCAAGACTCTCGCCTATCTGCTGCCCGTCATTCGGTCGGGCAAGCGCGTCATCATCTCGACCGGGACCAAGAACCTGCAAGAGCAGCTCTTCAACAAAGACGTTCCTTTCCTGGAACAGGCGCTTTTCCCCAACGGCGAGGGCAAGTTGAATGTGTGCTACATGAAGGGCCGCAATAATTATCTCTGCCGCAAGAAACTTTACGATCTCACGGACCAGCCAGTGTTGAGCGGCCTTGAGGAGATTGAGCACTACCGCGCCATCGCTGCCTGGGAAAAAGTAACTCACACCGGCGACCGTGCCGAGTTGGCCGCTCTGCCCGAAGCCAGCATGCTGTGGCACAAGCTGGACGCCCGCTCCGACACCTGCCTTGGCCAGAAATGCAGTGCGTTTGAAAACTGCTTTATTACGGAAATGCACCGCCGGGCGACGGAGAGCGACATCATCATCGTAAATCATCATCTTTTCTTCGCTGATCTGGCGATCAAGCAGCAAGCCGAATACGCGCCTGACGCCGGCATTCTCCCTGAGGCTGGCGCGGTCATTTTCGATGAAGCTCACGAGCTGGAAGACGTTGCTGGCAGCTATTTTGGCGTTTCGATAAGCAATTCCCGGGTGGAAGAATTATGTCGTGATGTCGAAGCCTCGCTGCAACGCAATCATGCGCTTTCGGCGTCGTTGTCTTGTTCGGTGAAGAGCTTGCGCGACCGTTCGATGTTCTTCTTCGCGCTGTTGCCGCAGGGTGAAGGCCGCTTTGCTTTCGAAAACCGCCGTGAGTTTCTGGAAGAAAATGGCGATGAGTTCCTCGCCCTACAGCAATCCTTCACGCGCCTTGGGTCGGAGCTGGAGAACCTGCCTTCGAAGCCGGAAGAGATTTTCAACTTTGTCCGCCGTGCACAGGAGATGCAAGTGCAACTCGGCTTTCTGATGGAGTCGGAAGACCGCAACACCGTTTTCTGGATCGAGCGGCGCCGTGGCGGGCGGGAGAGGCAGAACGTCTTTCTTCAAGCTACCCCGATCGACGTTGCTCCCATCCTGAAGACTTGCCTCTTCGACCAACTGGAGTGCGCCGTACTGACTTCGGCTACGCTGGCTGTGGGCGGGGGATTTGACTACATCCGAAGACGTTTGGGATTGGAGCACGCCAGAGAGATTGTTTTGCCTTCGCATTTCGACTACGAGAACCAGGCGCTGTTTTACGTTCCTCCGGATTTGCCCGATCCGCGGACGCCGCAGTTCGCTGCCAAAGCAGCCGACTGCATCCGCCGTCTGCTCGAGATCAGCCGCGGCCGGGCGTTCGTCTTGTTTACCAGCTATGCCCAGATGAACGACGTCTACCAGCGATTGCTGGGTGATATCGAGTTCCCCATGCTTCGCCAGGGCGATGCGCCCAAGAGCGCGCTGCTAGAAGAATTCCGCATCACGCCCAACGCGGTACTGTTTGCGACATCATCCTTCTGGCAGGGTGTGGACGTACAGGGTGAGCAACTCAGCTGCGTGATCATCGACCGCCTGCCCTTTGCCGTGCCCAGCGATCCGGTCGTGGCCGCGCGCGTGAAGTCCATCGATGCCGAGGGTGGCAATGCGTTCTTTCAGTATCAGGTCCCGGCGGCGGTCATCACCCTGAAACAGGGCTTTGGACGCCTGATTCGGTCGTTGCATGACCGCGGACTGCTGGTTCTGCTCGACAATCGGATACTCAAGAAGCAATATGGACGGGTGTTCGTCGAAAGTCTGCCAAACTATAAGAAGACGACGGATTTCAGGCAGGTGGAGGAGTTCTTCGGAGTGAGTTGAGATTCCGGGCACGAGTCAGGGATTGCCAGGGTTATAGGCGCAACAAGCCGCGAACCAGCTGCAACAATATTAGAAAAACGAATGTGAGCAACATCCAGCCGATGAGGCGACTTGCGCGAATGTGTTGATCAGCAGTGGATCGACCAAAGCGTTCGAGCCACTCCTTTGGATTAATGACTAGATTCAATCCTTGCCATGTGAAAAGGACAATCACAAGAGCGTCAATGAATGTTCCGGTGTAATGTGCCGGAGTCACCTAGGGTCCTCCTGGATATGGCACACCATCCTATCTCAACTTTTCAGTAGCCAGATATCCGCCTCCCGCCTCCTCCCGGTCGAAAGTAACACTATAGCGTTTTGCCGCGCAGCATCGCGATATACAATGAAATATACCGTTGTTTGTGGGGTGAGCTGGCCATCATGTTCGAAGTCACCGTAGAAGACTCGTTTGCCGCGGGACACTACCTCCGAAATTACAAGGGGAAGTGTGAGAATCCGCATGGGCACAACTATAAAATCAGGGTCACATTGGCCGGCAAGGAACTCGACAAAGCCGGACTTCTGCTTGATTTCAAAGATCTGCGCGAGGTGATGAAACACGTCATCGACCGGCTCGATCATCAGATGATCAACGATCTTGAGCCGTTTACGCAGTTGAATCCTTCAGCCGAAAATCTGGCCAAGTACTTTTACGACGAATCAAACGCAAAGCTTCAACGCGTGACCAATGGCCGCGTGCACATAAAAAACGTTACCGTGTTCGAGACCGATAGTACGACAGCCACGTATTCCGAGTAGTGCTTTAGCCAAAAGCTAGTAGCCGAGAGCTAACGGCTCGCCTCATGCAAATCACCGAGATCTACAAATCGATCCAGGGCGAATCCACTCATGCCGGGCTGCCTTGCGTCTTCGTCCGCCTGACCGGATGCAACCTGCGCTGCACCTGGTGTGACAGTGAATACACCTTCACCGGCGGTCATCGCATGAGCATGGAGGAAGTCCTCGAAGAAGTGGAACATCTCAGCCCCGGAGGCCTAGTCGAGATCACGGGCGGTGAACCGATGCTGCAGGAAAAAGAAGTCGTGCCGCTCATGCAGCGTCTGCTCGACGATGGGTATACGGTTCTACTTGAAACCAGCGGCGAGCGGCCTTTGCAGTCGGTGCCTAAGGGTGTGATCAAGATCGCCGACGTCAAATGTCCGAACTCCGGCGAGCCTGACACCTTCCAGATTGACAACTTGGACACTTTCAACTCGAACGACGAAGTCAAGTTCGTGCTAAGTGACCGCACCGACTACGAGTTCGCGCGAGACTTCGTGACCCGCCACGATTTGGTACACCGGGTCAACGCGGTATTGTTTTCGCCCGCTTTCGCCAAAGACGCTCGCGGCGGGCGTGACACCTCGCACTGCCTGCTCGATCCCCGAGAACTTGCAGAATGGATGCTCGCCGACAATGTTGCCGCGCGCTTGGGACTTCAGCTCCACAAGTTCATCTGGGACCCAGCGCTGAAGGGAGTTTAGCCCGCCCAGCCCTCGTATGCCAGAACCGTCATCCCCATCTCGCGCCGTCGTCCTGCTTAGCGGAGGCATGGATTCCTGTGTCTGCGCCGCTCTTGCAGCTCGCGATTTTGACGCTGCGGCAGTCCACGTCAGCTATGGACAGCGGACCGAAAACCGCGAGCGACGGGCATTCATTGCAATCTGTGACCGCCTGGGGATCCGCAACCGGTTGGCGGTGCGCAACGATGCGCTACGCGTCATCGGCGGATCGGCCCTGACCGATCCTACGATTCCGGTTCCAGAATCCCATACCATCGGCCATGAAGTTCCCGTGACCTACGTCCCCTTTCGCAATGCACATTTCTTGTCCGTGGCTGTGAGCTGGGCTGAGGTTTTGGGAGCCGAGAAGGTGTACATTGGAGCGGTCGAACAGGACAGTTCGGGATACCCCGACTGCCGTCCGGAGTATTACCAGGCATTTAATCAGGCGGTGAAGGCCGGCACCAAAGATGGTGATATCCAGATCGTCGCGCCTCTGATCGGTATGCGCAAGTTCGAGATTGTCCGGCTCGGCCTTGAATTGGGTGCGCCCTTCGATTTAACGTGGTCTTGTTACACTAAGGAGGATCGCGCCTGCGGAGTTTGCGATAGTTGCGTGCTTCGGTTGCGCGCTTTTCGTGAGGCAGGAACTGCTGATCCGATCGCGTATGAGGGAGTAACAAGTAGGCGGTGAACGACACTTTCTTCGCCTTCCAATTGCCGATTCCCGAATCCAGGAATCGTAGATTGAAAGTCGAACATTTCAGTTGTCAGTTCCCCTGGAGGCAACGATGAAGCAACGATTCCTGGCGCCCGTGCTCTTAATACTGATGGCCGCTGCATGTTCCCAGTTGGCATTCGCCCAGGCCACGGTGCGGGGCTTATGCACGGACGTTGATGGCAAGCCCATCACCGGAGCTGTCGTGCATTTAGCCGATGTCGACACTGGCCGTAAGTATGATCTCAAGACCAACAACAAGGGTGAATATTTTTCCCTCGGAATCGCCGCCGGAAAGTACAACGCTACGTTGATCAAGGACGGCAAGGAACTGTTTCACGTTAATGGAGTCCAGGTCGGTGCCGACGAAGTAGTTCAGGATTTCGACTTAAAGAAAGCTCTCGCCGCCACCGGAGGAATGACACCCGAGCAACTGAAGGCGCAGCAGGCGCAGAATGAGAAAGTTGCCAAGGAAAACCTCACCATTAAGGCTTTGAATGAGAAGCTGGCCACCGCCAAGCAAGCGGCAGATGCAGGCGATCTCGACACCGCGACCAAGACCCTTACCGAAGCCACTCAGATGGACGCTTCACGCGACATACTGTGGGCCCAACTTGGGTTTTACACATTAGGTGCGAGCGCCAAGCAGACCGACAGCGCCGCTAAAAGCAAGGGCTACGAGGATGCGATCAGCGACTACCAGAAGGCGATCGATCTCAAACAGAAAGCGGCTGATGCAGACCCCAAAAAGGCGGCAGACGCCCCCAAGGTTCTCGCCTCTTACTACAATAACCTGGGCAAAGCGTCCGCTTCGGTCGGCAAGACCGACGATGCGGTCAAGGCTTACAACCAAGCTGCGCAGTTGGATCCCGCTTCTGCCGGCATGTATTACTTCAATCTGGGCGGTACCTTGACCAATGCCAACCTCAGGAACGATCCTGCAATGACCAAGGCCGCCTTGGAAGCTTTTGATAAAGCGATTGCTGCCGATCCTACCCGAGCCGACGCCTACTACCAGAAGGGGACGATCCTCATCGGCCAGGCAACCTTGAAAGATGACAAGATGATCGCGCCTCCGGGCACTGCCGAGGCCTTCCAGAAGTATCTCGAATTAGCGCCCACCGGCCCTCATGCTGAAGAAGCTAAGGCCATGCTATCCGCCGTCGGCGCCAAGGTTGAAACCAGCTACGGCAACAAGAAACCCAAAAAATAGCCGATGCCGTTCAGGAATCTAAAAAGGGCAGCTAAAACGCTGCCCTTTCTTGTGGTTACCAAGGTATAGGGCCTTGACGTTCTTGGTAGCACCACTGCCTTGGTTTTCGCTAGATTAAGTTGTCGGTGCCATCGCGGCCCGTGCCGAATTCCGCCGCGCACCTACAACCAAAATGGCCGCTCCAGGCAGCGCTAGTACTTCATCCTTTTTCGAACCCTCCACCAGTTCGGGCACGGTGGCCACGACCGCGCTGTTGGGCGCTATGCTTCGTACTCACGAGCACGTCAGTGATCTGATTTTTTCCCCTGGACGGCCGCCGCAGGTGGAAGTATACGGTCGCCTGGTCGCAGTGCAGGTTCCGGGCTTTCGCACCCTCAGCGCCGATGACACCCGCCGCATCGCCGCCGATCTCATTGGCAACAACAAGCAGGCCATCACTATTCTGCGGGAACAGGGTTCGTGCGACGTCTCCTATGGCTTGCCGGGGCTGGCACGCTTTCGCGTGAACGCCTTCATCCAGCGGGGAAGTTGCGCCGTCGTCATGCGTGTCATCCCTACCACAATTCCTGATCTGGCGACCCTTGGTTTGCCCTCCCAATTGGGGGAGATTGCCGCCATTCGCGACGGCATGGTTTTGGTCACTGGCCCCCGCGGATCAGGCAAGTCCTCCACTCTCGCCGCCTTGCTTGACCTCATCAATCAGCAGCAGATTTGCCATATCATCACCATCGAAGATCCCATTGAGTTCCTGCACAACCACAAGTCAGCCACGGTCCACCAGCGCGAGCTTCACAGTGACATTCCCAGCATTTCCATGGCTCTGCGGGCGGCCCTGCGACAGGCGCCCAGTGTCATATTGGTGAGCGAACTACGCGATCGCGAGACCGTCGAGATGGTACTGGAAGCGGCCGAAACCGGACACCTGGTACTTTCCAGTATGAATACAGTGGACGCTGCGAAGACCGTGGATCGCCTCCTGAGCTTGTTCCCGGCAACGGAGCAGACAGCCACCCGCAGCCGCCTGGCGAGGTGCATCCGCCAGATCGTTTCCCAGAAACTGCTACCGCGACGCGACACTCGCGGGCGAGTGCCTGTGGTCGAACTTCTCAAAGTCCTTCCCGGAACCCTGGAGTCCCTCGAAATCAGCAGTCCCTCATCGACACACACGCTGTACTTCGACTGCGAAATCGGGAAGTTGGTAACTGCGCGGGTCGTGGATCTGGAAACCGCGGTTTTGCACGCAACCGATCCCGGGCAGTTGCGGCAGGACCTGGCAGGCGAGGTCGTTGGCTCAGAAGCTGGGATATCAAGCTTGCCTCAGCGCTAAGAAATCCACCATCGAAATTTCCTTCCCGTCCCCGTATCATCTCCTGCTGGGGAAGAACCTGGATGCCTGCACCCGAGCGAATCTTGAGTTTTGAAGATGCCCGCCACACCGTGGAGGAGCACGCCGCACAGCTTCGCCCCCATGGGAAAGAACTAGTGGAACTGCTCGACAGCGCCGGTCAGGTCCTCGCCGAGGTGGTTTCAGCGGACCGCAATTTCCCGCCATTCCCCCGCGCCACTCGTGATGGATACGCCGTGCGCGCCCCCGATCTGGCCCGGCTTCCCGCCAAGCTCCGTGTAATCGGAGAGATCAAGGCCGGAGCAGCGGATGTTGCTCTCACAGTAAAGCCCGGCGAGGCCGTTGCCATCATGACCGGCGCTCCCGCGCCTGCGGGCGCCGATGCCGTGGTCATGATCGAATACACCTCCCGGAACGGCGATCAAGTGGAAATCACGCGAGGAATCGCCGCCGGCGACAACATCGTCCCCATCGGCGCCGAGGCCAGGCGCGGTGACCGATTGCTTATCCCCGGAATGCGACTGGACCACGCCGCCATCGCCGTGGCTGCTTCGGCTGGCAAATCGCACGTGCTGGTTTACTCCAAGCCGCGAGTGGCCGTATTGTCGACCGGCGATGAGGTTGTGGACATCGACGTGCCACTGGCGCATAACCAGATCCGTAATTCCAACAGCTACTCTTTGGCGGTACAAATCCAGATGGCAGGTGGAGAACCCGTGCTGCTGCCGATCGCTCCCGATGAGCCAGAACGCCTGCGCGAATTGATTGCTGAGGGATTAGATGCAGACTTGCTCTTGCTCACCGGAGGCGTTTCCATGGGCAAATACGATCTGGTAGAGCAGGCCTTGCTGGAGTTGAAGGCGGAGTTCTTCTTTACCGGCGCGAAAATTCAACCCGGCAAACCGATCGTGTTCGGACGAATCCCGGACGGATCGACCCACAAATACTTCTTTGGCCTTCCGGGGAATCCAGTCTCGACCATGGTTACATTCGAGTTGTTCGCCCGGCCGATGATCGAGGCGCTGGCAGGAATGCAACCACGAAAGCTGATCTTCCTTCATGCCAGGCTGAAATCCGAGATCAAAGTGAAACCGGGTTTGAAGCGCTTCTTGCCGGCGGTTCTTTCCGGCGAGTTCGAGGCTGCGGAAGTTGAATTGGTCCGCTGGCAAGGTTCAGGAGACATCGCTGCCACTGCCCGGGCGAATTGTTATGTCGTGGTTGATCGTGGCGATGTCGCGGCTGGTGAGTGGGTGCCAGTGCTAATGCGATAGAGCTTTTCCTCAATCGCTAATATGCGCCGAAGCTAAAGGTCACCCGCACACTGGTCGTCAGCGAGATAGTCGGCAGTCTTCCTGTGTTCCCAGGTGCCAGGCCGTGTTTTCGTTAGCAACTCCCTCATGGCTGCGATGCTCTGAGGCGTGTTCAAGCGATGAAAGGCTAACGGGGCAAATTGCCGGATCCATGGGTCATTCGCGAACCCGAGAAGGACGTCTTCCAGTGACTTCGGGGCAATACTGGCCAAGGTGCGCGCCGCTTCCAAGCGTTGTATCGGATCGGGTGACCGGAGTTGATCCACCCAAGGTTGGAGCGCCTTCATCGTGACCATATTCTGATCCACCTGAAAGTGGAGCGTAGCGTGGATCCGGAGCGTGTCGCTGTCGTCGCCGGGCGGAATGGCGCCACCACCCCGCACTGCCTGCACCGTGTACTCGCCGGGTGCGTCTACTTTATGGGCGAAATTTAGCAAAACATGCTCGACGTGCTTCTCGCCCGGTCGAATTGTTAGCGAGCTAGACTGGCAACTAACGCTAATGAATCGCCCCTCGTCAGACTTGCATGACGGTCGCGGCTGGTCACTCGAAATACTGATCTGATAACCCGAACAAAACGAGTAGGGGCTGGCGGAATAGAAGCTTTCTGCTTTCGGTCCATCGTTGATTACCTGAAAATATACGAAAATCGGCTCACCCAGCGCATAGGTTGCCTTCTCCAGATAAAACCGCCCGGAGGTTTGCCCTGCAGCGAATACAGGCCAGCAGATCAAACAAGCAGCGACCAATGAGCGAATGCGCATATCCAAAATTAGACGCCATTCGGGATCAAATTGGAAGCCGAACGCGGAAGTGGCTTATCCGTCCGCCGGTAGCCCCAAAAAAGTGCGCTCCCTGTCGATCCTGTGACCCCTCGTTCGACTAACAATTAGAAACAAGAAAGACGAGGGTAGGGCGATGCAACACACATTCCTAGGACGCGCAAAATCAATCGCAGGCGCAGTCTTCATCGGGCTCGGCGTCTTTGTTTTGTATGAGAACCTTGATCGAGCTGCCAGCCAGTTGAGCTATCTGTTCAGCCCGTCGGGGAAAGCCCTCGGGGTACTGCCCACGGTCATTCTGGCGGCCTTGCGAGTGTTGCAGGCTTATGCCTCTGATCATCAGCGCTTTGTACAGGAACTCTTTCAGCACGCCTTGGCAACATTCTGGCCGCTGCTGCTCGTCATCGCCGGAACGGTATTGTCGCGCGATGCCTTCCCAGGCAATGCGGACGCCTCCACAAAAAAAGATCGTGGAATTGTCGATTTGACTATCCGTCGTTCGACATTAAAGTAGAAGTTATCGCACGCGAAAATTACTTAAGGAGACACTACGATGCAATTCATGATGATAGTCAAACACCCCGAAAAGCAGGGCCCGCCACCCCAGGCACTCATCGATGCCATCACCAAGATGAGCGAAGAAGCAGCCAAAGCCGGCACCATGCGCGGAAGCGGAGGGCTCGCGTCAACTGCCCAGGGTGCCCGCATCCGGCTCTCGAAAGGAAAGCTGACGGTGACCGATGGGCCTTTCGCCGAGGCCAAGGAGGTTGTCGGTGGCTACGCCCAGTTCGAGCTGAAATCGAAAGAGGAAGCCATCGAAGGCGCGATGCGATTCATGGAGCTGCACAAGAAATACTGGCCGGAATGGGAAGGCGAGACCGAGGTTCGCCAGATGCTCGGGCCGGAAGGCTGCGCTCCGAACGTATAGTAACCGTCGCGGTACCAGCGGTGCGAAGCCCGCCCGAGAGCGGGCTTCGCCACCGCACACCCCAGCAAAATCCGGTCAGTGCCGTTTCTTGCTTTCGATCTGCGCGACCCTCGCCTTCACAAGTTTCTTAACCAGCGCATCCGATAGTGGCTTGTCAGTGGGGAAGTGGATCGTCCCTTTCGATGTTGAGAAGCCTTTAAGTTCGTTCTTGAGGGCTTCTATCACTGAAGCGGTGGGGAACAAACTGCAATGGTTCGAAAATGCGGCGTACCAAACCAGCATTCCTTTGTACTTGAACGCTGGAATCCGGTAGCTGATGATCTCGGTAGCCTCGGGTGGCGCAACCGCCCGAATCGCCGCCCGAATCTTGTTCAAGGTGGCGCGCGCCGGCTTCGGAATACCGGCAAGATACTCATCGACAGTTTCCGGAGCGGCGGCCCTTTTCGCGACAGAACTGCGGCTGCGAGATTTCGCTTTGTTCATGTGCGCGATGCTATAAGAACTCTCGCTTCAAAGTCCACGTCTCTGACCACAATGCGATGACTGCAGCGTAAAATAGGTACCGTATTCGGAGGGGATGAAGATGGTCCGACGGACAGCTGTTTCTTGCCTGCTGGTTTGCGTGTGTGTCCTGTTTGTCTTAGGGGAACCGGCGTTCAGTGACGAGCCTGCGCATCATCACGACACCACTGAAAAGCTCGGCAACGTTTCGTTTCCAATCTCCTGCGCGCCCGATTCGGAGAAGCCCTTCGAGCGCGGCGTAGCCCTCATGCATTCTTTCGGCTACGAAGAAGCCGAGGCCCAGTTCGTCGAGATCACGCAGAAGGACCCCGCTTGTGCCATGGCGCACTGGGGAGTCGCGTTGAGTTTGTTCCATCAGATATGGGAACGCCCCACCGAACCAACCTTGAAACGCGGCTGGAGCGAGATGGAACAAGCTCAAAAGCTCGACGCCAAGACCGGCCGCGAGCGAGGGTTTATTGTCGCGCTTTCCGACTTCTACCGCGACTACGGCACTCGCGACTACATGCAGCGCGTCACCGCCTATTCCGAGGCCATGGGTAAGCTTTACCAGCAGTATCCCAATGACCTTGAAGTAGGCGCGTTTTACGGCCTGTCGTTGTTGGCCGCGGAACCCCCGAGCGATAAATCGCACGACGCAAGAAAGAAAGCTGTGGCCGTACTGAATCCTCTCTTCCTGCGACAGCCCGATCATCCTGGACTGGCGCACTATATCATCCACGCCTGCGACTCTCCCGATATGGCTCCTTTGGGACTCGACGCCGCCCGCCGCTATGCGGCCATCGCTTCCTCATCTGCGCATGCGGTTCATATGCCCAGTCACATCTTTGCCCGGCTCGGTCTCTGGCAAGAAGACATCGACGCCAACCTGAAGTCAGTGGCGATGGCTCATCCATCTAGCGAGATGTACATGCACGGGCATGAACTGCATGCCAGGCATTTCCTCATTTATGCCTATCTACAGACCGGGCAAGACGAGGCGGCTAAGCGCGAGTTGGACGATTCAAAGCAGATCATCGCCAGCGCTCCGAAGACTGGCGACGACGCGGGAATGCTTGAGTACTTCGGCTTCGCCTCTGCTCACTTTCCAGCGATTTACGCATTGGAGATGCGTCACTGGTCCGACCTGGCTGCCCTTGAGCCCGCAGACGGAGCGACGCCTGAGTTACACAGAATCACCTACTGGGCTCGAACCATCGGCACGGCGCAACAGGGTGACGTTGAAGCCACGCGAAGCAACGCGCAGAAATTCGATGCCGCGGAAGAAGCAACGCGCAAAACAAAAGATGCCTATGTCCTCGACGGCCCAAACTTCTCTCGCGGAGAGGTCCACGCCTGGCTGGCTTTCGCCGAAAAGAAACACGACGACGCGTTGCGTCAGATGCGCGAAGTAGCCGATTTGCAGGACAAGGTGGGTAAGCGCGAGGTCGACATTCCCGCCCGCGAGATGCTGGCTGACATGCTGCTAACGCTCAACCGGCCGCAGGAAGCTCTGGCCGAATACGAGAGCGCTCTGAAAACCGATCCCAATCGCTTTAATGGGCTCGCCGGCGCCGCCCGCGCCGCCGAATTGGCCCACCAGATAGAAAAAGCCAACACCTACTACGCCCAGTTACTTAAGAACTGCAACGATGGAAGGAATTCCGATCGACCCGCGCTCGCCCGTGCCAAGACCATAGTGCTAAAAAATGGACTGTAGGAGACGTCTCCCGCCATCTTGTGAAATGGCTGGATAGCTTCTAGTAGGATAGTTCCTTCGATGCCTAAGAAGCTCTCTCACTACGACCGTGCGGGACGCGCGAAGATGGTGGATGTCTCCGCCAAAACCGAGTCCCGGCGCACCGCCGCCGCCAGCGCCTTCATAGCGTTGAAGCCCGCCGTTCTGAAAGCGCTGCCCAAGAATCCCAAAGGTGATGCGCTCGAAGTGGCTCGCCTGGCGGGAATCATGGCCGCAAAACGTACTTCCGAACTGATTCCCATGTGCCATCCCTTGCCGCTGGCTCACGTTGATGTGACCCTGCGGCTATGCAAGAATGGCGTCGCCATCGCTTCACAAGTTACCACCACGGCCACAACCGGCGTGGAGATGGAAGCACTGACGGCGGTCAGCGTCGCCGCGCTTACCGTGTACGATATGTGCAAGGCTCTCGACAAGAGCATCGAGATTCGCGAAATCGTGCTTGAGCGTAAAACTGGCGGCAAGAGCGGTGACTACGTCCGCTCCCGTAAGAAGAAATAGCTGAATGTCGAACAACGTCAAAGTCCTGCTGGTGGACGACAATCCCATGATCCTGGGAATGTTGAAGGGCGCGCTCACTCCGTTGGGTATGGTTTCGACCGCAAACGACGCCGCCGACGCCCTGCTCAAAGCCGTGGATGATCCTCCCGACCTGCTGGTGTGCGACTACCGCATGCCCGGCATGGACGGCCGTCAACTGGTGGAAAAGCTCCGCAGCCGCCCGCGCACCGCCGGAGCCGCCATCATCCTGCTCGCAGCCAAGGCCGATATCGCCGAGAAACTGACTACTCCGGACCTGCCCATTGACGACTTCGTGGAGAAACCGTTTTTCCTGCGCGAAGCCACGCATCGTATCAAGCGCATCATCGACAAGATTGCGCTGGAAAAGATGGCCAAGACGGCTCCTTCCGATGGCGTGTTGCGCGGCAGCCTGTTGCAGATGAACGTGATCGACCTGGTTCAGTCGCTGGAAATGGGCCGCAAGAGCTGTTCTCTGACCCTCACCAATAAAGATGAGAAATGTGAAGTGTACTTCAAGGAAGGCCAGGTCACGCATGCCGCCTACGGTTCCCTGAATGGCGATCAGGCTGTTTTCAAAGTGCTGCGCTGGACCGATGGCAACTTCCAGGTAAATTTCGAAGGCAAGACAACCAAGCAGACCACCACGCTCAACACCCAAGGCTTGCTGATGGAGGGACTGCGGCTGCTCGACGAATCGCAACGCGATGGCGGCAAGGCGGCGGGCGAGGAAGAAGAAGATGTCCTCCTCGACTCCTGAAATGCTGACGGCAGCTGTCGTTACTGTCAGTGATTCCTGCTCCCGCGGCGAACGAACCGATCTCTCCGGGCCCGCCGTCACCGAAGTTCTCAAGAAACATGACTTCACGATTATCGGGACTTCGATCGTTCCTGACGAGCAACCTGCTATCGAGCAAACAATCCTGGCCTGGGTGAACCGCGTCCGTCTGGTTGTAACCACGGGTGGAACCGGCATCGCGGCACGCGATGTGACTCCTGAAGCGACTCGCACCGTCTGCGAACGTCTACTCGAAGGCGTCGCCGAACGCATGCGTGCGGAAGGCGCGAAGAAAACCCCATTGGCCGCGCTCAGCCGTGCCATCTGCGGCGTAAGGGAAAAGTCTGTGATCCTGAACCTGCCGGGAAGTCCTTCGGGCGCCGCCCAATCGCTTGAATCAGTCATCGAGCTGTTGCCGCACGCTTTACAACTACTCAGCGGAAACACGCAGCATGAGTAGTTCGGTTTTTCCTGTGAACCTCCGTGTCCTCTGTGGTTAAGTCTTTTGTAGCCGGATCGACCAAATGCGGCCAGCGATGCCCGCCTTCACGTACACTGCTAGATTCAGACTTTGAAGACCATAAAACACATCCTTACCCGCTATACCGTCTTCCTCTGGGCGCTGCTCAAGCCGTTGGGAGCCTGGGGTGTGCTGGCTGCCGCAGCCCTCGATGGCGGCTTCATAGGACTTCCGGTGGACGCCGTGGTTGCTGGCTACGTCTACCAGGACCGCAGCCGTTTTCTTCTGTACGTGTTCATGGCATCGGCAGGATCGGCCCTCGGCAGCATCGTCATTTATGTGATCGGCTACACCGGCGGTGAGGAATTTCTCCGCAAGAGAATGTCAGCCGAGCGCTTCGAGAAGCTTCATGCCGCATTCAACCACCACCCCTTCTGGGCGCTCATGTTCCCGGCTATGCTGCCGCCACCCACGCCTTTCAAACTATTTGTACTGGCAGCGGCCATTTCCGAGATGAGCTTTGTCCGCTTTATGCTGGCGGTCTTCTGCGGACGCACCGTGCGTTTTTTGATCCTGGCCGTGCTGACAATCAAATTCGGCCCCAACGTAGTTCGCCTTGCTGGAGAGCTTTTCGGGCATCACTACTACTGGATACTGGCGGCGGCCGTGATGGGCCTGATCGTGTGGTTGGCTCTGCACAGAAAGAATCGGCGCAAGAATAAACCCACAGCGTAAGAGCTGTGGGTCGCAATTATGGTCAAGCTACGAAGTTGCGAAGACTACGCTGCCGCCGTGTGATCTCCCGCCTTACTAAACATATCGCTCAGTGATTTCAGCAACACAGGCGTGCCAAACATCGCAGCGGTAAAGAGAAGATCGCCTTCGACCGCGTGCCGGAAAAACGGCAGTCCAGCCGCGTACGACATCATTACGCCACTCAGGTTCTTGGGATACATATCCAGCCACGCCCAGGCAGTCAGATTGGTCAGCAGGAAGAACGAAACCGAACTGGCCAGCGCCGCGCCCAGAATCGGCAGCGGCTTTTCGTGGCCGCGTAGTTTGGTCCCTAACCACAGCACACCCGCATACCAGGCAAAGCTGGCAAAGTGGTCCAGCGTAAAGGGATAGGAATAAACAACCCTGGTGAGCACGACATCCGAGGCAACCAGCAGCAGAAAGGGGATCCATAGCTGGCGGCGTGATCCGCGAGCCCCGAAAAACAGCAGCGATCCCGTCACCGGAGTGAACATCCAAGGATGCGGAATGAACCGCACCGCTACTCCAAGTATGACAAAAATATAGGCCAGCATGAAGCCTCCTCACCGTCTCTGATTGTGGCGCGCCCAACCTGCCCTGTCAAGCTGAGGCACCAGCCTACTTTGCAGTTCTTCCGATTGGGATTCGTTGAGTTCGTCTGCCAACGCTCTCCGCTACCACATTCAGGTTGCGATCCAATTCGACGCTCGCTCCCAGAACGCCCCGGCCTGTGCTCCCGGGATAGGCGTAGCGCAGGTCACGGAAGCGCACTAAATATCCTTCCGGCAGTTGCTCTGTTTCCGTCAGCGGATACTGCGCCCAATCCAGATATACCCGCCCCAGATACGATCTCTTCGCCGCCAGCGTCACCGGCGTCTCTTCTGGCTTGTAGTAAATCTGCATCTCGCCGTTGGGATCGACCTCCGGAGTCAAAGACTCAACCATCATCACGGCAAAGAAGTTCTGCGCCTCAATCACGCCGCTCCAATGAAACGGACTCCACCATTCGGGATAAGCGGAAACGCGTGCGGGATTCTCACCTTGATAAGTACGTGCTTCAAGAGCATTGACAGCTCGCCGATGCTCATAGTCGCGAACTCCCCATAGCGAAACCAAGCCGACCAACGCCGCGATCGCACCCCATCGGCCACGCGGTCCCCGGCTGCGCACCCCCAGTTCCTTGTCAATCAGGCCAAAAAACGCTGGCAGCACCAGCCCACCCACCAGCAACGCGAGGATCACAGGATCCGCGATAAAAACGATGTCCCAGGAATACCACTTCTCCGAAAATGGCCAGAACGGGCGCACTCCATAGTTGTTGGTGAAGTCCAGAAGAATATGGGTTAGGCCTGCCAGGTAGGCGAACCCGAACAGCAGACCCCAGCGTGGCGGCAGCTTGGGATCTTTGATTTTTCTTCCCCGCAACCGCCAGATCAAATAGATAAACCCCACGACCAGCGCTGAAACCAACACCAACCCCAGAAACGAGTGCGTGAATCCGCGATGATGGCCAAAGCCGGTCACCGGCCCTTTCAAGCTTTCGAACACATCGATATCCGGAGCCTCGGCGGCCAGGGTCATCGTAGCCGTGGCCAGGGCAGTCTTACGATTAAATCCGGCTCGTCCTAGACAGGCGCCGGTCAGGAAGTGAGTTATGGGTTCCAAGGTTTTGCGAAGCAGTATAGATGTAAACGTCAGCTTTGCCGATGCAGACTCTTCACTAAACTAAACGGCCGGCACCAGTATTGTCAGCGCGTCCGTGACCACGCTGATCTCCGCCGGAAGCGTTCCAAGTAATTCACCGTCAGCTTCCACGAAAATACGGGACGATTCTACCCTCGAACGGCAATTCACTCGCTCCGCATGCACCAACTCGATCCCCGGGATTTGCCAGTTAGCCCCCAAGAGTCCTCGCAACACATATCCCAAGTACGCCGCCCGGTTACGAGTATGAAACAGCACCAGCCGCAAATCATCGCGATCCAGTGACGCCCCAGGCGCCAGTTCCCGCAACATGCCACCAAAATGACGGATCCGCACGGCCAATAGTTGGGAGACCTCCACACTCCGTGAAGGTTCTCCTTCCATCTCGATCACGAACTTTTCCATCTTGTGCGTGAGCCACAACCGGGTGGCCTTGGCATAGTAGGCCGCCATCCCCAGATGACGTTTCGCCATCGGATTCAACTTATAAAAAAGATGTGCGTCCACGCCGACTCCGGCTGTAACTGTGAAGTAGCGCGCTCTCTGTTCGCCCTCGAAGTCCTGGTACGCAATCCGCCCCACGGCAACCCGGCGGGGCTTAGCGCTCAGAGCGGCCTGCGCCGAGCTCATTGGGGAAAGCGGCAACCCGAGATCGTTCGCCAGCGAATTCGCTGTTCCCAGCGGAATTATCCCCAAGGCGGTGTCGCTTCCGATCAACCCCTGCACCACATCGTGCACCGTGCCATCGCCACCGCAGGCAAACACGGTGTCGCAACCGTCGCGGATCGCCTGCTTTACCTGCTCGGCAGCATCGCCAGGGCCCGCCGTCGCAGCCGAAGTTGCTTCCACGCCGCCTGCCCGCAGCACCGCTTGCGCGCTCTCCACATCATTCACGCGCCGCCCGTGGCGTCGGCCGGAAAGCGGGTTGTAGAGCATCAGAGCCTTGCGCATGGTTGTAGGCGCGGGCGTCCTCGCCCGTGCAAGAAACGAACAAAATCCTACGCCTTTCCTCTCGACCCCCACTCCCACATGCCAAACATCGCCTTCTGCGGCAGTGGATGCCCAACTTGCCGAGCTAGCATGCAGATCTGACCGCGATGATGAGCGTCGTGGGCAATGAGATAGCCAAAGAATCCCGCCACGTCCGGCTTGAAGCCCTTCACTCGGCCATCGCTTTCCATAGCCGATTTCAGCACCGCGCTCAGCGCCGCCCGGCTTTGCTCCAGCCCCTTCAAAGCCTGCACTGGAGTCACGCTGCTTCGGTCGAGCTGCTCCGGAATCTTGCTCCCCTTGGCAGCCGCCTTCAGCCACATCACCCGCACGTTGTGAATGTGGGCCACAATAGCCGAGACTGTCCGGCCTTTCCCCTCGGGCGGGTTCGCTCGCCAGGCATCCGCCGGAAGATTCTCAATCATGTATTGATTGATGCGGTCATTGGTGTCGAACGCAGTGAGCAAAGATTCAGGAAGAGTGAAGGTGACTGCGGCAGATTTAGCCATCGAAGGTCTCCAGAACTGAGGATTGTAGCTTATCGTAAGCGGGTTTCTCCGCGTTCTCTGCGTGGCTCTCAGCGTCCTCAGCGTTTGAAGATTCTCGCCTATAATTTCTCCCATGCCCGCGGCCAAGAATAAGGATGTCGAGAAGAAGATCGAAGCCCTCCGCGACAAAATCCGGCATCACGAATACCGCTACTACGCTCTCGACGATCCGGAAATCTCTGACACTGAATTCGACCAGCTGATGAACGAGATGAAGAAGCTCGAAACTGAGCATCCCGCCCTCATCACCCCGGATTCCCCGACTCAACGCGTCGGCGGCCAACCGCGCGAAGGCGTAGTCAAGGCGCAGCACTCGTCGCCCATGTTGTCGCTCGACAACACCTATAACGTGGACGATTTGCGCGACTGGGAGCGGCGCGTCCACGAGCTCAGCGGCCGCAAGGACATTGACTACGTCTGCGAACTTAAGCTCGACGGCATGTCGCTGGCGCTGATCTATGAGAATGGCAAGTTGGTGCGCGGCATCACGCGCGGTGACGGCTCCATCGGCGAGGACGTCACCTTGAATGTGCGCACCGTCCGCTCCGTTCCGCTTTCTATTTCCAAAGAGAAGCTGAAAGCCTCCGGCATTCCAGGGGACTTCGAGGTGCGGGGCGAGATGCTCATGCCCATTGCCGCATTCAAGAGAATGAATGAGGAGCGGGAAGAAAAAGGCCTGTCACTGTTCGCCAACCCGCGCAACGCGACCGCTGGAACAGTCCGCCAACTCGATGCTAGTATCACCGCCGAACGGCGCCTCGACTATTTTTCCTACGCGCTGCTCAAAGACGGCCGCACTTATTTCGACCGCCACTGGAAAACGCTCGACGCACTTGATACTGCCGGCTTCAAAGTGAACTCCAGCCGCAAACTGGCCAAGGACTTCGACGAAGTCTGGAAGTTCATCGAGCAGCAGGAGACCCGTCGCGAGAAGTTGCCCTATGAAATCGACGGCATCGTTGTCAAAGTCGATCGCACCCCATTGCAGGACGAACTCGGCTACACCGGCAAAGCGCCGCGCTGGGCCATTGCCTACAAATACGCAGCTCGCTCCGGCATCACGCAGATCGAAGATATTCTGGTTCAAGTCGGCCGGACCGGGAAACTCACGCCGGTTGCGGCCTTGAAGCCGGTTCCCATCGGCGGCACCACCGTCAGCCGAGCCACGCTGCACAACATGGACGAGATCGAGCGTTTGGGCGTGAAGATTGGCGATTTCGTTGAGGTCGAACGCGGCGGCGATGTCATCCCCAAAGTCACGCGCGTGGTCGAGGACAAGCAACATCCACGCGGCCACAAGCTGTTTCACATGCCGGAGAAGTGTCCAGTGTGCGGAACTCGTGTCGTCCGCACTGAAGGCGAAGTCGACTATCGCTGCGTGAATGCCAACTGTCCCGCCAAACTGCGTGAGACCATCCTGCACTTCGCCTCGCGCGGAGTCATGAACATCGAAGGTATGGGCGACGCGCTGGTCAATCAGCTTACCGAGCGCGGACTGGTCAAGAACGTCGCCGACATTTACAAGCTCACCAAGGACAATCTGCTCTCGCTCGAACGTATGGGCGATAAGTCGGCGCAAAACGTGCTCGATGAGATCGAGGCTTCCAAGAAACTGCCACTCGAGCGTGTGATTTACGGGCTGGGCATTCGCATGGTCGGAGAACGTACCGCGCAGTTTCTCGCCGAGCATTTTGGATCGATGGACGATCTTATGAATGCGAGCGAAGAAGAATTACAAAAGGTCACCGAAGTCGGGCCGCGCATCGCGAACAGCATCGTCGAGTTTTTCCGCGAACCCAGTAATCGCAAGTTGATCGACCGCCTGCGCGCATCCGGACTGACTTTCACCGGCAAGAAGAAAGAGCGTGGCACCAAACTCGCCGGAAAGACTTTTGTTCTAACTGGTACGCTTACTCGACCTCGTGACGTGGTTAAGAAAATGCTCGAAGACGCTGGTGGCCGTGTGGCTGGTTCTGTCAGCAAAAAGACGGATTACGTGGTCGCCGGAGCCGATGCCGGCTCCAAACTGGACAAAGCCAACGAGTTAGGGGTTCGCGTGATCAGCGAGAAAGAAATGGAAGAACTACTACAAGGCTAGTTGTTATGTTAGGTGGCTAGCCTCACAAAACTTTACTCTCTTTTGACATTTTTCTGACAATCCACAGCCCTGTATCCAATTATTCTCGCCAGTGCGTTTTGCTGGCCACTCCCCTCGCCGGCTAAGCCTCGTGCCGAATCAGGCTTTGAATACCGACCCTGGGATCACCGAGGCATTTCGCTGACTTTTTACGAGAGTTGGCGCACTGGGAGCATCGCGGCTCATCACTGGGCATTCGATTGTGCGCCTACGTCGCGGCGTTCATCCTGGGTGTGGGGTTCTTGTGCCCTTCGAATCCCCGCTCAGGGTGACACCGCTGATTGCAGCGCACCCTTGATCCTCTCGTAGGTGATGTCCAGAGTCTCCGGCAGGATCCGCGTCTCCCCCACCACCGACATAAAATTGGAATCCGCCATCCAGCGCGGAAGCGCGTGCATGTGGATGTGTCCCGCCACTCCTGCTCCCGCCGCTTTGCCAATATTCATGCCCAGATTCACTCCGTCAGGTTTGTAGAGCTGGCGCAATACCTGCTCCATCCTCTGAGAAAGCTCTATCATTTCGTGGGCGGCCTCGGAGGGCAACTTCTGCAGTTCATCGAGATGGGCAAACGGCACCACCATCACGTGTCCGGGAGTGTAGGGATAGGTATTCAGCACGATGTAGCAGTATCGGCCTCGGTGGACGATGCGGGTCCGCACATCGTCTCCCGCCTTGGGCAGGTCGCAAAAGATACAGCCGGCGGTCTTTTGCGCCGTGGAGACGTAGGCGTAGCGCCAGGGAGTCCAGAGATAGTCCATCGCAGGGCAGAGTAGCAGATAGCGCGAAGTTTCGGAAACTGAGGTTTTATACCCTTTTTAACGGCTTTTAACCCTCCTTTAACACACCCCAAATATCCTCGATTTTGGGGTTTGACACTCTTCGGAAGCGGTTGCTATAGTCGAAGAGTTCCCTTAGGACGCGGGTTAGCTTTTTAGAAACGTCCGACCGCTGGGATTGTCAACAGTCCGTTCGCCAGGACGGGCTCAACACAACCTAAGACTCACGCCAGCAGTCTGCTAAGCCAGCCCCGTATCCTTCGCACTCAAGCGTGCGATTTGACCAGAGAGGCCATGACTTTGTTCGACGACAACATCCCCCACAACCCGGAATCCTCAACCTCAACTATGACTGAACCCGTTGCTACCTCGTCCGACGACACCACCGCGGAAGTCGCGCTGGAAGCTACACCCCAGCGCTCGGACGACAAACCAGCAGCTACCGGCAGCGACGATTTTGCCTCTGCCCTGGAGAGCTTTACCACTGAGACCGAAGAGGCCAAGGGCGAAGACAAAGTGCTCAAGGGCACGGTGCTCAAGCTCACCCCCACCCACGTGGTGGTGGATATCGGCGCCAAGTCCGAGGGCATGCTGCCACTTTCCGAAGTGCTGGATCACGAGGGCAAGCCCCGGTTCCAACCGGGTGACGAAATTGCCGTGATGCGGGACAAGGGCGAGGCCGAGGAAGGCTACATCAATCTCTCGCACCTGAAAGCCCGGAAGATCCGCTCCTGGGATGAGATTGAAAAGGCGTACAACGAGAAGAAGCCGATCCAGGCGGTCGTGGTCGAGCGCATCAAAGGCGGACTTACGGTCGATATTATGGGCGCCCGCGCGTTTCTGCCGGGTTCCCAAGCCGACTTGCGCCGCACTCGCAATCTGGATGCGGCCCAAGGTCAGGTCCTCGAAGTTGCCATCATCAAGCTGAACAAGAAGCGCGGCAATATCGTGGTTTCCCGCAAGCAGGTGATGGAGGAAGAACAAGGCGAGAAGCGCTCCAAGACGTTGGAGAACCTGGAAGAGGGCTCCACCCTGACCGGCGTAGTCAAGAACCTGACCGACTACGGCGCTTTTGTGGACATGGGCGGCATCGACGGCCTGCTGCACATTACCGATATGTCCTGGGGCAGGCTGACCCATCCCCGCGACCTGGTCAACGTCGGCGACACCATTCACGTCAAAGTTCTGAAGTACGACAAAGACAAGCAGCGGGTATCGCTGGGATTCAAGCAGCTAACTCCCGATCCCTGGCTGGATGCTGAGCACCGCTATCCGGTGGACGCCCACGTCAGCGGTCGCGTCATCAGCGTGACCGACTACGGCGCGTTTGTGGAACTGGAGCAGGGTATCGAAGGCCTGGTCCACGTCAGCGAAATGACCTGGTCCAAGCGCATGAAGCATCCCTCCAAGCTGGTCAACGTAAATGATCACGTGGAGTGTGTGGTTCTAAGTGTGACTCCGGCTGAGCGCCGCATCTCTTTGGGCATGCGGCAACTGGCTTCCAACCCCTGGGATGCACTACATGAGAAATATCCGATAGGAGCTCAAGTCGAAGGCCGGGTGCGCAACCTGACCGACTTTGGCGCCTTCATCGAAATCGAGGATGGAATTGACGGGTTGGTCCACGTCAGCAATCTGAGCTGGACCAAGCGGGTTAAACATCCTTCAGAAGTGCTCAAGAAGGGGGATCGGGTAAAAGCCCTGGTGTTGGCGATTGAACCCGACAAACGCCGTCTTTCACTCGGTGTCAAGCAATTACAGCCGGACGTTTGGGAAGCTTTCTTCGAGAAATTTCATGTGGGCGACGTGATGCGCGGGAAAGTCTTGCGTGTAGCCAGCTTTGGAGCGTTTGTGGAGATCGCAGAAGGCATTGAGGGTCTCTGCCATAACTCGGAAGCGGTGGACGCCAATGGTCAGCCACTGACACTCGAACCCGGCCAGGAACACGACTTCAAAATCATCAAGATGCATCCGGAAGAGAAGAAAGTCGGGCTCAGTATCAAGGCTGTGGGCGAAGAAGCAACCCACAAGGAAGTGGAAGCCTACAAGCACCCCGTCGCCAGTACGGGTGGTTCTACCATCGGTGAGCTTATGTCGTGGAAGCGCGCCGGCAACGAGAGCAACTAAGGACGAATCGGTACGGGCAAAACCGGCCACGGATCAAAAGCAAAATGACAGGCCGCCAGAAATGGCGGCTTTTTCTTTCTTTACTTCAATAATCCAAACACTCCGACTCCATTGATCGTTCCCACATAGACCTTGCCATTCACTACCGTCGGAACAATGAATTTGTTGCCCTCGCTCAATTCATCTCGATCATTGGCAGCCTGGCTGCTGTTGTAAAGCTCCTTGGCAAGATTAGTCGCATCGTAGGCGTGCAGCACCGCAGGATCTTCATTCTCCGCTACCCACAAAATGGCATTGCTGGCGCCGTTGGCGGAGATACTCGGCGTCGCCCCCGGATACGGAAACTTGTGGCTCGTGCTCGAACTGGGAGCCGCGGCCAGCCGCGCCTGGCTGATGGAAAAAGCCTTGATCTGATCCGCCACCGATCCGTAGTACAGTGTGTTGTTGAAGTACGCCGGCATGGAGTAAACGCCGCGGCCTGGAAAAGCTGCTGAGACCTGCTGGTAGATGTTGTTCGACGTAGGATTGAACCCTCCGAGCGCGTCCCGGTCGACAACGTATATGTTCCTGTCTTTACCGGCACCAACGGCCAGGTGCCGTACTTTGCCTGCGCTGTCTCTTAAATCGGGCAGCACCAACGCGCCTCCCGATCCCAGGTCCTGGTCCGCACGATTTTCGGGCGCCTGATTGAACATCTCGAAATAATCCGCAACCGCCAATTGGTGGTTGCTGGTTGAGATCTTCAGAAATGCATTTCCGAAATCGCCCTGGCTGGGAAACCCGCGGGCATCGAGTTTAGTATCAAAGACACCGTTGGCGTCCAGCAGATAGATGTTGCCGCTGTTGTCGGCAGCCGGGCCGGCCCCGGCCATCCAGATTGCGCCCTCGCTGCCGTTCGGAGTCACGTTCAACACGCTAACCTGAGCCAGCGTTTTCTGGTCATAGCCGATCACCCAGCCGGTGTACGGACGATGGTCGCAATGCGACGTCCACGCCGTATATACGATTCCATTGATAAGGAGTAAGCCCGCCCGCTCTTCGTATTGCCCAGGAGCGAAGACTACGCTGCCTCCTGAGCTGTTGTCTCCATTCCCTGGAAAAACTGCTTGAATTTCCTTCGGCCCTCCGAACTGTTCTGCGCCGGTTGTAACGTCGAGTGCATGAAGGCGCTGATGATAGTTTTTGGTGCCGTCCTTCGACATAGCCACGACATAGATGATCCCATGGGGACCGGCGGAAGGGTCAATCACCGGCGTCGCCGTCACCCCAATCTCCGGTATCACCTGCGAACAACTGCGGTCGTCACTGGGCTTCTCGCCTGCAAGCAAAGTCGATATCTGCCAAAGCACTGAACCGGTGTCCGCGTCCAACCCATAAACTGTACCGTGCTCACTCGCCACGTATAGGATGTTGTGCCTGCCGTGGCTGGGAGTATTCACATTCGGTAGATAAAGCGGCTGGGCATCCACCTTGCCATCGGTTGGGATCACGAACAATTTGCCGAAACTGGAGGATTTTACATTGGCCGGGGTCAGTATGGTTTCATTCAGATTCTGGCCGGTACGAGCATTGTCATTGTGATAAGTGACTACGGCATTTGCCGCTGTCGATCCAGAGGACGGTTGTGGGGGCTGCGGTTGCGCGATGGCGCTCGCGCGGCTGCCGCAACTTGCCAGAGAGAGCCCGGCTGAAATCAAGACTGACACTGCTAAACCGTATTGCAGCCAATGCGCGCGCCTGAAAGCCATGACAGGAATGTTTGAGGGTGTATGCAAGACTGGTACTCCTTGAGAATCGAACCTACTTGGTATCAATTCTCAGTACGATATTGATTTGTTTGTGATCGTCGAACTGGCTCACTGCCTTGGTATCGCTCTTCTGACCCTTGTATTGCGCGTATATCTCAAAATCGACGTTGGTCGCCAGGTCAGGGAAGCGGTAGGTGCCGTCGGGACCCACAATGTAAGTCTTCACCGCGCGCGTGCGCGTGTTCGAAAGATACACCACGGCATCGACCACCGGATTGTCTCCTTTGTCCAGCACCTTGCCGGTAAGCATGCGGCCGACGATCTGGTCTTTGTCTTTCGGAGGATTCGGACTTGCTGCCACCACCGAAATGGCAAATGCTCCGGTGAAAAGCAATGTCCCGAGCAGCATCGCGGATCGTTTCTTCATGCCGAGTTTCTCCACCCGCCGAGATACGTTGCTCTCATTTTAGATGTAACCCGGTATCCACGCGTTCGTCGTAATCCACGTGGACTGTCACGGTAGACTTATAGCCCTTCAAATCCGCCCAAGCCACATAGTCTGCCTTGCCTGCTGGCACCCGCTGGCCAAACTCTCCGTGGTGGTCTGAATAAACCTCCCAGCGGGCTCTCTTCTCGTTCTCGCGCCGAATCTTGACCTTGACTCCATAAACCGGCTTGTCGTCAGGACCCCATACGGTTCCGACAATCACCGCGTAGGGTTTCTCGTCACGGTTTGTCTGTGCGAAGAGATCGCTGGCAGAAGCTTCCGCGAGAACCAGAGTGAGGGCGGCGATCAGAAGGGAAAATGTAGCGATTCGTGCCCAACCCCGAGAAAAAGCTGGGAACTGTCGCTCGCGCAAACTAAGAGTAGTCACCGTCTTCCGTTTCCTCTTCTTCGTCGTCCTCCTCGTATTTTGCCTCTTCCACCGACTTCAGGGCGATGGGGCTGACGGTCACGACTTCAAAGTCCGTGCCACATTCCGGACAGGAAACCACTTCCCCTTCATCGACTCCGTCCTCATCGATATCCAGATTATGCTCGCACTCGGGACACAACACCATAATTCCCCTCCGTTCTATTAGGACGCACTGATAATATTTAATGCTCTTGCAGCGCAGGTCAAGTACTTGACTTTCAAAATCTGTCTTGACCCCCAAGCCTGGATATGATGCAGAATTTGGGCTTTACGGCTCTTAAACTTCCTGGTGGATTTGCAGGTGCTAGACTAGGCTGAGAATTGACTCTAGAGTTCTGACAACTGGTTTTATGCCCTCTGGACGCACCCTCTCGTTAAGCTTCCCGCCCTTCACTCCCTGGGTGAAGAGAATCATCATTGCCTGCGTCGGGATCTATTTTTTGCAAGTAGTACTGGGGGCCTTTGCGCCTGGAGTGAAAGGCATTCTGGAACTTTATGGCGGATTGACGCCGGCTCTGGTGTTGCACTACGGAATGATTTGGCAACTCCTCACTTATTCATTCCTGCATGCCGGTGTCGGTCACGTCCTGATCAATATGCTGATGTTGTGGATGTTCGGCGCACAACAGGAGCAGGATTGGGGATCTAAGAAGTTTCTGGAATTTTATCTATGGTGTGTGGCAGGCGCGGCCTTAACCACGATTGCGGTAGCCTATTCGCCGATTCCCGGAGTAAGCCCGGGTACATCCACCATCGGAGCCTCTGGAGGCGTCTACGGCGTCCTTGCTGCGTTCGGCCTGCTTTACGGCGACCGCGAAATCTTCATGTTCCCGCTTCCTTTCATGATGAAAGCCAAGTACATGGTGCTCATCATGGTCTTCCTGGTCGTGATCGCGACTTTTCAGCCTTCGCAGGGTGTGGCTAATTTTGCCCACCTCGGCGGTCTGCTTTTCGGATTCCTCTATATAAAGTTCATGCCCCGACGGGGCTTGACGTTCGGCGCCTCAGAGCAGTATTTCAATCTGCGCAATTCCTATTACCGCTGGAAACGCCGCCGCGCGGCGCGCAAATTCGAAGTCTACATGAGCAAGCATGACCGCAAAGTGACCTTCGACGAACATGGCAACTACGTTCCCCCGGACGAGGATAAGAAGAACGGTGGCTCGAAATCCGGTTGGGTAAATTAGAGCAAAACTAGCCACGGATTTTCACGGACTGACTCCGATCTACCCAAGAAGCTTCCGAAATTCTGCCACGATTTGTCCTGGCAACTCCTCACATCTTGCCTTCCCCTTGAAGCCCAGATCGTGGCCCGCACCGTCCACGGTTAGCAGCGCCGTCTTCGCGGGAATCAGCCTTCGCGCTACGTCAAGCTCTTCGATCGTTCCGAACGGATCACGCGTTCCGTGGACAAAAAGAACAGGCACGCGCAGAGCAGGCAAGTGCTGGGTGCGCAGCCGATCTGGTTTACCGGGCGGATGCAGAGGATACGAGCAGAGTAGCAAGCCCTCCACCAGCCCGGGCTGTTCTGCGCAGAGCATGCTGGCCTGGCGTCCGCCGTAGGAATGGCCGCCCAAAAAAACTTGTCCCCGAGCCAGTTTCTTCAATACGCTCACAGCATTCGCCAATCCCTGGCGGTCACGGACGGCGTCGCCTGGACGGGGCGGCCCATACGGCCGCGCCTGTCGATACGGCAGATCACAGCGCAGCACTGCGAAACCCGCGCTCGCCAGAGTCTCCGCTAAAGCCACCAGCAGAGGCGCCCGCGAGTTCGATCCCGCTCCGTGGGTCAGCACAAATCCATTCTGTGATGAATCTGGGCGGTAAAGAAACCCGCGGACCGATGGGTCAACCGAGACATCAGCGAACATTTCTGAGACGGACGACATAGAGCTAAGCTCCCACCTGTTCCAACGTCTCCATCACGCTCACGGTACGGATTTCATGCGCCAGCTTCGCCCAACAACGCAGCACATTGGGATCTTCGAGAGCCGCACGCCGCGCTTCTTCTGACCGCCAGTAGCGCAGCAGGATGTACTGCCCCGACTTCACGTCCCGATAGACCGAATCCCGGCTGTATCCACCTTTCGCCAGGGCTCCGCCCAACTCCCCCATAGTGGCCAGGGCCGCCGCATGGCTTTCGGGAAGTGGCTCAAAGATCGCAATGGACAGTATCTCGGACATAGTCAGGTCTATCGCTTCCGATTCACGCGACGCTTCTTCTGAGGCAAACCAGGCGAGGGAATCGTCCCCGCCTCCTCCGCTGTTACTACGTGCAGCCGCAAAAAGTTGGTCGATCCGGACGCCATCTGCGTGCCCGCGACTACCGCCAAAACGTCTCCGGCCTGCAGTCTTCCGCGGTTCAGCAGTGCCTGCTCGGCCGCCATCAGCATGTCATCTCCGCTATGGACGGGCGGTTGCACCAGCGGGTGCACCCCCCACAGCAGATTCATTCGATTGCACACGGCGGGAACATAGCTAAGGGCAAAAATGGGGGCCTTGGGACGATATTTCGAGATCATGCGCGCGGTGTTGCCGGTCTCTGTAAACACCGCGATCGCGCCCATGGGAAGGTCCTCGGCCGCATGCGCTACCGCCTCGCAAATGGTTTCCGCCACGCCGAGCGAATGTTTCTCACGGCGGCGGCGAGGGAAATCCCGCACATTCTGCTCCGCTTCCACCGCAATCCGCGCCATCATGGTGACCGCCTCGCGCGGATAGCGACCGCTGGCGGTTTCCGCCGAAAGCATTACTGCATCCGTCCCATCAAAAATCGCATTGGCTACGTCGCTGGCCTCCGCCCTTGTAGGACGCGGGTTTTCGACCATCGACTCCAGCATCTGGGTTGCTGTGATCACCGGCTTCCGCCAGTCCGACGCGCGGCGGATGATGTGCTTCTGAATGATCGGCACTTTTTCCGGCGGCATCTCTACACCCAGGTCTCCACGCGCCACCATCACACCATCCGTTACTTCTAGAATTTCTTCCAAATGTTCCAATGCTTGTGGTTTCTCTAGCTTGGCAATGACCGGCACGTCGCTGCCGTGGGCCGCGATCAGTTGTTTGGCGGTGCCAACGTCCGCCCCCGACCGCACGAACGACACCGCAATCATGTCCACGCCATGCTTCAGACCGAACTCCAGGTCGGCCCGATCTTTTTCAGTTAGCGCTGGAATAGAAAGCGCAATCCCCGGCAAGTTGATGCCTTTATGTTCGCCCAGCGGGCCGCCATTGATGACTTCGCATTCCACATCGCTGCCGCGCACGCGGCTGACTCGCAACTCAATCAGCCCATCGGACAGCAGGATGCGCGCGCCGGATCCGACTTCACCCGCCAATCCGCGAAACGTAGTCGAAATCATCGTAGCCGTACCCTCAATCTCACGAGGAGTGATCGTGACTTTCGACCCTGCCTTGAGCGTGACGTGAGTGTGGCCTTTGAGCTCTCCAGTGCGAATCTTGGGGCCTTGCAGGTCCTGAAGAATACAGATGGTGCGGTCTTCCTTCTCCGCCGCGCGTCGCAGGCGCTCGATCACCCGCCCGTGTTCCTCATGTGTGCCGTGAGAAAAGTTCAGCCGGGCTACGTCCATGCCCAGCCGCATCAGGTCGCGCAGAATCAACTCTGAGCTGCACGAGGGCCCCACCGTACAGATAATCTTGGCGCGGCGGACGCTCTCGACCCGCACCCCCACGCCGACACTCTCCGAGCGATTGCCTTTACGCACAGGTCTCCTCAACTAGATTTTCGGTGACATGATTATTGTATATGGCGGGAGATAGAGGTTTCTATTCTCGAAGGTCGCACGTCAAGACGCAGGATCGTTGACGGTACAGCGAAGGGTCGATCTGGCTCGCCATCGCGGCAAGGTTCAGGGACTGTCCCAGAAAGTCCTGGATGGTCTCGCAGACAAGGCCTGCATTGGCTAGCACATTGTGATATTGCACCCGGCACACGGGAAGCCCAGCCTCACCTTTGCTCTTGAGCCATGAGTTGACCTGGTTCAAGTGTGCCTGCAACGCGGCGAGCAGCACACTGTCTGCTAACTTTGGACCTGAAGTTCCGCGGCGGCGAATCATCTCCGCCTGAGACGCGACTACTTCAGCCAGCGGGCGCTCCATGAAGATGATTCGATACCTATGGCCGGCGGGAAGCGCCAAGAGCAATTGGGAAATGACCTTGACCGCCTTGTCTTCCGCTTCCGCGATGCAAGCGGGCTGCTGCGGCAGCAGTTTGATGCGCTCCCATTCTAGGTATCCGTGAGGATTGTCGGCGTCGGCCACGCGCTCGCCATCACTTAGGACGGGAATTCCCCCGGCGGCGAGCATCTGCATCATGAGGGACGTACCGGAACGCGGCAGCCCGGAAACAATAGTAATCACTTGCCGGGGGCAGGCGCAGCATTTTGTGCGACCGTCTGACTTGCGCGCCATGCTGCCAGACCGGTTGCTCCTTGCGCCAGTCGTCCCAAACTGGGATTAGAAGCCGTTGTCTCACCCATCGCTGCCGGATCCATTTCCGCGGGTTCGTCAAACGTTCCGTGTTCGAGGCCTGTAATAATCCCTCGATTCGGAACCGTCTCGTAGGCATAGCCCGTCAACGTGGCAGTAATCGCAAGCTTATCCGCATGGACCGTGATACGAGCCCAGCCGTAGTGCACCTCGCCGCCAGCCGTGAACTTCAATCCCAGGTAAGGACCCGCGAACTCTCGCCCCTTGCCCCAATCGCCAATGGAGTTGTAGGAGAAGTGCTCACTGTAGCTGTACATGAAATTCTCGGAATCCATGATCAACGGCGCCGATTGGAGCTTTCTTTCAGGGCCCACGACTACGCCCCAGGGTATCGGGGCAGCCACTTCCTCGACACGGTTCTTTCTCGCTTTCTTGTTCTCTCTCTTGCGACGCAACAGGCTTGAATGATGCGAAGCCGCAGTGATTTCCCAGATCGCATTGTCTGCTCCCTCAGGACTTACCTTGAGGATGGCATCCGCACCGAAACTGCACACGGTGCAGCTTTTACGAGCAAATCCGGCGTAATGATTGCTGAGTTCGAAGTCGATCGTGCCGTCGTTGTTGAGATCCAACGCCACTGGAGTGTTAATCAGAAGTGGCGTGTTCGCAGGCGTATACACCACTTCGGCATCGGCAGGCTGCGCCCCAGCCAGCATTCCCACACCTGCAGCGCTGGCCGCCGCCACATACGCCACAAGGGCCTTGTTTAGCTTCGCGTTGAGTGCGGTTGGTGTTCTCGTCGGACTTCCGCTTTGCGACTCTGGATGTGTCATTCTGTCCTCTCTCGTGCATTGGTACTGAAGAAGCCAGGCCGGTCGGACGGCGCTATTGAATCTTCGAAGCCGCTCTTCCTAGTGCGCCCAAAGCGAGCTGGCCTAAGCTAGACGGCTGAGGTCGAGGTGAAGCGAGTTCTGATGGTTCCACCTGCGCCTGATCAGCGTCAAACGTGCCGTGGGTCACGCCGGTGATGATCGGACGATTCGCAATGGTCTCGTACGCATAGCCGGTCAATGTAGCAGTGATCGTGAGTTGATTCACTTGGACCGTGATGCGCGCCCAGCCATAGTGAACTTCGCCGCCAGCTGTGAACTTCAATCCCAGATAAGGACCCGAGAACTGTCGATTTTCGCCCCATGGACCAAATGTTTTGGACGAGGCGAACCCAAAAATCGTGCCACTAAATATGTCCGAATGCATGACCGTGGGGGCAGCTTGAAGCTTTCTTTCAGGACCAACGACCACCCCCCAAGGTACTGGAGCAGCGGCCGGCCGGACATCTTTTTTCGTTTTTCGGCGTGAGTCAAAGGTACGGTGGGAAACCGCGTTGATGAACCAAATGGCGTTGTCCGCCCCCTCCGGAGTCACCTTAAGAGTGGCGTCCGCGCCGAAGGTGCAATTGTTGGTGCAGCTCTTACGATCAAAGGCGCGATAGTTATTGCTTAGTTCGAAATCAACAATGCCGTCGTTGTTGAGATCCAACGCTACGGGAGTGTTAATCAGAATCGGCGTGTTCGCAGGCGTATAAACCACCTCGGCATCGGCAGGCTGCGCTCCAGCCAGTAATCCCACGCCGGCGGCGCCGGCAGCTGCTACATAGGAAACCAGCCTTGTGTTTAGTTTCGTGCTGAGGGTTGCGGGGGTTCGTGGGGAATTTCGGCTTGGCGGCTCTGAACGCATCATTTCCATCCTCCATCTTTCAAGAAATGCGGAAGCCTCGCGTTCCAGGGAGCTTGGAATTCGGGTTGGCCGCGTAGCATAGCGCTTTAGCAGAGGGGTGTCAATATGGCCAAAAGTCCCGTGGTCTTAAGTGACACTTAAGATACACGCAACCCGCCACCTGCGGCCAACACGACCCGCGAGACCGCGAAAAAGGTTTTGAGATCTAAGCTTGCGTTCTCTGTTCCCGCCGACGTTTCAACTGCAAATAGATTCCCCGGTGCCGCGCCGCTTTCTCCGGATCACCGCCCGGCTGTGTACACAGCGTCGCCAGATACCGATGTGCCGCAAGCAGGCCGGGCAACATGCTGGCGGCGGTTTCAAAAGCGACGATCGCGCGTTCGCGATGCCCTAACCGCGCCAATGCAACTCCCAGATAGAAGTGTCCCAAGGGCAAGAAATGCTGCAAACCCACCGCCAATAATGCCTGCTCCGCAGCTTCTTCATTTCGCCGTTGCCGCAACCGAACCAGCGACAGACCCAGATGCGCCTCGGGACTGTCGCCATCGATATCCAGAGCGCGCTGGAAGGCGCGTTCGGCATCGCCAGTGCGCTTTTGCCGCAAGTAGGTTTGGCCAATGCGCAGATGCAGGTCCGGCAAGCGTGGGTCGGACTGCTCCGCTTTGAGAAGCGAGGCCAAAGCGTCGTCCATGTTGCCTTCCTCAAAATGAATGATCCCCATAAGCAAGTCGGCCCAGGGCCGCGGCTTGGGAGAATTGTCTGCCGGCTCAGCGGCGACAATCGCCGCCGGCAATTCTTCCCCTATCGTTTCCGCTTGCTCCGGATCTTTAGAGGCCGCAGGAGGCGGGGGCTCATACACAATCAGGCGTTGCAGAATAGTTTTGGCTTCCTCACGCCGGCGTAGTAATAGATAGCACTGCGCCAGATGTTGGGCGAAGCGAATCTGCTCCGGCGATTTCTGGGCCAATTCCTCAAGAATGGGAAGCGCGTCCTGGTAGCGGCGCCCGTCGAGATGAGCTCGCGCCAAGTTGTACTGCTGTTCGCGGACCGCCGCCTCGACCGCCTTGGCCTGGTTCTCGCTTGGCGGCTGAATGTAACCGAGCGCAACGAACTGCTGCAGCACCGCCTGCGCGGCCGCAGGGTCCATCCGCAGATCAGCCGGATGCATGCCGCAAGCACCTGCCTCAGTCTCCCAACTGGGGATCCGGGTGATCTCCGGCGGCTCTTCGAAGGCCTGCACCAGCACCCGTCCGTCCATATCTTCGCCAACCGGCAATCCGAAAAGAGTCAGGATGGTCGGCGTCACATCCAGCAGCGTAGCGCCATAGACTCTTTCGTCTTGCTTGATGTTCGCGCCTTTCATGCAGACGACGCCGAACGGACGATGCTGTATCGCCGGACCGGCTGGCTCTTTAGGAATACCCACCGGCCGTAAATGATCGGAATGAAAGCCATGATCAGAAACCAGCAACACCGTCGCGTCTGGGCCAGCCAGATCCAAAAGCGTCTGCAACATCATGTCGTGAAAACGATAGGCTCCATTTACGACATCTTTATAGATTTCGAACTTATCTTCCGGAACTCCTTCCATGCGCGGCGGATGGAAATTCATGAAGCCGTGACAGAAGTGGTCGATGCCGTTGTAATAGACGGCCAGGAAGTCCCACGGCTCGTTTTGCAGGATCCAGGTGGCGGCGTTATGGATGGAGCAATTCTCCGCCAGTATCTTGGAAAAGGAATGCAGTCTCTTGTCTTTCTCCTGATCCACCTCAGCAGCGCGCGGGATCCAGGGAAGAATCGCCGCTTCGGTCACCTCCGCCGGATGCATTCGTAAGCCCGCAAACGTGTCCCGCAAGCTCTCGGGATGAACCGTGCCCGGCGGCAGCGGCCACTCCTTGTCGAGCGGCGCGACTGCGTACGGAAAAAGATCTGAAACCGAGATGCCATTGATCGGTTCTGCGGGGTGCCCGGCGAACCAGCCCAGTACATGAGTCTTGTATCCGCGCTGGGTAAGAATGTTCCAAATTGCTTTGACCTTGCGGGAAGTGCTGGTTACCGGCCGCACTCCGCCGGTCTGCGTGTCCGGTTCCATGAACCCGAGAATGCCATGCTTATCTGGCCGCTTCCCGGTGGCAATCGAGTTCCAAAGCATGGGTGAGAGGATGGGGCGCAAGGTCGCCAGATTCCCCATCACTCCGTGGTTGATGAAGTCGTCAAGCGTGGGCATTAACCCCTGATCGAGCAGGGGATTGATGACTTTCCAGTCCGCGGCATCCCAACCGATGAGCAGGACTTTCTTAGCGAGAGCTTTGCCCACTTTACTTCCTCCACCAGAAGGAAAAGTTGGACGTATCGAGAGCAGGCATGAAAGGGATCGAGCAGAGACTTTGCATGGGAAATTCTCGTGGACTCTGAGGTGGGGAGAACACGAGCAGAGCCGCGGGGAAGGATTATCTATCTTGCGGCTAAGGCGAGTCAATAAAAAGCGAGCGGGAAAGGCAGTGCGAATCAAGCGGAGCCGGGCTGCCCGCAGGCGCAGTCGTTCATTCTCGCCGTAAAAGTACGCCGCGATACACGGAATTACATCGACTTGCCGTCGGCCGCTGCCATACTAAGAGCAGGCGGCGGAGCAGTGGCAGGCTCGGGGACGAGCGATTTCACACACAGCTCCGCGGCGTCCGAAATGCTCCGGCATTCCTGCTGTTTCATGGTGAGCCAGCTGTTAAATGCCGTTTTCTCCCGTGCCACGCCATCCAGATTGCGGGCCGCGCGCGCCATGTATTGGCCCTTTACACGCTCCAGCTCAGCATGAATTTGGACATTTTCCTCCGCCTTCCGTTGCCACTCTGCTTCGAGGTCTCTTTTCTGCCCAGCCTCATAGGAATCCAGTGCATCCTGGCGGGCTTTGGCGTCCTGCAGCACTTCGTCGATCGGAACACCAGCCGCATCGAGAGCCATCAGCACGGCGGCCCGCTTCGCCTCCTTGGACAATTCGCGGGTGTGTTCGCTGCGCAGCATCTCGATCACTTTGCCAATGCTGTATCCACTTCGCGGATTCATAATTCCGGCGGTGCGGTAAATATCCTCCACACGGGCCAACTCCACCGGAAAGCTTGCGACTCCATGCTGCTTAGAATCCGCAAGAGGCTCTACCGCCGCACCAGCCTGCGGCGCATGATTCTCCCGCTCGCCCTTGCCAATACCGTTTCCAGCGGGTTCATCCTGTTTCTCGCGCCGGTGCATCAGCTCCGACCATTTGCGTTGCATAGATTTCCTTTCCTTATCAGCTTCTCGTGATCTTGGGAACTGGTTCACTTGGAGTTCAGTCCGCCGGACGGCAGGCCCGTCTTGCCGCAAAATGTGAGGTGTGTCCCAGTCTGTTTTAGGTGTCTCTCGTTGCTGCGGCTCGGGCTGGCCTTGGATTGCAATCGTTGAAACTAGAGGAGTGCTGCTTCGCACGTATTCCCGCGGAGGGAGATCCACACGAATCGTCGGGGCGGGAGCCAGACTCTTCGTTGTATCTCGCTGAATGCCAACCAGGTATGCCTTTCCCACACTACGGCAATACTTGGCGGTGCCGGAGATCTGCTCCCAGCGCCCCTGAATGCTCAGGTTCGATCCCACTCCGATCTGTGTCTTGACGCGTATACACGCCCCACCGGCGGATTTGTTCTCAATCCATGCGGGCGCCACCTGCAGAGCCCCGGCTTCGTCTTGCCATGACGCTTCCACCAGAATCTTCACCGCGTTGCGCGGCTCGGGCATGGCTCCGCTCATACCAGACCTATCGGCAGAAGACGGGAATAGTTCAGGGGTTGCCGACGATCGACAGAAGCGGGTGGGCAGAGTTCGACCCGAGGGACTACCGCGCTTCCGTAGTAGGCTTTGCCATCCCGTGCAGTTCTTTACCCAGCATTCTCCGTGGGAACAGCATGGCGTTGTATTCCGCCGCCACCAGGATGACCAGAGAAACCATATACATCCACACCAGCAGCGCGACCGCCACGCCCAGCGAGCCGTAGATGAGGCTGTAGTCGGCATAGCTCTGCAAGTACCAGCCAAAGAGCCCGGTGGCGAGAAACCAAAGCACCGTGGCCAGGGTAGCGCCCGGCAACACACTGTGCCAGGGCTGGGTGCGGGGTACAGCGTTGTGGTAGATCAAAGCGATAACCGCAATGCTGGTCAAAGTCGCAATCAGCCAGCGAATCATCGTCCACATCACTACAATCAGCGGCCCAAATTCATGGCCCAGATGGAACAGAATTCTGGTCTCAATGCGGCTGCCAAAGGCCACCAGCACGGTCGAAAAAGTCAGCGGAATTCCAGCCATAATAACCAGAGCGAAAGCAATCATGCGTTCCTTGACCAGTCCCCATATCTTGGGAAGCTGATAGGCGTTACGAAAGCCTTCCATCCAGGAAATCATGACCCCGGAGCCGGTCCACAAGGTAATCAGTGAAGCTGTAATCAGCACGCTCAACGGCCGCTGCAGTGTTGTCCCCCTCAAATACACCATGGCGGAACTGCTTCCAGCGGGCAGGATCTTGTCCACGGCGCCGGAAATCTCTCGCAGGTACGCCTCCGTCTGGGGCGACGTTGCTAGCACCGAGCCCACCACCAGCAAAGCGGGGAAAAACGTGAGAATCAACGAATAGGCGGACGCCTTGGCCACTGCAAACGCGTCATGCTGGAACGCCCGCCAGAGCGCAAGCCGTAATAGCCGCAGAAAACGCACGATCACGGGCCACAGAGTGGAGCCCTCATCGACGTCATACAAGAGGGAAATCTCCATCTGCTCCCGGTCCCGCATTTGTTCTGGAGTGGCGTACATTGGGGGTAAAAAAGCAGAGGGGCGGATTTCCCGCCCCTCGCGCTTCCTCTAAGTTTACTCCGCGGTAAGTTCTTCCGTCTCGCCCTCGTGACGCATGAGCTCGAGCGCGCGCTCGGCTTCCTCGTACGCCTGCGAGACTTCCTCCTGCACCTTGGCCGCAGCTTCTTCCATCTCCGGCGAGAGGCGCACGTTGCGGTAGTATTCCATGCCGGTGCCGGCGGGAATCAGCCGTCCCACGATCACGTTTTCCTTCAGACCGCGCAGGTGATCGACTCTGCCGTTGATGGAAGCCTCCGTGAGCACTCGCGTGGTTTCCTGGAACGACGCCGCCGAAATGAACGAGTCGGTCGAGAGCGAAGCCTTGGTGATGCCGAGCAACAGCGGCCGGCCCGTCGCCGGACGTCCGCCCTGCGCGATCACGCGCTCGTTCTCTTCCGCAAAGTGGAATTTATCCACTTGCTCCTCCAGCAGGAACTTGGTGTCACCGACGTCTTCGATCTTGCGCCAGCGCATCATCTGTCGAACGATCACCTCGATGTGCTTGTCGCTGATGTTGACGCCCTGCAACCGGTAGACTTCCTGGATTTCATTCACCAGGTAAGCCTGGAGTTCCTTTTCGCCGAGCACGGCCAGAATATCGTGCGGATCAAGCGGCCCGTCCATCAGCGGCTCGCCCGCCTTCACGCGTTCGCCTTCCTGCACATTGATATGCACGCCGCGCGGAACCGAGTATTCCTTCTCGGTTCCGTTATCGGCGGTCACATACAGTTTGCGCTGGCCCTTCGCCACTTCGCCGAACTTCACCGTGCCATCGATTTCGCTGATGACCGCGGTATCATGCGGCTTGCGCGCCTCGAACAATTCCACCACGCGCGGCAGACCGCCCGTGATGTCCTTGGTCTTGGTGGTTTCACGCGGGATCTTAGCCAACACATCGCCCGGAAACACCGTGTCGCCATCCTGAATCATCAAGTGCGAACGCGAAGGCATCAGATAACGCTTGCTGGCCTTGCCCTTGATTACGATCGCCGGCTGCCGCTTCTCATCGGGCGAATCCGCCACTACGTGCCGCGACAATCCCGTCACTTCGTCCACTTCTTCATGCAGCGTGACCCCTTCCTGCAGGTCTTTGAACTGCACCGTGCCGCCGATTTCGGTCAGGATCGCGAAAGTATAAGGATCCCACTCGACCATGACTTGCCCGAGTTGGACCGTGTCGCCTTCGTTGACCTTCACCTTGGCGCCATATACCACGGAGTAGCGCTCGCGCTCGCGGCCCTTGTCGTCCACCACCGCAATCGAGCCCTGACGGTTCATCACCACCAAGTCGCCACTCTTCGCCTTCACCGTCTGCAAGCCGGCAAACCGCACCGTACCGGTAGTCTTAGCTTCCAGACGCGATTGCTCGGATACCCGCGATGCGGTACCACCGATGTGGAACGTCCGCATGGTGAGCTGCGTGCCCGGTTCGCCGATGGACTGTGCCGCGATCACTCCCGTGGCTTCTCCCAGCTCCACTAGACGGCCCGACGCCAGATTGCGTCCGTAGCACATCACGCAAACCCCACGCTTGGATTCGCAGGTCAGCACGGAACGGATTTTTACCCGCTCAATGCCGGCTGCCTGAATCGATCCCGCCAGTTCCTCAGTGATCTCGTGATTGATGTCCACGACAACGTTGCCGTCGTAGTCCTTGATCTTCTCCAGCGATACGCGGCCCACAATGCGGTCACGCAACGGTTCGATGACTTCGCCGGCTTCCACAATGCCCGCCACGTAGATGCCGTCTACCGTCCCGCAATCGTATTCGCTGATGATGACGTCTTGCGCCACGTCCACCAGACGCCGCGTCAGATAACCTGAATCGGCGGTCTTGAGTGCCGTGTCGGCCAGACCTTTGCGGGCGCCGTGCGTGGAGATGAAGTACTGCAACACGTTCAACCCTTCACGGAAGTTCGCCGTGATCGGCGTCTCGATGATTTCGCCAGAAGGCTTGGCCATCAATCCGCGCATCCCGGAGAGCTGGCGAATCTGCTGTTTGGATCCTCGGGCGCCAGAATCCGCCATGACGTAAATCGGATTGAGGTCGCCCTCTTTGTCCCGCCGCTGCATCTCGCCGAACATCTCGTCGGCAACTCTTTCGGTGATCCCCGACCAAATTTCGATCACCTTGTTGTAACGTTCACCGTTGGTGATGGCTCCGTCCAGATACTGCTGCTGGACCGCGACCACCTGCTTCTCGGCATCCTTCACCAGCGCCTTCTTATCGTCCGGGATGACCATGTCGTCAATTCCGATGGAAAGGCCGGCCTTGGTCGCGTAACGGAAACCAAGTTCCTTGACTTCGTCGAGCATCTTGACCGTAACTTCCAGTCCGAAGCGCAGATAGCAATAGCTAACCAGCGCGCCAATTCCCTTTTTCTTGAGCAGTCCATTGATGTAAGGCATGCCCTCGGGAAGATGATCGTTCAGGACAGCGCGCCCGACCGTCGTGTTCATAAAGGCCCGGTCGTAGGTGACCGGATCAGTGTGAGTAATGTCTTGATCGTCGTAGGCCTGCGTCAAATCGATGGCTTCGCCGGTATAGCGCAGACGGATAGGTGTCAGCGTCTCGATTGCGCCGGCCTCCAGCGCCAGCAGCACTTCCTCAATATTGGCGAACGCCCGGCCTTCACCCTTCGCGCCCGGCTTGCCCTTGGTCAGGTAATAAAGCCCCAGCACCATGTCCTGCGTCGGCACGGTAATGGGATGACCCGAAGCCGGCGACAGAATGTTGTGCGACGACAGCATCAACACGCTGGCTTCCACCTGCGCTTCCGGCGACAGCGGAATGTGTACCGCCATCTGATCGCCGTCAAAATCGGCGTTGAATGCGGTGCAGACCAGCGGGTGAATTTTGATGGCCTTGCCTTCCACCAGCACCGGTTCAAAGGCCTGAATGCCCAGACGATGAAGCGTAGGCGCGCGGTTCAGCAATACCGGATGGTCTTTGATGACCTCTTCCAGAATGTCCCAAACAATGGGTTCTTGCTGCTCCACCATTTCTTTTGCCTGTTTGATGGTGGTGCAGTGCCCGGTCTGTTCCAACCGGTGATAAATGAACGGCTTGAACAGTTCCAGCGCCATTTTCTTGGGCAGTCCACACTGATGCAGCTTGAGCTCGGGGCCGACCACAATGACTGAACGGCCGGAGTAGTCCACGCGCTTGCCCAGCAGGTTCTGGCGGAAGCGGCCTTGCTTGCCTTTCAAGGTGTCAGACAGAGACTTCAGCGGCCGATTGTTGGCGCCACGCAGCACACGGCCGCGGCGGCCGTTGTCGAACAGGGCATCCACAGCTTCCTGCAACATGCGTTTTTCGTTGCGTACGATCACTTCTGGCGCATGCAGGTCCATCAGCTTCTTCAATCGGTTGTTGCGGTTGATCACTCGTCGATAGAGATCGTTAAGATCGGAAGTGGCAAAACGGCCGCCATCCAGAGGAACCAGTGGGCGCAGTTCCGGCGGAATCACCGGAATGACGTCCAGAATCATCCAGTTTGGCTTATTGCCGCTCTTACGGAATGCCTCGACCACCTTCAGGCGCTTGGTGTATTTGAGCCGCTTCTGCAGCGAGTTCTCGTGCTTCATCTTCTCGCGCAACTCGCCGGACAGGTTCTCGATGTCCACGCGCTTGAGAAGTTCTTTGATCGCCTCGGCGCCCATCATGGCCTTGAAGCCAGCGGGCCGGTACTGCTGGTCGAGCTCCCGGAACTTGGTCTCGTCCTTAATGACCTCTTTGTCTTTTACCGGTGCATCGCCCGGTTCCACCACCACATAGGCTTCGAAGTACAGGACTGATTCCAGATCACGCAGGGAGATATCCAGCAAGTGGCCGATGCGGCTGGGCAGGCCTTTGAAGAACCACACATGCGAGCACGGCGAAGCCAGCTCGATGTGGCCCAGGCGTTCGCGGCGCACTTTCGACAGGGTGACTTCCACGCCGCACTTGTCGCAGATCACTCCGCGGTGCTTCATCCGCTTATACTTGCCGCAGAGACACTCCCAATCCGTCACCGGACCGAAGATGCGGGCGCAGAACAACCCGTCCCGCTCCGGCTTAAAGGTGCGGTAGTTGATGGTTTCCGGTTTCGTTACCTCGCCGTGCGACCAGCTCCGGATTTTTTCCGGAGAGGCCAGGGAGATGCGAATAGCATCGAAATCTGCAATCGGATTTGCCAGGTCAAAGGGGCTCGAACGAAACAAGGTGGTCCTCCGCTTCCTGCGGCTGTTCGCTGCCGCCCGCGGCTCTTGATTGTGGTCGCTAGCCGTTGGTCGTTCATCGCTAGCGAAATCTCTTGATTCGCAGATTCAAGAGCAAACTCTGCGAATCTTCTTCGATCTAATTCCTGAAACTAATCTGCCGCCGCCATCGCCGGCTTCTTCTCACCGGCCTTGATCAGTTCCACATCCAAGCACAGCGACTGCAACTCGCGAATCAGCACGTTGAACGATTCCGGCACGCCCGGCTCCATGGCGGCTTCGCCCTTCACGATGGCCTCGTAAATCTTGGTGCGGCCATAAACATCGTCGGACTTCGCCGTCAACAGTTCCTGTAAGATGAACGCCGCTCCATACGCTTCCAGCGCCCAAACTTCCATTTCCCCGAAGCGCTGGCCTCCGAACTGCGCCTTGCCGCCCAAAGGTTGTTGGGTGATCAGAGAATACGGCCCGATGGAACGCGCGTGAATCTTGTCATCCACCAAGTGCGAAAGTTTCAGCATGTAGATGTAGCCCACGGTAACCGGCTGTTCGAACTGGTCACCGGTCATGCCATCGTGCAGATATGTCTTGCCCGATTCCGGCAAGCCGGACTGCTTCAACAGTGCCTTGATCTCGCTCTCGCGGGAGCCGTCAAACACCGGCGATCCAGTGAATACACCCCGTTTGAGCGTGGGAGCCACGGCCATCAACTCCTCATCGCTGAGGTCGGCAATGGTGTCGGCGAGAATCGTGTCCTTGAACAGGGCCTTGAGTTCGCGCCGGATGGCTTCCTCTTTCGTGTTTTCCGCCAGCATCTTCGCGATCTTGCCGCCCAGTTCGTGTCCCGCCCAGCCCAGATGTGTTTCCAGAATCTGGCCCACATTCATACGAGAAGGAACGCCCAGCGGGTTGAGTACGATCTCCACGGGCGTACCGTTATCCAGATACGGCATGTCTTCGTCCGGCAGAATGCGTGCGATCACGCCCTTGTTGCCGTGCCGTCCTGCCATCTTGTCGCCGACGCTGAGTTTGCGCTTCATGGCGACGTAAACCTTCACCAGCTTGATGACGCCCGGTGGCAGTTCATCGCCCTTGGTCAGCTTGTCTTTCCGTTCATTGACGATTTTCTTGAGCACGTCGATCTGCCTCGAGGTCATTTCTTCGATCTCGTCGATCTGCTCATTCACCCGTGGATCCTTGTCCGCGTACTTGATGCGCTTCAGATTGCGGGTGGAGATGCGCTCGATTGCATCGCGATCAAGAACCGTGTCCTTGGTCAGCAGGCGCTTGTTGGTGCGTTCGTCGTGCAAGTCGGCCTGCACTTCTTTGTTGCCCAGAATGTTTTCCAGACGTTTCAGGCGCTCGTCGGTCAGAATCCGGATTTCGTCCGAAAGATTCTTCTCCAACTTTGCGATCTGCGTCGCCTCAATCGACTTCGCTCGCTCGTCCTTGTCCTGGCCTTTGCGGGAGAAGATTTTTACATCCACGATCACGCCCTCAATGCCCGGCGGGCAGTAGAGTGAAGCATCGCGCACATCGCCGGCCTTTTCACCGAAGATGGCGCGCAGCAGTTTTTCTTCCGGTGTAAGCTGGGTTTCGCCTTTCGGCGTGACCTTGCCCACTAGAATGTCGCCTTGCTTAATCGTGGCCCCGATGCGGATCACGCCCGCTTCATCCAGATTGCGCAGCATGGATTCGCTTACGTTCGGGATGTCGCGCGTCACTTCCTCCGGTCCCAGCTTGGTGTCCCGTGACTCGAGTTCAAACTCCTCGATATGCACGGAAGTGTAGTAGTCCTCTTTCACCAGCTTTTCGGAAACCAGGATCGCGTCTTCGAAGTTGTAGCCGCGCCAGGGCATGAAGGCCACCAGCACGTTGCGTCCCAGCGCCAACTCGCCGTGATCGGTGCACGGCCCGTCGGCAATCACCTGCCCCTTTTCCACCCGCTGGCCGCGGCTCACAATCGGCTTCTGGTTAATGCAGGTGTTCTGGTTGGAGCGTTTGAACTTGGTGAGCTGATAAATGTCGCTACCCACCTCGCGGGAAAGCTGTCCCGGATGATGCTCACCCTCAACTCGAACGATGATGCGTTCCGAATCCACCGAGTCGATGACTCCATTGCGACGCGCTAGAATAACGGCTCCGGAATCGCGGGCGGTCACGCCTTCCATACCGGTTCCCACAATCGGCGCCTCGGCGCGAAGCAAGGGCACAGACTGGCGCTGCATGTTGGCGCCCATCAGCGCGCGGTTGGCGTCGTCATGCTCGAGGAACGGAACCAGCGACGCTGCTACCGAAACCAACTGCTTCGGGCTGACGTCGATGTAGTCGACATCATCCCGAGTGACGAGAACAAAGTTCCCCGCCTTGCGGGCGTTGACCAGATCTCCGACGATGCGCAGCTTTTCATCCAGTTCTACGTTTGCCTGCGCGATCACGTGCCGGTCTTCTTCCCATGCCGAAAGATAGAACGAGAACGGCTCGACTTCGGCCAGCTTCTTTTTGCGGTCTTTCAACTCGGCGTTGACCTTCTCGGCTTCATGCTTCTCGATGTGGTCGCCGACCTTGTAGTCGCTGTCGCCAGCATTGACTACGCTGACGTAATCCACCACCCGACCGCCCTTAACTCGCCGGTAGGGCGACTCGATAAATCCGTAGTCGTTGATCCGCGCGTAGCAGCTCAACGAAGAGATCAGTCCGATATTCGGACCTTCCGGCGTTTCAATCGGGCAAATGCGCCCGTAGTGAGTAGGGTGAACGTCGCGCACTTCGAATCCCGCGCGTTCCCGTGATAAACCGCCCGGCCCGAGAGCCGACAAACGCCGCTTGTGAGTGATCTCCGACAATGGGTTCGTCTGGTCCATGAACTGCGAGAGCTGTGATGAACCGAAGAACTCGCGAATTGCTGCCATCACCGGCTTGGCGTTAACCAAGTCGTGCGGCATGGCCGTGGACATTTCCTGGTACACGCTCATCTTTTCCTTGATGGCGCGTTCCATGCGGACCAAGCCGATGCGGAACTGGTTCTCCAGCAACTCGCCAACCGCGCGTACGCGGCGGTTGCCCAGGTGATCGATGTCATCGACCGTGCCGATACTCTTGCGCAACTTCAGCAGGTAGCGGATGGTTCCGTAAAAATCGTCTGGCTCAAGCGTGCGATGGTCGAGACTGGTGGCGTCGTTCTTCTCGAACAGCTTGATGTTGAACTTCAGCCGGCCCACCCGCGAGAAATCGTACTTGCGGGCATCGAAGAACATGCCGTGGAACAGCGCCGTGGCCGTATCCAAAGTCGGCGGATCGCCAGGACGCAGTTTGCGGTAGATCTCGATCAGCGCTTCCTGCGGCGTCTTCACCGCATCGCGCTTTAACGTCTGGCAGATCACCACGCCCACGTCGTCGCGCTCGGGGTAGAAAATGTTCATTTCCAGCACGCCGGAGTCGAGGATCTTTGCCAGCTTGTCCGGAGTAATTTCCGAGTTGGCCTCGAGAAGCACTTCACCCGTGGTGGTATCAACTACATCGCCGGCCACCCACGCGCCTTCCAAGTCAGAGGCGTCGATTTCGATTTCGCTGATCTTCGCCTTCTGAATGTCCTTCAGAGTGGCGGCGTTGATCTTGCGTCCCGAGTGTGCGATCTCTTCGCCGGAGCGATTCTTGATACTGCGGGCCAGTTTCATGCCCAACAAATTCGTTGGCTTTTCGCTGCCAGGATCGAGCGTCCAGAAGAGCTTTTTGTCTTTTACCGCCAACCGATCGACGGTATAAAACGTCCGCAGAATGTCTTCTCCGGAACGCAGACCGAGAGCGCGCAAGAAGATAGTTCCCAGAAACTTGCGCTTGCGGTCAATGCGCACATAGAGCACGTTCTTCTGGTCGTATTCAAATTCAACCCACGACCCACGATACGGAATGATCTTGCCGAGGAAATACGTGCGGTTGTTCGCGGTTTCGAAGAACACACCGGGCGAGCGATGCAACTGGCTGACAATCACGCGCTCGGTACCGTTAATGATGAAAGTCCCGTTCTGCGTCATCAGCGGCACGTCGCCGAAGAACACTTCCTGTTCTTTGATGTCGCGAATGGAACGATTTCCGGTTTCCGCGTCTTTGTCGAAGATGGTAAGACGCATCGTGACCTTGAGCGGCGCCGAATAGGTCATGCCGCGCTCTTCGCACTCCGCCACGTCGTATTTCAATTGCAATCCCACCGGATCGCCGCACTTGTTGCAGAAGTCAGGAGTGTTCGCGTTATAGGTGCCGCACTTGTTGCAGAGCACCTCGCCGGGATGGAACGGGTCAGTAATCACCGTCGATCCGCAGTTCTTGCAAGTGGTGCGCAAGTGATGCAGCCCTTTCAAGTGGCCGCACTTGCACTCCCAGTTGCCGATGGCGTAATCCACAAACTCCAGTTGCGACACATTGCGGAAATCGCTAATCGGAAACACCGACTGAAAAACTGCCTGCAAGCCCGCGTCGTCGCGCTCGCTGGGCAAACGGTCCATCTGCAGAAAGCGTTCGTAGGAACGCCGCTGAACCTCGATCAGGTTCGGAATCTGGATGGTTGCCGGAATTTTGGAAAAATCAAAGCGGGTGCGGTATCCATTCGTCTTAGACATTCAGCGACTCCCAATGTTGCCTGCGCGGCCGCCGTGGTGACGTGCCGCGGATGAAGGGCGCAGTTGCGCCGCAGTCTCAAACCCAACAAAACTAGAACAGACACGCGTGCGCCCGCAGGGAAATAGCTTCCCCGGGGCGCCAAGATGGGCGCTTAGCTTGTGTTGAAATGTGTCGTTTCCGCGCCAGTATTAAGGCCTGTTCCCGTTCCGCCCTGCCCGCGGAACAGTTGCCAACCCGTGTCCGCAACCATTTCTCCGCTTCCCTGGGTTTCCTGGAAGTGGATGGCCGCGGTCACCTCGATGAAGCTCGAAGCAGTGTTATTAGTATAGATGCTAACACTATTGCAAAAGCTTCACCAGGTGTGCTTGTGGGAGCCCGGGCCTTGGTCCCGGCCAGGGGGACCAACCCGCGCTCCACACAGTCCGGACTACTTGATCTCTACTGCCGCTCCTGCCTCGGTAAACTTCTTCTTGATGTTCTCTGCTTCGTCCTTGGAAACACCGTCTTTGATGGTCTTTGGGGCGCCGTCGACTAGGTCCTTGGCTTCTTTCAAGCCCAGGCTGGTGACTTCGCGTACCGCCTTGATTACATTGATCTTGTTGGCGCCGACATCCTTCAAGACCACGGTAAACTCGGTTTTCTCTTCTGCCGGAGCCGCTGCTGCCGCACCGCCGCCGCCGGCCATCATTACCGGAGCCGCCGCTGCCGCCGACACGCCAAGCCTCTCTTCGAGCTTCTTCACCAGTGCCGCCGCATCCAGCAACGACAATCCTACAATCGACTCTTCCAACTGCTGTAAATCCGCCATGTCCGTTTCTCCAGTTTAATTATTCTTGATCCTAGAGCCGCAACTCGCTGCGTCTCCCTTGTTTCGTCATCTGTGGTCAAAGTTTCCAGTGCGGCCAGGTTTCAGAACCACTACGCCAGACAACGCAGCAGGACCGAAACCGCGCAACCCTCGACCACCGACGACCGAACTTTTGTTACCAACTGCCAATCTCTACGCTTCTTTAAACTTCTTCTGCTGCACGCCTTGATCGACCACCACTGCCAGGTTACGCCCGACGGCATTCATCACCGTCACCAGCCGTTGCGCCGGAGCATTGATCAGGAACAACAACTTGGCGTGAAGCTCTTCCTTCGAAGGCATAGTGGCCAGCGCCTTAATCTCATTGATTGAGACCACGCGCCCTTCAACCACTCCCGCCTTGAAGGTAAACTCGGGATTGTCCTTGGCGTACTTGGAAAGCGCTTTCGCCAGGGCCACTGGATCGCCCGATGTATACGCAATCGAGGTCACACCCGAAAGGTCCTTCAAAACCTCTTCCGCTTTCGTACCCTTGGACGCCAGCTCCGCCAGCGTGTTCTTCACCACCGTGTATTTCGCGCCCGAGCTGCGCAGCGTTTTACGCAGTTCGTAGTCCTGGGCCACGGTCAGCTTGTTGTATGTGGTGACAATCAGGCTGGAAACGTTCTTCAGATCCTTGCCCAGCTTCTCAACCTGTTCCGTCTTCTTCGCTCTGGTAACCGCCATGTTCTTAATCCCTCTTTGTCATCCTGAGGCGATATGTATTTCGTCGCCCAAGGATCTCTTCGCGCGTTTGGCGCGCTTCCTCACTAAGCCTTTGCCGCCGCCTCTATTGAGCTGGTATCAATCGCAATCCCCGGCCCCATGCTCGAACTCAGATAGCAGCCCTTCACATACTTGCCCTTGGCTACGGTGGGCTTTGCCTTGACCACGCTGCTGATCAGCGCGTTCGCGTTTTCCACCAGCTTATCCACTGAAAACGAGATCTTCCCCACCGGCACATGCACCAGCGCTGTCTTGTCGGTGCGGAATTCCACCTTGCCGGCCTTGATTTCCTGCACCGCCTTGGCAATGTCGAATGTGACAGTTCCAGTCTTCGGATTCGGCATCAGCCCCTTGGGACCGAGCACCTTGCCCAACCGGCCCACCGACTTCATCACGTCCGGAGTGGCGATCAGAGCGTCAAAATCAGTCCAGTTCTCTTTGCTGATCTTTTCCACCATATCTTCGCCGCCGGAGAAATCGGCGCCAGCCTGTTCGGCTTCCTTTATCTTGTCGCCGCTGGCAATGACCAAAACTTTCTTCGATTTTCCCAAACCATGCGGCAGAACCACCGTCCCGCGCACCATCTGATCGGCATGCTTGGGATCGACTCCGAGACGCATGGTGATTTCTACCGTCTCGTCGAACTTGGCGTACTTCACTTTCTGCAGGAGCGGAACCGCTTCCTGCATCGTGTACGGACGCTTCTCTATCGCAGCCCGCGCCTTGGTGATGTTCTTTCCTGACTTCTTCATTAATTTCTCCGTCTCCCACCGCTCATCGCTGACCCGATGAGCCGTAGTGTTTTCGACTAAGTTACCCAACCACTTCAATCCCCATCGATCGCGCCGTTCCGCGAATGCTCTTGATCGCAGTGTCCACCGAAGCCGCATTCAAGTCCGGCATCTTTTGTTTCGCGATGTCCTCGACCTGCTTGAGCGTGACTTTCCCGACTTTGTCCTTATTCGGCGCACCCGATCCCTTGGCGATCCCCGCGGCCCGTTTCAGCAAAATGGAAGCCGGTGGAGTCTTGGTGATAAAGGTGAACGTGCGGTCGCTATAGACCGAGATCACTACCGGAATGATCAAACCTTCCAGCTCTTTCGCGCCGGTTCGCGCGTTGAACTGCTTACAGAACTCCATGATGTTGATCTGGGCCTGACCGAGCGCCGGCCCCACCGGCGGTGCCGGAGTCGCCTTGCCCGCCGCAATCTGCAGCTTTACCGCACCTGTAATCTTCTTCGCCATAATCTCTTTTCCTTACTACCGCCGGGACGAGCAAAGCTCGAACAGCGCCTACGCCACTTTCTCTACCTGGTTGAACTCCAACTCCACCGGCGTCGAACGCCCGAAGATGGTGACCATAACTTTCACAGTCTCGCGATCTTCGTTCACTTCGTCCACAATTCCGGTAAAACTGGCGAACGGCCCCTCAGTGATGCGCACCGACTCGTTCTTTTCAAACTTGACCTTGAGCTTGGGCTTGTCTTTCGCCTCACCCACTCGATACACGATGTGCTGCACTTCTTCTTCCGAGAGCGGCGTCGGCTGCTGGCCCGTGCCTACGAATCCGGTTACCCGCGGCGTGGACTTCACCACATGCCACACGTGGTCGTCCATGTCCATCTCCACCAAAACGTAGCCGGGATAAAACATCCGCTCCGTGGTGTACTTTTTCCCGCCTCGCACCTCGGTGACCGCTTCCGTGGGAATCAGCACTTTGCCGATCTTCTCTTGCAGTCCAAATGCCTGGACGCGCGATTCCAGCGACTCTTTCACCTTGCGCTCGAATCCTGAATACGAGTGGATGATGTACCACTTCATACGGGGATTGCGAGGCGGCTCCGTCACCGCGCCGGCCTCGGCCACGGCTGGATCGACGCCGGCTTCCACGGTTTCGTGTTTTTCTTCGTCCTGCATAGATAGCTTCAGAATCGCAGCTTCCTTCCTGAACTTAGCGATGAGTCAAATACTTGAACAGGTAATTGATGCCACTGCCGATGGTGTTGTCCACGATCCAGAAATATACGCCGAAGAGAAAAACCGTAATGATGACCACGCCGGTGGTGGCTTGCACGTCTTTGAACGACGGCGTTGTCACCTTCTTCATCTCCGAGCGGACGTCGCCGTAAAAAGTCTTGACCCGCTCCGGCCAAGCTTTCATCTTCCCGCCAACACCCTCATCGCCCATCGACGCTGTCATTGACTTTGCCATTCTCTTCGTCTCGAATTTCCGTTACTTATCACTTGCCGCTACTGCTTCCGGTCTCGCCTGCCAAATTCTGGCAGGGGCGGAGGGATTCGAACCCCCAAGTTCGGTTTTGGAGACCGACAGTTTAACCGTTGAGCTTACGCCCCTACTTTCCATGTCATCCTGAGCGAGGCGTCTTTTTGCCTCGCGAAGGATCTGAGCGAGCCGCGCGGAATAATCGCGCGGTTGGCTCGCTTCCTTATTTAACTTCTTTGTGCGGCGTATGCTTCCGGCACCGCTTGCAAAACTTCTTCATCTCCAGCCGGTCCGGAGTCGTCTTCCGGTTCTTGGTGGACGAATAATTCCGCTCTTTGCAATCACCGCACTGCAACGTAATGATTTCTCGGGGCATTTGAAAACCGCTCCTGGCTCTTAGCTTCTAGCTCTCAGCTCAAACCCTACTTCACGATCTCGGCAATCGTTCCGGCGCCTACCGTATGTCCGCCTTCACGTATCGCAAACCGTAATCCCTTTTCCATCGCCACCGGCGTGATCAGCTCAATCACCAGGCTCACGTTATCTCC